>VOFC01001751.1_pt1 | contig 262465 bp, 324 predicted proteins | sample 5384161 | NCBI WGS metagenome assembly VOFC01 (sample SAMN12384722, study PRJNA508395) | human gut metagenome | isolation source: healthy gut B | host: Homo sapiens
TGTGACAGCGGCTGGTGAACGGCTGGGACAGTGGGTCGCAAGTCAGCAATGGGCGTACCCGAAAGGAAAGCTGACGGACGAGCAGGTCGAACGACTCAACAGAATAGGGATGTACTGGGGCAACCGCAATGATCGCCAGTGGAACGAAGGTTATCAGGAGGCAAAGTGCTACTTTGATGCCCACGGCAACCTGAACGTCCCGGCAGAATATGTGTCACCGGGCGGTTACAACCTCGGGAATTGGGTCAAGCGGCAGCGGTACACGCGGCTGAACCCCGATAAAGGGTGTGGTGTGCTGACACCGGAACGCATCGCACGGCTGAATGCTATTGGGATGCAGTGGGACAAGCCTGACCCGTGGCAGCACCGGTATAAACTGGCGCAGAAATATAAGAAGGCTCATGATCTGGAAATCCCGGCCAAGTACAAAACTGCGGATGGCATCTGGTTGAGCCGGTGGGTATATGACCAAAAACGGCTGCTGCGAGATAACTCTCCCAAATTAAGTGCGGACCAGAAACAATTACTGGAAGAATTGTTTGATGGGGCGGTAATGGAAAAAGGAACCCGTAGCAAAGGCTGGGTAAGAATGCGCGCAGCGGGGATCGTGCGAGAAAATACAGAGTGTGAAGAGGTAAAAATGAGTACAGAAGTAATTGGAATTGAAAAGCCGGTCGTCATCGACCGAAAGCAGAACCTGCGGGAACATCGGTTATATTGGGTTGGACGCCGGATGCAGGATGTGGTCTTATCGGCACTGGCGCTTGTGGTGCTGTCGCCGGTGATGCTGGCAACAGCTATTGCTATCGTGGTAGATGACCCTTCTGCCGGGCCTATTTTTTCGCAGGAGCGCATTGGACGACAACATGAACCACTATTATGATGTGCGCCTGAAGGAAGCATCTGGCAGACAAGACTGTGATCGAATCTATCTTTGAGCAGTATAAGCCGGAAATCGTAGTGAACCTCGGTGCGCAGGCGGGTGTCCGCTATTCCATTACGAACCCTGATGCTTATGTGGAAGCAAACTTGATTGGCTTTTATAACATTCTGGAAGCCTGCCGCCATTCTTACGATGAAGGACATACCCCGGTGGAACATTTGGTCTATGCGTCTAGTTCTTCCGTATACGGCAGCAATAAAAAAGTGCCGTACAGTACGGATGACAAGGTGGATAACCCGGTATCGCTGTATGCGGCGACCAAGAAGTCCAATGAACTGATGGCACATGCCTATTCTAAACTGTACAACATTCCTTCCACGGGTCTGCGCTTCTTCACAGTATACGGCCCTGCTGGTCGCCCGGATATGGCGTACTTCGGCTTTACTAACAAGCTGCTGAAAGGTGAAACGATTCAGATTTTCAACTACGGAAACTGCAAGCGTGACTTTACTTATGTGGATGATATTGTCGAGGGCGTTGTCCGTGTGATGCAGGGTGCGCCGAAACGTAAAAATGGTGAAGATGGTCTGCCCGTTCCTCCGTATGCAGTTTATAACATCGGCAACCAGAACCCGGAAAATCTGCTGGACTTTGTACAGATTTTGCAGGAAGAACTGATCCGTGCGGGTGTTCTGCCGGAAGATTATGATTTTGACGCACACAAAAAACTGGTTCCGATGCAGCCGGGTGATGTACCTGTGACCTATGCGGACACGAGCGCACTGGAGCGTGACTTCGGATATAAACCCTCTACTAGTTTGCGCGAGGGTCTGCGGAAGTTCGCTGAGTGGTACGCAAAGTTTTACAAATAAAGAAGAATAGGAAAACGAATCGATGAAGTGTGTTGGGGTTTACAAGGAATTATATCATCAGGAGCCGTTTGATGTGGCGTTCTGCCCGTACCGTATCAGTCCGCTGGGTGCGCATATCGACCATCAGTATGGAAAAATCAATGGTCTGGCAATCGATAAGGGAATTCACATGGCATACCACCCGAAGCAGAATGGTGTTGTGGAATTGCAGTCGCTAAATTTCCCGAAGCGCGCCCAGTTCTTTGTAAGTGCAGTGCCGGATGAAAAGCAGGGCGACTGGGCAGACCATCTGCGTGGCGCGGCGAAGATGCTGGGAGAGAAGTACCGCCTGAAAGTCGGTCTGTCCGGCATTATCGAGGGTAGTCTGCCGATTGGTGGCTTGTCCTCGTCAGCATCGGTCATTATTTGTTTCTTATCCGCGCTGTGCAAGGTCAATGGTATCCACCTAGAGCCGATGGAGATGATTCTCACGGCGAAGGCAGCAGAAAACCAGTATGTCGGTGTTTCTTGCGGAAAGCTCGATCAAAGTTGCGAAGTGCTTTCTAAGAAGAATCACTTGCTATACCTTGACACGAAAGACGATAGTTATGAACTGATCCCCACCAGTGAGAAAATGAAGCCTTATAAGGTGGCAATCTTCTTCTCCGGCTTGGAGCGTTCTTTGAAAAACTCAAGTACAATCTGCGGCAGGACGAGTGCAAGGCAGCGGCCTATGCACTAATGGGCTATGCAGGGATGGACTACGACACTTTTGCAAACACCCGGCTGCGCGATGTGCCGTATGAGGTCTTTGAAGCCTATAAAGATCGTTTGCCGGAGTTGTGGCGCAGACGTGCAGAACATTATTACAGTGAGTTTGCTCGTGCCGAAAAAGGGTGCGGAATTGTGGCGCAAAAAGGTGACTTGGAAGGATACGGTCAGCTGGTTTTCGAGAGCGGCAAATCTTCCATTTATAATTATGAGTGTGGCTGCGATGAACTGAAAAAGCTGTATGAGATCATGGTTGATACTGATGGCATCTACGGTGGCCGCTTTTCTGGTGCGGGTTTCAAGGGCTGCTGTATGGCACTGATCGCCCCGGACAAGGCCGAAGATATTGAGGCCAAAGTAAGCTCTGAGTATTTGAAAGCATTTCCGGCGTTGAAAGGAAAGTATAGTTTCCATCTGTGCGAGAGTGCCGATGGTGTGGAACTGTAAGGAGAATACATAGATGAAATGTTTGATTTTAGCAGCGGGCTACGCTACACGGCTTTATCCGCTGACGGAGAATTTTCCGAAGCCGCTTCTTAAAGTGGGCGAGAAATCCATCCTTGATTGGTTGGTGGATGATTTGGTGGATACCACTGACATTGACGAATTTGTGGTGATTTCCAATCATAAGTTCGCACAGCATTTTGTGAACTGGAAGAACGAGAAGGTCAAAACGCGGCCTTATGAGATTACGGTGATTGACGATGGTACAAGTACCAATGAAACTCGTCTGGGGCTGTCAAAGATATTCAGCTGGCGGTGGAAAAGCTGAATTTAGCTGATGATTTGCTGGTTATGGCTGGTGACAATGTGTTGGATTTCAGTCTTTCCAAATTTGTGAGTTCGCAAAGGAGAAGGATACTTCTTGCGTGATGTGCCATGTGGAAAATGAATTGAAAAAGCAGCAGAAAACGGCGATTATCACGTTGGACGGGAATGACCTGATTACCAGCTATGAGGAAAAGCCGAAAGAGCCGAAAGGAAATCTTGGCTGTGCCGCCGTTCTATTGCTACAGTGCCTGTGATGTAAAGCGGATTCAGGAAGCGTTGGACAATGGTTGCGGCTATGACGCACCGGGCAGCTTTGCAGCTTGGTTGAGCAAGCAGACACCGATGCACGCTTATCTCATGCCGGGAAAGCGGTATGACATTGGCGATATTAACAGCTACGAGTATGTAAAAAGTGTGTTTTCAAAATAAAAACACAAAGAGAGAGGAGAAAGTAATTATGAAGAGATTTTAAGGATTTGAAAATTGCTGTGGCTGGCACTGGGGCTGGAGATATAATAGGGTCAACCAAGAAAAACTACGATAACTAAATGGTTTTGACGGCTCGACTCGTTCAACAAAAGTATTTATTTGCTGACAGGCTGCGGAGAAGCTGAAATCCAGAGGTTATAAGTGGGAGGCTTTGGTGCAGCTCTGTTTTGACCCACAAAATGAGCAGCAAGTAAAGAATTAAGGAGAACGAATCGAGCCTACGGTGGATTGCCATTGAGTAATCCGCCGTGGGCTTGTTTGCTGTTTTATCAAATAGAAAAATTAGTGAGGGAGAACAGAGCTATGAAAAATTATAAAATCGCTGTGGCTGGCACGGGATATGTAGGTCTTTCGTTGGGAGTGCTGTTCGCGCAGCACCATCAGGTGGTTGCAGTCGATATTGTGCAGGCTAAGGTCGATATGATTAACAATAAGAAATCCCCGATTCAGGATGACTATATCGAAAAATATCTGGCAGAAAAAAGATCTGGATCTGACCGCAACACTGGATGCAAAGGCTGCATACTCTGATGCGGACTTTGTTGTTATAGCGGCCCCTACCAACTACGATAGCCACACCCAGCACTTTGACACATCTGCTGTTGAGGCGGTGATCAAGCTGGTCATGGAGTATAACCCGAACGCTATCATGGTCATCAAGTCCACGATTCCTGTTGGTTACACCGCTTCTGTTCGTGAGAAGTTTAACAGCAGAAATATTATCTTCAGCCCGGAATTCCTGCGTGAATCCAAGGCTTTGTATGACAATCTGTATCCTTCCCGTATCATCGTTGGCACTGATCTGAACGATAAGCGTCTGGTAGAGGCAGCACATGAGTTTGCCGGTCTGCTGCAGGAAGGAGCTATCAAGGAGAACATCGATACCCTGTTCATGGGCTTCACCGAGGCTGAGGCAGTCAAGCTGTTCGCCAATACCTATCTGGCTCTGCGCGTTGCTTACTTCAATGAGCTGGATACCTACGCAGAAAGTAAGGGTCTGAACACCCAGCAGATCATCGATGGTGTCTGTCTGGACCCGCGTATCGGAAGCCACTACAACAATCCAAGCTTCGGCTACGGCGGCTACTGCCTGCCCAAGGACACCAAGCAGCTGCTGGCAAACTATGCCGATGTGCCGGAGAACCTGATTGAAGCAATCGTGGAATCCAATCGTACTCGTAAGGACTTTATTGCAGACCGAGTTCTGAAGCTGGCGGACTACTATGGATATGATGCAGAGAACGAATTTGATGAGGACAAGGAGAAATCTGTCACGATTGGCGTTTACCGCTTGACCATGAAGTCTAACTCGGACAACTTCCGTCAAAGTTCTATTCAAGGCGTTATGAAGCGTGTGAAGGCAAAGGGAGCAACGGTCATTATTTATGAGCCGACCTTGAAGGACGGAGAGACTTTCTTCGGTTCTATGGTGGTCAATGACTTGGCGAAGTTCAAAGAAATGAGCCACGCTATCATTGCAAACCGTTATGACAAGTGCCTAGATGATGTGAAAGAAAAGGTTTACACCAGAGATTTGTTTGGTAGAGATTAATAAGTGTGGGTTAGTAGAGATGGATGAAAAAGAAAAACGTAAAGATATGCTTTGCGGCATCATCAGGCGGACATTATGAGCAACTTATGATGCTAAAGCCACTGATGAAAAAAATATGATAGTTTTGTCATTACTGAGAAAACCGACTATAGCGCAGAGTCGAAAGGCGAAAAAACATATTACATGAAACAGGTCAACCGTCGTGAAAAAGATTTTATCTGGCGGATGATTCAAAATGCCTGGAAGTCTATCGGCATTTACAGAAAAGAAAAGCCGGATGTAGTTATCTGCACAGGCGTTTTAGCGATGATTCCGATTTGCCTTATTTCAAAGCTTATGGGTAAGAAGCTTATCTACATAGAATCATTTGCAAAGGTCACTTCACCTACTGAAACAGGAAAACTGCTTTATAAGTTTGCCGACCGGTTCTATGTACAGTGGAAACCGATGTTAAAGTTCTATCCTAATGCTGTTTATTTGGGAGGAATTTATTAAATGAATGAAAAGATTTTTATAACTTTAGGATCACAGAAATTCCAATTTAACAGATTGCTCATTGCGGTGGATAAACTGTGCGAAAAAAAGGTGATTTCTGGCGAAGATGTATTTGCACAGACTGGTTACAGTGACTATGTTCCTAGAAATTATAGCTACAATAATTTTTTGGATAGAGATGAATTCAGCGTGGAGATGGGAAAAGCAGATATAGTCATTACACATGGAGGAACAGGTGCGATTATTGGTGCAGTGAAAAAAGGAAAAAAGGTCATTGCTGTTCCGCGTCGTGCCAAATATGGCGAACACGTCGATGACCACCAGTTGCAGCTGATTAAACAGTTTGATGATCTGAATCTGATTTGTCCGTGCAGAGATACAGATGAATTAGCAGAGGCAATAGAAACAGTAAAACATACAAGATATGCGGCATACGAATCAATACAACCACTATCGTAGATAGCATAGAAAAGTACATAAAGGAACTTGTTTGATATGAATAGAGAAAAAGTTATGACTTTTATGAAAAAAGTCTGAGATTTTTACCGGATAAAGCATATATAAAATTATATTATCGGTTGCGTGTTGGTAGAAAATTAAATATGAATGATCCAGAAACGTTGAATGAAAAACTTCAATGGTTGAAATTTAATTATAGATTTCCATTACAGTCAATTGTGTCAGACAAATTGTTGGTTAGAGACTATGTAAAAGAAAAAATAGGAGAAGAATATTTGATTCCTTTACTTGGAAGTTGGGAAGAGTATAGTGATATTGATTTTTCGTCATTGCCAAAGCGATTTGTCTTAAAATGCAATCATGATTCAGGAGGTCTGGTTGTTTGTACAGATAAGGATAAACTGAATTATGAAGAAGCAAAAAAGAAAATTGAGAAATCGTTAAAGAGTAATTTCTTCTACATTGGACGGGAATATCAATATAGAAATATTAAGCCAATGATTCTTTGCGAAAAATTTATTTCTGATGATGGAAATGTTCCGATGGATTATAAGATTTATTGCTTTAATGGTAAGCCGGATGTCATATTGGTTTGCAAAGACCGATTTAGCAAAAATTCACACAAAGCATCTTATTTATACTATGACCAAGAATGGAATTTCGTTCCATTGAACAAAGGTGATGATAAGTTGCCTGATCCTAAAATTCCATTACCAAAGAACTTAGATAAAATGTTGGAAATAGCAAAAAGTTTTATCTAAGGATTTTATTTTTGCTCGTATCGATTTGTATAATATTGACGGACAAATTTATTTCGGGGAAATCACTTTGTCACCGAATTCTGGATTTGATGCGGATATTACATATGAAACAGATTTAATGTTTGGTGAAAAACTGAAAATTCCATATTGGGAGGATATTAAGAGGAATATTTAACTAAGAAAAAGACTGCAAAGCATCGGTAATAGAAAATGCGTTGACGTTAGTCTGAAAATTAGTGTTACCTTTGAAGAGAGAAATATATGTCGAAATTACTTATAGCATCAAAGAATAGTATTAAATATTTCATTAGCAAATGCACGGATTTTGTTTATTTACAGAGGTGGAAAATAGCGACACAACACCCTTGTAAGTTGCTGAATAAGCAAAAAAAAGAAAAGAAGAAATAATTGTAAGCTTAACATCATTTCCTGGAAGAATTCATTTGGTGCACAAAACGATACAAACTATTTTGTTGCAATCTGTAAAACCTGATTTGGTTGAATTGTGGTTGGCTAAAGAACAATTTCCAAATTATGAAAAAGACTTACCAAATGAATTAACAAATTTAATTCAATATGGATTAAAAATTTGCTGGTGCAGCGATTATCGTTCATTTAAAAAACTTGTTCCTTCATTGCAAGAACATCCGGATGCTATAATCGTTACAGCAGATGATGATGTTTATTATGCAAAAGATTGGTTAGAACGATTGTATAGTGACTATTTAGAAGATAATAATAGTATTCACTGTCATAAAGCGACTAAATTTAGTTACGAAAAAGGAAAATTTAATGCAATAGGTGGAGGGAAAAAATATTATCATAAAGCATCTTTTTTGAATAAACTGGTTGGTGTAGGTGGGGTATTATATCCGGCCAATTCATTAGATGGTGAAGTCGTAAATTCAGAATTATTTAATAGACTTGCACCTACTAATGATGATATTTGGTTCTGGTTTATGGCAATTAAAGCAGGGACACGAATAAATGTTTAAAAGGTAATCATCCCAAACCTGTGGATGCTTATGGAAGCCAGTCTACTATTAAGTTAACAGATATTAATGACAATGGCGATATGTTGTTCTGGTCTCAATTCAATGATCTTATAAGCTATTACCCTGAGATAAGAAATGCATTGATTTCAGAGATGAAACAGAACTATGTAAGAGGTTAATTATAATGAAAAAGGTTGGATTATGTGTATGCCAGGAAACAAAAAATTATGGAAGTCAGCTTCAAGTTTTGGCAACTGAAGTTGCAGTACAAAAACTGGGATACGAATATGAGATAATACGATATAAGAAAAAATATGATTTGAAGTTTGTAATAAAAAGTATTCCACGGCTCTTTGATCCGTTATTAATGAAGGGAAAGATTTCTTCTTATTTTTTGAATAAAAGAATAAAGAAATACCCGGATATTTATGAAAAATGTAAAGAGCGAAACAGAATATTTGATAAATTTGCAGAGAGATATTTTACAAATCTTTCGCCGATATATTATGGCTATGATGCATTAAAAGACGGCACTAAAGGATATGATACTTTTCTTGTAGGCAGTGATCAATTATGGCTGCCAAGTGGTCTGGCTACAGGGTTTTATAACTTGCAGTTTGCTCCAGATGAAAAACTTAAAATTGCATATGCAACTAGTTTTGGAGTTAGTAAGATTCCAATGCATCAGAAAAATAAAACTGCAAAATATTTAGATAGATTTCATTATTTGAGCTCACGCGAAAAAAAAAAGCGGCACTAATATTATTAAACAATTGACCGGAAGAGATGTGCCTGTAGTAGTGGACCCTACATTATTGTTGACACCCGAAGATTGGAAGGAAATAATTCCGTTCCATAGAGTGGTTGAGGAAAAGTATATATTCTGTTATTTCCTTGGAGATAATTCGGAGCATCGAAAAGCGGCAAAGGAACTTCAGCGTGCGACTAATTTGAAAATTGTAGCATTACCACTTCTGGATAATTTTGTTTTAGACGATTTGGAATTTGCTGATATCTGTTTGTTTGACGCTGCATCTGATGATTTTGTAAATCTAATACGCGGCGCGGAATATGTGTTAACAGATTCTTTCCATGGATCAGTGTTCTCAATCCTTAATGAAAAGTTATTCTGCACGTTTAATAGATTTAATAATGGAACAGGATCTCGAAATTCAAGAATAGACAGTTTGTGCCAACAATTGAATTTAGAGTCACGCAGATATGATGGAGATATATTTAAAGTTCAAACTCAAATTGATTATAACAAGGTTAATCATTTGAGAGAGGCGCGAAGAAAAGAATCTTTACAATATTTGACAACAGCACTAAAAGGAGAAATTACAATTGGGTAAATATTCTGATAAATCTTTAAAAGTAAGCAGAAAATATTTGTTACATGCAAAGTTTGAGGTGGCAGAAAGAATTTGGTTTTATTTAATACCTACAGCACAGGGAAGAGTTAAGTGGTTGCGAAAACACAAGAAATTAGCAATGCTTGGGGAACATGTTCACTGGCAGCCGCGAAAGTACCCTACAGATGGAAATATGTTAAAAGTTCACGATAATGTGGCTATTGCATCTAATGTTGAATTCACGATGCATGATATTATCCATTGGATTTTTGATGGAATGGAAGGGCATAGATGCTTTCAGGAGTTTGCCGATTGTATTGAAATAAATGAAAATGTGTTTATTGGTGCTGGAGCACGAATTTTACCAGGAGTAAGTGTTGGACCTAACGCTATTGTTGCAGCTGGAGCTATCGTAAATAAAGATGTTTTACCAGGAACCGTAGTTGGGGAGTTCCAGCAAGAGTGATTGGTTCATTTGAAGATCTAATGAAAAACAGAAAAATGTATAGTGATATGATACAGTCTGTTAAGGCAAATAATATAGATGTGGATGACTTTTTATGGAATGAATTTTCTAAGAACCACAAAATTGAGGCAGGGGAAAACGGTGAGGAACATTAAATCTTCTTTAGTAATACCACGACTATCAGTTGTGGAAAATATTACGTTTATACTATCGATACTGTTGCTGTTTATGCAACCGCTAAAAAATGCTATTTCTATCTTTTCATATATTGATGAATTTGCAGTTCTATTTTCGTTTATGGCATTTGCTTATACTGTAATTAGGAGGCGTTCTATAAGTACTATAGAAGGAAAGATAATTGCTTCCTTTTTTGTTGTTTATCATAGTCGGTTTATTTGGCAATACTTTATCAAAGGTCGATAGAAGCACAGCGGCAATCCTAACAGATGTATTGAGCTATGGAAAATTCTTTATGATGATAATCGGTGGAGTGGCATTATTCGATTCCTTGAAAAATTCTAAGTGGATATTTTCTATTATTGTTAAATTAGTTAGATGCTTGGTTGTGGTGGGGCTAATACTTGCTATTTTGAATCAAATTATTGATCTTGGTATGAGAGATGATATAAGATACGGTATGTATTGTTTTTCGTACATCTATGATACCGCAGCTATTTTTAGCTGGTATTGTTACATGTTTATCCTTGTTCTTTCTATTGATCTCTTAAATGGAGTTAATCGAAAAAGAATTATATTTGTGCTATTAAACATGTGCCTTTGGCTATTTACCGGACGCAGTAGAGGATTCGCTTTTTGCGCTATTTACATTATGCTTGTCTTATTACTGCGTATGTATGAAATAAAACAAAAGCAATTAAAAATAAAAATAGGATATTTTGTTATGCTAGGCTTGCTTGGCGTTATAGTTGCATGGAACCAATTGGTTTTTTATTTTACTACAACAACAGAAGCGAGAAGTATATTATTGTACGTTGGTATTGATCTATTTAAAAAGTATTTTCCATTAGGTGCGGGTCTTGCAACCTTCGGTACAGCTGCCGCACAAAAAATATTATTCGCCAGTATATGGAATATATGGATTGAGTAATCGACATGGCTTCACATTTGATAATCCACTGTATTTAACTGATAATTTTTGGCCTGCTGTTATTGGGGAAACCGGTTTGATTGGTTTGGTCGTTTTTCTTGTGACTTTGTATTTTGCCTTTAAATATCTATATAAAAAATGCAACCAAACCAATATGTCTAGGATGATTATTATTTTCTTTATAGTGACAATTCTCTCATCAAGTATTGCGACATCTATATTTGCACAAAATGCAACAGTTGCGGATATTTTTTTATATATGCATGATACCAGCTATTTTGCGAAGGGAAAGAATCATTTATGGATAATAAACCAAGTATAAAAAAAAAATTACATGTATAGTATGGCATATCAAGTGCTTATCATGGTGCTTCCGTTAATTACAGCACCCTATCTTTCACGTGTTGTTGGTGCCGAGGGAACTGGAATATATTCTTATACATATTCTATAGCACAATATTTTGTATACTTTGCCATGTTGGGAATATCCAATTATGGAAACAGGAGTATTGCTAAGGTAAGAGAAAATATAGGACAAAGAAACTATACCTTTTCTAGTATTTATCAGCTCCAGATTCTAACATCTTTAGTAGCAATTGTAATATACTTGTTATATTGTTTTGTTTTCGTACACGAAAATAGAAACATTTCTTTATTACAAGGCTTTTTTGTGCTGTCGGCTATTTTTGATATAAGCTGGTTGTTTTGGGGAATGGAAAATTTCAAAGTCACGGTTACTAGACAGATGCTCGTTAAAATATGCTCTGCGATTTGCATCTTCCTGTTTGTTAAAAGTCCGTTAGACTTATGGAAGTACACGACTATATTAAGCTTTGGAGTGTTAATTAGCCAGATATATTTGTTTGCGAATGTTAAATCATATGTTTCTTTTTCAATTGTATCGATAAAAGATTCTTTATCCCATTTTAAAGCAGTTTTGATTTTATTTATTCCAATTATTGCAACGAGTGTTTATCGTGTTATGGATAAGGTAATGATTGGTGCGCTAAGCAATATGACCGAAGTTGGGTATTATGAAAATGCAGATAAGTTAATAACTACATGCTTGGGCGTTGTAGGATCATTGGGAGCAGTTATGTTGCCTAAAATGTCAAACTTAGTTGCTAATGGTGAAATAAGAAAACAGAAAGAATATTTGCTGAAATCAATTGAAGTCACGATGTTTATTGCTTTTGCTATATCCTTTGGCATTTATTCTATAGCTGATGTGTTTATTCCGTTTTTTATGGTGATGCATTTTTACCTAGTGTTACCATTACGAAACTTCTGGCAGTTAGTGTGCCATTTATTTCTTGGGCAAATGTTGTCCGTATGCAATATTTAATTCCTAATGAAAAAGATAAAATATATGTCAGCTCTATTGTGATCGGCGCGGTTTCAAATGTCATAATTAACTATCTATTAATTCCTAGATATCGAGCAAACGGAGCGGCTATTGGTACTTTTATGTGCAGAAGCTATAGTAATGTTGATACAAACGATTGCTTCCTCTAGGCAACTTGAAATAAAAAAGTTTGTTAGTCGAAGTATTCCTTTCCTAATTAATGGGATATTTATGCTTTTTGATTGTAAGGCTTGTGTCGAGTGCAATGGGTAATACTATTATGGCGATGCTATTAGAAATAGCAATAGGTGCCTTTTGGTATTTGAGCTTTAGTGTTATCTATTTTTACCGTACTAAAAATGAATTGTTTTTATCAATTATTGCAGGATTGAAAAGAATGATTAGAAAATGAGTGAATAAAAAATGAGTGTAATTTCATATGCCGTTCAAAGTAGGCAAAAAAATATTAGGTTGCGCAGCACATCTGGAGGAACGTTCTCGGAAATAGCCAGGTCTTTTATTAAGACAGGTGGATGTGTATGTGCAGCTGGGTACGATGAACAAGGAAAGGTTGTTCATAAACTAATAAATACTATATCAGAAATCGATGAACTTTGTGAATCAAAATATGTACAAAGTAATCTGAACAATTGTTTTGCAGAAGTTGAAAGTTGTTTATCTTCATCAAGAAAAGTTTTATTTGTTGGAACCCCTGTCAAGTTGCAGGTGTTAAGGCTTATTTGCGAAATAAAGATGAAAAATTATATACGATAGATCTTGTTTGCTATGGCGTACCATCCCCCATGATTTATATAGAGTGGCGTGCAGAAATAGAGCGTGTATATAAAAAGAAAATTGCTTATGTACATTTCAGAGATAAATCTTTTGGATATGCGGCTCCAAATGTGAAAATAGTATTTAAGGATGGTTCATCGGCTGAACAAACGTTTTTGATTAAATCGTATATGAAGACGTTTATGTCAGGATTAAATGTGAGACCGTCGTGTTCTGAATGTGCATTTAAAGGAATAGATAGATGTTCGGACCTGACATTTGGCGATTGCTGGCATATTGGTGTGTTTCAAAAAGCAATGGATGATAATTTGGGGACAACTAGTGTTTATGTCCATTCGCCTAAAGGTAGTATGTTGCTTGACATGATAAAAAATCAAGTTAACATATCTCAGATTGATACTCAACAAGAAATAAAATTGGATGGAAGAAAAATCAACGAATCTGTACAGAAAAATCCAAATAGTATTATCTTTTTTTAATGATGCTCGCACATTGCCATATGATGTTTTAGTGAAGAAATGGGTTCCAGACAGCAAAAAAGAAATGCTAGTTACAATAATAAAGAGACATGCAAAAAATCTTCTTTTTTTAAAAAAATGATAAAAAAGTTAGAAGTTAGTTTTGCTTGATATTTGAATGTTTTTGATAGGAAAGCGAATGAAAATTAATGATTAAGAGTAAAACAATCCCTATATTATATGAAAAAAAAAGAGAATTGTTCTGGATGCACAGCCTGTTATGCTATCTGTCCGAAAGAAGCTATATCTATGGTGGAAGACGAAGAAGGCTTTGAATATCCACAGATAGATGAAAGTAAATGTGTTCGTTGCTATCAGTGCATTAAGGTGTGTCCGATAAAAGCAGCACGAGCATAGGAGAAAAAATGAAAACAACATTACTTATCATGGCAGCCGGTATCGGCAGCCGTTTCGGAACAGGAATTAAGCAGTTGGAGCCAGTGGATGATGCTGGTCATATCATTATGGACTACTCGATACATGATGCGATTGGAGCTGGTTTCAATCATGTGGTATTTATCATCCGTAAGGATATTGAGAAGGAGTTCAAAGAGGTCATCGGTGATCGCATTGCCTCTATTTGTTCCGCTCACAATGTAACTGTGGACTATGCTTTCCAGGATATCAACGATATTCCGGGAGAACTTCCGGAAGGTCGTACAAAACCTTGGGGAACTGGTCAGGCCGTGCTTGCGGCAAAGAGTGTAATTAACACTCCGTTCATCGTAATCAACGCAGACGATTATTATGGAAAAGAGGGCTTCAAGGCCGTCCATGACTATCTGGTAAACGGTGGCAAGTCTTGTATGGCAGGCTTTGTGCTGAAGAACACGCTGTCCGACAACGGTGGTGTGACCCGTGGCATCTGCAAGATGGACAATCAGGGAAACTTGACCGAGGTCGTGGAGACCAAGAACATCGTAAAGACCGCAACTGGAGCAGAGGCAGACGGTGTGGCTGTTGATGTGAATTCTCTGATTTCTATGAACATGTGGGGATTAACACCAGAGTTTTTGGATGTGTTGGAAGAAGGCTTCAAAGAGTTCTTCGAGAAGGAAGTACCGGGCAATCCGCTTAAGGCAGAATATCTGATTCCAATCTTCATCGGTGAACTGCTGGAGCAGGGAAAGATGTCTGTAAAGGTTCTGAAAACCAACGACACCTGGTACGGAATGACCTACCATGAAGACGTCGCAGCCGTAAAGGACAGCTTCAAGAAGATGCTGGAGACCGGCGTATATAAGGCTGATTTATTTGCAGACTTGTGATACCCGTCAATGTAAGAACATCAAAAAATGCCATGCCTTGCATGGCTACGCCGTCCGAAAATGCTGCCTCTACGTGGCGGACGGCAGGCAACGGAGTTCATCTGAACATCTCCGGCTAAAGCATGATTGCAACCTTAAAATGAAGAGTGAAGCGAACAACCAGCTTCAGAAAGGACGGTTTAAAAAGCTAAAACCCAATGAACGACTTCGGCCCGAAGCGCCCGATGTCCGAGGATGCTCCGTGTGCATTAGAAAGCACCGGAAAAGCGAAGCGCGGCCGACCGAAGAAAAAACCGACTATGACCGAGAAAAGGAAATTGAAGCCTTTCAAGCCAGAGCGGTGGAACTTTTCGTTGAACCCTACGATGACAGAATCGAACCATCTGAAGATGCTCCAAGCGTCCGAGAGGTGTGAATACAACATCGTTAAGGGTGCGGAAGATGTTGATTACCGCAGGGGTTTACAGCACGAGACTCAGCCGTAAGGTGCAGAGTCTGTATGAGGATGGATGCTCAATCCAACAAATCATGGATGAAACCGGGTTGAAAAAATCATCTGTCCATGGGTATTTGCCCTATATAAAGGGTAACTACAATTTGCCGGAAGTAACTTTGGATGCCGAATACTCACGTGTTTACAGAAAGAGAATTTCTGTGTGTGAGCGACTCAGGCGAGAGATAGATTCGCCAGATGCAGAAGAATACTTGTGGGATGCAATTGTGGCGTATGTCGATTATTCGTTTATAACGGAGAAAGGCTTATCCTTGAAATATACTGTGCAAGGCGGAGAAATCTTCTTCAACCGAAAAAAGAAGAGTGTGACCAGAGCAACTGTGATGAAAGTGTTTCATCGGGCTCGACAGCTCCAGCATGAGAAGGGCTTTGTCAGTGGACCCAAAGAGCTGGGAACTTTTGGCGCAAGTTATATCTACCCAGTATTTCTTCGGATTGGCGTGTGCGTAAAGAAATCAGAGAAAATTTTTGAAAACGTGTACTCAAGAGAATCTAAAAATTTTTAATCACACGTATTGCGACACATGGAGAAGCTGTTATCCGATCTCGTAGTTTTCTTTCCCATCATTCGTAAATGTTCCTGCATATCCCGCTGAACCATTGAAAAGACAGTTTGGGATACGGAAGAGGTGTATTTCTATTGATTGGTATTGGAATTCCATTAGTGTTTACAATCATATTTAGCAGATATCCGATGATGCGTAAGTTATTTGGATTACCGGATATGCCAGAGATATAATTGAGGTTATTTGTAACGCTCATAATGTACCGATGGATTGCTCTTTCCAGAACATCAACTATGATTCTGAACGACTGAAAGTTGGGCAAACCGTAGGAAACAGGTTGGGCGCACTCGATACCAAACCGACCCCAATGGCTCATTCTATTTGATTTGATACATGGAGGAGGCTGTACGCGATGGAGGTAGATGAAACATATCAAAAAATGTTAGAAAAGCTGAGAGAGCATTGCGAAAGAGAAAAAATGTCGATATATGCGTTGGCAAAAAATACAAATTTGTCAACTTCCAGCTTAAGCAATTTACTTAACGGAAAAACAAAACCATATGTATACACGCTATTACTGATCTGTGATGCGCTTTCAATTTCAATCACAGATTTGGCTGATAAGGATGTATCAATGACAGAAGATGAAAAATGGATAATATCTTCTTATCGAAGTTTGTCAACTAAGAAGAAAGAAATGTTGACAACCTACATAAAGATGCTGTCACAGTATGAAGAAAAAATGTAGATTATGTATTTATTTAGAAATGTGTAGTTCGGTATATCGAAAGGACATGACGCTAATACTGTGGTAAACTATATATATGAGAAATGGGTGACTCTAGAATAAGAGACTTTAATTAAACTTAAATTTGTAAAAACAAGAAACTCTGCTACCTTGATTTGACGTAATTGTACGGTGATTAAGACGGCAGAGTTTTTTTAATAGATTGCACATATGACAAAAGAGCTGTCTAAAGCGTGTGTAACGAATAAATCTGTGAACTTGTAAACGGAGATGGGTGATGGGAGGTGCAGGGGATGGACAAAAAATTGTATGATAAACGAAAAAACCGGATTGCAAAAAAAAAGAACAACAGCGAAAAGAAATTTTTAGTACATATTCGGAATTGTGTCCTCAAAAGCCTCAAGATAACCGCCTTTCGGGTTTGGAAACTGGAAATAAAAAGACAGGTAAATCTGGAAGAATTTATGACAAAATATTAGTATGGAATATCCCTCCGAGAATCACTTGCCCCGGAGTATCTGATTGGTGCTCCACGCATTGTTATAATGCAGATGCCAGAAAAGATGTTTATACAATTGACCGATGGTGTGAAAATCTGTGGGATTTTCATTTTCGGTTACCCGAACTGAAGGACAAAATTGAAAACCAAATAAACGAAACCACTGGACGATGTGCGGTTCGATTGCATTCTAGCGGAGACTTTTTTTCAGAAGAGTACATTGATTTTTGGAAAGAAATAATTTTAGAATTTCCAAAAGTCTCTTTTTGGGGGTATACAAGGACATGGAATGTCCCTTGCTTAAAAGATAATGTGAACGAGCTTATGAATCTTAATAATATGCAGCTGTTTGCGTCATATGACACAACGATGGCAACATCGGTTCCTGCGATTCCTAAAAGCTTGGTCTTTGATACAAAAGAAAATTTGTTTGAGTATGCGGTGAAGCATACAGATAGCATAATTTGCCCGGAGCAGTATGGAAGAGTGGAAAGCTGCGCTGACTGCGGCTTGTGCATGAAGAAAACAAACAAGGATATTTTATTTCAGTTACATTAGGACAGGGGGGAAAATAAAAATGAGAGAAAACATTATTGTTATGGTAGGCGGGAGAAGCGGTGTAGGGAAAACGTCTATTATTGATTTTTTAGTTAAGAACCAAGGTGAAAGATATGCAAGACCTCTCTCGTACACAAGCAGATTGAAAAGAAATGGCGAAGGGTGCGAGGAATACAACTTCATAAGTGAAGAAAAAATGATATTGATGCGAGATGAGGGCCGCTTCTTGAATTTTGATTGCGTATATGGAAACTATTACGCGATAGCAAAGAAATCCATTGACGTGATAAACACTGAGGGAAAAGTTCCAATTAAGGAAATTCATCCGTCAAATCAAGCAAAAATAAAATTATGCTATCCAAACGCTGTATCAGTACTAATAAAAGAAATTGGGGTGAATGGAGAGGAGAAAAGAATAGGTCGAGAAAAAGCTGATACAGAGTATTATGAAAATCTGAATGAAGATAAGTTTGATGTTGTTTTTGCCAATGACAAACGATTGACGGTAGAGGAAAACGCAAAAGAATTTGGCGCAAGAGTATACTCCTATATTAAATACAGAGCATACTTTCCACCAATTTGTGACATGGATAGGTTGAACCGTAAAGGATATGCGATGATTGCGGAAGAATTCACCGAAAAAGCGCGTTACCACTCATAATTTTCACACTTTATCTGCAGACTTTTTTCAGGATTCTATAAATAAGTTCGTCTATCAAGGATGCAAAGTACTCGAAGTTGGGCCAGGAAGAGGATGGATGAGGAAGATGTGCTCGTGGCCGATCGTAACATATGATGTACTAGAATTAACTGAAGAAATGGCGCGATTTTTAGATGCAAATGAAAAGATTATATCAAGCGCAGCACGAACAATGATTGCGTCAAATAAGTATCAAGTGGAAGTATGCTCTCTTGCAGATCCATACTTCCATACAGAAACTTTATGCGAACTGCATAGGATATTGGCTCCAGGTGGAGTGCTTGCGTTTACATTACCATCAGTAGACTGGTCAGAAAATTTGAGAGGAGATGAAATGACAACAACCTTTATCTCTGAAAATGGTGATAAGGCTGTGACGTATTCACTTGTGTTTGAGGCTGAAAAGATTGTTGAAATCTTACAAGACTGCGGATTTAAGGAAATTAAGGTGAATGAGATAACCGGAAAAAAATTGATGGAAAAAAATGAATATATCTCTCCAGCAATCACCATGGCAGCAGAAAATAAAAAATGTAAGCTAGATGAACTCAAGATTATTACAACTGTTATTTGCAAAAAAATAATATAGAGGAGAAAATACAAAATGAATAATCAACTGCCCATAAATCAAAAAAAAAAAATTATTTATAAAAAAGCAAAAAAGCTAATTGATATGTATAAGAAAGGTCTTTTTGGGTGGAGAAGTCATGCCGGAGGACGCCAACCCCGGACTTTCAAAGGACTCAAAAGAAAATTGCTTGTACTTTACATTGCCGATGGCACTAAACTATCAAAGAAATTCATACAAATTATGGGAGGCGGCAAAAGCAACATATGAAGATGTAGAAACAACAGATGTGTTTGATCCCAAAGCGGTTACCCAAATGAGTGAGGGTGAATTAAAGAACCGGTTGGTGAAGTATAAAGTTGCACTGCAACCCAATAAACACCCTGAGATTTGGAGAAAATTATGTGCAACATTATGCGATGATTTTGACGGGGATATAAGAAATTTGTTTATTAAAAATGATAACTCTGTGGAAAAGATCAAAGAATATATTGTGGGAAACAAGAAAAAGTTTCCGTACCTGTCAGGCCCCAAGATTTTGAACTATTGGCTGTATGTGATGACGCAGTATACAGCCATAGACCTTGCAGGAAGAGAATACATTACTGTTGCACCAGATACGCACGTTATTCAGGCGAGTATTAAGTTAGGGTTAATTAAGGACGAGGACAAAAGTAGAGCGGATATCAGAGAATATGTGAGTACATTGTGGGAAGAAGTGTTCTACGATACGGAATATTGTCCTATCGATGTACACACACCGCTCTGGTTATGGAGCAGAAATGGCTTCGCGGCACAGATTGAGGTGGATAAGGATAATGAGCTTTTTCAAAGTGGGTTGTAATTTTTCTAAGGACTTATATGAGCAGGCATCTCATTTAAATAAAGAGGTTAGCATAAACAGAATAGAGGAGTTCTATGGCTCGCGCAAAGAAAGCGCATGGCTGACGGCGCGCCCTGAGTTTAGACTGCAGAATGTTACGAGAGACGAGTTTGCAAGATACATAAATGAACTTTCAGAAAGGGGAATTTCGTTTAACTATACGCTTAATACAAGCTATTTAGGCAACAAGGAGCAAATAATAAAAAAGAGAAGAAGAAATACAAGAATACATTTCTTTTTTAATTGAAGCTGGAGTGAAAACCATAACTGTTTCGCTTCCTTATATGGCAGAAATTATTAGAAGGGTGAGTGATAAGATTGGAATCGAGGTAAGTACAATTGCACATCTTGACTCATTGACGCAAATTAAAATATGGCAAGAGCTGTACGGAATCACAAAGATTTGCATCGGATTAAATAAGAATCGCGATATAAACTTTTTAAGCGCCGCGGCTCGATATTGTAATGAGCATGATATTGTACTTACGTTATTGGCAAATGAATTTTGCGGAAATGGAATAACCGAAAGTGATGAAATAAAAGGAGCAACTGGATGTATATTTCGGGATCATTGCTATCAGTTGCACTCCGCAGGTTATCAAAAAGAAACAAAATTACATAAAGATTATCCTATGGGGATGTGTATTGCTAGTAGAAAATCGAAAAGTGTTTGGCTGAAAATGAATTACATAAGACCCGAAGATATAAAGCGGTATAATGAAATCGGAATAGACCACTTTAAGTTGACAGGTAGAACAGGAAGTACAGCACATTTGCAGGAAATTATGCGTGCGTATATGAAAGAATCATATGACGGGAATTTGCTTGGATTGTGGAAACATTTGGAAACTATAAAGGAGGAAAAAAAAGAAGAGTCCTTCCGACCGCAAGTCTATATTGATAATAAAAAACTAGACGGATTTGTTGATTACTGGTTTGAAAACAGAAATCATATCTGTGCAAATGAAATATGTGGTGAAACTTGCAAGTATTGCGACTTATTTATAAAAAGAGCAAATATCTGAAAAGTAAATGCTATACTGAAAGGTATATAATAGTATGTTGAAAGAGCTTGAAATATACGATTTTGGAACATATGTAGAAGTAATTACGCAAATTGATGCCGAACAACAGTATCGTATGTGGTTCCGGGGACAGTCTGATTATTCGTGGGGTCTAGTACCATCGGTTCAACGAAAAGATGGTATGGGTAAGAACTATGAGCAGTATATATCGACCAATTTCATGATTCATACCATGCGGCTGAATCCAAATGCTCCGCAACGGTATGACCGCGCATCGTGGTTGACGTTGATGCAGCATTATGGATTGCCAACCAGATTACTGGATTGGTCGGAATCTCCTCTGGTTGCTTTGTATTTTGCATTGAGCAGTGATGAAGATGCAAAGACGGATGCAGCTGTTTGGGTTCTGAATCCCATGAGGCTGAATAAAAAAGTGGGCTATGGAGAATATGTACCTCCGATAAGCTACGACAGTCTGAGAGGTGACTTGGAAGGCGCATTTTCTAATCATGACAACGATGATTATGGATTACAGAACAGAATCATTGCGTGTCATGGAGTAGGATGTGACTTGAGAATGTATGTACAACAGTCGGATTTTACGATTCACAGCACTGCTGAACGATTGGATCAGATACTCAAGTTGGACGAATCCTGCGATTACTTTTATAAAATTCGTATACCGCAGCAGATTAGAAAGCAACTCTTAGCTCAGCTTGATGCGATGGGATTCCATGAAAGCTCTATTTATCCGGATATGGAGCATATTGCAAAGGAACAGGCAGACAGCCATTTCAATTTCTAAAATTGAAATAGAGCTAACAATATGATATACTTACATTAAAGCAATCTAAATTTGATGGAGGTATCCGTATGCCCAGAACCAAAGGTAGCAAAAACAAGCCCAAAGTGGTCAACGACTTTGCATCCCGGATTGCAGAAAAGCAGTCTACCATCGAATCTCTCAACACAGAAATTGCGTCTATCACTGCGAACATTGATTCTCTGCAAGTAGACTTGAAAGCTAAACGTGCAGCTCTGAAGTCTGCCGAGAAGGAAGTAGGCAAGCTCCAAGCAAAAAAGCTAAAGCGGATCAGAAAGCCGCTGAGGAAGCAAAGAAGGCAGAAGCTGAGGCTGTCCTGAAAAAACTCCTGGCAGACGGAATGAGCGCGGAAGAAATCCTTGCAAAACTGAAATAACAGCAAAGCCCACAGTGGACAAGTACGAACTTGCCTACTGTGGGCTTTTTCAGTGAAGATAATCTTTACGCAGCATCAAACCGGAAATATCTTGGCAACTTGAAATGCTCGATAAACGCATGGTGCTGCTCATGGTAATGCCGCAGATCATAACCCAAATGGTGCAGCTCCAGTAATTTCACCAGCACCAAATTAAGGTGAATCTTTTTTGACGGTAGCGATTTGTGCAGCGTCCAGCCCTCGCTTCGTCATTTGATAGACTTTATCACTGTCCAGCATCAGGTGGGATGTGAAAGCGTTATGTTCGTAAAGAAGGATGTGCTTGTCCTTAATGGTCAGAAACTTGTTCAGGGTATGCAAGTCCATGAGCAACTGATGCTCCAGATAATGTCCCAGCGCATAGCCGCACACCATCTGCTTTGTCTGTTTGTCCAGCTGGCGATTGATAAGGATCAAAGGCTTATCAAAATAGAGCGAAAGTAAACCCAACATATCTTTAATGCGAGATGTTTCACTGATGTCCAGACTGCAACTGCGCGCGATCTGTTTGATGTTGCGAGTTCCGGCATTTTGGACAAGTTCGTTGGCAGCTTGGTGAATAAACGCAGAATCCATAATGTGATCTCCTTCCGGGGATGGCATAGTGAATGGAACAGTGATTTACAGGTTCATTATTCGTTCCTTTTCTCGTTTTTGTTCTCGGTACTTAAAATAGGCTTTGTGCATTTCATACATGATGCCGTCCATATCCTGCGGGGTCAGCTCTCCGCTGGCAAATAGCTCAGTAAGCTCAAATGCGAGATGCTGGGCTTCTATTTTGCCCTTTTTTCCGTAGGCTTCGGCAGCACGTTCGATAAATAAAGACTGATCCGGTTGCAAATAGGTCAAAGGTACATGGAATATATCGGCCATCTTTTCAAGCATTTCAATACTGCGAGGGTAGCGGCCATCACGTTCCCATCCGATGATTGTTCGTTTGTTGATACCCAGACATTGTGCCAATTCGTCCTGTGTTAAAGAATGTTTCTTTCGTAGATCGCGAACTTTCTCTCCAAATTTCATGTTTGCAACCTTTCTATGGCGTAGTTATCGTGCTGCAACAATGTGCAACGGAATTTGTAAATATTCAATCCGGAATGTGCAATAAGATTTCACATTTTCCTCTTGACACCGCAACACTACTTGCATATAATATATGCTATATTCTATCATCTTTTGGATTATTATACCGTAAAAATCGTAAATATGCAAGCCGAAAAAGGTGAAAAAAAGAGCGGAAGTTCAAAAGGTGAAATTGAATAGAAGAAAAAAAGAAACCTAAACCAACACAAAGGAGGCCGTGAGAAGATGAGCAACGGAGAACATGAAATCCGCACCCCAAAGGGGCTGCGGATCGGGAATCGCAGTGTCGTTGATGGAAAGAATATGCTTCAGATCAAGCGTGGTGGCTGTGAAGATTATATTTCTGCTGAATCTCTGGTGGAGTGCATTCACGGCCTTCCCGTGAAGAGTATCGAATTTTTCACAGCAGAGAACCAACGGAAAGAAGCCTGAAGCAGAGTGCTTCATCGGACACTGAAATTGCAGAGGTGGAATCTTAGGCGGCACTTAGTTAGCCGACCAGCTCCATCAGATGTTCTTTTGGGTCTACAATATAATATCTGTTTGTTAGAGCGATACCGTAGCAATATGTGATATAGGCCGGAACAGAATGAGCGAATGCAGCGCAGTAGTGCGCCTGTGAGTAACTCATCCTGTTCCGGTTTTTTGATTTTTTTCAAAAACACCTTGCGAAATGCCCTTCCAGCAATTCTATATATGAGAGACTAAACATCACACCTTAAAAGTGAATCATGAAATAGCGATGCAGTAGGAGAAGTCTTAGACTTCCCGTTCAAAAAAAAAACGGGTAAGTCTGGGACAACTTTTGCTGCATTTTTTGTTTCAGACCGCCCGCAGCCAAAAGGCAGAAAGGTGGACAGTATGATGACATTCAAGGATCTGAAAAAGCTTGTTGAACTCCCTTTGTACAAGGAACAGCGTGTTCCAACCGTGAAGGCACTTGAGGTATCTGGTGTGCCAGTGGTAGCTGAGAAGATTCTGGAAAATCATGGAAGCATCAGTGTCTACCAAAATGGTTATGTGATTTACCGGGCGCATAAAAGAGTGACCGTTTTCTCGCTTCGCAACTGCGTACATTATAAATATGATGCACTGGAGGGTGCGGGGCATCACATTGAGGAAGAGGAATTTGATGAATACGAGTGGCACATCCGTCTGGTTCTGGAAGGAGAGGATCGTATTTTCATGAACTACGAGATCATTCAGGGAAAATGGATGCCATCCCGTGAGGACAGGGAGTATAAGGAAGAAATCCTGGAGGGAGTCGATGACGCAGTCAGTACACTGGAAAGAATAATAAGTGAGGAAAGAGTGGAAGAACTGCTCTCTACTTTGACTGATTTGCAGAGAAAAGTCGTTCACATCCACCTATTCCATGGTCTTTCTTTTTACAGAGGCGGCAAAACACCTTGGCATGACCCGCCAGAATCTTACCGGAATTTATAACGCAGCAATTTACAAGATACAGAAAAAGCACTTCCGGGCATTGTGCAGCTGATAACCTATACATAATCAAAAGATGAGCCGTCCAATCACAGAAAACACTCTGAATTGGACGGCTCAAAAATTTTTTTGAATTTTTTAAAACACCTTGCGAAATAGCCCTTCTCCGATTCTAAGGATGAGAGGACAATACAAAACCTCTCACATGAACCTTGAAAATTGAATAAGCCATCCCAGAGAGATACTTCTGATATTGAATGTGCATCCTGCGTGTCTTGTCAGAGGAAACGCCGCTGAAATATGGGGCAGGAACGGGCTGGGGCAGAATGGCAAAGCTCAAATAACAGCAGATACAATGCGGCGGAGTGTCGAAAGATGCTCCGTCGTAGGAATGTACTGTTATTTATAATAGTGCAAATCCAGCAAGAGGGGAGGTGATGAATCTACATGAAGTACCCGTATTTCAGAGGTCTGGAAGCAGACCGATACAGTTTCTACCGTGTGCCGAAAGCACTCATCAAGGTAGACCTGTTTGAAAAGATGTCCGGCGATGCAAAGCTGCTCTATGCAGTCTTGCTGGATCGGATGAATCTCTCGCTTAAAAATGGCTGGCAGGACGAGAATGGAAATGCCTACATCATCTGTACGATAGATGAAATCATGGATTCGATTCGATGTGCCAGACAAAAAGCGGTCAAACTGCTGGATGAGCTGGAACACGAATATCAGCTTATTGAGCGGCGCAGGCAGGGCTTGGGAAAGCCGAACCTGCTCTATGTGAAAGACCTCTATGCGGGACTTTCACAATCGAACTACTGGAAGTATGAAAATCAAACTTCTGGTGGTTTGAAAAGCGAACTTCCGGGAGTATGGAAATCAAACGGAAGTAAGACTGATATAAATAATACTGATAGTAGTGAGACTGATCTAATCTATTCTGCACAATCTGGTGAAAACATATCCGGGGAGATGCGGGAAGATGAAAGGTATCGCTTCTATTTTCAAGACAAGCTGGAAATCCCAATCTTAGAGAAGAACTTCCCACATGACCGGGAAATCCTGATGGAGATTCTGGAACTTCTTGTGGAAACCGTAACCAGCAGAAAGAAGTTTCTGCGCATTTGTGGGGAAGAAAAAGCCGAAAGAGGTGGTCAAAAGCCGCCTGATGAAGCTGGATTCCATGCACATCCAGTATGTAATGGAATGCCTGAAAAGCAATACCACACAGGTACGAAACATCAAACAATATCTGCTTGCTACACTGTATAATGCTCCGACCACGATTGACAGCTATTACGCTGCACAGGTCAGACATGATTTCGGATGGGGCGGCAGAAGCAATTAAGGAGGACGATGCAATGAGCGTGTTTTTTATGGATTTTGATATGGCTCCCTCGGTGATCTGGGCGAGAGACTTGTACGACCAGATGCAGATTCGGAGTGACTTCCGCAAGTGGTTCCCCGGATGTGCCAGTATGGATTTGTGGAGGGCCGGGACTATGAGTTCGTCCCCCGTGTCCGTCCGCAGGATGAGGGCGGGCGCACGGTGCAGCGGTATGTGAAAGACTACCGGATCACACTGGAGATGGCAAAGCAGCTGTACAAGCTCCATCACTTCCACAAGAATGACTGTTTCCACAGCTGCGAAGGACAGCACTGCGTGGGAACGGATCACTGGATGCAGGCAGTCATTGAACTGCTGCATCAGCACAAGTGTAAAAAGCCACGCGCCGCCGAAGCGTTTTTACGAATCACAGCCGCCCGATTCGCTGGTGACAACGACACAGATCGCAAAAGAGTACGGCTGCGGTGCAAAGGTGTTCAATCGTCTGCTCCATCTGCACGGTATCCAGTACCGGGCCAATAACCAGTGGGTGCTGTATGCAAAGCATCAGGATAAGGGATATACTGCAAACCTTGTTTTCCGGCTCCATCGGAGTGATGGCAGTGCAGTGGAAAAGCTGCATACGGCATGGACGCACAAAGGCAGGAAGTTTCTGTACCACGAACTGAAACGGCGTGGGATTCTTCCGATGGCAGAACAGGAGGGGTGAGCCTATGAACTTTACGAATAGCCCGTTTGAACGTATGATGCGCCAGCGTCCGGGAACGGACAGTGACCATCCCTGCATTTCCTGCCGACACCGCAGGGAGTGCGGCTACATGATGCACCAGTGCAGAAAGAAATTTCGTTCGGTCTTTGGCGATACGGCTCCCCCGGTATCAGGCACAGTCAGTGTCTGATGCCGTTTGGATAAAACTATAAACCGGAAAGGAGGGCGCAGGTGCAGGATGAAGTAAACGAAAAAACGATGGCATTGTGCATCAAAGGCGGAAAAATCTCGGCGCAGCTTCTGAAAGCAGCACTGACAAAGCTGTTGGCAGAAATCGAGAAGAAAAAACAGCAGTCGAAGAAGATGGGAGGGCAGAACCGATGTAAGAGAGGAAAGCAGAGCATCAAGAGCCTGCAACAGAGCGGCGCACAGCTTACCAATATCGTTGTCACGGACAATAACATCAAGTCGTTTGACCGGGTAGCCCGGAAGTACGGCATTGATTATAGTCTGAAAAAGGCAGAAAAAGAGGGTAAAACCGAATATCTGGTCTTTTTCAAGGCGAAAGATGTAGACGTTATGACGGCAGCGTTCAAGGAATACACCGGAGTTTCGCTGAAAAAGGAGCAGCGGCAGTCCATCCGTAAGAAGCTGGAGCAGGCAAAGGAGCGTGTTGCCAAGCACCGGGAAATCACCAAGGAAAAGACGAAAAACAGAGGGCAGGTGCGATGAGCCAGAAAAAGAAAACGACCGCACAGAGCAAACGACCGCGCAAAGCCCCCTCCAACCAGACAGGCGGAGCGGCATGGGGCAAGAAAGTAGCGGCGGCAATCAGTGGAAAGATGCAGTCGGCAGATATGAAAAAGCTGATCCTGCTGAATTTTCCTTACATTATCGCCTTTTACATGGTGGAGAAAGCCGCATGGCTGTACCGACACTGTAATGGCGATACCATCGTGGACAGGCTGATGGTTCTTTTTTATGAACTTCGGTCTGGCCTACAAGAGTTATCTGCCAAGTGTCCATCCGTTCGACTTGCTGGTGGGTCTGATCGGTGCAGCAGCACTGAAAGCCGTGATCTACTTTAAGGGGAAGAACGCAAAGAAGTATCGTCAGGGAGAGGAATACGGCTCTGCCCGGTGGGGCAATGCCAAGGACATTGAACCTTTATTGACCCGGTATTCGAGAATAATGTGCTGCTCACCCAGACGGAACGGTTGATGATGAGCGGCAGACCAAAGCATCCGAAGTATGCCAGAAACAAGAATGTCATTGTGATCGGCGGCTCTGGCAGCGGCAAGACACGGTTTTTCGTAAAGCCCAATCTGATGCAGATGCCCGAAAAGGTCAGCTATGTCTGTACTGACCCGAAAGGTACGATCATCATTGAATGCGGAAAGATGCTCTCGGATGCCGGGTACAAAATCAAAGTCCTGAACACGATCAACTTCAAGAAGTCGATGCACTATAACCCGTTCCACTATATCCGCAGTGAGAAAGATATTCTGAAACTGGTCAATACGATTATCGCCAACACGAAAGGAGACGGCGAGAAGTCCGGCGAAGATTTCTGGGTCAAGGCAGAACGCCTGCTCTACTGCGCACTCATCGGTTATATCTACTATGAAGCCCCGGAAGAAGAACAGAACTTCTCCACGCTGCTGGAATTTATCAATGCCAGCGAAGCCCGCGAGGATGATGAAGAGTTCAAGAATCCGGTCGATGAACTATTTGAGGATTTGGAAAAGGCTAAACCAGAACACTTTGCCGTGCGGCAGTACAAAAAGTACAAGCTGGCGGCAGGTAAAACGGCGAAGTCCATTCTGATTTCCTGCGGTGCGAGACTGGCTCCATTTGACATTAAGGAACTGCGTGACTTGATGGCATACGACGAGATGGAGCTGGATATGCTGGGAGATCAGCGCACCGCAATGTTCGTTATTATCTCCGATACAGATGATACCTTCAATTTTGTGGTGTCGATCCTGTACACACAGCTATTCAATTTGCTTTGTGATAAGGCGGACGATGAACACGGTGGCAGACTTCCGTACCATGTGCGGCTGCTCCTGGACGAGTTTGCAAACATCGGCCAGATTCCAAAGTTCGATAAACTGATCGCTACCATCCGCAGCCGTGAGATTTCTGCTTCGATTATTCTCCAATCGCAAAGCCAGCTAAAGACCATTTACAAGGATGCCGCAGAAACCATCATTGGCAACTGCGACACGATGCTGTTCCTTGGCGGCAAGGAAAGCTCCACCCTCAAGGAGATTTCTGAAACCCTGGGCAAGGAAACCATCGACCTTTACAACACATCGGATACCCGCGGCAACAGCCCCTCTTTTGGCACGAACTACCAAAAGACCGGAAAAGAACTGATGAGCCGGGATGAGCTTGCAGTCATGGACGGCAGCAAGTGCATCTTACAGTTAAGAGGTGTCAGACCATTCCTGAGCGATAAGTTTGACATTACCAAACATAAGCGGTACAAGGAACTTTCGGATTTCGACAAGAAAAACGAGTTCGACGTAGAACGCTACCTGAAACACGAACTGCGGCTGCTCACCACGGAAGAATTTGACCTTTATGAAGTGGATGTGACCGAACAGGCACAAGAATAAGGAAGGAGGCTTTTATCAACAGCAAGCGATACACCCTCCCACCCGTTCGGGCAGACCCTGAACAGGTGATCCGTATGACCGACACGAAATAACCACCATCTATCATGTGATTCCAAAAGGCTGACTTTATTGAAAATGAAAGGAGAAGCCAGAATCGCAGGAAGCGGGCAGCACCGAAGATGTGCCAGCCCGCTTTCCTTTTGGAATCGCAAATATTCATCAAATCTGCGGTCTGGCGAAAATAATATATGGAATTCTTTAATCAGTCTATTACCGTTCTGCAGACTCTCGTTGTGGCTATTGGCGCAGGTCTTGGCGTTTGGGGTGTTGTCAATCTGATGGAAGGATATGGCAACGACAATCCGGGTGCAAAGTCCCAGGGAATGAAGCAGCTCATGAGCGGTGGCGGCGTCATTCTCATCGGTACGCAGCTGATCCCTCTGCTCTCTGGTCTGTTCGGCTAAGCACCCGCGATAGGAGGTACTCCCGCCATTGTTCGATAATATCTTTGCAGCCATCGAAAAATGGATGCGGGAACTTCTGACAGGAATGGTGGAGTCCAACATGAGTACGATGTTCACGGATGTCAATGAAAAGACAAGTGAGATCGCGGCTCAGGTTGGACGCACTCCACAAAACTGGAACAGCAGCGTTTTCAGTATGATTCAGAACTTATCAGAGTCGGTGGTAGTTCCGATTGCCGGAATCATCATCACTCTGGTACTCTGCTATGAGCTGATCTCGATGCTGACCGAGCGAAACAACCTGCATGATGTAGATACATGGATGTTCTTCAAGTATTTTGTCAAGGCATGGGTCGCAATCTATCTGGTCAGCAATACGTTCACAATTACAATGGCAGTCTTTGACGTTGGACAATCGGTAGTTAATTCGGCTTCCGGTATCATCAACGGCGAGACTGCCATTGATGTTAGTTCGCTGTCCATGCAGATGCAGGCGGCGATGGCAACCATGGAGATCGGTGAACTGGTAGTGCTGGCTCTTGAAACCTTCCTTGTCAGCTTCTGCATGAAAATTATGTCGGTGGTGATAACTGTCATTGTCTATGGGCGCATGATAGAGATTTATCGCGCGTCCAGAAGCGCCGCTTTTCATCCAAAGGCGGTGTGCGGGCATTTTGGGAACCCGGCTTTAGCAAGCCGGTAAAGAAAAGTATCAAAGACGTGAAAAGCGTCACTTTAGCGTCATCCGATTTACCTCGGAGGGAAACCACAAGGGGGACAATAGCGTATCGGAAAAATCGCAAGTTGGGAAAACCATCTACCCACGACTGAGCGGCAAGACGCAACATTGTGAATGAGGAACAAGGCTAAACTGCTTTAAGGGCAGTCCGAGGCGGGATACTCGACCCGGCGGCGCAGGATGGTTGTATTCGCCGTATGTCATAGCGGAATGTGACAGGTAAACACAGACCGCACGATACTTATGACAGCCAGCCGCAGTAAGCGGAAAAGGACGAAAACCCACTACCGACATCACAATACGCTTTTCCCAAAGTGTCTAACTGGAGATTGCCTAAACCGGAACGCCGGAACTATCCGGCTATGCGTAATGCCGCAAGGCGATAAATTTCAAGGGGTAAAAACCCAAGAAAGATGACGCTGAATATCCGGCATGGCAACGGAGCCTTCGTAGTAGTCCGAGGACGGGAAAGCCGTCTACATGGCGAAGGAAGGCAGGATGTCAACCAATTCATAAAAAAGGAAAGGTGCGTGAGGCATTGTCCTGAAAATGTGTTGGAAAGCCTAAAATCCAAGGCGTGTAACAAGAGTTACAAGTACGAGCGGTTATACCGCAATCTGTACAATCCACAATTCTATCTGCTGGCATATCAGCGGATACAGGCGAAACCAGGCAACATGACAGCCGGAACAGACGGCAAAACCATTGACGGTATGGGAATGGCAAGGATAAACGCCCTCATTGAAAAAATGCGTGATTTCAGCTACCAGCCCAACCCGGCAAGGAGAACGTATATCCCGAAATCCAATGGGAAAATGCGCCCTCTGGGAATACCGTCATTTGACGACAAACTGATACAGGAGGTGGTGCGGCTCATCTTAGAGAGCATCTATGAGCCAACTTTCAGCGACTACTCCCACGGTTTCCGCATAAACAAAAGCTGCCATACGGCACTCAAATATGTGCAGAAATATTTTACGGGGACAAAGTGGTTCGTTGAGGGGGATATAAAGGGCTGTTTTGACAATGTAGACCATCATGTGCTGATTGACATTCTGCGGAAGCGGATTGCAGACGAACATTTCATCGGTCTGCTTTGGAAATTTTTGAAAGCCGGATATATGGAGGACTGGAATTACCACAATACTTACTCCGGCACTCCCCAAGGCTCTATCATCAGTCCAATCCTTGCAAACATCTATATGAACGAACTGGACAGCTATATGGCAGAATACGCAGAGAAATTCAACTGCGGAAACCGCCGTAAAATCAATCCTGCGTTCAAGAAGAAGTTAGATGTCTGCCGGGGAAAAGAACAAAGGCTTAAAAGAAACCTCTCCAAAATGAGCGAGGAAGAAAAAGAGGGCTTAATTGCAGAAATCCGGGAACTGCGGCGCAATCTGAAATCTATACCGTATAGTGACCAGATGGACGATAGCTATAAAAGGATTTGCTATGTCCGATATGCGGATGATTTTCTAATAGGAGTTATCGGCAGTAAGGAGGACGCAGAACAGGTAAAAAAGAAGAAGTAGGATGTTTTATCCGGGAAAAACTTCATCTGGAAATGTCCAAAGAAAAAACATTGATTACCCACGGGCATGACTTTGCAAAGTTCTTGGGATATGAGGTCACAATCGCCAAAGGCACATATAACAAAAAAGACCAAAACGGGAGCTACCAGACGAGTAAACAACGGAAAAGTCCTGCTTTATGTTCCCCATGACAAATGGGTGAAACGCCTACTATCTTACAACGCCCTCAAAATCAAATATGACAAGCAAAATGGAAACAAAGAGGTTTGGGAACCAGTCCGGCGCACCCGCCTGTTGCATCTGGACGACCTGGAAATCCTAAACCAATACAATGCAGAAATCCGTGGATTGTACAACTATTATCGGCTCGCAAACAACGTGTCCGTACTCAATAACTTCTACTATGTAATGAGATACAGTATGCTCAAAACCTTTGCTGGAAAATATCGGACACGAATCAGCAGAATTATCCGCAAGTACCGTCAAGGGAAAGATTTTGTTGCAAGACAATGGCACTCTGTCACGATAAGCTACACGGACTGTCACGATAAGTCGGTGTAGGAACCAACTATTTCAGAGGACTTTCCAGCAATATGCACGATTTCGCAGCACTGATCTCTTCGGTGCGTTGCTGATCGGCGTTGCAGCGTATACCGTGATTCTGTGCTTCAGCCTGATGAAAACGGGAAGTCTGTCCAAACAGATCTTCGGCAGTCACTAAAACCGGGAAAATCCGAGGAAAGGAAAGACAGCAGATAAAAGCCGTATCCCGGCGGCGTGTCTGGCTGTTATGGTGAAGAATGGCTTATGTAACGATCCCGAAAGACCTGTCCAAAGTCAAAAACAAGGTCTTTCTCAACCTGACAAAGCGGCAGCTCATCTGTATGGGCTTTGCGGCATCCATTGGTGTTCCGTTCTACTTTCTCACACGGGGAACACTTGGCACAAGCAACGCGGCGGCGGGCATGGTGCTGCTGATGCTCCCGGAATTTTTCTTTGCGCTGTTCGAGAAAAACGGGATGCACCTTGAAACCATTCTGACGAACTTCATCAATGTCCGTTTCAAACGTCCGGCGGTTCGCCGCTACGAGATCGAAAATCTGTACGAATATGAGCCGGAGAAACCTGTAACACCAAAAGTGAAGAAGGGAGGCATTATTGGGAAAAGAAAAGGATAAGAAGCCGCTGTTCGGCGGCATCTTCCAGAAATTCTTCAAGCCGTCTGCAAAGGCAGAAGCAAAAAAGAAGAAAGAGCATCACTTGACCGTGCAGCGGTCGATTCCGTATCTGGAAATGGGACGGGACGGCATCTGCCGGGTGGAGGAACATCTGTATTCCAAAACCGTCCGCTTCTATGACATTAACTATCAGTTGGCACAGAACGAGGATAAGAACACCATTTTTGAAAGCTGGTGTGATTTCCTCAATTACTTCGATTCCAGCATCCGCTTTCAGCTTTCGTTCATCAACCACAAAAGCGATATGAGCGAATACAACAAGGTCATTCAGATCGAGCCACAGCATGACCAGTTCGATGATGTGCGCATGGAATATGCGCAGATGCTGAAACAGCAGCTTGCCAAGGCAACAACGGTCTGGTTCGGACAAAGTACATCACGTTCAGCATTGAAGCCAAAAGCGTGAAAGAAGCAAAGCCCCGGCTGGAGCGCATCGAAACCGATATTCTCAACAATTTCAAGGTGCTGGGAGTGAAAGCATATCCTCTGAATGGTGTGGAACGATTACAGATCATGTACGAGATGTTCCATCAGGAGGAAGAACGGAAGTTTGAGTTCAGTTACGACCGCATCCTGCAAAGTGGCATGACTACCAAAGACTTTATTGCTCCGACCAGTTTTCTGTTCAAGAGCGGCAAGGACTTCCAGATGGGAGATACTATTGGCGCAGTATCCTATCTGAACATCCTCGCCCCGGAACTAACGGATAAGGTTCTGGCAGAGTTTCTGGACATGGACAAGAATCTGGTAGTCAGCATCCATGTGCAGTCGGTAGACCAGCTCAAGGCAATCAAACTCATCAAGGGCAAGATCACTGACCTCGACCGCATGAAGATTGAGGAACAGAAAAAGGCGGTGCGTTCCTGGCTATGATATGGAAATTATTCCGAGTGACCTTGCAACTTATGGCGGCGAAGCCAAGAAGATTCTGGATGATCTGCAGAGCCGCAATGAGCGTATGTTCCTTATTACGGTGTTGTTCCTCAATGCTGCGAAAACCAAACAGGAACTGGATAGTGCAGTGTTTCAGACGGCTGGTATCGCTCAGAAGTTCAACTGCACATTGAATCGGCTGGACTATATGCAGGAGCAGGGGCTTATGAGCAGTCTGCCGCTGGCAAATAATCTGGTTCCCATCAAGCGGGCATTGACTACAACTTCCACCGCCATCTTCGTGCCGTTCACCACACAGGAACTTTTCATGGAGGGTGATTCCCTCTACTACGGTCTGAATGCAGTGTCCAACAACATGATTATGGCAGACCGAAAACAGCTCAAAAACCCGAATGGTCTGATTCTTGGTACACCGGGCAGTGGTAAGTCGTTTAGCGCAAAGCGTGAAATGACAAACGTGTTCTTCACGACAACGGACGATATTATCATCGCAGACCCGGAAGGCGAGTATTATCCGCTGGTCGAAGCCCTGGGCGGGCAGGTCATTCATATCTCATCCACCAGCCGGGATTACATCAATCCGATGGACATTAACCTGAACTATGCGGACGATGATAACCCGCTAGGTATGAAATCGGACTTCATCCTTTCCCTGTGCGAGCTTATCATGGGTGCACGGGATGGCATGGAGCCGGAAGAGAGATCTGTCATTGACCGATGCCTGCCGCTGGTCTATCAGAAATATCTGAATGATCCGAAGCCGGAGAATATGCCGATTCTCGGTGATCTGTACGACTGCCTGCGGGAGCAGAAAGAACGGCAGGCACAGCGCATCGCCACGGCACTGGAAATCTACGTCAATGGTTCGCTGCGGGTGTTCAACCACCAGACAAATGTGGAGCTGGATAACCGCCTTATCTGCTTTGACATCAAGGAATTGGGCAAGCAGCTCAAAAAGCTGGGTATGCTCATCGTGCAGGATCAGGTGTGGAATCGTGTTACCATCAACCGCAATGTAAAGAAAAATACACGATACTACATTGATGAGTTCCACTTGCTCTTAAAGGAAGAACAGACTGCCGCATACAGTGTTGAAATCTGGAAGCGTTTCCGAAAATGGGGCGGCATCCCCACGGGTATTACGCAGAACATTAAAGATCTGCTTGCCAGCCGGGAGATCGAGAACATCTTTGAGAATAGCGATTTCATCTATATGCTGAATCAGGCATCCGGCGATAGGCAGATTCTTGCAAAGCAGCTCAACATTTCGCCGTTCCAGCTTTCCTATGTGACGAACAGCAACGAGGGCGAGGGACTGCTGTTCTACGGCAATACCATTATTCCGTTCAAGGACAAGTTTGATACTTCGCTGAAACTCTATGGTCTTATGACCACGAAACCGAATGAAATTGCAAAATACAGGGAGAAGAAAGACGCATGATGAACGAGAAAAAACTGAGCCAGATGATTCTGAAGCTGCATGACCGTGCTGAGGCAGCAAAATACGATGGCGATTCCAGCCCGCCTTATCAGGAAGTGAAAATGCTGAACTTCCACGATGAGGAATCGGTGGTGCATACGGTGCTGGAGGACTTTTACGCAGTCGGCGCACTGGCAGATGAACTGACCCACGGATTCCACATGGAAGAGCGGGGCTACATCGACCGCACGGAGGTCAATTCCCGGCTGATCGCTTTTGCCAGGGAGCTGGAGCGGATTCTCGATAAGTGGGAAACTCATGCAACTCTGATTGCATAAGTTTCCTGCCGGACGGGAGGTGAATCCAATGGCAGACAAGCGATTCCGGGGCAGAGATAAAATCGTCCAGAAAATGACCAAAGACGGTCTGGTGGAAGAGAATCTCCGCACCGGGGAAACCAAGTCCGCAGTTGCAGAAGAACCGCCGAAGCAGGAAGATTCGGAAAAAGACGCTGCGGAAAGTGCAGAAGAAACCCCTGTTGTAGAAGAGGAGGTGTGCATGGATGCCGAGGAGGGAGAGGAGGAAAAGCCCCGGCGCAGCACCGCCAAGCAGAGTACAGAGTATTATAAAGCCCATCAGGAGGATGGCAAAGCGAAAGAAAAAGATGCTCCGCCTGTGGACGAGGATACAGAGCCTGCACCGAAGAAAAAGGGCCGCTTATCCTTTGATGATGAGCAGCAAGGTGGCATTGTCCGTGGCGCAGGGCTGGGTATTAAGAAAGTGGCGAAGAAAGGAGTGGATACCGCCACTGGTTTTGCCCACAACAAGGTACATCAGGTCGAAAAGGAAAACTCCGGCGTGGAGTCGGCGCACAAGAGCGAAGAAACGCTGGAAGGATTGTACCGCTTCTCTAAAGGCAGGAAAAAGACCAGAGAAAAATCTGCCAGAGCTGAGAAGAAAGTCGAGGTTGAGAAAAAATTCAGCCGTCTGAAATTTTCGGAGAGTGAGGGCGGCATGGCCGAAGAAGTGGCAGAAACGCCATTGAAAAAGAAACCGCCCCAGCCGCCACCGACTGCCGCAGGAGGTGAAGCAACAAAGACAGTCGGTTCAAAGTTCTATCAGAAAAAGCAGTATAAGGATGCCTATGCAGCAGCCAAGCGGGGTCGGAAAGCTGGAAACGCTGCCAGCAAGCAGGCGGCAACGGCAGCAAACACGCTTGCAGAAAAAGCAAAGGCAGCGGTGCAGGAGGTCGTTGTGCAGAACAAGACCCTCTGGGCGGGACTTGGCATTGCAGCACTGATGCTCATGCTGATTATGGGCGCATTCTCAAGCTGTTCAGCAGCGATCCATGGAACGGGCAGTACCTTTATCGGAACGACGTATCCCAGTAAGGACGCTGACATGAAAGGTGCAGAAGAAGATTATCTGGAACTGGAAAAGAAGCTGGATGAGCAGATACGGCAGATGGAGTCCACACATCCCGGCTATGACGAATACCGTTACCAGTTGGACGAGATCGGGCATGACCCGTATCAGCTGATCTCTCATCTGACTGCCGTATATGAGCAGTTCACCAGAGGACAGGTGAAACCCGTCATCAAGTCGCTGTTTGAGCAGCAGTATCTCCTGAAAGTCTGGGAAACGATAGAGATTCGCACACGCATGGAAACCAGAGTAGGGATTCGACCAACGATTGACGCTTTTGGAAACGTCAGCATGGAAACCTATACCTATCAGGAAGAAGTGGAGTATGAGTACAAAATCCTCAACGTCCTGCTGAAGAACAAGGGCTTTGACACCATTGCCAGAAAGAACATGGATCGGAAGCAGACTGGGCGGTATGATGCCTACAATCTGACCTATGGCAATCGCCCGGAACTGTTTGGCGCAGGCTCACCTACATACAGCGGCGGCACAACAGGAAGCATTGGCTCTGGCGGTTCGGGTGGAACAGGCGGCAGTTCCGGCGGTGGTTTCCGATATGATATTCCAGAAGAAGCCCTGTCGGATGAAAAGTTTGCAAGGATGATCGCAGAAGCCGAAAAGTATCTGGGAATGCCGTATGTGTGGGGCGGCAGTTCCCCAAGCACCAGTTTTGACTGCTCCGGCTTTGTCTGCTGGGTCATCAATAACTGCGGCAATGGCTGGAACGTCGGGCGCACGACAGCGAATGGACTGCGAGGCAAGTGCAGCTACGTTTCTCTTGCAAATGCACAGCCGGGTGACTTGATCTTCTTTGAAAAAACCTATAATACCGTCGGCGCGTCGCACGTTGGCATCTATGTTGGCAACGGCATGATGATTCACTGCGGCGACCCGATTTCTTATACCAGCATCAATTCGACCTACTGGCAGAACCACTTCCTTGGTTTTGGCAGAATCAAGTAGAGGAAAGGAGAGAAGCTAGATGAGCAAAAGCTGAAGAAGTTTTTGAATGATGCAGAGAAAACCGAAAGCAAGATCGCGGAACTGGAAGAGTACCTGAGAAATGTCCGGGCTGCACAGAAAAAGGAAGAGGACAATGAGATCGTTCGGGCTATCCGCAGCACAAAGCTGGGCGGGCGTGACCTGTTGGCACTGCTGGAAAATATCCAGGCGGGGAATGTGACGTTCCAGACAACCGTAAACCACGAGAACAAGACTTCGGAAGAAGCAGAAATGGAGGATGTGATTGCGAAAGATGCTTAAAAAGCTGGGTGTTGTGATTCCCAGTGCAGTGCTGACCCTGCTGATGGCGGTAGGCTTTTCCACTCCGGCATTTGCCTATGTGGAGCTGGAAGTCAAGGAAGAGCCTGCACAAGTCATTGAGGAAGAGGAACCCACCGAGGAAGAGAAGATTCCGTTCACCATTGCGGGCAATGGTGAGGTGGAGGATAACATTACGGACGATTCCAGTAAGGAGTTCTTCACGGTCAAAACCAAGGGCGGAAATACCTTTTTTCTAGTGATCGACCGGGCAAGGAACAGCGAGAATGTGTATATGCTCTCCATGATCGACGAATACGATTTGCAGGAGTTTCTAACCGATGAGGAACGCAACGGCAAGGAAGAAGAGAAGCCGGCAGTCGTGCTACCGGAAACCAAACCTGAGCCGGAACCGGATGTCGAGATCGAAGAGCCGGAACAGGACGATGGAAAGCTGACCAAGATTCTGGCAATCGTATTTGTTATGGGTGTAGGCGGTGCAGGCGCATTCTTCTATTTCTACATTTATAAGCCGAAGCAGAGTGAGCCGGAAGTATCGAAAGAAAATCTGGAATATGAAGCTCTGCCGACAAAGAATGAGGATGAGGAAGCAGGGCAGGACGCAGAAACCGAAGAATAATAGAAAAACCGTATAATCTAGTGGTGCAGGGATGGTCTGATTCGGACTGTCCCTGCTTTTTTCAAACAAGCAGGAGGATACATGAAATATCTTGTGATAGCAGAAAAGCCGAGTGTGGCACGTTCCATCTCGAAAGTGATCGGTGCATACAAACATGAGGACGGGTATCTGGAGGGTGGGGATTGCGTGGTGAGCTGGTGTCTGGGGCATCTGGCAGAGTATGCAGCCCCGGAACACTATGATGAACGCTATGAGAACTGGCGATTCGATGATCTTCCGATTCTCCCGGAAGAATGGAAGTTGCTGGTTTCGGAAGATAAGAAAGCACATTTCAATATTCTGCGGAAGCTCCTCCGAAGCAAAGATTTCGATTATGTGGTAAATGCCTGCGACGCAGGGCGTGAGGGCGAAGCAATCTTTCGCCGCGTGTACGGTCTGGCAGGCAGCAAACTCCCGGTCAAACGGCTGTGGATTAGCAGCATGGAAGATTCCGCTATCCAGCAGGGCTTTGATTCCTTAAAGGATGGCGCAGAGTATGACAACCTGTTTGCCGCTTCGGAGTGCAGGGCAAAGGCAGACTGGCTGATTGGTATGAATGGCACACGGGCTTTTACCAAGAAATACGGCAGGCGGCAGACCATTGGACGGGTGCAGACTCCGACACTGGCAATGCTGACGGAACGGCAGAACAAAATCCAGAACTTTGTGAAAGAGCCGTATTACAAAGTGGAAATCACGGGAAATGGCATCGTGGCAGAATCGGAACGGATGGCACAGGAGCAGGATGCGGATACCATGCAGGCAGCTTGTGATGGACAGTGTGCCGTAGTTGGCAGCATCGAGCGCAAACGGAAAGAACAGTCTGCGCCGAAGCTGTATGACTTAACGACCTTGCAGCGAGAAGCTAACCGCTATTATGGTTTTACCGCCAGTCAGACTTTGAAGATCGTACAGGAATTGTACGAAGAAAAGCTGGTGACATACCCGCGAACGGACAGCCAGTACATCACGGAAGATATGCAGCAGACCATGGCAGATTTGCTCAAACACTATGGCGGCGAAGCAGATGGAGTAAAGCAGGTGGTCAATAACAAAAAGGTCACTGACCACCATGCGATTCTGCCGACACTGGAAAGCTGCAAGCGTGGGTCAAACAGCCTGTCTGGGGATAAGGAAAAGGTCTTTGCTCTCATCGTCTGGAAGATGCAACAGGCAGTACAGCCGCCATACATCTATGAAGATGTTCTGGTAACAGTATGCTGTCAGGACAGGAAATTCACTGCAAAATACAAAAATGTCTTGCAGGCGGGACATACCGCAATGCCTGTTCCGTTTGCAGAACAGGAAAAAAGCAAGGATATGGCATTCCCCAAGAAACTGGAACAGGGCGAGGTGATTCCTGTGGTGAGCGCGGAGAAAAAGCAGGGCTTTACATCTCCGCCGAAAGCATTTACCGAAGACACCCTGCTTTCTGCAATGGAAAGCGCAGGCAACAAGGAGTTTGAAAAAGACACGGAAAAGAAAGGACTGGGAACACCTGCGACCCGTGCAGCGATTCTGGAAAAGCTGGTATCTTCTGGCTATGTGGAACGCAAAGGCAAGCAGATTCTTCCCAGTGCAGAGGGGGTTACGGCAATCGCAAATATCCCGGATTACCTGAAATCGGCAAGCATGACCGCTGAGTGGGAAAATGAACTGCTGCGGATAGAACGGGGCGAAACAAAGCCCGCCGACTTCATGCAGGGCATCGGTGGATTGCTGGAACGAATGCTGGCAGACCTCCGGCAAATTCCGACCGTACAGGAATCACCTATTTATAATAAGGTATCTATCGGGAACTGCCCGGTATGTGGAAAGCCCGTCTGTGAAGGCAAGCTGAATTTCTATTGCTCTGACCGGGACTGTAAATTTGCCCTCTGGAAAGAAAGTAAATACCTTTCCGGCATGAAAAAGACGCTCACAAAGAAGATGGCAACTGACCTTTTGAAGAAAGGACGTACCTATGCAAAAGACTTCTACTCTGCCAAAAAGGACAAGACCTTTGCCGCAGACCTTGTTATGGCAATAGAAAATGGCAGAACGCAGTACAGTCTTGAATTTCCGAAAACACCAGCTAAGAAGTAAGGAGGGAACGATTGGCGAAATTTAACGATATTCGGGAACTTGCCCAGCAGAACGCACGGTGGGTAAGCAATTCTCCGAAAGACTGGATGAACTATCTGGATGTGGCGGCACGGCTGTACCGCTATTCGTTCAAAGATACTCTGCTGATCCATGCTCAACGTCCTAATGCGACCGCCTGTGCAGAGCTGGAAGTCTGGAACAAGAAAATGAACCGCTGGGTAAACCGTGGCGCAAAAGGCATTGCGCTTTTGGACGATGCCAGCCCACGGGCAAAGCTGCGCTATGTGTTCGACATTGCGGACACGCATCTGGTGCAGGGCGGCAGAACGCCGATCCTCTGGCGCATTGATGATTCGGAACACCAGCAGATGATCCTCGACCATCTGGCAGATACTTATGCTCTGACGCAGACGGACAGCATGAATGCTGCGCTGATGGAACTGGCACAGCAGTTGACCGCTGAAAATCTGGAAGAAGCGATGGATGGTCTAGAATATGAGGTGGCAGACACTTTTCTGGAAGGACTGGATGAAGATAATCTCCGTGTCCGTTTCCGGGAGTTAATGACCAACAGTATTTTCTATACCCTTTCCAGACGCTGCGGACAGGAACCGCTGGAAGTGCTGGACGATGAGGATTTTATCCGTATCGTGGATTTCAACCAACTTCCGGTCTTGACTTTCTTGGGTAATGCTGTTTCGGAACAGTGTGAAGCGGTTCTCCGTGACATCGGACGGGAAATGCAGAAAATTTACCGAAAAGAAGTTACAGAACATCTTGCAAAAACTGCCGACAGCTTGTATAATACCAGTACGGGCTTTAGCACATTAAAGCGCGAAATCGAAACAAACATCACCGAAGGAGGAAAACCGTATGGAACTGACTTATCACCGCAAGGGGGACTACCTGTTTCCGAACCTGACCGTACAGGACAAGCCGATGAGCATTGGGAAGTACGGGATGCTGCGCAGGACTTATCTGAGGGAGAACAAGAAGAACTGGTATCAGAGTATGCTGATGAGCGGCAGGCTGAATCAGCATCTGGCGCAGATCGACGAGCAGGCAGAGAACCGGATGGAGGAACTGATCGAGAGCCTGAACGAGAAGTTTCCGGCTCCGAACAAGGAAACCGAACAGATGGCATGGGTGGCACACCAGAACAATCTGACCGCGATGGCGGAAGAGATCGTGCTGAAGGAATTGGTGTACAACTAACCGCTGACACAACCGAACAGGATTTGAGCGAAGCAGAGGAAGAGATTTCCTCTGCTTTTTCTCTGCCCAGTTTGCCGACCGTGAAACAGCAGATTCGGGCAATCGAAGCCCCGATGCAGGCACAGTATGCCGATGAGATCACCATTCCGGTAGAAGTTGTGGATGAAATCCTGCGGACAGGCAGCAATCGAAACAAAAGCCAGCTTCGCCTTATCTATAACTTTATGACCGAACAGACCCCGGAAGAGTATACCGCTTTTGTCAAAAAGGAATATGGCGAGGGCGGCAAGGGCTTTGAGATCGGTGGCACAAAATATGCGGTCTGGTTCGATGAGCTGGGTATGCAGATCGCCGTTGGAGATACGGTTCGGAACGACCCCAAAAACAAAGCATTTCTGTCATGGGAAGATGTCAGCGGCAGAATCCATCAGCTTTTGCAGCAGGGAGAGTATGCACCAAAATCGGTTTTGGATGCAGCCCGTGGCAATGTCCTGCATGAACACGCAGAAGCCCTGAGCTATATGGAACGCGATATGGCAGAGGGCGTGGCAGAGATGGTCTTTGCCGATACGTCCATCTTCTCCGGCGGATACCCGGAACTTACAGAACGCCTTGCAAAGTTGCTTGACCAGCCGGAATTTCTGGCTGATCTGAACGAACGTCTTTTGGGACTGGCAGAAGCCTACGCCGAAGATAAAAGTGTGATGCGGATGCAGTTCTATCGCCCGGACAAAGTATCTGAACAGTTTCAGAAGTTTGCTCTCCCGTTCCAGCCGTATCAGGCAAGAGAGGGCTTTCAGTGGAATGAGCAGGAAGTCTTTATCACGGAAGATGAGATCAATGCTTTCCTTGCAGGCGGCGGGCCGTATTCGGATGGCAGGCTGGCAACGTACAGTTTCTTCCTTAATCACGAAGAGAAAGCAGAACGCGCGGCGTTTCTGAAAGACCGATACGGCGTTGGCGGCAGCAGTCATGCACTTTCCCGTGCAGATAATTCCCATGCCAACTATGACGGCAGAGGTCTGGAACTGGCACGGGGCAGCTATGGAAAGCCGGATGCACTGGTGAAGCTGAACTGGAATCAGGCGGCTGAACGAGTTGCAAAGCTCATTGACCAGAGTTTGTATCTGAAGCCTGCGGATTACAGCCGGATGCCGAGTTACGAGCGTGAGCAGATGGCAAATCGGGTGATTGGTTTCTACCATCGTCTGCCCGATGAAGTGGAACGTCCGTTTGAACGGGAACTGCTGAACGAAGACGCCAGAAAGAAACTGCCCGTCATGCTGGCTGATTCGGAACAGGCGGCAGAACTTCTGGAAAAGATGGATGCAGCACTTCTTTCCGTTCCGCTGGATTCCCCGGACTATGCAGAAAAATCAAAGATATTGGCTGACCTGCATCAGTATGTTGAGGGAACGTACACGATCTTCCCAGAGAAGAAAAAAGGCTATTGAGATTTCTGCTTCTGAGACAGGACAAATATCGCTTTTCGATATTTGGGTGCAGGAACAGGAATCGAAAAGAGCATTCAACCACCGCAGTGGTTGAAGAACCCCAGAAGCAGGCGGTAAAGTATAGCAGATACATCGGAGATTATCTCTATCTGGAAGATGACAGCCTTTATAAAATCGAACGTGTTACGGATTCTCTGATCTATCTGAAAGATATGGAGCGTCCTGCATGGGCAGCGCGGGTGCTTCGACCGAACCAGTATGATGCAGAACTGGCAAAGAATCCGCTGAATGATTATCTTCTGGCAGGGCAGGAATCTGCGCTGAAAGATAGTCGCTGCGTTTACAAGGAATGTCTGTATACCATGCTGGACGCGGTGCAGCAAAGTGAAATCTATCCGTATCTCCGTGACCGCGATGTGGATGCAGATGAAGCGGAAAAGGAACTTCGGAACAAGATCGACGAGCTGTTAGAGCAGAATGCGGAAACTGCCCCGCTGTATCTGGAAGCCAGCGAGAACTGGGAGAACTTCAAAGACTGGCTGGTAGAAGATATTTTCCAGCGCACCTATCAGGACATGATGCCGGATTTCCCGCGATGCGGTTGCCCTTTACCAGAATGACATTCATGCGCCCCGATGGGTGCGTGGCATGATGGTAGATGCGGCTGTGCAGGAAATTAAGACAGTGCCGGAGAAGAAGCAAGAAGAAAAACAGGAAACTCCATCTGAACCGAAACTGAAAGCCTACTACCGTTCAACTTCACAGATGGAGGACGGTTATGTGGAGCGTATTGCCATTCTGCAATATCCGAACGGCAAGTATTATAACCACTACGGTTTTGATGATGTTAGGGGCGAGGGTGCAGGGAGCGCAGGCCCGTTTGACACGCTGGAAGATGCAAAGCGGACGCTGAAAGCACATCGCCCGGATGCGGAGGAAGGCTTATCACCATTGTCTGCTGAAGCAGAAAATGAGTATCATGCGCTGAAAGAACGATACCCGGACGCACTGGTTGGCTTTGAGCAGAATGGATTTTTTGAATTTTATGGTGATGATGCCAAACGGGTGACGGAGCTAATCGACACAAAAATGCTTCGGAAGGAAACTGTATCAGGAGAAATTCCAGTCACAGGATTCCCTCGTGAGCAGTGGGCGCATTTTGGCAAGGAACTCTGGAAATGTGGTGAGAGTGTTTATCTCTCCGGTCAAGGGGAAGACGGAACGCACCATGAAACCAAATATCTACGTCGGGAAGAATATCTTCCCCGAAACGCAGATGTTGAGATTGACGTAGAGAATTTCGTGTGGATTCGGTCGATTTCAAGAATAGGACTGTTAGCCTGCAGGACATGACTCTTGCAAAAGAAGCACGGTATCCAATTTTCCGTACAGAGCCGCTTGAGTATGTACGTCACCTGTATGAAATGGGTGATACGGAATATCATAACGACATTGAGCGAAAAGTCTTTGAATCTCTGGACAAAGCACAGGTAGCTTATGAAGACTTTACCCCGGAACAGATGGATGTAATCTATGCTGTTGCGGAGAATGGCGGCAGTCTGGAAGAATTACTGAATCCTGAATTTAGCCCGGAACAGATGCAGCTTATCGCAGATGTGCAGACCCGGACAGATGCTATCCATCGTTCGGCGGCAGATGATGCTGTTAAGCCCCTTACCAGCAAGCCTATGACCCCGGAAGAGGTCAACCAGGCACGGAAAGAGAAAAATCTGCCGCTGGACACGGATACCGCGCAGAAGCCGCCTGCACAGCCAAACCAGAAGCCTATCAATTTCCGTATCACAGACGATGATCTTGGCGCAGGAGGAGCCAAGACAAAATTCAAAGCAAACATCGAAGCCATCCGACTGCTGCAAACGCTGGATGCCGAACAGCGGCAGGCAACCGCCGAAGAACAGGAAGTTTTATCCCGGTATGTCGGCTGGGGCGGTATTCCGCAGGCATTTGATGAGAAGAATGCGGACTGGGCAAAGGAGTATGCGGAACTGAAATCTCTGCTCCCGGCAGATGAGTACAGTGAAGCGCGGGCATCTACGCTGAATGCTTTCTACACTTCGCCTACGGTAATCAAGGCAATATATGAAGCCCTTTCCAATATGGGTCTGAGCAAAGGCAATGTGCTGGAGCCGTCATGTGGAGTGGGCAACTTCATGGGTCTTGTGCCTGAAAGCATGGAAAACATCAAGATGTATGGTGTGGAACTGGACAGCGTATCAGGACGCATTGCACAGCAGCTTTATCAGAAGAACAAAATTGCCGTGCAGGGCTTTGAAACGATGCAGTTCCCGGACAGCTTCTTTGACTGCGTGGTGGGTAATGTGCCGTTCGGCAATTACAAAGTGCCGGATAAGCGGTATGATCGCCACAACTTCCTCATCCATGATTACTTTATTGCAAAGAGTCTTGACCTTGTTCGTCCGGGCGGCGTGGTGGCGGTAGTCACTTCCAGCGGCACAATGGACAAAAAGGATTCCTCTGTCCGAGAGTATCTTGCCAACCGTGCTGATCTGGTCGGCGCAATTCGCTTGCCGAACAATGCGTTCCAGCGCAATGCGAACACAAGTGTTGTAGCTGACATTTTGTTCCTGCAAAAGCGTGACCGGGCGGCAGTGGAGCGGGCAGAGTGGGTAGACCTTGGCACAACGCCAGAGGGATTCCCCATCAACCAGTATTTTGCGCAGCATCCCGAAATGGTGCTGGGCGAGATCACGACCGAAAGTACGCAGTACGGCAAGCAGGAAACCACGGTCAAGCCCATTGAGGGCGCAGACCTTGCACAGCAGTTGAAAGCAGCCGTTGAGAACATCCATGCGGAAATCACAGAGCCGGAAATCACGGATGATGAACTTGACCAGAACGCAGAATCGCTCCCGGCAGACCCGAACGTGAAGAATTTCAGTTACACCAATGTGGACGGACAGGTTTATTACCGTGAAAACTCCTACATGAATAAGGTTGACCTGCCTGTGGTCACGGCAGAGCGTGTGCTGGGGTTGATTGCCCTGCGGGAAACTACACAGAAATTGCTGGACTGCCAGTTGCACGATGGTACGGATGCCGAAGTGGAACTGCTGCAAGGAAAGCTGAAAGAACAGTATAAGCGGTTCACAGCGCAGTACGGTCTTATCAACAGCACCGCCAACAAACGGGCATTCCGGCAGGACAGCAGCTATTGCCTGCTGGCATCCCTTGAGATTCTAGACGAGGATAAAAACCTCAAGCGGCTGGCAGATATTTTTACCAAGCGCACCATTCGCAAGCCGGAACCCGTCACCTCTGTGGATACTCCCAGTGAAGCCCTGGCACTCTCCATCGGCGAAAAAGCAAAGGTCGATGTGCCGTTTATGGCAGAACTTTGCGGAAAGACAGAGCAGGAAGTAACCGAAGAACTGGCAGGTGTTATCTTCCGCAATCCTGTCACACAGATGTGGGTGACGGCAGATGAATATCTGTCCGGCAATGTCCGGGAAAAGCTGGCAACGGCAGAAACCTTTGCTGCAAACCACCCGGAGTATCAGGTCAATGTCGAGTATCTGAAACGGGTACAGCCGAAAGCTTTGAATGCTTCGGAGATTGAAGTGCGGCTGGGTGCAAACTGGATCAAGGCAGAGTACATTACGGACTTCATGGAGCAGGTGTTTAAGACACCAAGCTACTATATCGGAAGTTCCATCAAAGCTACCTATTCGGAAATCAGCGGTGCATGGAATATCAGCGGCAAGTCACTTGACCGGAGTAATCCCCGTGTAACGAACACCTATGGCACAATGCGGGTCAACGGTTATCGACTGCTGGAGGATGCGCTGAATCTCCGGGATACCAAAATTTACGATACCGTCTATGAGGATGGAAAAGAAAGGAGAGTGCTGAACAAAAAAGAAACCATGCTGGCGCAGCAGGCACAGGAAGCAATTCGGGATGCGTTCAAGCAGTGGATTTTCAAGGATTTAGACCGCAGAGAGGAACTTTGTAAGGTCTACAATGAGCGGTTCAATGCGATTCGCCCCCGTGAATACGATGGCAGTCATATCAAGTTTGTGGGCATGACCCCGGAAATCAGCCTGATGCCGCACCAGAAAAATGCAGTGGCGCATATTCTGTATGGCAATAATACGCTGTTGGCGCATTGTGTGGGTGCGGGCAAGACCTTCCAGATGATCGCTGCCGGCATGGAAAGCCGCCGTCTGGGTCTGGCACAGAAGAATCTCTACGTTGTGCCGAACCACCTGACGGAGCAGTGGGGCGCGGATTTCCTGCGGCTGTATCCGAATGCCAATGTGCTGGTGGCAACGAAAAAAGATTTCGAGCCAGCCAACCGAAAGAAGTTCTGTTCCCGGATTGCTACGGGCGATTATGATGCCATTATTATCGGGCATTCGCAGTTTGAGCGGATTCCGCTTTCCCCGGAACGGCAGAAATCCATGATCGAGCGGCAGATTCAGGACATTACCTTTGCGATTGCAGAAGCAAAGGCAGAGGACGATGGTAAGAGTTTCACGGTCAAGCAGATGGAGAAAACAAAGAAAACCTTACAGGCAAAGCTCCAGAAGCTGAACGACCAGAGCCGCAAGGACGATGTGGTTACATTTGAGCAGCTTGGTGTTGACCGCCTGTTTGTGGATGAGAGCCACTTCTATAAAAATATGTTCCTCTACACAAAAATGCGGAATATCGCTGGTATTGCTCAGACCGATGCGCAGAAATCCTCGGATATGTTTGCAAAGTGCCAGTATCTTGATGAGATCACTGGCGGCAAGGGTGTGACCTTTGCAACAGGTACGCCTGTGTCGAACAGCATGGTAGAGCTGTATACCATCATGCGTTACTTGCAGTATGACACCTTGCAGAAACTTCATCTTGGACACTTTGATAGCTGGGCGGCTTCGTTTTGGTGAAACCGTTACGGCAATTGAATTGTCCCCAGAGGGAACGGGCTACCGTGCAAAGACGCGGTTCGCCCGTTTTTTCAATCTCCCGGAATTGATCTCACTGTTCAAGGAGTCCGCAGACGTACAGACGGCGGATATGCTGAATCTGCCTGTGCCAGAAGCAGAGTACATCAATGAAGTGTTGAAACCCAGCGAAACGCAGCAGGAAATGGTGAGCAGCTTTGCCGACCGTGCAGAGCAGGTGCGAAACGGCAATGTCAATCCGAAAATTGACAATATGCTCAAGATCACGAACGATGGCAGAAAGTTGGCCTTGGACCAGCGGCTTATCAATGACCTGCTCCCGGATGAGCCGGAAAGTAAGGTCAACCTCTGCGTGGAGAATGCCTATCAGGTATGGGAAGAATCCACGCCCGACAAATCCACCCAGTTGATTTTCTGCGACTTATCGACCCCGAAAGCAGACGGAACATTCAATGTGTACGATGATGTCCGGGAAAAACTGGTGGCAAAGGGAATCCCCCGTGAGGAGATTGCTTTTATCCATGAGGCAAATACCGAAACCAAAAAGGCAGAACTGTTTGCAAAGGTGCGCTCCGGTCAGGTGCGTATCCTGCTTGGTTCGACCCCGAAACTTGGTGCTGGTACAAACATTCAGGACAGACTGATCGCCCTGCATCATCTGGACTGCCCGTGGAAGCCCTCTGATCTGGAACAGCAGGAAGGACGCATTCTTCGTCAAGGAAACCGCAACCAGAAAGTGAAGATTTTCCGTTACGTCACAGAGAATACGTTCGATTCGTATGTGTGGCAAATCCTGGAAAATAAACAGAAGTTCATCTCGCAGATCATGACCTCGAAATCTCCTGTTCGTGCCTGCGATGATGTGGACGATACCGCGCTGACCTATGCAGAAATCAAAGCATTGGCAACGGGAAATCCCTACATCAAGGAAAAGATGGATTTGGATATTCAGGTCAGCAAACTGAAGCTGATGCGGGCCAACCACACCAGCCAGATTTACAGCCTGGAATCGGATATTGCACGGCGGTATCCGGCAGAGATCACGGCAGCGAAAGAGCGCATAGCAGGTCTGAAAGCTGACCTTGCAGTGGCAAAGCCGTTGCTGGAACAGGACAAGGAGAAGTTCTCCATCACGGTGGAGGACAGGGTTTATACCGATCGCAAGGAAGCAGGCTCGGCAATTCTTGCAGCCTGTGCCGCAATGAAGATCGCTAAGACAGAGGGGCAAATCGCAGATTTGGGAGGGGTTGCAATCAGTTCCCGGTTTGATGCGTTCGCCCAGACATTCAAGCTGACCATCAAGCGGCAGAGCAGTTATACGATTGAACTTGGCAGTGATCCGGCTGGCAATATCCAGCGTATTCTCAATGCGCTGGCGTCTATCGAAAAGACACTGCCGCAGGTGGAGCGCAGATTGGAAACCTTACAGCAGCAGTTGGCAGAAGCAAAGGAAGAAGTGCAGCGTCCGTTCCCGCAGGAGGCGGAATTAAACGAAAAATCTGCACGGCTTGCAGAATTGAATGCCCTGCTGGATATGGACGAAAAGGGGGATGATGCGGCTCTTGGCATGGATGAGGAAGTAACGGATAGCGAACTTCCTGCGCCGAAACGTGAGATTGAGCGGAGTGCAGACAGCGTAAAACGTCCGTCGATCCTTGCACAGCTTCACGAAAAGCAGGCAGAACGCATGGCAGAGCCGAAACCGCAGAAAAAGAAAAGTCACGATATGGAACTATAACTGAGAATGCCCCGTCAGATCTCCGAAAGGGAATCTGATGGGGCAGATTTTGTAAAGGAGGGCATGAATGGCAGATAAGCGGGCAGACCAGCTCAAAGAAATCACGGAACGGTTGGAACAGGGCGTAAAGGACATTTTTACTTCGGAAATGTATACGAAGTACCTGCTTACAATGTCGAAATTCCACAATTACAGCTTCAATAATACGCTGCTGATCGCAATGCAGCGTCCAGATGCTACGTTGGTGGCTGGGTACAATGCCTGGAAAAATAAGTTTAACCGCTATGTGAAAAAAGGGTGAAAAGGGCATCCAGATCATCGCGCCTGCCCCGGTAAAGGAACGGGAAGAAAGGGAGAAAATCGACAAGGACACCGGGCTTACGGTGCTAAATGAGAGCGGGGAGCCGGAAATCGAAGTGGTGGAGAGGGTGATTCCCCGGTTCCGGGTAACAACGGTTTTCGATTATGCCCAGACAGACGGAGAACCGCTGCCTACGCTGGAAGTGAATGAACTTACCGCCCGTGTCAAGGATTATACCCTGCTGAAAGAGGCAATCGAACAGGTATCTCCTGTGCCAATTCGTTTTGGAGAGATCGAGGGCAACGCAAAAGGTTATTACAGCCACGTGGACAAAGAAATCTGTGTTCGTGCCGATATGGGTGAGAGCCAGACCATCAAGACGATGATCCATGAGGTTGCTCATGCCATGCTGCATGACAGCGACCAGATGAAACAGCGCGGCGAGGAAAAAGACCAGCTTACCAAAGAAACAGAAGCGGAAAGCATTGCATTTACGGTTTGCTCGGCACTTGGCATTGATACTTCGGACTACTCGTTCCCGTATGTAGCAAGCTGGGCAAGCGGCAAGGAACTGAAAGAATTGAAAGATTCGATGGATACGATTCGATTGACCGCTGCTGATTTTCTTGAAAAACTGGAAACGGCGGTGGCAGAAAGGAGTGTGGAGCGCATGACGGCGATGGAATATGCTGAAAAGCTGATTGCGGACAAGGAACGGGACAAAACCGTTTTTGACAACAGCCAGCGAAATCTCATTGTAAACTTTGCTTACAAGCTGGATGACCGGGCGGCAACGGAAGAACTTGCCAACAATCTGGCGGCTGCGGTTGCGGCTGAAAACACGGAAGAAATCAATCGCCTGATGTGGGAAGCAGAGGAGAAGATTGAAAGTCTGCCGGATGGCATGATCGGTCTTTCGGAAATGCACGAATATGGGTATCTGAAAGATGATGTTCTGCCGCTGACAAAGGAAGGCGCACGGGAGTGGCATCGGCTGGGCGAACGGATTTACCCGCTGTTTCAGGATGGCACGGCAGGAGATTTCGCCAGTCAGGAAGAGATCGAACAACATGATGGCATTTTTCGGAATCAAGGCTGACGCATGGAGTGCAATTTTGCTGGAAAAGAACGAAGAGTATCTGGAAGATGAGTATGCCCGCCCGGATGCCGCAATGACGGTGATAAGTCGGGAGCAGGCTCTGCGGCTGTTTGATGAGGGCAAGCAGATTTATCTTATCCGTATCAGCCCGTGGCCAGTTCTTGTCACAGGGCGTGAAGAAATCGAACGTGGAAGTGACTATTTCCAGATTGCAGGAAGATTTGGAAAAGGACAAGCAGAAAACAATGGAAAACGGCGAGAAAGCACCCGTTGAAAAGCTGGCAGTAGACCTTGACGATTTTGCCTTTGACTTCGATTTCTACCACTATAAGGACAGCGTAGAGGATCGGGAGCAGGCAGTTGAAGCACTGAAAGAACAGATTCAGGCTGGGGATATTCAGCCGATCCGGGAATGGCTGCAAGTTGCAGTGGAGGAATCAGAGGGAGAGTCCGCAGAAAAGGCAGCAGAACTGATAACTCGTATGGATACAGTAGTTAAGGAGCAGAAGCTGCTTTCCGGCAGCGAAAAGCAGTTTGGCATCTACCAGATCACCGCCCGTGACCCGGAACACGACTACCGCTTTATGAATCTGGATTTTGTAAAGCGGCACGGGATGGAAGTAAACTGTGCAGACTATGAACTGGTCTATACCGCACCACTTACGGAAAATGATACGCTGGAAGCTATTTACGAACGCTTCAATATCCAGCGTCCAGCGGATTTTACCGGACATTCGCTTTCCGTCAGTGATGTTGTGGTGCTGAACGATGGCAAGTCGATCAAAGCCTGCTATGTGGACAGCATCGGCTTTGCAGAGCTGCCGGATTTTTTCAAGGAAAGAAAGATGGATTTGAAGAAAGAAACGATTCTGGATGAACAGTTGCAGGAAATTGAAATCTTTGATAAGCCCGGTCTTTTCAGCAACAGCAGACTGCGGGATGAGGATGTGCCGGATGGATTGTACCGCTATGACCTGCGCGGGTCGGACTATGATCCGGGGCAGCCGATTCTGGTGGAGAAAACAGTGAGCGTAAACCATGCGGCATCTGTTCTGATGGCAGAAGAACTTGACCTTGGCGCAGGCGGTCGGCTGGAACTGGGCGAGGAAGGGCTGAACTTCACGGGTGGATTGCTGACTGTGCGGGAGTTTATGGAAGAACAAGAGCATAAAAGGATGGCTTAATACACGGTGACTCCGACCAGATTGCAGTTGAGGGTCATGTTGGTACATGGTATGCGATTGATGAAATGGAGGTCGGCGGCGAGAAGTTCTTCCTGCTGGAGCATGAGGAATACGGGGATGAAGCTGCCTGCGTTGCGGTCAATGAGCAGGGAAAACTTGTGGCAGAAGATTTGTGGAATGGCTTTGATGAGGATTTCCAGGATGCCGTAAAGGAGTATTTTGCTGAAAAGAATCCGACTTCACAAAAAAGAAGAACTGGTTGTGCCTGTGGAGGAGGAAAGCCGCACGGATGATTCGGATGTCCCGGTCTATTACGAATCTTTCGGCTATGCAGCAGAGAATGGCGAAGTGGATTTGTACCGCATTTCCAGACAGCTCAATGAAGAGTGCAGAAACGCCATTGAAGAAGCGATTGCAGACAACTTCGACGGAATGAACCTTGCAGATGATGCTACGAAGTCCGTCGTTGAACAGTTCGGCATGGAGCGTATGGGCTATATTCTGGCGTACACGCTGAATTATAACAACCATGACGGACGCTATTCACACAGTAATAAGGAATGGGCAGACACCACCTGCAAGGGAGAACGGGGCAGCAATATCCGCACCGACTGGATCGTGTGCAGTCACCCGGCTGTGCTGAACGGGTTTGTGGATATGTACCGCAAAGAACTTGCGGCTGAACAGCAGCGGGAGCCGGAAAAGCCGTTTGTGCAGCAGTTCTATGTTGTGACAGATTTGCAGACCAATCCGATGCAAATTGAGAAGTTCGGAAATCTCGATGATGCAATGTCCTGCTATCAGCAGATTCCGAATTTTCATCTGAAAGCCCTTGGCGTAGAGAAAACGCCTGACCCACTTCCGGGCAGTCTGGATATTGTGCAGTGCAAGAACGGTATTGATACTATCGTGGAGGATTACAAGAAAGTTCCGGGCTGGGATAATCCGTACATCCAGAACCATGTGGCCGCACTGGTGGCAGAAGCGTTGAAAGTGCAGGATGTGGCGGTAGCCTATAAGATCAAAGATGGCTATTTTTACATCCAAATCAGCGAGGACGGCTACGACTATACCTTATATAATAAGGATTTCACAGTGATGGACGGTGGCATCGTTGAAACAGACGAGTACAGACCCGTGCAGGAAGTGATGGAAGAAGTTCTGGCAGGACATGGACACAGCATTTCGGAATGTGGTGTGATTAGTGCTGAGTATCTTCAGGAACAGTCATACCGTGCAGAAACACAGCGGGCAGAAGCGATGAAAGAAAAGCTGGCAGCAGAGAAGCCTGCGCCGGAAGCAAGCATCAGCTTTTATGTGGCAGAGTGTGCTGAATTCCCAGTGATGGGGGAGTTCCACGACAATCTGACATTGGAGCAGGCATTGAAGTCTACGATAAGATTCCGGCAGAGCGAATGAGCGGAATCAAGAGCATTGGCTTTTCTCTTGAGGATGGAAGCATCTATTCGGGAATGTTTGACCTGGTGGTAGGTGGAGAAGTGCAGGCAGAGATCGTCAACCATATCCAGCATTACCGGGAAAGCCCGCTGGTGCAGAAAGCAATTTCGGATATGAAAACGCTTTTGGAAAAGCGGCAGGCAAGCAAGGAGTTGGAGGAACGCCCCAACACCCGGCAGTCTGTCCGTGAAGCGTTGAAGAACCGCAAAAAGGCGCAGGAGCAGCAGTCCAATCAGGAACAGGCAAAACCGAAGAAGGCAAAGAAGAAAGGAGAAATGGAACTGTGAGCAAGGTGCATTTTGATGAGAACGAACTGATGATTATGGCAATGTTCGAGCAGGACACGGCTGAAAATACGAAGAAGGAACTGGAAGAAGTTCTTCCCTATGTTGCTGATGATATGGCAGTAAGGCTGCTGGTGGAGCAGATGATCTCTAAAATGGAGAATCTGCCGGATGAGCAGTTCAAGAATCTGGAACTGGATTTATACAGACCGGATGCCCCGGAAGAGGAGAAAGTGTGATGAGTGCTAATCTTTTTATGATTTACCAGATCAATGATTTGGAAAAGAGAGCCGGGACTATCGCTGCCGCCCGTATGAGTACCAGATTGAAAACGGCTTCATGGTGACAAGTGAGAACTATGTTCTGGGTTATAAGGCATCTCTGATTCAAGGCGTTACACCGGGGCAGATTCGGGAACGCATGGAAAAGCTGAATCCTGATAGGTTCAGAGTCCGAAAATTCGGTGTCAGTGATGTGATCGTAACATCCATTGGTGGAAAAATGCAGTCCTATTATGTGAATCAAAGGAACTTATCAAGTTCAATGGCTTTTTCACGAAGCTGCCAAATGGTGAATACCTGCTTCTGAACGAGGAAGGCTATCAGGTTGAGGGGCAGAAAGGAACGTGGACGGTAACGGATGAGAAAACCATAGACGAGCAACGCTTTGTGATGATGGTGAGTGATCAGAAACCGGACTTGCTGCCAAGCATTGTAGTACAGTCGGATGGGAAATTTATGACAACGGCTTTCAGTGGTTTTGATAATGCGACCGTCCGAAAAGTCCGGGAGCTGCTTCACCATGAAAAATTTTTTGGAGAATGGCACAGCAGAAAGAGCAAGGGAGTCTTGCACAGAGCAGAACTACAACATGATAGACGGCTGCGTGAACAATGTGCCTAAGAAGCCCAGAGTGATCGGCGGCAGGGTATCTGTTCTGGATCGCCTGCATATCAAACAGGCGGAAAGAGCGCGAAAGGACAATGCGCAGGTACAGCAGCAGGAACGAACCCGCAAGAACTGATAATCCGTAAATGAGAGAAAGGTGGCTTCCCTAAAGGAAGCTGCCTTTTTTTTTTTTGCCTACAATAGCGGGCTTGATATTTCAGAGAAAAGTGGGTATAATGATAACAGAACAGAAAACTTGATACACGATATTGTGACAGGAGGAAAGTATGGAAACTTTATATGAATACCTATTAGATAACTATAAAGAAAATGAGCCGATTTTCCTTGCAGACCTTCAAGTTGATGGAATGACCCGCACGAATGTCCGGCAGCAAATCAAGAAGTTGACAGATACAGGTAAAGTAAAACGCTTTGATAATGGAATTTACTTTTTACCAAAAAAAAGACAATCTTTAAGTCCGGCTCACAGCTTGCACCGGAAAAAGTTCTGGAATGTAAGTATCTGCGAGACAAAGATGAACGCTGTGGCTATGTGAGCGGCCTGATGTTCTTTAACCAGATGGGGCTTACTACGCAGGTCCCTATGATGTATGAGGTTGTGTCGAACAAGGCAACAAATGATTATCGAGAAACATCTCTGGCAAAATCCCGCGTGATCGTGCGAAAGCCGAAAGTACCTGTAACAGAGAAAAATTATAAAGCACTTCAATTTTTGGATATGCTGAAAGATGTAGATGTATATTCGGAGTTGACGGGAAAGCCGTTGCAGGATCGACTGTACCGTTATATGGATGATGCAAACTTGAGCATTTCGGAGATGGAACCGTACTTTGCTTATTATCCTGATAAACTATATAAAAATCTGGTGGAAACGAGGGTGATTTACAATGGCTTACTTGCACAATGATAGGGAACAGTTTAAGGATGCAATATATCTCGCGTATGACCAGACCGGAATTATGGTTCAGGCCATCGAGAAAGACTACTATGTGACGATGCTCCTGAAACTTTTGTCGGATAAGATTCCGTATATTGTTTTCAAGGGCGGCACATCGCTCAGCAAATGCCACAAGGGCATTAAGCGATTTTCGGAAGATATTGATATAACTATCGACACAACGCTTTCACAGGGACAGAAGAAAAAGGTAAAACAGGCAATCGTGGATTCGGCAGATGAACTGGGTATGGTGATTGAAAATCTGGAGGATACCCGCAGCCGTCGTGACTATAATCGCTATGTGATTGCTTATGATTCGGTGATTCCAATGGAGAGTGCTGCGTTGAAATCAGCAGTGCTGCTGGAAACATCTTATACGGCAGTGTCGTTCCCAACGGTTTTGCTCCCCGTACACAGTTATATCGGAGAGATGATGGAGAAAGAAGCTCCTGATGCAATTTCGGATTTTATGCTGACTCCGTTTGAAATGAAGGTGCAGGGCATTGACCGCACCCTTGCAGACAAGGTTTTTGCTGTGTGTGACTATTATCTGGAAGGAAAAGTGACGAAGCATTCCAGACACTTATATGATATTTATAAGCTTCTTCCACTTGTGTCTCAGAATGAGGACTTCAAAGAATTAGTACATGAAGTTCGAGAAGCCCGTTCGCATTCCAGCATTTGTCCATCGGCGGCGGCAGAGGTGGATATACCAAAGCTGATTGAGAAAATCATAGAAGAAAAAGCATACAAACCAGATTATGATGCACTGACTACGCAGCTCTTGGAAGAGAAAGTATCGTATGATACCGTGATTGGTGCGCTGAAGCAGATTGCAGAAAGTGATTGGTTCAAAGAGTAAACGAATAGGGAGATAAAATGCCTAGATCAAGTATCTTTACAAATATTGTGATTAACGATCCAGAAAAAGTAGAGAAATTTATAGATGCACTTGAGGCATCTAGTCATGATCCCGCATGGCAAGCGGCTTCGCCAATAAAACAACCACTGACAGATATTGAAAAGATTCGTGAGCTAATGGCAAAGCGAGGGTACGGTAAATAAGAATTCCGCCTTGGTCTGGAAAACCAAGGCGGAAATTTCTTTATATGGAGTGTTCCGACTGATGTGATTTTTTTCTGCTCTTGCTGTTTGGTTTGTGAGGCATCAAGGATGTGATTTACATTTTCGCAGACCGTTTGTAACTCACGATGGTAGTCTCTGAAATACTGGTAGGTTTCATATTGTGCGCTTTTCTGCTGTACCAGAAGTTCTTTTTTCAGAACGCAAATCTTTCATGGTCGGAAGTTTCCCGTCTGGTGAATTTTGCTTTAGAAATTGCAACGCTTCTTCATATTTGGCAATCTCATCCGCATGGTTCTGCCGGAAATCCTTTTTATTGGTGGATTTCAAAAAATCAGCGTAGACCGATTTTGTAGAAAGATACTGTCCCAGATAATGAATCTGTTCGTTCACTTTTTTCAGTTTGGCTTCAGTGAGCTTGGCATCGCTGCGGGCTTTTTGCCATTTTGGACTGAATCGTATCTGTGGTGTCTTGCAATTTTTTCTGAGTATCATACCCATGCTCCTGAATGTAGGCAACCGTTTTAGCCATTTGCTGCAAATTGCTGATTTTTACTTTCTGGGCATAAGCTCGGCTTTGCTGTGCCTTAATGCAATTCTGTAAATCAACCACAAGACGCAGGTCGGATTTGATGAACAGAATGGTGATAGGATCGTCCTGTGCCCATTGTGCCTGATTCTGTTCAGCGGCGAGTGCATTTTCTTCAAAGAGCTGCAAAAGGTATTCTCGGTCATAGTGGCTTCCCAGTTTCCGGGCAGATATGTACTTCTGCCGATCCGATGTAAGATAGCTGAATCGCCCCCGATGGTCTTTGACTTGTATTCCGTATTCTGCTTTGAGTAGACGCTGAAATTCTTCAAAAGATTTCGCACGTTCCGCAATGTCGTTGATGGCATTGCGGATTTTTTCTTTGTTGGTTTCAAATTTTGTTTTCATGGGTGCGATTCCTTCTGCCATAATCTCCATGTTGGCCATATCAAGATTTAGCTGTCCTCTGCGCTGGGCATGATATTCCTGCTGTGTGATTTTTTTCTGCGGCAGGAGAGAGCAGATCGACCTGATACAATCCCTCGCGTTGGCAGATGTCCATAAGAGAACCTTGTAAATGACGGAGATACTCTTTTTGTTAGATGGTGCTTATATCCTGCCTTGCGGTCGATGGCACGTTCAGTATAAGGCTGAGGGGCTATATCTTCTTTTCGTAAACTGTTGATAATGATATGGGTATGGATATTACCGGAGTTGTTGCTGCCGTCTGTATGAGTGCAGACAAGTGCCTGATGCCCCGGAAAATTTGCTTCTGCGTATTCCATGCCAATAGCTTGTGCTTGCTCCCCGGTCAAACCATGATCGGCAACATCCATGGGATCGTGGCTGATAATGTAATGGTGGCATTTGATTTCATCGTATCTTTGATTTTTATGGTATTGCTGGTTGAGCAATTCACACTCAAGATCGAATGCTTCAGGATTGCAGTTCAATCCATCAAAATAAAACTCATCCCGGAGCATGGAATTGCCGTTTTCATCAAGGATGGGAACGAGGTGAAATTCATCATGCTGGTATTTCAAGTAATCAATAACAGCACCATAGTCAGCGTTTTTTACTGCGAAGTGTTTTAGGATTGCCATAGATTCCTCCCAAGTGAACAATTTCTCGACGAAGTTCCCGAACCTCTGTGATGCACTTTTTAATTTCGTCTACGATACTGACGGTGATTTTTCCACCGCTGTGCAAATAGCGGGTAATCTGATTCAGATTGTTTCCGATGCCAGCAGCGATTGTAACTAGCTGATGGATTTCTGACGTGTCCGCAACGATGTAATGAGTGCTTGATGGTGCTTCCTTGAGAAAACACTTTCGGATATATGTGCTGGTGGGTAGTCCTGCACTTTCAGCGTAGCCGGATACGATTTCATATTCCATCTCGCTGCAACGGATATGAATATCGTGGGTTCTCTGAATGGGCTGCTTGTTCTTTGGTCTTGCCATAGTGGTATCCTCCTGATTTTTTGAGAAAAGATTTATCCCGACAAGCCGTAGGCGGTCGGCTGCGACCACTTTAGTGGAAGCCAGATAGCCAAAATCTGTGATTTTGCGCGTGCCGTGGGAATGGGGAACGGAATCCCCATCAAGATTGCCAGAGAACAAAAAATCCCGAAAGGGAGTTTTTGGTCTACGCAGGCGAATCTTGCGCTACTTACGGTGGAAGCCGTAGCCTTACGCATTTCCAGGTTCTTCTATCTTTAGAATCGGGCAGAGTGTGTTTCGCAAGGTGTTTTTGAAAAAAATTAAAAAAATTTTTGAAATACCTTGCGAAATGGCCTTTCTCCAATTCTATAAGTGAAAGAAGCTGACACACCACCCAAAAAAACAGAAAGGAATGAGTGAATGACCGAAACAACTGCACGAACCTATCACACCATGGAAAGCCTGCGCCAGATGGCACAGACCGATCTCCGTAATGTGAACCGCGAGGAACTGGTAGACATCAACGAAGTGGAAATTAGAAAAGACTTGTCGCAGCGGGAGCGGATGGTCGATTTCATTTCGCAGATCAAGAACCCTTATTGCTATCTTGACAAGGGCATGGTTGTGAAGATTAGCTTTGCAGGAGAGAACCGATTAGAGGACACACTGAAAAAATGCGCACGGACGCATAGGAGATAAAAAAAGAAGAAAGCAGAAGCAAATTTGCACTTTAGCGCATTAAAGCGTTGACATAGACCGCGAAATATGAGATAATGGCTTTGGGTCAAAACAGAATATGTTAACTAAAGCCGATAATTTTCTTGGTTTATTGTCAGAACGACAAATAGATTAAGGAGGTTATCGGCTTTTTATGTTTTTTAAGGAAAATGGACAATATCGCTGCGCTGTGTATCTTCGATTGTCACGTTCAGACGGCGATCAGCAGGAAAGCAACAGCATCAAAAATCAAAGAGCTTTACTGAACGATTATCTGGGAAAGCACCGGAACTGTATAAGGTCGATGAGTATGTGGACGATGGTTACAGCGGCACAAATTTTGAACGCCCGGATTTTAAGCGGATGATGCAGGACATTGAGAAAAGGAACGTCAACTGTATCATCGTCAAGGATTTATCTCGCTTCGGCAGAAACTACATTGAAACGGGTCGTTATCTGGAAAGAATCTTTCCATTTATGGGAATCCGCTTCATCGCCATCAACGATCATTATGACAGTGCGGAAGAAAACGATGATAAGGGACGTATCCTGATTCCGTTCAACAATCTTATCAACGACACCTATTGCCGGGACATTTCCATGCGTGTCCGAAGCCACTTGGATGTAAAACGGAAAGAAGGACAATTCATCGGCAGCTTTGCAGGATACGGGTATCAGAAAGACCCGAAAGACAAAAATCATCTGATTATAGATGAATACGCGGCGGGTATCGTGCAGGAAATCTTCAAGCTGAAGCTCAACGGGATGAGCGCACAGCACATTGCAAACCATCTGAATGAATTGGGAGTTTTGCCGCCAAATGAGTACAAACGAGCCAGCGGATTCAATTATACTTGCGGATTTCGAGCGGGACTGAACCAGAAATGGACGGTGGTATCGGTCAATCGGATTCTGAAAAATGAATCCTATACGGGAACCTTGATTCAAGGTAAACGTCGGAAAATTAACTACAAAATAAAAAAAGAGTCAGGATGTTGGGACTGATAACTGGATTCGTGTCGAGGGAACACATGACGCGATTATCAGTAGAGGTGAGTTCCAACAGGTGCAGCAGTTGATGGAATTGGATACACGCACTTCACCTAGTCAGAAAACAGTATATCCATTATCAGGCTTTCTGCGCTGCGCTGACTGCGGACAGAATATGATTCGGCGCACGGTGACAAAGAAAGGAAAGAAATATCAATACTATCACTGTTCCACCTATAAGAATGGCGGAGATTGCACTCCGCACATGATAAACGGCGAGAAGCTGGAAGGAAGTGTTTTGGCGGCAATCCGGCATCAGGTTGCACTTCTTGTTGAAGCAGAGCAGGTGTTATCTCATGCAGACCTGGCAAGCGGTGAACAGATTGGCGTAAAAATTTTGGATGGACAAATCAATGCACTGGAAGCGGAATTGGAACGATACCGTAATTTGAAAGTTCGGCTGTATCAGGATTTCTGCGATGATGTTGTCAGCAAGGAAGAGTACAGTGAGATGAATGCCCGGTTTGCGCAGAAGATAAAAGAGGCGCAAGACAAAATTCAGGCGATTCAGGATAAAAAGCAGGAGGCGGTCAAGCATGACACAATGCTTCCCGGTTGGTTGGAAGAACTGAAACAGTACCAGCACATTAAAACGCTGGAACGGCGGGTGGTGGTAGAACTAATCGACCACATCGACATTCATAGTAAGGAAGAAATTGAAATTCACTTCTGCTTTGAGGACGAACTACACAGCATTACAGAAAAATTCATGGAATATCAGGCGCATAACGGGAAAGAGGTGGCAGAAGAATGAGGTGGGTAAGTTACACACGTTCAATCTCCAGTAGGATCGGAGAAGAAAATCCTGCCAATACGATTGCAGAACAGAATGCAAATATTGAACAATACTTGAAAAATAAAGGGTACAGAATATCAGAAAAGTACAGTGACCGCAAGAGATCGGCAGAAGCAGCCGATGGTTTTGATCGAATGGTGCAAGACGGCATGACACAAAAATTCGATGCGGTTGCCGTTGATTCCATCTTCCGTTTTGGCAAGACATTGCCATTTGCCATTGAGGTATTACAGAAAACTTTTTATCCGGTTGGTATTCAGTTTGCTGTTGTTGAGGATGATTTTTGCAGTACAGACCGAACAGCGGACGAAGTGGAACAGTATTTTAAGGAAAAGGCCATTGAGAAAATCCGATTTGAATTTATAGCGAACAGACAGGACAGCTTTGAAAAAGGAGTGCTGACACATCGGCAGGCAAAGTATGGATATGACATATCAGAAGATCGTAGGAGCTTTGTGCTTGATTCGGAAAGCGCATACATTGTGAAACTGATTTTTCAGATGTATCTGGAAGGAATGACGCTTCAAGAAATCGGAGCGGCATTGGACGCACAAAATGTCCCATCGCCGCAAATTCAGATGACTCGAAATAAAAAGGTGACGAGGAAAACAAAATGGCCTGTCACGACAATTCGCTCTATTCTGGTGAATCCACTCTATATCGGAAAGCTCACATTGAAGCTGTCCGGTGCTGAGAAGAAGATGGAAGTTCCACCAATCGTATCAGAGGAAGATTTTCAAAAGGTGCAGGAAAGAATCAATGATTCGGTTAAACTTCCTGCTCCTAAACGGAGATCAACGCCCAATATCCTTATCAAGAAAATATATGACCGGGCAAGTGGAGAACGCTTGTTGTGCAGAACGACTGAGGACGAAACAAGGCAGATATATTCTTTTGACAGAAAATATAAGTGCTTTAGTGGGAAAGCACCCTATATTGAAAGCACTGAAATTTTTGATGCGATTCGATCTTCATTGAAAACAGCGCAGGAGCAGGCAAGATATATTGGCAGATTACTGGAATCGGACAAAGATGAAGTTAAGCGATGCCAGAATATTGTGCTTCAGCCTTATAGGGAACAGGCAAGAACACTTATGGATGCGCTGTCTGAAAAGATGTTGAGAGAACTGCTGTCTACCGGAAATATGAAAGATGTGAAATGGAACAAGAGCAGTTGGAGGATTTTGAATCTCGGTATCAGGCAGAAATAGAAGAACTGGAAGCAGAGTTCAAGAACATTATGATGAAAGTTTCCGTAATAGAGCAGGCGTTCAGTTATGTAAATCCATGGCTGACAAAATTTCAAGACCTTACGACTCCTGAAATACTGGAACGGACGCACATCAAAAAAATATGTGGAGCGGGTTTGGATTGATGATTTTAAGCGAGTAGAGGTTGTTTTGAAAGAGGAAGAATGGACAAGATTCTTCCCGGAGGAATGGATGAGAACCAGAAAGGAAAATTAAAATGGCTAGAAAGAGCAGAAAAAACATAATGCCGCAGAGTGCCGCACCGGAGATTCGTATTTCCGAAGAAGTCAATCTTCTGCGTACAGCAGCGTATGCACGATTATCGTCAGAGAACAGCGGACATGAAACAGAAGATACCCTGAATACGCAGATTCTGCAAATCCATAGTTATATCAAGGAACATCCAGGGCTGACTCTGACGGATACCTATGTGGACAATGGATTTACAGGAACAAACTTTGACCGCCCGGAGTTTGAGCGTATGATGCAGGATGTGCGGACAGGGAAAATCCAGTGCATTGTGGTTAAGGATTTGTCCCGCTTTGGTCGTGACTACATTGAAACAGGCAACTATCTGGAAACGATTTTTCCGATGCTGCATATCCGGTTTATTGCTATCAATGATGATTTTGACAATATCCGGCAGTCGGATGTGGACAGTCTTGCAGTTCCCATCAAGAACATGGTAAACAGCCTGTACGCAAAGGACATTTCAAAGAAAATTGGGCTGAGCTACCAGATGCGTAGGGAAAAAGGAATCCCTACTTCATGGTGTGTGCCGTATGGCTATCGCATGAATGAACAGAAAAGTCAGTATGAAGTGGCAGATGAAGCAAAGTATGTGAAGTTGATTTATCAGTGGTATCTTATGGGGGTGAGTACGAACGAAATCGCCCGTAGACTGGAATTTCTGGAAGTACCTCGTCCGAATGAACATCTGAATCGTAGACTGCACGAGGGACATGATACGACTTTCAATAAATGGCACTCCAGTTCTGTTCTCCGTATTCTGGATAGTCAGGTATATATCGGAAATTTGGTAACGGGAAAAACCCGGACTGCCTCTTATAAAGGATTGGGCTGCACCCGGTAGATAAGGGAAGAATGGCATATTGTGGAAAATGCTCATGAGGCAATTATCTTGAAGTCCGATTTTGAAATCGTGCAGGAAAAAAAAGAAACAGGAACAAGGAAAAACGAAATAATGCAATGGCTCGTTCAGAACAGGTGCGGACAGAGTGTAGGAATCACTTTGCAGGCATGGTGTTTTGCGGCTGTTGTCGGCGCAGCATGACATTTGTGCGTCAGGTGCATAAAACGGAAGAGGAAAGCTATTTCGGAGTATTCCAGTGCAAGAGAAAGAAGGGGACAACACCATGTTCCTATCATACAGTGCCAGAAAAAAAATGGTTATGATGGTAGCAATGAAGCAGATTCATCATCTTGTTTCTACCATGTGCGAAGAAGAAAAGATGGTAAAAGAAATGCTGAACAACGGTGGTCTGGATTCCACCCGTTCCATCAAGGTGAAAGGAAAACTCGATTGCATTTCGGATTCAGGAAACCGAAGAACGGCGGCTGCGCTTATATGAGGACTATAAGGCAGAAATTCTGGATGAAGAAGAGTACAGCCAGTTAAAAAGAACATTATATTGCTGAAAAGCAGCGGTTGGAACAGGAATTGCAAAAGCAGCGGCAGCGGTCATTGGAACTTGAAAAGAGAATGAGAATTTGCGATGAACAGATGGAACGGATGCGGGCTATTCTGAATCAGAAAGAATTTGATGAAGAACTGGTACATGAGCTTATCAAGAAAATCTATGTAGGCATCGACAATTCGGTAGAAATTGAGTTTAAGTGCAGTGACCCGTATCAAGAGGTTCTGGCATTTGTGGCGGAGGTGCAGAATGAATAATAAGATTGCGATTTATCTTCGATTATCTCTGTCAGATGGAGATTTGAAAAAGGGAAGCAAGGATGAGAGCAATAGCATTGAAAACCAGCGGCTTTTGCTCCATTCCTATATTGAAAAGCAGGACGATCTCCCAGGCGAAATTGTGGAGTATGTAGATGATGGCTATACTGGAACGAACTTCAATCGTCCGGCGTTTCAGAAAATGATTATTGACCTGAAGAAAGGGGAGATAAAGACCATAGTGGTCAAAGATTTGTCCCGGTTAGGGCGTGATTATATTGGCGTGGGCGATTACATTGAGCAGATTTTTCCATTGATGGGTGTCCGCTTTATAGCGGTGAACAATGCCTTTGACAGCATGAAGCTGAACAACGGCACTCCGGGCATCGAAGTTGCAGTCAGCAATCTGGTGAATAATCTGTATAGCCGTGATATTGGCAAAAAGGTTCGTGCGGCATTGGAAGTGAACTGGAAAAGTGGCAAAGCTACATCTGTTAATGTGCCGTTTGGTTACGTCTGGAACGGGAAAGGCAATCAGCGATGGGCGATTGACCCAGAAGCAGCGGCCTGCGTCCGAAAGGTGTTTGATTTGGCATTATCTGGGCGCAATACAACGCAGATCGCCTATGCGATGAATGAATTGGGGTTGCCGACACCAGGGTTGTACTCTAAACGGAAAAATACCATAGTAGGCGGCAATGCAATTATAGCCCCGGAGAGCGAAATACTTTGGAATCCGGGGATTGTCTGGAGGGTGCTGCGGCGGTACGAATATACCGGGGCTTTGGTGATGGGCAGAAGGCAGAAACTTGATGTGAATACCACGGCATTCCGCACTTTACCGGAAGATAAATGGATTATTACAGAGAACACCCATGAAGCAATCGTTACAAAAGATGAGTATTATCAGGCACAAAAGGCAATCCGCAATGTTGTCCGATCCAGTACAAAACCGAAGATGATTTTGCTCTGAAAGGCAAAATATGCTGTGGAAACTGCCTGAGACAGCTCCGGCATGAGAAGCAGTATGGCGAAATGGTATTCTGTTGCGGTCACAAAAGGTCAGTAGGAAAATTCTCGCACTGCTATTCAGGCTATTACAGAGAGCAGGCGGTCAATTCAAGAGTTGCCCGCGCTATAAAAACGGTATTTACAGCATTGGAAGTTGTGAATCAGGGAATGCAGGAGAAAAAATCCATAACCTTGCAGTGTGTAGATGTTGATGATTTGAAAAAGCAGGCAGAAATGATTCGGGCAGAGCAAATTAAACTCTATGAATCGTATGCAGATGGGATTCTGACCCGCAATGAATATCTGGAAAAGAAGAAAGGACTGGGGGAAAAGCTGGCAGATTTGCAAGAGAAGATTCGTATAGAAGAGGAAGAGCAGGAAACCGCAGATGAACTGGATGAGGAAATCCGCAGCCTGACAGAGCAGGCAAGTCAAAAAACATACATAGGCGGTCTGACCAAGGAATGTGTGGATGCCTTTGTCAGCATGGTTTATCTGTATGACGATCAAACGATGAAAGTTGAGTTTAACTGTGAGGATGTGATTCGGAGAGCATTGGAAAAGTATGGCGCATAACTGCATAGAATCAGCGAGGTAAGCAAAAAGAATGCCCGTCTGGTTGAGAGGATTCGCAAATCTTCTCGATCAGGCGGGCATTTCATTCCGTAGGAATGGGAATCAGTCGTTATGTACGGTCTTTTCCCAACGATGGAAAACAGCTTCAAAGAAGTCGTGACCAAGGACTCCTTCACCAATAGGGCCGAACTTCTCCCGATAAGATTTAAGAATTGCCGTAAAGTCTGGATTTTGAAATCCAGTATATTTGTCAAGGGAACACAGCTTTTGATAATCAGGAAAATAGGAAAGCAGTTCGCTGTCGGTCTTTTCTTCAAAAATATTCATGGCATTTCCTCTTTAGAAATTCAGACTATCTACCCATGCAGACAAATCAGCTTTGGTTGAGGAAGCGTTAAATACCTTTCCATGCAGGAGTTTGGAACCAGGGCAGCTAGGAGCAAGCTTTTCATTGGTCTTGCCCATATCGCTGCCACCGGAAGTGGCGAATGGAATAATGGTTTTATTCTTTAGGTCATAGCTTTCCAGAAATGTATTGATGATTGTAGGGGCAATGTACCACCAGATAGGAAATCCGACAAAAATCGTATCGTATTCATCCATGTTGTCGCGTTTGGCGGCGATGGCAGGCGGGAATCGGGATTGCTCATTTCAATAGTGCTGCGGGATTTCTTATCCATCCAGTTCAGATCGGCTTTTGTGTAAGGGACTTCGGGACGGATTTCAAAAATGTCTGCACCGATGGCATCTGCTAAATCTTCGGCAACTTTTGCGGTAATGCCGCTGGCAGAAAAATAGGCAACAAGCTTTTTGCTCATGACAATGCACTCCCTCAATATTTGATTTGATAATAGTATAGCACGGTGGGGGTGGGGTATCAAGAAGTGAAATGAAAACAGAATTATTTGGAAAATGCTGGATTTTCAATGTTTGGTTTTGCTAATTATAACTTTAATATTGCATCTTAACTCAAAATAAGTTATAATACAGAAAAAGAGTTATGAATAGAGGCGATAGAGTGGAATACCTTAAGCGAGTTTTAGGAATCGAAGTGCTATATGAAAATAAAGCTTTAGAGCATCTGCCAAACTTCATCAATACGAGATACGTTTCGCAGAGAGTATTTTTGAATGGTCAAAAAGTGGTTTTTTTGTATCCAAAAAACGAATTGGAGCAGGTGGAAACATTAAAAAGCATCTGGAACGTGTGAAAAAGAGTGCGGATTGTCCTGTGGTGTTGGTTCTGGAACAAATCACGGCACGGCAAAAAGAGAGTATTTGCTTCGAGAGAAAGTAGCATTTATTGTAGATGGAAAGCAAATATATCTGCCTTTCATGGCGGTGTATTTGCAGGAACGCTGTGATGCAGAAAAGAGTGACAGAGAAGAAATCTTGCCATCGGCACAGATGCTGTTGCTTTATTTTATTTATGAGGGAGCAAAGGAGCTGTCCACAAGTCAGGCTGCAAAAGATTTGGAGTTGACTCCAACATCTATTTCAGAGCATCGAAACAACTTGAAGAAATGGGACTTTTGCAGGCAAAAAAAATCGGAGTGCAGAAGATACTGTCCTCGGAAAATTCCCCGAAGGAACTATTTTATAAAGCAGAGAAAGCTCTGCTTAGTCCTGTGAAAAGAACGGTCTATATTCCAGATGAGAAAGTAAAGATTGAATTGTTGGAGAGCGGTTATTCTGCGTTGGCAGAGTATTCGATGCTCAATGCGCCTAGTGTTCGGTGCTATGCTTCAGAAAAAATATCTCAGTGGAATGACTTTATGACCAAGGATTTACAGGACTCAAATTCGCAGGTAGCTATTGAAATGTGGAGGTATGATCCACGAAAATTATCGAGGAAAAAATGGTTGATGAACTTTCTCTAGCATTATCGCTTAGAGAAGATGCAGATGAACGGGTAGAAGAAGCAGTAGAAGAAATGTTAAATAACCTGTGGAGGAAGATAGATGGTAACAGGAATTGAGAGCTTTTAAGGAATGGTTTAAGGGCAACGAGAGCCAGTATGCAATTATCGGTGGAACAGCGTGTGACATCTTGATGACAGAAGAAGGCTTAGATTTCCGTGCAACAAAAGATATTGACCTTGTTCTGATTATTGAAGCAGTGGATGCGGATTTTGGAAGAAAGTTCTGGGACTATGTAAAACAGGCCGGATATGAACACTGCAATAAGAGTTCGGGGGTACCGCAGTTCTATCGTTTCAGCCACCCGACCTCAAACCGCTACCCGGCAATGATCGAGTTGTTTACCAGAAAACTGGATGCAATTCAGCTTCCAGATGATGCAGAACTGACTCCGCTGCCAATGGATGAGGACATATCGAGCTTATCCGCAATTCTTTTGGATGATGACTACTATGAATTTCTGAAACAGGGAAAAGTGACCGTTGATGGAGTAACGGTTTTGGATGCTGCATATCTGATTCCATTCAAGGCGAAAGCGTGGATGGATTTGACGGATCGCAAAGCGTTAGGAGAACACGTTGATAGTAAAAACATCAAAAACATAAAAATGATGTTTTTCGATTGACTGAGTTGATTGACCCTACGGTCAAGATTGCCGCTCCTAGTGGCGTGTATGAGGATATGCAGAGGTTTGTTGAACGGATGAAAGATGAAGCAGTTGACATCAAGCAGTTGGGGCTTGTGGGAAGAACAAAAGAACAGATTCTTCGAGAAGTAGGAGAATTGTATATATTGCCGTAAATAAAAAGGTCGAATATAAGTTGAAAGACAGCAACTTTATGGAGAAAGAATATGAAAAGTGACATCCAGTTGTATCCTGATCTTATAAAAGCACTAGAAAAGAATGAGATTGTTTACCTCTTTGGAGCAGGATTTTCAACAGCATTATCGGGAAGAAAATACACATGGTGGGATTGGATAGTTGATGGAATTGGTCGTATAAAAGACCATGCTACTGCGGATATGCTTAATGAATCATTGATGTCCGATAACTCAACGGACAACATGGTTTCTGTTGTTGGAAAAGTTATAAAAATACTCAAGGAAGAAGGGTCTTATAAAACATGGATGCATGAGGCATTTGAATCAACCGTGGTTGTGAACGAAAAACTGAAAAACACACTAATGAAAATATTGCTTATGCAGGATGTGTTTGCAACGACAAATTATGACCACCTTCTAGAGAATGCTACTGGACTGATGGCGGTATCTTATGAAGAACCCAATGTAGCTTTTCAAATGCTAAAACAGGGAAAATCGAACAATGTTTTGCACATTCATGGAATTTATGATTCTGAAAAGGAGATTGACAATATTGTTGCAGATAAAGAACAGTATGATGCGGTAATGAATAATCAAGGAGCGCAGTTTATACAAGGAATTTTGGGAACGAGAACGCTCATTTTTGTTGGATGCGGAAAGACAACAGAAGACGCTAATATATCACGATTTATTCAATTCGCCAATAGCCATCTCAAGATGAATCAGGAATACTATTTCCTTTATAGAGAGGGCGAAAATCCCGTTGGAATGCCCAGCAATATAAAACTTATTTCGTATGGAAATGAGTACAGTGATTTGCCAGATTTCTTAGAGGACATGGCAGAATTGCGCATTAAAGAGAAGGTCATTAAAAGACCGCTGATTGGACTATCGCCATACAAAACAGCGGGATATGCGACAGATGTGTTGCAGAAGTATCATTATTCTTTACAACAATTGCCTTTCTGCGGGCGTACCAGCGAAATGAGCCAATTGCAAAATTTTCTTGAAGAAGATCAGAAGTTCTTGTGGTGGGCGATTACGGGGCAGGCTGGAGCAGGAAAAAGTCGCCTTGCACTAGAGTTTCTAAAACAATTTGCCGGTAAATGGTTCGGATTCTTTGTTAATGAGAATGCAACCCAAAGTGATTTCGATTCATTTGAACCGTTTAACAATACAGTGGTAGTCATTGATTATGTTGCAAGTCGTGAAGGATTTGTTGCAAATGCTATTCGCTCGATAAAAGAAAAATTTGAAAATTCGGACTATAAAATAAGAATTCTTTTCTTGGAACGAGAAAACTCAAGAAATGCAAGTTCGTGGTATTACAAGCTGCTTCAAAGGATTGGAAAATATGACACGTACGATCTAAAAAGTACGGAGTACAAAAACTATTTTCTGAATTTGGGGGATTTGGATAGAGCATCAGTAGAAACCTTAATTAAAGAAGTTATGAACCAAAGAGGAATAGAAGCGGACGATATAGTTGCACGGGAATTATGTGAGGCTTATGGGAAAAAATACGAAAAATTGCAATTCAGACCTTTATTTGTGCAAATATTTGTAGAAGCATGGATTGAAAATGACTTCCAACTGCCAAGATATGATAAATTTGAGGAGCTTCTGCAAAAACTGCTAGAAAGAGAACAGCAGAGATGGCTGGAGATATTAGACAATGACCAATCTTGTTGCAATGCATTTATTCACTTACTATTGAGAGCCAATATTAGCGGTAAACTTCAACCGGAAAAGATTCCAATCTATTATCAAGACGATTGGAATATGGTGAATTCCTTTTTGCAAAATCACTCTTTTCCGGGAAAGCAACGAGAAGAAGAAAAGAAAGCAATATTTGCAACAATTTGTCAAAACGTAAATGAGAATAGTTTGGAAATTGAACCATTATATCCAGACTTAATAAAAGAATATATGTTTTGTTTCTATATGGATGATTCAAGACTTTCGGAAGTGCTGAATGAGTTGTGGCAAAATGAAGCAAGCAAATTTGCAATATTTATAACGCGGGCTTTGACGGATTTTCCTGAAATTTCATTTTTAAGAAGGTTTTGAAAGAGTTTGACGAAAATACCCAGAATATAGATGTATTGCTTGGACGACTTAATCTCCTACAAAAGCGGACAGTTGATGAAAACGATGACCCGATGGTTCTTATTTCTATCATTGATAATGAATATGCTTTTTTGGCGACAAGTAAAAATTCCAGAGGAAAATACTCAGAAGGAGAAGCTTGCAACAACAAAGGTAATGGGATTAAATATGGTGGCACAACAATATGCAGGGTGGTCACTGTATGATCTTTTTCTTACATGATGGAGGCATTAGATGAGATGTGCAAGGTTCAAGGAGGTGAAGCCACCAACGTCCTGAAACAATTGTTTTTATCCGAAGCTATAAAAGGGTTATCACAAAAGGGATTTGTAGAAGAATCTAATAGTTTGATTCAGAAAATGAACGAAATAATCGGTGAAAATCCTGAGATGGATGAATTGTCATCTATCTCAGAAATGGACTGCTACAATGCTGAAATGATGAATGATCTTCAGCTTGAAAAAATTTGATGACGCACTTAATGTCTTGAAAACAATGAGAAGCAAATGTAACTATGAAAATATCAATGCAGTGCGTATCTTGATGCTATCACACAGAAATATTATTGAAATGGCATTTCAAATGGGAAAGAAAGACGTCATTGCTAAAGTTATGGCGGACGCAAAGATGCTTTCTGAAAAATATCTGAATGACGTTGATGTTCAAGCTAAGTGGATGTTATGTAGACTTTGCGACTTGGAGGAAAGGTTTTTTGATAAAGGCGAAACCATATCACTAGACGAAGTGAGTGAAATAAAAATAGAAGTTCCTCTAAATAGCTATGAAAAAAATAATGAGGCATCTGAATACTTGGGAATGCTATGGGGTGCGACAAACACATTTAAACTTAATTTTGTGAACAAAGATAAAGACAAAATAAATACAATAATTACTGATGCAAGAGAAATTCTTTCAGTAAACCCTTACCAATGTGAAGTTGCGGGAGCTTTTATGTCGGCACAACTTGCGCTGTGTAAAGGTATCTTGCACAGAAAGATTGTGAGAACAGAAATAGATGAAGTGTTCCGATATGTGGAATTAAATCCATATTCTGAATCGTTGAGAGAATTATTCTTTAATAAACTACTGCCCAATTCCACGGAAGAAAAAAATCGGGCACATTATTTAACGAAAGCAGTGGTGATAAATGCTCAGCAGGATGCAAGGTATAACCCTATGTCGGACGGTGGCGTTCAAGAGATTGCAGATTTTGAGGAAGGACTAAGAGAGTTTCTTTTTGGAGAGAATAAATATCAAGAGCCGTATAAAAGAGTTCGTCCTAAAGTGGGAGCAAATGAACTATGTCCTTGCGGCAGCGGAAAAAAATTCAAGAAATGCTGCAGGGGAAATGGAAAATATGACTAATAGGATTATAGAAAAAATACTGGAAAAGACTAGCTAGGTAAATATGAATAAGCCGTATAGGGCGTCTAAATGGTTCAAAGCCATTAGAAAATCCTATACGGCTTATTTTTTTTTGTGTGAAATTTTTTGTCCCTATCTTGACATCAGGGGGTCTGGTCGGAGTCTGCCGTCAGCAAAGCCCTGCTCCAGAGTGGAAGTGCCGGTGCAAATGTCAGCGGCCGCTTTGTTCAGGGAGGCAAGCTGCTCATAAATCAGCGCAGACTGCCATTCGGGCATATTCCGGATATATTCCAGCAGTGCTTTTTGATTTTCTGTGTTCATTTTTCTTGCTAAAACCTCCAAAGTATGTTATCCTTCGGGGTGATGGGGCTAGAAAACCATCATCCCTTTACAGGCTCGCCGGTGTTCGCTGCATCGGCGGCCTTTTTTTGCGTTGCGGGGCAAATCATCGACGTTGTCGATGATCTGCTTGAGATCATCAGCAGCGGCGCTGTAGACGCTGGCTCTCGCCTCGTGGCTGATACGCTGGGTGATGTCTGCCGACTGTTCTGCCTGCTCATGGTGGTGGTATTCGAGATTCTTGTAACGCCGGTGCAAGCTAACAAGGTGGGTTTTGACATTCATTTCTCAGCCTCCTCGAGATATGCATTCACAGCATCCAGAAGCATATTGCTGCGCTCGATGAGCCGAATTGCTCGTTTGAGCATCCAAATTTGGATGTCCAAAAGCTTATTTTTGAGCATGAGAAGCTCAGCTCTGAGCAGTGCATAGAGACGTTTCTTCATGCGTCCCTCCGGTTCTGCCGGTGCTCCGGCTCTTCGGGGCGGGCGTGGCGGCGGTCGATGTACTTGCGGCGCTGCACTTCGCGCTCTGCGGCATGGTCGCCCAGCTGGACGAAGAACAACGCCAGCAACAGCAGCACCATTGCGATGATGAAGTCGGTGTCGGAGATGACGCCGAGGGCTTCGATGCTGCCTGCAAAGCCAAGTGCGTACAGCATCCCGACGGCACCGCTGGCCACCGCCAGCCAGTACCAGACGCCAGATTTGATTCTCATGCGGATGCCTCCTTTTTATTTCTGCGGCACACCCAGCTGCACCAGCAGGGCGGGGACGTTGATCATGATGCACCGGCCACTCTTGAGGTGAGGAATGGTGCCTTTAGCAAGCTCTTTGCGCAGGTAGTATTCCGAAAGCCCGGTGGCCCGGGCAGCATCGCGGACATTCATGAACGGGGTGGTGGGAACAGGTGGTATACGTTTTCTCATGGTATCAACCCCACTTTCACGCTGCGCCGCCGGGGCGGCTGTCCAGCTTCTTGAGGCTGTTGACGAGCTGGATGCTGCGGGCGGCGGTCTCCATCTGGTCAAAGTCCTCCGGGGTCATGCCTGCGCACATATCGTGGAGGCGGACGAGCCGGGTGGCTTCGTCTACGGTCAGGCCGTAGGCGGCGGGGTTGAGGTTGGACTTCTTCATAAAAATCACTCCTTCTTCTCAGTGGTGAAGATGTCGGCCATGATCTGGTCGAACGCGGGTAGGCCAAAGGCGACGATCTTCAGCTGGTCGATGCGGCTGTTCAGATTGTCCTGCGCCTGCTGCACAAGGCTCTCGGCTCTGCGCAGGCGGTCGCAGGCACCGCCGTACAGGGATTTCCATTTTTGGAAGTGTTCCTTGAAATCGTCCCGGTCTTTAATAAAGTTATCACGCATGGCCGTGACCTCGGCCAGTTCGGCTTTTTGCAGTGCTCACGGCCTGGATGGCGGTGTTCAGCCGGGCGTTGACAGCTTCCAGCTGCTCGATGTGCTGCTGGGCCTTGACGGTCTCGTATACGCCGTTTTTTTGCGCAGAGCGGGCAGCACCGCTGGTCACCCAGCGCTTGAATGCCTTGGCCTTGGGCAGCTTGCTGGACAGCACCAGGCTGTACAGGCCGGACTCGTTGATGAGAGCGGTCTTGGATGTGGGGGACAGATTCCCATTTTGGGAATCTGCCCCCTGCGGCAGCATCTCAAGCCGCTTGTCCTCCTCATCGACGTGGGCGATGATGGCCTTGCCGGGATTCTTGTACCCCAGTGCCACAGCAACGTCCTTGCCCACCAGCCAAGGTGTGCCGTCGATCTCGACGGTGCGCACCTGCCCGAACTCGGGATTAGTGAATGTGGTTAAGTCGTTCATGTGAATCTGTACCTCCTTGTGGCTGGCTCCCTTCCCGTGCTATACTTGAGCGGGAAGGAAGTGTAAAAATGCTTGATGAAAAAACGCTGCGAGTGCTCGAATTTCTGAACGAACATCCAGATAAACAATTTTCCATTTATCAGATGAACCAGCGCGGCATAGCAGTCACCTTTGAAACGATGGACTGGTTACAATCGTGAAATGGTCTTTCGATACGAAGATGAAGAAATGTTCAGCTATGCTTATGAAGAACCGGAATATCTGTATCAGATCAATGCCGGTGGACGTTCGGAACTGCGCAGACAGCAGCACTTTGAAGAAACTGAGAAACGTGCGCAAAACGCAGAAATTCGCGCCCAAAAGGCAGAAGTTCGTGCAAGAATCAGCCTTGTGGTGTCTATCATTGCAGTTATAGTCGCTTGGCTAAAGTGATCAGAAGAGCAATGATGCTGAACGCCAGAGAAAAGTAGGACATAATGTCTGCGTTTCTTTCTGACTTTTCGATGCGTACCCAGCGTTCTGCTTCTTCCTCTTCTATCTTGCGGTCAAGATCTTCAGATTTTGCCCAGCGCTCCGCTTCCGGCGGTTCGTTGGGCTTTTTGTTATTGTCCATGTGGCTCACCTCCTTTCGCTGGGGTCGGACCTGCAATGTTGAATTGTCAACGTCGCAAATCTAACCTTGTGAGCAGAGTATAGCATACTGGGTTAGATTTTGCAAGACTGAAATCGTCATTTTTTTTAAAAATATTGTTGACAGAGTTAGATTGATGGACTATAATGCAAATTGTAAGGAGGTGAATACCATGAATGAAAGAATCGAAGCTGTTCGTAAAGCACAAGGGTTGACCCAAGAGCAGTTTGCAGAAAAAATAAACCTTTCACGCAATTATCTCTGGATGCTAGAAAACGGGAGTCGCGTTCCCAGCGACCGTACTATTAAAGACATATGTGACAAGTTCGGAGTCTGCGAAGAATGGCTGCGCACCGGCGAAGGCGAAATGACGGCGACAGACGCCCAGTCTGACAAAATCGCCACATTCCTTGCAGATTTGACCCGGGACGACGATAACAATTTCAAGAAGCGCTTTGTGGAGATGCTGGCAGACCTTCAACCCAAGGACTGGGAGCTGCTGGAACGCATGGCCGAAAAATTGACAAAAAAAGAGCACCCGTAGGTGCTCCGAGACACGATGCGTCAGCCGATCAGGTGGCTTGCGTACACCCACACAAGCCGCAGCTGGCGAAAATCGGCTTTCTCAAGCAGTCGTATAATAGCATCGATGTAGTCTTGACGTGTCACTGTTCTGCTTGCCTCCCCACGATAGTTGTTTGATTCAACTGTATTATACAACCATTTGGCGTTTGATGCAAGCGAATGACCTATTAAAATTTCCGATAGGTGAAATTAGGAGAAAACATGAAAAAGCTTTCAACGATTGCCTTGACATTGCTTTTGGTCTGTTTGTTGCCGCTTTCGGCTTTGCTGAAGGCTGGGTCATCAACGAAGACACCAACACCACGAAATATCAGAAAGCCGACGGCGAATATGCTGCTGATGAATGGCAGACCATTGATGGAAAGCAGTACTATTTCCGTACTACCGGAGAAATGGCTAAAGGCTGGGTAAAAAACGGCAGTGATTGGTACTACTGCGACAAAGAAACCGGAGAACGGCGTTATGAAGATTTGGCCACCGACGTAATGACCTTCAAGTTCGACAAGGAAACCGGCGTCTGCACCAACTTCTCCGATAATGTCACGCCGTCCGTACAGGCCGGATGGGCACCTGCACATATTGGAGATGCAGAAACGCTTGTGAATGAAGCCGCTGACGGACACATCGTTTATTATAATGAGCAGTGGTGGTCTACGCCAGAGCAGGTGTGGATTGGACTGAACCCGGAAGTCGTTTATTTCCATGATATTGCCGGTGATACACAGCCTGTAGACCGCAATGCTTTTGCTCGTATAAAGATTGTAGAAGAGCCTAAGGCGGAAGTAGACGTCGATGGAATCTACGATTTTTGGTGGTTGTTCTAATAAATAAAAACGTCCCCGGTGTTGGCGCACCGAGAGCGTTTCCAAGACCAGCTTGCCCACGAGGGACAATGCAGACTTAAGACAACTGTTATTGTACCACCTCCGGGCAGGCTTGTCAAAGTGTACCCATATGGAGGTGTATTTTATGGCGAGTTTCAAGGAGAAACTTGACAAAAACGGAAACCGCATCTATGAGGTGCAGGTCAGCAATGGGCGAGGGCGGCGTGTCTGGCGCACCTTCCGCCCAGAGCCGACATGGAGCAAGCGCACCATTCAGCGGGAGCTACAGAAATTCGCCGCTGAATTGGAGCAGCAGTTGGCGGATGGGGAAGTGCTGACCCGTGAAGAGACTGCGCAAAAGGCCGCTGCGGAAGCCGTAGAGGCGGCCAAAATCAAAACCTTCCGGCAATATGCTGAAGCCGTTCCTATCTGCCAGAGAAAGCCGCCACGCTGGCGGAAAAGACCCGGGCCAGTTATACCCAGCTGTTGGAGCAGCATGTCTTTCCGGCTCTGGGCCATGTGCTTCTGCCGGAGATCACCCCGGCCATGATAAAGGCGTTACTTTCCAGTCTGTCAGAGGAGCTTGCCTTCGCCAGCGTGACAAAGGTGTATGCTGTACTACATAACCTGTTTAAGGCTGCCTTGCTGGATGATACGATAGACCGGAATCCAATGGACAAGGTTCCGCGCCCCCGGAAGTCGAAGGATGCAGCCCTTCCTACAGAGCACAAGGCTTTTACTGCGGAGGAGACGCGGTATATTCTGCGCTGTCTGGATAGCGAGCCGCTCAAGTGGCGGGCGTTTATCCTGCTGCTTATCGATACGGGCTGCCGCCGGGGCGAGGCCTGCGGGCTGCAATGGCAGTCGGTGGATTTTGATACCAACACGATCACCATCGAGAGGAATCTACAGTACACCTCCGAGCGGGGCGTGTACGAGACTCTGCCCAAAAACGGCAAGACCCGCGTTGTAGACATCTCGTCTGACGTGGCCGCGCTTTTGCAGGAGCTGCGGCAGAGTCAGCCGGTAACGGTGCGCTGGGTGTTTACGCAGGACGACAGCCCGGAGCCTATGCACCCAGACACTCCAACTCGTTACTTCCAGCGATTTGGCAAACGGTATGGGATAGAGCACTTCCACCCGCTGCGCCACACGTCCGCCAGCCTTGCCATCACCAACGGTGCCGATGTAGTCAGCGTCGCCGCGCGGCTGGGGCATTCTGACAGCAGCACCACGCTGCGGATGTACGCCCATGCCAACGAGGACAGCATCCGCCGGGTCGGTCAGACGGTAAGGGAAGCCTTGAAGCAGCCAGAAAAGAAGAAAGCTTGAATTTGATTCTGCTTCGTCGTGTCTCTTGATGGCTCGCATTCATCCTATAAACAGGATGCTTAAAAACCGCAACTTGACCGCAACAAAAACCGCAACATCATCGAAAAATCGAAGTAATTAACGAGATTGCGCGATACAGCATCGGACAAACAAAATAATTGCATCACGCAATTTATTTGACAATGAAACAACACGACACAACACATTAAAAGTCCCTTTTATAGCTCGTAATGAGCAGGTCGTCCGTTCGAATCGGATCAGTAGCTCCAAAGTGAAATCCCCGAAAAGTGGCTTCGCGCCTGGCTTTTCGGGGATTTTTGTTTGGCTGGGACGCCGAGCGTTTTCAATCTCACTCACTCTCGAATAATTCGCGAGGTGTTATATCGAGGATGTCGCAAAGTCCGAAGGCTATCTCTGCTTTGGGGAAGCTTACGCCGTTTTCATAATTGCTGACTGCACCCGTTGTAATGCCAAGCTTATCTGCAAGCTCCTGCTGCGTGAGCCCGGCACGCTTCCGGCCCTCACGGATGATAATGGAAGCTCGTGTGGGTTTGGACATATGTTTCACCTCGAACCAATCATAAAAAGAAAATACGCGAAATAAGAACTCATTATCAAATTTATACCATTTTTATAGTGAAATGACAAGAATCCTCTCAATATGTGTTGCGCGGGCCACAAAAAAAATATCAAAATGCAATCGGAGTAGCTGCCCCAGAGACGGCTTTGAAAAGGCTGATAGAGCAGGTTTCGGGTGCTCTGCCAAACCGCCAGATGCGGTTGAAAAATTTTGTGCAATTTTCATAGTTCTTCACGCTATTTTGGTGGTACAATAGAGGCAGAATCAAGTAACTTTCAGGAGGAGCCGCATGGCAGAAAAGAGCATTGAATTAGACAGTGTGGAGATCGCAGCCGCCGTATTCGGGAACTGTGACCGAAACATCCGAATGCTGGAGAAAGAATTTTCGGTAACGGCGGTGTGCCGCGGTACGATGCTGCGCATTTCGGGCGAACCGGCCAATGTTGCAGCTGCGGCCCGTGCTGTGGAGGGAATGCTTCTCCTTATCGAGAACCATACGCCGCTGGAAGACCAGACGGTGCGCTACTGCCTGAGCCTTGCGCATGACGGCGAGGAAAAGCGCGTCCGGGAGCTGACCGAAGATTTCGTGACGGTGACGGTCAAAGGCCGGCCCATCCGTCCCAAGACCCTGGGTCAGAAAGAGTACCTCAACTCCATCCGGAACAACGCCATCACCTTTGGTGTCGGCCCGGCGGGTACCGGCAAGACCTACCTTGCTGTGGCCATGGCTGTCAAAGCGTTCAAGGCCAAAGATGTTTCCCGCATTGTGCTGACCCGCCCGGCGGTGGAGGCAGGCGAGAAGTTGGGCTTTTTGCCGGGTGACCTGCAGCAGAAGGTAGACCCCTATCTGCGGCCTCTGTACGACGGCCTGTTCGATATGCTGGGCGCAGAGACCTATGAGCGTCTCGTGGAAAAGCAGATCATCGAGGTTGCACCGCTGGCCTATATGCGCGGCCGGACGCTGGACGATTCCTTCATCATCCTCGACGAAGCGCAGAACACCACCCCGGAGCAGATGAAGATGTTCCTCACCCGCATGGGCGTCGGCTCTAAAGTGGTCGTTACCGGCGACGTCACTCAGATCGACCTGCCCGACCGCACCCGCAGCGGCCTTGTGGATGCACTTCAGGTCCTCAAAGGCGTGAATGGCATCGCGCAGTGCTACTTCACCGAAAAAGATGTGGTGCGCCACCGTCTGGTGCAGGAAATCATCAAAGCCTACGAGGCCGCTGCCCACCCGGCTAAACACTGAACCCTATGAAAAAACAACCCCGGCGGCATACCACAGAAATCAGGGTATTCGCTCAATAGAATGTAGAAACGAAAGGAGCGGACGATTTATGTCCAATAAAGTTTTGATCACCAACTCGCAGAAAGCGATCAAGGTCCCCTCGGGCCTTCGCATCCTCATCCGCCGCGCCTGCAATGCTGTGCTGGAATATGAGCATTTTGACGACCCGGCGGAGATCAGCGTGACCTTCGTGGACAACGCAGCCATCGCTGAGCTGAACAACCAGTACCGCAATAAGCCGATGCCCACGGATGTTTTGAGCTTCCCTCTGGGGGAGAACGGCGTCTATGACGTGGACGAGAACAACGGCTGCAAGATGCTGGGCGACATCGTCATCAGCATGGAGCGCGCACAGGAGCAGGCGACTCTCTACGGCCATCCGCTGCAGAGAGAGGTCGCTTTCCTGACGGTCCACTCCATGCTCCATCTGCTGGGCTATGACCACGAGAACGGCGGTCTGGAAGCCATGCGGATGCGTGAGAAGGAAGAAGCTGTCCTCATCCAACTGGGTCTGCCCCGCACGGTGAGCTACACGGAATAAAAAGACAGGAGTTCTATTTTGAAAAACGAAACACCGATCCAGGGCCATTATGATACATCCTCTGTGTTCGTGGCGGTCATTGGCCGCCCGAACGTGGGCAAGTCCAGCCTGACGAATCTGCTGGTGGGGGAGAAGGTGGCTATCGTCACCTCAAGCCCCAGACCACCCGTACCCGTATTACTGGCGTCATCACCCGGGGGCCTTTGCAGTACGTTCTGCTGGATACCCCCGGCGTGCATAAGCCCCACAATAAGCTGGGCAAGCGGATGGACAAGACGGCCAGCGACTCCATTGCTGACGTCGATGTGTCCATGATGCTGTTCGAGCCCTACGGCGCGCTGAATGAATCGGAGATGGTTCTGGTCGAGGCTCTGAAAAAGGGCGGCCCGGCCATCGCGGTCATCAACAAGACCGACCTCGTCAAAGACCCGGCGGACCTCGAGGCCCGCAAGGCGGAGCTGAAAGCGCTGGGCGTCTTTGATGATGTCTATACCGTCAGTGTCCGCGATAATGACCACTGCGAGGAACTGTTCGATGCACTGAGCCGCTATGCCGTGGAAGGCCCACATTATTTTGACGATGATGCTTACACCGATATGCCTGAGAAGGAGCTTGTGGCGGAAGTTATCCGGGAAAAGGCACTGCTTTATATGAGGGACGAGATCCCGCACGGCATCGCGGTCGTGGTCGAGCGCTTCAAAGAGCGCCCCGGTACAGACCTTGTGGACATCGACGTGAACATCTACTGTGAGCGGGAGAGCCACAAGGGCATGGTCATCGGCAAGGGCGGCGCGATGCTGAAGAAGATCGCCAGCGCAGCCCGCACCGACTGCGAGGAATTCCTCGGCTGCCGCGTCAACTTACAGTGCTGGGTGAAGGTCAAAGCCGACTGGCGTGATAACGAATTCATGCTCAACAACTTTGGCTTCAATCAGCAGCCCAACCGCTGAGTTCCATAACAGGACAGATTTCCCGGGGATAGCGCAGTACCATAGAGGTGACACTATACCGCATGGAAAGGAGCGTTGTCCGATGAAGGTGGAACTCAGCTGGCAGGCTTTTGCCTGCACCGGTGATATTCTGTGTTATCTGGACTACAGGCGGCAGCTTGCCCAACAGCGGCCCGCCGCCCCGGCAGGAGAAAAAACAGATGGATACCATTGTGACGCCGGGCCTTGTCCTGAAGGAGACTCGGTATAAAGAATCAGACCGGATCATCACGCTCTTGACACCGAGGCTGGGCATCATCTCAGCCTCGGCGCAGAGCAGCCTGCGGCTGAAAAGTAAACTGTTCAGCGCCTGCGGGCTTTTTTTTGTTACTCAGAGTTCGTGCTTGTCCCCGGACGGAATATGTATACAGTGCGAGAGGCGGATGTCAAAAACGTCTTCCATGGCATCGTCCTCCATCGAAGGGATGAGCCTTGCCATGTATATGGCGGAAATGGCCTCGGCGCTTTCGCCCACAGGAGACGAAGCCGCAAAAGAATTGAGGCTCCTTCTTAATTGCTTTTACATGATAAGCGAGAAAAAGGCCGACCTCCGGGTCATCAAGGCTGTCTTTGAATTGCGCACCATGAGTGAATGCGGATTTCTGCCGCAGCTGGTCTACTGCCGTGACTGCGGCACCTACGACGGCCCGGCCTTTTATCTCGACCCGGCGGAGGGCTGTCTGCTCTGCGAATCCTGCGCCCAAAAGGCGGGGAAGAAGTGCAATCTGGACGCCGGGGCGCTGTTTGCGCTGCGGCATATCTGTCTGGTAGAAGATAAAAAGATATTCGGCTTCCGTATTTCCGTCGGCAGTCTGTCGAAACTCTCTACAGCAGCAGAGCAATATGCGCTGACCCATCTGGACAAGCCGTTGAAAAGCTACGACTTTTGAAATCTGTCCTGCCATAACCATTTGAAATCGATTTGATATAAGGAATTACTATGGAAACAAGTTATTTGAAAACGCTGGAACTGGACAAGATCATTGCCCGGGCGGCGGAGGGCTGTGTGTGCAGGGAGTCCCGCGAAAAGCTCCTTGCCATCGAGCCTCAGTGCGACCCCGATGAAGTGCGGTATGCGCTGGAACAGACCGATGCCATCAATTCACTGCTCATCAAGAACGGCTCGCCCCGCTTCGGTGGAGTAGAGGGCGTCAGTCAGCTGGCAGCCCGCGCAGTCAAGGGTGGTGTCCTCTCGATGGGCGAGCTTCTGATGGTGGCCGGTGCGCTTCGCAACTTCCAGAACCTCGTCAGCTGGTATGGCTCTTCGGAACACGATGCACTTCCGACGGACGACTTATTCTATGCGCTGGCTCCTCAGCCGGGCCTTGAGCAGCAAATTTCGAGTGCCATCCTTGCACCGGATGCAATGGCAGATACGGCATCGCACACCCTGAACGACCTGCGCAAGAAGATTCGTGCGACTGAAAACAGCATCCGCGACCGTCTGGAAAGCATGGTCCGCAACATGGACACCTCCAAGTATCTGCAGGAAAGCGTCGTCTCCATCCGGAATGGCCGGTATGTCGTTCCTGTCAAAAGCGAGTATCGCGGTGAGGTGAGCGGTATCATCCATGACGTCTCATCTACCGGTGCAACCGTCTTCGTCGAGCCTCAGGCTGTTGTGGAGGCAAATGCACGCATCCTTCAGTACCGCGCACAGGAAGCCCAGGAGATCGAGCGTATCCTGGTAGCATTTACCGGTCAGGTCGCAGCCATTGAGCCGCAGTTCCAGTACAGCTATAAGGCCATGCTGGAAATCGACGTCCTGCTTGCAAAAGCCCGCCTTGCACTGGATATGAAGGCGTTCAAACCCACTGTCCGGACGGATACGTCGTTCTCGCTCATCCGGGCGCGTCATCCGCTCATCGACGCAAAGAAGTGTGTTCCTGTCGATATTTCGCTGGGCAGGGAATATGATTCGCTCATCATCACCGGCCCTAACACCGGCGGCAAGACTGTCACTCTGAAAACGGCCGGCCTGCTTTGCGCGATGGCACAGTGCGGCTTCCTCATCCCGGCGGATGAGCGCAGTGAGATCTGTGTCTTCGACGAATTCCTCGTGGACATCGGCGATGAGCAGAGCATTGAGCAGAGCCTGTCCACCTTCTCCGGTCATATGAAGAAGATCACCGGCATCCTTGAGCTTGCCATGCCCCACACGTTGGTGCTTCTGGACGAGCTTGGCGCCGGTACCGACCCGGCGGAGGGTGCGGCACTGGCTGTTGCCATCATCGAAGAGCTGCGCCGCCGCGGTGTGCTCCTGATGGCCACAACGCACTATGCAGAATTGAAGGTGTTCGCTCGAGACAAAGGGCGTCGTCAACGCCAGCTGCGAGTTCGATTTGGAGACGCTGCGCCCCACCTATAAGCTCAGCGTCGGCGTTCCGGGCAAGTCCAACGCTTTCCTTATCAGCGAAAAGCTTGGCATCCCGGAGCGGGTCATTGAGGCGGCACAGCAGCATCTGTCCGCAGAAGACAAGCGCCTGGACGCCGTTCTGGGCCAGCTGGATGATTTGAAGCTCCAGCTCAAAGCCAGTCAGGACGAGGTGGAAGGCCTGAAAAACGAGGCCGCACATCAGCTGGATGCTGCCCGTCAGAAGCGCGATGAGCTTATCCAGCAGGGCGAGAATGAGCTGGAAGCTGCCCGCGCCAAGGCCCGCGCACTGGCGCAGGAGGTCGAGAGCAAGGCCTACGCTCTGACGGATGAGCTGCGCCAGCTCCAGAAAGACGAGCGGATGAGCACCCAGCAGAAGGCACAGCGTGCCCGCGAGATCGCCAAGAAAGAGTCCGAGAAGCTCTTTATGGGTACGGAGGTGGTGCATAACCCTGTCAAGGAGTTCGTGCCGCTGAAGGAAGTCAAGGTAGGGCAGGAGGTCTGCATTGCAGAACTGAACCAGCTGGCTACCGTGCTCTCGCTGCCGGATAAAAACGGCGATGTTCTGGTGCGTGCCGGCATCATCAAGACGAAAGTGCCGCTCAAAGGGCCTCAAGCAGCCGGAAAAGCTGGTCAAGGAGACGAAGCCTCAGACCAAGGCACAGCAGCGTTACTCCCGCCTGACCGGCGATGCTAACCGGCCCAATGGCAGGGTAGAGCGCGTGCAGCGCACGGCAAAGATGGAATGCAACCTGCTGGGTCTTACCGTAGACGAGGCGCTGCCGGAGGTGGATTCCTTCATCGACCGTGCGATTTTGAACGGCCAGACTGTGGTATATCTCATCCACGGCAATGGTACCGGCGCACTGCGCACTGCTATCCATAAGCATCTGCGGGAAACCGAATGGTCAAGAGCTTCCGTCTGGGCCGTTACGGCGAGGGCGAGAGCGGCGTGACCGTCGTCGAGCTGAAGTAAGCCGATGGCAGGACGTTCAAATCCAAGACACTCACGCCGGAGAAAACAGTGCGGCCCGTCCACTGCGACGGTCATCGGCCTTTTGGTGTGCGTCGTCTGCTTCAGTGCAGCATTTTTCCTTTGGAAAGCAGCGCTGTTCGGCTTCGGGCGAAATGAGAGCGGGGAAGAGCCTTTCCGGCCTGTGGTGGGCGACCCGCCCTACCGGGTCTGCATTGATGCCGGCCACGGCGGAAGCGACCCGGGCGCAAGGGGAGTCGTCGAAAAAAAGAGATGACGGCTCAGACGTCTGAGGCACTGCTTACGCTGCTGGAGGCTGATCCCAATTACATCCCTCTGCGTTCCCGCGAAAGCTATGATGCCACCGCAAAGCCCAGCGAGCGGGCGGAAGCCATCAATGCCCAGAGCCCGCAGCTGCTGCTGTCCATCCACGGCAACTCCGCGCCGGAGGGTTCTGCCGCATCAGGCTTTGAGTGTTATCCGTCCGTTCCCGGCCGTACATGGCATAAGGAAAGCTACTACTTCGCGCAGCAGCTGGCGCAGGGAATGCAGGCCGCAGGCGCAAAGCTTCGCGGCCACGGCGGCATCCGGTACATTTATTATCAGGGCGAGGTAAAGCAGCTTGTAGAGAGTACCCATACCGAAGTAAGGGACGAGCGAAGCTTTACCTTGTTGGAAGATGTAAACTGTCCGGCGGTTCTGGCAGAACAGTGCTTTGTGACCAGCGAAGAGGACGTTGCACAGTTTGGCAGCGAAGAAGGCTGTAAGACAGTGGCGCGCGTTTACTATGAAGCGATCTGTGCATACTTTGGAACACAGCCGCTGGATACACCGCTGTAAAGTCTGATGCAATGGACGCTCGCATGAAAGCGGTCTTGTCCAGCTGTATTTTATGATGCCTGCTTGGCAGGCGATCCACACGGCCCAAACGAAATGAGATAAAAGAACAGCAGAGGCTCCCAAAACCTGCACCGATGACGGAACGCAGGAGAAGGGGGCCTCTGTTTTTGATTTTTATAGTATTTCGTATAATGCAGGTTATACGAAATATAGGGGAGTGAAAAAGCCCTCTTTTTCGGGTTTCGGGCCTTTCCGGCGGCTCCTGAGCCTTTTGGGCTGGCTGGGCCGTTTTTTCGGATTTTGTACAGTTGTGTTATTTGAATGCATTGCTTTGTATGTTTTTGTCAGCTTTTTTGTTTTACAATCGTCCGGTTGCTCGTAAAACCTTTTCTAACTCTAATGTCCAGTTCTTTGCCGCTCGATTCGGGTGCGGCATACTTACAACAAGCGTTTCTTTACCTGTGCAGACCAAACTGCTTTTGTAATACCACAATGCAGTCTCTTCATGGGGTCTGATCCATTCAGCATCATCTGCAAATATCTCATCATGTAAAATGTTCGATACCAGCCCCCAGCCGCCGGTCAGGATAATATCCGGCTCATAAAGCTGTATCTGACACTTTAACAGGTCCGCATCTTGCCGGGCGGCCTGCCGTACCGCTTTTGAGCTTGCGATGGCACCGCCCGGACACTTTTTTCAGGTTTACCACAGCGATATTCCGCACCATATCGTCCAGCGAAGATTTTGGAACAAATTTCCAGTATGTGCCGTTCAAAATCATATTTGCCCAGCGTGCGACATTATTCCACGTCCTGTAGTAGGTTTTGCTGCCTCCATGATAAAGAAACTCCACGAGGCTTCCGTGCAGCCCATTCGTTTCTTTTAACAGTACAACGATATGTTTTCTGTCCGGAAGTGCTGACCAGCGCTCATAGTCCACAACACCGTCGGCATTAAAACAGGCAGACTGCGCCCAGCGTGTCTGCCATTCTGTCATCAGCGAGGCCTCATCACGCCGAAGCTTCTGCGTTTGTACCCATGTCATCATTTGTCGGCGTTCTCCATATCGGCAAGGCTCGACACATCCACCCGGAAACCTCCCTGTGCGGCACCCTCAAAGGCTTCCATCGGGCCGTCCGGTGCATCATTTTCAGGCTCATCCGATGAAGGATCGGCAAATTCCCCCCTTGCTCTCCCCTGTCTCCTTTGACGTTGTATCCAAGCTCGCCTTCTTAACTTCACCCAGCGGATTCTGCTCAATCGATGCACGCACCTGAAATTCCTGAAGGTGTGTATAAATTTGTGTCGTGCCGACGTTGCTGTGGCCCAAAAGCTGTTTGAGGGTCAGAATATCCACGTTGCCAGTCTGATACATCAGCGTCGCGGCAGTATGGCGGAGCTTATGGGTGGAAAAACCGCGCAGACCCGCTGCTTTCATGGCGCCGGTGACCAGCTGCTCTACCCTGCGGTTTGAGATTCGCTCCTTGCGCCGCCGGGTGATAAAGACAGCTCTCTCTTTGGGGCTCAGACCCTCCATCGTGTTGCGCTTGTTCAGATAAATCTGCAATGCCTCCTTGCAGGCATCATTCAGGTAGACCATCCGCTCTTTATGGCCTTTGCCGAACAAACGGATCTGCCGCTGTTCCATGTCGATGTCGCCGAGGTCCATGCCGACAAGCTCCGAAAGACGCATCCCGCAGTTCAAAAACAGCACCACCATGCAGTAATCCCGCTCCGGGAAATCGCTCTGGGTCTGGGTGCTTTCCAGAAGGTCCATGGATTGCTCTGCCGTCAGGTACTTGGGAAGGACTTTATCCTGCTTGGGCGGCTTGATGGACGCCGTCGGATTCTCTTTGAGCAAGTCTACCTGATTGACCAGATAATCATAAAAGCCGTGAAGACTGGCCAGCCGCCGGGCCGTCGAAGATTCTTTTTGTTGCCGCACTCGCTGTTCAGAAAGTACAGATACTCATAAACGTCTTCCTTGGTCACACTGCCCCAGAAAGCCGTATCGAGCCCCTTGGGGTCGATGTCCTTTATCTCGGTATCGTCGGTCACAAGGCCGCGCCGGCGCTTCATAAAGCGGCTGAAATTGCGCAGGTCGCAGTAATAGCTGAAGGCCGTATTAGGGCTTTTGCCTGCGATGACTTCCAGATAGCGCACATACGCGACGATGTCTGGCGAGGCATCATCAAAAGGCTTATGTTTTTCGGGATTTTTCTCGTCCAGATAAATCGACATGGTTTCCTCTTTTTATGGTCACAGACGGTCGGATTTCAGGGCATGGATGGCGTCCGAGATATAGGCGGCACCGACAAGCTTCATGCCGGGATAATCGGCGGCGCTCAGATGTGCAAGGCTGTGCTTTGGGTACGACGGCACGCTCAAAGCCGATACGTTCCGCTTCCCGCAGACGCTGCTCCAGATTCGGTACGCTGCGCACCTCGCCGCCAAGGCCGACTTCACCAATGGCGATGAGCTTATCGCTCACGGGGCAGTCCAGAAGCGAAGACACCATGCTCAGACAGACGGCAAGGTCGCAGGCGGTATCCCGCAGGGTGATGCCGCTGACGATGTTGATATACACGTCCAGATTGCCGAAGAAATAGCCTGCACGCTTTTCCAGCACGGCAATGAGCAGATTCATGCGGTTGTAGTCGTAGCCACCGCTGCAGGCCCGCCGGGGTGCCGGGAAATTCGTCTTGGTCGCAAGGGCCTGTATCTCGCTGAGAATGGGGCGGCTGCCCTCCATGGTACAGGCGACGCAGTTCCCGGAAACGCCCAGCGGACGGCCTTCCAGGAGCATCTGGGACGGATTTTCGATTTCCTCAAGGCCCTGCCCTGTCATATCAAACATGCCAATCTCATTGGTGGAGCCATAGCGGTTTTTGGCCGCCCGCAGCACCCGGTAAGGCAGGGTCTTGTCTCCTTCAAAGTAAAGCACCGTATCCACGATGTGCTCCATGACCTTCGGGCCTGCGATAGCACCATCCTTGTTGACATGGCCCACGATAAACATCGGAATCTCCTGCTTCTTGGCGACGGCCAGCAGGCGGGCCGCACTCTCTTTCACCTGACTGACCGTGCCGGACGAAGACGAGATGTCCATACACCGCATGGTCTGGATGGAGTCGATGACGACCAGTTCCGGCTTTTCTTTCTCGATCAGGCCGCAGATCTCGTCTACGTCATTTTCTGCAGCGAGGTAGATGTTCTCCTGCGGCACCTTCAGGCGTGCGGCACGCAGCTTGACCTGCCGCACGGACTCTTCGCCCGTGATATACAGCACCGTGTGCTGGTTGGAGATGGCACCGCAGAGCTGCAACAGCATCGTAGATTTGCCCACGCCCGGCTCACCGCTCAGCAGTACGACGCCGCCCAGCACGATGCCGCCGCCCAATACGCGGTCAAGCTCGGAAATGCCCGTCAGGATGCGGCTCTTTTCCTCGGTCGTGCTGATGTCAGCCAGACGCCTTGCCGTCAGCGATGTGACGCCCTCCTGCCGGACAGGCGCAGCGGCTTTGCCGCCGGAAAGCCCGGCCTTGGGCGCTTCGGCGACCACATCCTCGTTCATGGTATTCCAGCTGCCGCAGCTCGGGCAGCGGCCCATCCAGCGGGGGCTTGTCTCTCCGCAGTTGGAGCAGACATATACGGTTTTCAGTTTCGGTTCTTTCATTCTGGACTCCCTGTTTTCATTTCATGAAAATCATTTTCTTTATCATACCACATCCGACCCAAGGCCGCAAGAAAGCCGGGCGCTTATCCGGCCTGCATCAGACGATTTGCAAGACATACAAGGCCGGTGGCCGCACCGCAGAGCGGGCAGAGACAGACCGCCAGTAAGGCGAATTGCCCCACCAGGAGCCGTGCTCCTGCCGGATGGCTTCCCTTATCCCCTCTACCGAAAGAGAAGGCGTGGATGCGGCTGCTGACCTGCAGAGCCGAGGCACCGAACAAACAGAGCGCACCCGCCGCCAGCGCGGTCGGCAGGCTGGCGGTGAGCAAAAAAAGAGAACGAGCTGTTTTGCCCCGAGGCTATTCAGAAGCTGCGCCGAGAGCAGGCCGGAGCCTGTCCCGTATAACATCGCAAACAGAAAGATGGGCAGCGGCCCCACTGCCGAAAGCCCCAGCAGGAGGAAACACTGCCGCCGCTCCGAGGACGACAGCCAGCTCTGTCCCGAACAGTCCCACCGCCTGTGCTGTACTGGACGCCGCGAACACTCCGCGCCAGCAGTCCAGATAATAGGCCAGCGTTTCCATTTCTTCAGCGTCGCACAGTGCCTGCAGGACGCCCGCCATCAGCGTACCGAAGAGATAGGCCGCTGCAAGAAGAATGCAGTCCCGGCTGGCCTGGAATGGCTTCCGCCGTGGAGCTTTCTGAGGCGGAAGCTCCGCCAACGGCTCGGAGACAGGCGTCATGGCTTCTTTTTCTGCCAGAGACTCGCCCGCTGTATCTTCCGGCAGCGTCGGTACAAGCGCCGCTGCATTTGTTTCCGTTTCCTGATAGACCCACATCGTGCTTTTTTCCCTCCTGCTTTTGTTGTGTATGGCCGCTGTAGCGTGGACTGAGCATTCAGCGCCGCTTTCGCTCCGTGCGCAGCATTCCGAGGACCCCGCCCAGAACCCCCCATCAGCAGGACAAGCCCTGCCCGGACGAACTGCATCGTTTCCCACTCGCTCTGGTACAGTGTACCCAGAATAAAAAGCAGCCCTGCAAAGAGTGCTCCTTCCGCTGCACCCCAGACGAGCCCTTTGCCCTTTTGCAGAATGGCCATCAGCAGGCCGCTGAGAAAGCTGCCGAGACAGACTGCCGCCGTGGCCAGCGGAGCAGCGGACTCCTGCGTCAGGCCCTGTTTGACCATCAGCCAGCCGAACCCTGCCAGGCTCACGGCTGCTGCCGCACTGCCCACTCCCAAAACGACCAGCAGCCCTATCGCCGGGAATTTCTTGGTATCAGACATAAAAACGCGCCTCCCTGCACCTACTGTATGCAGGGAGACGCGTTCAAAGCACGAATCCGGAAAAATTATTACTTCTTGGGGGCGTTGTCCATGTTCAGCTTCTCGACAGAGCTGATGGCGTTCTTGGTGAAGCGGATCTTCACACGGTCAGCGCCAGTCTCCAGCACGAAGGTCTCGTCCTTGATGGCGACCACACGGCCGATGACGCCGCCGATGGTGGTGACCTGATCGCCGATCTCCAGAGAAGAGCGCATTGCAGCGTCCTTCTTCTCCTGCTTCTTCTGGGGACGGTAGATCATGAAGTAGAGCATCACCAGCATCAGAGCCAGAGTAAAGAAAAGGCTGATGTAGCTTTCGGTCGTAGTCAGAAATTGCATGGGGCAAAATCTCCTCTCAAATTCATATAACCTTATTATACGCGCTTGTCCGGCATGTTTCAAGGCTAAATCTCAAATTCGTGTGTCGAGCAGCTTGACATAGCGGTCATGGAAGGCGGTAAAGGTGCCTGCATCCAGCTCATCGCGGATGCGCTCCATCAGGTGATTGTAGAAATAGAGATTGTGCATGACGGCCAGCCGCATGCCCAGCATTTCGTCTGCCTTGAACAGGTGGCGGATATAGGCGCGGGAGTAGTTCCGGCAGGCCGGACATCCGCAGGCGGGGTCGATGGGGCGCTCGTCGCGCTCATACTTGGCATTCTTGATGTTGATGATGCCGCCCCAGGTGTTCAGGTGGCCGTGGCGGGCGTTGCGGCTGGGCATGACGCAATCGAAGAGGTCCACGCCGCGGGGAGACGGCCTCGATGATGTTGCCGGGAGTGCCTACGCCCATCAGGTAACGGATCTTATCCTTGGGCATATAGGGCTCGACCGCGCTGATCATCTCGTACATCACCTCAGTGGGCTCACCCACAGCGAGGCCGCCGATGGCGTAGCCGTCCAGGTCCAGGTCGGCGATCTGCTTCATGTGCTCCACGCGCAGGTCGGCAAAGGTGCAGCCCTGATTGATGCCGAAGAGCAGCTGGTCGGGGTTGACGGAGATGCCTTCATGCTTCAGGCGGGCCATCTCATCCTTGCAGCGCTTGAGCCAGCGGGTGGTGCGCTCGCAGCTGGCTTTGGAGTAATCGTGCTGGGCGGGATTCTCGACGCACTCATCAAAGGCCATGGCGATGGTAGAGCCAAGGTTTGCCTGGATCTGCATACTTTCCTCAGGACCCATGAAGATGCGGTGGCCGTCGAGGTGAGAGGCAAAGGTCACGCCCTCCTCGGTGATCTTGCGCAGCTTTGCGAGGCTGAACACCTGAAATCCGCCGCTGTCGGTGAGGATCGGGCCATCCCACCGGGTAAACTTGTGCAGGCCGCCCATATCTGCCACCAGCTTGTCGCCCGGACGCAGATGCAGGTGGTAGGTGTTGCACAGCATGACCTGCGCGCCGATATCCTTCAGATCCTGCGCCGACAGGCCGCCCTTGATGGCACCGGCGGTGGCAACGTTCTGGAATGCGGGGGTCTGCACCGTGCCGTGCACGGTTTTGAACTCGCCCCGCCGGGCGTTGTGCTCCTGCTTGAGCAGCTTGTAGGTCGTCAAAGAAGGCATAAATATTTTCCTTTCTGCGCACGGAAAACAGCCGTGCATCCTGCCGCAGGGGGCGTATGCTCTCGCTGCGGATACAGAGTCGGGATATTACAGCGGCGAAGCGCTATGATAGTTACAAATCAGCATCGCATCGCCAAAGCTGAAGAACCGATATTTCTGCTCGACGGCCACCTTGTAGGCAGCCATCGTCTTTTCGTAGCCATACAGGGCCGACACCAACATGATGAGGGTGCTTTCGGGCAGATGGAAGTTGGTGATGAGACCGTCGATGCAGTTGAATTTGACACCGGGATAGAGGAAGATGTCGGTGTTGCCGCTGCAAGCTTTGATCTCGCCGTACTTGGCAGCGACAGCCTCCAGCGTGCGGCAGCTGGTGGTGCCTACGGCGATGACTCGGTGGCCCGCGGCCTTGGTGTCATGGATGAGTTTTGCAGTCTACTCGCTGACGGAGTACCACTCGCTGTGCATCTTGTGGTCAGCGATCTCGTCTTCCTGCACGGGGCGGAAGGTACCGAGACCGACGTGCAGCGTCACTTCTGTGATGTTGACGCCCTTGGCGCGGATGGTGTCCATCAGCTCCGGCGTGAAGTGGAGGCCCGCTGTGGGAGCGGCAGCACTGCCAAGTTCCTTGGCATAGACGGTCTGGTACTGGCTCTGGTCCCAGCTGCTTGGTGATATAGGGCGGCAGCGGCATCTTGCCGAACTCGTCCAGCTTTTCGTAGAGCGTTTCGGTGTCATAATAGAAGGTGACAAACTTATTGCCGTCCTCCAGTGTCTCGTCCACGATGGCCGTCAGGCTGCCGTCGCCGAAGCTGACCTTGGTACCGGGCTGCATCCGCTTGCCGGGCTTTGCAAGGCACTCCCACTGGTCGCCCTTCACCTGCCGCAGGAGCAGCAGCTCGCAGACGGCACCCGTGGGCTGCTTGACGCCCACGATACGGGCCGGCAGGACTTTGGAGTTGTTGACCACCAGCAGGTCGCCCGGCTCAAGGTATTCGGGCAGGTCGCGGAAGATGCGGTGCTGGATGCTGTCGTCTTTCTGGCTCAGGACCATCAGACGGGCCGCATCACGGGGGATGCAGGCTCCTGTGCGATGAGCTCTTTGGGTAAATCATACCAAAAATCTCTTTTTAACATACTTAGCATTTGCCTTTCCGATGATTGACACGAATGCCGTATCAATGTTATCATAAAATCTGTATAGACGGTATCTATTATATTGCATAGACGTCTGCTTTGCAAGCGGAGTCTTATGCGAATTGGCTTTTTTTGAAAGGAAAGGTGCTGGAAATGGATAAACAATATAAAGTGGGCGTCGTCGGTGCCACCGGTATGGTAGGCCAGCGTTTTGTTACTCTGCTCGAAAATCATCCCTGGTTCAAGCTGACGACTCTGGCAGCTTCCGGCCGGAGCGCCGGGAAGACCTATGAGGAAGCCGTCGGCTCCCGCTGGGCTATGACCACTCCGATGCCGGAGAGCGTCAAGAAGATGGTGGTGCTGGATGCATCCAAGGTGGAGGAGGTCGCCTCTCAGGTGGACTTTATCTTCTGCGCCGTCAATATGCCGAAGGACGAGATCAAGGCTCTGGAAGAGGCTTACGCTAAGGCAGAATGCCCCGTCGTCTCCAACAACAGCGCAAACCGCTTCACTCCGGATGTGCCGATGGTCGTGCCTGAGATCAACGCCGACCACATCGACATCATCCCCGCTCAGCGCAAGCGCCTGGGCACCAAGCGCGGCTTCATCGCTGTCAAGTCCAACTGCAGCCTGCAGAGCTATGTCCCTGCCCTGCACCCCTTGATGAAGGATTTCGGTGTCAGCAAGGCGCTGGTCTGCACCTATCAGGCCATCTCCGGCGCAGGCAAGACCTTCGACCGGATGCCCGAGATCATTGACAACGTCATCCCCTACATCGGCGGCGAGGAAGAGAAGAGCGAGCGTGAGCCTCTCAAGCTGTGGGGTCATATTGAGGGCGACCACATCGTCAACGCCGAGAAGCCGGTCATTACCGCTCAGTGCTTCCGTGTGCCGGTCTCTGACGGCCACACCGCCGCTGTCTTCGTGAGCTTCGAGAAGAAGCCCAGCAAGGAAGAGATCCTCAAGGCCTGGGCGGAGTTCCGCGGCCCCGCACAGGAGCTGGAGCTGCCCAGCGCACCCAAACAGTTCCTCCACTACTTCGAGGAGAACGACCGTCCCCAGCCCAAGCTGGACCGCAACACCGAGCACGGCATGGCGGTCTGCATCGGCCGTCTGCGTGAGGACACCCTGTTTGATTACAAGTTCGCCTGCATGAGCCACAATACCCTGCGCGGTGCGGCCGGCGGAGCTGTGCTGCTGGCCGAGCTGCTGGCAGCCAAGGGCTATTTCGATTGATCTGCGCACTTTGAGAACTTCAACGCGCTGCAAAGGAGTTTTTGCTATGAAGAATCCTGTTTTTACCGGTGCGGGTGTTGCCATCATCACCCCGATGTACGAGGACGGCAGCATCAATTTTGACGAGCTGGGCCGCATCGTTGAGGATCAGATCGCCCGCGGCACCGACGCCATCGTCATCTGCGGCACCACCGGCGAGTGCTCTACCATGACCGACGAGGAACAGCTGGCCGCCATCAAGTATACCGTGGACCTCGTGAACCATCGTGTGCCTGTCATCGCCGGTGCCGGTTCTAATGATACCGACCACGGCTGTGCTCTGGCCGCAAAGTCTGCCGCCTGCGGTGCGGACGCTCTGCTGCTGGTGACACCCTACTACAATAAGACCTCTCAGGCTGGTCTTGTGGCCCACTTCACCGCAATGGCAGAGGCCGGCGGCATCCCGGTCATCCTGTATAACGTGCCTTCCCGCACCGGCCTGAACATCGCCCCCGAGACGGCCAAGGAGCTGAGCAAGCACCCACTCATCAACGGTATCAAGGAAGCCTCCGGCAATATCGGTCAGGTGGCAAAGATCGCGGCCCTCTGCGGCGATGAACTGAACATCTACTCCGGCAACGATGATCAGGTCGTCCCGCTGCTGTCTCTGGGCGGCAAGGGTGTCATCAGCGTCGTCTCCAACGTCAAACCTGAGCTTGTTCACAACTGCTGCAAGGCATGGTTCGACGGCGACACGGCAAAAGCCCGCGCACTGCAGCTGGAGATGCTGCCGCTGTGCGACGCTCTCTTTTGTGAGGTCAACCCCATCCCTGTCAAGTACGCCATGAATGTGCTGGGCTGGGAGGCCGGTGAGTGCCGGCTGCCCCTCGTGGAGCCCGGCGACGCACACAAGGAGCAGATCGAGCAGGCTCTGCAGGCTGCAGGTCTTATCAAGGAATAAACGATTTTATGTGCAAATGCCCGGTGAGACAGGTCTCCGGGCATTTGCCGTATGATAAAAAAGAGGATAATAACAATGACGGATATTATCATTCAGGGCATCGGCGGCCGGATGGGCCATGTGCTGTGCGAGATGATCGCCCAGCGTGAGGATTGCCGCGTCGTGGCCGGCATCGACATGAAGGACGGCGAGATGAACGGCATTCCCGTGTACGACAGTCTGGACAAGCTGGACGACAAGGGCGACGTCGTCATCGACTTCAGCGCTCCGGCAGCTGTCGAGAAGGCTCTGCCCTACTGTGAGGCTCACAAGCTGCCCATCGTGGTCTGCACCACCGGCCTTTCCGAGGAACTGCAGCTGAAGCTCGTCCAGCTCTCCCGCAGCATCCCGGTGTTCAAGAGCGCCAATATGTCCATGGGCATCAACGTGCTGTCCGAGCTGTGCAAGCGCGCATCGGCCATTCTGGGCGCAAACTACGACATCGAGATCGTTGAGCAGCACCATCACAACAAGCTGGACGCTCCCAGCGGCACGGCTCTGATGCTGGCCGACGCCATCAACGAGGAGAACGACGGCGCTTACCATTACGTCTATGACCGCTCCTCCGTCCGCCAGAAGCGTGACCCCAAGGAGATCGGCATCAGCGCCGTGCGCGGCGGCAGCATCGTGGGTGACCACGAGGTACTGTTCTGCGGCCCGGACGAGGTCATCACCCTCCGCCACACGGCATATTCCCGCAATATTTTTGCAAATGGTGCAATAAATGCTGCCGTTTATCTTGCAAAAAAGGAACCCGGCCTGTACAATATGAGTAACATGATCGCAGAGATGTAAGCTTTTCTGCGCATGGCATCATAAGGCACGGTATCGTGCGTCAGGAGACGAGCCTATGGCCAAGCACGCAAAGCACGCAGCCCCTCCCCGCCGTCGGCGTTCCGCCCAAAAGCACACCTCGCATAAGGGCGTCACCCTGTACACACTGGGGGTCCTGCTTGTGGCCGTATCGGCGCTGCTCTTTCTGCGCCTCTGGCCCCGCCGCATCGTGGATGCAGTTCCTCCGGCAACGGAGGCGGAGTCCCCTGCTGTTTCGGAGGAGCTTGCCGTGCCTGAGCCGCAGCCTGTCGTCACGACACTGTGCTTCTCGGCTACAGGGGACAACCTCATTCATGAGCCCATCTATTCACAGGCCGCCCGGCGGGCTGCAGAGGGCGAAGGATACAGCTTTGATTACTGCTACGCGAATCTGCTTGATTTTTATGCACAGCAGGACATCAACTGGATCAATCAGGAGACGCTCTGCAGCAAAGAGCTTGCGCCCTCTACCTATCCCTGCTTCTCGACTCCCGGCGAGTGCGCCGAAGCGCTTTACCGGGCAGGTTTCCGGGTGTTCAGTCTCTCGAACAATCACACCTACGATAAAGGGAGCTGCGGGCATTGCCGCCACCCTCCGATTCTGGGAAACGATGCCCGAGGATGTGATCACCACCGGCCTGTGGAAGGGCGAGGCGGACTATGGCCGCATCCCCATCCAGACCGTGGACGGTGTAAAGATCGCGTACCTCTCCTACACCGAGCACACCAACGGCATTCCCCGGAACAGCAAGATGACCGCAAACATCATCTACACCAGCCAGCAGGATGTCATGGAACAGCAGGTGCGGGCGGCCCGGCAGGAGGCCGATTTTGTGGTAGTCGGCGTACACTGGGGCGTCGAGGACAGCCACAACATCACACAGGCGCAGCGCACCTTAGCTCAGTCTCTGGCCGACTGGGGCGCGGATGTGATCATCGGAACCCACCCGCACGTCCTGCAGGACGCCGAATGGCGCACCGCAGCCGATGGACGAACGTATTTGTGGCCTATTCGCTGGGAAATTTCCTGAGCACCCAGAGCAAGCCCGACCAGCTCATCGGCGCGGTCCTGACACTGGATCTGGAGCAGACCGTCGAGCCGGACGGCAGTGTCCGCTGCGCGGTGCGCGGCCCGAAGCTCCATGTGACAGTGACCCACTATGACGCCGGAAAGTCCAACGTCCGCACCTATCTGTTCCGGGATTATACGCCGGAGCTTGCACAGGCCCATGGCGTCCGCGCCGCGTATCCTTCTTTTGGGTACGATTACATCCGCCAGACGGCACAGACCTACATCAACAGCGAATTTTTGGAGCTTGCATAAAGCTTGAATCAGAACGCCCGATGGGCAGAATGGAGTGTTTACTATGTACGGTGTTTCCAAAATCAATATCGAGCCGAGCCTGATGATGATCAGTGTGCAGGATGCCGAGTTCAAGGGCAACACGATGGCACGTTATCTGCAGATCTTCGCCGACACTGGCGTCGTGGTGGATATGATCAGCCAGAGCGCTCCCCACGGCACCAGTATGGACTTCAGCTTTACCGCATCCAGCAGCGATCTTCCGCTGGTGATGAAAGCAATCTCAGCGGCAAATCTGGACAAGGACGCCAAGGCTTCCCCTTTGATCAGTGTGGGCTACTCCAAGCTGAATCTCTTCGGTGAGGAGATGGTCACCAGCTGCGGCGTCGCCGCCCGCGCCCTGAATGCTCTGGCGATGGCAGGCATCGAAGTTCTGCTCATCACCACCAGCGATTTGGACATTTCCCTTCTGGTCCGTTCGGAGAACGAGGACGCAGCCTATGAGGCCCTGAAAAAGGCTTACGAGCTGTAATAACGAGTAACAACGAGCAGTCCCGTGTCTGATAAAACAGGCATGGGTGCTGTTGCAGCAAAAAAGACCCGGCGGGTCTCCCCTCTGCGGAGAGAAACCAGCCGGGTTTCTTTTTATTTTATCAGAAGATTTACAGGGTCACCTTGTGGTAGACCTTCTTGCCCTTCTTGATGACAATGCCCTTGGCCAGCTGTTCTGCGGTAAAGCTGGCAGTGGGAGCAGCGCCCTTCTCGCCGTCCCCAAAGACGCCGCCCTGCACCACCAGACGACGAGCCTCGCCGTTGGACGCAGCCAGACCGGCCTTGACCATCAGGGTCAGAATGCCGATGGCGCCGTCCGTCAGGTCAGCCTCGGTCAGCTGGGTGCCGGGCATATGCTCGGTGTCTCCGGCAGCGCCGCTGAACAGTGCGCGGGCCGCGTTCTGCGCCTTGGCGGCCTCCTCCTCGCCGTGGACCATCTTGGTCAGCTCGAAGGCAAGGATCTCCTTTGCCTCGTTGAGGCGCTGATCTTTCCAGGTGCTCATCTCATCGATCTGCTCCAGCGGCAGGAAGGTCAGCATCCGGATGCACTTCATAACATCCGCATCGCCGACGTTGCGCCAGTACTGGTAGAACTCGAAGGGGCTGGTCTTGTTGGGGTCGAGCCAGACGGCGTTGCCAGCGGTCTTGCCCATCTTCTTGCCCTGAGAATCGGTCAGCAGGGTGATGGTCATAGCGTGGGCGTCCTTGCCCAGCTTGCGGCGGATCAGCTCGGTGCCGCCCAGCATATTGCTCCACTGGTCATCGCCGCCGAACTGCATGTTGCAGCCGTAATGCTGGAACATGTAGTAGAAGTCGTAGGACTGCATGATCATGTAGTTGAACTCAAGGAAGGAAAGGCCCTTTTCCATGCGCTGCTCATAGCACTTAGCGCGCAGCATATTGTTGACGGAGAGGCAGGCGCCCACATCGCGCAGCAGCTCGACGTAGTTCAGATTCAGCAGCCAGTCGGCGTTGTTCAGCATCAGAGCCTTGCCATCAGAGAAGTCGATGAACTTCTCCATCTGCTTCTTGAAGCAGGCGGCGTTGTGGGCGATGTCCTCCTTGGTCAGCATCTTGCGCATATCGGTGCGGCCGGAGGGGTCGCCGATCATGGTAGTGCCGCCGCCGATAAGAGCGATGGGCTTGTTGCCTGCCATCTGCAGGCGCTTCATCAGGGTCAGGGCCATGAAATGGCCGGCGGTCAGGCTGTCGGCCGTGCAGTCGAAACCGATGTAAAAGGTTGCCTTGCCGTTGTTGATGAGGTCGATGATCTCGTCATCGGTGATCTGAGCCACGAGGCCGCGGGCATTCAGTTCTTCGTACAGAGTCATAAAAATTTCCTCCTGTTTGTCGGGCAGAGGGAAAACAAAACGCCCTCCGCCAAAATAAATTTGGCAGAGGGCGATAAAATTCGCGGTACCACCTCTGTTTGCCGCCTCTTCACAGAGACGGCCTCACGAGTGCACACCCCAGAGTAGAGTGACACTCCTGCGTTTGTAACGCTCGCACGCGGCACAGCCTACTATTCGTTCAGCCTGCGGCTCCGGGAGGTATTTCGCCTGCGTCTCTGCAGCCCCTTTCACCAGCCGGGGCCTCTCTGGGCAGAGCGCATCAGGATACTCGGTTCCCATCTTCGCCTTTCAACGAGATTCAGTTTAGCACATCCCTGCCGGAATGTCAAGCGCTGGCTTTTTTTTCTTATTTTTCTGCGTTCCGGCCCAGCATTTCCCGGGCGTTGGCCAGCGAAAGCTCCGTGACATGGTCGCCGGAGATGAGGCGGGCCAGCGCCTCCACCCGGCCATTCTCGTCCAGCGGGTGGATCTCAGTATAGGTACGCTCATTCGTGATGTTTTTCTGGATGAGCAGATGGCAGTCGGCCAGCGCAGCGATCTGCGCCGTATGGGTGATGCAGAGGATCTGATGGCCCTCGGCGCTCTGACGCAATACCTCGCCGATACGGCTGGCTGCTTTGCCCGATACGCCGCTGTCGATCTCGTCGTAAATAACGGTCGGCACGGCGTCTTTATCAGCCATTGCGTTTTTTAATGGCAAGGGTAATACGGCTCAGTTCACCCCCCGAGGCGATCTTTGCCAGAGGCTTTGGAGCTTCGCCGGGGTTTGTGGAGATATAGAACTCGATGCTATCCTGCCCATGGCTGGCCAGCGGGCCGCGGGCATGATGAAGCGTCATCCGCACACCCGGCATGTTCAGGAAGTCCAGCGTACCAGAGATGCGCTTGTTCAGCTCATCGAAGGCTTTCAGACGGGTCTGGGTCAGAGCTTCGGCCTTTTTTCCCGCGCAAGGGTGTAGAGACGGCGCTGCTCTTTCTGCAAGTGCTCTACCCTCTCCTGAGAGGACTGTATCATCTCAAGTTCTTTCCGCGCCCTCTCCCCGAAAGCGAGGATGTCCTCTACGGTGTCTCCGTATTTCCGCTTGAGCTTGTAAATAAGGTCGATGCGCTGCTCGATCTCGTCCAGCTCGGCGTCGTTGGTGTCGTAGGCATCCAGACGGCCAATGAGGTCTGCGGCGACATCCTTTGCGGTGTAATAAAGGTCGAGCAGCTGGCCCGCACCGGCAGACAGTTCTCCGTCGAGCTGTGCCGCTGCGTCCACAGCGTTGGAGGCTTCGCCCAGAAGGTCAACAGCTCCCGGGGGCTCCTCGTCGCCGCCCGAGAGCAGCGCGTAACACTGGGCAATGCGGTCCCGGATGGTGGAAGCATTCGCCAGCACTTTGCGGCGTCTTTCCAGCGTCTGCTCCTCCCCTGCCGTCAGGCCGGCATCGTCGATCTCCTGCACCTGATAGCTCAGCAGATCGATACGGCGCTGCTTTTCGCTCTCGTCGGTTATCATGGCGTCCAGCGCCTTTTTGACGCTGACCAGTTCCCGGTAGATAGCATAATACGCCTGATACTCAGCACTGTTCTGGGCGTAAGCATCCAGAATGCCTTCATGACGGGCCGGGTTCAATAGACCCACGGAGTCATGCTGACCGTTGATGTTGATAAGCCCCCCGCACAGCTCCCTCAGGACGGCGGCAGTGGCCGGCATCCCGTTGATACGGCAGGTGCTCTTGCCCTCGGCGGTGATCTCGCGGCTGAGCAGCAGCGCTTCGGAGCGCTCGTAGCCTGCCTTTTCCAGGCTGTCGAGAACAGCAGGCGGCACGTCCTCGAACGCCGCCCGGATGACGGCTTTAGCCGCGCCGGTGCGCACGAGATCCTTGGAAGTGCGGTTGCCCAGAATGGCGTTGATGGAGTCGATGAGGATGGATTTACCTGCGCCCGTCTCACCGGTCAGGACGTTGAGGCCCTTTTCAAAATGGACATTTGCTTTCTGGATAACTGCAACATTTTCGATTTGCAGGCTGCTCAGCATAGTTTCACTCCCGCGTTTATTTCTGCCCGATATGACGGGTCAGTTCCGAACAGATGGTCTTTGCGTCCCGCTCCGAACGGGTTACGATAAGGAATGTATCGTCGCCGGAAAGCGTACCGACGACATTCTTCCATTTCAAGGCGTCGAATACTTCACAGGCAGCGTTCGCCATGCCGGAATAGCATTTTACCAGCACGACATGCCCGGCAAAATCCACCCCCAGCACAGACTCGCGGAATATCGTCTCGAATCGGCCCTGCATCTTGGGGTTGAGGCTTTCGTTGTGGCTGGAAACGTAGCGATAGCCGTCGGCGGTGGCAGCTTTGACGAGGCACAGCTCCCGGATGTCCCTGGAAATGGTAGCCTGTGTCACCTCGAAGCCCTCCTGGCGCAGATGCTCGAGAAGTACCTCCTGTCGGCTGATGGGATGTTCCTGAATGAGGCGGAGGATCGTCTGCTGACGTTCCGTCTTGCCTTTTGCCTCAGCTGGATTGTTTCGGCCCATATTCCTTGCCTCCTCTTGTTGTTATCTCCGGCTGCGCAGCTTCTGGTCGATGGCCTGAAACTGGTCCGCCCTGCTGAAGGTGACGAGCTGCACGATCTGGTCCGAAAGGCGGATCTCTGCCGTCGAACCGGCGCTGAGCGGATATTCCGCCGCACCATCGCAGCTCAGGAACACTTCGTTGTCCACCACCTGCCCGACACAGATGTTGATCTTCCGCTCCTGTGCAAAGACCATTGCCGGGCTGGTCAGGCTGTGGGGGCAGATGGGCGTGACGACGATGCCCTTGGTCTGCGAGTCAAGGATCGGCCCGCCTGCCGCCAGTGAATAGGCCGTAGAGCCGGTGGGCGTCGCTACGATGACGCCGTCTCCTCGATAATGCTCTACAAGGATGTCGTCGCAGTAGATGCTGAAGTCGATGGCCTGCTGCAGGCGGCCTTTGGTCACGACCACGTCGTTGAGGGCATGGCCCTCCCAGTTCTCTTCGCCCAGCACCCGCACATAGAGCAGCATCCGGCTGTCCAGAAGATATTCGCCCCGCACCAGCGCCGCAAGCTTTTCCTCCATTTCATCCACCTCACAGGTAGCGAGGAAGCCGCAGCGTCCGATGTTAATGCCGAGGATGGGTTTTTGATATTGCAGCGTAAAATTTGCCTCGTGCAGGATGGTTCCATCACCACCGATGGTCAGGATGACATCGGTGCGCGGAAGGCATTCTTCCAAAGGAAGGTAATGCACACCTTCCACATAGCAGGACTCTTTCAGCTCATCCCGCATCAGGACGACAGCTCCTGCATCAGCAGGAGCTGCGCTGCCCGGCGGGCAGTCTCGGCAGCCTGTTCCTTTCCGGGGTTTGGCGAAATGTAAACGGTCATAGGGCGGTTTATTCCTCCGTCTCCCAGCCGATTTATTTGTCCAGCGAGCTATGGCTTGCCGCTACGACCTGTTCGGCAACAGAATCATCCAGCACACCGGGCTGCTCGCTCTTCTGGACGAACATCAGGTACTCGATGTTGCCCTCAGGGCCTTTGACGGGGCTGAAATCCAGTCCGCGCACGACGAAACCGTTTGCAGCGGCATAGCCCATCGCATTGCGGAGCACTTCGCGGTGGGTGGCAGGGTCGCGGACGACACCGTTTTTGCCCACCTTTTCGCGGCCAGCCTCGAACTGAGGCTTGACGAGGCAGACGCCCATTGCGTCGGGCGTCGTGATGGCCTGCGCCACCGGGAAGATATGATGCAGCGAGATAAACGATACATCTACGCTAAAAAACTCCACAGGCTCGGCCAGCATGTCCGGCGTGACATTGCGGATGTTGGTCCGCTCCATGTTGACGACGCGCTCGTCAGTGCGCAGGCTCCATGCCAGCTGACCGTAACCGACGTCCACGGCATAGACCTTGACGGCGCCGTTCTGCAGCATACAATCGGTAAAGCCGCCGGTGGACGCACCAATGTCCATACAGACCTTGCCGTTCGGCGTCAGAGGAAAGCACTGCATTGCCTTTTCCAGTTTGAGGCCGCCGCGGCTGACATAGCCGATGTCGTGGCCGCGCACCTCGACCTTGGCGTCTTCCTTTATCATCTCACCAGCCTTGTCCACCTTCTGCTCGTTGACAAAAACGACACCGGCCATGATGAGGGCTTTGGCGCGCTCACGGCTCTGGATCATGCCGTGCTGCACCAGATATTGGTCCAAACGAATTTTCAAAGTGTTTTCTCTCCTTTCGGGTCTGCCGCCTGCACGGCCTCGGCCAGATGCACTGCATCCAGCCCGGTCGCCTGCTTGATCTGGGGCACCGTCGCGTGAGGCAGGCACAGCTTCTTCACGGCACGGTGGATATACCGGCCCTGCCAGCCTGCATCCTGCAGAGCGCTGGCAAGATGTTCGCCGATGCCGCCGCAAGCCACACACTCTTCGGCCATCAGAACGACGGGATAGGAAGAAAGGTCATGGATCAATTCTTCCTCAAACGGGAAGATGCGCACCAGCTTATAAACATCGCAGGGGATGCCCTCTTTAGCCAGCAGCTCTGCGGCTGCAAGAACATCTTCCACCTCGTCGGCGTAGCTCACCAGTGCGGTTTTTGCGCCCGGTGTGAAAATGAGCTTATCGTACTCCCTGCCCGAGCAGCCGTATTTTGCCAGAGCTTTGCTCTCTCCGCCGCGGGGGTAACGGATGGCCGGGGACCCTGCATCTCATGGCTCAGCAGGATGGGAAGCCAATGCCGCAGTTCTTCGTAGTTTGAAGGCGAATAGATGGGCATTCCGGTCTGGCTGAGAAAAGCCGGGTCGTAGATGCCCTGGTGTGTCTCACCGTCTCCGGGGACGAAACCTGCACGGTCCACCGCGAAGACGACATTTTCACGCAGAAGGTTGACGTCATGGATGATCTGGTCGTAGCTGCGCTGCAGGAAGGTCGAATAAATGCAGACCACCGGAAGCATCCCCTTGCTGGCCAGGCCGGCTGCAAAGGTCACGGCATGCTGCTCAGCCATGCCGACGTCAAAGAAGCGCTCCGGGTGGGCGTGGCTGAAAAATTGCAGACCAGTGCCGTATTTCATCGCCGCCGTGATGGCACAGAGGGTCTTGTCGGTGTTTCCGGCGGCGCTGAGCGTCCGGCCAAAGGCATTTGAAAACGACTCTGCCGGAGCGACCTCGGGGTCAGGGATGCCGGTCAGGTCGAACCTGGAAACGCCATGGTAATTGCCGGGGTTCGACTCAGCAGGCGCATAGCCCTTGCCCTTTTTCGTCACGACATGGAGCAGCGTCGGCCCGGGCTGAGCACAAACGGTCTGGAAAATGCGCTCCAGTTCCGGCTCGTCGTGGCCGTCGATGAGGCCAAAATAGTGAAAACCCATATCCTCGAACATCGTGGAATGGCACATGGCCCGGCGGATCGCTTTTTTTGCTGTTCTGAAGAACGCTTTTGATGGGCGCTCCGATGACAGGCACACCGTTCAGGAAGCTGCTGACATTTTCCTTGGCCGTAAAAAATAGCCGTTCGTGGTGCGCAGATGGCTCAGATAGCCTGCCAGCGCACCGACATTGTGGGAAATGGACATTTTGTTGTCGTTGAGGATGACCAGAAGATTGTCCAGCTTGCCGATATTGTTCATTCCCTCGTAGACCATGCCGCCGGTGCATGCACCGTCGCCGATGATGGCCACCACATGGCCCGGCTCGCCCTTGAGCTTTTTGGCCCATGCGATGCCGATGGCGACCGAGAGGGCGGTGTTGCCGTGCCCGGCGATAAAAGCATCGTGGACGCTCTCATTGGGATTCGGAAAGCCCGAAAGGCCGTCCAGCTTCCGCAAGGTGCCAAAGCGCTGATACCGCCCGGTCAGGAGCTTATGGGTGTAGCACTGATGTCCTACGTCAAACACGAAAGCATCCTGAGGAGTCTCAAAGACACGGTGGAGTGCTACCGTCAACTCGACCGCACCGAGATTGGAGGCAAGATGACCGCCTGTTTTGGATACGCTGTCCAGCAGAAATTGACGAATTTCCCCGCAGAGCTGCTGGATCTGCGCACTGCTCAAGCGCTTCAGGTCACTTGGCTGTGAAATATTCTGAAGCAATGAAGGATGCATAAAATGACTATCCTCCTCACATTTCAAATTCCGGATGTTTTTTGCTTAGACAAGGTGCATGGGATACAGGCAGCCGACCACGATGCCGACGACCATGCCGGCCATGACCTGACCAAGGGCGTATGGCCGACCATCTCCTTCAGATGCATATTCTGCAGAAACGGAGCGTTCTTTTCGCTGATGTCGCACTCCTCGATCATCTGGTTGAGCACCTTTGCCTGTTCGCCCGTCTCGTGGCGCACGCCCATTGCGTCGTGCATGGTGATGATGGCGACCACACTGGCTACGGCAAAAATAGCCGAGCTGACTCCCTCGCTGCGGGCTGCGGCAATGACCATCGCACAGACGGTCGCGCTGTGGGCACTGGGCATACCGCCGTCGCCCCACATCCGCTCGAGCTGGAACTTGCCCAGCAGAATGAAGTTGATGATCGTCTTCAGCACCTGTGCGACGAACCAGCTTACGATGGAGACCGTCAGTATCTCGTTGACCGAGAACAATTCCTTGATCAGTTGCATTGTTTGTTCTCCTTCTTGAATTTTATCGCATTCCCGCAGCCATCGTCTCAAAAAGCAGCGCATTTTCGACAAGTAGTCCTGTGTGATCTCTGAGACGATTTCGGCGCAGAATGCGGCCGGCTCAGCTGCGGCGGGCCAGCAGCGTGCGGGCCAGCTGCTCCAGAAAAGCGCTCTTTTCGCCGAATGCGTCGCGCAGCGCTGTGCAGGTCTCATCGTTCAGCTTCTCTGCCAGCTGCATCGCTCCGTCCGCGCCGAACAGAGTGACGAAGGTCGTCTTGCCGTTCTCGCTGTCGCTGCCGATGGGCTTGCCCAGCTGCTCGGCGGTCCCGGTCACGTCCAGCACATCGTCCACGATCTGGAACACGAGACCGATGCCATAAGCATATGCTTCCAGCGCCTTACGCTGGATCTCATCGGCCTGTGCTGCAGCACCACCCATCTGGATGGCTGCATTGATGAGTGCGCCGGTCTTGTGGCGGTGGATGAGGCGGAGCTGTTCTTCCGTAGCGGCGAGCGCCTCGTATTTCAAATCGAGTTCCTGACCGTACACCATGCCTCGGCTGCCTGCACCTGCGCCCAGCGCCTGTGCCGCGTGGACACAGACAGAAGCGGGAGCAGGCGCACCGGCGACTGCCTCGAAAGCCTCGGTCAGCAGGACGTCGCCGGCCAGCATCGCGGTGGATTCGCCGAATGCCTTGTGGCAGGAGGGCTTGCCGCGGCGCATATCGTCATCGTCCATGCAGGGCAGATCGTCGTGGATGAGCGAATAGCAGTGCAGCATTTCAACGGCCGCTGCAAACTGTTCCGCCGCCTCGGCGCTGCCGTGGAGCATATCGCACACGGCCAGCACCAGCACAGCGCGAATACGCTTGCCGCCGCCCAGCAGGCTGTAGCGCGCTGCGCGGCAGACGTCAGATTCCTCAGGCAGATAGCGTTCACACGCCTGGCTCAATGCCTTTTCAGCACGGGCCAGATATTCGTCATACTGCTTTTTTATACTCTGCGCTCTCCATAATGGTTCCTCCCTGCAAGCTGGTTGCTTTTATTCTTCTGTTTCGGGGTCCGCCTTTTCGCTGCGGGCGGCGTCGATCTCCTCCATCTGGAGAGACGCCTTTTCCAGCGCAGCATGGCAGTATTCCATCAGCGAAGCCGCTTCTGCGTAAAGCTTGACCGACTCGGTAAGGGTCGTCTCCTCGCTCTGCATCTGGCTCAGGATAGTTTCCAGACGGGCCATGCCGTCCTCAAAGCTTTTGGGTGCTCTCATTCAGTTCCTCCACGGACGTGACCGTACATTCTGCTGTGTGCGCTGCACCGCGCAGGGTGAGCTTATCACCGGCTGCAAGAGCGTCTGCACTGCACAGCCTGCCTTTGCTGTCGTATACCATCGCATAGCCGCGCCCCAGTACCCGGTAGGGGCTGAGCGAGTCAGCCAGCGCAGCGGCGTGGCGCAGCTGCGCCTGCCGCTTCTGAATACAGCTCTGCGCAGCTGCATTGAGTTCTTTCGCACTGCGGCAAGCTCTGCCTGCCCACCGGTCAGTTTCCGACGGGTCAAATCATAGGAAAGCTGCTGCTCGGCCATCATCAGACGGCCAGACGCTGCATCCAGACGGCGCTGCATCGCGCTCTGGCAGCCCTGTTCAAGCTGGGACAGGGCCCGCAGAAGCTCTGCACGGTCCGGCACGGCTAATTCTGCCGCAGCCGACGGGGTCGGCGCACGGCGGTCCGCCACAAAGTCCAAAATGGTAAAGTCTATCTCATGCCCAATAGCACTGATAAGCGGCACTTTGCAGCGGTAGGCCGCCCGGGCGATGACCTCTGCGTTGAAGACCCAGAGGTCTTCCCTGCTGCCGCCGCCCCGGGCTACGATGATTTCGTCTGCCCGGCCGCTTTTGTCCAGCTTTCCAATGGCATCTGCAATCTGCTGCGCCGCCTCGAAGCCCTGCACATTGACCGGGCAGAGCAGGAGTTTTGCCGCAGGCCAGCGCCGACCAATAACATTGCGAATGTCCCGCAATGCCGCGCCGGTCTTGCTGGTGACGACGCCGATGCATTTGGGATACGCGGGCAGCGGCTTTTTGTGCTCTGCCGCAAAAAGTCCCTCCTGCTCGAGTTTGGCTTTCAGCTCAAAAAAGCAAGCTGCGCCGCACCAATGCCGTCCGGGAACATCTGTTGACATAGATCTGGAACGCTCCGTCCCGCTCATAAAGAGTAGCACGGCATCGCACGACTACCTTCATGCCCTCTTCCGGGCGGAAGTCCAGCCGCCGCGCATCAGAGCGGAACATCACCGCTTTGACGCTGGCGCTGGCGTCCCGGAGAGAGAAATAACAGTGGCCGCTGCGGGCGTTCTGTACGAAGTTTGCGATCTCGCCCCGCAGCGCCAAATCGAACAGGAGGTCATTTGCATCCAGCAGCGTCTTGACATACTGATTCAGGGCTGAGACGGTGATCACTTCAGCCATAGCCCGGCCTCCCGTGCGGCGAGGATAGACACGCCAATGGCGTTGTCACTGGAATACTGGCCGGGTACGAAATACACCTGCGGGAGGCGCTGCTGCACCCAGCTGCGGATGATGTCACTGCTCATCACGCCGCCTGCACAGACCACAGCAAGCCCGGGATATTCCTTCTGAGCCGCTTTGGTCATCTTGACCACGGTATCTGCCACAGAGCAGGCAGTACTTGCAGACATAGGCAGGGCTTTTGCCAGCGGTCAACAAAGCATTGCACTGGTTTTCCAGCCCGGAAAGGCTGCATTCCATGCCTCGGACACTGGATTTTCGGTTTTATCGTCACATCACATTCCACGGCCAGACGAGAGACTTCGACGCCAGCCGGGAATCCAAAGCCCAGCTTGACGCCCACACGGTCCACAGCCTGTCCGGCGTAAAGGTCGGAGCTGGTCCCCAGCGTCTCGATATGCTTCACTTCATCGCAAAGGAGCAGGTCGGTTGTGCCGCCGGAAATGTGGAAGAGCAGCGTTTTCTCGCGGAAGAGGTGTTCCCCTTTGGCGGCAAACAGTGCCGCCGCCGCGTGGCCCTGCTGATGGGTCGTGCAGACAAGAGGGATCCCCCGGGCCAGCGCGAATGCCTCAGCAGCGCTGACGCTTGCCAGAAAGCAGGGCATATAGCTGCCCTCCACCGGACGGGGCTTTTCCGACACGCCCACGGCACTGATCTTCGTCAAATCGAATTCACCGCTCAGTTCTTTCAGCATCTCAGGCAGAGCGGCTGTGTGGTGAAAAAAGGGCGTCGCTCTGGCGCAGGCCCAGCTGGCCCTCCTTTACCGGAAGAAAACGCTTTTTTGCGCAAACAACCTCTCCGGCTGTATTAAAGACGGCCAGAGAGGTTGCATAGTTGCTGGTGTCGATGCCCAGCGTATAACTGCTCACAGCTGCTCGGACTCTGCGTCCAGGCCCTGTTCCCGTGCCACAGTGCCCAGCAGACCGTTGACGAACTGATAATCCTCGTCTGCGCCATACTTTTTGGTCAGCTCGACGGCCTCGTTGATGACGACACCGGGCTTCTTCTCATCGCCGTACAGCATCTCGGCCAGACCCAGACGAAGCACAGTCAGGCTCACGCGGGGCAGGCGCTCCATCGTCCAGTTGCGCAGATGGGCGCTGATGAGGTCATCCACCTCGGCGGAGTGCTCGTAGTAGGCCCGCAGCAGACGCTGGCCGAACACATCCACGGGGTGCTCTTCGTCGCACTCGTGGTGGTTGTCCAGAGCCTCCTGCAGGGGGATGTCACCAAAGGTCTGAGAAAATGCCAGCAGAAATGCATTTTCGCGTGCTTCACGGCGGGGCAGAATATTTTCCATAATGTTCCTCTCACAGCGGCAAAGCCTTCCCTTTTGCGGGAAGGCCGACCGCAATTCTCTTTTACGTTTTGTTTCTCGGCTCAGGCCTGCGGCTCAGCCGCCGGGGCCAGACCGGCAATGACGAGGTCAACGCGGCTGACTGTAACATTGGTCATGTTCTGGACGGCAGACTTGACGTTTTCCTGCACCTTTTCGGCCACAGCCGGGATGCGTGCGCCAAAGGCTGCCACAATTTCCAGAGTGATCTCTGCCGTGCCATCCCGCATCTCTACGGTAACGGGCGACTGGACGTTGGCACGCTCCAGAAGGTCTTTCACCTTCCGGTTCTGCTTGCCGCAGGACACTTCTGCCACACCCTCGATCTCCAGCGCTGCACAGCGGGCGATCTTGCCGATGACCTCCGTGGAGATCTGCAGACTGCCGCCCTTCAGATCCATATTCTGTAAATCCATTCTATGGCCCTCCATCCAAAATGAGCGAACGCCCATTTTATTTTGTGCGATCCATGCAAAGAGAGGCTCCCTTTGCAAAACCTTTGATGTCATTATACCATTTTCTCCGGTTTTATACAACACCTTACTTCACTTCCACCACAGTAATATTCTGCGCAGTCACCTCGCTCTTGCTGAGGACGATGTCTCTTATCTGGGCCACCTGTGCTGCGGTCAGGGCGTCGCCGGAGGTCATGACGGTCAGGTCTGCCCGGCCGGACTGCAAAAAGCAGAGGCAGTCGGCAAAGCCTTTCGCCTTGACCAGCGTTTCTATCTCATTTTCTGCGTTGAGGTCTTCGAGGTTGGAAGTCAGCTGCTGGGTATAACCTTTTTTCTCCTCGGCGGAGAGGCCCGAGGTCTTGAGAGTCTTCTGGATGGTGTCCATCGCTTCATCGTGGGCTTTCTGACGCTTGAGACGGGCTTCTTCGAAGAATTTTGCCCCTGCATCGTTGGCTACGCTGACGAGCTGGGCCTCGCCGTAATTCTTGTTGGCGCTGGATACCGCCTCGGCCTCCGTCATCAGCCCGTCGGTAACGGGTGCCGCCACAGGCTCACCCTCCACAGCCACCGCCGAGACGTTGACAGCCTCTTCATCCACACCGATGCCGGTGCGGGCATACTGCCAGTTAAGGTATACCGCCACGACCAGCGCGGCCGCAAGGGTCAGCGCTGTGACCCTGCGTGTGTTTTTGGTGATAGCTCTCATCCGTGTCTCCTCCTTGCATAACTTATATTTCATCGCTGCAAAAAATCATTCCCGGCGCTGCTCTACGCAGATACGGTTGGACGGAACATCCAGCAGCGCCCCCACCAGCTCGGTGATGCGGACGGCGACCCGGACATCTCCCCCGCCCTCGCATACCACAGCCACCCCGCACACTCTGGGGGCGCAGACCGTTTGCGCCAGCGCCGTCCCATCATCCAGCAGCACATGGGTCTGCTGTTCCTGGGTCTGTCCCGAGAGCGTGTCCAGAGCATAGATGGTCTCCTCCCCGCTTTCCAGCGTGATCATCACGGTGGTCCTCCCTGCGCCTTTCACCTGCGCGATGAGGTCGGAAAGCTGCTGCTCGAGCTGCTGACGGTAGGCGCTCTCATCCGCCGGGGCAGTGCTGGCTGCTGCAGGCTTCTCTGAAGGGGTGAACAGCTCCGACAGCAGGATGAGCAGCATAGCCGCCGCGCCCAGCAAGACCGCCAGCCGGGCGCGGTTTTCCTTCTGCGCGAGGTCCTTCAGCCGCGAAAAAAGCTTGTTGTTCATGGCACAGCCTCCCCGCTGGGGCTGTTCCATTTGATGCATTCCGGTCCCAGCTGAAGCTGTCCTTCCAGCAGCGCTTCGATTGACCGCTTCTGCGAGGCAGTGACGGTGTCCCGAGGGACGATCTGCACCTCATCCGCTTCCACGCCCTCAGCGGTCTGGCTCAGAACGATATTCAGCCTGAGCGAAACACCCGCCTCGCTGAGACAGCGTTCTTCGAGCGTACGGGAGAGTTCTTCTGCCGTCTGTGCCAGAACAGCATCCTCCAGACTGCCTACCGAGACCGCTGGCACCTGCGGCAGTTCCAATGCGGCAAACTGCGCCTTTGCGCCGGGCAGAGCATCCGCAAAGACTACTAGAATATATAGCCCCGCCACCGCTTTTATGCACTTCTGCCCCCAGCCCTGCCCGACAAAGCGGGAGAGCAGCTCGGCGCAGATACAGGCCGTACAGAAGACCGCTGCTGCCCGTTCCAGTGCCCGCATCATGAACCACCTCCTATCACGAAAAGCAGAGTTACCACCCCTGCTGCTGCCAGCCCGAAGAAAGAGCGCCACCACCGCTGCCATACAGCGCACCGCCTCGGCAAAACAGTCGAATAATGCGCGGCAACGGGAGATACCCGTCAGGCTGCAGAGCAGGCTGCATCCCATCAGAAGAGCCAGCTGGATCATCAGCCCCAGATAGAGCGGAACGAATTCCGCCCCCAGCACCGACAGCGCTGCCAGCCCCAGCCCGCTCTTGAGGAGCTGTATCCCCGCGAGGATGGATTCCGATGCACTGCTGAGGGTCTGCCCGATGATGGGGACGCTCCCTGCCAAAAGCTGGCCGGTACGGAGCGAAAAGCGGTCCAGCTGGAATGCCGCAGCCCTCTGCAGGCCCAGCAGAGCGACCAGAATTTTTCCGGCCCAGCCCAGCGCCTGACGGAGCGCACTGCCGACGCCCTTGCAGAAAATGCCGAGGGCTGGTTCAGCGCTGACGCAGCAGGCCATGCTGAGCATCAGATAGCAGTGGAGCAGCGGCTGAACGAAGGCCGCTGCCAGCTGAGCCAGAAAGCAGAGTGCCGTCAGCAGCGCTCCACTGGCCGCACTGCCTGCTGCTCCTTCCCCTCCCATCGTGAGGACACCGGCATAGACGGGAAGGAACCCCAACAGAAAGCTGCGCCAGCTCTCCACCTGTTCACAAAGCTTCTGGGCTTCTTCCAGCAGACTCCCCCAGAGCAGGACGCCGCAGCCGCCTGCCGCCACCAGATCCAGCAAGGCCCCATCGGTGCATTCCCCGGCGAGGAGCCCCAGCACCGCTGTCAGCGTCAGGAACAGGAACACTGACGTATAGCGACTTGCCGTCTGGCGTACCAGTGCGCCGAAGGATCGGGGCAGAAAGCTTTTCAGTGTTTCCCACGGTGAGGATGCCGCCTTTTCAAGGTCGATGCGGCTCTGCTGCAAATAGGGCTCCCAGAGAGAACTGCCCGGCAGAGCTGTGCTCGAAGCGGCCATCGCCGCCGGGGCCGCGAGCGCAAGGCTCGTCCACAAAAACAGTATGGCCAGCCCGAAGCGAAAAAACTTGTCTCTTTTCATCCTGCGATGCTCCCCGATCTTCTGGCCAATCTCTTCCAGCAGGGGCCACGCTGCCGCAAGCACCAGCACCCGTCCGGCCAGTGCCGTACACCACGCCAGCGATTCAGCCCCGGCTTCCTCGCAGAGTGCGCGGGCGTAGTCGGCCAGCAGGATAACACCTGTACACCGCAGCAGGCAGGAAAAGGCGTCGCCGCCTGCCCGCTGTTCCAGTTTCGTCAGCCCGGCAAGCACAGTCTGCGCCGCCGCGCTGATTTTCCATAGTACGAGGACAGCGGCTCCCATCGAGACGAACAGCCCGAAGGCCGGGGCGCTTTTCTGGAACAGGGTGTACAGCACAGCCCCCATCACCGCAAGTCCCAGCATCGTGAGGGCGCTCATAGCGCAAAGAGGGACTTGATGGTGACGAAAAGAACGCTGATCTGCTTGACCAAAATGGACAGCACCACCACCAGCCCCGCCAGCGTGGTCATCATGGCTTGGTCTTCCCGGCCTGAGCGGATGAGCAGCTGGTTGAGCACCGCCACGATGATGCCGATGGCCGCGATCTTGAAAATCAGGTCGATGTCCATACACATTCCCCTATCTTTCATCAGAGGCAGAGGATGGCCGCCGCCAGTCCGACAGCAAATCCAAGCTTGTGACTCAATTCCAGCTGCGGGCGGGCGTGTTCCTGCGCCTGCTGCAAAAACAGCGTGAACCGCTCCTGATAAAATGCCAGCTGCTGGCACTCCTGCTCTGCCTCCATCCGGCCAAGGCCCGAGAAGCACTCGATGAAACAGTCGCGTTCCGGGCGTCAGACCGGGCAGCGGACAAAGGCCCCGGAAACTTTCGCCCGTGACAAGCCCCTCCTGTTTCAGCCTGCGGAAAAGCAAGGTGAGGTCCGTATGGCGATAGTTGATCTCCTGCCGGACACGCTGCAAGAGCAAGAGCGTCTTTTCCAGCGCAGCCAGATGCTGCCGCGTATTCTGGCAGGCCGCATCCCCTGCGCACCAGCCGCAGCCCAGCCAGAACAGCGCACAGACGACTTGAAGCGTTTTCACGAATACTCGCACCTCTTTCAGCTGCCCCGGCGCAGTGCGGCCTTTCAGAAGCACTGCCACATGGAGCGCACCACACTTTTGGAGATACTGCACCTGCGGGCGGCGGGCAGCCTCTTCCCAGCTGGCAGCGTGAAGTGTGGCAATAAACTCCACCCCGCTGAAAAGCCCCTGTTCCAGCGCGTAAAGCTCGTCCATCCCGCCCAGCTCGTCCAGTAATATCACCTGCGGCGAGAGAGTACGCAGAGCCATCTGCACTGCCTGTCCCTTGGGGATGCCGCTGAGGATGTCGAGCGGAAGCGTCGCGCTTTCCTCCGAGGGGAATATCTCTCTTCGCTCGTCGATGACGGCCACGGCCCTATTCTGTTTTGTAAGTTCCCGGGCGACACCTCGCAGAAGGGTCGTTTTGCCGCTGTCGGGTCCCCCCATCAGGAGCATCCCCACAAAGCGCTGCTGTAGAATATCCCGGAGCTTCTGCGGCAGAGGAAATTCCCGGTTCCGGGCAACGCGGATATTCACCGAGCGCAGCTCCTGCAAGACGGCGCTCTGCCCCGGTGCGCAGTAAAACTGTCCGGCCAGCCCGGCGCGGCACCCACAGCTGAGCGTGACATAGCCCACCGCAATTTCTGTCTCGTGGCTGTGTACCGACCCGCCGCAGAGGGTGACGAATATCTCTTCCATCTGCAAGGGCGTCAGCCGGAGCTTCTGCAAAGCAGGCAGCTCCGCCGGGCAGCAGGGCTTTCCGCCGATGGTCAACTGTACTCCGCAGCCGACCCGGAGGCGTATCTCATGTACCTGTTCTGCAATGCCCGGCGGCAGGGCGCTCAAAGGCCGTGCCAGCCATGCGGGCAAAGCCCGAACAGCGCGGTAATACTCGTCCATCTTGTTTCTCCTTCGGTCTCGTCATTTTGGCTTCTTGCTCCTACTGTATGCGGCGGCAGAGTTTTTAGAACGCAAAAAAGGCCCACACAGCGGGGACACCCACTGCATGAGCCTTTTGAGTCTATTCTATTTAAGCTTCCGGTTCATCCCGCAGCATGGCAAGGAACTCTTCCTCCGTCAGCACAGGTACGCCGAGGGCCTGTGCCTTGGTCAGTTGGAGCCTGCCGCTGTGCCGGCCACAACGTAGGCCGTCTTTTTGGAGACCGAGCCGCTGGCTTTGCCGCCGTTTTTGACGATGAGAGCCTCTGCCTCATTGCGGGAGAGCGTCTCGAGGGTACCGGTGACGACCAGTGTCATTCCCGCCAGCTTGTCACCCTTCGGTTCGCCCTTCCAGGTCATGTTCACCCCGGCGTCGGCCAGACGATGGATAAGGTCTGTGGTGCCGTCTCTTGGCGAAGAACTCTACCACGCTCTGGCCCATCACGCCTCCGAAGCCGTCGATCTCGCTGATTTTTTCAATGTCAGCCTCCCGGATGGCTTCCAGCGTGCCGAAGTGCTCGGCCAGCAGGGCGGCGGCCTTGTCTCCGATGTTGCGGATGCCGAAGCCGAACAGCAGCTTGTCAAGATTGTTCTGCTTGGAATTTTCGATGGCGTGGAGGAGATTCGTTGCGCTCTTCTCCTTGAACTTTTCCAGCGTCAGCAGCTGCTCGAGCGTCAAATCATAAAGGTCTGCCGCCGAATGGACGAGGTCCTTTTCCACCAACTGTGTCGCTACAGCAGTTCCCAAGCCGTCGATGTCCATCGCATCGCGGGAGGCAAAATGGATGATGTTGCGCAGAGATTGAGCCGGACATTCCGGGTTGACACAGCGCAGGGCGGCTTCGTCTTCGAGATGGACGACCGGTGCGCCGCAGGACGGACAGACTGTCGGCATCCGGTAAGGCTCCGCGTTCTCCGGGTGATGGACGACGCCGATGACCTCCGGGATGATGTCGCCGGCTTTCCGCACCTGAATGGTATCGCCGATGCAGAGGCCGAACTGGCGGATGAAGTCCTCGTTGTGGAGGGTCGCGCGGGCCACCGTCGTACCGGCGAGGAAGACCGGGTCGAAGCAGGCGGTCGGGGTCAGCACGCCGGTGCGGCCCACAGCCACCTCGATGCTGCGCAAGGTCGTCTCCTTGACTTCGGGCGGATACTTGAACGCGATGGCCCAGCGGGGGAACTTGTTGGTAGAGCCCATCAGGTCGCGCTGGGCGAAGTGATTGACCTTGATGACCGCACCATCCATGTCGAAATCGAGCTTTGAGCGGTTCTGCCCGATCTGCTCGATTTCCTTGATTGCGTCCTCAATGTCGTGGACGATGTGGTAGCGGGGAGAGACCGGCAGGCCGAGACTTTTGAGGTAATCGAGGCTTTCCGCGTGGGTAGTCAGCTCCTTGCCACGCACCTGCTGGACATTGAATACAAAGATTGAGAGGCCCCGGCTCCCGGTGATCTTCGCGTCCTTCTGGCGCAGCGAACCGGCAGCGGCGTTGCGGGGGTTCTTGAAGGGAGCGGCGCCCTGCAATTCCTGCTCGGCGCAGAGGTGCTGGAACGCCTCATGGGGCATATAAACCTCGCCGCGCACCTCGAGAAACTCAGGGGCATTTTTCAGCTTTTTCGGTATCTTTTTGATAGCCCGGACATTGGCGGTGACGTCCTCGCCTACGACACCGTCGCCGCGGGTAGAAGCACGGACCAGTTCACCGTTCTCGTACTCAAGGCTGCAAGAAAGACCGTCGATCTTGATTTCAACGACATACTCCGGCTCGATGCCCGCGTCACGCACTCTGCGGTCGAAATCACGCAGTTCATCGTAGGAAAATGCATCCAGCAAGCTTTCCATCTTGACGACATGTGTCACTTTTGCGAAGCGTCCGCTGGGGGTGCCGCCGACGTGCTGGGTGGGCGAAGCGGCCGTGACCAGCTCGGGGTACTGCGCTTCCAGCTCCTTCAGTTCCCGGGTCAGGGCGTCGTATTCGAAGTCCTCCAGCTCGGGGGCATCCTGATCGTAATAAAGGCGGTTATTCTTCTCGATAACAGCGCGCAGTTCCTCCACGCGCTTTCTGGCTTGTTCCAGTTCCACAGTTCCACTCTCCTGCCTGACGCGGGACAGAGCGCCGCGTCTTGATTCTCTTGCGATAGTATACCACAAAACTTCGGGTTGCGTAAATATAAAAAGCGGAGCTGCACTTTCCGATGTCATGGAAAACACAGCTCCGTCGTATGTTCAAAAACTCAAATCGAGATCGTATTGCAGACGTCCACGAGGACCGGGTCGATGCTCTTGGTCATCTCGAGCGCCTCGTCCACGGGGTAGTCCACCAGCTGTTCACCCTTCATGCCGACGATGCGGTTATACTTGCCCTGCTCGAGCAGGCAGACGGCGTGGTAGCCCATAGCAGAAGCGTTCACACGGTCACGCAGAGTGGGAGAGCCGCCGCGCTGGACGTGGCCCAGAATGGTGGCACGGGTGTCGATACCGGTGCGAGCCTGGATCTCATTGGCGATCTCCTGGGAGTGGCCGATGCCCTCGGCCACGATGACGATGAAGTGGCGCTTGCCGGTGCGCTGAGTCTCGACGATCTTGTCGAGGATGTCGCGCTGCATATCAAACTCCTTCTCGGGCAGCAGCACGGCCATAGCGCCGGAGGCGATGGCGACGTTCAGAGCAATGTAACCAGCGTTGCGGCCCATGACCTCGACGACGCTGCAGCGGTCATGGCTCTGGGTGGTGTCGCGCAGCTTGTCGATCATCTCCAGCGCAGTGTTCATAGCGGTATCGTAACCGATGGTGTAGTCGGTGCAGGCAATATCGTTGTCGATGGTGCCGGGCAGGCCGATCATCGGGATGCCGCGGTGGGCCAGCTCACGGGCGCCGCGGTAAGAACCGTCGCCGCCGATGACCACCAGCGCGTCGATGCCCAGCTCACGGCACTTGGCTGCGCCCTTATCCTGGCCCTCTTTGGTCTTGAACTCAAGGCAGCGTGCGGTGTAAAGGATGGTGCCGCCGGCAGAGATGATGTTCGAGACGCTGCGCAGGTTCATTTCGAAGCACTCACCGTTCAGCAGGCCGTTGTAGCCGCGCTGGATGCCGATCATGCGGAAGCCCTTGTGCAGGCCGGTACGGACCACGGCACGGACAGCTGCGTTCATGCCAGGGGCATCGCCGCCGCTGGTGAGAACACCGATCGTCTTGATTTGCTTTTCCATAGAGAGATTCCCTCCAATTTGTTTCTTCACATACCACTCGGGGGCGCGCGCATCCCCTTCTTCCACAGATGCGGCCCGGTTCGATGCAACATATTTGCTATGGCTTGCCTTAGACAAGTATATCACAAAGTTAATCATTTGAAAACAGCGCGGGAATAATGATTGATGCACAGAAATGTCATTTTGTTGCGACATTGCGTTCACCAAGCAGACGCTTCAGCTCCTGGAGCAGCAGTGGATGGCCCGAAGCATAGAGCCTCCGGGGCGCGGCAAGCTTCTGCCTGACGTCCTCGAGATAGAAAATGACGGGCATATCGCCATCGAATATCCCAAGAAGATTGATGACCTTCGCGTACTCCGGGCAGCTGCGGGACGGCAGACGGATATAGAGCCTTTGGGCAGCATCCCGCATGAGGTTCGGGCGGTTGGCCTGCGGGCGCTTGGGGTCATAGCCCCCGATGGGCGAGATGCTCTCAGCCATCAGCTTGGAAGGCTCATCCTCCCGCACCGAGAGACGGCCTTCGATGACCACGACGGCAGTTCTCCTTGAGTGCGTCACGGAAGGTATCCAGAACCCGCGGGAAGACGATGATCTCCATCGTGCCGGTCAGATCTTCCACGCTGGTAAAGGCCATCATGGTGTTGGATTTGGTGGTCATCATCCGGTTTTTGACGATGGTACATACGATACGGACGTGATCGCCGTCCAGCCTATGAGCGTCCTCGCCGGTAAGCTCCTTGATGCTGTTGGAGGCAAAGCGGGCCGACTGCTCCCGATAGGCGTCCAGCGGGTGGCCGGACAGATAGAGGCCGCTGACCTCTTTTTCCTGCTGCAGCAGCTCGGTGTGGCTGTACTCCGGGAACGGCTTGATCTCGTAGCTGTCGGTATCAGCAGCCTCCGCTTCGCCGCTCATCACCGAGAACAGGTCGAGCTGCCCCTCGAGATTGCGGCGGGAGTCGCTCTCCACGCTCTTGATGATGCCGTCCACGGCCTCCACAAGGCTGTGGCGGTTGACGCCCATACTATCGAACGCACCCGCCTTGATGAGACACTCCACAGCCCGGCGGTTCAGCTCGGTGCCATGCATCCGCTTGCAGAAATCGTAGAGGCCCGCATACGGCTTTTCCTTTCGCTCCTCCACGACTCGCTCGATGAGGTTGCGGCCCACATTCTTGACCGCATTCAGACCGAAACGGATCTTGCCGTTGTCCGCCGTGAAGCCGCCGTTCGAGATGTTCACGTCCGGCGGAAGCACCTTGATGCCAAGGCGGGCGCACTCACCCGAATATTCAATGACTTTGTCGGTATTGTCCAGCACGCTGGTGAGCAATGCGGCCATAAACTCGCTGGGGTAATGACACTTGAGATAAGCCGTCTGGAATGCGACGTAAGCGTAGCAGGCCGCATGGCTTTTATTGAAGGCGTAGGACGCAAAACTTGACATTTCATCGTAGATCTCGTTGGCAACTTTCTCGGAGATGCCATTGGCGACACAGCCCGGGCATTCGTGGCCCGGCTCGGTGCAGCCATGGACAAAATGCTCGCGTTCTGCCTCCATCACCGCGTGCTTCTTTTTTACTCATGGCACGGCGGACGTTATCTGCCTGTCCGAACGAGAAACCAGCCAGTTCACGGAATATCTGCATGACCTGTTCCTGGTAGACGATACAGCCGTTGGTGACGTCGAGGATATGGGCCAGCTGAGGGGTCTTGTAGCTGATCTTATCCGGCTCGTGGCGGTTGCGCAGGTAGGTCGGGCTGGAGTCCATCGGGCCAGGGCGGTAAAGACTGATAAGAGCGATGACATCTTCAAGGTTCTGTGGCTGCAGACCCACGAGGACCTGTTTCATACCTGAGGATTCGAGCTGGAACACGCCCTCCGTTTCACCCTGACCCAGCATCTTATAAGTCGCTGCATCGTCATAATCCAGTTTCTGGATGGAGAAGGACGGGTCTTTTTTCTGGATGGCAGCCTCCGCGTCCCGGATGACCGTCAGGGTACGCAGGCCGAGAAAGTCCATTTTCAGCAGGCCCAGCTCTTCGATCTCGGTCATATTGAACTGGGTGACAGGCAGGCCGTCATTGGTTGCCAGGGGCAGATAATAGTCTGTCGGTTCCGGGGTAATGACGACGCCGGCCGCATGGGTGGAGGCGTGGCGGGGCATACCTTCAACCTTCAGCGCAGTGTCGATAAGTTCTGTGACCTGCGGGTCGCTGTCGTACATCCGCTTCAGCTCCGGCGAGACCTCCAAGGCGCGTTTCAGCGTCATTTTCAGCTCCATGGGCACCTGCTTTGCCACGACATCCACGCTCTGATAAGGCAGCCCCATCACACGCGGCCCACGTCGCGGATGGCGTTGCGGGCCGCCATCGTACCGAAGGTGACGATCTGGGCCACATGGTCTGCGCCGTACTTCCGGTTGACGTAGTCGATGACCTCCTGACGGCGCTCGTAGCAGAAATCGACGTCGAAATCGGGCATGCTGACGCGCTCAGGGTTCAGGAAGCGCTCGAAGATGAGGTTGTAGCGGATGGGGTCGATGTCAGTGATGCCCACGCAGTAGGCCGCGATGCTGCCCGCACCCGAGCCACGTCCCGGGCCGACCGGGATGCCCTGACTCTTGGCGTAGTTGATATAATCCCAGACAATGAGGTAGTAGTTGGTGTAGCCCATCGACTTGACCACACCGATTTCATAGGTCAGGCGGTCCTTATTGGACGGTGGGACGTCCGGGCCGTAGCGGCGCTCGAGGCCGTCCCAGCAGAGCTTCTCGAAGAACTCCTGATTGTCCATCCCGTTCGGGGCTTTGTAATATGGAATTTTGGTGTGCCCAAAATCGAAGTCAAAATTGCACTGGTCCGCAATTTTCTGGGTGTTGGCGCAGGCCTCCGGCACCATTGCGAACAGCTCATACATTTCATCCGTCGTTTTGACGTAGAATTCGTCGGTCTGGAACTCCATCCGGTCAGCGTCCTGAATGGTCTTGCCTGTCTGGATGCAGAGCAGGATGCTCTGCATCTTGGCGTCATCCTTCCGCAGATAGTGGGAGTCGTTGGTGGCCGCCATCGGGATGCCGGTCTCCCGCGCCAGTTTGATGAGCTGGGGCAGAACGATGTTATCCTCCTCGAGGCCGTGGTCCTGCAGCTCGATGTAATAGTTTCCCTTGCCGAACAGGTCCTGATACCACAGCGCCGTGGACTTGGCCCGTTCATAGTCTCCCGCCAGAATGGCTTGCGGGATCTCGCCTGCAAGGCAGGCTGACAGGCAGATAAGCCCCTCATGATACTGCTCGAGAAGCTGCTTGTCTACACGAGGCTTGGAGTAAAAGCCCTCCACGAAGGCAGCGGACACCATCTTGATGAGGTTCTTATAACCGGTCTCATTCTTGCAGAGCAGGATAAGATGGTTGTTGCCGTCGATTTTGTTGACTTTATCGAAGCGGGTGCGGGTGGCCACATAGACCTCACAGCCGATGACAGGCTTGATGCCTGCCTTTTTGCGGCCTTATAGAACTGGACGCAGCCGTACATGACGCCGTGGTCCGTGATGGCGATGGCGCTCTGACCGCACTCCTTGACGCGGTCCATGAGCTGGTCGATACGGCAGGCACCGTCCAGCAGGCTGTATTCGGTATGGAGGTGGAGATGAACGAAGTCTCTCCCCTGACGGTTCCCTTCGGTCACATCGCTCATGCTCCTGCCTCCTCTGTTTCAGTGTGTTCTTCGAGCCGCTGACGCAGGGCGTCGGCCAGCGCTTCCAGCTTTTTCATCCGGTGAGAAAGACCCGATTTGCTCATGGGCGGGTCAAAGCACCCGCAGAGCGCCGCCAGCGATAAATCAGGACATTCCAGCCGCCGGGCTGCTGCCTGCTGCAGCGCCTCGGGCAGCGTTTTCAGCGCCCCCTGCTCTTCCAGAAAGCGGATGGCTTTGAGAGTCTGGGCGTTGGCACGGGCCGTCTTGCCCAGGTTTGCGGTATCGCAGTTGGTGTGGCGGTTGATCTGGTTGCGCATCTGCTTGACGGCCTTCTGGGCGCTGAGTCGGGTCGAGGCATCTGCCGCTCCCATAAAGGAAAGGATGCGCTCCACGTTGTCGCAGCTCTTGACGTAAACAAGGTTCACGCCGTTGCGGCGGGTGCGGTGGGGCGCAAACTCGTGCTCCGCCAGCAGGGCTTCGAAGTCGCGCGCAAGGTTCGTGCGGCTGGTGAGAAACTCGATGTTATACTCCTTTTGCGGGTCAGTGACCGTGCCGCTGCACAAAAAAGCCGCCCCGATGTAGGCGCTGACGCAGGTCTGGCAGCGGATCAGTCTGGGGTCTATCTGCAGGCTCGTCTCGGTGCCGGTGGTACCGAAAAGCTCGTGCATCCGCGCCACCTGCTCCGGTGCGCGGATGCTGAACTCATGGACCACCCCGCTGGGACGCTGCTTCTCGATGATGTCGCCCTGTACACCGCAGCGCGCAAACAGCTGGGAAGCCACCTGCGTCGTCAGCTCCTGTTCCGTCTGCAGCACCAGCCCGCTGGCGTCGAAGTACTTGGCGAAGCAGGCAATTCCATAGGCGGCAGCGCGGACGCAGCAGTCCTTCTGCAGACTGCGCCGGGCGATTTCCTCCCTCGCTTGGGATGCAAAACTCATGATATGGTGATCCTTTCAGCGGACGGCGTCGCGGTGCTGGACGCCGGGCCGATAGCCCAGCGCGTCGCAGTATTCCGCGATCTTCCGCGCAAACGTGATGGAGCGGTGCTTGCCGCCGGTGCAGCCCACCGCGATGGTGAGCTGGCTCTTGCCTTCCTTGACGTAGAGCGGAAGAGCATATTCCAGAAACGATTCATAGCGCTTCAAAAGCTCCTGCGCCTCTGGGTGGCTCATGACAAAATCGACGACCTCTTCATCAAGACCCGTTTTATGCTTCAGTTCCGGGACATAAAAAGGGTTAGGAAGACAGCGGACATCCAGCACAAGATCTGCCTCCGGCGGGACGCCGAACTTGAAGCCGAAGGACATGACCGTCAGGCGCATGGCGTTCTTGGCCCCGCCGTTCTGGTTGAACAGGTCGCAGATCCGCTCTTTGTTCTGGGAGGTAGAGAGCAGGCCGGTATTGATGGTATAATCTGCCCGTTCTTTGAGGGGCTGCAAGATCTCGCGCTCCCTGCGGAAGGCTTCCCGGGTGGAAAGGCCGTCAGAAATGCTCATCGGATGGCGGCGGCGCGTCTCACTGTAGCGGCGCATCAGCACATCGTCCGGGGCATCAAGGAACAAGATCTCATATTCTATCCCCTGCGCGTCCAGCTGAGAAAGAGCTTCTTCGATTTCTTCCGGCGTGCGGCAGCCGCGGACGTCCTGCAGAGGGCCACCCGCTTGAGCTGGTTGTCGCCCGCTTTCGAGAAGGCCGTGATGCTGGGCAGCAGCGCCGCCGGGATGTTATCAATGCAGAAAAAGCCGATGTCTTCCAGTGCATTCATGGCGACGGATTTGCCTGCACCGGAAAGGCCGCTGACGATGAGAAGATTCATTTTGCACGCCTCTTTCTTTTATGCTTTCACCACCACACGAATTTTTTCTTTTTCGAGGTCGTAGCCGGTTTTCTTTTCTTTCACGATGGCACGCACCTCATCGCACAGAGCCAGCACATCTGCATAGGTCGCTCCACCCAGATTGACCACAAAGCCGCAGTGCTTGTCACTGACCGCTGCACCGCCGTGGCGGTAGCCCCGCAGACCGCACTGGTCGATGAGGGCCGCCGCAAACGCGCCCACCGGCCGCTTGAAGGTGCTGCCGGCGCTGGGCTTGTCGAGAGGCTGTTTGTCTTTGCGGCGGGCCATCAGGTCGTCCATCCTGGAGCGGATGTCGGCGGCATTGCCTCTTGCAAGGTGGAACTTTGCCGAGAGGATGCAACCGCCGTTTTCTTCGAAAATACTGTGGCGGTAGCTGAGGTCGAGCTGTTCTGCCGGTACCTCAACGCTCTCCCCCTCCCCGGTCAGATACCGCACCGAGGCCAGCACATCCTTCATCTCGCCGCCGTAGGCACCGGCGTTCATGTAGACAGCACCGCCCACCGTGCCGGGGATGCCGTAGGCGAACTCGAGTCCGGTGAGACTGTTTTCCAGCGCCGTCATGCAGAGCGACGAGAGCATCTTGTCTGCACCGACAACGACAGCATCGTAAGTCAGGGATGGGTCTTTGCCCGGGAAACAGATGTTTTCAAGAATACCGATCGCACTCTTCATGGCCGACACGTTAATGACAGCCCCGCGGTAGCCCGCATCCTCGAACAGGATGTTGCTGCCGTTGCCCAGCAGATAATATTTAACATTTGCTTCCTTCGCCAGCTTGATGGCGGCGCAGAGCTGCGCCTCATTTTCCGGCAGGATAAAAGACATCTGCCGGGCCGCCGATGCGGAAAGTGCAGTGCGCGCTGAGCGGCTCGTTTTCTTTGTATGCAATGCCCGCAGCGGACAAAGCCTGTTTCAATCGTTCCATTCGTTCTCCCTCTATCGGTAGAAAATCAGTCCATGGTGTCGTTCAGGCCCAGACGGATGAGCAGCTCTTTGGCCGCGTTGTAGCCCATCTTCTTCTGACGGTTGTTGATGGCCGCCGTTTCCAGCACGACGGCAAGGTTGCGTCCCGGAGAGACCGGGATGATGGTGCTGGGGATGTTGACCCCCAGAATGTCGTAGTACTCGCTCTCCAGACCGGTGCGCTGATAGTTTTGGTGGGGTCCCACGCTTCCAGCTGGACGACGAGGTCGAGGCTCTCGCTCACCTTGACCGCGCCCACGCCGAACACGCGGGCCACGTTGACGATGCCGACGCCGCGCAGCTCGATGAAGTGGCGGATGTTCTCCGCGCGCAGTACCCATGATCTGGCGGTTGGAGACCTTGCGCAGCTCCACGGCATCGTCGGCGACGAGGCGGTGACCGCGCTTGACCAGCTCGATGGCCAGCTCGCTCTTGCCGATGCCGCTGTCGCCGAGAATGAGGATGCCTTCACCGTAAACTTCCACCAGCACGCCGTGGCGGGTGATGCGGGGAGCCAGCTCAAGGTTCAGCATGCTGATGAGGCTGCCCATCAGGGTGCAGGTCATCTCGTTGGAGCGCAGCAGAGCTACCCCGTGCTGCTTTGCAAGCTCCTGCATCTCCGGGAAGGGTTCCAATTCCTCGCTGCGGCAGAGGATGACGGCCGGAGGCTGCTGGCGGAACAGCTGGTCGAGGCGCTCGCGGCGCTTTTCGGGGGCAAGCCCGGCCAGAAAGTTCATTTCCGCGAGGCCCATGATCTGCAAGCGCAGCTTGTCGAAGTAGTCATAGTAGCCAGTCAGAAACAGACCGGGACGGTTGACCTCTGCGATCTCGACGCTGATCTTGTCCAAATCGCAGGGCGTATAGATAACCTCGAGGCTGACCTTCTCGACCAGCCGCTTGAGCGAAACAGCGAAATTCCCCATTCGTTTTTCCTCCTGCATCCTCTGTGCTTTGCCATACCAAAAGGCAACACAGTTTATCCTTCCTTATATTATAATCGAGACGGACGGCAAAAACAACAATTCTTTCAGGAATCTTTTCTGGTTTTGCGCCAGCGCTTGCATCCGGGGGCCAAAACCATATAATAGGAGGCAGGGGGGATAGAGTTTACTTTACATGAGTTTTACATTTCGCCGGTTTCCGATTTTACATTCTGCTCGTATACTCATAATCAGGGATAGGACCGGTGAAATCCAGTGCAGGTCGTGTAAAAAGTTGAGACATGCTCCTGCACGGGTCCTCTACGGCCGCTGTCGATGTACAAACGCAAGCTTCAACAAGTGAGGAGTAAAACATGACTCTATTCAATGTCTTTTTCTCTGCTGGGCGGTCTGGCTCTGTTCCTGTTCGGCATGGACATCATGGGCAAAGCCCTTGAGAAACAGGCCGGCGGCCATCTGCAGAAGATCCTGAGCAAACTGACGGATAACCCCTCAAGGGCTTCTTCCTCGGTCTGTGCGTGACCGCCATCATCCAAAGCTCCAGCGCCACCACTGTCATGGTGGTCGGCTTCGTCAACAGCGGCATCATGGAGCTGCATCAGGCCATCGGCATCATCATGGGCAGCAATGTGGGTACCACCGTCACCAGCTGGCTGCTGAGCCTCTCCGGCCTGCAGGGCGACAGCATCTGGATCCAGATGCTCAAACCCACCCTCCTTCAGCCCGCTCCTCGCCTTCATCGGCATCCTGCTCTATATGGGCAAGAGCGAGAAGAAAAAGGGCGTCGGCACCATCCTCATCGGCTTTGCCATCCTGATGACCGGCATGACTACCATGTCCAATGCCGTCGAGCCCCTGCAGGGTGAGGCATGGTTCACCAACCTCTTCGTCCGCTTCTCCAATCCCATCCTCGGCGTTCTGGTGGGCGCACTGGTCACCGGCGTCATCCAGAGTTCCAGCGCCAGCGTCGGCATCCTGCAGGCACTGAGCGCTACCGGCGTCATCACCTACGGCAGCGCTATCCCCATCATCATGGGTCAGAATATCGGCACCTGTGTCACCGCGCTGATTTCTTCTGTGGGCGCAAATAAGAATGCCCGCCGTGCCGCCATGGTCCACCTCTACTTCAACATCATTGGTGTCACGGTCTTTCTGGCCGGTTTCTATGGTCTGAACGCCGTGGTCCACTTTGATTTTGTGAACGAGACCATCGCCGCCTGGGGCATTGCTGTGGTCCACTCCGCCTTCAACATCGCGGCCACCCTCATCCTTCTCCCCTTCGCAAATGGTCTGGAAAAGCTGGCCATCTTCACCATCCCCGACGACGCCCAAAAAGAGAGCTTTGCCCTGCTGGACGATCGTCTGCTGAACACCCCCGCTGTGGCCGTGGCTCGCGCCCGTTCTGCTACTGCTGACATGGCCGAGCTGGCCCGTGTGGGCGTCATGCAGGCTATGAGCCTGACCCATACCTGGGACGACACGCTGGCTCAGAAGGTCCGGGACGAGGAGAGCAAGGTGGACCAGTACGAGGACGCACTCGGCACCTATCTGGTCAAGCTCTCCAGCCGTGAGTTGAACCACGCAGACAGCCAGAGTGTGAACACCCTGCTCCACACCATCAGCGATTTCGAGCGCATCAGTGACCATTCCGTGAACCTTCTGGAATCTGCACAGGAGATGCACACCAAAGAGATCAACTTCTCCGCCGACGCCCGCGAGGAGCTGCAGGTACTTGAGGACGCCGTGCAGGACGTGCTGAACCGCACCACTGACGCCTTCCGCAAGGATGACCTGCATCTGGCCAGCAAGGTGGAGCCTATGGAGACCGTCGTGGACGAGCTGGTGCGGGCGATCAAGGCCCGTCATGTGGCCCGTCTGCAGGCCGGCAGCTGCTCCATCGAGTACGGCTTTGTGCTGGAGGACCTGCTGACCAACTACGAGCGCGTCTGCGACCACTGCAGCAACGTGGCAGTCGCCCAGATCGAGGTGGCCCAGGACAGCTTCGACACCCACGCCTACCTCAACGATCTGCGCAGCGGCCATGCCTCCACCAAGGAGAGCGAGCAGTTCCAGCGCCGTCTGAACCGCTACCGTGAGCGCTATCTCTTCCCCGACGAAAACGTCACCGAAACGGAGGACAAACAGGCATGATCTATATCGTAGAAGACGATTCAGCCATCCGTGAATTAGAACAATATGCATTGCAGTCCAACGGCTACGAGGCCGTGGGCTTCGAGTCCTCGGAACCCTTCTGGCAGGCCGTCCACACTGCGCCGCCGGAACTGGTCATTCTGGACGTGATGCTCCCCGGTGAGGACGGCTTCTCCATCCTGAAAAAGCTCCGCGCCGCCCCTTCCCTGCGGCGTCTGCCCATCATCATGATAACGGCCAAGTCCAGCGAGCTGGACACGGTGCGCGGCCTTGACTGCGGCGCAGACGACTACATTACCAAACCTTTCGGCATCATGGAGTTTCTGAGCCGGGTGCGGGCAGCCCTCCGCCGGGCAGAGCCCGAGGCGCGGCCCAACGTCTACAGCTTCCGGGAGATCCTGCTGGACAATGCCCGCCACAGCGTCACCGTCAGCGGCGCACCGGTGGAGCTGACTTACAAAGAATACAGCCTGCTCCGCCTGCTGCTGGAAAACACCAACCTTGTCGTCACCCGCGAGACCATCCTGCAGGTAGTGTGGGGCACCGACATCTCGGTGGAGAGCCGGACGGTGGATATGCACATCCGCACCCTGCGCAAGAAGCTGGGCGAGGCCGGAAAGTACATCTGCACGGTGCGGAAGGTCGGTTACAAGCTGACCGACAGCGAGGAGGAGCTTGAGCAATGAAACCACGCAGCATGGAAGAAAAAATAAGCTATCTGCTATTTCTGATGGGCTTTGCCGGCCTGCTGTGCACCGCTGCGCTCTGCATTTTTGTGTTCCACAAGGCTTTCCGTGCGCAGGCGTGGACAGCCCTCGAGCGGGAGGCCGATCTCGTGGCCGTCGGGTGCACACAGGTGGATACCCCCAGCCAGCTGGAAACTTATGTGGACGGCTCGCTGCGCATCACTCTCATCGCCTCGGACGGCAGTGTGCTCTTTGAGTCGGCCACCAACCAGCCGATGGAGAACCATCTGAGCCGCCCCGAGATACAACAGGCCATGAAGAGCGGTGTGGGCCGCGACTGCCGCGACTCCCAGACTCTGGGCTATGAGACTTATTATTACGCCATGCTGCTGACGAACGGAGACATCCTCCGGGTGGCGCAGGACTCTGAGACTATCTGGTCGATTTATGACGCCGCTCTGCCTGCCATCGTGCTGAGCTGTTTCCTGATGATGGGCGCAGCCGCTATCATTGCCGGACTGCTGACTAAGAGTCTTGTCCAGCCTGTACTCAAGATGACCGACGACCTTGACCACATTCAGGAGAATGTCCCCTACAAGGAGCTTATCCCCTTTGCCGAGAGCATCCACTCCGACCGGATGCTGCGGGAAAATAACGAGAAAATGCGGCAGGAGTTCACGGCCAATGTCAGCCACGAGCTAAAAACGCCTCTGACCAGCATCTCCGGTTATGCAGAGCTCATCGAGACCGGCATTGCAAAACCCGAGGATACGCCGGGTTTTGCCCGCAAGATCCATGTAGAGGCCAGCCGGATGATACAGCTGGTCAACGATATTCTGCAGCTCTCCCACCTCGACAATGTGAGCGAGACGGGTGCTGCGCCTGCAATGGAAACGGTCGATCTGCTGGATGTGGCCCGCGAGTGCGTGGAGCGCCAGAAGGTCAACGCCCGGCGCTCCTATATCTCCCTGACCTACCTTGGCGAGAGCGCCCCTGTGGCAGGCAGCCGCAGTCTGCTGGATGAGCTGTGCCAGAACCTCTGCGACAACGCCATCCGCTACAACCGCCCTGGCGGAAAAGTCCAGATCATCACGGCTTGCACCCGGGACGGTCATTGCACCCTGACCGTGAAGGACAACGGCATCGGTATCCCGAAAGAGGCGCAGACCAGCGTGTTCGAGCGCTTCTACCGGGTGGACAAGAGCCGCAGCAAAGCCACTGGCGGCACTGGTCTGGGTCTGGCTATCGTCAAACACATCGCCCGCATCCACAACGCCCGCATCAAACTGGACAGCGTTGTGGACGAGGGTACCACCATCACCGTGATCTTCGAAACGGCTTCTTAACATTTCATGAGTTTCACGTCTGCCCGAATTTCCGGGCAGACGTTTTTTGTTGTAAGCGCAAAGTGACCGTCACGCAGTGCCTGATGCGCACCGAGTCCGGAGATGTCCAGCCCCAGCGTCCAGCAGCGGCGGACGGTGTCCGCACAGAGGGCTTCCAGTTCTGCTTCGGCGTCTGCGGGCAGGGCATTATTGCGTGAGAGCGCGTTCACCCGGAGAAGAAAGCTCTCCCCTTCCCGCTCCACGCCGCAGAAAGCCCGGCGCAGACGGAGCGGCCCGACTTCCAGCGCAAAGCGATGCTCCCCTGTATCCGTCCAGCTTTTGCCCTGCAATAAAAGTGCCATTTCTGTCTGGGACTCGGTCAGCTGGCCGGTCTGTTCCGGGGTGACGATGAGGGCTTCGAGCCTGTAATGTGTATCCTCGTCTTCCAGCTCCACGACAGGCAGGATGAAGCCGCTGCTCTGCTGATAGAGCCGGGGCGCGGCCGGGGCAGCGTTTTTGATGCATTGCAGGAGATTTTCAGGCAAGATGTCTGATTCATCGGCTCGCTCTTTCAGTGTCTCTACCGAAAAACTTCCCCCGAACACCCGGGACGCCAGCCGCCCGTAGGGTCGATGGAGAAACAGTTCTTCACAGGCAGGCAGCGTCTGCCGCACCGAATCCAGCCCGGCCAGAAGGTATTCGCAGAGCCGCCAGTCCGCCCGCTGGGGCAAGGCTTCCTCGGCGGCAGAAATGGCAGAAGAAAGCTCGGGGCCTCGGCCAATACAGAGGCGGATGGCAGCTTTGGCCTCAGAGGAATCGGCGGAAGCCACCGGGAACTGGTACAGCAGACCCACTGTCCAGCTGTCGCCGTTCGTCTCGACGAGAAGGGCGCGTATCATGCTTTTTTCGGTGTTGTCCCAGTGCAAAAAAAGACAGAGCCAGACGACGAGGACGCCTGCGGCCATCAGCCGAAGCCAGCTCCGGCGGGTCATCGTGCAGCCTCCGCATTTACAGGCCCTTCGGCAAGGCGCTCACAGAGCAGCCGGACGGCACGGACGATAAAGCCGAAGCGGAAGATCGCCGCCGCCAGCCAGAGGAGCAGGAACGCGGCATCAAAGCGGGAGATGCCGCCGAAGCTCCACGCCCGCAGCAGCTCATAGCCCGGGTAAGCCTGCGGTGCGCCGAAAAGAAGGGCCAGCCCCAGCGCATAACCTGAGGAAATGACGGCAGCGATGATTGGAAGCCATACGATAGACTTTTTACTGATTTTCGCATTATTTTTACTCATACAGAGAAGCGGAAAGGAGAAATATTCCGAGTAAAAAAGTGGCATTCGGAAGAACAAACGAATGTGCCGTCTCACCTGTCACGAGCACCTGCCATTGCAGCTGTCCGGCCAGCCCCAGCACACAGAATACGATGCCCAGCACTACGAGCCACCCGAGGACGGAGGCCATCCGGTCATACAGCTCACAGCCGAGGCTCCACCCTGCCCAGAGAAAGAACGGCAGCAGACCGATGAAGGCCATAGACGCAAACTGTTCCCAGCAGGCTTGTTGGAGCATTGCAGCCGTCCGGACAAGTTCGAAGAGATACCAGAGCAGAAAGACGGCACAGATGCACTTTCCTGCAAAGCCCGGGCGGTTCAGACGGGAGGCGTTGACCGAGGCAAGCGCGGCAAGGAGCACGAAGGCCGCTGCCGCCAGTACATTGCTCAGCAGGACGGCACGGACGGAGCCGGTCTGCCCTGCCCCGAAGATGGCGCGGCCCAGCCCTGCCGCCGCGACGCTGAGTGTCAGCGTCTGGGCCGAAAATGTCTGTTTTTGCTGCATTCAGGAACCCCTCCTTTGCCAGATGGTGAATGGGCGGCGGGACAGCGCCCGATAGTTGCGGCGGACGACGCCGTCACCCGAAAAGACTGCGCCCGAAAGATAGGGCACCCCATCGCGGAGATGGACGTCAGTGCGGCCAACACGCCCAAAGCCGCACACACTAGTCCTACCGGACCGGCCAGACCGGCGGCCAGCGTAACGCCCAATCGCAGCAATGTGGCCGGTTCGTACAGCGAGGGCGTCACAAAGACCGAGATGGCCGTGATGCTGGCTACGAGGATGACCGGCGTGCTCAGCAGTCCGGCCCCGATGGCGGCGTCACCGATGATGAGCGCTGCCACAAGGCTCACCGAGTGGCCCAGCGTCTGGGGCATCCGAAGCCCGGCCTCCCGGATGATTTCCAATAAGATGATGACCAGCAGCATCTCGGCAAAGAGCGGCAGAGGCGTCGCCTTTTCTGCCGCCGCGATTTTGAATAATAACTGCGGTGGAATGAGCTCGGGCAGATAGACCGCCAGACAGACAAAAACGCCCGGCAGAAAGATGCTGAGATAAAACGAGCCATACTTCAGGACACGCAGGAACGACGAAAAAACTGCCGTGGTGGCGTAGTCGTCGAGGCAGTCGAAGTTCTCGCAGAAAAGGGACGGCAGCACCAGCGCCGAGGGGCTGCCGTTGACAAGGATGATGATTTTCCCCTCACAGAGCTTTGCGGCGGCGGAAGCCGGGCGCTCGGTATAGCTCACCGGGGCGAACAGCCGCCACCTGGCCGGGGAAAAGCCACGGTACAAAGTAGCTGGAATCCAGCAGAACCTCCGGCTTTGCCTCCTGGAGCGTCCGGCGCACCCGCGCCACCGCCGTCTTGCTGGCCTTGTCTTTGCAGTAGCAGATGGCATATTCGGTCTTCATGGCACAGTCGGCCTGTGCGGTCTCCATTACGAGGGTATCGGTGCGGATGAGGCGGCGCAGTAAACTCAGGTTGACCCGCAGCAGGTCGGCAAATCCCTCCCGGGAGCCGCGAAGGTTTCCTTCCCCGGAGGGTTCTTCCACCGAGCGCGATTTCAGCCCCTGAACCGAGAAGACAAGCCCCTTTTTGCACCCGTCCAGCAGAAGCACGGCCATGCCGGCGGTCATGCGGCGGATGAGGTCGTCCATGTCCTTGACCGGGCCGTCCTCGGCGGGAAGACCGGAGTGATGCATCAGAAGCTCATACACCTGCGTACCGCTGTGAGGCATCCGCTCCGGCTCGAGGCTGGGCGTATGCCGGGTAGCGGCGTCCAGTAAAAGCGACCAGAGTGACTCGAGGCTGGCCATATTGTCGAAAAGGACGATGGCCCCCGGGCAGTGATAAAGCTCAATGCGCTTGGCATAAAAATCCGCCGAAGCGCCAAACCTAGCGTTGAGCGCCGCCAGATTTTCTTCCAGCGACGAGGAAAGCTGCAGCATACGGTATCCCCCTTTTCCTGCCAGTATTCCCTCGCCGGCGGCGCTTATTCAACCCACAAGGAGGGCCTTCTCGTGAAGCTTCTGATTTTCCGTACTCTGCTCATCTATCTCTGCGTTCTGTTCGCCATGCGGCTGATGGGCAAGCGTCAGCTGGGCGAACTGCAGCCCGAAGAGCTGGTATCTACCATCCTCATCTCAAATCTGGCGTCCATCTCCATCGAGTCGGAAGAAGTGCCGGTGACGGCCAGCCTCATTCCCCTCTTCCTCATCGCGGCTTTGGAGCTGCTGGGGTCGGCGCTGAGCTTCCGCAGCCAGAAATTTTTCAACCTGATGTCGGGCCGCCCCAAGACGGTCATCTTAGACGGACAAATCGACCAGAACGCTCTGCGCACCCTCCGGCTGACGACTGCCGACCTGCTGGAGGCACTGCGTGGCAAAAACATCTTCGATCCACGAGACGTCTCCTACGCCGTAGTGGAGACGAATGGCAGTCTTTCGGCGGCACTGCGCCCCGAAAAAGAGACCGCTACCCTCGCCGACTTACAGCTGAAAGTGGAGCACAGCCATGCGACCATCCCCTTCGTGCTGGATGGGCAGGTGCTCGAGGAAAATCTGCACTGGTGCGGCAAAGACCGGGATTGGCTCGAGCGGACAGCGCAGGCCAATACCCTGCTGCCGGAGGAAATCCTGCTTTTAGTGGGCAACGAGACGGAGGACTATTTTCTGCTGAAAAAAAAGAGAGCCGCCGCAAGGGCAGCTCCCGGTGAGAGGTGTGGAATGAAGCGAATTTATGCGTGTCTGTGTATCGTGGCAGTGCTGCTGGGTGTGGCCTTTTACAGCAGTTGGCGGGTGCAGAAGTTTGCAGAGGATATTTCGGACGACATCGACGACGCGATGGAGGCTATCCGGGACGAGGACCTCCCTTCCGCGCGGCAGGCACTGGCCGAGGCGCTGAACTCTGCGACAAAATGCGGGAAGGGATGAATCACCTGCTCCGCACGCAGGACTTCACGGAACTGGAAGCCGCCCTCCGCGCCGCGGACGGACATCTCGAACTGAGCGCCCCCGAGGAAGCATTTGGTGAACTGCGCCGGGCGCAGGTTCAGGTGGAGACTCTGGAATGGCTGTCGCGGAGGCTTGTATAATTAAATCGTTCAAACGTGATTATATTTCGTGTAATCTATATTATTCGAAATACAGTCATTCTGTTCCAGTCCGAAATCAGTCTTATAAAGAGGATTTTATTTATAGCTATTTCGCGTTTTTTGCTTTATCACCGATATTTTATAGTGTAATAATTTTGTCTTGTGCAAATTCGCATCGGCAGTTCCAAGCTATATGATTTTTTATATAGCGCGAAATCATGCCCCCTCGTTTGCCTCCTGCCACGATAAAAAGCACATGCCCCCAAGCTGGCAAAGGACCATCCACAACAGTTGTTTCACGCTGTTCGGCCATGCCACATCGATGAAGCCCGCCAGGCATGAAGGCACAAAAATCACCCCATCCCCTGCCCTGCGGCAGAGAATGGGGCGCTCGTGCTTTTTACACTTTACTTCTTACGGTCGCCCATGAGCTTTTTCAGTTCATTGAAGAAGCTTTCCACGTCCGCAAACTGCTGATAAACCGAGGCAAAGCGGACATAGGCCACCTCGTCGATTTTCTTCAGTTCCTGCATGGTCAGCTCACCGATGCGCACACTCGTCACCTCGCGGTCATAGGTGCTCATCAGGGTCTGCTCGATGCTGCTGACGGCGCGTTCCAGAGACTCGTAGCTCACCGGACGCTTGGCGCAGGCCCGCAGCATGGCATTGAGCAGCTTCTGCCGGTCAAACGGCTCCCGGGAGTTGTCCTTTTTTGATGACCACGAGCGGGACTGTTTCCACCACCTCGTAGGTCGTGAACCGCATATGGCAACTCAGACATTCCCGGCGGCGGCGGATACGCTCACTGTCTTCGGTAGGGCGCGAGTCGATGACTTTGGATTCCTCAGCGCCACAATAGGGGCATTTCATGGTCGTTCCTCCTAGATTCAGGACAGATTTGCGTCAGGATAGAAGCTCAGTTTTTTTCTTTGCGCCCTTGCGCTCGCTCCAAGCCACCCATGCGGAAGTGGAGATACACAGCGAAGTATACACGCCGCTGAGCATGCCCATCATCAGGGGGAAGGCAAAGGTGAAGATGCTGTCCAGACCGTACAGTTTGGAGACGATGCACATCACACCCAGAGCCATCACCGTAGTGACGGTGGTGATGATGGTACGGCGGGCAGACTGGTTGACGGAATGGTTGACCAGCTCTTCGAAGCTGGCCTTCTTGCCCAGCAGGCCGCGGTTCTCACGGATACGGTCGTAGACGACGACGGTATCGTTGATGGAGTAGCCGAGGATGGTGAGCATGGCGGCGATGAAGTTGCCGTCCAGCGGGGCGCGCAGCAGCACGAAGGTGCCGAACACCACCATCAGGTCATTGAGCAGGGCCAGAACAGCCATCATGCCGCCGGTGAGGCCGCCGATATTCTTGAAGCGGTAGGCGATGTAGGCAAGGATGAGGACCAGTGCGAACACCACGGCCACCAGACTCTTCTGGAGGAATTTGGTACCCATTGCGGCGCTGACATTGCTCAGAGAGAGCTGTGCAAAGGAGTTATCCGGGCAGCTCTCATTCAGGGAGTCCAGCAGGGTCTGCACTTCGTCGGTGGTGACAGTCTCGGTGCCGGGCATCGAGATTTTCAGGGTCTGCTCCCCTGTCGCGACGTTCTCGCCGGTCTGCAGGGTCAGGCCGTTGCTGCCCAGCGCTTCGGAGGCGGTCTTCTGGACGGCAGACATCTCAAAGCTGTTCTCGTAGCTCAGAGTGATCATCGCACCGCCGGTGAACTCGGTGTCCAGATGGACGCCCAGCACCACAGCGCAGAGGACGATCGCCGCCATCAGACAGGCAGAGAGGTCAGGAAACGCTTGCGCAGACCAACGAAGTTGACCTGCTTCTTCTCTGCCGGGGTCTTGCCGGGAGCATCGGCACCGTAGAGGCGGGGGTCACGCAGAGCCTTGATAGCGGCAGCGCCCCGGATCATGGTACGGGTAGCAAAGATGCCAAACACGAAGTTGAGCAGCACGCCGGTGAGCAGCGTGTAGCCGAAGGCGTAAATGGTGCCTGCGGTCGAGGGGCCGAAGGCGAAAAAGACGAAGTGCAGAGCCTTGGCGAAGAAGCCGTCCGAGGGGCCGAAGGCACCCATCAGCACGACAGCCACGATGACGATGGTCACATTGCCGTCGATGATGGGGGTCAGGCCGCGGGCAAAGCCGCTCTTGAGCGCACCATCCAGCGATTTGCCGCTGCGCAGCTCTTCCTTGATGCGCTCGGCGGTGATGACGTTGGCGTCCACAGCCATGCCGATGCCGAGGATCACGCCTGCGATGCCGGGCAGCGTCAGGGTAAAGCTCTCAAACACCGGGAAGTAGCCGGAGACGAAGGCCAGCGTAGCCGCCACCTGACCGGCCAGAGCGATGCAGGCCAGGAAGCCGGGCAGACGGTACAGAGCCGTCATCAGAACCATAATGAGGGCGAAAGCGATGACGCCGGCTAGCACCATGGCGCTCAGGCTGTTCTCGCCCAGACTCGGGCTGATGGTGGAGTAGCTGTCCACCTTGAGGGCAAAGGGCAGTGCGCCGGAGTTGATCTGGCGGGCCATTTTGACCACAGCTTCCTGCGTGAAGGGATTGGAAGCCGAACTGGTGATGATGGCAGAGCCGTCGGTAATGGCGGCGTTGACGCTGGCGGTGCTGACATTCTCGTCATCCAGCCAGATGCTGATGGTGCCGCCCGTCTGATACAGGCGGGTGGTCGCGTCGCCGAATGCCTTGGCGCCCTCATCGGTAAACTTGAGCGCCACATAGTACTCGGAGCTGCTACCGTTGACGGGGCCGTACTGGGCAGCTGCGCTCTCCACCATCGAGCCATCGAGGACGAGCTCACCGTCTGCACTGCTCCCCTCGCGGAAGGTCAGATAGGCCGTGGTGCCGATCTCCTCAATGGCAGACTCGGGGTCGAACTCCGTCTCGCCGGACTGCCACGGGAACTCGAGGATGAGGCTGTCGGAGTTGTTGTCCACATACAGCTCATAGTCAGTCACGTTGAGGGCGACCAGACGGTTCTCGATGACCAGCTGGGCAGCATCCAGCTGCTCGTCCGTGGCATCATAGCCATCGGAGGGAACAAAGGTGACGTTGACGCCGCCTTTGATGTCCACACCGAACCGGATGTCCTTTGCACCCTTGATGTAGGTGGTGGTCACATCGCCGTACTTGACCGCAACACCGAAGAACGCCGTATAGACGAACGCCGCGATCACAAGCACAGTGAGGACAAGTTGCCATGCTTTGCCTTTCGTTTTCATATGAATCGGGAAACCTCCAAATATAATAAGAAGCTGTTTTCATAACCATTGCACACCGCCTGAACTGCCTTTTGGCGCACTCTGGCTATGAAAACAACTTCCAAATCCCCGCTGCGCCGTCAGAGCGGCAGCACAGCGGGGATCTTGTGCGATGAATCAGGCTTTCTCAGCCAGCAGCTTCTCGACTGCGGCCAGACGGACGCAGACACAGAGCAGGTCGGACGCAGTCTCCACTTCGTCCAGGCTGGGATAAGTGGGCGCGATGCGCAGATGGGCATCGTCCGGGTCCTTGTGGTAAGGGTAAGCGGAGCCTGCGCCGGTGAGGGTCAGGCCGCAGTCCTTGCACAGCTGGGCCACACGCTTGGCGCAGCCGGGCATGACATAGAGGCTGATGAAGTAGCCGCCCTTGGGGTTCGTCCAGTGGGCGATGTCGCCGCAGGGGGTCAGCTCTTCGTTGAAGGCTGTCTTGACGGCGTCGAAGCAGGGTACCAGACGGCGGCGGTGCTTTTTGCCATGTGGGCCAGAACGCCTTCCTTGTTCTTGAGGAAACGGACGTGACGCAGCTGGTTCATCTTATCATAGCTGATGATCATGACCGAGAAGCGCTTGCAGATGTACTTCATCATGGCTTCGCTGCAGGCCAGTGCAGAGACGCCTGCGCCCGGGAAGGTGATCTTGCTGGTAGAGGTGAACATGAAGACGCGGTCCTCAGTGCCGTACTTCTTGCACTCGTTCAGCAGGACGGGGGTCTCGATGATCTCGTCCGTCAGGTGGTGGACGATGTAAGCCTCATCCCAGAAGATCTTGAAATCGAGGAGCAGCGGTCTTCATCTTGGCGAAGCGGTCGATGGTCTCGTCGCTGTAGGTGTAGCCGTCGGGGTTGGAATACTGAGGCACACACCAGATGCCCTTGATGGTGTCATCCTCAGCCACCAGCTTCTCCACAACGTCCATATCCGGGCCGTCCGGGGTCATGGGAACGCTGATCAGCTCAAAGCCGAACTCCTCGGTGATGGCGAAGTGGCGGTCATAGCCGGGCACCGCAGAGGAACTTCCGCTTCTCTACCTGCGACCAGGGACAGGGCGACTCGGGGAAGCCGAAGCAATAGCCCATAGAGATGAGGTTGTACATAATCTGCAGGCTGGAGTTGCCGCCCACAAAGACCTCCTCGGGCTTCACACCCATCACGTCGGCGAACAGCTCGCGGGCCTCATGCAGGCCCTCCAGGTCGCCGTAGTTGCGGGCATCCGTGCCGGCATCGGTGGTGTAATCGGTCATCTGAAGCAGGCCCATGGCCAGATCCATCTGGTGAGGGCCGGGCTTGCCGCGGGCCATGTTCAGCTTCAGGCCCATCGCCTGAAACTTCTTGTACTTTTCTTCCAGAGCTGCCTTTTCGGCAGTCAGTTCGTCGCGGGTCATCTCAAAATAATTTGCCATAACACACACTCCTTTATCGTACGTTCTGTTTCCCACAAAATGTCCGGCGCTGCCATCCGCAGAGCAGTCCCATGCCAGTGGGCCGTCCCGGTATTCCCCTTACAATTCCAGACTTTTATAGTTTACTACAATTTGACCTCAGAAACAAGTCGGATGGCACAAAAAGAGCCCCGCCAAAAAGTAAAAAGCTTTCAGCGGGGCTGCTCTCCCTGCTGTGCGCTGACGCTCAGCTCAGGGAAGTCTGACTCTTATAGCGCTTGCGCACTGCGCCGTACTCCATGTGCGCCTCGCCGCCCTCTACCGTATCCTCGTCGATGGTGACGCGGATGATGGTGGGGTCGTTCGGCACATCGTACATGATGGGCATCAGGATGTTCTCCATCACGCTGCGCAGACCGCGGGCACCGGTCTTGCGCTCGATGGTCTTCCGCGCAATGGCGTGGAGGGCCTCGTCAGTGATGTTCAGCTCCACATTGTCCATGGCCAGCAGCTCTTTGTACTGCTTGACCAGACTGTTTCGAGGCTCCTTCAGGACACGCACCAGCGCATCCTCGTCCAGATCATCCAGCACCGTAATGACCGGCAGACGGCCGATCAGCTCGGGGATGAGACCGAACTTGACGAGGTCGTGGGGTTCGACCTTCTGCAGCAGGGCCTTTTCAGCCTCGCTGGAGTTATCCTTCAGCGCACTGCCGAAGCCCAGTGCGGACTTGTCGGTGCGGCGGAGGATATACTTATCCAGACCGTCGAACGCACCGCCGCAGATGAAGAGGATGTTGGTGGTGTCGATTTGGATGAACTCCTGCTGGGGGTGCTTGCGGCCGCCCTGCGGCGGCACATTGCTGACAGTGCCTTCCAAGATCTTCAGCAGTGCCTGCTGAACACCCTCACCGCCCACATCACGGGTGATGGAGGGGTTCTCGCTCTTGCGGGTGATCTTGTCGATCTCATCGATATAGATGATGCCGATCTGCGCCTTCTGGACGTCGAAGTCTGCGGCCTGAATGAGCTTGAGCAGGATGTTCTCCACGTCCTCGCCCACATAGCCGGCCTCCGTCAGGGTGGTGGCATCTGCGATGGCGAAGGGCACGCCCAGCATCTGGCCAGTGTCTGGGCCAGCAGGGTCTTGCCGACACCGGAGGGGCCGAGGAGCAGGACGTTGGACTTTTGCAGCTCAACGTCGGCACCCTTGCCGCTCAGGATGCGTTTGTAGTGGTTGTAGACCGAGACGGCCAGCACACGCTTGGCCTCGTCCTGCCCGATGACGTACTGGTCCAGACCCTCCTTGATCTCTGCGGGGGGTCTTGATGTTGATGGCGAGATCATCTGCGGGCTGGATACGCGCCCGGCTGGCACTGCCGCGGCTGGGGCGGGAGCTGTTGCTGCCCGGGTGATCCGGCTTGTCCGAGAGCAGATCGGCACAGAGGCCGATGCATTCGCTGCAGATGTTCACGCCGGGACCGATGATCATCCGTTCCACTTCATCCTGATGTTTGCCGCAGAAGCTGCAGACCAGATCCTTTTCGTTTTTATCTCTGCCGGAATTGTTATTAGCCATAACCGTTTTTCCTTATCCTGGGTGTATTGCTTTCTGCCGCTCAGCGGTGGGTGATGACCTCATCGATGAGGCCGTATTCCTTGGCCTCCTGCGCAGAAAGGAAGTTGTCGCGCTCGGTATCCAGCTCCACCTTTTCCAGCGGCTGGCCGGTGTACTCGCTGAGCAGCCGGTTCATCTTGGCGCGGGTGCGGACGAGGTGGTCGGCATGGATCTTGATGTCGGTAGCCTGTCCGGACAGACCGCCGCCCTGACCGCCTGCGATCAGCGGCTGGTGGATCATGATCTCAGCGTTGGGCAGAGCGAACCGCTTGCCCTTGGTGCCGCTGGCCAGCAGGAATGCGCCCATCGAGGCAGCCATGCCCATGCAGATGGTGGAAACATCGCACTTGATATACTGGATGGTATCGTGGATGGCCATACCCGCGCTGATGGAGCCGCCGGGGCTGTTGATATACAGGCTGATGTCCTTATCGGGGTCCTGCCCTTCCAGATACAGCAGCTGTGCCACGACAAGGCTGGCAGAGGTGTCGTTGACATCCTCGCTCAGCACAATGATACGGTCGTTCAGCAGACGGGAGAAAATATCGTAGGAACGCTCCCCGTGCGCCGACTGCTCGACAACGTAAGGAACAAAACTCATAGGGTTCGCCTCCTGAATGAAAATTATTGTATTTGCAAAATTGACCGATACGGCAAGCGCACATGGGCCGTAGCCGTATCGGTCAATTTCAACAACCTTAGCTTACAGAGCCGGGATCACTCCCTGCCCTGTGTGACCTTGTGCGCCAGAATTACTGAGCGTCCTCGGTCTTCTCGGCCTCAGCGGCCTTCTCCACGACGTTAGCGTGGCTCTTGATGAAGTCGATAGCCTTGTTGATGGCCAGGTCGTGCTTCACCTCATCGACATTGATGAGCTCACGGACCTTATCCTCTTCCATCTTGTACTGGTCAGCGATGCGCTTGACCTCGGCATTCAGCTCGTCCTCAGAAGCCTCGATGTTCTCGGCAGCTGCGACAGCCTCCAGAGCCAGACGGATCTTGACCTGCTTCTCAGCCTGCGGCATGAAGGAAGCACGGAACTGATCGATGGACTGGCCCATATACTTCAGGTAGTCCTCGAGGCGCAGGCCCTGCTGCTCCATACGGAAAGCGAAGTCGTTGACCAGCTCGTCCATGCGGACATCGTACATGGCCTGAGGAATCTCAGCCTCCATGCCCTCGATGACCTGATCGACCAGAGCGTTCTCAACGGCCAGATCGTCCTGCTTGTCCAGCTGCTCCTGATTGTTCTTGCGGATGGAAGCCTTGAACTCGTCCAGAGTGTCGTACTCGGAGCAGTCCTTTGCCAGCTCGTCGTCCAGAGCGGGCAGCTCCTTGTACTTGACTTCGTGCAGCTTGATCTTGAAGACAGCGGGCTTGCCAGCCAGCTCAGCAGCCTGGTACTGCTCGGGGAAGGTGACGTTGACGTCGAACTCCTCACCAGCAGAGTGGCCGACGATCTGGTCCTCGAAGCCGGGGATGAAGCTGCCGCTGCCCAGAGTCAGGCTGTAGTGTTCAGCCTTGCCGCCCTCGAATGCAACGCCATCCACAAAGCCCTCGAAGTCGATGTCAACGATGTCGCCGTTCTCAGCAGCACCCTCGCGGGTCAGCTCACGGGCGTTGCGCTCCTGCACACGCTTCAGCTCGGCCTCGACAGCCTCGTCAGAAACAGTATGGACAGTCTTCTCAACGGTCAGACCATTGTATGCGCCGATCTTGACTTCGGGCTTGACTGCGACCTTGACGGTCAGGGTAGCGCCCTCAGCCTCGCTGGCGGAATCGACGGTGACCTCAGGACGGCCCACCGGCTCGATACCGGCAGCCTTGACAGCCTCTTCGTAAGCTGCGGGGAACAGCTCGTTGATGGCGTCATAGGTAAAGACATCAGCGCCGTACATCTTCTCGATCAGAGCCTTGGGAGCCTTGCCCTTGCGGAAGCCCTGAACAGGGTACTTCTTGCCCTCCTTCTTGAAGACATCGGCAACTGCAGCCTTGAAGGCCTCAGCGTCGATGGAGAACTGCAGCTCTGCCATGCTCTTCTCGAGCTTTTCGCACTTGATGAAATTCATTTGTGTATCCTCCACTCAAATATTGTATTGCGTTGGGGCAGCGGGAAAACTGCCGCCTGCAACCGCGCACCGCGTCCTTGCTGTTTGCGAAATGCGGGGACGCGCGCGCTCAAATTGGGTGCAACAATCGCGTCACAACCTATTATAACACGCTTGTGATAGAATTGCCACCCCAAATTTTGACTTTTTGTTATTTCTGACCTTTCCGTCCCGGCCTCAGTTGATACGGTAGGGGCAGAACTTCAGGCCGTCGGCGCTGACGAGCTTGTAGCGGATGCCGTCCACATCGCCCTGCACGGCATACCGGATGGCGTTGCCGTGCAGATGGCCGTAGTAGCAGGTGCGGATGCCGTATTCCTTCAGCGTGGCCACGATCTCCGGGGCGCTGGTGCCGGTGTACACCGGCGGATAATGCAGAAACACCAGCTTTTCCAGCCCCGGCTCGGCAGCGTCCAGGCTCATGCGCAGGCGGCCGATCTCGCGGTTCATCACCTTTTCGTCGTGTGGCTCCCCCACATCGAACAGCCAGCCCCGGGTGCCGCAGATGGCGTAACCCTCCACGGAGTAGGAGTTGTTGTGCAGGATGTGGAGGGTGTCAAAGCCCTCGGCTTTCAGATAGGCGTTCATCTTGTTGGCGGTGGTCCACCAATAGTCGTGATTGCCCTTCATGATGAGCTTCTGGCCCGGCAGCTGCTGCAGAAATTCGAAATCCCTGCGGGTATCGGTAAGGCGCATGGCCCAGCTGATGTCGCCTGCAAGGACGATGGTGTCCTCGGGCTTGATGAGCTTGCGCCAGTTGCGTTCCAGCCGCTCCACATAGCCGTTCCAGCCGGGGAAAACGTCCATCGGCTTGGAGGCACCTAGGGAGAGGTGGGTATCGCCAAGCACAAAAAGTGCCATAGTTTATTTACTCCTGTTCTGGTTTTCGTCAAGCCTGACAGCTCAGTGCCACCTCCGCGATCTGAGCCGGGTCGATGACGGTGCTGAACCGCTCGGCCTTCTGGCGCAGGACGGCGAGACTTGCGGGAGCGGTGCGGCCGGTAGCCTCTTCCAGCGCCTGCATGGCCTCGAAGTCGTTCTCGGGTGCGGTATGCCCCAGAGCCTCCAGCACGCTGCGCGGGAACTTGAAGGGCGAGGCGGTGGAGAGCACCACCATCGGCACGCCGTCCCGCTTCTTCTGAGCGGCGACATGGAAAGCCACCGCCGTATGGGTATCGCAGAGGTAGCCGTCCTTCTCGTAGCGGGCGCGGATCTCCCCTGCCACCTGTTCCTCACTGCTCCAGCCGCAGTCGAAGCTCTCCTGAATGGCCTTCAGCGTCTCGGGACGGACGGTGTAGCTGCCCGTCTCGCTCAGGCTCTTCATCAGGCCGGCCACTTCGGCATCGCTGCCGGTGACGTGGTAGAGCAGGCGCTCGAGGTTCGAAGACACGAGGATGTCCATGCTGGGCGAAGTGGTCTTATAGAACTCCCGCTTTGCGGTGTAAGTACCTGTGGAAAGGAAGTCGGTCAGGACGTTGTTCTGGTTGGAGGCGCAGACCAGCTTGCCGACGGGCAGGCCCATCTGCTTTGCATAGTAGCCCGCCAGAATATCGCCGAAGTTTCCGGTGGGCACGCAGAAATCCACCTCGTCGCCGAAGGCGATCTTCCCGGCCTTGAGCAGCTGGGCGTAGGCGGCAAAATAGTAGACGATCTGGGGCACAAGGCGGCCCCAGTTGATGGAGTTGGCGCTGGAAAGGCGGATGTTCCGCTCGGCCAGCTTGGCCGCGATGGCTTTGTCGCCGAAGACCCGCTTCACGCCGGTCTGGGCATCGTCGAAGTTGCCCCGCACCGCATAGACCGCGACGTTCGCACCCTCCTGCGTCGCCATCTGCAGGCGCTGGATCTCGCTGGTGCCGCCCGTAGGGTAGAACACGGCGATCTCGACGCCCGGGATGTCGTGGTAGCCGTCCAGTGCGGCCTTGCCGGTGTCGCCGCTGGTCGCCACGAGGATGAGGGTCTTTTCGGTGCGGGAGAGGTTCTTCTTTGCCTCCACGAGGAGCTTGGGCATCAGCTGAAGGGCATAATCCTTGAACGCGCAGGTCGGGCCATGCCACAGCTCAAGGGCATAGGTATCGCCCTCCACCGGGGCCAGATGACCGGCCTTGCCGCCGAAGGCCTCACCATAAGTCGTACGAGCAGCCTCAGCGAGGAAGTCTTTCGAGTAATCGGTCAGATATTCGCTGACGACGGCAGCGGCCAGCGTGGGATAATCCAGCTGGCACAGCGCCCGGACGTCCACCTGCGGAAAGCGTTCCGGGACGAACAGACCGCCCTCATCCGACAGGCCCTGTGCGATCGCCTGAGAGGCGGTCACAATGCGGGAATGGTCTCTCGTGCTGAAAAATTTCATCGTTATCGCTCCTTTTTGCCAGAAGGCCCATCACTTGGCCTCGTCGTGCGGCAGCGGCCCAGAGCCGTTTTCTGCCTTTTCCCACCGGCACTTCCTGCTATTTCGCGCAAAAAGCATCCTTTATAATATGTACCATCCAGCGCCCGCTGTCAAGAGGGACGACTTCGGCCACGTCGAAGCGCACCGGCTCGTCGCTCTGATGGGTGCTTTGGAGATACGATGCGGCGGATGCGATGATACGGCGCTGCTTGGCGGCGTTGACCGCCGCAGCGGGGGTATCCAGAGAGTCTTTGGCGCGGGTCTTTACCTCGCAGAACACCAGTGTTCCGTCCGGTTCCCGTAGGATGAGGTCTATCTCCCCCATCCGGGTGTGATAATTGTGGGTGATGAGGGCCGCGCCCTGTTTTTCGTAGAACGCGCAGCTGCTGCTTCTCCCCTGCGGCCAGTCCCGGCCCGGCCCATCACTTGCCTTCGGGCCAGTAGCCCTGCTTTTTGAGGAAGCTGCGGCGGTAGAACGGCTGAATGCCGTACTGGGCAATGAGCTCGTAGTGGAGCTTGGTGCCATAGCCCTTGTGCTTTGCCAGCTGATACTGGGGGTACTGCTTGTCCAGCTCCAGCATATAGCGGTCACGGCTGACTTTGGCCAGAATGGACGCTGCGCCGATGCTGGCGCTGGTGGCGTCGCCCTTCACCACCGGCTGTGCGGGCATGGTCAGCCCGGCCGGGATGCGGTTGCCATCCACAAGGACGAGGTTCGGCACGATGTCCAGCCCCTCCACGGCCTGACGCATCCCGCCCATGGTGGCATTCAGGATATTGTCGCGGTCGATGATGTCGGGGCCGACGAAGACGATTTTGTAAGCCAATGCCTTTTCAACGATTTGGTCGAAAAGAGCTTCCCGCTTTTTCTCGGTCAGCTTCTTCGAGTCGTTGATGCCGTAGACCGGAGCCTCGGGGTCAAGGATGCAGGCAGCCACACAGACCGGGCCGCACAGCGGGCCGCGGCCCGCCTCGTCTACGCCCGCAAAACAGCCATACTTTGCCCGGATGTCGGCATCGTAGGCGTAGAGCGGCGCGGAGATCTCCTCGTCTGTCCGGCGCTTCATTCCTCGTCCTCCTCGGCAAAGTCCGCCATATCGTCCCGCTGGGGCGGGCGCTCGAGGGAGATGCGGCCCCACTTGCAGGCGCGGAACTCGTCCACCAGCATGATCGCGCAGCGCTCGGTGTCCACCTCGCCGCCCCGCACCAGCAGACCGCGCTTGCGGCCGATGGCTTCCATCAGCTCGTAGGGCGGCAGAGCCAGCGTCTCGGCGTCCAGCTTGTAGCGCTGGGCCACGAGGTCGGGATAGTTGCGGCGCACCTCATCCAAAAGGTTCATGGCCAGCTCCTCGACATCAAGGATGTCATCCTTGATGGAGCCGATGAAGGCCAGATTCGACGCGATGGTCTTGGAATCGAACTTCTTCCAGAGCACACCGGGCATATCCAGCAGGTCAAACTTTTCGGTGCTGACCCACTGCTTGCCCTTGGTCACGCCGGGACGGTCAGCCGCCTTGGCGCGGGCAGAGCCTGCGAAGGTATTGATGAAGGTGGATTTGCCCACATTGGGGATGCCGCAGAGCATGACCTGCGTCTTGGCACCGGCCATGCCGCGGTTCTGGCGGCGGGCCAGCAGGCCGGACAGCTCCTTCTCGATGGCGGCCTTGACGGCGTTCGCGCCGCCCTTCTGCTTGGCGCTGATGGCGACACAACCTGCGTCTGCCTCGTGGAAGTAGCGTATCCACTCTTCCGTCACGGCGGGGTCGGCGAGGTCCGCCTTGTTCAGCGCATAGAGCTTGGGCTTGCGGGCCGTGATGCGCTCGATCTCCGGGTTGAGGCTGGACAGCGGGATGCGGGCGTCCAGCAGCACAAGGCTTGCGTCAACATGCAGGATCTCCTGCTCCATCATCCGCAGCGTCTTGGTCATATGGCCCGGAAACCATTGGATGGTATATTGGTTTGCAAACCGGGTGTCCTGATTGTTCATTTTACTACTCCAAAATCCGAAAAGGGCAAAAAGCAGAGCAGCACTTTGCCCAGTATATCCTGTTCGTCGATGCAGCCGACATAGCTCGAGCGGCTGTCCAGCGAGGCGTTGCGGTTGTCTCCCATAACGAAGACCGTCCCCTCCGGCACAGTGTAGGGGAACTCCACATCATAGCCCAGATAGGTCGGCTCTGCAATGTAATCCTCTTCCAGCACCTTTCCATTGACCTCTACCGTTCCGGTGGCATAGTCGATGGAGATGGTGTCGCCGCCCTTGGCGATGACCCGCTTGACCAGGGCCGGCCATAGCTGGTGTAGCTGTCCACGATGACCACATCGCCCCGCTGCGGCTCGTATCCTGCGCCCCAGACGACAAGCTTATCGCCGTTTTCCAGCGTAGGCACCATCGACTCGCCGTCCACCTGAATGATACGGAGGAAAAAGGAAAACACCAGCACCAGCACCAGCGCCGCCGAAATAAGCGCTTCGTACCATTCCAGCAGGCCCTGCCCACGGACAGCAGGCTGTGACTGTTCCATATCCGATGCACCTCTTTATCCGGGCTTCTGCCCGTTTTTATTTTCTCTGTCTCTGCTCCAAAAGCGCCGTATAACAGAAAAAAAGGGGACAAACGAGTTGTCCCCTTTTCTCCCGCTTTGAAACGGGGAATCATCAAATATCGCTCTTGACCTTGGCAGCCTTGCCGGTACGACCACGCAGGTAGAACAGCTTTGCGCGGCGGACCTTGCCCTTACGGACAACAGTGACCTTCTCGACGAAGGGGCTGTTGATGGGGAAGACACGCTCGATGCCGACGCCGTAGGAAACGCGGCGAACGGTAAAGGTCTCTGCGACGCCGCCGTGCTTCTTTGCAATGACGGTGCCCTCGAAGGCCTGAATACGCTCACGCTCGCCTTCCTTGATACGAACATCAACGCGGACGGTGTCGCCGACGTTGAACTGGGGCTTCTCAGCCTTGATGCTGCCTTCAGAAATAATCTTCAGTGCGTCCATTTTGAATTCCTCCATTTGTTTTTAGACGTTCATACACGGCGAACTGCCGTCAGAGGACCGCCCGTTTAATGATATGTGTCATTAACCCCGCTGTGGTCTCAGCGGACACTAACGCCCTAATAGGATAGCACAAACCGCCCGTAAAAGCAAGCGTTTCGGGCAAATTTATGCAAAAATTTTCGCTCTGGCTTTGATAGACCGTTCTTACTCGAACTTCTGCTTGTCTGCCGTCAGAAATTCGGTGCGCAGGATAGAGGCGTTCGCCGCCGGGACGCCGAATTTTGCTTCCAGCGCCGCCGTCAGCAGCGAGGGGTTCAGGTTCAGGTCCTGCGAGGCAGGCAGGCAGACCGCAAAGCTTACGCTCTCCCCTTCCGTCTCAAGCTCGAGAGTGGGGACGTATTCCTTCATCTCGACCATCCTGACGCCGCGCTTGCTCTTTTTCTCCACCGGCACGCTGTCGAGGGCGTTGTACTGTGCAAGCTTTTCCTGCGGCGTATGCCGGGTAGCGGATGCAGTAGCAGGCGTAGGCGATGGCGTCGGCCTTCATCTTTACCGGCTCCACCCGGTAGACCTCGATGCCGGTGGGCATGATGGCGTTCAGCGCCGTCTGCCACTGGGCAAAGTCGGGGGCTTCGGCCTCGGTCTTTACGTCCACGCACTCGCACTGGCTCTCCTGCCCCAGCGAGAGCGGGCAGGCAAAGGTCATATAGATGTGGGGATTGAAGCCCAGCGTATGCCACACCGGCAGGGCGCTGCGCTTGAGCACCCGCTGCATCACCCGCTGCAGATCCAGCAGGGAGATGTAGGAGGCTTCGTCCCTCTTCTTAAACGAGATCCTGACTGTAATCAAAGCACGGCCCTCCTAACAGATGATTGGCGCCGCAGCCGTGGCAGGCACGGTTGCAGGGCTGAGTGGTCTGGGCTGCGAGGGCCTTGTTGTACTCCCGCACCAGATATTCGTGGGTGACGCCGTAGTCCATGTGGCTCCACGGCGTCACTTCATCCAGACCGATCGAGCGCTGGCAGTAGAAGGCCGGGTCCACGCCCAGGTCCCGGAACACCTGCATCCAGGTGTCGTATTTGAAGCACTCTTCCCAGCCGTCGAAGTAGCAGCCCCGCTTGTAGGCCTCGAGGATGACCGGAGCCAGGCGGCGGTCGCCCTTGGCGAAGACGCCCTCAAGGAAGCTGGTGGTGCTGTCGTGGTAGTTGACCTTGATCTTCCGGCTGTGGACGCTCTCCAGCAGATGCTTCTGCTTGGCCTTGAGCATTTCCTCGGTGTCCATGGGGACGAACTGGAAGGGAGTGTGGGGCTTGGGCACGAAACAGGCGCAGCTGATGGTCACCTGCACGCCGCGGCCCTTGGCGTGCTTGGGGTTGGAGTAGTAGAGGTCCACCACCTTCTGAGCCGTCTCGGCGATGCCCTCGATGTCCTCCATCGTCTCGGTGGGCAGACCCATCATGAAGTAGAGCTTGACGGAAGTGTAGCCGTTGGCGAAGGCCAGCGAGCAGGTCTTTTCGATTTCGTCCCAGGTGACGTTCTTATTGATGACGTCGCGCAGGCGCTGGGTGCCGGCCTCAGCGGCAAAGGTCAGGCCGCTCTTGCGCACCCTGGTGGTTTTTTCAATGAGACTCTGGGAGAAGTTGTCCATCCGCAAAGAGGGCAGCGACAGGCTGACGTGCTCTTTCGGCGCCCACTCGTTCAAATCGTCCAGCAGCTCTTCGAGCTGGCTGTGGTCGGAGGTGGACAGGCTGGAAAGGCTCAGCTCCTCGTAGCCGGTGTTGGCACAGAGATCCTGCGCTGCCTTATTCAGCAGGCTGGCGTCGCGCTGACGCATGGGGCGGTAGAGGAAACCGGCCTGACAGAACCGGCAGCCGCGCACACAGCCGCGCAGCACCTCGACGCTGGCGCGGTCCTGGATGGCGCCCACCATCGGGACGACGAAGTTGGTCGGGGGCGCAAAGTCGTTCAGGTTCTTGATGATGGCCTTGGTGATGACCGCCGGGATGCCCGGCTCGTTTGGGGTGATGGACTTGACGCGGCCATCGTCGTAGTATTCGATGTCGTAGAACGCCGGGATATAGACGCCGGGAATCTTGGCGATGCGGCGCAGCAGCTCCTTCTTGGAGACACCGCCCTCCTTCTTAGCCTTTTCGATCTCGGCGCAAATGCCGGGCAGCTGGTTTTCGCCCTCGCCCAGCTGGACGACGTCGAAGAAGTCGGCGATGGGCTCGGAGTTGCAGGCACAGGGGCCGCCCGCCACGATGAGGGGCCAGCTCTCGTCGCGGTCTTTCGAATAGAACGGGATGCCCGCCAGGTCCAGCATGGCGAGGATGTTGGTGTAGGACAGCTCATATTGGAGCGTAAAGCCCACAGCGTCGAAAGCCGTGAGGGGGTCTTTGCTCTCCATCGTGTAGAGGGGCAGGCCCAGGCGCTCCATCTCAGCCTTCATATCCAGCCACGGCATAAAGGCGCGCTCACACCACCAGTTTTCGTGGCTGTTCAGCAGCTCGTAGAGGATTTTTTCGCCCAGAAAAGGACATGCCTACTTCGTAGGTGTCCGGGAAGCAGAACGCGAAGCGGACGTCTACCTCGTCTTTATTTTTATAGACGCTGCCCGGTTCGCCGCCGGTGTAACGGCCCGGCTTCTGCACCCGGGACAGCGCTTCTTTCAGTTTCGGATCAAACATCAAGTTCCTCCATTTAACAACACGGATTGCATATTTATATATTTTACCCTATTTGGGCGAAGATTGCAACAGACATCGCAGCATTTGAGCTCCATCCAGCGGTGGGACAGGCAGAAGGTTGAACGCCCCGGTGAGCAGATTGGCCGCAAGGAACGCACTGCCCCGGATGGTTGCACACTGTTCCATCCTCATTGCCCAGATGGCGGCCAAGAGGCCATTCATGCCCGGCCCAGCGGCAGCGAGCAGAAAGTTCTGCCCTCGGGTGAGGGTCTGACCCCATGTCCGCATACAGAAACCGGTCATGGTCACTTCGATGACCGGGGAAATCGCCGGAACAGGAGCAGATAGACGAAGATATGACCCATTTCGTGGAGGACGGCGGCGCACAGGCCGATGCGCAGGAAGCCGCTGGCGTCGGACCATAGCAGCAGATACAGCGCCCCGCAGAGCAGCACCGGGTCACGGAACACCAGCGGCCCCAGCCGGACGAGCCGCCTCATGGCAGGCCCAGCAGAGCCCCGGCATCATAGCGGACGCCCTGTTCCAGAAGCTCAAAATGAAGGTGCGCCCCGGTGGAGCGCCCGTCTCCCCCGCTGTCCCCAGCGGCTGACCTGCCTGCACCACCTCTCCGGCCCGAACGAAGAGGTATTGGAGGTGGGCGTAAAGCGTCTCCTGCCCGCCGCTGTGGCTCAGGCGGAGATAGTTGCCGTAGGTCGTGCTCCGCCGGGCGGCAGATACGACGCCATCCATCACGGCCAGCACCAGCGTACCTTCCGAACATGCAAGGTCCGTGCCGCGATGGAACGCCTCTTCGCCGGTGATGGGGTCGGTGCGCCAGCCGTAGGCGTCTGAGACCCGCCATGCCGTCGTACCCAGCGGGAAGCAGGCCGTCTGCGCGGGCCTTACCCGTTCCAGCGAACATCCCTCGGGCGCGGCTTTTTGTGGCACAGGCCCGCAGAGCGGCCACGCAGAACAGGACCGCGCAGAACACCGCAAAAATCACCCATCCCTTTGTTTTATGCTGTCTTGTCCCCATCGGCGTCCCTCCTGTTTCCTGTACTGTATGCGGCAGGACAATATAAAATGCCGCCGGCCTTGCGGGCCAGCGGCATCGGGGCTTATTTCAGGAAGTGCTCGAGCAGGCGGCTCAGCAGACCGGTGCGGCGGGGGCGGCTCTCGGTGACGACGATGGGCATCGGGGCGGGAGCGGTCTTTTCCGGCTGTACTGGCTTTTTTCCGGTTCTACGGGTCTTGCGGGCTGAGGTACTGCCTTTGCCGGTGCGGCAGGCTTTTCCGGAGCCTTGACGGGCTGGGGCTTCGGCGTCTCGGCGACAGAGGCCGGTGCAGGCGCTTTGCCGCGGGCCGTCCAGTCGTCACGGAGAAGGTCGTACATTCCCATCTGGCTGTTCACCAGCGGCTCGCCGGGGGCGGGCTTGACCTTCTGGTAGCTGCCATCCGACTGCATCTCGCGGGCGTTGACGTTGTCGCTGAGCTGAAGCCGGAGGATGCTGTCCAGCTTCTCCTTCAGCACGGGGTCTTCCACCCGGACGCCGACTTCCACGCGGCACTCGGTGTTGCGGGTGAGAAAGTCGCCGGATGCGATATAGATGCGGGTGTTCACGCCGTCATAGAAGCTGTAGATTCGGCCATGCTCAAGGTAGCGGCCCACGAGGCTGCGGATGTGGAGGTTTCTCGGTCTTTCCGGGCACACCGGCGCGGACGCAGCAGATGCCGCGGACGATCATGTCGATGCGGACCCCCGCACAGCTGGCCTCCTCAAGCTTTAAGATGATGTCACGGTCAGAGATGGAGTTGTTCTTCAAAATCATGGAAGCCGGGCGGCCCAGACGGGCAGCGTTGATGACCCGGTCCATCTCATCCAGCAGCACGCTCTTGAAGCGGAGGGTGCCACCAGCATCTTTTCGCTCTCCTCCGTCAGTTTCTGCACGGCAAGGTTCTGGAAGACATTGGACGCTTCCTCGCCGATGCCGAGGTCGGCGGTGATGAAGGAGTAGTCGGTATAAAGCTCACTGGTCTTCTCGTTGTAATTGCCGGTGCCGATCTGGGTGATGTAGGAGTAGCCGTGGGCACTCTTTTTGGTGATGAGAGTCAGCTTGGAGTGGACTTTGTAGTCGTCAAAGCCATAGATGACCGTACATCCGGCCTCTTCGAGGTGCTTCGACCAGTCGATGTTGTTCTGTTCGTCAAAGCGGGCGCGCAGCTCCACCAGCGCCACAACTTCCTTGCCGTTCTCGGCGGCTTCCACGAGGGCCTGTACGATTTGAGACTCGCGGGCCATGCGGTAGAGGGTCATCTTGATGGAGATGACGTCGGGGTCCTGCGCGGCCTTTTTCAGCATCGCAATAAAGGGGCGGATGGACTGGTACGGGTAGCTCAACAGCACATCGTGCTTTTCCACCTCGGCGGCAAGGTCGTAGTCCTGCGGAGGCAGCATAGGCCGGGCAGGCGAATAGAACAGCTCAGGGTGGCCGTCGGACTCCATGCGGGAGGTGAGCTTGTAGAAGAAACTCAGGTCATGAGGGCTCTTCTGGACGAAGACCCGCTTGTGGGTCAGCTCAAGGCGGCTGCAGAGCAGCTGAGCGACCTGCGGTGCGGTGGGGATGACCTGCAGACGGACGGCGGCCAGCTTGCGGCGGCGCTTGAGCAGATCGGCCATGATCTCGCGGTAGTCGATGTCATGGTCCATCATGCCCTCTTTCACGTCGATGTCGGCGTTGCGGGTGACCCGGAAGAGGCACTTTTCCTGCACATTCTCCTTACCGAAGATAAGAGCCGCATAATGGAGCACCAGCTCCTCCGTCAGGGCAAAGCAGGTCTCATTGTCCTTCCGGACGAAATGCATCCGCTCCATCTGGCTTGAGATGGGTACGATGCCGAGGGTGTGCTCCGAGGTGTGCTTTTCGTGAAGGAGGACGCCAAGATAGATCTCCTTATTGCGCAGGAACGGGAACGGGTGGCGGCTGTCCACGATCTGGGGGCTGAGGATGGGGAAAAGCTCACTCTGGAAGTATTTTTTCCAGAAGCGCTCATCTTCCTTGCTCAGGTGGTCAAAATCCACCTTGCGGTAGCCGCACCCGGCCAGCTCTTCCAACGCTTTGGCATAGTATTTGTCGCAGTCCGCCTGCAGCTGGGCGGTCTTGGGCATGATGGCGGCAAGCTGCTCTTCCGCCGTCATGTTCGTCTTGTTTTCCCGCTTTTCCTTCTTGCCGCGCATGAGGTTGGCGCGCTCCTGAAGCGAGCCGACGCGCACCATGAAGAACTCGTCCAGATTGGAGCCGTAGATGGCCAGAAACTTGAGCTGTTCGGCCAGCGGGACATTTTTATCCTTGCCCAGCACCAGCACGCGGCGGTTGAAATCCAGCCAGCTCAGTTCCCGGTTGATAAAGATGCTCTCTTCACTCATGATGATTCCTCTTTCCTGCGAGGGGGGTCTCCCCTCAGCTCAGATAGACGAGGCCCTGCCATCCGTCTATCATATCCTGCGTAACGCCCGGCACCTGTGCCACCTCATCGAGGCTCTGGAACCGGCCATAGGCAAGTCGATATTCCAGAACGGCTCTCGCTTTCTTCTCCCCGAGGCCGGGCAGTGTGGTCATGGCGTCCACCCCGGCGGTGTTGAGGTCCACACGGAAGGACTCCCGCAGAGGCTCGACTGCCGCTGACGAAGCCTGCGCCGGGGACGGCGGCACGGCATACCAGAACGCCAGACTGACAATGCAGACCGCCGCTGCTGCCGCCAGTGCCAGAAAGCGGCGTTCACCAGGTGTGAACATAGTTTCCCTCATTGTACTCGAAATCCTTCCAAAAAGAAAGTCTCCTGCGGAAAATTTGCATGAGACTTTACACAATTTTTACGAAGCAGCTTCAGCACTTCGCACAAGGCCATAGAAAAACTCTGCGGCTGCGCCGGTGTCGTGGTCGGTCAGGGTCGTCTGGCTGGCAGCAAGGCGCAGCTCCACCGGGGCATCAGCCGGAACGACGCTCTGCTTGGCCTGACGGACCAGCTCGAGCATCTGGCTGCACCCGGCGGCGACAGTGAGCTGGTCCGCCGTGCAGTTGACGGGCAGGCAGACCGCGCCCAGCATTGCTTCCGCTGAGACGGCGCCCGGTGTCAGCACCATAACATCCATACCGGTGCGCTCCGAGCGCAGCATGGCGGCATTGTCCCCCAGCGCCCTTTCCAGCAGGGCCTGAATGCGCAGCTGCTGGCGGTCCTGATAGAGCAGGATGCGCAGCACGTCCTCACCCCGGACATCGGCGGGGACTGCACAGGGTAAAGGGGTGAACTCCCGGCGCAGATGGCGCTCGAGAGCGGTGCTCATCCGCAGCACGCGGGTGGAGCCGTCGGCCATCTGCAGCGCAATGCCGAGGCCCACAGCTGCGGGCAGCTTTTTGAAGATAGACTCCTCACAGCCCGCGAAGCTGCACAGCGGCTGGCCGCTGCCCTCCGAGAACCGGTAGGCCAGCGTACCGCCGCAGGTGAGCGCGGGCGCAGCAAGGCGCAGCCCACCCAGCACGGCGCGGACGGCCCGGGGCGAACGCTGGCTGAAGACGGTCAGGCGGCCGCCCCGGCTGGAAAACAGCTGCAGCACGTCCCGGACGACCTGCGGCATATTGCCGTCACCGGCCAAGAGAAGGTGGTCCAGATCGCAGAGCACGAGCGCAGAATCGAGAAGTTTTGTCATACAGTCCCCCTCCTGAGCGATGCGATAAAGTGGGTGAAATACTCCGGCAGCTCCGAATCGAAGCGGAGCTGCTCCCTGATGGGGTGGATGAAGCCCAGCGTCTTGGCGTGGAGGCACTGGCCATGGAGCTTGGTGATGCAGTTGTGCGGGCCATACACAGGGTCGCCCGCCACGGGATGCTGAATGGACGCCATGTGGACGCGGATCTGATGGGTGCGGCCGGTTTTTAGGCGGCACTCCAGCAAGGTGAAGCCCCCGAAGCGCTCCAGCACCTTGTAGCCGGTGTAGGCGTACTTGGTGTGAGGCTCGGTGGCCGGGTAGACCGCCATCTTTTTGCGGTCGGTCTTGGGGAGAACGGCCCAGATTGGCTTCCACAAAGCCCTCATCCTGTGCAAAGCCGCCGTAAACAACGGTCTGGTAGGCCCGCTCCACGCTGTGAACGGCCATCTGCTGCGACAGGCCGATGTGGGTGGCGTCATCCTTGGCCACCACCAGCAGGCCGCTGGTGTCCTTGTCGATACGGTGCACGATGCCGGGGCGTATCTCGCCGCCGATGCCCGAGAGGCTGCCCTTGCAGTGCCAGAGCAGGGCGTTCACCAGCGTGCCGTCCGGGTTGCCCGGGGCCGGGTGGACGACCATGCCCTTGGGCTTGTTCACCACCAGAAGGTGGTCGTCCTCGTACACGATGTCCAGCGGGATGTCCTGCGGCACAGCCTCGATAGGCTTTGCGTCAGGAATTTCCAACAGGATGGTGTCCCCCGCCTTGAGCTTGAGGCTCTTGGCGATGCTTTTGCCGTTGCAGAGCACATGGCTCTCCGCCACGAGGCCCTGCAGCGCGCTGCGGGAAAGGCCGGTGTCCTCCCCGCTGAGAAAGCGGTCGATGCGCTGGCCTGCGGCCTCCGCTTCCACGATAAATTCACGCTGTTCCATGGTTCACCGCTCCTTCGAGGGCTTGTCGTCCACCTCTTCCAGCAGGATGACCAGCACCCAGAGCGCCACACCGACGCAGACGAGGATGTCGGCGAAATTGAAGACTGCAAAGTCGATGAACAGCGGGTTGATGTAGTCCACGACCTCACCGTTTAGCACACGGTCGATGAGGTTGCCGATGCCGCCGGCCAGCACGAGGATGAAGGCCGTCTGCTGCAGCAGCTTGCCGCGGCTGCGGAAGAACAGCAGATAGGCTACGAGCAGCAGCGCGGCGCTGGTGGCGAGGATAAGGAAGAGCTGCTTTCCGCTCAGCAGGCTGAACGCCATGCCCTGATTGAGCACGAAGCGCAGCTCCACCACATGCGGGATGACGGTGATGGCCTCCACAGGGGCCAGATACTGGGTAGCCCAGAGCTTGATGGCCTGGTCGATGCCCACCAGCGCGGCCACACAGACCAGATTCAGAATGACATATGCCATAGTTTCTCCTGATTTTTTGAAAAAGGCGGCGCCCCCTTTTGCGCCGGGTGCGCCGCCAGAGATACGAAATGGTTTAGCCCTCCACAACAACAGCGGCACAGCGTGCGCACAGGGAGTGGGATGAGCAGCGTGGGTGCCGATGTCTGCGGAGTATTTCCAGCAGCGCTCGCACTTGTCGCCGGTGGCGTGTGCAGCAGCAACGCCCAGGCCCTCGACGGCGCTGGCTGCGCCGCCTTCACCCTTGACCAGCTCCACATGGGAGACGATCATCAGGTCGGCCAGCTCGTCCATCGGGATGCTGTTGAGCAGGTCGTAGACGGCGTCATTGCAGTACAGAGTGACGGAAGCCTCGAGAGAAGCGCCGATCTGCTTGTCGGCACGGGCCTGCTCAAGCACCTTCTTGACCTCGTCGCGGACAGCGATGAGCTGTGCCCACTTGGCCTTGAAGGCATCGTCAGCTGCGTACTGGCCAGCCTTCGGCATATCCTCGAAGACGACGTACTTGTTCATAGCCTCGGTCTTGGGCAGGAAGTCCCAGATCTCCTGGCTGGTGAAGCAGAGGATGGGGGCGATGATCTTGTCCAGAGCGACGAGGATCTTGTACATCGCGGTCTGCGCAGCCTTGCGGCCGGTGCCGTTGGTGCAGTACAGACGATCCTTGGTGACGTCCAGATAGAAGTTGGACATGGCCACGACACAGAAGTTGTAGACAGCGTGGTAGACCTTGTTGAAGTCATACACAGCATAACCGGCGTTGGTGTTGACGATGAGGTCATCCAGCGCAGCCAGTGCCCAGCGGTCGATGTCCTGCAGCTGGTCGTCAGCCACACAGTCGGTGTTGGGGTCGAAGCCGTCGAGGTTGCCCAGAATGAAGCGGGCGGTGTTGCGGATCTTGCGGTAGGCCTCGCTCAGCTGCTTGAAGATGTTCTTGCCGGCACGCACATCGACGGTGTAATCGGAAGAAGCCACCCACAGGCGGATGATGTCAGCGCCGTAGTCCTTGATGATCTCGCTGGGCTCGACGCCGTTGCCGGCGCTCTTGTGCATCTGCTTGCCCTGCTCGTCCACGACCCAGCCGTGGCACAGAACGGACTTATAGGGTGCGCAGCCCTTGCTTGCGACACTGGTCAGCAGGCTGGACTGGAACCAGCCGCGGAACTGGTCGCCGCCCTCCATATACAGATCGGCCGGGAAGCGCAGCTCGGGGCGCTCTTCCAGCACAGCGGCGTGGGTAGAACCGGAGTCGAACCACACATCCATGATGTCGGTGTCCTTGGTCCACTCGGATGCGCCGCACTTCTCGCAGACCTCACCGGCGGGGATGATCTGCTCGGCGTCGTACTTGTACCATGCGTCAGAACCCTCCTTGCGGAACAGGTCGCTGACGGCCTTGATGGTGGCGTCGGTGATGTGGTAGGCGCCGCACTTCTTGCAGTAGAAGGCCGGGATAGGCACGCCCCAAGTGCGCTGGCGGCTGATGCACCAGTCGTTGCGGTCGCGCACCATGCCGTGCATCCGGTCATGGCCCCAGTCGGGCATCCAGGTCACGGTGTCGATGGCCTTGTAGACGTCCTCACGGAACTTGGCGATGGAGCAGAACCACTGCTCGGTAGCGCGGAAGATGATGGGATGATGGCAGCGCCAGCAGTGCGGGTACTGATGCTTGATGTGCAGCTGGCCCATGACGGCACCGGAATCGGTCAGGTCGGCCAGAATGGTCTTGTTAGAAGCCCAGACGCGCTGGCCTGCGTACTTGCCGGCCTGCTCGGTCAGATAGCCGCCGTCGTCCACAGGGACGGTGATGGGGACTGGGGGTACTTCTGGAGAAACGTTGAAGTCATCCACGCCGTGGCCGCCTGCGGTATGGACGCAGCCGGAACCGCTTTCCAGCGTAACGTGGTCGCCCAGAATGACCCAGCCCTCCTTGGGCAGGTAGACGTGGTTATAGCGCATCAGCTCGAACTCAGCGCCGGAAACGGGCTCGCCCACGATCTCATACTCGGTGATCGATATGGCAGGCATCCATCACGCTCTTGACCAGCTCGGTGGCCATGATATGGAACTCGTCGCCGATCTTGACAAAGGAATACTCGAAAGGCACCGTTCAGGCAGACGGCCACGTTGGCGGGCAGCGTCCAGGTGGTGGTGGTCCAGATCACGAAGTAGGTCTTGTCCATCGGGATGCCGTGCTTTGCCAGCACACCGTTGGGATCCTGAGAAACGTGGAAGCGGACGAAGATGGAATCGCAGTCGTCCTCGCCGTACTCGATCTCAGCCTCAGCCAAAGCGGTACGGCAGTCCGGGCACCAGTACACGGCCTTCATGCCCTTGTAGATGTAGCCCTTCTTGGCCATCTCGCCGAAGATCTCGACCTGGCGTGCCTCAAACTCGGGGCGCAGGGTCAGGTAGGGGTGCTCAAAATCACCGATAACGCCCAGACGCTTGAACTGGTCGCTCATAATGTCGATATGCTCGGTGGCGAACTTTTTCGCAGATCTGGCGCAGCTCCAGCTTGGAGATGTCCTTCTTCTTCTCGCCCAGAGAGGACAGAGCCTTCAGTTCAATGGGCAGGCCGTGGGTATCGTAGCCGGGCACATAGGGTGCCTCAAAGCCGGTCATATTCTTATAGCGGATGATGATGTCCTTGATGATCTTATTGAGCGCGGTGCCCATGTGGATGTTGCCATTGGCATACGGAGGGCCGTCGTGCAGGACAAACTTGGGCTTGCCGTCGTTATGCTTGATCAGGTTGTTGTACAGGTCGTTCTTCTCCCAATCCTCCAGCATGGCGGGCTCCTTCTTGGGCAGACCGGCACGCATCTCAAACAGAGTCTTGGGCAGGTTCAGGGTACTGTCGTACTGAGACTTATTCTTAGCCAATGGTTACACACTCCTCTAATTTACTAAAACGCTTTGGGATCACTCGCTGAACTTCACGCCCTTAAAAGGGGCGTAGTCCGGCGCTGCAGCCTCATCCTCGGCGGCAGGGGCCGGAGGCGGGTCGAGCTTGAGCTGGCTCTCGTCCTGTGCCCAGAACTCCTCGCTGGTCTTTTCATCCGCAGGAGCCTCATCCTCAGCGTCCACATCCGCTGCAGCGGGCTGTGCCTCGGCGATCTCCTCGGTCACAGCGGCGGCAGTGGTCTCGGCGGCTGCAGCCTCATCCTCGGCAGAGCATCCTCAGCGGGCTCCTCCTTCTGGAACTCAGGCAGGCGGCTCAGAGACTCAACATGGCTGCGGTACAGGTTCAGCACATCGGACTTGAAGCGGGTCACTTCCAGCCGGACGCGGTCATACTCGCGCTCCTGGGCAAGCTTTTTCTCGTTTGCCTCGTTGATGATCTCATCCGCGCGGTCACTGGCTTTTTGCAGCAGCTCGTTGGCATCACGGATAATATCATCACCGCGCAAATTTGCGCGATGCAGGATCTCTTCCGACTTCTGGTTTGCTTCCCGGATGACATTCTCACCCATCCGCTGGGCATTGATCAGCGCGCTCTTGAGCATATCGCCGTCAGCCTCGTAGCTCTCCATTTCCTTGTGCAGACGCTGATTCTCGGCAGTCAGCTCAGCGATCTGGCGGCGCAGCTCCTCAGCCTGATCTTCATCCTGCTTCAGCTGCTCCTCTACTTTATCCAGGAAACGGTCCACCTCTTCGGTCCGGTAGCCGCGGATGTTCTTTTCAAACTGTGCAGCACGCACATCCTGCGGGGTCAGCATAGTGGTTTCCTCCCTTTTCATTCAATATTGAAAAACTCGATGATCGATCGGTCTTTTTTGCTTTTTCCGGGCAGGGCCGTGAGGCCAAAAGCGCCCCTTGCCGCGTACCGTGAACACATCACCCTCATACACCGGGGCGTGGGCGCTCTCTGCAGGCAGGTGGTTGATCTCCACCCGGCCCGCCGCGATCCACTCACATGCCTGCCCGCGGCTGCAATGGAGGATGGCCGCAAGCACAGCGTCCAGCCGCAAAGAGGACACGGTGGCTGTCTGCGTTTTGCGCTCTGCCTGCGGGAATTCGGGTAACTCATCCAGCGAAAGCAGCGTGGTGGTGACCTCTGTCCGGCCCACCTGCAGCAGTTCCCGGCAGATGAGCTCCCCCGCCGTTTCCAGCGCAAAGACATAGGCAGTGCCCGGCGTATCGGCCGGGAGCACGATATCTCCCAGCGCCTTCACGCCGCAGCTCCAGCCCCATCAGGCTGCCCAGATAATCCTTGTGGCCCGGCAGTACCGCCCCGGAAAGGGTGTGACAGGTCAGCTTCACACAGCACAGCGGGCTTGCAGGGTAGCAGCCCTCCGGCTCCAGGCAGAGCAGCTTCCGCTCTGCTCCGGGCCAGCCGCCCTCAAAGTGATGGTCGCTCTCCGGCACATCGGCACGGTTCAGCGCCGCGCGGGCCAGATCCTGTTCCCTGTCGCTCAAAAAGCCGGAGTAGCGGGCAATGCCGCGTCCCTCGGCCGCGCGGGCCAGATCCTCCACATGCCGCATCAAAAAGCGCTCTTCATCGGTGCGGGCGGGTACAAAGCCCCGCACTGCCCTGGGAGCAGGATCAATAGAACGCGCCATTGTTCTCCAGCTCGTCCAGCAGATCGCCCATAATGTCCACGTTGTACGGGGTAATGATGAAGGTGCTGTTGGCAACGCGCTTGATCTGGCCGTTGTTGGCGTAAGCCACGCCGGACAGGAAATCCACCAGACGGCGGGAAACTTCCTTGTTGGTAGACTCCAGATTCAGCACGACCGTGCGCTTGTTGTTCAGGTGGTCTGCAATGGTGCTGGCATCCTCAAAGCGCTCGGGCTTTACCAGAACGACCTTAAGCTGGGTGGTGGCGTGGATGTTGACCACCTTGTTCTTCTTCTGGGCACCCTCCACCGGCTCTTCCTCTGCATCGTCCATGCCAACGCCGAGACCGCTGTTGTTGTTCACCATCTGGGGGCCGTCGTCGATGTACTGATCGTCGTAATCGTCCTCGCCGCCGAAAAGGCCCTTTTTGAGACTATCCACGAAAGACATAGTATCTGCTCCTTTCATTCGGGCAGCCGCAGCTGCCTGGCGCCTTTTGACAAAAGAGATGCAAATAGCTTTTACTATTATCGGATTTTTTTGCCGCAGATGTCAATAACTACAAAAGTTTTCCATCATACAAATTTTGTCCGGAGACAATAATCTCGTCATAAAGCCGAACCTGACTGACAGAACCAGCCGTTCCGCTGGGCAAAACGATGAGGTCATCACCGTCTGTGATCTGCGGGTGGGCATCATCCACAGGGTCGATGCGGCAGAAGCGGGCCAGGTTGCCGTACTTCACATACACGCCTGGGATGTAGTTCTCGCCCTGACCCTCTGCCTCGGAGCCATCCTCCTTGAGGTAGTGCACCGCAGCAGCAGGCACCCGCAGGCCGGTGTTGCGTCCCACGATGATCTGGGCATCGGCACAGTTCAGCCGGAGCACATCGCCGTTGATGATCTCGCAGGAGAGGACGAAGCGGGCAATGTCGTTTTCCGCATCAATGTTCACCTCGCTGACCTTTGCCTTGAGGGGCGTTTCCACCTGACCGGGAAAGCAGATCTCAACGCTCTTCGTCAAAGGGCTTGCCGTCTCTGCCCAGCAGCTTTTCCGCCTGTTTGGCCGAGCACACCCCGGCATAGTACCAGGTAAAGCTGAAACGATCTTTCCCGCGCAACCGTCCAGCGTGATCTCCGGGGAGGATTCGACGTAGGCTTTCAGGTTGGCTGCATCCAGGGCAAGGATATCGGCAGAGCCTGCGTTCAGCCGCCCGGAGCTGGAGCTGCGGATGAAATAGCCCGTCTGCGGGGCCGTGATCTGGGACGGATTGCCCAGCTGGGACTGCACCGTGGAGGCCTGCTGGGTCAGCGCGGTGATCTGGTCAGAGAAACTGGCCACCTCGCCGGTGATGACCCAGAGCTTGTTCTGGGCCAGAATGTAGTTTTCCTTCTCCGCATCGGTATCCTCGTAGTCCCCTGCATCCAGCGAATCCATCAGGTCGTACAGAGCAGCGGAACGGTTCTTGCGCAGGGATTCCAGCTGCACCGAAGTGGTGTTCTGGGAGCGCTGCAGCAGGTCGATCTGGTCATTGATCTGGGTCAGCTGCTGGCGCAGAGAAGCCTGCGCTGCATCGCTGTAGATCTCAGCCACCGCTGTGCCTGCCGAAACACGCTCGCCGTCTGCCACCAGATATCCCAGCGTGCCGCCGCCCGCAACGTAACTTTCCTCAAACAGGAGCACGCCTTCGGCATCCACGGTGTCCTCCACCGTAGCCAGCAGGGCGGTCTCGTAGGTATTGGGCGGAAACAGCACCTGCATTGCCTGATAGCCCACATACAATGCCGCCAGCAGCAAAAACACGATAACGACAGCGGCCAGCGTTTTCAGTGCGCCGGAGATGCCCTCGCGGTTTTCTTCCTGCATATCGCTCATCCTTTCGCTAAAAATTCATTTGTGAGACATGCGGCCTGTTCCCGGACATCCGGGGCCGAGGCATCCAGCCAGCAGATGCCCTCCATGTGGCGGAACCAGGTCAGCTGGCGCTTGGCATAGTTGCGGGAAGCCTGTTTCAGCTTCTCCACACAAGGGGCAAGCGCGCTCTCCCCCGCAAAGTAGGGAAAGAATTCTTTGTATCCGATGGCCTGGGCCGCCGTCTTATAAGTGTCCCGGTGTTCCCCACACGTTTTGCCTCGTTCAGCAGATCCTGTTCCATCATCTGATCCACCCGCAGGTCGATGCGGCGGTAGAGCTGGGCGCGCTCCGGGAAATCCAACCCAAGGATCAGAGAACGGTAGGGCTTTTCGGACGGGAGTGAGTCTGCTTTCTGCTCACTGAGCTTTTTCCCGGTGGCGCGGTAATGCTCCAGCGCCCGCAGCACCCGGACATGGTTGTTCGGATGGATGGCCGCCGCCGCTTCGGGGTCCACCGCCTGCAGCTCCGCATACATGGCTTCCGGACCTTCTTTTCGTTCAGTTCTGCGGCCAGCTGTTCCCGCAAACCGTCCGGCGTTTTCTCAGTGGCAAAGCGGACACCATACAAAAAGCTCTGGACATAGAGCCCGGTGCCGCCCACGAGGATGGGCAGATGCCCTCTGCCGGAGATCTCATGCTCCAGCGCTCCGGCCAGCGCGGTGAAATCTGCCACGCTGAACGGTTCATCAGGCTGCAGGATATCCACCCCATGGTGCGGAATGCCGCGAGTCTCCTCAGGGGTCACCTTGGCGGTGCCTACATCAAGCCCTTTGTAGATCTGCATCGAATCGGCGCTGATGATCTCACCGCCGAACTGCTCGGCCAGCGCAACGCCCAGCGCGGTCTTGCCGGAAGCTGTGGGGCCGACCACGGCCAGCACCGGGGGCTTTTTGTTACACGATCCGTCCAAACTGTTTTTCCAGCTCCTTCCGGGTCAATTTAAGAACACAAGGCCGACCATGGGGGCAGAAGGGCGGCACCTCGCCCGAGAGGATCTTTTCGGCCAGTGCCATCAGCTCCTGCGGGGAGGTCTTATCCCCCGCTTTAATGGCCGCGCGGCAGGAGATGGAATGGAGCACCCACTCAGTCTTTTCGCTCAGGGCATCTCGGCTGCCCTTGGAGAGCTTATCGGCCAGCTCCACCAGCAGATCCTCGGCACTGCCCTGTTCCACATCCGCGGGCACAGAGCGCAGGAACACGCTGTTGCCGCCAAAGTCATCGATCTCCAGTCCGGCGCTTTCCAGCAGTTCAAGGTTGGAGAGGGCGCAGTCTTTTCCTCCGCCGACAGCTCCACCACCAGCGGCTCCAGCAGCAGCTGGGCCGGAACATCCCCATAGTTTGCCGCCAACTTCTCGAAAAGCTGACGCTCATGGGCAGCATGCTTATCAATGATACAGATTTCCTCCCCACGTTCAGCGAGGATATAGGTCTTGAAGATCTCACCCACATAGCGCAGAGGGGCAGGGCCTTCCTGCACGTCAAAGCCCAGCTGTTCCGGCGTATCCTCGGCAGCAAAGGTCTGCTGCGGAGCTGGGGCGGCAGGCATTTCCTCCTTGGGGGCAGGATCCCATGCCGCCATGTGGTCCTGATGTTCGGGCAGATCTGCGCTGTCCGGTTCAATGTCCAATGCACCTTCTCCCCAGCGCTGCGGCAAAGGCGGGTGCTTCAGGCTCACTCTCCGTGGGAGCTGGTGCCGGGCTGTGCAGGGTGGCATCCTGCCGGATGGGCAAGCCCGATGCAACCGTTGTCCAGCTGTGCTCTGTCGGCTTTTCCTCGGCAGTGCCCGGCAAAGGCAGGATATCCGGGTGGCTTGCAGATGCCGGACGGGACAGCGGTACTGCTGCCGGTGCCGGAGTGAAGCTCCGGAAGCTCCGCTGGGGGCTGGAGTATGCTCATGGAGCGTTCCCGGCTCGGCTTGCCCGGAATGATGGCAGAAAGCCCTGTAAAGTTATTCTTCTTTACATCATTTTTTCTGCCGCATTATCTTTTATTCCAGATTTGTTGGATTCTTCATCTTTTTTATCCTCTTCAAAGGCGAAGCGCCGCTCTCCGGTTCCCGGCTGAGCCAGTGCCAGCTTGACAGCGTGATAAACGAGGTCAAAGATATCGTTTTCCCGGGCAAAGCGCACCTCAGTCTTGGCCGGGTGGACATTGACATCCACAAGGTCAGCGGGCATTTCCAGAAGCAAGATTCCTCCAGGGAACTTGCCCTGCATCGTGGTGCCTTTGAACGCTGTTTCCATGGCTGCCATCATGGTGCGGTTGCGGACATAGCGCCCATTGATATAGAAATACTGCATACTGCGGCTGGCGCGGCAGCTCCTGGGCTGGGTGATGAGGCCCCACACCCGGTAGACCCCCTCCTGATTGTCCAGCTCCATGAGGTCACGGCTGAATTCCCGGCCCAGCACCGCGTAGGCGGCGCTGCGCAGCTGACCATCGCCGGGGGTGACATATTGCAGCTTGCCTTCCCGGATGAATTTGACGCTGACCTCGGGGTGGCTCAGGGCCACATGGGCCACAATATCCGCCACAAAGGTGCCCTCACTGGAGTCCTTTTTGAGGAACTTCATGCGGGCGGGGGTGTTGTAGAACAGGTCCTGCACCCGGATGGTGGTGCCCACGCCGCGTGCACCGGGCTCCAGCGGATAATCCTCGCCGCCCTCGATGCGGTAGACGGAGCGCACTCGTCGTTCTCAGTACGGGTCAGCACTTCTACCCGCGCCACGCTGGCAATGGAAGCCAGCGCCTCTCCACGGAAGCCAAGGGTGTGGATATGGTTCAGATCATCCTCCGTCCGGATCTTACTGGTGGCGTGGCGGATGAATGCCGTAGGGATATACTCTGCTTCAATGCCCGAGCCATTGTCGCTGATCTCGATCAGCTTCACGCCGCCTGATTCAATGGTCACGGTGATCTGGCTTGCCCCGGCATCAATGGCGTTTTCCAGCAGCTCTTTCACCACGGAAGCAGGCCGCTCCACCACCTCACCGGCTGCAATGAGCTCCGCCGTGTGCTTGTCCAGAACATGGATGACTGCCATATTCGTTCCCTCCCCTGTTTTTTAGGATTTTTCAGGAAATCAGCCGTTCAGGCTGCCCTTCAAGGTCTTTTTCAGCTCGTAAAGGAAATTCAGTGCTTCAATGGGGGTCAGCGTTTCCACATCCAGCGCATCCAGTTTTTCCAGCATCTCGCTGGGCACTGCAGGAGAGTTGTACTCCTGCAGTGCATCAAAGTCCATCTGCTCCACCTTGTTTTTCGGGACCGTGGCTTCCAGTGCCCGCAGCACCTCGTGGGCGCGGCGGGTCACGCTGCCGGGCAGACCGGCCAGCTTTGCCACCTCGATGCCGTAGCTGTCGTCGGCAGGGCCGCGGACGATGCGGCGCAGGAAGGTGATATCCTCACCCCGCTTTTTTACCGCAATGTTGTAATTTTTCACGCCGCTGATGGTGCCCTCAAGGTCTGTCAACTCGTGGTAATGGGTGGCAAAGAGCGTTTTACAGCCCAGTCCCTTGGCAGGGTCGCTGATGTGCTCCACCACGGCGCGGGCAATGCTCATGCCGTCAAAGGTGGACGTGCCGCGCCCGATCTCATCCAGCACCACCAGACTGCGGGAGGTAGCGTTCTTCAGAATCTCTGCTACCTCGGTCATCTCCACCATAAAAGTAGACTGACCTGCCGAAAGGTCATCCGACGCGCCGATACGGGTAAAGATGGCATCCACTACGCCCACATGGCACTCTCTGGCCGGAACAAAGGAACCGATCTGTGCCATCAGGGCAATCAGCGCATTCTGGCGCATATAGGTCGATTTGCCCGCCATGTTAGGGCCGGTGATGATGAGGCAGCGATCTTCGCCGCAGTTCAGGGTGGTATCGTTGGGTACGAACAGACTGCCCTTGAGCATCTGCTCCACCACAGGGTGGCGGCCCTCCACGATGGTCAGCTGGTCGCTCTCATCCACAGTGGGGCGGCAGTAGTTGTTTTCTGCTGCCACCTGAGCCAGAGCGGCCAGCACGTCCAGCTCTGCCACGGCGTTGGCCGTGCGCTGGATGCGGTCGAGCTGGGCACCAATGCTTTCCAGCAGCTCATTGAACAGCCGGTGTTCCAGAGCGATCAGCCGCTCGTGGGCACCCAGGATCTTATTTTCCAGCTCCTTGAGCTCTTGCGTGATGTAGCGTTCGCCGGTGGTCAGGGTCTGCTTGCGGATGTAGCTCTCCGGCACCTGTGCCTTATAAGAGTTGCTGACCTCGATGAAATAGCCAAACACATGGTTATAGCCGATCTTCAGCTTGGGGATGCCGGTCTCCTGCCGCAGGCGGGTCTCGAGCTGAGCCAGCACGCCCTTGGTGTTATCGCGGATGGAACGCAGCTCGTCCACCTCGGGGTGGTAGCCCTTGGCGATGACACCACCATCCTTCAGGGTAGAAGGTGCGTCAGGGTCCACAGCGGCATAGATCTTGTCCTTAATATCGCTCAGCGGGTCGATCCTGGAGACGATCTCGCTGAGCTCGGCACAGCCGCAGCTCTCGGCCTGCTGGCGCAGGCTGGGCAGGCGCTCACAGGTCTGCGCCATGGCATAGATCTCTTTGGGCGTGGCCGAGCCGTAGACCGTGCGGGTCATCATACGCTCCAGATCGGCGATGTAATGCAGTTCTTCGATCAGATCGCCGCGCTGTACGGTTTGGTTGACCAGGCTTTCCACAGCATCCAGACGGTGGTTGATGGCATCGCTGGAAAGCAGCGGCTGCTCGATCCAGGTACGGAGCAGCCGCTTGCCCATGGCAGTGCTGGTCTTGTCCAGCACCCAGAGCAGGGTTCCCCGCTTCTCGCGGCCCCGCAGGGTCTCGGTGAGTTCAAGGTTGGCCCACGTCACAGGCGATAGCTGCATATACTGGGCTTCGTTGTAGCTGATGACGGTCTTCAGGCGCTCCACGCCTTTGATCTGGGTGGTGTGCAGGTATTCCAGAAGCGCGGCCATGGCAAACCGCACCAGACCTTTTTTATCGATAGAGGTCGTCTCATCCCAATTGCGGCCAAACTGGTTTTCCAGCGAGATGGCCACCAGACCCGGGGCGTAGCGTTCCTCTTCCACCAGCTCCACAGAGCAGGTCATATTCTTTTTTTTGATATAGCCGGTCAGCTCCCGGCAGTCCAGCATCCCGGGATTCATCAGCACCTCGCTGGGATGGTAGCGGCAGAGTTCCGCGATCACCGCAGGCACGATCTTTTCCCGCTTCAGCTCGGTGACATGGGCCGTGCCGGTGGAAACATCGGCAAAGCAGATACCCGCCGCGTTCCCTTTCAGAAAAATGCTTGCAATGTAGTTGTTTTTGTCATCCTGCAGCATACTGCTCTCGATGACAGTGCCCGGCGTGACCACCCGGATGATATCGCGCTTGACCAGACCCTTTGCCTTGGACGGGTCCTCCATCTGCTCACAGATCGCCACCTTGTAGCCCTTGGCGATCAGGCGGGCCACATAGCTTTCGTAGCTATGGAACGGCACCCCGCACATGGGTGCCCGCTCTTCCATGCCGCACTGCTTGCCCGTCAGGGTCAGGTCCAGCTCCCGGGAGGCGGTCAGCGCATCGTCAAAGAACATCTCGTAAAAGTCGCCGATGCGGTAAAACAGGATCTCATCCTTATACTGCTTCTTGATGTCCATATACTGCTGCATCATGGGCGACAGTTCTGCCATAATCGTTCACCTTTCCTGCGGGCTATGCCGCTTTGCTTCTTTCCGTCGGTTTGCAGTAAGTAACTGCGAATGGAAGGAAAACGCGGCCTGCGATTTGCAGCCGCGTTCTCATTTTACCTGTTAGTGGCAGCCTCCGCAGGTGGAGCAGCTGCCGGTGCAGGATTCACTGGGCTCCTGCACGGTCATGGGGTCGCCGCCGTTCATTGCGGTGTTGATGATGGCATCAATGTAGTTGACCAGATTTTCGCAATCGCGCTTTGCCTCGTTGTAAGCAGTCATACCCTCGTCAGCCATGATCTTGCCGTACAGGTCGTTGACCTTGGTGTTCAGCTCGGCGATGCGCTCATCACTGCGCTCGCTCTTGCTGATCTCGTTGTTCAGATCCATGCGGGCCAGATTGAACTCCCCGATGAGATTCTGCAGCTCCTCATCCTTGTCGTTTGCCTTGCGGGCCTGATCCAAAGCCAGGTAACGGGGGTCAGTCTGCAGTGCCATGGCGGCGCGCTTGAACAGATCGATGCAATCCATAATCAAAAATCTCCTTTGATGTGTTTGTTTTTATAGTTATATTATCATTGAGGCCGGTGTGCCCCGGGATCACGTTTCCAGTTCGCCCAGCAGGACAGTGGCACGGGCACCGGTCAGGTGCACCTGTGCGTAGCTGCCCATCAGGGCGGGGTCAGCGGCAAACTCCACGGTCAGGTTGTTGTCCAACCGGCCGGAGAGGGTTCCGTCGCTGCGGCCATAGCCTTCCACCAGCACCCGGACAGTCTGGCCCACCTGCTGCCGGACCAGATCCATTGCGATCTCGTCCTGCACCTTGAGCAGACGGGTCATCCGGTCGGTTTTCTCCGCGCGGGGGGTGGGGTCGGGCATTTCCGCTGCCTTGGTGCCGGTGCGCTTGGAGTAGATAAAGGTGAACAGCTGCATGTAGCCGACTTTCTTCACCAGTTCCAGCGTGTCCTGGAAATCCTCCTCCGTTTCCCCGGGGAAGCCCACGATGATATCGCTGGAGAAGGTGATGCCGGGCACCTTTTTGCGGGCGTACTCGATCAGCTCCATGTACTGCCCGATGGTGTAATGGCGGTTCATCTTTTTCAGCAATTCATCCGAGCCGCACTGCACCGGCAGGTGCAGGTGTTTGCACAGGTGGGGCTGGGCCGCAATGGTATCGATCAGCTTGTGGCTGGCATCCTTCGGGTGGCTGGTCATAAAGCGGATCTGGTAATCGCCGGGCACAGTGCAGAGCAGATTGAGCAGATCAGCAAAGTCCACCTGTTCCTCCAGGCCCTTGCCGTAGCTGTTCACGTTCTGGCCCAGCAGAGTAATCTCCTTGTATCCGGCTTCCACCAGCCCCCGGAACTCCGCCAGGATATCGCTGGGCTTGCGGCTCTTCTCACGGCCCCGCACATAAGGTACGATGCAGTAGGTGCAGAAGTTGTCGCAGCCGTACATGATGGGTAGCCATGCGCGGAACTCACTCTCGCGCCGGATGGGGATGTTCTCCACGATGACCGGGCGCTGGGCAGGCTCCATCAGCACGCGCTTATGCTTCTGCAGCTTCTGAGCAATGAGCTGGGGCAGCGTATCGATGCCATCCACGCCAAAAACCAGATCGACATAGGGATAACTCTTGCGCAGCTTTTCTACCACATGTTTCTGGTTGGCCATACAGCCGCACAGGCCGATCATCAGGCCGCGCTTTTTCTCCTTCAGGCCCTTCAGTGCACCCACATTGCCGAACACGCGCTGCTCGGCGTGCTCCCGCACGGCGCAGGTGTTGAAGAGGATGAGGTCTGCATCCTCGGGCTTATCGCACAGGCCGTAGCCGATATCCACCAGCACGCCCTTGATGCGCTCGCCATCGTTGACGTTCTGCTGACAGCCATAGCTGTGTACAAAGGCCAGCGGCGGGGTGTCGTAAGCCGCACGCACCAGCTCCGCAGCCGTCTCGTTGTGTTCAAAGTTAATGTATTCCAATAAAAACCATCCTTATTTTTCAAAAGCTCTTTTTAGTATACCCTCTTTCTGCCATAAGGGCAAGTGGGAAACCGCAAATTTCAGAATCCTTCGGGGCAATTCAGCCTTCTGCCTGCCTTTTTGGCGCATGCTTCACACAGGCCGAACAGCACCACAGCGCAGTCCTGCACCACAACATCCTTCTGGCGGCGCACCAGCCTCATCACCTGTTTCTCGTCCACATCGGCATCTACTACGCCACCGCAGGCCGTACAGTAGAGGTGGCTATGCCAGCACAGGGTGTGATCAAAACGATCCGCCCTGCCCGGAATGGACACCCGGCGCACCCTGCCTGCCTCCACCAGACTGTTCAGGTTGCGGTAAACGGTGCCCAGGCTCAGGCCCGGGCACTCCGGGGCCGCCTTATCAAAGATCTCTTCGGCGGTGGGGTGGTCGCAAAGTTGCTCCACGGTGCGCAGCACCAGCTCCCGCTGTTTGGAATAACGCATCTTCTCTCTCTCCTTCTCTTCCCTTTATACGTTCTCTTCGCCCTTGATCCGCGCCCAATATGCGCGGGAGGCCTGCTCATTCTTGTTTTCTCCAAAGGTGTAGTATTTTGTATTCTTGAGCACATCCGGCAGATATTGCTGCTCGACCCAGTGGTTGGGGTAATCGTGGGCATACTTGTAGTTCTGCCCTTTCACGAGGGCATCCTCGCCGTCATAGTGCTTGTTCTGCAGCTGGCGGGGAATGGGCCCGGTGCGCCCGGCCTGCACATCCGCAATGGCGGCGTTGATGGCATCATGGGCACTGTTGGATTTTGGGCTGGTTGCCACCAGCACAACTGCATCCGCCAGGGCCAGCCGCGCTTCGGGCAGGCCCACCGCGTTGGCGATATCCACCGCCGCCTTGACGATGGGGATGATCTGCGGGTAGGCAAGGCCCACATCCTCGCAGGCGCACACCATGAGCCGACGGCAGGCAGAGGGCAGATCCCCGGCTTCCAGCAGCCGGGCCAGATAGTGGAGCGCTGCATCCGGGTCGGAGCCGCGCATGGATTTCTGGTAAGCCGACACGATATCATAGTGGTCATCGCCGTCCCGGTCGTACCGCATGGCAGTGCGGCGGGTGACCTGCTGGATCATATCCAGCGTGATGTGTTTTCCCCTCCGGTTCGGGAGCCGCCGCCGTCACTGCAAAATCAAGGCAGCCCAGTGCCTTGCGCAGATCGCCGCCCGCACTCTCGGCAAGATAGGCACAGGCATCGTCCTCCATCCGGATGGGCATACCCTCGCTCTCTGAAAGCTTTTTCAGGGCGTTCCGCAGCCCCTGCTCCACATCTGCAGCTGTCAGCGATTTAAACTCGAACACGGTGCAGCGGGAAAGCAGTGCATTATAAATGTAAAAATATGGGTTCTCAGTGGTGGAGGCGATCAAGGTCACAGTTCCGTCCTCAATGCACTCCAGCAGGCTTTGCTGCTGCTTCTTGTTCAGATACTGGATCTCATCGAGGTACAGCAGGATGCCCCCCGCCCCGGCCAGTGTGCCGATATCCTTGAGCACTGCCTTGATATCCCCCGTGCCGCAGGAAGTTCCGTTGAGCTTGTGCAGTGTCATGCCGCTGTTCTCGGCAATGATCCGGGCCACGGTGGTCTTGCCCGTGCCGGACGGGCCGTAAAAATCATGTTGGGGATGCGGCCGCTCTCGATGGTGCGGCGGAACACCCGCCCCGGGGCCAGCAGATGCTGCTGGCCGCAGACTTCGGCCAGCGTTTTGGGGCGCATACGCTGCGCCAGCGGTTCATTCATCGGGCGTTCCCTCCTGTACTGCCCTGCTGTTCTGCATGGGCCTTATATAGAAATAGTATACCTCATTTTTACACGAACAGCAAGAGCAATAATGAAAATCATTCTCAGATGGATGCCACAAACCCCATTTACAAAAAAGTCGAAACATGCTATTATCATAGTACATTTACGGGAAACGAGGGGTTCAGATGAAGAAAGCTGCTGCGGCAGAAGATCTCTCTGCCAAAAAGGAGCTGGCGCTCCAGGTCATCGACCGGCTGAAAACAGAATATCCGGATGCAGCCTGCACGCTGGATTACGACCACGCCTGGCAGCTGCTGGTCAGTGTTCGGCTGGCGGCTCAGTGCACCGATGCCCGGGTGAACATTGTGGTACAGGACTTGTTTGCTAAATACCCCAATGTAGCAGCGTTGGCTGCGGCAGAGCCCGAGGAAATCGAAGCCATTGTCAAGCCCTGTGGGCTGGGCCGCAGCAAGGCCCGGGATATCTCGGCCTGTATGCGGGTACTGCGGGATAAATACAACTGCAAAGTGCCCACCACCTTTGAAGAGCTGCTGGCACTGCCCGGCGTGGGCCGCAAGAGCGCCAACCTGATCATGGGTGATGTGTTCTGCAAACCCGCCATCGTCACAGACACCCACTGCATCCGGCTGTGCAATAAAATCGGGCTGGTGGATGGCATCAAGGAGCCGCAGAAGGTGGAGATGGCCCTGTGGAAGATCATTCCGCCGGAGGAAGGCAGCGACCTTTGCCACCGCTTTGTGATGCATGGCCGTGCTGTCTGCAATGCCCGCAAACCCGAATGTGAAAAGTGCTGTCTGAACGACATCTGCCGGTACGCGGCAGAAAATGCCGTTCCCACAAAAGAAACCAAGGAGGCTTCTGTATGATCACATTATCTATCCTGATCGTCCTTGCCCTGATCTGCGCTCTGGTGGGCGTGCTGATGGGCCTGTTCTCTCTGATCGGCCTGCTGGCTTCCCTGTTCGTGGGCGTGCTGGTAGGCGCTCTGGCCGGTCACATCGCCAACCGCTTTATGGGCACCCAGACCTCCACCGGCCGCAACATCGTGCTGGGCATTCTGGGCAGCTTTGTGGGTGAGTTCCTGTTCGGTCTCATTGGCATCCATGCCACCGGCAGCATCAGCTCCTTTGTTATCTCGGTGCTGGGTGCCTGCGTCTGCATCTGGGTGGATAACCGACTGTTCCACGATCGTTGACCGGTTTTCTCTGGTTGTTTGTCTTTGCTCTCCCCTCCGGGAGAGCTTTTTTATTTTCAGCCCCTTGACAGTTATATCGAGAAGCGATATAATACATCCATGATATATCGTATAGCGATACAAAGCGAGGTGATATAATGGAAAATCCGGCACTGGCGGAAACCACCTACTACATCCTGCTTTCCCTCTATCATCCGCGGCATGGCTACGGCATCATGCAGGAGACCCAGCAGCTCTCCGGCGGAAGGGTACGGCTGGCTGCCGGAACCCTGTACGGTGCCCTGAATGCCCTGTGCGAAAAGGGGTGGATCTCTCCCCTGCCCATGGAAAGCGGAAGCCGCAAAAAAGAATACCAATTGACCTCCGCCGGGCTGAAGGTGCTCAAACAGGAGCTGGTCCGACTGGAGGAGCTTGCTGCCAATGGCCGCGCCATTTTACAGGAGGAACAGGCATGAGTGAAACAAAAACGCTGCATCGGAATTTCTGGGTCTGGGAATTTGAAAAAAGAAGAACGCTGGCTCAACGAAATGGCGCAGGAGGGCTGGGCCCTGCAGAATGCCGGGTTCTGCACCTACACCTTTGAAAAGACGGAACCCGGCCAGTACATCATCCGGCTTGCCATGTTGGACAGTTCCCCGGATTTTGAAAGTTTCATGGAAGAGTTGGAAGCACAGAGCGTTGGGCATTGCTTCAGTTGGGGATATTTCCGCCGCAGCGCCCAGCTAGGTCCCTTTGATCTGTTTTCGGATGTGGATTCTCGTATCTCCCACCTGAACAAAATTGGACAGATGGTGAGGCTGCTCTGTCTGGCAAACCTTCTCATCGGCGTTACCAACACCTTCAGCGGTGCATCGCTGGCATGGCTGAACCTGCTTTGCGCCACGTTTTTGGCTTATGGGCTGGGACGTATCAGCAGCAAACGAGAGAGTCTGGTGGAGGAACGTCAGCTCCACGAGTGATTTTTTCTCCTTGATGCGCAGGATCTTCAGAGTTTTCAAAAAGTTCATTTTTACCCGCTTGCATTCCGATGCAGGCGGGTATATTATTGTCATTAGCAAATAGTTGTCATATGTTAATTATTTGTATCTGTTAAGTGATAAGGAGGGATCGTATGCCGCAGAAGAGCGCACCGGAACTGTTCGCCGTGGTTCATTATCTGCATCGGCTGAGCACAGAAGGCAAACGCGGTGCCAAAATGGCACTGGAAAGCTGCCCCAAGTGTCATTTCATCATGCTGGAAGGCGTGCTGATGACCATTGAAGAGCATGGCCAGAATGGCACCATCTATGTTTCCGATCTGGCTGCCGCCGTCAAACAGCCCCTGCCCGCTGTTTCCCGCGCGCTGCGCCAGCTGGAGCAGGATGGACTCATTGAGCGGATCACAGACCCCAATGACCGCCGCAAAACGCTGGTGCGCCCCACGGAAAAGGGACTGGATGCCAGCCGCCAGGTCGAGGCTGCCATCAGCCGTTACTTTGAGCGGGTCATCCGCCGCATCCCGGAAGAGCAGCGGGAGCAGCTGTTCTCCCTGACCGCTGTGCTGCTGGAGGCTGTGGAAGCGGAAAATGCGGAGCAACAAGCAAAATTGAAGGGAGAAAACGAAAATGGGTAAAATTTTCAAGCAGCTGGCCCGCCACTGGGCCGCCTGCCTTGCCGTGGTGGCTCTGCTGTTCGTGCAAGCCTACTGCGACCTTTCCCTGCCGGATTACACAAGCAAGATCGTGGACACCGGCATCCAGCAGGGCGGCATTGAAAGCCCCCTGCCGGAGACTGTGCGCCAAAGCACACTGGATGCCCTCTCGCTTTTGATGAGCGAAGAGGATGCGGATGCACTGCAGAATGCCTACGGATATTATCTTCAGGACGACGGTGTTCTGAAGCTCCGCAGTGACCTGACCGATGCCGAGCGCACGGCTCTGGAGGAGGCTGTCACCACACCGGATATCGTGCTGTATATGGCGGCGGCGCAGAATGCCAACGCCCCTGCCGGGCAGAACGCTGCCGCCATGGCTCCGCTGTCCGGCTATCAGAGCGAGGACGAGACTGCCGGGGCTGAAGCAGAGACCATGACCGCTGCTCCTACGGCAGAAGATCTGGATGCCGTTTGTGGCCAGTTCACAGCCATGGCCCAAATGCCCGGCTTTTCCCGGGAAATGATCCAGCAGCAGCTGGCCAGCGCCATGGAACAGGTAGACGAGACCACCCTTTCCAGCATGGCAAGTCAGGCCACCCTGCTGGTCAGCCTGGAATATGAGGCACAGGGCGTTTCCCATGATGTACAGATGGCCTACCTCTTCCGGGTGGGCGGCCAGATGCTGGCCCTGACCCTGCTGATGGTGGTCGTTGCCATTCTGGTGGGCCTGATTGCCTCCCGCGTTTCGGCTTCCATCGGCCGGGAGCTGCGCAGAGAGACCTTCTCCTCGGTCATCCACTTTTCCAACGCAGAGATCGAGAATTTTTCCACCGCATCCCTGATCACCCGCACCACCAACGATATCCAGCAGGTGCAGTTTACCTGTGTCATCCTGCTGCGCATGGTGGCCTACGCTCCCATTCTGGGCATCGGCAGCGTAATGCACGTTACCCAGGGCAACACCGGCCTTGCCTGGATCATCGTGCTGGACGTGGCCGCTCTGCTTCTGCTCATCACGGTTCTGATGAGCGTCGCCATGCCCAAGTTCAAGATCATGCAGAAGCTGGTGGACAAGCTGAACCTCGTCAGCCGCGAGATTCTGACCGGCGTGATGCCGGTGCGTGCATTCAGCCGCGAATCCTTTGAGGAAAAGCGCTTTGATGCCGCCAGCCGGGAGCTGATGGGCACCCAGCTGTTCACCAACCGCGCCATGGTGGCCATGATGCCCTTTATGACCCTGATCATGAACGGCACCAGCCTGCTCATCGTCTGGTTCGGCGGCAAGGCCATGGATGCCGGAAATATGCAGGTGGGCGAGATGATCGCATTCATCACCTATACCATGCAGATCGTCATGTCTTTCCTGATGCTGGCCATGGTGGCCGTGATGCTTCCCCGTGCCGGTGTGGCTGCTGACCGTATCGACGAGGTATGCCGCACTAAGGCTTCCATCCATGATCCCGACGCTGCCACCGCAAAGCCCGCCCTTGAAAAGAAGGACTGGGACGGTGTGGTCCGGTTCGAGGATGTCAGCTTCCGCTTCCCCGGTGCCGACAGCGACGCGCTGGAGCACATCAGCTTTACCGCAAACCCCGGCGAGACCACAGCCATCATCGGCTCCACCGGCTGCGGCAAATCCAGCCTGCTCAACCTCATCCCCCGCTTTTATGATGTCACCGGCGGCCGCGTGACCATCGACGGCATCGATGTGCGGGAGATGCCACAGGAGCAGCTCCACAGCCTTTTGGGCTATGTGCCCCAGAAGGGCGTTCTGTTCAGCGGCACCATCGAGAGCAACCTGAAATTCGGCGGTGCGCAGATCACCGATGCGGGCATGAAGAAGGCGGCTTCCATCGCACAGGCCACCGAGTTCATCGACGCAAAGCCCGAGGGCTATGCAAGCCCCATTGCACAGGGCGGCTCCAATGTATCCGGCGGCCAGAAGCAGCGGCTCTCCATCGCCCGCGCCATTGCCAAGGAGCCGAAGATCTTTCTGTTCGACGACAGCTTCTCTGCCCTTGACTACAAGACGGATGTCACCCTGCGCCGTGCGCTGAAGGAAGAGACCGACAACGCCACCGTGATCATCGTGGCACAGCGCATTTCCACCGTCCTCCACGCCAATCAGATCCTGGTGCTGGATGACGGCAGGCTGGTGGGCAAGGGCACTCATGCGCAGCTCATGGCCAACTGCCCTGAATATCAGGAGATCGCCAGGAGCCAGCTGAGCCAGAAAGAGCTCAACCTGCAAGACCTGAACACCGGAAAGGAGGATGAGTGATATGCCGAGACCCGGAAAACAAACCACCGAGCGCGCCAAGGATTTCAAGGGCACTCTGCGGCAGCTCCTCAGCGCATTGAGCCAGTATAAGCTCTCCCTCATCGTTGTGATGGTCTTTGCCATCCTTTCCACTATCTTCAATATCGCAGGTCCCAAAATTCTGGCCAAGGCCACCACGGCCCTTGCCACCGGCTGGATCGCCAAGCTGCGGGGGATCGGCAGCATTGACTTTTCTTACATCGGCAAGATCCTGCTCACCCTGCTGGCCATGTACCTCTGCTCCGCGGCATTTCAGCTTCATTCAGGGCTGGCTGATGACCGGCCTTTCCCAGAAGGTCTGCTACGATTTCCGCCGCCAGATCAGCGAGAAGATCAACCGTCTGCCGCTGGCCTACTTTGAAAAGCGGACGGTCGGCGAGGTGCTCTCCCGCATCACCAACGATGTGGACACCCTGGGCCAGAGCCTGAACCAGAGCGTGACCCAGCTCATCACCAGCATTACCACCATGATTGGCGTGCTGATCATGATGCTGTCCATCAGCCCCAAAATGACTCTGATCGCACTGCTCATCCTGCCTGTCTCTCTGGTACTGGTGATGCTGGTGGTCAGGTTCAGCCAGAAATACTTCAAGGCCCAGCAGGCCACCCCTGGGCGTTGTGAACGGACAGGTGGAGGAAGTCTACTCCGGCCACAACGTCATCAAAGGCTTTCAACCGTGAGGCCGCCGTGCTGGAGGACTTCAACGCCGCCAACGACAAGCTGTTTGAATCTGCCTGGAAGAGCCAGTTCCTCTCCGGCCTGATGCAGCCCATTATGAACTTTGTGGGCAATCTGGGGTATGTGGCTGTTGCCATCGTCGGCAGCATCTTTGCCGCCAACGGCATCATCACCATCGGCGATATCCAGGCTTTTATCCAGTATGTCCGCAATTTCACCCAGCCCATCCAGCAGCTGGCACAGGTGTCCAACATGCTGCAGAGCATGGCCGCCGCTGCCGAGCGCGTGTTCGAGTTCCTGAACGAGCCCGAAGAGGCTCAGCTGGCCGACCCTGCCCGCCGGGCAGACCCTGCCTGCATTGATGGTCAGGTCACCTTTGACCATGTCCGGTTCGGTTATGTGCCCGAAAAGACCATCATCCACGATTTCAGCTGCAATGTGCAGCCCGGCCAGAAGGTCGCCATCGTTGGCCCTACCGGTGCCGGCAAGACCACCATGGTCAAGCTGCTCATGCGGTTCTACGATGTAGATTCCGGCTCCATCACCTTGAACGGCCACGACATCCGCGACTTTGACCGCAGTGCCCTGCGCGAGGGCTTCGGCATGGTGCTGCAGGACACCTGGCTGTTCAAGGGCACCATCATGGAAAATATCCGCTATGGCCGTCTGGATGCCACCGACGAAGAGGTCATTGCCGCCGCCAAGGCCGCCAATGCCGACCACTTCATCCGCACCCTGCCCGGCGGCTACCAGATGGAGCTGAACGAGGACGCTTCCAACGTCAGTCAGGGCCAGAAGCAGCTGCTGACGATCGCCCGGGCCATTCTGGCCGACAACCGCATCCTGATCCTGGATGAGGCCACCAGCAGTGTTGACACCCGCACCGAACAGCGCATCCAGACTGCTATGGACAACCTGATGCGGGGCCGTACCAGTTTCGTCATCGCCCACCGCCTGTCCACCATCAGGGATGCAGACCTCATCCTTGTCATGCGGGACGGCGACATTGTGGAGCAGGGCACCCACGACCAGCTCATTGAGGCCGGCGGTTTCTACGCTGACCTGTACAACAGCCAGTTTGAGGATGTTGTGGATTAAGCCACGCTCCCTTCTTTGAAAAAGGCTCAGGTTTTCGATCAAAACCTGAGCCTTTTTCTTTTGTCAATTCCTACCGGATGTGCTATACTTATTTTCGTGTCTTGAAGTAGGAAAGGAGTAACCACTCATGGAAACCACTCAAAAGCCCTACGCATTCAGTCGCAAGGTATTCTGCGAAGGGATGCGGGATGGCGTGCCCATTGCGCTGGGCTATTTTGCTGTCTCGTTCTCATTGGGCATTGCAGCCCGCAATGCGGGGCTGACCCCAATTCAGGGCTTTTTTTTGCAAGCCTGTTCAACAATGCTTCTGCCGGTGAGTATGCAGCCTTTTCGCTGATCGCTGCCGGTGCCACCTATCTGGAAGTTGCCATCATCACCCTGATCGCCAACGCGCGCTACCTGCTGATGAGCTGCGCTCTGGCCCAGAAATTTGCCCCCGGCACGCCGTTCTTCCACCGGCTCATCATCGGCTACGATGTCACCGACGAGCTGTTTGGCATCACGATCGCACGGCCCGGCTATCTGAATCCGTTCTACACCTACGGTGCCATAGCACTGGCGGCCCCCGCCTGGGCCATGGGCACAGCGCTGGGCATCATTGCAGGCAACCTGCTGCCAGCGCGTGTGGTCAGCGCCCTGAGCGTAGCCCTGTACGGCATGTTCCTGGCCATCATCATTCCCCCCGCCCGGAAGAACAAGGTCGTTGCCGTGCTGGTGATGCTGAGTTTTGCCCTGAGCTTCGCCTGCGGCTGCCTGCCCGGCATCGCTTCCCTTTCGGACGGCACCCGCACCATCCTGCTGACGGTGCTGATCTCCTGCGGGGCAGCCGTTCTGTTTCCTGTTACACCCGAATCACCGGAAGCTGCCGGAACTGAGGAGGTGCAGGCATGACCTACAATAATTGGGTCTATATCGCCGTGATGGCCGCCGTTTCTTACGCCATCCGTGTGCTGCCGCTGACCCTTATCCGCAAACCCATCAAAAACCAGTTCATCCAGTCCTTCCTCTACTATGTCCCCTACGTAACGCTGGCCGTGATGACCTTCCCGGCCATCATCAACGCCACCCAGAGCCCCATTGCAGGTGCAGCCGCGCTGGTAGTGGGCATTGCCGCTGCATGGTTCGGAGCCAGTCTGTTTCAGGTGTCCGTCTCCTGCTGTGCCGTGGTGCTTGTGCTGGAACTGTTTTTGGTGCACTGAGCATGAAGATCTTAATTTCCGGAGGCGGGTGGCTTTGTGGGCTCCCGGGTATGCACCAGTGGCAGTGGCAGGGCCGTGCAGAGCTTTTCACCTTCCCGCGCGGATCTCTGGCCGCTGCCGATGAAACTGCCATTCGCCGTTTTGTGGAAACCGTGCAGCCGGATGTCATCCTGCATCTGGCGGCATTGTCCGATACCGGCTACTGCCAGCAGCACCCGGAGGAATCCCAGCGTGCCAACGTCGAACTTCCCATCTGGATGGCAAAAGCTGCACGGGACACCGGGGCCAAACTGATCTCATTCAGCTCGGATCAGGTGTACGCAGGTGTGACCCAGCCCGGCCCCCTGCCCGAAACGCTGCCGCTCTCCCCCGCCAACACCTATGGTCAGCACAAGTTGGAGGCCGAGGAGCGGGTCCTTGCGCTCTGCCCGGAGGCAGTGCTTCTGCGGGCTCCATGGATGTACGATCTGCCCGGTGATGGCCTGCCCTCTCCGGGGCAATCTGCCGCTGAACCTGCTGCAGGCCGCACAAAACGGTACTCCCGTTCGCTTTTCGCCACACGATCACCGGGGTGTCAGCTGGGTGCGGGAAGTGGTGGAACATCTCTTCCCCGCCTTGCAGCTGCCCGGCGTGTACAATTTTGGCAGCGGGAACGACGCCGACATGGTCACAACGGCCCGGCAGTTTGCCGAAGCGCTGGGCGTGCAGGTGCAGATCGAGCCTGCTGATTTCTCCCGCAACCTTGTGATGGACAGCTCAAAGCTGGCCGCACAGGGGATCCGATTCTATGATACGTTGAGCAGTTTTGAAGGCTGTTTGGGGTTTTACCAAAAATAAGAACGCCCCTCTCCGCCAATGCTCCGCATTGCCACCTCTCCCAAAGGGAGAGGCAATTGCAGCTTCGAGGTAAGATTCTGCAAATCAGCAGTTTTCTTCCTGTCAGATGCGTTGGCTCCCCCCTTCGGGGGAGCTGGCACGCGTCAGCGTGACTGAGAGGGTCGTTTTATGTTACAGCAGAATACAGATCAATCCGGTGCAGCCATCGTTGATGACCTGTTCCAGCGTTTCCTGCAGGCGGGTGCGAGCTTCCTGCGGCATGTGGAGGAGCTTGTTCTGCAGCCCCTCATTCACCAGTTCATGCAGGCTCTTGCCAAAGATGTTTGATTCCCACAGCCTCTCCGGGTCTGCCTCAAAATCGCCCAGCAGACTCTGCACCAGATCCTCGCTCTGCTTCTCGGTGCCCACAATGGGGCTGATCTCGGTGTGGATGACGGCTTTCATCATATGGATGGAGGGTGCGCTGGCTTCCAGCCGGACACCGTACCGTCCGCCCTGCCGGACGATCTCCGGTTCCTCCAGCGAGAGCTCCTCAATGCTTGGCATCACGATGCCGTAGCCGGTGGCTTCCACCTGTTCCAGTGCACTGCGGATCTTCTCGTACTCCCGCTTGGCCCGGGAAAGCTCAATGATGCAGGGCATCAGGCCCGCTTCGTCGCCAATTTCCAGCCCCGTCTGCTCACTGAGGACGCGGTAGAACACCTCCGGCTTCAACAGAACGGTCACCCGCACCACGCCGTCGGAAAGGTTCATGCCGCTCAGGGCGGACTCCTGCACCGAATCCCCGGCCAGCGCCCCGGCACTGTTCTGGGCCGGAACATCCTTCATCCGGCTGATCTTCTCTGAAAACTGGAGCGCCGCCGTGTAGATCTCGTTCTGGAGCCAGTGGCCCTTTTCCAGCATCGTCACCCAGCGGGGAATGGCAAAATCCAGCTCCCGCACCGGAAATTCGTAGAGGACACGCTGCAGGATGGACAGCAGGTCGTCTTTCTGCAGATCCAGACAGCTCACCGGCAGGACCGTGCGTCCGTATGCTTGTTCCAGCTCTGCGGCCAGTGACTTTGTCTCTGGAGCGTCCGGGCGGGTACTGTTGAGCAGGATGACAAAGGGTTTGCCCAGCGCTTCCAGCTCTTCCACCACCCGCTTTTCGGCGGGCAGGTAGTTTTCCCGGGGGATCTCGCTGATGGAGCCATCGGTGGTGACCACGATGCCGATGGTGGAGTGGTCCCGGATAACCTTCCGGGTGCCCGTCTCAGCGGCCAGGTCAAAGGGGATCTCCTCATCGTACCACGGGCTTTTCACCATGCGGGGCTTTTCGTTTTCCTCGTGGCCCATGGCCCCCTCCACCATATAGCCCACACAGTCGATAAGCCGGATGCGGCATTCCCCGCCGCCCTCCAGTTGGAGCGGCACGGCCTGCTCCGGGATGAACTTCGGCTCTGTGGTCATGATCGTTCGCCCTGCCGCCGACTGCGGCAGCTCATCCCGGGCCCGGAGCTTTGCGTCCGCCGGGCCGATGGCAGGCAGCACCAGCTGCTCCATAAACTGCTTGATGAGGGTGCTCTTGCCGGTGCGCACCGGCCCCACCACGCCAATCAGGATCTCCCCGCCGGTGCGTGCCCCGATCTCCCGGCAGACAGTGGCTTCCAAACACTCCTGTTTTTCCAAATTGCTCTCTCCTCTCTCCCGTCCGCACCGGGCGGCAAGGCCGCACCTTCTGCGTCTGCTTCTCGGAAACAGTCTATTCGGACAGGCGGCGATATATGAGCGGCACCTAGCGAAAAAGCGTCGGTTGACGGAAAATCCTTCCTGCGCTACAATAGAGAAAAATTGAGATGGAAAGGTGGAACGCAAATGGAGTGGAAGGTTTATTTTGAGGACAATCCGGGCTGTCACCGCCCGCATCGGGGCCGCCCCGGGCAGGAAGTGTCCTGCGGGGCACACTCGGTGTGGGGCGGGCAGCATTTCATCATCCCGGCGATTTACCTTTGTGGAAAAGGGTTGGTTGTAGACATCTGCCGCAGGGTGGAGCGTGATGCGATCGAAGCGCATTACCAGAAGTTGGCCGCTTATGAAGGGATGGATATTGACGAATGCCCGCCGGAAGTTGTCGAACTGGCCGAAGCCGAGGACCCGTTTGGTTCTTTTGACTATCTGCCAAGTGTAGCCATCAACGGCAAAACCGTGGAGTACAGCCGCGGTGCCGGGGAATATTACAACCCCCTCCGCTCCGAAGAGGAGATTGTTTGCAGCGGTGAACAGGCCGCGCGGGACATCGTCAAGCACTACGGGCTTGACCCGGAACAAGGCTGGGATCTCCGGCAGTGGAGCTTTCCCTGGGCGACAAAGCGCAGGCCGGCCCACATCACCAGCCTGACACTGACCCTCACCCAGCGGGAACAGCCTGCCGAAGCGGTGCAGTTCACGGCAGCGCCCGGGAAGGCCGTGGAGTTTGCCCACCCCGTCACCGGTGTGCCCTGCGTGCTGACGGTCAAAGACCTGAAACCGGCCCGGCTGCCGGAGAGTGACCTCCCCCACATGGGGCCGCCCATGGAATGGCCCCGGGAATTTGTGGAAATGACTTACACCCTGACCCCCGCCGTGACCACCGGCTGGGTGCAGGTGAACGACTGCGCCTCCAGTGATAAGCCCATCCGGAAAAGCGACGCACCCACGGAAGATGGAACCATTGGCATCATCGGCGGGGCAGACGGCCCAACCGCGATCTTTGTGAGCGGAAAGCAACAGGGTGATACCCGCACCGCCTGTTCCTCGCTCCACTTTGCGCCGGTGGAACCGGAAAATATCCGGTGGAAGGTGACCTACTACCAGAAGCAGTTCCCGGATGAAACTATAGCGCTCTTATAACGAAAAGACAGGCGGCTCCAACCAAAGTTGGATGCCGCCTGTTTTACTGTTCAGATCAACTTGATGGCCACCGCCTCGCTGGTGCGGTCCTGGGCTTCGTTGGTATGCTCGGGGTCATCCAGCATATAGCGGAGCAGAAGCACCTCGCCCACATAAAGCACCGCCACCTTGATGGGGATGCTGCCGGAATCCAGCGGGCTTTCCTGCGCGCCGCACCGCAGCACCACATCTGCCATGGCTGCGCCGGGCGAATCCTCATAATGGGTGAGCAGAATGATCTTTGCGCCGGATGCCTTGGCCGTGCGCAGCGTTTCCAGCATATCGCGGGTCGCGCCGGAATAGGAGATGAAGAGCACCACATCCTCCGGGCCCATCAGGCTGGCAGCCAGGATCTGCAGATGACTGTCCCCTGCGGTGCGGAACTTGTTGGACAGGCTGGAAAAGCGGGCGCAGATATCGTTGGCCAGCAGCATACTGCCACCCTGACCCAGGCAGAACACCTGCCGCGCCGCACGCATCAGGTCCACAGCCTGCTCCACGGCTTCGGGCGAAAGAGAATTCTGGGTGCCGTTGATGGCAGTGAGAAACAGGCCGCTGGCGTGCTCACACAGGCTGGCGGTGGTAGCGCCCGGCTCCGGCTCATGCTGGTTGACCAGCGCACCGGTGGCGTTGGCCTGCGCCAGCGAAATGCGCATCTCATGGTAGCCCTCAAAACCCAATGCCCGGCAGAAGCGGAACACCGTTGCCTCTGCTACCTTACATTCCCGCGCAAGGGAGGAAATGGAAAGGTACTGTGCCTCGTCGGCATGGTGGACAAGGTAATCTGCCACAGCACGGCCGGATTTTGTCAGTTCGTCCTGCCTTTGCTGCAGCAGCTCCCAGAAGTTCGTGGTCGTAGACATGATGGTCTCCTTTTTCCTGCTCCGTTTCCCGCCGGAAGGGCCGGCCGCACACGCCAACACCATTGTCGGGAAGTTTTCCTTTAAGAAAAGTATAAAAGAATCCCAGCCGCTTGGCAAGAGGGGCTTTGACTACAAATTCGCAGGATCGTTTCTGTGCAGAGCGCCCAAATTTGCCGCATTAGTATGACTTATTTGTGAAAAATTCTTTTCAATTTGCCGGATTTCCCGCCCTTTTTTGAGTGAAAACTATTTTCACCAGCGAAAAGCGTAATTTTTCTATAATGGTTACAAAATAGCTACAACTTTCAAAATTTCCGTGAATCCTGCCCAAAAAGGTCAATCTTTTCGCTAAAATTGTGCGACATCCACAAGAAAATCCTTTCATTATTGGGCAGACAGCCGATAGACAAAATGAAAATTTTTTCTATAATAAGGCCAATAGAAGCGGTTCCCACACGAGGGCCGCAGAGCAGAATCGCACTACATCAATGAGTAAGGAGAAGTTTCTTATGAAAAACAGTATCTCTCGCCGCTCTTTCCTGAAGGCCGTGGGTGCCCTGAGTGCAGCCGGTACGCTTGCCGCATGCGGCGGCAGCTCCTCCAGCAGCACTGCTGCTTCCTCCACTGCAGCTTCTGCAGCGGCAAGCACCGCAGCTGGCGCAAACATCAAGCTGTGGACATACCCCATCGGCGGCTGGGGCAAGGACGAGACTGTGCAGGAGCTGATCTCCAGCTTCAACGCAAAATATCCCGACATCAAGGTCACCGTTGAGTACCTGGATTACACCAATGGTGATGACCAGGTCAACACCGCCATCGAGGGCGGCAGCGCACCCGACCTGATCATGGAAGGCCCCGAGCGTCTGGTTGCCAACTGGGGCAAAAAGGGCGTTATGGCTCCCCTGAACGACCTGTGGACCGATGATGCCAAGAAGGACATCTACGCTTCCGTTGAGTCCGCCTGCAGAAACGATGCCGGCGACTACTATGAGTATCCCCTGTGCATGACCGCACACTGCATGGCCGTGAACATGACCAAGGTCAAGGAAGTGGGCGCAGACCAGTACATTGATACTGATAAGCACACCTGGAGCACCGACGGCTTCCTCAAGACTGTTGACGCACTGTACAATGGCGGTTATGAGAATGTTGCAGCCATCTACTGCAGCGGCCAGGGCGGCGACCAGGGCACCCGCGCCATCATCAACAACATGTACGGCGGCACCTTCACCGATGCTGAGCACACCAAGTACACCGCTGACTCCCCCGAGAACATCAAGGCCATCCAGGCTCTGTACAATGCCAAGGGCGTGAACTTTGATGCTTCCATCAACGGCGGCGAGGAGATCACCCTGTTCCGCAACGGTACTCTGCAGATGGCATTCTGCTGGAACATTGCACAGCAGCTGAACTCCGACAACAACGATGCCGGCCTGACCAACAGCGGCGACGAGATCTTCCCCATGGCCTTCCCCACTGAGAGCGGCGATCCCAAGCTGTGCGGCGGCATCTGGGGCTTCGGCATCTTCGACAACGGCGACGAGGCCAAGATCGAAGCCGCTAAGACCTTTATCGACTTCATCGCTGCTGACCCCGATCAGGTTGGCGCAAGCGTTCTGGCTTCCACCTACTTCCCCGTTCGTGAGAGCGTTGGCGATATCTATGCCGGTAACGACATTATGAGCGAGTACACCAAGTTCATGGGCTTCCTGGGCGATTACTACCAGATCACCCCGGGCTGGGCAACTGCTCGTACCGAGTGGTGGAACATGCTGCAGCGCGTTGGCACCGGCGAGCCCGTTGAGCAGGCCGTTGCTACCTTTGTTGAGAACGCAAATGCTGCCGCTACTGCCGAGGCATAAGCGCACCACCTGAGTTTTTCATCGTAACGTTATAAACCTTGCCCCTTCCTCGATAATCCCGGCGAGGGAGGGGCATTCTTTGCAAGTTCCGTCGGGAGCCGGTCATTTTACCGGAGCTAAACGAAAGGTTTGGTGATTTTCTTGGCTGCTACCACCGTAAAAAAAGTCAAAGAGCCAAAGCGCAGCCGCGCACTGGTCCGGCAGGAGACCATCGCATCCTACCTCTTCCTTCTGCCCAGCCTGATCTTCTTTCTGGGGTTCGTCATCTACCCCATGATCCTCTGCGTGGTCACGAGCTTCTTTGATTCCACCATGAACCGCGCCGATGTCTTTGTCGGCCTTGCAAACTACAAAGAACTGTTCGCCGATAAGATCTTCCTGGGTGCTCTGAAGAACACCTTCATCATCGTTATCGTATCGGTGCCTGTGACCTGCGCCTTCTCGCTGTGGGTCAGCTCCGCCATCGTGGATCTGCCCGAGTGGGCCACCAGCCTTTTCCGCTGCGTGTTCTACCTGCCCGTTGTCACCGGTTCCGTTGCCGTTACCGTTGTCTGGAAGTGGATGTACAACAATTACTACGGCATCTTCAACTATCTGGGCAAGACGCTGGGGCTGATCGACAAGAACATCAACTGGCTGGGCGATGAGCGGTTCGCTCTGGGCTGCATCATCCTCATCCTGCTGACCACCTCTGTGGGCCAGCCCATCGTTCTGTATGTTTCCGCCCTGGGCAACGTGGACCAGTCCATCGTAGAAGCTGCCGAAGTGGACGGCGCGACCGATTTCCAGTGCTTCTGGAAGATCAAGTGGCCCGCCATCATGCCCACCACCCTGTACATCCTGGTCATCACCACCATCAACTCCTTCCAGTGCTTTGCGCTGATCCAGCTGCTGACTTCCGGCGGCCCCAACCACAGCACCGATACCATCATGTACTACATCTACTACACCGCATTCAAGCTGTACCGCTACGGCTATGGCAACGCCATGGGTGTTGTGCTTGCCATCATCATTGCCATCCTGTCTGCGATCCAGTTCAAGGTTGGCAACCAGAATAATTGAGGAGGTGCGTAACAATGAGTGCAACTGCTGCAACCGCAAAAAGCAAAAGCCCTTGAAGCGTCACCCCAGCAAGCTCAAGCAGGCCAGCGCCTATACCATCCTGACCCTGATCCTGATCAGCATCGTGGCCGTGACCTTTGCGTTCCCGCTGTACTGGATCATCACCGGTTCCTTCAAAACCGGTGCAGCCATCAACTCCACCACCCCCGAGTGGTGGCCCCATGAGTGGGTGCTGACCAACTACCAGAAGCTGTTTGCCGGAAAGAGCGCTCCGCTGTGGCAGCTGGCCATTCCCTTCAGTGCACGCTTCAGTGCCGACGGTGATCCCATCTACTTCTCGGTCGGACCCACCGCTCCTGCTGCCCTGCGCTGGATGATCAACACCGTGTTCATGGCTGTTGTCTCCATGATCCTGACCTGCATCACCGCCGCCATGGCCGGCTATGCGCTGGCCAAAAAAGCGCTTTGTGGGCCGTCAGCTCCTCTTTACCCTGATCGTCTGCGCCATGGCTCTGCCCAAGCAGGTCATTCTGACTCCCCCTGCTGCGTGAGATGAGTGCCCTGAACCTCTACAACACCATCTGGGCCGTCATCTTCCCCATTGTCGGCTGGCCATTCGGTGTGTTCCTGATGAAACAGTTCAGCGAGGGCATCCCCACAGAAATGCTGGAAGCTGCCCGCATTGACGGCGCAAGTGAAGCCAAGACCTTTATCAGCATCGTGTTGCCCATGGTCAAGCCGGGCATCGGTGCTCTGGCCATCTTCACCTTTATCAACAGCTGGAACGATTACTTCATGCAGTTGATCATGCTGTCCAGCACCAGCAATCTGACCATTTCTCTAGGCATTGCAAAGCTGCAGGCGGAAAACAGCACCGACTTCGGTCTGATCATGGCAGGTGCTGCACTGGCTGCTGTGCCTATCATCATCATCTTCCTCATCTTCCAGAAGTACTTCACCAAAGGGCATCGCAATGGGTGCTGTTAAGGGCTAAAATCCCGACCGCCGCCTGCGGGGAACAGGGAGGGATTTTGGTGCAGCGGTCAGCAGGATGCGAGGCCCGCCCAAGGGCCGAAGCAGACGCTGGGCACCGCAAGAGGGCGCTGATCCCGTTGACCGAACGAAAAGCGTTGGAGCTTGATGTTCAGGAAGCAATTTTTGGCGCAGCGGTCTGCAAGACGCAAGGCCCGCACCAAGGGCCGAAGCGGATGCAGGGCACCGCAAGAGGGCGCTGATGCAGTGAACAGAACAAATAAGCATATAGGAGCTTAAAGGAGACAAACTATGAAAGATATCACTAAGTACCAGGGCGTTATCCCCGCTTTCTACGCCTGCTACGACGCAGAGGGCAATATTTCCACTGAGGGTGTCAAGGCCCTCACCCGCCACCTGATTGCAAAGGGCGTTAAGGGCGTGTATGTCGGCGGTTCCTCCGGTGAGTGCATCTACCAGCATGTGGATGAGCGCAAGGCCGTGCTGGAGGCAGTGATGAGCGAAGCCAAAGGCAAGCTGACCGTCATTGCACACGTTGGCTGCAACAACACCGCCGACAGCGTGGAGCTGGCCCGCCATGCCGAGAGCGTGGGTGTGGCTGCCATCGCCTCCATCCCCCCCATCTACTTCCACCTGCCCGAGTATGCCATTGCCAAGTACTGGAATGACATGTCCGCTGCTGCTCCCAATACCGAATTCGTCATCTACAACATTCCCCAGCTGGCTGGCACCGGCCTGACCATGAGCCTGCTGAAGGAGATGCTCAAGAATCCCAACGTGGTGGCTGTCAAGAACAGCTCCATGCCCACCCAGGACATCCAGATGTTCAAGGATGCCGGTATCGCTGCCCGCGGCGAAGGCAACTTTGTGGTCTTTAACGGCCCCGATGAGCAGTTCGTCTCCGGTCGCGTCATCGGCGCAGACGGCGGCATCGGCGGCACCTACGCCGTGATGCCTGAACTGTATCTGGCCATGAACGAGCACATCAACAAGGGCGAAGTCAAGGAGGCTCAGGCCCTCCAGTATGAGGCCGACCGCATCATCTACAAGATGTGTGAGGCCCACGGCAACCTGTACGCCGTGCAGAAAGAGATCCTGCGCCGGATGTACGGTCTGGAGCTGGGCGGCGTGCGTGAGCCCATGCCCGGCCTGATCCCCGAGGATGAGCCCATCGTGGCCGAAGCACAGGCCATGATCGAAGCCGCCATCGCAAAACTGTAAGCCGAACAAGCGCCCCTCTCTCCGTCTCTTTTCAGAGGGGAGGCGGGCGCTTCTTTTTTGGAGGGAAAGCGTATGATCTGCGATACCCTGGATCAACTGCATCTGTACAAGGGGTTCCACAAAAACCTCGACACGGCCATTGAGTTTCTGGCCGCACACCCGCTGGATACCCTGCCGCTGGGCCGTACCGAAGTGGACGGCGACGAGGTGTTCATCAATGTGATGGATGCCGATCTCAAACCCCACACCGGTTCCCACGCCGAATATCACCGGCTCTACGCCGATCTGCAGATCGACCTGACCGGCGGCGAGGGCTGGGGCTACGAGACCGCCCCCGGCACCGAGGTGGAGCCCTACCAGCCGGATATCGGCAAAAAGGACAGCGAGGATGCCGTTTTCGGCGCTCTGGGCGAGGGGGGCGGTTCGTCCTCTTCTTCCCCGGTGAGCTGCACCGCCCCGGCGTGGAAATGCCCGGCTGCGATCGTGTCCGCAAAGCTGTTGTCAAGATCAAGATGGAGGATAAGTATCATGGATAAGGAAAAACTGTTTGCTCAGATCAAGGGCGGGCTGATCGTCTCCTGCCAGGCATTGGAGCACGAGCCCCTGTACACCAAGGAGGGCGGCGTGATGCCCCTGATGGCCAAGGCTGCCGCCATGAGCGGCGCGGTGGGCATCCGTGCCAACACCGTGCGGGACATCACCCAGATCAAGGAGGTCGTGGACCTGCCCGTGATCGGCATCATCAAAAAGGACTACCCCGGCACCCCCATGTACATCACTGTGACCATGAAGGAAGTGGACGAGCTGGTGGCCTGCGGCGTGGATATTCTGGCAGTGCAGGGCACGGGAGCCCTCCGCCCGGACGGCTCCACCTCCGCTGAGTTCATCCGCGCCATCAAGGCAAAGTACCCCGACCAGCTGGTGATGGCCGACTGCGACAACTTTGAGAACGCCATGGCCTGCGCCGAGGCCGGTGCCGACTTTGTGGGCACCACCATGCGCGGCTACACCCCTGAGACCCAGGGCATTGACGACATCGATTTTGATTTCGTCCACAAGCTGGCCACTGAGTGCCCCGCCAAAGTCATTGCCGAGGGCCACATCCACTACCCCGAACAGGCCGTCAAGGCACTGGAGGCCGGTGCTTTTGCACTGGTGGTGGGCGGTGCCATCACCCGCCCTGCCGAGATCACGGCCCGCTTCACCGGTGCCATCAACGCCATGAACAAGTAAAACGGAGACACTGAGATGAAACAGTATCTTGCGATCGATATCGGCGGCACTGCCGTCAATCTGGGCATCGTGGATGAGACCGGCGCGGTGGGCCCCAAGGCCGAGGAAAGTGTCAACTTTGACGGCTACCAGACCCCGGTGCTGACCACCGTGCTCAAAGCTGCCAAAGCCTTTGTGGAGACCCAGAACATCGACGTGAACACACTGGAAGGCGTGGGCGTTTCGGCCACCGGCCAGATCGACAGCCGCAAAGGCATCGTGGCCGGTACCTGCGGCAACTTTCCCAACTACATCAACAGCCCCATCCAGGCCGAACTGGAACGGCTCTTCGGCCTGCCCGTCACCGTTGCCAACGATGCCAACTGCATGACGCTGGGCGAGGTCTGGGTCGGCGGCGCAAAGGGTTATACCGATGTCATCGGCGTGACCCTGGGCACCGGCGTGGGCGGCGGCATCCTGACCGGCGGCCGCCTTTTGGAGGGTGCCCGCGGACTGGGCGGTGAGCTGGGCCACTACCGCACCCATGCACTGGACGGTATCCCCTGCACCTGCGGTGCCACCGGCTGCTGGGAGCGCTACGCCGCCACCACGGCCCTGGTACGGGCCGCACAGGAAAAGGACCCGGCCTGGAAAGACGGCCGCGCCATTTTTGCTGCCGCAGAGGCTGGCAACGAGACCGTTCTGGCCCTGCTGGATGCCTGGACGGATGAGATCGCACAGGGCCTTGCAGGCATGGTGCACATCTTCAACCCGCAGCTCATTCTCATCGGCGGCGGCGTGCGCGCCCAGCAGAAGCTGCTCATCGAGCCCATTGCCGCCAAAGTCAGGGCCTCCGTTATGCCCGCCTTTGCCGAGGGGCTGGAGATCCGCGCCGCCCAGCTGCACAATGATGCCGGTATGGTAGGCGCAGTCTATTACTTCCGCCAGCAGCACGGCGAAACCTGATCATCTGAACGATCAAAGGAGTGTATTGCGATGAAAACTCACATTCTCTGCCTGGGCGACTCCAACACCCACGGCTATTGCGCAGACCTGAAGGACAACGCCGACGGCGGCATCCGCTTCAACGAGGACGAGCGCTGGACCTGCCGCCTGCAGACTGCTCTGGGCGACAAGTATCTGGTAACCGAAGAGGGCCTTTCCGGCCGCACCACCGTTTTTGTAGACCCCATCCACGAGTCCATGGATGCTCTGAGCGTGGCCTATCCCCTGCTCAAGAGCCATGAAGTCATCGACCTGCTCATCATCATGCTGGGCACCAACGATGTGAAAGAGCGCTTTAACGCAAACGCCGCCTGCATTGGTGCGGGCATGGAGCGCCTGATCCAGAAGTGCAAGACCGTGGATTGCTGGGGCGGCAAGGCACCTAACATTCTGGTGGTGGCGCCGCCCTGCATCAAGGACGGCTTCCACGATGCCGTCATGGGCGACGGCTGTGTGGAGAAGTCCAAGGGCGTTGCCGGCTGGTACAAGATTATTGCAGAGCGCAACAACGTCCATTTCCTGGATGCTGAAGGCTGCGAGTTCAACCAGATCGACTTCATGCACCTGACCCGTAAGGGCCACGCACAGCTGGCCGAAAGCTGGCCGAGCTGGTGCCGACGCTGCTCTGAGTCAAAAAGAACAACCCTCTCCGTCATTGCCTCGCAATGCCGCTTCACCCTTTCGGGGAAGCAGGCAAAGCAAAAGGCTTTGACGGAGAGGGTTGTTTTCTTTTGTCAGATGTAATCCGAAATATACGGGATCTTATGGAAGAGCACGTCATCCAGCCGTTCCACAGCCTCTTCCCTGCCCTCGATGCGTTCCAGCTCATACAGACGCTCTGCGGTCTTGTAGCCCAGCAGCAGGGTGGTAAAGGTGCCGATGCCCATTTTCAGGTGATACTCAGCGGGTTCACGGGTCATGGTGCAGTGCCCATCCGCAAAGCGAACGTTGAACGTCCGGTCGTTCCATGGCAGAAGCGAGTCCTCGATCTCCAGCTCGATGCACAGGGTGCCGCCGTCCGGGTCACAGGGGTAATCGGCGAGGAAATCCTCCACGTCGATGATGCGTCCCATGGCATAGGGGCGGATGCTTTCCTTGATGTCGCCATCGTCCATCTCAAAGGCGATGGGTTCGCTGAAATAGGTGCTGCCGTGCACCTCATCGATCATGGAATCATGGGCATGGATATACTCCCACAGGCCTTTCTGGGCCTCGCGGTTGAGGTAGACCATCTCCTTGATGTGCATGATGTCGTTTTTGATGAGGTAGACCATGTAGCCGCAGGGCTTATCCTTGACGTTGTAGTAGACCGCAACATTGGTATCGTCCTCATCCCAGCGCCAGTATTCTTCCCAGGCCAGACTGTTGCGGAACAGACAGCCATGGGTGATGGACGCAAAGTGGGAGTGCAGCTCATGGAACTCGGTGTTATCCCAGCTGACGCGCCGGACATAGCCGGAGGCCTTGACCTTGGTGGGGATCTGCCGGTCCTTGATGTTGAACGAGATCTTGTTGGAAACGATTTCCCAGCCCAGGTGATGGTACAGCGGAATGCTGTACGGGTAGAGCAGGGCGAAGGATTTGCCCTCTTCGTGCATCTGGGTCAGGCCCTTGATCATCAGGTGCTTCATAATGCCCTGCCCGGTGTACTCCGGGTAGGTGCAGACACTGGTGACAAAGCCCACATGGTAGACCGTATCGTAGATGTTCATTTTCAGCGGATAGACGGCAAACTGGGACACCAGCGTGTCTCCATCAAAGCAGCCCAGAACATCGGCACGTTCCAGCACCGGGAACTTGGACTGCTTGATTTCCTCGTCCTTCCAGCCTGTGGCAGTCAGCTCTTCTTCCGTGACCTGAAAGGTGTAGCGGAGCAGTGCGTTGTACTGATCCAGATCCTTCGCTTCCAGATAACGGGTCAGATAATGGTCTGCGGCGTTCATACGAACACCCCCCGTCCTTACGGGGTCAGACGGTTGGGGCCGCGGAACAGGAACTCCGCGTCCTTGATGCTCTCGCCCACCAGCAGCATGGTCAGGCGGTCGATGCCCAGACCGAAGCCGCCATGCGGGGGCAGCCATACCGGAAGAACTCCAGATAGAACTTGACATCCTCAGCCAGACCCTTTTTTCCTCAGCCTGCTTCTTCAGCACCTCATAGCGGTGCTCGCGCTGAGCACCGGTGGTAATCTCCACACCGCGCCAGATCAGGTCGTAGCCCTGAGGCACGCCGTTCTCGTCGCGCATGTGGTAGAAGGCGCGCTTCTCAGCATCGTAATCCGTGACGAAGAGGAACTCGTGGTTATAGTGCTTCTTCACCCAGTCGTAGCTCAGGCGCTCAGCCTCGGTGGTCAGGTCGCCCTTCTCGGAATCGTCCACCACATAGCCGAAGTCCTCTTCCAGACCCTTGTACAGGTCAGCCAGCTTGACCACGGGGAACGGGGTCTCGGGCACGATGACTTCCTTACCGAACAGCTCCTGGATCTGATCGCCGTAAGCGTCCTTCACAGCCTGCAGGCCAGCCTTGAGCAGCTGCTCCTCCATGGCCATGACATCCTTGTAAGAGGTGATGTAGCTGAACTCCAGATCGAAGCCGGAGAACTCCGTGGCATGCTTGTTGGTATAGCTCTTCTCGGCGCGGAACACAGGGCCGGTCTCGAAGATGCGCTCAAAGCCTGCAGCCATTGCCATCTGCTTGTAGAACTGGGGGCTCTGTGCCAGATAGGCATTGCGGTCGAAGTAATCCACCTTGAACACCTCAGAGCCGCTCTCGCTGGCAGCAGCGATCAGCTTGGGGGTGTGGATCTCGATGAAGTTCTGGTCCAGCAGGAACTTGCGCATGGCGTTGACCATGCAGCTCTGGGCCTTGAACATCAGCTGGTTCTCGTCGGTGCGTAGATCGACCCAGCGGTAATCAATGCGCTGGTCGATGCTGGAACGCTCCACCGCCTTTTTCTTCTTGGTGGCGGCAATGGCCTTACGGGCAATGGGCAGTGCATCCGCAATGCTCTCCACCTCGATGGCCTCGGGGATCATCTCGATGCCGCCCATCTTGACGTAGTCGTTCTCGACCACCTTACCGGTGACAGTGATGACAGAATCAGGGGTCAACTGATCAATGGTGGGCACCAGATCAGGATGATCCTCCTTTTCAACGGTGATCTGCAGCTTGCCGGTGATATCCTTCAGTACGATAAAGGCCATATACTTGCTGTTGCGCAGGTTTTCAATAAAGCCCTGTACCTTGACCGTATTGCCAATTTCCTTTTGTACCTCGTTGATGTAGGTGCGATTCATGGAAATCCTCCTTTGATGTCTTATACCGTTTTATTATACGCTTTTCAGGGGATAAATCAAGTATTCTGCCCGGGCCAGTCTTACTTCTTGTGGTTTTCCTCTTCGTGCAAAGTGCCGGTGCCGCCCTCGACCACACCGTCGTGGTCGAGCACCGCCCTGATGGTGCCAAAGAAGCACTTTACGTCCATGCCAAAGCTCAGATGCTCCACATAGTAGCCGTCCAGCCGGGCCTTGTCCACGATCTCCAGCTCATCCCGCCCATGGATCTGGGCCCAGCCGGTCAGGCCGGGGCGGACATCGTTGGCACCGTACTTGTCCCGCTCGGCCAGCAGGTCATACTGGTTCCACAGCGCCGGGCGTGGGCCGATGACTGCCATATCGCCCACAAAGATGTTCCAGAGCTGGGGCAGCTCGTCCAGACTGGTCTTGCGCAGGAAGTGCCCCACCCGGGTGATATACTGATCCGGGTCCTTGAGCATGTGGGTGGGCATATCGTGGGGGGTGTCGATGCGCATGGTGCGGAACTTGAGGATATTGAAATGCTGTTTGTGGATGCCCACCCGCTTCTGCCTGGAAAAAGATCGGTCCCGGAGAGTCGAGCTTGATGGCAAGGCAAAGGATGAGCAGCAGCGGCGAGAGCACGATCATGCCGCAGAGGGACAGAATGACCGCCAGCAGCCGCTTGATGCCGTTTCGATACATGGAAGATCCTCCCTTTTCAGAGTACCTTTTATTATAGCAAGCCCTTCGACAGTTTGCAATCCATTCCGTGCAGTTTCACGCCCGAGGGGCTCCAGGCAGGCGCAGCAGAAGTATTGGCTGTGCGCAGACCACAAAACGCCTGTTTTGTTGCATTATTTATCCTGTTTTCTCTCTTGTTCTGGAACGATTTCTGCCGTATCATTACAGTAACAACTCTATCTGAAACAGGAGGTCTATTCTGTGATCCAGCGTTTTTCTTTCGGGCATCCCTTCCCCACCCAGAGCGTTGTGCTGTCTCTTCCCGCGGAAAGCGGCCCCGTCCCCTTTCTGACTCCCGATGGCACCGGCTGGCGGCTCACCCTCAGTGAGCAGGCTGCGGTCTACGGTCTGGGGGAATGCCCCGCGGCATCAACAAGCGCGGCTGGCACTACATCACCAACAACACCGATGAATCCCGCCACAGCGAGGACAAGCTTTCCTTCTATGGTGCGCACAATTTCCTGCTGGTGCGGGATGGTAGCACCTGCTTTGGCCTGTTCGTGGATTTCCCGGGCAAGGTGTATTACGACATCGGCTATACCCGCCACGATCTATTCTCTTTCCACACCGAGACCTCCCGACTATGATCTGTATCTCCTCTCCGGCGGGAACGAGAATGCGATCTGCAAGGAGTTCCGCACCCTCATCGGCCGCAGCTATATCCCACCCAAGTGGGCATTCGGTCTGGCACAGAGCCGCTGGGGCTACAAGACCGAGGAGGACGTACGGGAGATCGCCCAGCAGTATCAGGCCCACAGCCTGCCGCTGGACATGATCTGTATGGACATCGAGTATATGCAGGACTATGCCGATTTTACCGTAAATAAGGAACGTTTTCCTGATCTTGCGAAGCTCTCCGCCGACCTGAAAGCGCAGGGCATCCGGCTGGTGCCCATCATCGATGCCGGCGTGCGCATCGACCCCAACGACCCCACCTGCACCGAGGGGGTGGAGAAGGGATATTTCTGCACCAAAGCCGATGGCACCCCCTTTGTGGCGGCAGTCTGGCCCGGCAAGGCCTACTTTGCCGACTTCCTGCGCCCGGAAGTGCGGGACTGGTTCGGCCACAATTACAAGGCGCTGACCGACTGCGGTATTGAGGGCTTCTGGAACGATATGAACGAGCCCTCCCTCTTCTACTCACCTGAGCGGCTGCGCGCTTTTCTGAACGATATGGCCGCCCTGCGGAGAAGGACAACATTGAGCAGGAGGAGTTTTTCCTGCGCGTGGTGGGCGGTGCCATGGGCCTGATGAACAGCCCGGCAGACTACGCCAGCTTCTACCACGAGGTGGACGGCCAGAAAGGTGCGCCACAATCAGGTCCACAACCTTTATGGCGGCAGCATGACCCGCGCTGCCGGGGAGGCCTTTGCCGACCTGCGCCCCGGCAGGCGCACCTTGCTGTACAGCCGTTCCAGCATCATTGGCAGCCACCGGTACGGCGGCATCTGGCTGGGCGACAACCATTCCAGCTGGGAACAGCTGCTGGCCAACATTCAGATGATGCCCAGTGTGCAGATGTGCGGCTTTTTGTACACCGGTGCCGACCTCTGCGGCTTCTCCTCCGATACCACGCCGGATCTTGCCCTGCGCTGGCTTGAGTTCGGTCTGCTCACCCCGCTGATGCGCAACCACTCCGCAGTTGGCACCCGGATGCAGGAATACTACCGCTTCCCCGAGGTGCTGCCCGCTGTGCGCAATATGATCCGTCTGCGCTACGCCCTGCTGCCCTACCTGTACAGCGAATTTATGAAAGCCGCGCTGGAAAACACCAGCTACTTCCGGCCGTTGGCCTTCGACTACCCGGATGACCCCGATGCCCGGGAGGTGGAAGATCAGCTTCTGCTGGGCGAGGGCCTGATGGCCGCTCCCGTCTATGTCCAGAACGCCCACGGGCGGCATGTCTACCTGCCCGAATCCATGAAGCTCCTGCGCCTGCGGGCTGTGGACGACTACGATGAAGAGATCCTGCCCGCCGGACACCACTATATCCGCTGTGCGCTGGACGAAGTGCTGTTGTTCCTCCGTCCGGGTCACATCGTTCCCGTGGCACAACCCGCCAACAACACCTCTGAGCTGGATGATGCCAGCCTGACTCTGTGGAGCTTCCTGCCCGACGGCGAATCTGCTGAGTACCGGATGTACCGGGATGACGGTGTGACAACAGAATATGAGAAGAAAGAGCACTGGAAAACGCTGCAGATCCATCATTCCTGATCGAAGTGTCCCGGAAAGGCAGGATCTCCCCTGCGCAGCATCTTGTATTTTACAGAAAACTGTATTATAATGTAGATGTTCTTTACAAATTGCGTTGTGCCGCAAAACGGCACGGCGCATTTTTTACGCTTCAATTTTGGTGCAAGAGTATGAGAGAAGTTTCAAAGGAGGCGGAGCTTTCATGGCACAAATGTCCCAAGGCCGGTGATCTGACCAGCGGCCCGATGCTGAAAAAGATCATCCTGTTTTCCCTGCCGTTGGCGGCATCCAGCTTTTTGCAGCTGCTGTTCAATGCTGCCGATGTGGTCGTGGTGGGCCGGTTCGTCGGCAGCGCCGCGCTGGCAGCAGTTGGTTCCAACGGTGCGCTCATCAACCTGCTGGTCAACCTGTTTGTCGGCCTTGCGCTGGGTGCAAACGTTGTGGCTGCCCGCTGCTATGGCGCAAAGGATGACCAGGGCGTGCACGAAGCGGTGCAGACCGCTGTTACCCTGAGCCTTGTGGGCGGCGTGCTGATGGCTTTTGTTGGCTTTTTTGCAGCCCACGGCCTGCTGGAACTGATGTCCAGCCCCGAGGATGTCATTGACCTTGCCACCCTTTACCTGAAGATCTACTTCATCGGAATGCCGATGACCATGCTGTACAACTTCAACGCCTCCCTGCTGCGTGCCGTGGGCGACACCCGCCGCCCGCTGGTCTGTCTGGCGGTGGCAGGTGTCATCAATGTGGTGCTGAACCTGCTGTTCGTCATCGTGTTCCAGATGAGCGTGGCGGGTGTTGCGCTGGCCACCATCCTCAGCCAGACGGTATCCGCCATTATGGTCACGGTGCTGCTGGTCAAGGAAGAGGGTGCCATGCACCTTGACCTGCGGCATCTGGGCTTCCACAAGAAAGCCCTGCTGCAGATCATCCAGATCGGCCTGCCCGCCGGTCTGCAGAGCACCGTGTTCAGCCTGTCCAACGTGGTGATCCAGTCGGCTATCAATTCCTTTGGCTCCACGGTCGTGGCCGGAAACTCTGCCGCATCCAACCTCGAGGGCTTCATCTACACCGGCATGAATGCCTTTGCGCAGGCGGCCGTGACCTTTACCAGCCAGAACGTGGGTGCCCGCCGGTACGACAACCTCGACCGCGTCATGCGCAACTGTCTGCTCTGCGTCACTGTGGCGGGCCTGTTCCTGGGCTGCGGCGCTTACTTTGGCGGTGAGGTCCTGCTGCACTTCTACTCCACGGATGAAGCCGTGGTGGCTGCCGGCCTGTCCCGGATGCAGATCATCTGCACTGCCTACTTCCTGTGCGGCATAATGGACACTCTGGCCAGCTGCCTGCGCGGACGCGGCTACTCGGTGATTCCCATGATCGTCAGCCTGGTGGGCAGCTGCCTGCTCCGTCTAGTCTGGATCGCAACCATCTTCCGGATGTTCCGCTCCACCGGCACGCTGTACATCAGCTATCCCATCAGCTGGGCCCTGACCGCAGGGGTGCATCTCATCTGCCTGCTGGTCGTGCGCAAAAAGATGAACGATCAGCTGAAGGAAGAGCGCCACCTGGCCGCATAACAAAAAACTCTCTCCTGTGCTCAGCAGGAGGGCATTTTTTGTTTACAGCATCTTCTTTAACAGATATCGGTCATACCCGCCGTACATCTCACGGCGGTCGGCAATGACAAAACCGCAGGCAAGGGCATTGTTCAGGCTGTATTGATTCTCCGGGCTGACGGTGGCCCCGATGCCCACGATGCCGGGCCGGACAAGGGGCAATGCCGCTTCCAGCAGCTTCCGCTGCAGGCCGTTGCCCCGCCAGTCCGGGTGGACCACTGCGCTGTCGGCATTGGCCCAGTGCTCCCACTCCTCCCGGGGCACCCCCAGAAAGGCTGCATAGTTGTGCGCGCTCCGGCCGCAGTAGCGCAGGATAAAGTACGCCCCCAGCCGTTCGCCGTCGTATGCCCCGATGCACAGGCCCTCCCTCAGGTAGGCCGTGATATTCTCCAGTGTGTCCGGCACAAACTGCTCCGGGTGAGGCATAACGGCCCGCACTTCGTTCTGCAAAGCAAAGAATGCGGCGGCATCTGCAGGGCCGCACCGGCGCAGGCGAATGGGAAGCTGTGCAGGTCGACCACACACTTTTTGCAGTATCAGTTCCATTTTGTGAACCCTCCAAAAATAAAATCATACTTTCTGCTGGATTCCAGTATAATTACCATTCAAAATAAAGTCAAATCATGCTATAATGAAAGTAAGAAAATCTGTCCGGCGCAGCTTTTGGGATGCAGGGCAGGTTTTCCCAAGTCCAGGCGGGCACTGCCCCGCCCGCGAACCGGAGGAACAGCCCATGAAAGAATCCAGCTCTTCGTCATCCATCCGCCTGGGCGGTGCGGTCATCAGTGACCGTGTCGTCGCGGCGCTTCTGGAAGAACTGCGCACCGGCCGCTACGCCGATGCCGACCGCCTGCCCGCCGAGGTCGATCTGGCCGCGGAACTCGGTGTCAGCCGTACCGTGATCCGGGACGCGCTGAGCGAGATGGAGCGCGCCGGTTACATTGAGCGCGTGCGCGGCATTGGCACAGTGGTCAACCGCACCGTGCTCGGCCTGCGCAGCCGCCTTGACCAGAAGCTGGAATATTACCCGTTGATCCGCAGCTTTGGCAGCTACCCCCACGCCGATGGCATCCAGATCTATCCCATCCGCGCCGGGGCCGAGCTTGCCCGGGATCTTGCCATTGCACCGGGGGACGAGGTCATCTGCATCAAAAAACGCATTCTGGCCGACACCACCCCGGTCATCTACTCCATCGATTATCTGCCCCGCGCCCTCTTTGGCAGCCGGGACTACACCCGCATCGACCTGAGCGGCGGCGTGTTCGATATCCTGGAGCAGGAATGCAACCAGCAGATCTCCTCGAATGTGGCCCACCTCAAGGCCAGCTGCGGCGACGAGGCCATCCGGGCTGCCATGCGCCTTGCTCCCGGCGAGGCCATGCTGCTGCTGGATGAGATCTGCTTCAACCGTCTGTGCCACCCGGTCATGCGCTCACTGAGTTATTACACAAATTTCTTCGATTTTTCCATTCTACGAAAATTACTTTGACGGAGGTAAAATTCATGCGCCATCTCATTGATCCCTTGGATTTCAGCCCGGAGGAGATCACCTCTCTGCTGGATCTGGCCGACCGCATCCGCTCCGACCCTGCCGCTTACCAGGACGTTGCGGCCCACAAGAAGCTCGCCACTCTGTTCTACGAGCCTTCCACCCGCACCCGTCTCTCCTTTGAGGCGGCCATGCTGAATCTGGGCGGTCATGTGCTGGGCTTCCCCAGTGAAACGGTCTGCAGCGCATCCAAAGGCGAAAGCGTTGCAGATACCATCCGTGTGGTCTCCTGCTACGCCGATATCGTGGCCATGCGCCATCCCAAAGAGGGTGCGCCGTTCCGCGCTTCCCGCTACTCCCGCATCCCGGTCATCAATGCCGGTGACGGCGGCCACCAGCACCCCACCCAGACCATGACCGATCTGATGACCATCCGCACCCGGATGGGTCGGCTGGATAATCTGACCATCGGCCTGTGCGGCGATCTGAAGTTCGGCCGCACCGTCCATTCTCTCATCAAGACCATGGCACGCTGCAAGAACGTCCGCTTTGTGCTGATCAGCCCCGAGGAGCTGCGGGTGCCGGATTATATCATCAACGACGTGCTGGAAGCCAAGGGCATCGAGTACCGCGAGACCCGCAGCCTGGAAGAATTCATGCCGGAGCTGGATATCCTGTACATGACCCGTGTGCAGAAGGAGCGTTTCTTCAACGAGGAGGATTACATCCGCCTGAAGAACAGCTACATTCTGACCAGCGAGAAGATGACCCTGCCGTGCCAAGCCCGAAATGGCAGTGCTGCATCCCCTGCCCCGCGTGAACGAGATCGCACTGGATGTGGACGATGACCCCCGTGCCGCCTACTTTGAGCAGGTGCAGAACGGCGTTTACGTCCGTATGGCACTGATCATGACGCTGCTGGGTCTTGCCGACCCCAAGGCACCGAAGGAGGGCAACTGATATGCTGAACATTGACGAGATCCAGAACGGCATCGTGATCGACCACATCAAGGCCGGCACCGCCGTGGGCCTGATGGAACTGCTGGGCATCACCGGCAACAAGACCGCCAACGTGGCACTGATCCAGAATGCGCGCTCCCACAAGGCCGACTGCGGCCGCAAGGACATCATCAAGGTCGAGGGGGATGCCTCCTGGCTGAACCTGGACGTGCTGGCCTACCTTGACCCTGACATCAGCGTGACCGTGATCGAAAACGGCAAGGCTGTGCGCAAGGAAAAGCCGAAGCCCCCAAGCGTCTGGTGAACATTGTGCGGTGCCGCAATCCCCGCTGCATCTCCTCCATTGAAGAGGAATGTGACCAGATCTTTGAGATGAGCTCCAACGGCAAATACCGCTGCATCTACTGTGAGCAGGAGCTGCAGGTGAAGCCGGAATAATCGGTACAAAAGCAAAAGGCAGTGCGTCCCACGCGGCGCACTGCCTTTTGTTTGCTACACGAAATCCTCCCGCATCGGGGTGAAGATATCCAGCAGGATGCCCGCTTCCGTGCAGGTGCAGCCATGCTCCACACCGTCCTCCTTCCGGCCCGATCTCAAACAAAAAAGCCCGACAAAGCTCCCTCCGGCAGCACCGCCCGGCATCCCATTCCCACATACGATGCCGTGCAGATGCAGTGCATTCAGAAGGTCTCTATCTGCAGCAATCCCCCAAGATCGCCATTCAGAGCTTCGTCAGACTTTTTATTCGTAAAGACGTTCCGGCCCACGCACACACGCCTGCGTTCCCGGATGTTCCTTCCTCTGTCGGCCGCAAACCATACAGCGGGGAGGCGCTCCTGCCTTTAACTTGGTTTCATTGTAGCAGATTCCGATGAAACTTTCACCCCAAATGTCATATTCTGCAGGGTTTCATGTCATAACTTGCGGAGCGGGATGGTGCAGGTAAAGCGGAACCAGCACCCCCGGCAGCTGATGGTATATTCGCCGCCGTATTTTTTCAGCACATCCCGCACGTTCCACAGCCCGAAGCCGTGGCCCGCCCCTTTCTGAGAGATGCGGGGCAGCTGACCGTACACGAGGTTCAGGTCCTTTTTCACCCGGTTGCGGACAGAGAGTACCACCTCGTCCTCGCTCTTCCGCATCCGTACATAGACCTCCGGCGGATCAGCCTGCGCGGCGGCCTCAATGGCATTGTTGAGCAGGTTGGAGAGCACGATCACAAGATCCGTCTGGCCCATGGGCATATCCCGCAGATCGGGCAGATCAAAATAGACCATGACTCCTTTTCGGCTGGCTTCCTCGTACTTTTTGCTGAGCAGGGCATCCAACAGGGGGTTGTGGGTGTTCATAATGGTGGTATTCGCCGCAATGGTCTTTGTGAGCGTGGAAAGGTAGGCCTTTGCGCCCTCGTAATCTCCCTGCTGGAGCAGCAGAGCCAGTGCCTCGGTGTGGTTGGTGAACTCATGGGTCAGCCGCCGCTGAGTCTTGTAGGATTCCAGAAGAGCTTCTGCGCTCTTCTTCTGGCGCACAGCCTCCACCATCAGTGTCTGCTGCTGCAGCATCTGGTCGTTGACCATCTGCACGATTCCCAGATGGATCAGCACTGCTATGGTCAGACCAAAGGTCAACATCATGTTCATCATGCTGGGCACTTCACTGCCGCCGGATACCATCAGCACGATGTTCAGCACCACAACGATGCCAGGAAAGAAGGACATGACCAGCATCTGCAGCGGGGTCAACGCCTGCTCCCGCCGCCAGCGCCGGATAATGTAGGCTGCAAGCAGGCCAGCCCCCACAACAGCAGCAACCAGCAGGAACAGACAGCTGCGGTAGCGCCAGACCTCCCGGACCGGAATGTGCTTACACCAGGCAAAGGTGTAGCTGACTGTATTTTCCGTCAGCAGGCACATAATGCCGTTGACAAGGCAGGCCGAGAGCTTCTGGTTCCAGCTTCCGCCGAAAAAGAGCACCGTGACCAACAGGTAGATGACGTTCAATATCACAGATCCGATATTGAAAAAACCAATGTCATGCCGGATCGAAGCCGCCAGAAATACTGCTGCCAGCAGGGCTGCCCACAGGCAGGGGAAGCGGAATCTCCTGCCGCGGCCCAGAAATGCATGGTCCACCATGATAAAAGCCGCCCACTGGCCAACGCAGACCAGATGCCCCATCAGAAGCCAGAGCATTTCCTTAGTCATCCCCAAACTGCCCCTTCCATTCCAGATAGGTGCTGCGGATCTCAGCATAGCCGTTCCGGCTCACGCCCAGCTTGACCCCATTGCGCAGAGTGACCATATAGCTGCTTCTGCCGGATGTACTTCATATTGACCACCGCGCTCCGCCCCACCCGCAGAAAGCCGTTCTCAAACAGGGCCTGCGGCAGCTCGTTCAGCTTGCCATAGTAGGAGCACAGGGGCTGGTGAGCCACATCCCCGTAAACGTTGATCTTGCGCAGGTCGCTTTCGAGGTAGTAGATGCTGTCGTAGGGCAGCTCAGTCTCGGTGCGGTTCTGCCGGATGGTCAGGGTCTTGGGAGCCCGGTGATCCTGCTCGTGCAAAATGGCATCCAGACAGCGGGGCAGCTGGCAGTCCAAATCGCGCTTGAGGATATAGCGGAAGGCGTTCACGGTGTACCCCTCCGGGGCAAATTCCAGATAGGCCGACACATACACCAAGCAGATCTCCGGGCTGCGCTGCCGCAGCTGGCGCCCCAGCGAGATGCCGTTCATGGTGTCCAGATCCACATCCAGCAGCGCCACCTGATACAGATCAAGGTCCCGCCGGGCCAGTGTCTCTTCCCCGCTGTGGCAGACGGTGCATTCCACCTGCAGGCCCCGCAGCGCAAAGAAATCCCGGACGAGCGTTTCCACGCGGGCAGCAAACACCGCATCGTCATCACAGATCAAAATGTGCATTGTGTCCTCCAACAAAAACGCCCTCTCCGTCAGTGCTTCGCACTGCCGCCTCTCCCAAAGGGCGAGGCAATTGCTGCTCTGACTTCAGGCTGTGCAAGTTGCTTACCCATCAGATGCGTTGCCCCCCTTGGGGGAGCTGGCGAGGGACTGCAAGACTGAGAGGGTTTATTTCCTTATGCAAAGAATTTGTCGTAGATGCCAAAGGCGAAGATGAACAGCACGATCACGGGCAGGCCGTAGGTCAGGTAGCCGCGCATCCAATCGTGGATCTTCAGCCCCTTGCCGGTGTTGACCTTCCTTCTTATAGTTGTCCCAGCCCCAGCCATAGCGGGAAACGCAGAACAGCAGGTAGACCAGGCTGCCCAGCGGCAGGAACAGATTGCTGACAAGGAAATCCTCGAAGTCCAGCACCGCACCGCCAAACACGGCAAAGCCATCCCAGGCCCAGAGGTTATACCCCAGCACGCAGGGCATGGACAGCAGGATGATGAGGAACAGGTTGACGAGGCTGGACTTTTTCCGGGTCCAGTGCATCAGCTCCATACCGCAGCAGATGATGTTCTCGAACACTGCCAGCACCGTGGACAGGGCCGCAAATGCCATGAACAGAAAGAACAGGCTGCCCCACAACCTGCCCAGCGCCATGTTGGCAAAAAATATTGGGCAGGGTGATGAAGATCAGGCTGGGACCTGCGGTCTGATCCACACCAAAGGTGAAACAGGCCGGGAAGATGATGAGGCCGGCCGTGATGGCCACAAAGGTATCCAGCACCACCACACGGACGCTCTCGCCCAGCAGGGAGTGTTCCTTGCCGATGTAGCTGCCAAAAATAGACATAGCACCGATGCCCAGGCTCAGGGTGAAGAAGGCCTGATTCATCGCACCCACCAGGGTGTTGACGATGCCAACCTCCTTCATGCGGCCAAAGTCAGGCACCAGGAAGAAGGAAAGGCCCTCCTTTGCGCCGTCCATGAAGAGGCTGTTCACGGCCAGAATAACCATGATGAGGAGCAGGGCGATCATCATGCCCTTTGGTCACACGCTCCAGACCGTTCTGCAGGCCCTTGGCGCAGACCAGAATGCCCAGAACGACCACGAACACCATCCAGAAGGTCATAATGCCGGGGCTTGCCAGCATCTCGGTGAACTTGCCCGCCACCTCGTCTGCGTTCAAGCCGGAGAGCTTTCCAGCGGCAGTCATATAGAAATAGTGCAGCATCCAGCCTGCAACGGTGGTGTAGAACATCATCAGCAGGTAACAGCCGATCAGGGTAAAATAGCCGTGGACATGCCACTTCTGACCCGGCTTTTCCAGCACCTGATAGGCGCGCACCGGGCTTTTGCGGCTGGTACGGCCCACAGCAAATTCCATGGTCATAATGGGCAGACCCAGAATGACCAGGAACAGCAGGTAAAAAACAGTACAAAGGCTCCTCCGCCGCCCTGACCTGCCATATAAGGAAATTTCCACACGTTGCCAATGCCGATGGCACAGCCTGCCGACAGCAGGATGAAGCCCAGCCGCGATTTCAGCGTTTCACGTTCCATAGTAAATTTGTCCCCTCCAATAATTTCAGCCGCCCGCCTTCCGCGCGAAAAACAGGCGAAATCAGTTTATTATATCACAAATTGGAAGAGAATGGAGTGCTTTTTTTTCGTATTTTCCCTTGCAAATTTCTTTCATCTTATATAAAATAGACAAGATGAAATGTGTACAACACGGAAAGGAACAACCGGATGGTCTCAGACGAAACAGCCTACCGGAAGTATCTGGCCGGAGACGAAGCTGCCGCTCAGCTGTTGGTGGAGCGGTATGGCGACGCGCTGACCCTTTACATCAACGGCGTGCTGGGCGATATCCACGAGGCAGAGGATCTGATGATCGAAGCCTTGCCCATATTTTTGCAAGAGAGCGGCCCATTCAGGATGGCTGCTTCAAGGCTTACCTCTATAAAACCGGGCGCAATCTCGCATTGCGCTGCAAGACCCGGCGGCGGTTTTTTCTGCCGCTGGAGGAACTGCCTTTTGAACTGCCGGACGAGGCACTGGCCGAAACCGGGCTGTTCCAGAACGAACAGCACCAGCAGCTGTACGCCGCACTGGGCAAGCTCAAAAAGGAATACCGGGAGACACTTTTTCTGGTCTATTTTGAAGAACTGAGCTACCGGCAGGCCGCACAGGTGCTGGGACGCACCGAGCAGCAGGTAACGAACCTTGTGTACCGGGGCAAGCAGCAGCTGAAACAACTTTTAGAACAGGAGGGATATCAGTATGAAAACTGATGCCGAACGGATGGCGCTGATCCGCCAGCGCACGGCCCAGCTGCAGCGTCAGGCACGCGCACGGCAGATGCTGCTGATCGATGCAGGCTGTATGGCGGCCTGTCTTGGTGCTGGTGGTCTGCCTGGGCCTTGCCATGCCCGGCTGGGCAGGCACATCGGTCGCGCTGCATGTTTCCCCCACCGGCACCGCCGGGATGTTGAGTGAGCGCGGAGCCGACGGTTATATCCTGGTGGGCGTACTCTCGTTCCTGCTGGGCTCCTGCGTGACCATCCTGCTCTACCGCCTGCGCCGCAGCAATGAAAAGAAGCACACGAGGGACGACGATGAGCTTTGAGATCATTGACAACACCTTTCAGGTGATCGTGCTGGCTGCGATGGCGCTCCTCGCCTTTCTCCTCGCCTTCCGGCGCAGCAGCCGCTCCTGCCTGATCCTGGCGTTCGGCTACGCCAGCTTTATGATGGGTACTTTGTACTACCTGCTCCATCTGATCATACTGGGCCATGGGCCGCAGGTGTTTTATGTGGCCGAATGCTCCTGGATGGCCTCGTATTTCTTTTTTCTCTCGCTGGAGATCCTCTATTGGGAGGGCCTGCACCCGCCGTTCTCCCCTTTTGCGCTGGCGGCCGGGGTGGTCATTGCCGGAGTTGTCATGCGGGTGCAGGTGTTTGGCCCCCTTCTCCGCTGATGTCTGGTGTGCTGGCGCTCACCTTTGGCACGCTGGCCTATCTCTGTTTTTCGGCCCTGCAAAAGGAAAAACGACTCCGGCCTTATGAGATCGCACTTATGTTTGAAATGTCCTTGCAGATCCTTCTGTTCGTTGCCTCCGAGTTCATCCGTGATTACACCCGGTTCAACCTTTACTATGCTGTGGACATCCTGTTGACCCTCACACTGGTCAGCTTCCTGCCCCATATCCTGCGGGAGGAACCCCATGACCTACATTGAAAACATCTTTTTGTGCCTGGCGCTTCCCATGCTGCTCTCCCTGCTGTTCACATCGGGCAGCCCCCGGCGCTTTACCCTGTTCGTGGTGCTGGGCATGGCTACCTGCCTGCTTTCGGCTTATGTCAGCAGCTTTTTCATGGGGCGGCACCAGTGCAGTGCCGTGACCACCGCCATAGAGATCGCACCTGTCTGCGAGGAGATCCTGAAGCTGCTGCCTCTGCTGCTCTACTTTTTGATCTTTGAGCCGGATTCCCACAAGCTGACTCCTGCGGACATTGGCATTGCAGTGGGCTTTGCTACCTTTGAAAACGTCTGCTACCTGACCGAAAACGGTGCAGGAAGTTTTGTTTTCCTGCTCATCCGCGGCATGTCCGCCGGGGCCCTGCATCTGGTCTGCGGCATCCTGACCGGTCTGGCACTGGCCTATGTGTTCCGCCGTCCGTGGCTCACCTGCACCGGCACGGTGGGGATTCTGGGGTCTGCATGGTGCTGCACGGCATCTACAACCTGCTGATCACCGCCGACGGCTTCTGGCAGATGGTCGGGTACTTCTTTCCTTCTGCCATCATCTTCACCCTGTTTGCGGCAAGGCTGCTCCACAGGGGCAGGCACACTGTTTTTCACTGACCGTTTCCCGCTCTTTCCCGGAGCGGGAAATTTTTGAACTTTTTTCAAATTTGGGTGAAAGGAATCGGCGCGAACTGTATTATAGGAGATAGAGAGGACGGAAAGCAGCCGCTCTGATGATCTCTCAAAAGGAGGGACTGTCCATGACCCAGAAGGCGAGTGTTCGTATGGAGGAAATTCGCCGCCGCACACGCAGGCTTCGTCAAAGGCGGGCACATCGAATCAACTGCACTCTCTCCGCAGTTTGTCTGTTTTTGACAGTCGGCATTGCGTCCCTGCTGTATCAGGAGCATGTTCCGGGTCTTTCCATCGTTCTGGCCGGGTACGGCTCGGTGCTGCTGCACAGCGGCGCTGATGCTTATATCGTGGTCAGCGTCGGCTCCTTTGTCACCGGCGTTGTATTCACGTTGCTCGGCATCCGGTACAGGCGGTACAAAGCACTGCACCGCCCCTTCTCCCCGGATGCCGCAGACAAGGCTTCCTCCCAAAGCCTCTCTGACGACCAGTAGCGCCCTCCATGCTCTTCTCCCACACACTTTTCTCCATACCCCGAAAAAGCTCTGCCGTTTCTCCCGGCAGAGCCTTTTCCCTTTTAACCAAAAACAGCACGCCGAAACCGAACGGCGTGCTGTTTTTTCTGGTTCTATGGTTATCTGTCCCACTTGTCGCACAGGGCGTTGATCTGGTCGGCAAACTTGGCAAGGTCCTTGTTGGCCCCTCCCTCGTTGTGCTCGATGACGCGGAGCAGCCGCTTGCCGGCGCTGACCAGCCGCTGGAACACCGTTGCGGCGCGGGACGCTCCCTCACTGGGCTTGTGCTCCAGCCGGACACGGGAGCCTTCCTGCAGGCAGACTGCACCCTCGGCCCCAATGGCCCACTGCTCCCCCATTGTAAGGGGCACAGGCGGTAAAGCCCCTGCTCGGTCAGGGTCTGGGCAAAGATGTTCTCCACCTCGTCCTCGCCATGGATGACAAACACCCTCTTGGGCTTGGGGCTGAACGCATTCACCCAGGCCAGCAGTCCCTCGCGGTCGGCATGGCCCGAAAGGCCCGTCAGCTGACAGATCTCTGCCTGCACGTCGATGGTCTCACCAAACAGCTTGACATTGACGGCACCATCGATCAGGGGTGCGGCCCAGCGTTCCCACGGCCTGATAGCCCACAAAAAGGATCGTGCACTCCGGCCGCCACAGATTGTGCTTGAGGTGGTGGCGGATGCGGCCTGCTTCGCACATGCCGCTGGCCGAGATGATGACCTTGGGCACCCGGTCGGCGTTGATCATCCGGGACTCATCGCTGGTCACGCTGACCTGCAGCCCCGGGAACTGGATGGGGATCGATGCCCTGGGCCAGCAGCGCCCGGGTATCCTCGTCAAAGCAGTCGGGGTCGGTATCTTTGAAGATGCGGGTCGCCTCAATGGCAAGGGGGCTGTCGATGTAGACCGGGAAATTGCCATGGCCGGTGACCAGCCCCTCTTTTTTGATTTCACGGATAAAGTAGAGCAGCTCCTGGGTACGGCCCACCGCAAAGCTGGGGATGACCACATTGCCGCCCCGGTCAAAGGTGCGCTGCAGGATCCTGCTCAGCTCCCCCCACATAGTCCGGGCGGGGACCGTGGCTGCGGTCACCATACGTAGACTCCATAAACACATAGTCCGCGTCCCGGATCGTTGTCGGGTCCTTGATGATGGGCTGATGCTGGTTGCCGATGTCTCCGGAAAAGACCAGCTTGGTGGTGGTGCCGCTCTCAGTGACCCAGATCTCGATGCTGGAAGAGCCCAGCAGATGGCCCACATCGATGAAGCGGATCACAAGGCCCGGGGCCAGCTCGATCTTAGTGTTATACTCCATGCCCCGGAACAGCTGCATGGCCGCCTCGGCATCCTGCACTGTGTACATCGGCTCCACCGGCTCGGCACCGGCACGCTTCGCCTTGCGGTTCTTCCACTCAGCTTCAAACTCCTGAATGTGGGCAGAGTCCCGCAGCATGATGCTGCACAGCTGAGTCGTGGGCTTGGTGGCATAGATCCTGCCCCGGAAGCCGTTGCGCACCAGCAGCGGCAGCTGGCCTGTGTGGTCGATATGCGCATGGGTCACCAGCACGCCGTCAATTTCACCCGGTGCCACAGGAAAGGGCTGGTTTTCGTAGACATCCTTTCCCTGCTCCATACCGCAGTCGATGAGGTAGCGCTGCCCAGCTGCTTCCAGCAGGGTGCAGCTGCCCGTGACCTCGTGGTTAGCTCCCAAAAATGTGAGCTTCATAGATACACCTCCCAGTTCGGTTTTGCACCCTTAGTATAGCATAACTCGCCGCGTCCATCTGCCCAAATCGTGTAAAGAGTTATCGGGCAAAGCGCTGAAATTTTGAAAAAGTTTTTGTTATACAATCTTGACAAACCACCCCCAACTGAGATAAACTTTATTCGTATGACGTAACTTCTACAGAGATTCAAAATAGAGAGGTAGTTATTTATGGTTCGTAACGATTTGCGCAACGTCGCCATTATCGCTCACGTTGACCACGGCAAGACCACGCTGGTGATGCCATGCTGCGTCAGAGCGGCGCTTTCCGTGACAATCAGGTCGTGGCAGAGCGTGTCATGGACAGCGGCGATATCGAGCGTGAGCGCGGTATCACCATTCTGGCCAAGAACTGCTCCTGCACCTACAAGGGTGTCAAGATCAACATCGTTGATACCCCGGGCCACGCCGACTTTGGCGGCGAGGTCGAGCGCGTGCTGAAGATGGTCAACGGCGTGCTGCTGCTGGTGGACGCTGCTGAGGGCTGCATGCCCCAGACCCGTTTTGTTCTGCAGAAGGCTCTGCAGCAGAACCTGAGCCTGGTGGTTGCCATCAACAAGATCGACCGCCCCGATGCCCGCATCAAGGAAGTCATCGATGAGGTGCTTTACCTGCTGATGGATCTGGGCGCTTCCGATGAGCAGCTGGAATGCCCCATCCTGTTCTGCTGCGGCCGTCAGGGCACCGCAAGCCTGGACCCCGATGTGCCAGGCACCGACCTGATCCCCCTGTTCGATACCCTGCTGGACACCATCCAGCCTCCTCAGGGCGATCCCGAGGCTCCCTTCCAGATGCTGGTCTCCTCTGTTGACTACAACGAGTTCGTTGGCCGCATCGGCATTGGCCGCATCCAGAACGGTGTTGCCAAGGTCGGCGAGGAAGTGGTCGTTTGCGACTGGCACAACCCCGACCTGAAGATGCGCGGCCGCCTGACCAAGCTGTACGATTTCCAGGCCAATGGCCGCCAGCCCTGCGACAACATCACCGCAGGCGATATCGTTGCATTCTCCGGCCTGCCCGATGTCACCATCGGCAACACGCTGTGCGCTCCCTCTCAGGTTGAGCCGCTGCCCTTCGTGAAGATCAACGACCCCACCGTGGAGATGACCTTCTCCGTCAACGACAGCCCCCTGGCCGGCCGTGAGGGCAAGTACGTCACCAGCCGCCAGATTCGTGACCGCCTGCAGAAAGAGCTGCTGAAGGACGTTGCTCTGAAGGTGGAGGATTCTCCCACCACCGATTCCTTCCGCGTCATGGGCCGTGGTGAGATGCACCTGTCCATCCTGATCGAGACCATGCGCCGTGAAGGCTATGAGCTGCAGGTTTCTCCCCCGCACGTTCTGACCAAGGTCATCGACGGCAAGACCTACGAGCCCATGGAGCACGTTGTCATCGACGTTCCCACCCAGTATCAGGGTGCTGTGATGACCGGTCTGGGCCAGCGCAAAGGCCGTTCTGCAGCAGATGGAGTCCCTGGGCACCGACCGTGTCCGCCTGGAGTTCCGGATGCCCAGCCGCGGCCTGTTCGGCTACCGCAACCAGTTCCTGACCGATACCCACGGCGAAGGCATCCTCAACCAGATCTTTGATGGCTACGATGTCTGGGCCGGTATGATCGCCAACCGTTCCACCGGTTCTCTGGTCAGCTTTGAGACCGGTGATGCCGTTACCTACGGCCTGTACAACGCGCAGGAGCGGGGCACCCTGCTGGTGGGCGCTGGCGAAAAGGTCTACGAGGTGGGCATGGTCATCGGCTACACCGCTTCCGGCGAGGATGTGGATGTCAACGTCTGCAAGACCAAGCACCTGACCAATACCCGCGCTTCCGGTTCCGATGACGCTCTGCGCCTGATTCCCATCAGCAAGCTGAGTCTGGAAGGCTGTCTGGAGTTCCTGGCACAGGATGAGCTGCTGGAGGTCACCCCCGAGAATCTGCGCATCCGCAAGCAGATCCTGAATCACGACCAGCGCATGAAGGCAAAGAGCAAGCTGAAGTAAGCTGCTTCCCTTCCCGATCAACATAAAAAACGGCATCGCAAACCGATCGGTCTGCGATGCCGTTTTGTGTTTCGCTCTTTATTCAGCGCTGTATGCGCTGCCCATGGTCCAGGAGTTGGAAGCTGAATACTTTGCGTGGTTGCGCAGGTAGGTGACCCAGGCACCATAGCCGTTTCCGGCCGAGAAGTGGACTCCATCCGGAGCCGCCAGCATCTCCTTCAGATTCCCGTTCTCATCGGCAAAGGTCTCCCACAGGTCAAGGTAGACACAGCCCTTGTCTGCAGCCAGCTTTGCCAGCTGCTCGTTCACCGAGCGCAGGACATCAGACGCAAGACCAGGCTTTTTCCGCAGCGGCCTGGGGCCGCACCGGCGGGATGGACTGGACATAGATGACGCAGCCGGGCAGGGCCTGCCTGAGCTGATCCAACATCTGGCCATAGTAGGCCAGAAAGCGGTCTGCTGCCCCCAGCGTGGTCAGCGTGTTGGTGCCCAGCAGGATATAGAGCTTTTTCGGCTGGGCCGCTGTCAGCACATCCATTGCCACCTCTGAGCCGCGCACGCTGCTCTTGACCGCGCTGCGGTTCACGATGGCATCGGGGCCCACGCCGGTATAGCCACAGATGAGCGCCCCGCCCAGGTTGATGCTGTAATCGGAGAAGCCCACGGTCAGGCTGTCGCCCAGCAGGGCCGCATCCGAAAAGTAACTCAGATCCACTTGCCCACAGCTGGGCTGACGGATCACGCTGCTGTCATACGCCTTGACCTGATAGGCCCCCGCTGCCTGCCGGGCGGGGCCGAACTGTTCCAGCGTGACAGCCGCCGCATCGGCGGCTCCACTGCCTTCCCCTGCCGTACCGCCGGCGTTGTCTGCCGCGGAGGCTCCCGTATCTCCCTGCATGGGCAGCGGAGCCAGGATATTGGCCGCTGTGCCCGCCGCCGGGCTTTGCTGGACAGCCTCGCTCTGCTTTTCGCCATTTTCCAGAATGGCCGTGATGGCCAGCGACAGCAGCAGGATCGCTGCAATGATCCCCGCCAGCCGCAGGCCGGTGCCTGCCTTGCTGCGCCGTCTCCGGCCATGGGTGGAATGATATTCGTGTGAAATTCCCATTCTCTTTCCCGCCTTTCCCTGTTTTCTTTTCTCTATCATTACGGTCAGTATCCCCGAAAAATTGCAGAGTTTGCATTCTGCACTCCGACCGACCCTGTGTTTTTGTAGGATACGCCAAATATTGTATCATAATTTTTTTGCCCGTGCAACCAATCAGGTCTTGCATACAACAGAGAAATAGTTTACAATAGTATTGTTGCAGGAATTGCACAGTTTTCATTGAATCAGATGCACATCCTGCATTCTTTTTGTACGACTTGCGGCGCGCATCCGCAATCTCCTTCCCCGGGCAGTGCAGGGCTCTGGGAGGACACAGAAGGACTTGCCGCGCTTTGCAGGACGTGAAATGTTGTTCTTTTGGATAAGGAGGACGTATGTCAAAAAATGTCATCATCGGCCAGAGCGGCGGCCCTACCGCCGTTATCAATTCCAGCTTGGCAGGCGTATACAAAGCTGCCTGCAGTCTGGGAGCCGATAGAGTCTACGGAATGAAGTACGGCATCGAGGGCCTTTTAAAGGAAGAAATGCTGGAACTGAACGTTCTGCTGGATGACCGCATGAGCATCGAGCTGCTCAAGCGCACCCCGTCCAGCTATCTGGGCAGCTGCCGCTACAAGCTGCCGGACCCGGACGTGGACTCTACCCCGTTCATCAAGCTGTTCACCCTGTTTGACAAGTACGATATCTGTGCGCTGTTCTACATCGGCGGCAATGACTCGATGGACACCATTGCAAAACTCTCCCGTTACGGTGCCCAGGTGGGCAGCAGCGTCCGGTTCATCGGTGTGCCCAAGACCATCGACAACGACCTCTGCCTGACCGACCACACCCCTGGCTACGGCTCTGCCGCCAAGTACATTGCTACCATCCTGAAGGAGGTCATCCGTGACTCCTCCGTTTACAACATCCGCAGCGTAACGGTGGCCGAGATCATGGGCCGCCACGCAGGCTGGCTGGCCGGTGCGGCCTGTCTGGCCGGCGGCGATGACTGCGAAGGCCCCGACCTCATTCTGCTGCCCGAAGTTCCCTTTGACCCGGACAGGTTCCTGACCCGGGTGGACGAGCTGCAGCGGGTCAAACCCAATGTCATCATTGCAGCCAGCGAGGGCGTTAAGACAGCCGACGGCACCTATCTGTGCGATCTGGTCTCCACCGCCGGGCAGCTGGATGCCTTTGGCCACAAGGCCATCCTCAGCGGCACCAGCCGGTACCTTTCCGACCTCATCCACGACAACCTGAACTGCAAGAGCCGTGCCATCGAGTTTTCGACTCTGCAGCGCTGCGCCAGCCATCTGGCCAGCCGCACCGATGTGAACGAGGCCTATGCCGTGGGCGGCGCTGCCGCTTCCGCTGCCTTTGCGGGCGAGACCGGGCGGATGATCTCGCTCAAGCGCATTTCCGATTACCCCTACCAGTGCATCACCGAGTCGGTGGATGTCCAGCAGGTGGCAAACCTGGAGAAAAAGGTGCCGCTGGACTGGATCACCCCGGACGGAATGCAGGTGACGGCGGCATTTGAGGAGTATGCCCGTCCGCTCATCCTGGACGAAGTGACACCGGTCTATGTCAACGGTACCCCGCGCCACATCTGCCTGTAAGCTTCATTTGCGCGTTTCCTCCCCCCCTCGTGGTCTGTTTTTCGTGCTCCTGCACGATAATATAAAAGCCGAAACAGAAGAAAAGGAGAAATCATCATGGGTAAAAATGCAATCGTTGGTCAGTCTGGCGGCCCTACCTCCGTCATCAATGCAAGTCTGGCAGGCGTATTCGAGAGCTGCAAGAGCCGCGGCGCTGAGATCGTTTACGGCATGTGCAACGGCGTTGCCGGCCTGCTGGAGGAGCGCGTGGTGGATCTTTCCACCGTGTTGACCGATGACCTGGATATCGAGCTGCTCAAGCGCACCCCGTCCAGCTTCCTGGGCAGCTGCCGCTATAAGCTGCCTGATTGGCACGATGACGAGGCCGTTTACAAGAAGCTGTTCGCCATCCTGGAAAAGCTGAACATTGGCTACTTCTTCTACATTGGCGGCAACGACTCCATGGATACCATCGGCAAGCTGGCCGAGTACGGCAACCGCATCCAGAGCGACATCCGCTTCATGGGCGTTCCCAAGACCATCGACAACGACCTGATGGTGACCGACCACACCCCCGGCTACGGCTCTGCGGCAAAGTACATCGGTGTAGTGATGAAGGAGATCATCCGCGATGCCACCGTTTACGGCATCAATTATGTCACCGTGGTCGAAATCATGGGCCGCAACGCCGGCTGGCTGACCGCTGCTGCCTCTCTGGCCAAGAGCGATGACTGCGAGGGCGTGGATATGATCTGTCTGCCCGAAGTCCCCTTCAACGTGGAGCACTTCATTGAGAAGGTCCGCGTCATGCAGGAGAAGAAGCCTAGCATCGTGATCGCTGTTTCCGAGGGTGTCAAGCTCGAGGACGGCCGCTACGTCTGTGAGCTGGCCGATGATGTGCACGCAGTGGACGCTTTCGGCCACAAGGCACTGACTGGTACCGCACGCTATCTGGCGAATGTGGTCGCCCGCAATCTGGATACCAAGACCCGCTGTATCGAGCTGTCTACCCTGCAGCGCTGCGCCGGTCACCTGACCAGCCGCACCGATATCACCGAGGCTTACCAGGTGGGCGGCGCTGCTGCCAAGGCTGCCTTTGAGGGTGTCACCGGTCAGATGGTCGCCCTGAAGCGCATCTCCAACAGCCCCTATCAGTACATCACCGAGCTGCACCCCATCAGTGAAGTTGCAAACCTCGAGAAGAAGGTGCCCCTGAGCTGGATGAACGAGAACCACACCCAGATGACCGAGGAATTCCTCGAGTATGCCCGCCCGCTGATCCAGGCTGAGCTGACTCCGCTGTACATTGCAGGTCTGCCCCACCATATCTACATGAAAAAGTAATTTCTCCTTTGAATCCTTCTAAGGCATAGCAAAACTCCCGCCCGGATGCGCTCCGGACGGGAGTTTTTTGCTGTATGGCTTATGATTTACTGTTTGCCCAGCTGCCAGAACGCCACGGCGCTGGCGGCGGCAACGTTCAGGGAATCGACCCCGTGGGACATGGGGATCTTGACCGTATAATCGCAGGATGCGATGGTGGTATGGGAAAGGCCGTCTCCCTCCGTGCCCAGCACAATGGCAAGCTTCGGCTCCCGGGCAAGGGCTTCGTCGTCGATGCTGACCGAGCGGTCACTCAGGGCCATGGCAGCCGTTTTGAAGCCCAGGGCATTCAGCTGAGCAAGCCCCTTTTTCCGGCCAGTCGGCGGGCGTCTGACCGATCTGCGCCCAAGGTACCTGAAACACCGTGCCCATACTCACGCGCACGGCCCGGCGGCAGAGCGGGTCACAGCAGGAGGGGTTGATAAGAACTGCGTCCATGTTCAGCGCTGCCGCGCTGCGGAAGATGGCACCCACGTTGGTGGAATCCACGATGCCCTCCAGCACGGCCACCCGCCGGGCGTTCCGGCAGAGCTCCTCCACGGTGCGGGGCTTCGGACGTTGAAAGGCGCAGAGCACACCCCGGGTCAGCTCGTAGCCTGTCAGTGCAGCCAGCAGCTCCCGGTCAGCAGTATAAATGGGTGCATCCCCGCAGCGGGTCAGGATCTCCGCCGCTGGGCCGGTGATCTGCCTGCGCTCCATCAGCAGGGAGACCGGCACAAAGCCTGCATCCAGTGCCCGGGAGATCACCTTGGGGCTCTCGGCAATGAAGATGCCTTTTTCGGGTTCCAGCCGACTGCGCAGCTGGTTCTGCGTCAGGCGGGCGTAGGGGTCCAGTTCCGGCGCGTGAAAATCCGTGATCTCGATGATATTGGGCATGGGGAGATTCTCCTTTTTCTGTATGAATGGTCTTATTGTAGCACAACCCGGATACAATTGCAAAAAACATGGCAGGCATATTCGTTTTACATAGTCAAAACCGCCAAAAATCACCTTTTGTTTTTGACAAATCCGTCAACCCGCGTTATAGTATAGGGGTAAAAAATCAGAGGGGGAATTTGCATGAATTCCAAGAAAAAGCGCCGCGGCCAGATGTCGGAAGCCTTCTGCACGGCAATGTTCCTTTCACTGTCCGGCGGCCTGCAGGACGTATACACTTATCTGTTCCGGGGCAAGGTGTTTGCCAACGCCCAGACCGGCAACATCGTGCTGATGGCTGTCCATGCCTTTGCCGGGGAGTGGGGGCGTGTGCTGCATTATCTTGTGCCCCTGTGCTTCTTTGCGCTGGGCGTGTTCGCGGCAGAGCTGATGCACCAGAAGCTGCAGAATCTGCAGCGGCTCCATTGGCGACAGCTGGTGGTGCTGTGTGAGATCGTGATGCTGTTCGTGGTGGGCTTTTTCCCGCAGGAGTGGAATCTTATGGCCAACGCACTGGTCTCGTTTGCCTGTGCGATGCAGGTGCAGACCTTCCGCAAGGTGAACGGTTATGCCTTTGCCAGCACCATGTGCATCGGCAACATGCGCAGCGGCATGGACTCCCTCTGCAGCTGGGTGCTCAACCGCAATCCTGCCGCCCTGAAAAAATCCTTCTATTACTGGGGCATCATTCTCCTGTTTGCGCTGGGCGCGGGCCTGGGCAGCCTGACGCTGGATCTCTGCGGCGCAAAGGCCATCTGGCTCTCCTGCCTGCTGCTGGCCGTCAGCTTCTGCCTGATGTTCCTGAAAGAAGATGTGGAAGAGATCAAAGAAGATCTTGAAGCACTGGAAGCAAAACATTAAATCAAGGCGTTTCCCTCAGTTTCACGCTGTTTACTGCCATGCCAAAGGGCTCCCCTAGTAGGGAGAGCTTGTGAGCGCCAGCGAGACTGAGGGGTTTATTTTTTTCCGGATCTATCCAACACTTCCCCGGTCTCCTTCGTCTTACAGGCAGAACGACGCAATGAAAGGAGGAAGCCCCATGTGGGAGCTGCTGTACGAGACCTTCTGGGACAGGCTGGAACACTTCTGTTTCAATCTCTGCCGGGACGAAGCCCGGGCGGAGGATCTGACCCAGGAAGTCTTTCTGCGGGCACTGCAGAACCGGACCCTTATCAACAGCTTTACAGAACGGCAGTGCAAGCCTGGCTGTTTACCACAGCACGGAATCTCTACTGTGACCAACTCCGCCGGACGGCAAAGGAGGAGCAGCTGCTCAGCACCTTTTTCCCGGAAGAGGACAGTGCTGAACCGGATTTCGCACTGGACACGGTGGAAGCCGCCAGTCTGCTGGCTCTGCTCACCCCGGAAGAGCGGCGGCTGTTCACCCTGCGCTATACAGCGGGCTACAATGCCAGTGAGATCGGTCAGCTGCTCAGTCTCCCGCCCGGCACGGTCCGCAGCCGCCTTGCCCAGATACGCCATCGCCTCAAAACTGAACTTACGGAGGAATAAATGATGAAAAAGAACCTGAATGTGGACGCTATGATCCTGGACCTGCGCAATGTACAGGAGGATTTTCTTGACCGCTATGAGCAGATCAAGCTGGACTGCATGATCGCGCTGACCTCGCCCCGGGTGCAGGCACTCTTGAGCCAGCACAACATTTCTCTGGATTCGATGCTCTGCAAAAATGTCCCGGAGGAGGTCTCGGTGGGTGTGGTCAATGGCAAGGTCACGCTGAGCTCTGCCAGCCAGACCGCCGCCGGGCAGGTACTTGTGGTCAACGGCAAGCTGATGATCACACCGGATGCTGCGGAGGTTTTTACAGAAGTACGCCTGCATTCTGGTCAACGGTATGATCTACTGCCCGCAGTGCCTCTCGGCAGTGGTATCCGCCCGCTGCATCCTGAACGGAAAGCTGGCGGTCTACCCCGATGATGCAGTGCTCCTGCCGGGAAGCTCCATCAAGCTAGACAACACCTTCCTGCTGCGGGCACAAAGCCGCCTGTACTGGAATGAACATCGCTTCCTGGCGGTTGACCCCAGGCTCGACACTGCCGCACTGGCCGCAAAGGGCTGCAGCTTTTCCGCTCCAAAGGCCATCCTGTGCGCAAGCCTTGCGCCCGTTCTGGCCCCGCTCTTCCCGGATTCCACCGAGCTGATCATCGTGCCGGACGGCACCGCCGTGGTGGAGGACGACCTGGAACTGACCGCCTCTTCCCTGCGTCGGTATGGCACCCGTCTCTATGTGCTGGGCGATGCTGTCATCCCCGCAGAGAGCGCAGACCTGCTGGCTCAGATCGAATTCCTGCATGTTACCGGTGAAGTAGAGCTGCCTGATGCTCTGGAAGCGGCCTTCTTTGCCATCCCTGAGCTGGAATGCGGCAAAGTAGTCCACGAAGACGCTCTGCCCAAACAGCCCCGCGCCAAAGCAAAGGATGAGGAGCCCGATCCGGATACCGTGACCCTCAGCGGCATCCAGCTGACCCTGTAATCCGCGCTGTTCCTCCCTGCCCCGCTCTTTCCGGCAAAAGCTCTCTGCTGGAAGGAGCGGGACTTTTGTTGATTTTTTATTGCACCCGCTCCTCTGATATGATATACTGTTTTTTGTATTGTGTAGTTCCCCGGGCACACTTCCGCTGTGGAACCCGCTGCCCGGGCAGGATATGGGAACCGAAATCAGGAAGAGGAGCAACGAATGAAAAAAGGATTTGACAACGACAAATACCTGCAGATGCAGTCGGAGCACATCCGGGAGCGGATCGCGCAGTTCGACAACAAGCTGTATCTGGAATTCGGCGGCAAGCTGTTCGATGACTACCACGCCTCCCGCGTGCTGCCCGGCTTCCAGCCCGATTCCAAGCTGCAGATGCTGCTGCAGCTGAAGGATCAGGCCGAGGTCGTTATCGCCATCAACGCTGAGGACATCGTCAGCAGCAAGGTGCGCGGTGACTATGGCATCACTTATGATCTGGACGTTCTGCGTCTCATCGATGCATTCCAGGAGCGCGGCCTATTTGTGGGCAGTGTATGCGTGACCATGTACACCGCTGCCCCCGAGGTGGAAGCCTTTGAGAAGCGGCTGAACAGCCTGGGCATCCGCACCTTCCGGCACTATAAGATCCCCGGCTACCCCAACGACGTTGCCCGCATCGTGAGCGACGAGGGCTATGGCCGCAACGAGTACATCGAGACCCAGCGCCCGCTGGTGGTCATCACGGCTCCCGGCCCCGGCAGCGGAAAGATGGCGACCTGCCTGTCCCAGCTGTACCACGAATACAAGCGGGGCGTGAAGGCCGGTTATGCCAAGTTTGAGACCTTCCCCATCTGGAACATCCCCTGAAGCACCCGGTCAACCTGGCTTACGAGGCCGCCACTGCCGACCTGAACGATGTGAACATGATCGACCCGTACCATCTGGAGGCCTATGGCAAGACCGCGGTCAACTACAACCGCGACATTGAGATCTTCCCCGTGGTCAACGCCATGTTTGAGCTGATCGCAGGCAAGAGCCCCTACCACTCCCCCACCGACATGGGCGTGAACATGGCCGGCAACTGCATTGTGGATGATGCAGCCTGCTGCGAAGCTTCCCGCAACGAGATCGTCCGCCGCTACTTCAAGGCCCTGTGCGACCTCAAGAACGGCGCACAGATTCAGAGTGAGGTCTACAAGCTGGAGCTGCTGATGAATCAGGCCGGACTGACCCAGGGCAGCCGCCCGGTGGAGCAGGCCGCCCATGCAGTCTCTGAAAAGACCGGCGGTGCCCCCTGCTGCCGCCATTGAGCTGCCGGACGGCACCGTTATCACCGGCAAGACCGGCCCCCTGCTGGGTGCCGCTTCCTCCGCTCTGCTCAACGCGCTGAAAAAGCTGGCCGGTATCGACCAGGAGCTTGACCTCGTTTCTGCCGCCGCCATCGAGCCCATCCAGACCCTCAAGACCAACTATCTGGGCAGCAAGAACCCCCGCCTGCACACCGACGAGATCCTGATTGCCCTGTCCAGCTCGGCTGCGCAGAATCCCACTGCTGCAGCCGCCCTCAAGCAGCTCTCCCACCTGAAGGGCTGCGATATGCACTCCACCGTCATCCTGTCCAGCGTGGATATGGACACCGTGAAGAAGCTGGGCATGTATCTGACCTGCGAGCCCACCTATGAGGAAGCAGACCGGATGTATCATAAGAAATAATTTTCTATCGCTTGCAACGATAATTTGCAGTTTCATAAGGATTCACAAAACGGAGGATTTTAAATGGCTGTTGTACCAGGCCTTTTGGTATTACACATTCCAACCGAGATTTTTCTTTGAAAGATACCTGGGGAAAGAATCAGTTTAACTCGTCTTTTCCAGCAGCCTTAGCCTGTTATCTTTATTCGAAAGAGTTAAAAGCGGTTTATTATAAAACCGATTCCTCCATGCAAACGGTTATTGAGCATATTGGTATTGAGGATCTCTACAAAGCCGACCCTTTGGGGGACGATACATATTTTGCTTTTGAAACTCAATTCACGCCCTTTCAAAAAAATATATCCTTGGCTCTATTCCTCGAAACGATCTTGTAATCATGAATGGCACCCAAAGTGTCAGTTCTTTGGAAATCAAGCTTACTGCGTTGCCTGACAATCCAACCTGTGATTTTTCTGAAGATGCATATGGTTCTGAAATTGTAATTCGTCCGGATACCATCATCTATCTCGCCTGTGCTTTTATTTATGCTTGCAACGATGATCGTAATGTTCTACAAAGCATTCTTCAGGATGCTGGTAACGCTGTTATCGACTGGACCTCTGCAAGTTGCGTTCTTCCGCATTTATATGATATCTATCAGGCCATCAAACGACTTGTTTCTATAAGTGCGTCATTCCAATCTCCTGTTGTAATGGAACCTGTATGGAAGACTCGAGGAAAGTCACCTCAGCTTGCTAACGACTGCCTTGATGTTTTTGTTTGGAGCAATTGTGGTCTTCTGAATTTATTTATGCCATCCGAACAGGACTTTATTTCTGTAGGTACAGTAAAAACATTAGATAAAATAAGTCGTCATACTCGCACAATGATTTGGCTCTTCAAAATGCTGAAAGATTATGCTGATACTGGTCATTTCAACGGCTCTAAAATCATTGATGAACTCTCTTACAATACCAAAAATGATAAAGCTTTTTCTTCAAATGGATTACGCACTCATCCCATTGTGGCTTGTCCAGAACTCACCCATCCAAGAATCACCAAGGGTGAAATCAAAAAAATATCATCTTGGGTGGGGACAAAATTTGTTAAGCCCAGAGCGGAGATTTGATGCCATCATATATAACTCACCTGATTTGTTCAAGGAGGATTTCCTCTAAATGCCTACTGCTATTGATTTATTCTGTGGCTGTGGTGGTCTTTCGCTCGGTTTTCAAAATGCAGGTTTTACAATTTTGCGTGCTTTTGATATCTGGGATAAAGCCATAAATAATTACAACCTCAATTTTTCTCATCCTGCAGAATTGCAAGATATCAATCAGCTATCTCCAGATTACTTGAAGTCATTCTCACCTGACGTAATCATTGGTGGCCCACCATGTCAGGACTATTCTTCTGCCGGAAAACAAGATGAAACGCTTGGACGTGCTAATCTGACGCTTCAATACGCCCGGTTGGTCTGTGAGGTCTCGCCTCATTGGTTTGTCATGGAAAACGTTGACCGGATTCTGAAATCTGCGACTCTTCCGAAAGCACTGTCCCTTTTTCGTGATGCTGGCTATGGTCTTTCACAGGTCATTTTAGATGCATCTCGATGCGGTGTACCTCAAAAAAGAAAGCGTTTTTTCTTGATTGGTGAGTTGAATGGCGAAGATTGTGCTTTAGAATTCGCTTTGCAAAATGACCAATCTTCCCATTGCATGACGATTCGTGACTACCTCCAAAATGAATTTGGGGTTGAGTATTATTATCGCCATCCCCGTTCTTACGCCAGACGTGGTATTTTCAGTATTGACGAGCCAAGCCCAACGATTCGGGGGTCAATCGTCCCCTTCCCCAAAATTACAAAGTGCATCCGGGAGATGCTACACAGAATTTGGATGGTCTGCGCTGTCTAACAACCTTGGAACGAGCACGAATCCAAACTTTTCCTGCCGACTTTCATTTTCAGGGTACCAAAACCGATTTGGAGCAAATGATTGGAAACGCCGTTCCTGTTGATCTCGCTTCCTATGTAGCGAAACACCTTCTCTCCTATATGGAGCATGGCGCATCATATACCCAGCTCCATTTTTTCAGGACAGTTTCCTGTAACAATGGGTTTGCACTTGCTTTTTTGCGTTTCTCTTCTTAGGCTCTTGTCTGTTCCCAGTAGGCTCCCATGCTCTGGCCGGGCTGGTCGGTGACATCATCGTTCAGATAGTCTGCAAGGCCAAAGGCTTCCGGCTTCCAGCTGCGGGCAGCATCCACGGTGGGGTATTCCACCTCAGCGTACCAGAACGCAGTGGGCTGGCCCTCATCCACATGGTTCACCTCCAACACAAGGCCATCGGGCAGGGCGTAGCTTCTGCGGATCTTCCCGATCAGGGGCTTACCGATGATCTTTGTTTCCAGTTCATCAAACAGTTTCTTGTCGATGGGGCGCTCGATCTCCTCCCGTGCAAGCCCGCTTCCGGACTTGAAGCAGAGGATATAGGCCGTCTCGCCGCCCTTGAGCGCCTCCTCCCGGATGCGCACGGTGGGCCGCACGCTGATATATCCCTGCCGCATGGCAAACTCTTCCTTGAGCGGCAGAGCCGGGAGGTTTTCGCCCTCCGGCCAGCCGTTCACCATCCATTTGCGTTCGATTTCCATGACGTTTTCCTCGTTTCTGTGTTTTTGTATTTATTCTAGCACGTTTTTATGTTAGAATAAATATCAGTATGAAATTTTAGCATCCTCACCCTCTCAGTCAATGCCTGACGGCATTGCCAGCTCCCCCAAAGGGGGAGCCAAGAGCCGCTCTGTATTCAAGCTTGATGAGACTGAATCGAAAATCGCCAAAGGCTCTCCCTTTGGGAGAGCTGGCGAGCGGAGCGAAACTGAGAGGGCGAGCCAGTTATAACAGGAGCAACTATGAAATCTTCTCGCAATTACCCCGTTTACACCGTCAACAAACACGCCGAAGGGCTTCTGGTGGGCGGCCACCCCTGGGTGTACGAAAACGACATCCTGGGTTTCCCGGAGGCGGAGCCTGAAAACGGCACGCTGGTCGATGTGGTCAGCACAAAGGGTGCCTATCTTGGCACCGGTTTTCTCTCACTGAAAAGCAAGATCCGGGTGCGGCTCATCTCCCGCAACGCCAACGACACCTTCGATGCCGCTTTCTGGAAGCGCCGTGTCGAATACGCATGGGCCTACCGCAAGACCGTGCTGGAGCCCGCCGACCTGACCGCATGCCGTGTCATCTTTGGCGAGGCTGACCAGTTCCCGGGCCTGACTGTGGACCGATTCAACAATATCCTTGTCACCCAGACCCTGAGCGTGGGCATGGAAAAGCTCAAGCCCATTCTCTTCCCCCTGCTGGCAGAAGTCCTGCGCGCTGACGGCCAGACCATTGAGGGCATCTACGAGCGCAACGACGAGGCTCTGCGGGCCAAGGAGGGCCTGGCACAGAACAAGGGCTGGTTTGACCTGCCCGGCGAGACGCACCCCGACAGCACCCAGACCGAGATCTGCGAGAACGGCGTGTTCTACCACGTCGGTTTTGAGAACGGCCAGAAGACCCTTTTTCCTCGACCAGAAATACAACCGCCGGGCTGTGGCCCGCATTGCTGCCGGTCACACTGTGCTGGACTGCTTTACCCACACCGGCAGCTTTGCGCTGAATGCCGCCAAGGGCGGGGCGGCCCGGGTCACTGCCGCTGACATCAGTGCCGAGGCCATTGCCATGGCCCAGCGGAACGCCCAGCGCAACAACCTGACCAACATGGATTTTCTCTGCGAGGACACCTTTGAGCTGCTGCCCCGGCTGGAAAAAGAGGGCCACCCCTACGACTTTATCATCCTTGATCCGCCGGCCTTTACCAAGGCCCGCCGCACGGTGGAGAACGCCATGCGCGGCTATAAGGAGATCAACTACCGCGCCATGAAGCTGCTGCCCCGGGGCGGCTATCTGGCCACGGCCAGCTGCTCTCACTTTGCCACCGAGGAGCTGTTCATCAAGATGCTGCACGCCGCCGCAAAGGATGCGGGCCGCCAGCTGCGGCAGATCGAGGTGCGCCAGCAGGCCCCGGATCACCCCATCCTGTGGGGCGTGCCCGAGACCAATTACCTGAAGTTCTTCCTGTTCCAGGTGATCTAAAAGTAATACCAAATACGATATCTCCCAAAAAAACGACAACGTGTTTGTGCAGAATCGTCAGTTTTGTCAATTGCCTTTTGAGCCGTTCCGGGATATAATCAAACCATAGACAGCAACGGCGCTGTGGGTCACCTCCTGACTCGCAGCGCCATTTTTGTTAAAAAGCTTTTCGCTGTTTCCGGGCCGCAGTTCGGCGGCGGGGAGACAGTTTCGGAAGGGACAGACATAAGATCAAGTAAGGAGTAGGATTTATGGCAGCAAATGTTATGGAAATCTACGGCAGCAAGGTCTTTAACGAGCATGTAATGAAGGAGCGCCTGCCGAGCGCTACTTACAAGAGCCTGGAGCGCACCCTGCACAAGGGCGCACCCCTGGATATCGAGGTGGCAAACGTTGTGGCCAGCGTGATGAAGCGCTGGCCATGGAGCTGGGTGCCACCCACTACACCCACTGGTTCCAGCCGTTGACCGGCATCACCAGCGAGAAGCACGACGGCTTTGTGAGCCCCGTGGGCGACGGCACCGCCATCATGGAGTTCTCCGGCAAGGAGCTGGTGCGCGGCGAGCCCGATGCTTCCTCCTTCCCCTCCGGCGGCCTGCGTGCCACCTGCGAGGCCCGCGGCTACACCGCCTGGGACCCCACCAGCTACGCTTTCGTGAAGGATGACGTGCTGTGCATCCCCACTGCTTTCGTCAGCTACACCGGCGAGGCACTGGACAAAAAGACCCCCCTGCTGCGCTCCATGAATGCACTGTCCGGTCAGGCCATCCGCATCCTGAAGCTGTTCGGCAAGGAGGTGGAGCATGTGTCCACCACCGTCGGCCCCGAGCAGGAGTACTTCCTTGTCAAGAAGGAGGATTACGAGGCACGTCAGGATCTGATCCCCACCGGCCGCACCCTGTTCGGTGCTCCCTCTGCCAAGGGTCAGGAGCTGGAGGAGCATTACTTCGGTGTCATCCGTCCCGAGGTCTCCGCATTTATGAAGGAGCTGGACGAGGAGCTGTGGAAGCTGGGCGTTCCCGCCAAGACCAAGCACAACGAGGTGGCTCCCTGCCAGCATGAGCTGGCCCCCATCTTCGACACCACCAATGTTGCCATTGACCACAACCTGCTGACCATGGAGATGATGAAGAAGATCGCTCCCAAGTATGGTCTGGTCTGCCTGCAGCACGAGAAGCCCTTTGAGGGTGTGAACGGCAGCGGCAAGCACAACAACTGGTCCATGTCCACCACCCACGAGAACCTGCTGGATCCGGGCGACACGCCCATGGAGAACCTGCAGTTCCTGGTATTCCTGGCCGCTGTCATCAAGGCAGTGGACGAGTACGCTGATCTGCTGCGCACCTCCGTTGCCACCCCGGGCAATGATCACCGTCTGGGTGCCAACGAGGCTCCCCGGCTATCATCTCGATCTTCGTGGGTGAGGAGCTGGAAGCTGTCATCGATGCCATTGCATCTGATTCGCCTTATGCCGGCCCCGTCAAGATGAAGATGGATCTGGGCGTGGATGTCCTGCCCAAGTTCAGCAAGGACACCACCGACCGCAACCGCACCTCTCCTTTCGCCTTCACCGGCAACAAGTTCGAGTTCCGTATGCCCGGTTCTGCTGAGAACCTGAGCGATGCCAACACCATCCTGAACACCGCTGTTGCCAAGGAGCTGAAGGGCTACGCCGACGAGCTGGAGGGCGCTGAGGACTTTACCAGCGCTGCCATTGCTCTGATCAAGCGCACCATCCGTGACCACCGCCGTGTCATCTTCAACGGTAACGGCTACACCGCCGAGTGGGAAGAGGAAGCAGCACGCCGCGGCCTGCCCAACAAGAAGAATACACCCGCTGCTCTGCCCGCACTGATCGACCCCAAAAACATTGCTCTGATGGAGGAGTTCGGTGTCCTGACCAAGATCGAGATGGAGAGCCGTTACGAGGTCGAGATGGAGCACTACTCCAAGATCATCAACATCGAGGCTCTGACCATGCTGGAGATGGCACGCAAGCAGCTGCTGCCCGCCATCAACTCCTACATGAGCGAGGTTGCCAACACCGCTGCATCCAAGCTGGCCGTCAGCGAGGCCATCAGCGTGCGCAGCGAGACCAAGACCCTCACCCGCCTGTCCACCGATGCCGATGCCATGAGCGATGCCATCGATGCCCTGCAGGCTGCTGTGGATACCGCTGAGGCCATGACCGATGAGAGTGCCAAGGCTGTCTCCTTCCATGATGACGTTCTGCCCAAGATGGATGCTCTGCGCGCCGCTGCTGACGATGCCGAGACCATCTGCGGTGAGGACTACTGGCCTCTGCCCAGCTACAGCAAGATGCTCTACTACGTCTGATCTTTCTGACATAGCTTGATAAGCATCGCTGGGTTGTTGGATTTTTAAGCCATTCCCCTTTTCCTATTTCTTACACCAGCCTAAAGACCTGCTTTGCGCATACGAAGCAGGCCTTTAGGCGTTTTTTAAGAACGCAAGCTGATTTTTCCAGTTTTGCACTGATGTGCCATTCGCCGCACCCTGCGGCTCGGAGGGAATCACTATGAGCTATAATACCCAACAGGACATCCTTGATTTTGTGGAGGACAACAACGTCAAATTTGTCCGCTTTGCCTTCTGCGATATCTTTGGCACCCAGAAAAACATCGCCGTGCTTGCCAGCGACCTGCCCAAGGCCATGGAGGATGGTGTCTGCTTTGACGGCAGCTCCATTGCCGGTTTTATGAAGGTGGAGGAGAGCGATCTTGTGCTCCGGCCCGATCTTTCCACCGTAACCATCCTGCCCTGGCGGCCCACCGAGGGCCGGGTGATGCAGTTCTTCTGTGACGTGGAAAAGCCGGACGGCGCTGCCTTTGGCGGCAACTGCCGCGGCTTTCTGCGCCAGATGAGCCGCAGCTTCCGCAAGCTGGGCCTGACCTGCAACGTGGGGGCCGAGTGCGAGTTCTACCTGTTTGAGAATGACGACCGGGGCCGCCCCACCCGTATCCCCATCGACTTTGGCGGCTACTTTGATGTAGCCCCGCTGGATGCAGGCGAGAACCTGCGCCGGGATATCTGCCTGACCATGGAGCAGATGGGCATGAGCCCCCAGCACAGCCATCACGAGAGCGGCCACGGCCAGAATGAGATCGACTGCCACTACGCCGGCCCCCTGAAAACAGCCGACAATGTGATGATGTTCAAGCAGATCGTGCGGGCTGTTGCCATGCGCAACGGCATCCACGCCAGCTTCCTGCCCAAGCCCCTGCCGGATCAGGCAGGCAGCGGCCTGCACATCAACCTTTCGCTCTGCATGGACGGCCGCAATCTGTTTGAGGGCGACATTGCCCCGGACAGCATTGCAGGCAGCTTTATGGCGGGTGTTCTGGCCCACAGCCGGGAGCTGACCGTGTTCACCAATCCCCTGCCCAACAGCTACCAGCGCTGGCTGTGACGAGGCACCCCGCTATGTGAGCTGGAGCCGCCAGAACCGCAGCCAGCTGGTGCGCATCCCGCAGGTCAAGGGCACCAACTGCCGCATGGAACTGCGCAGCCCTGACCCTGCCTGCAACCCCTATCTGGCCGTGGGTCTGGTGCTGGCCGCCGGTCTGGACGGCATCGAGCACCGGATGGTGCTGCAGGCCCCATCAACAAGAACCTGTTCGATCCCACCGAGGCCGCAGGTCTTGGGCTGGAAAAACTGCCTTCCACGCTGGAGGAGGCCGTACAGGCCGCGCAGGAGAGCGAATTTCTGCACCGCGTGCTGCCGAAAGAACTTTCGCATCGGTACTATGAAGAAGAACTGAAGCGCTGTGCCGCCCTGAAAGCTGCCGCCGACCCGGCAGAGTACGAGCGGGTGCACTACTTCAACGCCATCTGAACCGCTTTTGAGGGAAAGTACGAAGGGGCAATGATTCGGCCCCTTGCCTGGATGTAAGAGAAAGGAGCGATTCAAATGGGACGTGCTCTGATCGTGAGCGCCGGAGCAAGCTCCAACGAGTACATCTCCGCGCGGCTGGCAGAAGCTGGGATACACCCGGCCTACGATCATCCCCAGTGGTGCCGAGGCTCGGCGCAGGATGCTGGAATCTGATTTTGAGTTGATCGTGGTCAACGCGCCTCTGCCAGACGAGTTCGGCCACGAGCTGTGTTCCTCTGCCGTAGAAAAAAAACAGACGCAGGTGTGGTGCTGCTGGCCAAGGCAGCAGCCGCCGAGCAGCTGTTGGCCCCCATGAGTGAGCAGGGGGTGCTGCTGCTGAGCAAGCCGTTCTCCAACACGCTGTTCCTGCAGGCCATCCATCTGGCCGCGGCCAGCAACCACCGCCTGCAGCTGCTCCGGCAGGATAACGCCCGGATGCAGGAAAAGATCGTACAGGTACGGCTGGTCAGCCATGCAAAATGCTGTCTGGTGGAGCGGGAGCAGATGAACGAGGATGCCGCCCACCGCTACATTGAAAAGCGCGCCATGGACACCCGGCGCAGCCGTGCAGAAATTGCACAGGAAATCCTTGATTCTTACGAGGATTAGGATTATAATCTGGTGTTGTATGTTTTGTTCCGGATGCGGTCGCATCCGTACTGGGAAAGAATGATCTCTGAAAGATAAATTAGAGGAGGACTGAACAAATGGCAAAATTCATCTTTGTGACCGGCGGCGTTGTCTCCGGTCTGGGCAAAGGGTATCACGGCGGCTTCTCTGGGCCGCCTGCTCAAGTGCCGCGGACTGAAGGTCGCCAGCCAGAAGCTGGACCCTTATGTGAACGTGGACCCGGGTACCATGAGCCCCCTGCAGCACGGTGAGGTGTTCGTGACCGATGACGGTACTGAGACCGACCTGGATCTGGGCCACTATGAGCGCTTCATCGACGAAAATCTGAACAAGTACTCCAACCTGACCACCGGCAAGGTGTACTGGAATGTACTGAACAAGGAGCGCCAGGGCGCTTATCTGGGTCAGACCGTCCAGATCATCCCCCACATCACCAACGAGATCAAGAATTACATCTACAACATGGCATCCTCTACCGATGCCGATGTGGTCATTACCGAGATCGGCGGCACCACCGGCGATATTGAGAGCCAGCCCTTCCTGGAGGCCATCCGTCAGGTGGGCCTGGAGCAGGGCCGCGACAACTGCTGCTACATCCATGTTGTGCTGGTGCCCTATATTTCCGGCTCCGACGAGTACAAGTCCAAGCCGGCCCAGCATTCCGTCAAGGAGCTGCAGGGCATGGGCGTGAACCCCGATATCGTCATCCTGCGTGCTGACGGCAGCGTGGGCGGCGATATCCGCCGCAAGATCAGCACCTTCTGCAATGTCAAGCCTGAGTGCGTCATTGAGAACCTGACCATGCCCAGCCTGTACCAGTGCCCGCTGATGCTCCACACCAACGGCCTGGATGATGTGGTGGTGGAAAAGCTCAAGTTGGACGTGCCCCCCGCCGACCTGACCGAGTGGAAGGGTGTGGTCTCCCGCATTGCCACCCGCAGCAAGACCTGCACCATTGCGCTGGTGGGCAAGTACGTCAAACTGCACGACGCTTATCTTTCTGTGATGGAAAGCCTGTACCACGCCGGTTTTGAGAACGACAGTCAGGTAGACATCAAGTGGGTGGAGAGCGAAGACCTGATCGATCAGGATGCCTGCAAAGAAGTGTTTGCTGACGTGGACGGCATCATTGTGCCCGGCGGCTTTGGTGACCGCGGCATCGAGGGTATGATCCAGGCTGCACAGTATGCCCGTGAGGACCAGATCCCCTACTTTGGCATCTGCCTGGGAATGCAGATCATGGTGATGGAGTTCGCACGCGGCGTGCTGGGCTATGCCGATGCCAATTCCAGCGAGTTCACCCCCGATGGTGCCCACAATGTCATTGCCCTGATGGCCGACCAGCAGGGCAACATCCCCAAGGGCGGCACCATGCGTCTGGGCAAGTACCCCTGCACCGTCAAGCCCGGCACCAAGATGGCCGAGTGCTACGGCGAGGCTGAGATCTGGGAGCGTCACCGCCACCGCTACGAGTTCAACAACGAGTTCCGTCAGGAGATGGAGGATGCCGGGCTGGTCATTTCCGGCACCAGCCCTGACGGCCGTCTGGTGGAGACTGTGGAGCTGCCCGGCCGTGACTTCCATCTGGGTGCACAGTTCCACCCCGAGTTCAAGAGCCGCCCCAACCGCGCTCATCCCCTGTTCAAGGGCTTTATCGCCGCCGCACTCAAATTCCGCATCCATGCACAGCGCGGCATGATGCACGTCTGACCTTCTCAGGCGTTTCGTTCCAGTTCTCCTCGTAGGAGAGACCTGTAAGATCGCAACAAAAAAGCAGCTGCACTCCGTGTTTTTACGGAATGCAGCTGCTTTTGCTTGTATTACTTACTTTTTAGCGGCAGCGGCCTTTTTGCGGGCGGCGCGGCTGGTCTTTTTGGCGGCGGGCTTCTTTGCGGGAGCCTTGGCAGCGGGAGCAGCGGCCTTGACGGGCTCCGCCTTCACCTCTTCGGCCTTAACAGGCTCAACGGGCTTTTCCTCAGCCTTTGCAGGCTCCTCCACGGGCTTTTCCTCCACAACGGGCTCTTCCTTGACCTCCGGCTTTGCCTCCTCTGCAGGAGCGCTCTCGGCCACAGGTGCAGCCTCTACAACGGGCTCCTCTGCCTTCTTGGCAGGGGCACGCTTTGCGCGGTCCTTCACCTCGGAGATGGTCCACAGCTGGTCATCGCCTGCGGTCTCCTGCCAGATCTGCAGGATGGCACCATCGTTGGCACCCATGCCCACGGTATCGATGCACTTGCCGCTGGCCCAGGAAGAGCGCAGACGGACGGTGCCGGCGGGGGTGGGCTCCACGGTCCACATCTGAGAGGTACCGCCCACATCCTCCCACAGGTGCAGCCAGGTGCCATTGGCGGTGCCGGTCATCATCAGGTCGATCAGCTTGCCGGATGCGCGGTTGCGGATGCGGTACACGCCGTCACCCTCGCGCACAAAGGCCCACTCCTGCTCGGGCTTGTGCTCGTACTTGCCCAGGCGGATATCGCCGCCGTTGGTGGCCTTCTCCACGGCCTGAATGACACTGCCGCCCTTGGCAGCGATGGTATAGAAGCGATCTGCCTCGATCACGGTCTGCGCTACAGTTTTCATGTAAATCCCTCCAAGTTTGTTTCTTTTGAGCCAATCATTTTCGTTTTACAAGTAAATTATACCACCTGCTGTTATTTTTTACAAGGATTTCGCCATTTCTTTAGCACTATTCACAAAAGGGCCCCCGCTTTTCAGCCCGTTTTGCACCGTTTGCGAAAACTTTTCGCCCCGTTTCGCCCCATAAAGCAGCAGCACCCCGCCATTTCTGGTGAGGTGCTGCTGTCGTTTTGGAAAATATCAAAAGGGTTCTGGCAGAGCTCCCTTACTGCTTTGCCTGACTGGGATGCGGCTGCACAGGCATTTTAGTAAACAGCGCTTTCAAGACCAGCGGAGTGGCCACACTGGACACGACGATGAGCAGGATGACGGCGGTGAAGTAGACGGAATCCACCACGCCGATGTCCAGACCCTTCTGGGCCACGATCAGGGCCACCTCGCCGCGAGTCATCATGCCAACACCCACCTTGAGGGAATCACCCCAGCTGAACCTGCAAATCTTGGCCGCCAACCCGCAGCCGATGATCTTGGTGATCAGGGCCACCACCACGAAGCACACGCTGAACAGCAGAATCTCCGGGGTCAGGCCGCTGATATCGGTCTTCAGGCCGATGCTGGCGAAGAAGATGGGAGCAAACAGCACATAGTTGCTGATGTCCACGCGGCGCTCGACGTAGGGGGCATCCTCCAGAGTGCACAGGACGATGCCTGCGATGTAGGCACCGGTGATATCGGCAATGCCGAAGTAGGCCTCAGCAATGTAGGCCATGGCAAAGCAGAACGCCATACTGACGATGGTGATGCGCTGGGTGTGGGGGTTGCGCTTGTCCAGCCACTTCATGGCGAAATGGGCAATGATGCCCACGCCGATGGCGGTAGCGAAGAACAGCACGGTGTTCATCAGCACCTTACCCAGCCCTGTACCGGTGCCGGAGCTTGCTCCCAGCACGGAGGTCAGCACCACGATGCCGATGACATCATCAATAACGGCGGCACTGACGATGGTGGTGCCAAGGAAGCTCTTCAGGTGGCCCAGCTCCTGCAAGGTAGCCACGGTGATGGACACGCTGGTGGCGGTCATAATGGTACCGATGAAGAGGGCACGGTAAAACTCCTGGCTGCCCAGCGCTGAGAAGCCGTAGAATAGACTATAAAGGAGCGTGCCCCCTGCCAGCGGCACCGCCACGCCCACACAGGCGATCAGGGTGGCGATGGGGCCTGCCTTGATCAGCTCTTTCAGGTTGGTGCCCAGGCCCGTGGTGAACATCAGCAGCACCACGCCGATCTCGGCGAAGATCGAGATGGTATCGCGATATGCACAAGGTTCAGCAGACAGGGCCCAATGATCAGGCCCGCGATGATCTCGCCCACCACCTGCGGCGCTTTGAACTTGCGGGACACCAGCCCGAAGAACTTGGCACTGAGGATGATGATAGCAAGGTTCCGAAAAACAGAATACATAAATTTACCTTCCTCCGTTTTATCTCATTGAATAGGGCTGTCGGCCGCGCCCGACCCCCTATTCTTTTATTATATCGCCGCTCAGAACCAAAATCAAAATACTTTTCAATCTTTCTCGTTAAAAAAACAGACAAAGTTCACCAAAGCTTCAGCACAAATTTTTGTGCGGATTTTTGGCCCGCAGGGCTTGACAAAACAGCAGGAGCTTGCTATAATAAATTGCTGTCTGAACAGACACGCCGCACACGGCAGGCGATGCCGCATGTCGTGTGTACCCTTGGCCTCATAACCTTGAGGCCCTTAAGTCCAAAAAAGGAGGTGCTACAAAATGGCAAAGTACGAAACCATGCTGATTACCAGCGCCGCTCTCGACGAGGAGGCTACCGCCGCTCTGGTTGGTAAGTTCAAGACCCTGATCGAGAACAACGGTACGATCGATTCCATCGACGAGTGGGGCAAGCGCCGTCTGGCCTACCCCATCAACGACGAGGAGGAAGGCGTTTACACTGTGATCAACTTCACCAGCGAGCCCAGCTTCCCCGCTGAGCTGGACCGTGTGTACAAGATCACTGAAGGTGTTATGCGCAGCCTGATCGTTGCCCACGAGGAGTAATCTTTTCGTGACAGAAAGGGAGACCGTAAAATGTTGAATGTTGTTGCTATCATGGGCCGTCTTGTGGCGGATCCTGAACTCCGCACCACGCCCCAGGGCACCAATGTGTGCAGCTTCCGCATTGCCTGCGACCGCAATTTTGTGCGTCAGGGTGAGCAGCGTCAGGCTGACTTCATTGATATCGTTGCCTGGCGTTCTCAGGCCGAGTTTGTTTCTAAGTATTTCCAGAAAGGCAGTCTGATCGCCATCGAAGGCTCTCTTCAGACCCGCCAGTATCAGGATAAGAACGGCAACAATCGCACGGCTTTGGAAGTCGTAGCCAACAACATCAACTTTGCAGGCCCCAAGAACAGCAATGCAGGCGGTGGAGCAAATTACCAGAATTCTGCTCCCGCCTACCAGAACGCAGCCCCTGCCCGTCCGGCTGCTGTGGAGGCAGCTCCCAGCTATTCCGCCGGCAGTGCAGATGATTTTGCTGTCATTGATGACAGTGATGACCTGCCGTTCTGATTCCGTAACGGTCTGACCGTTCAATTCTTATAGGAGGTAATAAGCAATGGCTTTTGAAAGAACCGAAGGCTCTCGCCCCGCACGCCCCATGCGTCGCGGCCGCAAGAAGGTTTGCAGCTTCTGTGTCGATCGCATCGACACCATCGATTACAAGGACGTGCCCCGTCTGCGTAAGTACGTCTCTGAGCGTGCTAAGATCATTCCCCGCCGTGTGACCGGCACCTGCGCTTATCATCAGCGCGCACTGACTACCGCCATCAAGCGTGCTCGTCACGTTGCTCTGATGCCCTACGTCAGCGACTAATCAGAACTTTATCAACCCATTCAAAATAATCAGCAATCAGCAAAGCGCTTTCACCGATGACAAGGTGAAAGCGCTTTTTTGTTGTATCTTTCGTTTGTGCAGTGCTCCCGGCACTCAGTAGTCTGCCTGTTTCTTTTTACTGCATTCTGGGAACATCTTATGGAACCGTTCCCGCAATTTCCGGGCAGATCACCCTCGTCCATAAAATTGCATCACCCGGTCAAAAAGTTACAAACCGGTACGGTTTTTCCGGTATTTTCTGATATGTTACCGGTATTTTCCGAAATCAACCGGTGTTTTGATGTGCTGGCAAATCAATCTGCACAAATCAAGTTGATTCTTTGTACACCATTTCACGAAATTACTCCCACATGATTGATTTTTTGAACAAAATGTGCCATACTATAGCCACTGGAAACGTTCCCGACACCGTTCCCGATAATCCAACCGAAAGCGAGGGCACGCGATATGACGATCAAGGACATTGCCCGCATCAGCGGCTGTTCTGTCAGCACCATTTCGCGCGTCATCAATGACCGGCCGGATGTCCGGCCCGAGACCAAGGAGCATGTGCTCAAGGTCATGCGGGAGGCAGGCTTTACCCCCAACACCAACGCGCGGCAGCTGAAGATCCAGCAATCCCGCAGTCTGGTGTTCGTGGTCAAGGGACCCGGAACATCTTCTTCTCCGACTTCCTCGTTCAGCTGCAGCGGGCCGCTACCCTGTATGGGTACAACGGCATCGTCTCCTACCTGGACGAGAACGCCAACGAGATCGATGCCGCCGAGAAGATCCTGCGGGAGATCAAGCCCAAGGGCATGATCTTTCTGGGCGGCAGTGTCACGAACTTCCAGAACGGCTTCGCAAACATCTCCGTTCCCTCCGTGCTGGCTACACTGGTCTCCAATGAATTGGACTTCCCCAACCTCTCGATGGTGGGTGTGGATGACCGGGCCGCAGCAAAAGCGGCAGTCTCCCATCTCATCGCACAGGGGCACCGCAAGATCGCGGTGCTGGGCGGCCCGGCCACCAGCTTTCCCAGCCGGATGCGCCGTCTGGGTGCGCAGGATGCCATGGAGGACGCAGGGCTTGTCTTTGACGATAAACTCTATGGCCTGTGCAACTACGATTTCGAGTCCGCCTACCACGCCATGAACAGTCTGCTGGCCCGCCGGGCCGAGTTCACTGCCCTGTTTGCCATGAGCGATGTAATCGCCTTTGGTGCGATCCGGGCGCTGGTAAGTGCAGGTATGCGGGTGCCGGAGGATGTCTCAGTGATCGGTTTTGATGGCATCACGATGTCCCGCTACTGCGTGCCGGTGATGACCACCATCGTCCAGCCCAGTGAACAGATCGCACTGCAGAGCATCGAGCTGCTGGTGCGGCAGATCGAACACGGAGCCCCGGCCCAGACCGTCACGCTCCAGCCGGAATTGCAGCAGGGCGAAAGCGTTTGCCCCTGCCGCCGGAACGATTCAGTCTAACTTCCGTCCTCATGCTGTGGACGGTGGCAGATATTAACACAAAAGAAGAAGGAGTACTACTATGAAAAAGATGATCTCTCGTCGTAATTTCCTGAAAGTGGCCGGTGCATCCGCCGCTGCTCTGGGTCTGGCTGCCTGTGGCGGTTCTTCCAGCTCCACCGCTTCCTCCACTGCCAGCTCTGCTGCCGGTTCTTCGACCGCTGCAAAGGCTGACGGCAAGGTCTACTACCTGAACTTCAAGCCCGAGCAGGATCAGGATTGGCAGGACCTGGCTGCTGAGTACACCAAGGAGACCGGCGTGCCTGTGACCGTTGTCACCGCCGCTTCCGGTCAGTATGAGACCACTCTGATGAGCGAGATGGAAAAGAGCGAGGCTCCCACCCTGTTCCAGGTCAACGGCCCTGTGGGTCTGGCCAACTGGAAGGATTACTGCTACGACCTGTCCGGCAGCAAGCTGTATGGCGAGCTGACCAGCGACTCCTTCGCCCTGAAGGACGGCGACGCTGTCACCAGCATTGCATACGTCATTGAGACCTACGGCATCATCTACAACAAGGAGCTGCTGAGCGCCGCTGGTTACACCCAGGACGATATCAAGGGCTTTGCCGATCTGAAGAAGGTTGCCGATGATATCCAGGCACGCAAGGCCGAGCTGGGCGTGGACGGTGCTTTCACCTCCGCCGGTATGGATGGTTCTTCTGACTGGCGCTTCAAGACCCATCTGGCAAACCTGCCCATCTACTACGAGTACAAGGCAGACGGCATCAGCTCCACCGACGCCATCAAGGGCACCTACCTCGACAACTACAAGCAGATCTGGGATCTGTACATCACCGATTCCACCTGCGATCCTACCCTGCTGGCTTCCAAGACCGGCAACGACGCTGTGGCCGAGTTCGTGGGCAAGAAGGCTGTCTTCTATCAGAACGGCACCTGGGCTTACAATGACGTGAAGGATCTGGGCGACGACAACCTGGGTATGCTGCCCATCTACATCGGCGTGGATGGCGAGGAGAATCAGGGTCTGTGCACCGGTTCCGAGAACTTCTGGTGCGTGAACAACGCTTCTTCTGATGCCGACATTCAGGCTACTCTGGACTTCCTGTACTGGTGCGTCACCTCTGAGGCCGGCACCAGCGCGATGGCTGACAAGATGGGCTTCGTCATCCCCTTCAAGAAGGCTAAGGACTCCACCAACCCCTGATCGCCATTGCAAACGACTACGTTGCAGCTGGCAAGACCAGTGTTGACTGGTGCTTCTCCACCATGCCTTCCGAGGAGTGGAAGAACGGCGTTGGTTCCGCTCTGACCGCTTACGCAGCAGGCACCGGAGATTGGAACGGCGTTGTGACCGCTTTCGTCGATGGCTGGGCTAAGGAGTACAAGCTGGCAAACGGCTAAGCATTCTCGGTTTTCTCTTTCCCCTTTTATTTGTGTAAACCGTAATGGGAGGCGGGCGAGCTGTTCGCCCGCCTCCTTTTGTTTTGGAGGTATATCATGCAAAAGGCCATCAGCAAATATTGGCCGGTGTTCGTGCTTCCTACGCTGATTGCGTTCATCATCGGCTTTATCTGGCCCTTTATCTGGGGCATCTTCCTTTCCTTCCAGCGCTTCACCACCGTGAGCAAGACCACCTTTGTGGGCATCCAGAACTACATCTCGGTGTTCCAGGATTCCACGTTCCTGCATGCGTTCGGCTTTACGGCAGCGTTTACCGTGATCTCCACTGTGCTTATCAATGTCTGTGCCTTTGCCATTGCAATCGTGCTGACCCGCGGCATCAAGGGTACCAACATCTTCCGTACCGTCTACTTTATGCCCAACCTGATCGGCGGCATCCTGCTGGGCTACATCTGGCAGATCCTGCTCAACGGCGTGCTGGCAAACCTGCAAAAGCCCCTGCTGGCACTGGATGCCAAGGCCGGTTTTGTCGGTCTGGTCATCCTGATGTGCTGGCAGCAGATCGGTTATATGATGATCATCTACGTTGCCGGTCTGCAGAGCGTGCCCGGCGACCTGATCGAGGCTGCTAAGATCGACGGTGCTTCTGACCGTGAGATCCTGTTCAAGATCAAGCTGCCCATGGTCATGCCCAGCATCACCATCTGCACCTTCCTGACCCTGACCAACAGCTTCAAGCTGTTCGACCAGAACGTTGCCTTGACGGCCGGCGAGCCTGCCAACGCCAGTGAAATGCTGGCCTTGAACATCTACAACACCTTCTATGGCCGCTCCGGTGCTCAGTGGAAGGGCATCGGCCAGGCAAAGGCTGTGGTATTCTTCCTGATCGTTGTGGTCATCTCTCTGGCGCAGCTCCACTTCACCCGTTCTAAGGAGGTCCAGCAGTAATGATTAAACAGCAAAAGTTGTGGGATAACATTCTCACCGTCATCATGGCCCTGCTTTGCCTGCTGTGGATCTACCCCATTGTCCTGATCCTGCTGAACAGCCTGAAAAAAAGAGGGCACCTTTACCACCTCTACCGTGTTCCAGCTGCCCACCCGTGAGACCTTTGCTGGCCTTTCCAACTACGTCTACGGCGTGATCAAAATGGGCTTCCTTTCCAGTTTGGGCTACAGCCTCGTCATTACCTGTTTCCAGTGTGGCCCTCATCCTGCTGTGCTGCTCCATGACAGGCTGGTACCTGACCCGCGTGAACAACAAGCTCAGCAAGTTTATGAACCTGCTCATCGTGTTCTCGATGGTCGTCCCCTTCCAGATGGTCATGTTCACTCTGTCCAAGACCGCAGATACCCTCAAGCTGAACACTCCCTGGAACATCTGCATCATCTACCTGGGCTTTGGTGCCGGTCTGGCCGTGTTCATGTTCACCGGCTTTATGAAGAGCGTTCCCATGGAGATTGAGGAAGCGGCCATGATCGACGGCTGCAACCCCATCCAGATCTTCTTCAAGGTCGTGTTCCCCATCCTGAAGCCTACGATGATCTCCACCGCGATTCTGGAAACCATGTGGGTGTGGAATGACTATCTCCTGCCGACTCTGGTGCTGGATATCAAGAAGTACCGCACCATCCCCATGGCGATCCAGTACTTCCGCGGCGGCTATGGCCGTGTGGAGCTGGCTCCCATGATGGCCTGCATCATCATCGCCATCATCCCCATCATCATCCTGTACATGACCTGCCAGAAATACATCATTGAGGGTGTTGTTGCAGGCGCTGTCAAGGGTTAAGGAGGAGTTCACCATGCGAGCATGCGGCATTCTGATGCCCGTTTTTAGTCTGCCGGGGCCCTTTGGCATCGGCACGCTGGGGAAAGAAGCCTTTGCGTTCGTGGATTTTCTGGCCCGTGCAAAGCAGACCTATTGGCAGATCCTGCCCATTGGCCCCACCGGCTACGGTGACAGCCCCTACCAGAGCTTTTCCGCCTTTGCTGGGAACCCCTATTTTATCGATTTCCGTGTCCTGCACGAGCAGGGCTATCTGACCGCTGATGAGATTCCCGCTGAGGTTCCGGCTGGACCGGTGGACTACGGCGTGCTCTACCAGCAGCGCCCGGTGGTGCTGCAAAAGGCCGCCGATCGTCTGCTGGCAGCAGCCAGCGTGGAGTACAAAGACTTCTGCACGGCACAGAGCTTCTGGCTGGACGATTACGCCCTGTTCATGGCCGTCAAGGCCGAACAGGGACAGGCAGGCCTGTGTGACTGGCCGGATGACCTGCGCACCCGCCAGCCCGCTGCCGTAGCCGCTGCCAGGGAGCGTCTGGCCGGGCAGGTTGATTATTTCAAGGCGGTGCAGTTCTTCTTCTACACCCAGTGGAACGCCCTGAAAGCCTATGCCAACGGCAAGGGCATCCAACTGGTGGGCGATATCCCCATCTACGTCAGCCCGGATTCCAGCGATCTGTGGACGCGGCCGGAGCTCTTCCAGACCGACGGCCAGACCCACCTGACGCAGGTGGCAGGCTGCCCCCCGGATGCCTTTGCGGCAGACGGTCAGCTCTGGGGCAATCCACTCTACAACTGGACTCGTCACAAGGCCGAGGATTTTGCCTGGTGGAAGCGCCGGATGCAGCACGCTACTTCGATTTATGATGTCGTGCGCATCGACCACTTCCGTGGTTTTGAGAGCTACTACGCCATCCCTGCCGGAAACAAGACAGCGGCAGGCGGCCACTGGGAAAAGGGGCCGGATCGTGCTTTCATCAATGCCATCCATGAGACTTTGGGTCAGGGCGGCATCATTGCGGAGGATCTGGGATACCTGACCCCTGAGGTCAAGACCATGCTGGCTGCCAGCGGCTATCCGGGCATGAAGATCATGCAGTTTGCCTTTGACAGCCGGGAACCGGGCAACTATCTTCCCTACACCTACACCCCCAACAGCGTGGTCTACACCGGCACCCATGACAATGTGACCACCGAAGGCTGGCGGCAGTCTGCCAGCCCCGAGGATGTCCACTATGCCTGCCGTTACCTGCGCTGCCTGCCCGAGGATCTGACAGAGGCCATGATCTGCGCCTGCCTTGCCAGTGTTTCGGATATGGCCATCATCCCCATGGCCGACTGGCTGCATCTGGGCGCGGAGGCCCGCATCAACACCCCCAGCACCCAGGGAGCCAACTGGCAGTGGCGGCTGGATACCCCGCTTACCAGTCTGCTGGCCGAGCATATTGCCGATCTGACAGCACTGTATGACCGGGTCCCGGCTGCGGCAGACCGCTAAAACGTTTCCTTCTTCTTTTCTCCCCCATACAAAGACGGCAGGCCCTGGCCCCTCCTTTCCGGAGGAACTGGTGCCCGCCGTCTCTTTTTGCATTATTTTCAATTTTCACACAACATTTTTTCGCCGCACCCCGCACAGGACGTTCCACATATTTCCACGCAGAACCGTTTCTTTTTTACAAAGCGGCCACAGTATCTTCACAATTCTTTCGCATTTTGGGTTTCATCGCTCTCTTGTTGTTTTTGGGCAATTATGCTATAATCCAATTAGCTTCACGTCCGCCCTTGCGCGGATTTTACGAACGAAAGGAGTTTTCCACCATGGAATTTACCTATCAGAGCACGATGCAGCTGCCCGCGTCCTATGCGGTTCTCTCCGAAGATGAAATGGTCTACACCGTTGGCGGCGCTTTTGAGCTGAATATTGATCGGGCTGCCGTTGCGCAATTTGTTACCAATGTGATTTCAAACAGCATCCGTCTTGCAGGACAGTATACTTTTCAGATGGCTTTCGATGGTTTAACCAATATGCGCAATGACGGCTTGACCATTCCTGGTGCTGTTCATCATTATTGGTCAAATCAAACGACAGTTGGCAAGGTCGGTACTGTTGTAGGTGTAGCATTTGTTGGTTATGCTGTTTATATTCAGGCTGTAACTCTCTTTAACACATTCTTGTCTATCTATAATGATATGCGCGACATTTATAATGGGACTAACACCCAGACGGAGACTGCTACAACTGCGAATGCTGCCTTAGCTGCCGCTTAATTTATAAGCACCTGAAAGGAGCCTTTTATGGAAAAATTGCGTATGCCTGCATCTTATGCAACGCTTCCGGAAGAAGAGCTGCCGGAGATCTTTGGCGGCGGAGAACTGGGAGATGCATTGGACAGCTTTACGGATAACCTCCACCTGGATGATTTCTTCCTTCAGGGGGGGTATCCTCTCCATCTCCATCTCGTTTGTACCTCTGCTCCTGTTCAATGTTGTTGTTTCCGGCTACCGGTTTGTAGAAAACATTTACAAGAACCTGTCCAACTGGTTCGGTTATCACGATGATACCTTCTCTGCCGTTTCTAGTTTCACGGATGAAATGCGCCAGAAACAGCAGCAGCGCGGTATCTGAGTTGTTTTTCCTGTAACATGAAAGAGCTTCACGATTCCGGCTTCTGCCGGAGTGTGAAGCTCTTTTTGTTTGGCCGCTTCCAGATGCTCAAATGACCCGCAGGGCCCCTGCTCCCTCAGACGGAGCAGATAGCAGCTGCCCGCACCGAACACCTTTTCCATGGCATTGTGATACTTTGCCGTCAGCATACCGGGTACAAACGCCTGAATGGTCCCTGCAAAGCCGCCTCCCTGCATCCGCCAGGCTCCCCCCTGCCCCTCCAGCAGAGTCTGACTGAGGGCAAGCGCCACCGAGAGTCCCTGATGCCGCACATCGGTGGAGCAGTAAACGTTTTGGCACAGGGCAAAAGAGGCGTGTCCGCTTTCCAGAATGAGCTGCAGGAAGCATTGAAATCCCCGCTGACCAGGGCATTCCGCTGGGCCAATGCGCGGGCATTCTCCTCAAAATAGTGGACCGCACGCAGAACAGCACGATCCCCGCAAGCCTTTTCGCAGGCGTGGCAGAGCCGTCCAGAACTCCTGCTCCTTGACCTGCCCCAACACCTTACCGCCCAGACAGGCCGCCACCGATTCCATTTCATGCCGGATGGCCGCAAATTCACCGGTCAGCTCGCTGTGACTGCCCCGGGTATCGGTCACACAAAGGGTCATGTCCGCCGGGAGCAACCCTGCCGGTGTGGATCTTTTCTATCCGGGGCTTCTTTGGGTCGGCAAAATCCGCAAAGATGACCCCGCCCACGGCGCTGGTCAGCTGATCCAACAGGCCGCTTGGTTTTCCGAAATATGTATTTTCCGCATACTGGCAGATCTTCGCCAGCTCCGGCGCTGTCAGCCTGCAGCCATATTCCCCGTTCAGGATGGACGCCATTCCCATCTCGAAGGCCGCAGAGCTGGAAAGCCCGCTGCCCCGGAGCACGTCGCTGGCGGTATAGGCATCGAAGCCACCCACCGTCTTTCCCTGTGCCCGGAAACCTTCCGCAATGCCCCGGATCAGGCTGGCCGAATGGGTGCTCTCGCCCTGCTGGGGCTCGGCCTCGCTCAGGTCAATGACATCCAGCTTGTTGAACCCCCGGGATTTGACCCGGATAAACCCGTCATCGCTGGGGGACGCCACCGCGACCAGATCCAGCGTCACCGCCGCCGCCAGCCCATAACCGTGCTGGTGGTCGGTATGGTTGCCGCCCAGCTCCGCCCGGCCCGGAGCCGAGTAGACATGCACCTGCCGCCCGGGGCCATAGTACAGCTCAAACTGTTCCAGCGCGGCGGCATACCGCTGCCGCTGGCGGGCCAGCACCGCCGGTTCTGTGCCATAGAGCGTGCAGAGCGCTTCATCCCACTGCCCCGCAAGGATCTCCCGTCTGAGTTGTGCACTGGTCGCCATGGCCGTTCCTCCTCCACAAGCGTTCTCCGCAAAGTCCGTGCATGAAGGCTCCATGCACTTGGGTTAGCCTTTTATTGTACTTCATTCCGCCCTCTTTTTGCAATTTGAATCCGCAAAAAATCCAATTTCAGCGCGAAAAACAAAGTTTCGGATGTACTTTTTTTGAATTTGCGGATACAGTTATGATATACTGGAATCAAGAATGCGGTCAACTGGAGGAAACGATCATGGCAGATGTCTACAAGCAGTCCTTCAAGCAGAATTACACCAATAATATTGAATTATCCATCTTCAACTGTGGTCTGGAACGCTGTGCCCCGGGCCAGACCTGGGGCCCGGTATCCGGGATCACTACCTGATCCACCTGGTGGTCTCGGGCAAGGGCACCTTTGAGGTGGGCGGCAAGACCTTTGAGGTCGTGCCGGGGGATCTGTTCTTTGCCCGGCCCAGTCAGCTCATCCGCTACTCTGCCGATGAGCAGCAGCCCTGGGAGTACAGCTGGGTCGGCTTCAACGGTGCCTGCGCTCATAAACTGGCGGCACAGCTTCCCTTTACCGACACTGCTCCTGTGCACCACACGCAGGACCCGGAGGGAATGCGGGCAGCTCTGACCAACATCTATTCTTCCCGTGGGTTAGAGCCTCAGGATGAGGCTGCCATGGTGGGGTACCTCTACCTGTTCATCTCTGCCCTGATGAAGGAGACCAGCGAGACGCGCCCCCACAACGCTTCCTCCTCCAATCAATATGTACTGAATGCCATCAAATACATCCAGTTCAACTATTCGCACGACATCTCCATCGACGATGTCGCTAAGAGTGTGGGCGTTTCCCGCAGTCATTTGTACCGAGTGTTTATGCTCAATGTGGGCAAGAGCCCCATCGATTATCTGACCGAATACCGCATCAACGAAGCCTGCAAGCTACTGAGGGCCGGAAACCTTTCCATTGCAGAGGTCGCCATCTCGGTGGGCTTCTTTGACCAGTTCTATTTTTCCCGGGTCTTCAAGCGGGCCAAGGGGATGCCGCCCAGCAAATACATTGCCGCCCAGAGCGAAAATGCAGATGCTCCCGCTTCAGAAGAAGCCTGACCCAATCCCATTCCAAAGGAGAATTTCCATGCCCTTACAAAAAAAAAATCAGGTGCTGACCCTGACCATTGAGCGCCTGTCCAACGATGGCAGCGGCGTTGCTCACAGCCCGGACGGCGAGGCTGTGTTCATACCCGGCACCGCCCCCGGTGACGTTGCCGCCATCCGCATCGTTAAAGATTGCGGCCGCTACGCTTTCGGTATTCTGGATGCCATTCAGACTCCCTCACCTGATCGTATCCCGGTAGATTGTGCAGTGGCCGGCCCCTGCGGTGGCTGCAGCCTGCGGCATCTGGATTATGCAACTGAACTGCGCGCCAAGGGCGAAAGCGTTACCGATGCTTTCCGCCGCATTGGCGGGCTGGATGTACCCGTGCTGCCGCCCCTCCCTCCCCCGAGATCGACCGCTACCGCAATAAGGTTCAATTCCCGGTGGGCTGTGATAAGAGTGGCAAGCCCTGCATCGGTTTCTACGCCGGGCGCACCCACCGCATTGTTCCCTGCCCCGACTGCAAGCTGCAGCCGGATGTGCTGAACGAGATCGGCAATACCCTCTGCGCTTTCTTTGCCGCCCACAATATTCAGCCCTACGATGAGCAGACGAGCAAGGGGCTGGTGCGTCATGTGTTTCTGCGCCGGGGTGTCCACAGCGGCCAGATCATGGTCTGTCTGGTCTGCACCCGGGCAAAGCTGCCCCACGCAGAGGAGCTTTGCCGCGCACTGACTGCGCAGTTTGCCGATATCGCCACCATCCTGTTGAATGTCAACGCAAAAAATACCAATGTCATTCTGGGCAGCGAGACCCACCTCCTGTATGGCCCTGGTTCCCTCGAAGACACCCTCTGCGGCGTTCCGGTGCAGCTGGGCCCCTTTGTCGTTCTATCAGGTCAACACACTGGCCGCTGAGCTACTCTACGGCATCGCTGCCCAATATGCTCAGTTGACCCCGGATGACCTGCTGCTGGATCTCTACTGCGGCATGGGCACCATTGGCCTGTCCATGGCAGACCATTGCCGGGAGCTCATCGGCGTGGAGATCGTGCCTGAGGCCATCGAAAGCGCCAAGGCCAATGCTGCCCGCATGGGTGATTCCATAGCCACAAAGAGCCGTTTCTTCTGCGCCGATGCTGGTAAGGCGGCCTCTCAACTTGCCGCCGAGGGCCTGCACCCGGATGTTGTGATGCTCGACCCGCCCCGCAAAGGCTGTGACGAAGCAACCCTTTCCGCTGTCGTCACCATGTCCCCCCGCCGGGTGGTCTATGTCAGCTGCAACCCCTCCACCGCCGCCCGGGATGCCAAGTGGTTGGAAGAGCATGGGTATCGGGCAGAAAAGGTGCAGCCTGTGGATTTGTTCCCGAGGACGAAGCATTGTGAGGTTGTGAGTTGTTATACCAAAACGATATAACAAACGCAACCCTCAAGCCATTGTGAATGTGTCACGGCATTTGTCCGCATAAATCCTTGATTTCTAGCACTTTCAAGGTTTGAAGAGTAGTAATTTTCCACCTTTGAACCGGCTCCAGATCTGCCAGGACAATCTTTACCGCCTCATAGAACTGCGAACAAGAAAACCGCCCTGCCGTATAGCTACGACAGAGCGGTTTTCTGCTGTATGGACTCGAAGGGAGTCGAACCCTCGACCTTTCGGATGCGAACCGAACGCTCATCCCAACTGAGCTACGAGCCCTCAACTGTCCTCTGATCGCAAGGGTCAGAGGACATCGTTCATTTTGACTTTATTATTTTACTGCTTCTGGAATCATTTGTCAAGAGTTTCTACCTTCCGGCGAAGCAGACTCATGGGGGCAGCTCCGGGGTGGGGATGGTGTACTTTTCCATGGCGTGGGGGGTGGATTCCACGCTCTCCCCTGCCTCGTTTTTGATCCACTCCGGGTGCAGCGGGATGCTGCGCCCATCCGGGCAGAGCACCTCCAGCGTGTCCCCAAGGCTCCATTTGCCGCGCTGCTGGCAGGAGGCAACACCATTCTCCCAGCTTTCCACAGTGCCCACAAACTCCCACTCACGGATATAAGTAGCGCTGTCGGTTGCCTGACGGGCCTGGTCGCGGCCAAAGTAAAAGCCCGGGGAGTAGTGCCGGTGGCTGGTACGGGTCAGCTCAGCCAGAGCATCATCGCTCAACTCAAAGTTATCGTTGAGAGGGTCGGCCAGATACTGATCCAGAGCCTTGCGGTAGGCGGCGGTGACACTGGCAACATAGTAGAACGTCTTGGCGCGGCCCTCGATCTTCAGGCTGTCCACACCTGCCTTGCAGATGAGGTCGATGAAGGGGGCGGTGCACAGATCGTTTGCATTGAGGATATAGCTGCCGTTCTCATTTTCGCCGATCTCATACAGCTGGCCCGGGCGGGTCTCCTCGCTCAGGTAATACTTCCAGCGGCAGGGCTGAGCGCACTGGCCCCGGTTGGCATCCCGGCCTGCCATGTAATTGGAGAGCAGGCACCGGCCCGAAATGCTCATGCACATAGCTCCATGGACAAACGCCTCGATCTCCAGCTCCGGCGGGGTCTTATCGCGCAGGGTGGCGATATCCTGCAGGCTCATCTCACGAGCAAGCACCACACGCTTTGCACCCATGTTGTAAGCGGCACGCGCAGCGGCCCAGTTGGTGATGCCGGTCTGGGTGGACATGTGGACATCGATCTCCGGGGCGAACTGCTTACAGGCTTCCAGCACGCCCAAATCGGCCACGATAAAAGCATCCACACCGGCGGTGGCAGCAGCCTTGATGGCTTCGGGCAGACGGTCAGCTTCCTCATTGGTGGGCAGCGTGTTCATGGTCAGATAGACCTTGCGGCCACGGGCATGGGCATAGATCACACCCTCGGCCAGCTGCTCCGGCGTAAAATTGGCAGGTGCAGACCGCATACCGAACTCTGGCAGGCTGCAATAAACAGCGTCTGCTCCATAGTTGATGGCATAACGCAGGCGTTCCAAGTCGCCTGCCGGGGCCAGCAGTTCCGGGATCTGTAACATAAAATCGTCCTCTCTTTTTAACACCCTCTCTATCATCGCTGACGCGATATCGCCTCATCGGATCGGTTTCTGCAAACCTGACTCCGGAGCCGCAATTGGCACTCCCCTTGGGAGAGCTTTCAGCATAGCGGACTGAGAGAGGGACTTACTTCTTCAAACTCTGATTGACCTCAGCTGCTTTCTGGCAGTTGGCCTGATGTTCAGCATAGGTCTTGGCGTAATAGTAGTGACCGGAAAGGTCCGTAACAAAGAAATAGCAGTCCCGGACTTCCTCATCGCACTGAGGTGCCAGAGCAGCCTGGATCGCGGCAAGGCCCGGGTTCGAGATGGGCCCGGCGGGCAGGCCGGTGCAGGTGTAGGTATCGTAGGCATTCCGGATGTTCTCGGGGATATCCTCCCAGCCGCCATAATACGGAGCCACCCAGTTCCAGAGGTAGTTGTTGTCCGCATCGCTCTGGACATAGCTGGAGGTGTTGCTCTGGAGCTTGGGGTAAGGCGAACCCTCGGCCAGACGGTTGCGGAACACCTGCGCCACATTGGAATCCTGATCGTTGCCCGCTTCCTCCTGCACAAAAGAGGCCAGTGTAATGACCTCGGGCAGGGTCAGCTCCTGCTTTTCCAGTTCCTTGTACATCTCAGCTGTAAACTGTTTATCGAAGTGTGCATAGAACGTTGCAACGTAATGATGCATGGTATCGTCCGTCAAAAACTCATAGGTGTCCGGAAAGAGGTAGCCCTCACACTTCATAAAGCGATTGGGGGCATCGTCCGGGACATACTGCCAGAAGGTGTACTCACTGAAATCTCCGGTGTTGGCTTCTTCCAGAAACTCCTCGGCAGTACACAGACCGGCTTCCTCCATTTTCCGGGCAATGGCAATGGCAGTGGTTCCCTCCGGAAAGGTCAGCCGCACCGAATCCGCCTTGGCATACGCAGACAATTCTGCGATCAGGCCATCGTAGGAATATCCGCCGGTTTGCAGCGTAAAATCACCGTACTGCAGTTTTCCGGCGGCACCCTTGTGCCCCACATACCAGCGGAACAGATAGGCCGAACGGATCACTCCAGCCTCCTTCAGCTCCTTTGCGATGGCAGCAACGCCGCTGCCCTGGGGGATGCTGACGGTCACCTCTGCACCCGGCTTTCCTCCATTGCCGTTGATCTCTATACGCAAACACGCCTGCTGCACCGACTGTCAGTACCAGCAGCAACAGCACGGCCAACAGGATCTTCAGCGCACTGCCTTTTTTTTCTTTTTCTGGTGTTTCTCTGCCATATCCACGTTCCTTTCAGTCCATCATCAGGCGCATGTAGCTCTCCGAAACATCAAAAGGTTCTCCTTCAAAGCGGATGAGGCCATACTCCTGCCGGGTTCCCTCGCCCAAGAACAGATTCTGGGCAGCTCCCACCGTAATGACAGCCTTTTCCACAATGACCTCTTTCTCCCGGGCGGCTTCCATCAGCACCTCGGCAGCACGGTCATTTTCCGCCATCATTTCCACAAAGTAAAGGGTATCCTCCCTGCGGAAATAGATGCCGTAGCCCTGCTCACTGGATACGATGGTCGCACCACGGGAATACAGGTCCCGCAGAACTTCCCCCATCTGCTCCGGCGGCAGCTGAACGGTGTCAGGCCAGTATTTTGCCCGCAGCTCGCAGAGTTTTTTTCGCCGTCACGGAATCGAATTCCGCCTGGCTCCACAGGTTGCGCTCCACCTCCCGGGGCAGGCAGCGCAGGGCAAAGGCTTTCTGGAAGCCTTTATCCTGCAGCAGCGTTGATTGTTCCGGGCTGGCGGGCACTGCCACCACAAAGCCTGCGCCCCGCAGTTTCTGCTGGGCACACAGGGTATCCACCAGGCCCGCAAGGAGCAGGGCCCTGCCCTGCCCGCACAGACCGAACAGATAGCTGCCCGGGCGGCCCTGCAGGGTCACCGGCACAGCCAGTGCCACAGCCTCAATGTGGTCGTTTTCCTCCGCGACGTAGACATTCTGCACCCCGGCAAAGCGCTCCACAGCGCCACGGACAAACTCCTCCGTGTCGCCGCGCTGGGCCTGCCACAGGGCCAGCACCTCCGCCCAATCGGACGGCTGCATCAAACGGTACATGATATAGGATGCCTCCTTTTGTTTCAAATAACAGCGAGAGCAAGAGTTCTGACCTCTCCCTGAATATCCTCAATGCTTCGCATCTTCTCCCCTGCCGTGCAGTGGACGGTATCCCAGCTGAGGTGTGCGGCGCAGTATTCTGCCGCCCGGCGGCTGCGGGCCAGATATTCGGTGTCCTTTTCATGGACATCCTTCCTGGTCTCATCGCCATGGTAGCGGGCAGTCATCAGCCGCTGGCTCACCGCCGGGTCAACCTGCAGATAAATCACCTTATCCGGTGCAGGCAGGCCCAGCAGGTGGTATTCATAGTCAAAAAGCCACTGCAGGAATGTGTCCCATTGCTCCGGCGGGAGCTTCGAGCACTGATGCACGGCATTGGAGGTGGTGTAGCGGTCAGCGATCAGGATGCCACCTTCCTCGTAGAACTTGCCCCAATCCGACTTATACCCCGCATAGCGGTCCACCGCATAAAAGCTGGATGCCGCGTAGGCGTTGACATCGTCAGGCTTGTCACCAAACTGCCCGGCCAGATACATCTTGACCAGCGCACTGGAATCACTGTCATAATCCGGGAAGGTGATCTCTCTTACCAGATGATCCGTCACCGTCAGGTGCTTTGCCAGCAGCTTGGCCTGCGTGCCCTTGCCGCTGCCGTCCAGCCCTTCCAGAACGATCAGCTTGCCTTTGCTCATACACCAGCCTCCTGCTTGATGGCCTCATACTTTGCGCGGACTTCGGCAGTTCTGCCGCAGCACATCTTGCCCTCAGGGCAGGGGCCGCTGACACAGGCCGGGCCGGCCTTGGCAAAGATATGGGGTGCCACCGGGTAGACCAGCCGGAACATCTCCTCAGCCAGTTGACGGATCTCCCACTGAGCGCGGGAGCAGCAGCGCAGATGGAAGAAATTCTGCAGGCTGCGGGCGTTCATGGTCACGACCATCTTCGTCTCGCAGGCGTTGGGCAGCACAAAACGGGCATCCTCATTGGCCTGTTTGGAGGCCTTGGCGCGGGCCTGCTTTTCCGGCATCCCCTCCGCCATCAGGCGGGCAGTGTGCCGTCCTCCAGCTTTTTTGCAAGGTCCAGGTAGCGCTTCGCATCCTCATCCATGCTCTCAAGAAAGGCTGCCTTTGCCTCAGGGATGGCCTCGATCTCCGGCGGGATGACATAGTGGAAGTCGTCCAGCCGGACATACCGCTGGCTCTGGACACTGAAGGATGCGATACGGTGCCGGGTGATCTGGGCCAGCAGGGTGCGGCTCACACCCTCAATGCCAAAGGTGAAGCTGGCATGTTCAATGGGGCTGGCATGGCCCAAGTCGCTGAGCATGGTCAGGAACTTGGCCGTTTTCTCCTCGGTCAGACCGTCCAGCAGGTCGGTGATATGGGAATCGGAGTAGCAGAGCTTTGCGGCCGCAGCCACCACCCTTTCGGGGTCCGGCGTGTGGGCGATCAATCGAACGGTCATCATAGTTTTCTCATTCCTCCGTTATTTTCGTCAGCGGCGCAAAATTTGCCATGGTTTTCTTCACGCCGACCTTTTCAAAGTTGATCTCCACGATCTGGTCTCCGGCAGCAGCCTTTACCGCCAGCACCCTGCCCCGGCCAAAGACCTTGTGCTCCACAATGTCGCCCACCTCGTAATGCTTTGGGCCAGTGGATGCCGGGCGGGAAGCTGCCGGGCTCCCCGGAAAGCTCACAAGTTTGGACGCTGCCTTGGGGGCCGCGGGGCGGCCATAGCCCGCGCCAAAACCGGAGGAGCCGGATGCGCGCGGGGCGCTGCTTCCGCTGCCAAACCCGGAAGCACTGCTGCCACGGCCTGCATAACCGGAGCCGAAGCCACCGCGCTCAGAGGCATTGTATTCCCGGTTGAGGTAGCTGCCGCCGGTGCGGCCGCCGAAGCTGCTGGAATTGCGGCCCCAGCCGGACGCGCCGGAGTAGCCCGAGGCCCCGCCGGGAACGGTATCACTGTAACCGGAACCCCAGCCCATGGAAGAACGGCGCTCCAGCGCCGGGCTGCGGGTCTCTTCTATATACTCCGGCTCGATCTCGCGCAGAAAGCGGCTGGGCTCGTTGCGCTGGGTGCGGCCGTAGAGCATCCGGGAGACACTGTTGGAGATATACAGCTCCTTCTTGGCGCGGGTGATACCGACATAGGCCAGACGGCGCTCTTCCTCCAGATCTGCATCGGAGTATTTGCTCATCTCGCTGGGGAACACCCCCTCCTCCATGCCAATGAGGAACACATAGGGAAATTCCAGGCCCTTTGCGGAGTGGATGGTCATCAGGACCACCTGGTCAGCGCTCTCGTTGTAGCTGTCAATGTCGCTGATGAGGGCGATATCCTCCAGGTAGCCTTCCAGTGAGGCCTCCTCGCCGTGCTGATCGCAGTAGTTTTTGACGTTGTTGACCAGCTGGCTCAGGTTCTGCAGGCGGTCTGCCGCATCCTCGTGGCCCTTGGCCGCATCGGCTTCCAGCATGGCCTTGTAGCCGGTCACCTCAATGACATCCTGGGCAAATTCGTCCAGTGTCCTGGTTTCCAGCGATTCCTGCAGTTTTGTAGATCTGCCAGAATTTCAGCAGCGGCATCATGGCACGGCTGAGTTTGGCGTATGCATCCGCGTGGGAGATGACTTCCAGCATACTGATTCCCTGCTGGGCGGCAAGGTCAGCGATCACATCAACAGTGGTATTGCCGATCTTCCGGGCAGGCTCGTTGATGATGCGACGCAGGCGCACATCATCCCGGGCGTTCGCCACGATGGACATATAGGAGTGGATGTCCTTGACCTCTTTGCGGTCATTGAAGCGCTGGCCGCCCACGATCTTATGGGGAATGCCCGCGCGGGTAAAGTAGCTTTCGATGGGAGCCGACTGGGCATTCATGCGGTAGAGCACCGCATGGTCCGCCAGATGCCCGCCCTCTTTCAGGTGCTCACCGATGACATCTGCAATGTGCATGGCTTCGTCCTGCTCATTCTCGGCAGTGTAGACCTGCACCTTGTCGCCCTCGTCGTTCCGGGTCCACAGGGTCTTGCCCTTGCGCTCGGTGTTGTGCTGGATGACGCAGTTGGCAGCATTCAAGATATTGGAGGTGGAGCGGTAATTCTGCTCCAGACGGATGGTCTTGGTGCCGGGGAAGATGCGCTCAAAGTTCAGAATGTTCTCAATGGTGGCACCGCGGAAACGGTAGATGCTCTGGTCATCGTCACCGACAACGCAGATGTTCTTTTCCGGGCCGGTGAGCAGGCTGACCAGCCGGAACTGGGCCACGCTGGTATCCTGATACTCGTCCACCAGCAGGTAGCGGTACTTGTTCTGGTAGAACTCCCGCACATCCTCGTGCTCCGCCAGCAGCTGCACGGTCTGGTAGATCAGGTCGTCGAAGTCGAAGGCTCCTGCCTCCCTGAGCTTTTTCTCGTAGGCGGCGTAGACTTTGGCGGCAATGGCTCCCTTGGTGTCCCGCGCTGGGGTGCGCAGCGCCTCCTCCGGGCTGACCAGCTGATCCTTCCAGCGGCTCATCTGGTTGATGGCGCTCTTGATCGGGAAGAACTTATCGTCGATGCTCAGTTCCTTATAGACCGCCTTCATCACGCGCTGGGAGTCATCGGTATCATAGATGGTAAAGCTGCGGGGGTAGCCGATGGATTCTGCCCAGCGGCGCAGGATGCGCACACAGGCCGAGTGGAAGGTGGAGGCAAACACCTCGTCCCCCCTCTTCGCCGCCCAGCATATTGCGCAGGCGCTCCTTGAGCTCCCCTGCCGCCTTGTTGGTAAAGGTGATGGCCATCACGTTCCAACTGCGGACAGCGTTCTGCCTCAGCATCCCGTCCAGCCAGGCGGGCGCATCGGTGCCGGTCATAATTGCCGTTTTCAGGGCCTTGACATCCTCCTCTGTTACCTCACGGGGGGTCCAGCTGGAACCGTGGGCCGAGCCAAACCGGATCAGGTTTGCGATGCGGTTGACCAGAACAGTGGTCTTGCCGCTGCCTGCACCGGCCAGAATGAGCAGCGGGCCGTCGGTGGTAAATACCGCCTGCCGCTGCATATCGTTCAGGCGGCCAAACTGCTTTTCAATATAGGTATCGCGCAGAGCGCAGAATTCCTGTTGGAGACTTGCTGCCATTGTTTCACCTGTTCTTCTATAAAATCACTTACTTTATAAGTATATCACAATTCAAGAGGGTTGTACATAAAAAACCGCCCTTCCTGTACAGCACAGGAGGGGCGGCAGTGTTCAGATAAAGCTTAGCCGAAGATGTTGATCAGGATACCGGCAGCAACAGCGGAGCCGATAACGCCAGCGACGTTGGGGCCCATGGCGTGCATCAGCAGGAAGTTGGAGGGGTTCTCGCTCTGGCCGACCTTCTGAGAAACACGGGCAGCCATTGGAACAGCGGAAACACCAGCAGAGCCGATCAGGGGTTGACCTGACCGCCGGTCAGGGCGTACATCACCTTGCCGCACAGAACGCCTGCAGCGGTACCAAAGGAGAAGGCGATCAGACCCAGCACAATGATGAACAGGGTGCGGCTGTTCAGGAAGGTGTTTGCAGAGGTGGTGCAGCCAACAGACAGAGCCAGGAAAATGGTGATGATGTTCATCAGTTCATTGCCGGCAGTCTTCTGGATACGATCCACAACACCGGACTCTTTCATCAGGTTGCCCAGCATCAGCATACCGACCAGAACGGCAGCATCGGGAACGATCAGAGAAACAATGATGGTGACCATGATGGGGAAGATGATCCTCTCGGTCTTGGACACGGTGCGCAGCTGCTTCATCACGACTGTGCGCTCTTTCTTGGTGGTGAGCGCCTTCATAATGGGCGGCTGGATCACGGGAACCAGTGCCATGTAGCTGTAGGCCGCAACGGCAATGCTGCCCAGCAGCTCAGGTGCCAGACGGGAGGTAACAAAGATGGCAGTAGGGCCGTCTGCACCGCCGATGATGGAGATTGCAGCGGACTGCTTCTGGGTGAAGTCCACAATGCCGGTAGCAGCCAGCAGACGAGCGCCCATGTAAGTACCAAAGATACCGAACTGAGCGGCAGCGCCCAGCAGCAGGCTCTTGGGGTTGGAGATCAGGGGGGCGAAGTCGGTCATGGTGCCGATGCCCAGGAAGATCAGCGGGGGGTAAATGCCCAGCTTGACACCCATGTAAAGCATATCGGCCAGACCGCCGTTGTTCAGGATCTCGACCCACATCGGGTGCTCAAGACCATCACCAACGAAGTACTGCATATGGATAATGCCGCTGCCGGGCAGGTTGGCAAGGATCATGCCGAATGCCATGGGCAGCAGGATCAGGGGCTCAAATTCCTTCACGATGGCCAGGTACAGCAGGAAGCAGCCCACGCAGATCATAATCGCGTAGAGGTAGCCGCCCGGCTCACCGAACCGTGCAAAGCCGGAACTCTGGAAAATACCGACCAGAGTATCGATAAACTGTGTCATGTTTTTCCTCCTGTGTTAAAAAGGTGCGGTGGTGTCGTTGACACCAGCCTTGCTCCAGCCATTTGCAGCACGGCGCACGGCCTTCAGGGTGTACTTGCCATTGCCCATGGCATGGATGGCAGCCATAATTGCGGCAACCACATCGCCGGGGATGCCTTCCTCCACCACAGGGGCGGGGAGCAGCCTGCTGTACGGGGGGCAGCAGGCTTTGCGGCAGCCTTGGGAGCAGCAGGCTCCTTGGCTGCCTTCTTCTTGGCGGCCATACCGTCGAAGATCTTGCCTTCCAGCATGATGATGAGCATCAGCAGGACGAGGATGGCAAACACCAGCACGATACCGGTAATGGTGATAACCACATCAGAACCCAGATTCATGGTCTTCCTCCTAATAATAATTTACTCCGCACTCCGGAGCAGACCCCGGCGCGCAAAAAGCGATTTGACAATATTATACAATATTTCCCGACCTGATTCAACAAGTATGAACAAAATTTTGTTGCAACTTTTCCAATTTCTTAACAAGCCGGGTCAGGGCCCCGGTTAACGGCGGCCCATGCGGGGGTCGCATCCAGGAAGCCGGTCTCCAGCTTATCGTTCAGGCCCAGGCTCATAGCAGTGCCCAATGCCACGCAGTTCACGGGATCGGGCGAGACGGTCACATCCACCTTGAGCTCCTGGCTCAGGTATTCCGGGCAGGCCGTGCAGCTGTGCGCCGCCGCCGGTCAGCACCACACCATTGCGGAAGATATCGCCTGCCAGCTCGGGCGGGGTCTTTTCCAGCACCTGATGGGCGGCAGTGCCGATCTGCTCACTCAGCATCATCACAGGCTCGTAGAGGTCGCTGGTGGAAACATTCACCTTGATGGGCAGGCCGGTCAGCAGGCTGCGGCCCTTGATCTCCATCGTCTCGTCAAAATCAGCCTTCTGGGGGCAGCAGGCGACATTCTTTTTCAGCTGCTCTGCGGTACGCTGGCCGATGGCAATGCTGAACTTGTTGCGGACATGCTTCAGGATCTCGTCATCATAGTGGTTGCCCGCCACACGGACACTGGTGGCCTTGGCCTTGCCGCCCAGAGACAGGACAGCGATATCGGTGGTGCCGCCGCCGATATCAATGATCATCCGACCATCGGGCTGGGTGATGTCGATGCCGGAACCCAGTGCAGCGGCAATGGGCTCATCGATCAGGTAGACCTGACGGGCACCGGCGGCCATCACGGCCTCCACCACGGCATCACTCTCAATGCCGGTGATGGCAGCGGGCACGCAGACAGCCACCCGGGGGGCTTGACCATGTGGGAGCTGTACACCTGATTCACAAACCGGCAGATCAGCTCCCGGGTCATGGTGTGGTCGCTGATAACACCGTCCTTCAGCGGGAAAATGGCGGAAATATAGTTGGGGGTGCGGCCTACCATGGCCAGGGCCTTGTCGCCCACCTCCAGCACGGAGTTCTTGCGGGTATCCATTGCCACCACGCTGGGCTGGTTGAGCACGACCCCCTGCCCTGCCTGTGCAATGATAATGGTCGTTGTGCCCAGATCGATGCCGATGTCATTCTGTGCCATAATGAAATGTTCCTTTCTCTGCTCCCCTGTTTTCTATCGTAAATGCCCGTTCGGGCGGGAAATCAAATCAATTTATATTGTAGCATAAGCCAGTAAAAAGTATAGACCAAACCGCCGTCCTAGTAGGGAGCTGGGCAAAAGCACCCGAGAGGTTATTCTGCCGCCATCTGTTCCGGCGGCAGATTCTCTTTCAGCAATTCGCACAGGCCGCTGTACCGCAGGTTCTGCCGGACATTGGACATCATCCGGTTCACCACATCCCGCCGCCCGGCCACGATGCACAATTTGCGGGCGCGGGTCACGCCGGTGTAGAAGAGGTTGCGGTAGCAGAGCCTTGGCGGCACCTGCGCCACCGGCAGCACCACCGCCGGGAACTCGCTGCCCTGGCTCTTGTGCACCGTGATGGCGTAGGCGATCTCCAGCTCGTTCAGGTTTTCCGCCGGGTAGAGCAGGCGGCGGTCATCCATCCGCACCACCATGGAGCGGTCGCGCATGTTGATGGATTCCACAATACCGATATCACCGTTATAGGCTCCCACGCCCTGCTCCCCGCCAATGCGGTTCCAGACGATCTCGTAGTTGTTCCGCACCTGCATCACTTTATCGCCGACCCGGAACACCCGGGAGGCGCTTTGGAGCTGGGGCTTGCCCTTCTGCTCCGGATTGAGCAGGTTCTGCAGCTCCACATTCAGCGCCTGGGTGCCGGTGGGTCCCAGCTTGGTGGGGCAGAGCACCTGAATGTCCCTGATCGGGTCAAAGCCATAGCTGCGCGGCAGGCGGGTGGTAACAAGGTCGCACACCAGCTTCCGGGCCGCGTCGCCGTCCGATTCCAGAAAGAAGAAGTCGTCGGTCCTGCCGCCCTTCTGCAGCGGCTCACTGCTGATGATGTGGTGGGCGTTTTCCACGATCAGGCTGCGCGCCGCCTGCCGGAAGATCTCGTTCAGGCAGACCGTGGGCACCAGCCCGGAGCGGATCACCTCCCCCAGAATGTTGCCCGGCCCCACACTGGGCAGCTGGTCGGCATCGCCCACCATGATGATGCGGCAGCTGTAGCGCAGCGCTGCAATAAGGGCCTGAAACAGCTTCACATCCACCATACTCATCTCATCCAGAATGACCACATCGCATTTGAGCAGGTTCTTGTCATTGTGGATGAAGCTGACCACACCGCCGGAGTAATCCACCTCCAGCAGGCGGTGGATGGTAGAGGCCTTGCGGCCGGTCAGTTCACTCAGCCGTTTGGCCGCACGGCCCGTGGGAGCACAAAGCGCCACCCGGTCGGCCTGATGTTCCAGCAGCTGCAGGATGGCGTTGACCGTGGTGGTCTTGCCGGTGCCGGGGCCGCCGGTCAGCACAAGGCAGTTTTCGGTCATGGCCTTGCGGATGGCTTCCCGCTGCAGGGGCGCATAGGCAAAGCCCTGGGTCAGCTCCAGCACTTGAATGTTTTTATCAAGGTCCCGCACCGTCTGCTTTTTCCCGCTTCGCCAGCAGGGCCAGCCGGTCGGCAATGGCCTGTTCTGCTTCCAGCAGGTCAGGCAGATAGATATACGGCACCGCCTCCAGCATCTTTACGCCAAGCTGCCCGGTCTCAATGCAGTGGTCCAGCGCACGGGCCAGCTTTTCGGGCGGCTGTTGGTTGAAGTGGGATGCCGTGTCCAGTAGCTGCGCACGGGGCAGACAGGTGTGGCCGTTGCCCGCGTTATGGCGCAGGGTACGGAGAAGCGCCGCTTCCAGCCGCTGAGTGCAGTCCCCTTCCATGTGGTAATACTGTGCAATGCTGTCCGCATGACGGAAATCCAGCTGCAGGGGTTCCCCACAGAGCAGATAAGGGTTCTGGGAGATGGCCTGCATGGCACTGGGGCCAAAGACGCGGAACACCTCCATGGCGCGGCGGGGGCTGATCTCGAACTGGGCCAGATAGGCGATCAGCTCCCGCATTCCGAACATCCGCTTGAACTCCCCGCGCCGAATTTGTCGATGATCTTATTGGCCGTGCGTGCCCCGATGTAAGGCAGAGAACCGCTGGCAAGGAAGGCATACACTGCCTCCAGATCCTTCGGCATATCGGTCTCGCATTC
>VOFC01001927.1_pt1 | contig 262001 bp, 261 predicted proteins | sample 5384161 | NCBI WGS metagenome assembly VOFC01 (sample SAMN12384722, study PRJNA508395) | human gut metagenome | isolation source: healthy gut B | host: Homo sapiens
TAAGCATCCACCAAATTCTGTGAAGGCGTATTCCCGCTCTGTCCCAAATTATATCCAACCGGATAATTATTCTTTTCAAAAGTATTGGTCGAACCGTATCGTCTGTCGAATATTATCTCACCATTCTGATAATCCCGTATTAAACGATACTCGTCCATCGGATATTTATTTCCCAAAGTCGTAATAAAATCGTTACAAGCCGCAGCGGCCTCCTCCCAACGTTCTTGCTGGCTCTTCCCGTCTTGCATGGAAATATATTCTTTATGAGTATAACCGGGAGCCCACTCCTCTGGCTTATTAAACAAATCGCTAGCCGCATAAAGTAGAGCTCTACACTTCAACCCCATAGCAGCTCCTTTCGTTGCACGACCCAAATTATTGGCAACGTCGGTCATTCTATCGGGAGCCTGTAAAACTGCCGCAGCCGAATCGCACTCACTGACAATAAACCTTATACAAGCAGATAAGGAATCTCTCGAAAAAGTCGACAAATCGGATTTCAAACCCAGCGGTTCCGTTATAATAGGAACACCGCCATACCGCTTCACCAATTCGAAATAATAGTAAGCTCTCAAAAAACGAGCCTCATATTTCCATCGATGAATATTATTCAATCGATTCTGATAATCTTGCTGTTTTGTAGGGTCATATTTCAAATAATCCAAATCGACCTCGTCAGATTCTTTCAAAAATAAATTCGCAGCAAATATTCCTTCAAAGTTACGTTCCCACGCCGATCCGTCTGGATTATTATTGGCATTCCAGCTACCTACGTTAAAACCATGAATAGAAGCTGTTTCCAAAGTATATTCAGCCTCGTCGCTCGCAGCTGCCATCATTGCCCCGTCCAGATAAGAAAGACCATCTGGCAAATAAGAATAAAGACCTATCGATCGAGCCAATGTATTATTATACGAAACATTAGCAAACTCTTCTGTTAAATTAGTCTCCGCCTTAGGATCGAGGAGATCGTCACACGAATAGAAAACTACCGAAAACAATAGCCCGACAATAACCGGAATCTTATATGGTTTCATAATACTTAATTTTAATATTAAAGTTGAACACTAAGTCCTAAACTCACCGTTCTCATTGCCGGATAACCGGTCATAGTCTCCGGGTCGGTAAATCCGTCCATATGGTCTAACGAGAACAAGTTAGTCCCATTCATGAAAACTCTTACTCCTTCAATTTTTATCTTTCGAGTCAAATTCTTCGGAATTTTATACCCTATCTCCAAAGAACGAAGTTTCAAAAAATCACCGTTCTTCTGCCAAAAAAGAAGAAGACTGATAATTGTTCAGATTATTGGAGGCCGAAAGCCGAGGATAAGTAGCTGTCGATTTTGTATCCTCTGTCCACCTATTCAGTGCAATAGAAGAAATCTGTCCGTCATTCTGGAAGGCTTCGAAATATGAACCGCTCCAATAAACCGACCGATTCAAAGCTCCTTGAAATAAAACATCGAAATCAAAACCCTTATATGTCAATCCCGCATGCAAGCCCAAAAGTACACTCAGGGACATCGGTATAACCTATGGCTTTAAAATCTTCCGAATCGATTCTTTTTATCGTTATTTAAATCGGCATACTTCAAATCGCCCGGTTGAACCGCTGCAAAAGTCTGCTTCGGCGAACTATCTATTTCGTTTTGGTCATTAAAGAACCCCAGTGCTTCTAACAAAAACGGTTGATCAACCCTATGCCCGGTTCTATACTGATAAGCATAATTTTGAGGAGCCTCGGCATTATACAATATTTTATTTCTTGCAAACCAAGCACTTGCTTCCACAAACCAAGTCAAATCTTTGGTTTCTTTTTCCAGTATAACGCACCACGGCCTCGAATCCTTGGTTACTCACCCGCCCTATATTCAGTTCAGGACGCTTGAATCCCACAAAACTAGTACATCATACGGCATCGTCAAAATATCATATCGCTTTTCTTTGAAATAATCAGCCGTAATGCTTAATCTATCGAAAAAGAACAGCATCGATACCGATATTAAATTTCCTGTCTTTCTCCCACGTAGCATCTGGATTGGCATAATAATTCTGAACGTAATAATACGATGCAGCATTCGACTGACCGAGATAATAGTTTCCACCTGTATAATACTGATTATACGGGAATCTTGTAGATCCGTTATCTCTATTCCTGTGAGTCCATACGAAGCCCTCAATTTAAGGTAATCTACTATTTTGTTACCTTTTAGGAACTCTTCATTAGAAATCACATACCCCAACGATCCGGCCGGAAAAAATCCAAAACGTTTTCCGCGTGCATAATTATCGTTGCCCGAGTAAGCAAAAGAAAACTCTGCGACGTACCGCTTATCGTAAGAATAAGTCAAGCGACCACCCGAAACGATATCCTTATACGGTAAATCGGTAGATGATACTGTTATATTCCTCATAACCACCCATCAACATAGCATCCACATGATGCTCTCCGAAAACCCTATCATAGTTCACAAAACCATGAACGACAAAATTCCGCCATTGATTATACGCACTTTCGCTTATAGACATAGAAGAGGTTTCACCAAACTGTTGTCCGGACATATCATATCGGGCATAATCCCTAGATGCTATGGTATACGATTTATATATCGTATTGAAACCGACCGCTCCCGAAATACTCAACCCCGGGGTAATCATACCCAAATCGCCTATTAACTTAGCGGACAATTGTGCAGATCGCTTATTCGTAGAATAATATCCTGTTTCTGTAATCTCTGCCCACGGATTATAATAGGCAGAATTACCTCCTATTTGGCCATTTTCATGATAAATCGGAAACGCATTGGGCGGAAGTTTTGCAATTAAATTGAATACATTCGTACTATATTCACCGCTTACGTCATTCCTTACTCGCCCAGGATTCACACGATCCTCTACACTTCCCCCCAAAGTAAATTCCGAAGAGATGCGTTTCGACAATTTCACATCGACATTCGTCCTGAAATTATATCGCGTATACGAAAAGTCCTTCGTATAATCCGACTCTTTTTCTGTACCCTTATATAATCCCTTATTCGTCGCGACATTCAATAAAACGAAGTATCGTACGACATCGGAACCACCTCTTGCCGACAAATCATAGTCGGCAAGAGGCGAAAGAGTTCGAAGCAGTTGATTATACCAATTCACATTCGGATACCTATATTTATCCGTTCCATTCTTATAAGCCTCCAAATCGGCAGGAGAATACACCTCAGAGCCCGGACCTAAATCGTTAACCATAGCTTCGTTGTATAACTGGGCATAGTCATACGATCCTAAAAAATCCGGTAACCTCATGGCCTGCTGCATACCGAAGCGAATGCCCAGTTTCAGTTCCAAAGGTGCATTCACACCTCTCTTTGTCTTTACAAGCAATACACCATTGGCAGCCTTATTCCCATATATCGCCGCAGAGGCAGCATCCTTTAACAAATTAACCGACTCTATTTCCTGAGGCGTCAACTGTTGAAATAATTCCAACGTAGAAGGGAAACCGTCAATTATAATAGTAACGTCCCGCCCTGTTCCAAACGTGCTTATACCGCGAGCATGCAACGTAGGGGCATCGTTCCCGGGCTCTCCACTCTGTTGACCCACTGTAAGTCCCGGAAGTCTCGCATATAAAGTATTTGCAACATTCGTGGTAAACGACTTCGACATTTCATCTCCCTTTACAGAAGATATCGCACCTGTCATTTCCCATTCTGCCCGCTCTCCATAAGCAATCGGAATCATTTTCTCAGAAAACGTCGAATCGGTATGAACCACCTGAGCAGATAAAAGCCCAGTAAACAACAAACCTTGAACCAGCAAAAATATTTTATGCTTCATGAGGCAATCTTTCTTTATCTTCATGTTGATCATAGTACATCTGAATTAATAACCTGGATTCTGTATCAAATATCCCTTATTAACCTCGTTCGTAGAAAACGGGTGCAAATACATTTTTTTCGTAAATGTACGGTTCTCATACAAATAGGGCGTATAGCGGAACTCTTGCGGACTCGAATTAATCCAATAAATCTTAATGCCATACATAGCTCCACTCATCACTCCTTCTTGCTCGGCAATCATCCAACGACGCACATCCCAAAAACGATGGTTATCGAACGCTAATTCAATAGCTCGTTCATTACGAACCAATTCCCTAAAATCGGAATAGATTCCACTACCCGACAAAATAGCCGGTTGTCCCGAACGCTCGCGAATAATATTTATAGCCTCTCTTGCCGAATATTTATAACCATGTTTATCGTCCGGTCCATAAGCCTCATTCATAGCCTCGGCAAAATTCAAATAAATTTCGTTCAATTGGAAAAGTGTAGAATTGGGAACAGGCTCTTGGTTATCGGGACGCATGATAGACGGAGAGACTAACTTATGCAACCAAAATCCTCCATAACAATCCTTGATATGCTTGCCGGCCGCAACGCCCAGTTCTTCATTGGCTTCCCAAAGCTGAACCTCGGGCGTCTGTGAATTCCACCAAGATAAATTATATGCGATAGTCTGTGCAAAACGTCTATCCAAATTTGCCAACTTCGCTTGTAAATCATCGCCACCGTTCCATTCGACCTTATTACCATCACGATCTTCATACTTACGCACAAAGTTCAACAAAGGCGTCGTCCCGTTTGTACCCGAACTACCGGCAATAATCGAGCCCGGAATAATACCCGACCACGGACGATTCCAACAACCCATACCCTGAGCGGCCTTCTCGGCTAAAATAATCTCGGGATTATCATACACCTCCCAACTATATTGATAATTGGCATCCACTCCCTGATCGGTAATCAAATAACAACCATTCGTTTCCGCCCAGCGAATGCAAGAATCGGCAACTGCGGCAGCACGCTCCCACCACACCATATTTTTAGGTTCGTTCAAACAAATGAGATTATTATTCGTCCCAAAATCCATATAAGGCTCGTTGGTATTAAACAACGGACTAGCTGCATAAAGCAATACCTTAGACTTTAACGCCAACGCTACTCCCTTATGAACACGCCCCCTCAGATTCTGCAAAGCATTATCGAGCAAAGCCGGATAAGCCTCGTCAATATCCTGCAAGATGAAAAAAAGCATCTCCCTTAAACTGGCACGAGGTATTTTCAAATTATCGTCCAACTGCAAGCGTTCCCGAATAATAGGCATCCCGCCATAACGCTTCATCATCTCAAAATAATTCAACGCTCTTATCAACTTAGCCTCGGCTATCAACTGGTCTCTATATTCAGGAGTAATATCTGGGACATCATAAATCCTGTCCAAAAGAACCGTTATCTTCCTGATAGCTACAAAACGATAATCAAATCGAGAATCATCGGTACGATTAGCCGAGATAGAACCCTCGTTCCACCAGTTCATGCGATACCAGTTGGCACACGTCTCGGCCTCGTCGCAAGCTCCGGCGAAAATGTTCTCGTCCCTATTGGAATAAACATTCGAGTTCGCCGAAGCATACCCCAAATTAGAATGGATACCCATCTGATAAATACTCGTTAAGAATGTCTCCACTTGTGTTCTCGATGAAAATATAGTATCTTCTGTCACATCTCCTCCCGGCGGTTTTTCCAAATAGTTTCCCATCATATCTTCGCACGATACGACAGCGACCGGCAACACCAGAACTAATAAGATTAGTAAGGGAGAAACAAGCTGTTTAAGCCTTTTCAAATTTATATTCTTCAAATACATGGTATAATATTTTAGGTCGTTACTATCCAATTAAAAATTAACATTGAGCCCGAAGTTGAATACCCGTGTAACAGGATAAGGTTCGCTATTCGTCACTCCGGCATTGGCGACTTCGGGATCCTGTCCGGGTAACATATCAGTCCATGTCAATAAATTGCTTCCATTTACATAGATTCTGATCGAACCGATACCTGCTTTCTTCAAAGATTCTTGTCTGAATGTATAACCGACTTCTACGTTTTTCAAACGGAGGTATGAAGCATCTTCCAACCAATAAGTCGATGTCAGGTAATTATGTCCTACTCCATTCACACCATAGCGAGGATAAACGATTTTCTGGTTATTGACAAAACGCTCGTAACTCCAACTCTTCAACAAATCACGATTAGCTCCCGTATATTCGTAAAAGCCCCGCATAATACGACGAGAAGGCATATTAGACACGTGAGTCGCCCCTGAAACAGCAATGAAATATCGAGATTTTTATAAGACCCTCCTAATGAAATTCCATACATGATTTCCGGGAAATTGGAATAACCGATAGGAACTTGGTCATCGTCATTGATTTTGCCGTCACCATTAATATCCACATAACGAACATCTCCCGGCTGTATCTTATTATTATTGTTAGCCATCACATACTCGGGTCGTCCTGCGGCATTTACCTCTTCCCAAGAGTTGAAAATTCCATCGGCCACATAACCGAAGAATTGCCCGTAACGTAATCCTGTCCGATAGAGATAATCTTCATTACGGATAACTTCGTCTTGTTCCAAAATTTTATTATGGGCATACGTAAAATTAGCTTTTTACAAAATAGCTCCAATCACCGATACGATCGCCGATAGATATTTCTCCGTCCCAACCAGAATTTCTCATACGCCCCATATTATAAGCCGGAAGATTCGATGCCGAAATACCGATGATAGTAGGAACCGTATTACGGTTACAAAGGATATTATCCCGATGCTCCATAAAGTAATCGAACGTTAAACCGATGCGATCTCCCCAAAATTTAACATCGGCCCCGACATTCCATTTGATTGCTTTCTCCCATGTCAAATCAGGGTTACCGGCCTTACTCTCGTTAGACCCCACATATCCCACATATGACGAACCCACTTCTCCAAAAATAATACGAATTACTGCCCGTATAGGTATATACCGACGGTAAATATAAAAAGCGGTCTCCACCGATTTTATCGTTACCTACGGTTCCATACGACCCTCTTATTTTCAAGAATGACAAGACTTCATTTCGGGGGAAATAAGGCTCCTCGGTCAAAACCCACCCCAACGAATACGCAGGGAACCACCCAAAACGTTTGCCTGGGGCAAAATTCTCAGTACCATTATATCCTACGTTTACTTCGGCCAAATAACGGTTGCCGTAATTGTACGTAACCCGACCGACCAATCCTTGATAACCATTAGGAATATTATACTTTAATGTAGGATTATAATATTTCCCTTGATTGTACAAGACCAATCCCGTTACCGTATGCTCCCCGAACTTGCCAGTATATTCCGCTCCGATTTCCGAATAAATGCGTATATTCCTGCTATTTGTTCCTTGATAAGTCAATTTCCCGGGATCGGTAGACGGAACAAAAATCAACTCATCGCCGGCTCTTCGCAAGTCATAGGTTATTCCACGGTCATTATAGGTCTTCGTTTCTGTACTATAACTCTTGTAAGAAAGAGCTCCACGCAAAGAAAGTCCTTTCAATAAATAATCCATTTTATACGTGAACCGTCCCGATAAATTCAAATTATTTTCATACTTCGATTTCCAACCTCTCGTATAAGGACTGGCAGGATTTCGCCCGCTACCGAATACATCGGTTATCGTCACAACCTTGTTGTCAATCACTCCCGGTGCAGCATTAGACGGTGTCGAATTCAACGACTCCATAATTTGTCCTGTACTCCAATTGGGGTTCTGCAAATTTCCCATCTGGTTAGAAATATCTAAACTCAACAACAGATTTTTCGTAACATTTATATCGAAATTCGAACGCATATTATAGCGTCTGAATGCAATTTGATAGCTATACCCCGGGTCATATATACCGGTATCCAACATACCGTTCTGCGTAAACACACCCAATGAAACAAAATATTTCACCCGCTCGGTTCCCCCGCTCACATTAAAGTTTGTCTGAGTCTGAGTCGAGAAATCCTTCAACATATAATCATACCAATTGATATCTGGATAAAACAGAGGGTCAGAACCGGTTCGATATGCTTCGATAGCTTCCTCCGAGTAACGTGGAATATACGATAACTGAGAATAATAATCGTAAGCCTGAGCCTCATTATAAGCCCTTGCATATTCATACGAATTCATCGGTTCGGGCAAAAACGGGAAATTCGTGATAGCGACATTTGTCGAAAAACTAATTTTCGGTTTTCCCAACTCACCACGCTTTGTCGTAATCAAAATAACACCATTCGCACCTCTCACACCATATACAGCAGTCGCCGAAGCATCTTTCAAAATAGACAACGACTCCACTTCGTTCGGGTCTATATCGTTCAAGTTATTCACTTCGATACCATCTACCATTATCAAAGGATTCTGCGATTCCGCATCACTGGCGAAAGTACCGACACCACGTATACGCAACGTAGACATGTCTTGCCCCGGTTCACCGCTTCGTTGCACACTCAACAATCCGGGAATCCTACCGCCGAGTGCATTGCTAATATTAGCTTGCGGCGATTGTAAAAGATCCTTTGTGGTTACCATAGAGATAGAACCGGTAACCGTTTCTTTTTTTTCTGTGAACTATAACCGACAACAACGATGTCGTCCAACGTATTGGCAACCTCCTCCAAAACAAATTGGAACCGGGTCTGTGAACCGACCTTTACCTGCTGAGGATTATATCCTATATAAGAGGCTTCCAATACATCTCCGGGGAAACTTCCAGCTTAAATGCCCCGTTTATATCGGCCATAGACCCAATCGTCGTCCCCAATACCCGAACACTGGCGCCAATCAACGGTTCGTTATTGGCATCGAAAACGGTTCCCGTAATCTGTATCTTATTTGACTTTACAGCCTGAGCCTTACTTTTCGGCGACGATTTCTCTACCAGAAATAAACTCACTTGACGTTTATTCTTTATTTCATAAGAAATATTCGTTGTACTGAAAATCTGGTTCAAGACAGTAACAACCGGCGTGTTATTGACTGTAACATTCACCCTTTTAGACAATTCGGAATTCAAATTATCCGTATAGAAAAAAACATAATAATTGGTCGACTTCTCGATTTGAGACAAAACACTTTTAATAGGAACATTTCTCAAATTGAGAGATACATTGGTTTGCTGACCCCATGCATACGGGAACATACCCAGCAAAAAAAGTAATAGAATCGAACGTTTCAATTTATTACAGAAATGCCCTCTCCCATACATTCCAAATAGATTTTTCCAAGGTAACATAAGTTTTTCTGTATTAGTAGTTAACAAGTTTTATAATTAACTTCTCTTCTTCAATAAAATAGTATTTCCGTTCATTTCATACGACATGGGAACCGTTTTAGAATCGGCCTTTTCCAATGAAATCGTACGGGAAATAGTTTCAATACGTCTTTCGGATCATCGAACAAAACCAACTTTCCACTGCATTTCAAATCTTTAATATCCTTTTCGCAATCGATATAAAGGTCATAATGTCTGGAAATTTTCGCCAATATCATCGACAACGGCTGGCTGCGGAATTGAAGCAATCCATCTTTCCAACTGATAAAATCATACGTATTCGCCGCAGTAATATCCATAGAGTTGCTCGCCAAAGTCAGCATATGGTCTGGTTGCAAAATTTTCTTTTTCGATTCATCATTCGATTGAACCTCGACCAATCCTTCAACCAAGACAACAGACTGAGCTAACTCATCGTGATAAGCCATCACATTAAATCGAGTACCCAATGCCCTCACACTCATTTCCGAAGTTTTTACAAAAAATGGCCTTTCGGCATCTTTGGCAATCTCGATATAAATTTCGCCATCGACATATACTTCTCGTTTATTCTTCTCAAAAGTTGTCGGAAAACGAAACGTCGAGCCCGAATTGACCCAAACCTTCGAACCGTCTTCCAATACCAAATGAGAAGCTCTGCGACCCTTAGGCACGATCAATTCATTATATTCGACTTTACTATCGTTTACATCTACTGCATATCGTTCGTCCTGCTGGTTTATCGACGAAATAGTCGCCTCGCCGCCTCCATACAACACATCGTCCCCCTCTTCAAGAGGAATCGTCCTTTCCCCCGGCAATGACCAATCGGGTATCTTTCTCAAAATTAGATCGGTTCTTCTCTATCGTCGCTACTTGATTATCGGAAGTAAAAGAGTTAAAAAAGAATAAACACCCACCGAAAGTAAAGCGACGACACATGCCGCTGCAAAAATTTTATAAAAGCCCACATACAAACGATGCCTCCGTATCGATTTCACTTGATCGTTGACATGTTCCAAAAGTTCCAGCTTCTCCTGCTCGGAATAAGTTTCATCATCGAATGTCATAGACGAAAGAAGTTGTTTCGCCGCTTCAATTTCTTGTTTTTTCTCAGGATTCTCTAAAACATAATTATCCCAAAATTCAACATCGTCGTCGGTCAAAAGCAAAACACTTCTTAAAAACGAATCATCTTTAAGAAAATCAAGAATATTATATTCTGCCCTTGTTTTCATCTCTATCGTTTGGATATATTTTTTCAAATTTCTTTTATTATACAGACGACAAAATCCATTTTTTGTCCCCTCTTTTTCCAATTTTCTTTACCATAAACAGATTATTATAAAAAGAAAAGCCACTTTCAACTTTCGCATTTTACCAATTGCTCTCGACACGGCTTTTCTTGAAGACTGTATGGTCATGTGCATAAGAGAGGCGATCTCTTCATACTCCAACTCATGAATGAATCGCAGGTATATAATCTCCCGTTGTCTACCGGTAAGAGAACTGAGTAATTTATTCAATTTTCCTTCTATTTCTTTCTTATCCTCCTCGGCTATCAACTCATTCAATATATTCCATTTTATAGTGAATTTATATTGATAATCATCTATACTACAAGTATCTACCGATACTTTCAACATATCTAATAAATTATTCTTCAAAGACCTGAATAAATAATATTTCAAGTTCCTCACTTCGCTAAGGTTCCTCCGATTAAGATATAGTTTAACAAAGACATCTTGAATGGCATCTTTCAATACTTCTTTTTCAAATCCCAAACTTCTGCCATATTGCAAAAAGAAGATCGACATACTTATTATAAATAAAAGTGAATGCCGCATCATCTCCATCGACAAATCTTTGAAAAACGACCTCATCCATTGTTTCTGTTATTTTTCGATAAATTTAAAATCTAACACTACAAACCCAATTTCCTCGAAAAAGGACTGCACCGGATAGTGGTGCAGTCACTCTTCCCAAAAACTATTTATATACAAATACCATCTTCGAGACTTCATATCTCCGGGAGACATATATCTTCTTTATCAAATAAATTCCTGTGGATTGAGGTTTTTCTAACCGAAGGCCCGACAAGGTAAAATATTGAATTTCTATTACAGGCTCATCAGACTCGATAAAACTCGATTCTACGGAACTCGGAAGCCCGTCATATTCATAAGCGCCCATATCCACTGTTCCATTAACAACCCGCTCTTTTCCGGCTAAATCTTTATCATAATCGCCAATAGCCTCGTTATTTCCCGCATTTATCGCCGGACTCAAAGATTGAAGCATATAAGTTCCATCGACAAACTGAGGTTCGGCATTGAGATTGCCTACACCGCCCCCTCGGATTCAGGCCATATCGTATATGTAACTTCCGCCGTCGATTCGGGTCCCAGAAAAACGTTAGATCCGGCTGGTGTCGATTCAGACCGAGCGACATTATCGACAACGATACAATTCACAACCTCCGAACTGCCTTTATTTCCAAACCCTATACCACCGCCACGGCCACTCGTCGCATCGTTTCCTACGACCGTACAATTTATTACATGAGCCACAATCTCTTCCCCAGCCGGTTCGGTTACCATGCTACAATCTATTCCGCCTCCATAATTGGCATTATTGGCCGTCCCGCCAATTTTATTGCCTTCGACCAAACAGTTCACGACATAGCCCGTTTTAATCGAAACACCACCTCCATTATTACCTCCTGTCGATGTATTGTTCGATTCGTCTGCGACACAATGATTATTTCGTATAATGGAATTCAATAAATACCCACCATCTAAACAGACTCCGCCTCCGACACCCGGTTTCTTTCCATCGGCTGCTATGGCTATATTATTCTCAACGATACAATTCTTTACGATTCCGCGAGCATACACGCCTCCGCCCACACCTTTAATGGAGCCATCGGTTTTTGATCCATAATTATCGTGGACGATACAATATTCTATCATTCCATCGGGGTGGTCGATATAAACACCACCGGCACGACCTGCGGCTCCCGCAGTAGAATTATAAGTCATCCCCACCCGATATATCGAACCCTACAAAGTAAGACGCCGTCTTAAAATACAATACCCGGCGACCACTGCCTTTCAAAAAAAAGTCTCAATATTGTCCAACTGATAAGAAACAGGTTTTTCACTCTCTGTACCCTCACAATTTCCATACACCTTCACATCGGCTCTATTACAAGTAAAACTGGCCCCCTCTGGAGCTACGTATGTTCCTTTCTTTACAAAGATTTCGTCTCCCTCCGACAATTTGGTCGACGTCAATATTGCATTCAACGAAGTAGAGGTTTCCCAACTCAATCCGTCACTGTCTTCACTACCGTCTGGGGTAACAAAATATTTTACAGCATATGCGCTTTGAAATGAAAATACTGTAAAAACTAAAAAGCTAAGTAGATTTGTTTTCATGATATAAAGATTTAACGGTGACTGAAAAAGGGGTATTCGGCAAGCAATAGCCTGAGACGATATCGGAATTCCCTACCGAATACACCCAAACAAAACATCGAAATATTTATTTAATCGTGATGAACACCTTCTCGGTAATTATTTGCTTCGTATCGAAGGTCTTCTTAACGATATAAAGTCCTGAAACACTGGGATAAGTAACCTCTACACCCTGCAACGTGTAATACTGAGTACGTACCACTTCTCCCTCTTGAATTTCAACATCATCTATGGCACTACCGTCCGTTACCTCATAAGCACCTAAATCGACCGACGCACCGAATATACGGGCATTACCAGCCAAATCGGTATCATATCCTTCGATAGCAGGATCATCACCGGCATCGATACAAGGGCTACCTTCTGCCAAACGATAATTTCCTCCTGCTACATCGACAAATTTTGGATCGGAAGTAATTGCGCTGGCACTGACCGTTTTTTCAGGTACACAAATGGCTCCGATAGTCACTCTTTCCGGTAATTTACCATCTGTTTGAGGGTTACCGAAACGAATATTGGCATTACCTGTACCATAATCGTCTTCACGACATGTATTGTTCCATGCGATACAGTTGGCAACAGTAGCAGTCATACCGTCGGCATTTGTCGTCTGAAATCCGATACCGCCACCCAATCCTTGAACATGGTTCTTCGCAACGGTACAGTTAATCACATAAGCATCTTTTTCAGTACAACAGACGCCTCCACCTACCGATTGATTATTCAGCGACCCATTCACCGAATTCCCGACAACAAGGCTATTAATTAATTTACCCGACTTGATGGCGATACCGCCTCCTTGACTTTGGAAAGAATCCCCATCGTCGGTTGGAGTCGTACTGTTATTACGAATGATACAATTCAATACAATGGCATTATCGGGATTACACCCATTTCCCTCGGTTGCATCCAAGCAAATACCGCCTCCGATACCCGTAGACCAAGTTTTCGACGTATCTTCCCACGGAGCAGTAGTCGCAATGTTGTTTTCAATAATACAATTTTCCAACCTACCATTCAAGACATAAAGGCCTCCGCCAACACCTTTTAGAGCTTTCCCATTGGAACCTAAAATATTTTTAGAGCCATCGACACCTATATTATCATGAATATTGCAATACTTCAAAGTTGCCCCTCCATTATTAATATAGACACCACCGCCACGACCGACTCCTGTGGTCTCCGTCGATGCATCTCCACCAGATATATCCAGTCCATAAATTTCCGATGCCTTTCCGTCCAAATAAAGTACCCGTTTTCCTCCGGGACCCTTCAAAAAAGTTTCGAGCCCTTCGGCTGTCGTATACGTAGGCGGTTCGGTTTCCGTGCCGACACAATTCCCATAAACTTTGGCAGCAGCCCTCAACTTAAAACTACCCGTATACGTCCCCTTAGCGACAAAAACTTCGTCACCGGCAGCGGCCCAACTAAGAGCATCTTCCAAACTGGCGGCACTACTCCACGATGTTCCATCGCCCGAACCGGATTCTGTCACATAAATAACATCGGCATTCATTGTCGAAAAACCTCCGGCCAGCAATAACGCTCCCACTAGTAAAAATTTTTTCTCCATGTCATTTAAATTTAAGATTAGTAAATATTACTATTATTTGAGACGATGGGTATAAAATTTTATACCCATCATTCTCAAACTATTTTCTAAGTTTTTTATTTATTCACCATACTATTTTGAAAGGCTCGAAGTCATTTGACCGAAATAAAGTTTTTTTCAACAACTACTTTCTTGGTATCATACGTCTTCTTGACAATATAGAGTCCCGATACAGACGGGGAAGTCACTTCGATTCCCTGCATCGTGTAATACTGAACACGAACGATTTCACCGCCATTAGTTTCGGCGGTTTCTATGGCACTGCCGTCATTAACTTCATACGGGCCTAAATCAACGGCTGCTCCAAAAATACGGGCATTACCGTCCAAATCGATATCATACCCTTCGATAGCGGGATCATCGCCGGCATCGATACAAGGGCTACCCTCAGCTAAACGGAAATTACCGTTCGCTGCATCAACAAACATAGGATCGGAGGTAATTGCACTGGCACTTACTGTATTCTCTGGAACACATACCACATTGATGGTTACTCGGTTGGGAAGTTCTCCATCGGTTTGAGCGTTTCCGAAACGAATATTGGCATTACCTATACCATAATCGTCATCTCGGCATGTGTTACCCCAAGCGATACAGTTTGATACGACAGCCCTCATTCCATCTGCATTTTGAGACTGGAATCCGAAACCGCCACCCAATCCTTTTACATGATTGTCATAGGCTGTACAATTAATTATATAAGCCTCCTTTTCGGTAGTACACACACCACCGCCGACATTTTGGTTATTATTCGATCCATTCACCTTATTCCCTACGATAAGACTATTAATCAAATACCCCGACTTAATGGCAATACCACCCCCTTGATGATAATAAGAACTTTCGTCATCAGCTGGGGTTGTACAATTATTCCGTATTATACAATTAACGACTACTGCATCTCCCGCATCGCCAGAAGATTCCAAGCAAACACCACCGCCAACACCCATTGACCATACGGAATTATCTTCTTTCAGCCACGGATCTGTCGTCGCGATGTTATTCTCAACGATACAGTTTTCCAACCGACCGTTCCACACATAAGCACCACCGCCAACACCTCTCTGTGGAATACGATTTCCTTCCAACAAACGTTTAGTCCCGTCGATAGCTTTATTATCGTGTATGCGACAATACTTGGCCACACCGCCCCCGCTATTGATATAAAGTCCGCCGCCACGAGCTACACCGGTAGTCTCTTCCGAAGCGTCCCCGCCAGATATATCAAAGCCATAAATCGTTGCCCCTCCGTCACAAAAGGACGACACGTTTACCATCGCCTTTCAAAAAGTTTCAAGACCTTCGGCCGAAGTATATGTAGGCGGTTCGGTTTCAGTCCCCTCACAGTTACCATATACGGTTGCTGCCACTTTCAACGCAAAACTACCGGTATAAGTACCTTTTGCTACATAAATCTCATCTCCTTTCGCAGCCCATGAAAGAGCATCCGCCAAAGGAGCGGCACTATTCCACGACATACCGTCACCCACACCGTTTTCGGTCACATAAATAACTTCGGCATTCATTGTTGACAAACCTCCGGTCAACATCAATACACCCGCAAGTAAAAAAGCCTTTTCATGTCACTAAAATTTAAGATTAATAATTATGTTGTAAAGACGATATATTTGCAATTTTATACCCACTTCTCCCTATTAAAGTATTACTCATTTGGCAAAAGGACTTACCAAATCATCTTTTAACGTGATTTCCATAGCTTCTTGAAAATGGGTCTTGAAATAATTTATATAATGACAGAAATTGTCAGGATCATACGAAACCTTCAAATTCGTTTCGGAACAGAAACCGGTAACTTCGGGCACGACATAATTACCGGCATATTTAAATTTTCGATTGGCGATAGCTCGATGCAAAGTTTTCAATTGTTTAATCATTCCATCGTTTACATCAACAACATTCGCTTTATCAAACTCAACCACAATTTCGTACGACTTATTACAATCGGCATTCGATATAGGAATCGAAACCATGAACTCTTTACCGCAATATGACCATTCGCTGGAATTGGGTAACACCGTATAATTTACCTTCATACCATTTAGGCTAACCGATCGAGGCATTTCGGCTCCATACAATCGGACGATATAATCTTTCGAATGGCTCATTCCTCGATAATGACCCTCTCTCGGAGCAATCTTAATCCGTTGAATACGATTTTCCAATTGCGACGTTACCCGTGTTGTAGCATACTCCGTAGCATATCTCTGATCATTACCCTCATCTTCATAAATAGAAAACTCACCCGCCACACCCGGGAAAATGCCGATAATTTGTTTCTTCGGATTATCGTCCAAACTATTCACCTCTTTTTCCATACATGGGAATTACAGCACCGGCTTTTAACATAAATAGGATATTCTTCGATAGAAAATTGTCGGATAAGTTCCTGTCCGCCTTTCAATAACGTGCCCGTATGCCATTCATACCAGTCGTTACCAGCCGGAAGCCAAACCTTCACATCAGATACCCCATTCTCCATCGGAGCCCCGATTGAGAGCTACCAAAATATTATCCCCGAACATCTACTGGCGAGAATAAGTATATGCCCGCTCGTCTTCGGGATAATCATAATACATCGGGCGGCACAGCGAAACTCCTGTTTCATAAGTCTCCCTTGCCATCGTATAGATATAAGGGACTAATTGATAACGCAATCTTACAGCGTTATACAATGCGTCGAAATATTCGTCGCGATATCTCCATATCTCTTTTACCAACGATGGATCCTTATTTGAGTGAGTTCTCAAAATTGGGCTCAAAGCGCCATATTGTACCCAACGGACATACATCTCAGGATCAAATTGATAAATATTATCGTCTTCGATGAACTTATGCCCTCCTATATCGTGACTCCAATATCCATAAAGAACATTCGAAGCCGTATTGGTAAAATAGGGCTGATATTCGAGCGTATTCCACGTAATATAAGCATCTCCCGAAAAACCTATTTGATAACGATGATTTCCCAAGCCTCCCCAACGATGATAAATCAATGGACGCTTATCGGTATTGCGTTCCATATCTTCAAAGAAAGTATAATTGAGCCACCAAGTGTTATTCAGTTTCTCTATATCCTTATCGAAAACCCATTGCTGCCAATCGAGCCACCAAAAATCCACACCTTGCTGTTCAATAGGATGTAACACGACATCGAACAACGTACTCATAAACTTCTTATTAGAGCCTTGCCACGGAATATTTTCATGAGTAGATATATCGAAATTCATACGTTTCGCAAAATCTTTGTATTGGCTTTCAAAGGGAGCGATACCCGATGCCGGATGCAAATTCAAGGTCGTTTTCAGATGCTTCGACTTGGCCCAGTCAAAAAATTGATCGGGATCGGGAAACAAACGCTTCTCCCATGTATAACCGGTCCAATGTTTACGTTGTCCCCATTTGTCCGGTTTGGCGAATAAACTATCGGTCTCATGCCAATCCATATCGACAACCAACACATCTAACGGAATATTGAATTTCTCGAATTGCGAAACCACATCTCTCATCTCATTGTCGGAATATGCCCAATAACGCGACCACCAATACCCGAATACGAAACGAGGAGGCAGTGGTACTTTTCCGGCAAAAAGAGTAAAATCTTTGAGGGCAGCTTTATAATCCGAACCATAAGCCATAAAATACCAATCTTGTACCGTTCTGTTCTCCCGCTCTTTTACCCACGAAAAATCGCTATTATCGAACAACAAACCGGACGAATCGTTGATAAGAGTCCAACCGTCACGAGACAAAATACCGTCCTCCAACTGTAACTCGTGCCTCGGTTCGTTCCTCTTAATAAAGGTCGTACCGTCCATACGATCCAATGTGCGGGCAGTCCCTTTCAAATTCTGCTTTTGAGTAACACTCGGATTCCACGTAAAGGCTCTTTTTTTGTTCAGATATTTTATCTCTAAATTTTCTTTTGAAAATTTCCCTGTATTCAATTTATATGTCAGTTCCAATTCGTCCGTTCGAATCGTCAATTTACCTCCCCTTATAATTTTCTTAAACTCAGGGACCGGCAAATTCCGATTAATCACAATAAACGAACGCTCATCGGTGAACCTATGCAAAGAATCCCACTCCATACGGATAACACGCGGTGTCAAAACGGTAAATCGCACATCACCTTCCTCGACTACGGCTGCCGGATTAGCAACAGCATCGTTACCTGAACTATAAGCGACTAAGGGAAATAAAATCACGAAAAAGAAAAACAAAACATTTTTTTTTTCATGGATATCAATTTAAGCTATAACAGTTTTTATGAGTTAAGACGATAAAACCAGAAAAATATACCCAACTTTATATATTCAATTTATCAATATGATTCAACCGAATAACAACTGCCATTTTTAATAATCCCTTTTTATCTATCTTTGTATTTACAAAATGAATAACCATGAATAAATCATTATTGACACTAAGTTTAATACCCATAGCCTCGGTAATGCATACATACGGTACAAGCCATGTACCCGATAACCGTCCGAATATCATTTTATTTTTGGTAGACGATATGGGGTGGCAAGATACGTCTCTCCCCTTTTGGACCCAAAGAACCATGTATAACGAGCGTTATGAAACGCCCAATATGGAAAAATTGGCTCAGCAGGGTATGATGTTCACTCAGGCCTATGCTTCCAGTATAAGTTCTCCCACCCGATGCAGCTTGATGACCGGGTGTAATGCTCGCGCCATCGAGTCACGAACTGGACTCTACGGAAAAACACGAAAACCGATGCCGTCAGCAATACTCTGGAAGTTCCCGATTGGAACTACAACGGCATAGCACAAGTTCATGGAACAAACAATACCTTTATTGCTACTTCTTTCGTGCAATTGTTAAAAGACAACGGTTACCACACGATCCACTGCGGGAAAGCCCATTGGGGTGCAATAGATACTCCCGGAGAGAGTCCCTACCATTTCGGATTCGAGACCAACATTGCAGGACATGCGGCCGGTGGCCCGGCAACTTACCTGAGCGAGCGTAATTATGGATACGACGAAGCAGGCAATTCTACATCGCTGTTCTCTGTCCCGGGATTAGAAAAATATTGGGGAACAGGCACATTTATGACAGAAGCTCTCACCCAAGAAGCCTTAAAAGCCCTCGATAAAGCTAAAAAATACAATCAACCGTTTTACCTCTACATGTCGCATTATGCCATTCATGTTCCCATAGACAAAGATGTCCGTTTCTACGACAAATACAAAAAAGAAAGGATTGTCGGACAAAGAAGCGGCTTATGCTTCGCTCATCGAAGGAATGGACAAAAGTTTAGGAGATATTATGGATTGGCTGGAAAAGAATGGTGAAGCCGACAATACCATCGTTATATTCATGAGTGACAATGGAGGATATGCGACAGGAAGCGGTTGGAGGGACGAACCTCTGTATACCCAAAATTTCCCGTTAAAATGTGGAAAGGGCTCTGCATACGAAGGAGGAATACGCGAACCTATGATCGTCCGTTGGCCCGGCACGGTACAACCCGGCACACGGTGCAACGACTATTTGATTATAGAAGATTTCTATCCTTCCATTCTCGAAATGGCCGGTATCGACGATTACGATGTTCCACAAGAAATTGATGGTATCAGTTTTGTTCCTCTGCTAAAACAGACCAAAAATCATTCGCAGGGACGCAGCCTTTATTGGAATTGTCCGAATATATGGGGAGAAAAAGGACCGGGAATAGGACCGTCCTGTACCATTCGAAAAGACAATTGGAAAATGATTTACTTCTACGAAACCGGAGAAAAAGAACTATACGACATACCGAACGATACAGAGGAGAATAACAACGTGGCAGCTTTATATCCTCAAATAATAAACAAGTTATCCAAAGAGCTCGGCAAATTCTTACGACAAACGAACGGACAACGCCCCTCTTTTAAAAAAAACAGGGAAACCTTGTCCCTGGCCGGACGAAATTTAAGACATAATTACAGGACTATTAACAAGGGCAATAGATAGATGTCTATTGCCCTTCATGTTTTCTAACGGAAATATTATTCTATCTTGATTTCAAAAGGTGTAGCCGGAAGTCCTACCGAATTATATAAATTGGCATCATCGGGATTATCGCCCCATGCATACCGCACCGACACCGGGTCTATCACATCGGGACATGAAAGAACAACCCGATCTTTCCCCGCCACCTTAGCCTGCACCCATTTATATACTCCATCATTTCCGGCAACGGCGAAACTCATTAAATATCCATATTTGTTTTTTACAATCAGCCCATCAGCTACATTGTCGAATTGTACGGCAATTTTGTCTTGCACCCGACGAACGGTCTTAGGCATAGGACTTTCACAAACCACATCGGAAAATCCATAATCATTATGAAGGGCATGCAAAGCCAATCTACGTCCTACCTCCTGTTTATTTTTAGGGTGAATGTCTTTTGCTTCTCCTATATCGATAATTACGGCCTGACCGGTATGAGATAAAGAAAGTGTTTGCGTTTGGGCTTCACGAACTTGCGCCCACAAACTTTCCGAAGGGACTTCAACTGCATCCATATAATTAGCAAGTTGAACCCAATAAAATGGAAAGTCTTTCCCCCATTTTTTTCTCCAATCATTAATCATAGCAGGGAACAGGTGGTAATACTCTTTGGCTCGATTGGTATTATTTTCACCCTGATACCATATAACTCCTCGCATACTCAATCCCACCAAAGGATTAACCATAGCATTATAAAGTAATGAGGGATAAGCATTAGGCCCATATTCTACAAAATCGAAATCGGAATTTGAAGCTGAAATTTTATATTTCCATTTTCCGGATAAAGGAATAGTCTTATCCCCGACCTTCAAATAAATTTCATTCGCCGGGCCATACAAACCTCCACCGCCTCTATAATCCGATATTTTTTAAAGTAATCTCATTCGATTCTTTCAAGACACCGGCAGGAACACTGTATAGGCGTCGCACGTCGTAACCGACGGTCTCTCCTATTTTTGTCCATTAATCCATGTAATATCGTCATCGTCAATCACATGCAAACTCAAAACCGCCTCTTTCCCTATATAATTCTCCGACAATGTAAAACGACAGGTTTGCCACACCACTCCATCGAGAGAGACCAGTCCTTCTTCGGACCATAGTCCGGGAACACTTACTTCTTTCCAATCGTCTTTGGAATACGAAGGCAAATACCACTTTTCAGAAATACCCGGTTCGGCTTTCATCGATTCGACAAATTTGGCTCGATTTTCATCGCTACGGCGAACGTATTCCTCGAATTGCGAAGAACGCATACGATCTTGCAATCGTTTATATTTGGGGAACTTGTCGATAGCATCCATACTCATCCAGCTTTCAATATCGGTTCCACCCCACGAAGTATTGATAAAACCGATAGGAACACCCAATTTTCGATATAACTCACGGGCGAAGAAATAACCTACTGCCGAAAAATCACCGGCACTCCCCGAATCACATACTCTCCACTCACCCTGCAAATCGGAAAGCGGACGATGCGACATCTCTTGCTTCACATTAAACGAACGCAAAAAAAAGAATAATTCTCGGCGTCTGCAATCTCTTTTTCGGCATTCATCGCAGCATGTAAACGGAATTCCATATTGGATTGCCCGCTACATATCCAAACTTCACCCAGCAAAACATCGTCGAAAGCGAGGCGCTCTTTTTCCCCTTTCACGATTAACGTATAAGGGCCACCGGCCTCCATAGGACGCAAAGTTGCGTACCATTTACCCGATGCATCGGCACGGACACTCGTCTTCTGCCCATTCAGTTCGACAGTAACTTTTTCTTTCGGGCTCGCACTCCCCCATAAATTGATTGCCTCGTTTCGCTGTAAAACCATGTGGTCGGCAAAGATGTGCGGCATGGAAAGTTCGGCCGAAAGCCTTGCAGAAAACGTTCCACATAGGAAAACCAATACCAAAAACGAGAAAGCCTTTTTCATATAAATATCGATTAAAGATTAATGTGTTGCGGTCTCTAATTTAAGTTTATGACTCCCCGCAAAGAAGATCGTATCGCCGTTATACGTCACATTGTCTCCCAATGGGGTAAACGTCGCCGACACACATTCGGGCAAATCGAACTCATAAAGAATATTACCCTCGTCGTCCCGTTTCCACGAAGTCGAAATACAACCGTAAGGTGTCTCATGTTCGATTTCGAGATAGTCCAAATTTTCGGGGAAGTACGGACGTAATGAAACATGCCGGAAAGCTGGGTTCGATTCATCGATTCTCAAACCTCCCAACGTTTTATACAACCATGCCCCAATCTCACCGAACATGATATGATTCAACGAATTATCGATAACGACATCGATTCGCCAATTTTCATGTAAGGTCGTCGCCCCGTCCTTTATCCAATACCCCCAAGAAGGATATGTTTCTTGTGTAGCCACCCGATAGGCTGTTTCAGGATAACCGTTATCAGACAAAGCTCCGAGGAGAGCTTTACTACCCAGCAACCCTACATCGATATGGCACGAATCCTGTACGACTCTGCGGTTCAATTGCTCTGCCACTTTCTCCCTATATCCATCGGGAACAATATTCCAATAAAGAGGCATAGCCAACTCTGTTTGAGTACCCGATGCATAAAGACCGGTCTCTTTGTCCAAATAACGGTCGTTGATCGATTCTTTTATCCTATCGGCAAGCGCTTCGTAATAAACCGCATCATCGACATAACCGAAGAGTTTAGCAGCTTTCGCCATAATAGATACATCGGTATAATAATAAATAGAAGTAGTCAAAGTCACATCGCTTTTACTTCTCACCGGGATCCAATCGCCAAGTCCCCAATCGGTCAAGTTATCTTTGGAGATAGACTCGATATAAGCTACATATTTCTTCGCCGAAGGATACATACGCCGCATGAGAGTCTCATCACCATAAAAACGGTAAATTTCCCACGGGATAATGATAGACGCGCTTGTCCAATCCACGCCGTTCGCCCAATCGAATCCCCATACCGAAGTCGGTACGATACAAGGATAAACACCATTTTCACGTTGCTCGTCTATAAAATCGAGCAACCACTTCTCATAAACCGTAATCGCATCGAAATTATACAACGCCGTCTCTATGGCAATGTGTTGCATCGCCCGTCCAACCATTTTTCTCCCGTTGCGGACAATCCGTAGGATAACCGAACAAATTATCCAAATAGGAATTATTGGTGGCCGTCCATATTTTGTTCAACAAATCGGACGAAGAACGAAACCGTCCTATCTCCGGCACATCGCTGTGCATCTTCAATGCTACGATACTATTTTCATCGAGTGCTATCGGTTCGGACGAAGTCACCTCTACATATTGGAAACCCTTATAATTGAACTTAGGAGTAAATCGAGTCTCCCTGTCCCTCAATATGACGATATCCGTTTTGAAACGGGTCACTGTCGTCGATCGGACGATAATGGTAATCGATATTCGCTAAATTCACCGTACCGTCTTCATTCAGCATCTCCCCATGTTTCAATCGTAAAACAATGCCCGCTTTCCCTCTACCGAAAGTTCCACCGTTCCCGCCATATTCTCAGGGAAATGATAGACAAAACAAGTATCGTTTATTTTTACAAACCGTGAAGCGTTGTGACGGACGATTTCCTTCACCGGCACAGTTAATTGAGCCTCTATTCGCTGGGTAGGAGCAGATACTTCCTTAGCATTTTTCCATTGTGAAACATCGATTCCCGATGTATTCCAACCCTCGATTTCCTGCCGTGCATCATAGTGTTCCGCCGTATAAATGCTGTTGAATATCACAGGACTGTCGGTCGTTACCCAGCTACTATCGGTCGATATAGTTTCGATACTTCCGTCGGCATACTCGACTCGTACTTGCATAATAAATGCAGGGCGGTTACGCCACGAGGCTTTATCGAAAAACCAAACTGCCGTGGATTGATGATTATACCACCCGTTTCCCAATTGTACCCCGATGACGTTCTCTCCCTCCGACAGATTGGGCGTTATATTATACATAACCGATAATACCCTTTTGTCGAAATGAGTGTACATAGGATCCAAAAATGGTCCCCTATGCGTGAACCATTTACAGAAAGTTCATATAAACCGGCAGCAGCGATAACCGCATAAGCATGTTTTACGTTTCTCCTCACTTCGAAATCCTTTCGGAAATAAGGAGACGGGCGATAATCCTTATCATGGCCATCGCTAATCCATCGTGCATCGCCCCATTCTTGGGGAGACATCATACCTGTGGTGAACGACGACAGCAGTGAGCAAACAAAGCGATCCTCTCTTTTCGTTTTATATCCGACTTTCCAATAATATTTAGTCCAAGATTGCAGCGAATCGCCGGCGTAAACGATCCTGCGAATATCACTCGGAAGCTCGCCGCTATCCCAACATTGGCCAGAGCCGTTTATCACTGCCATACTATCGGCAGAGACCCATACCCGACAAGACTTTACCGAATCTGTCTTCACGACCGGGATTTTCCACGACAATCTCGGCGAAGACATATCGATTCCCAACGGTTCCGACAAATATTCACACATTAAGGAATACGGAGCCTCGGGACTTGTACTGCAAGCCGCCAATATACAACCTGATAATATGCTCAATCCGTAACTAAATACCCTGTTCATCATCGCTTATATCTATATAATTAGATTTTATTTTGTTCGGCAATCTCACGGCGATTCTCCAAATCGGAAGAAATCTCGGACAATCGTTTTTCGCTCAAAGGATACCTCGAAATAAAAGTGCCGATATTCCGGTCGCTATGGCCGGGAATATACTCATCATCAAACAAATCCCGGTCAATGCCGATTCTGATTGTATCGCATTGGCCTCGAACCCGAAATAGAACAACAGCCAACCGGTCAAAGAGCCACCCAATGTCCACCCCAATTTCTGAGACATCGATGACGATGAAAAGATAAGGCCCGTAGCCCGACGTCCAGTTTTCCATTCCGAGTAATCCGATATATCGGCATACATCGACCACAACAACGGAGAAACAATACCGGCACAAATACTAATGATGATTTGCAACACCAATATTCCATAAATGCCGTCTTTGGGTAAGAAATAGAATAGGATACTGAATATGGTAGCCCCTACCGTTGCCGTCAAAAAAGTATATTTTTACCCATCAACCGTGTAAACGTAGGAACCAACATAATACCCAATATATTAGCAGCTTGTCCCAAAACAAGATAAATGGTGATGAGCGTAACCGAAGCACTCATAAAGGTAAAAAAGAGAACGTGTCGGAGGCCTCTACATAATATTTGAAATAATAGACTGCCGAACCGTCTCGTAAAGAATTAAACCCGATAACCATGATACCGGCCACCAAAAGAATCCACCACGGTTTGTTCGTAGCCAAATCTTTCACATCGTCTTTCAAAGATGTTTTCTCTTCTTTGATAGGCTTTACCCGTTCTTTTGTCCACGAAAAGTAAGGAAAAAAACATAATAGCCGCCAATATGGCAAAAACGACGGCAGCCATTTGCCAACCGAATGCCTGTGACGGAACGCCGTCGACTATTTTCATTTTACTGAATATATCGACCAACGGCTCTATCAGGAACAACACCAAAATACTCCCCCGAATGCAAAAGTCATTCGGTATGAAGACAATGATGTACGAGTCTGCGGGTCGGGCGACATTACCCCTAACAACGAAGCGTATGGCACATTGACAAACGAGTACACCATCATCATGAGCGTATAAGTGACATAAGCATATACGATTTTCGATATTTCGGAATCTCCACCCCATGACGAAAAAGTCAATATACCGCATAACCCGAAAGGTATGGCTCCCCATAACAAATAAGGGCGGAATTTTTCCGAAACGAGAGTGCGTACGATCGCCTAAAATCCCGATAAAAGGATCGAGGAATGTATCCCAGATACGGGTAATCAAGAACATGGTTCCCACTACCGCTGCCGAGATTCCCACCACGTCGGTATAGAAAAATAACAAATACATGGTGAAGAGCTTCCAAAACATGGAAGAGGCGGCATCACCCAGACCATACCCTATTTTTTCCCTTAATTTTACGTGTTCCATGATATCTTATTTCAATATTTTTTTATTATGATCGACCATAGCGATAATAGTCCGTACCGATTCTATCGAACGCAATCCGTCGGCAGGCGTATGCAAGCAATAATCCACCAAACGGTCTACTGTCGATTCGGCAACGTGCATACGCGTATCGGACGAAGCATAGTATATGTACACTTTCCCGTCTTCATCGGCAATCCAACCATTGGAAAACAAAACATTCGAAACATCTCCTATGCGTTCTTCATCGACCGGGGCCATGAAATATCCGGCAGGCTCTGCAATCATTTTGGTCGGATCCTCCAAAGAAGTCATGTAAAGATAGAGCACATAGCGCAATCCGGCAGCACAACAACGAACCCCATGAGCAAGATGCAACCACCCTTTTTCAGTCTTAATCGGGTGAGGACCCTCTCCATTTTTCACTTCTTTAATCGTATGATATTCCCGTTTATTGATAATTACTTCGTCGTGTACCTCTGCATGGCAAATATCATCGACCAAAGCCCAGCCTATGCCTCCACCGTTTCCCGTATCGATGAAACCGTCTTGCGGACGGGTATAAAGAGCATATTTCCCATTCACGAACTCGGGATGCAAAACGACATTACGCTGCTGGCTGCGAGTCTTTAAATCGGGAAGACGCTCCCACGTTTTCAAATCTTTCGTACGAGCGATTCCGGCCGAAGCAACTGCTGCCGACAAATCTCCCGGACGTGCATTGGGATCTTTGCGTTCGGCACAAAAGATACCGTAAATCCAGCCATCTTCATGTGCAGTAAGACGCATGTCATACATATTGGTATCGGGAATATCTGTTTCGGGCATCAAAATAGGATAGTCCCAAAAACGAAATCCGTCCACCGGGCTATCACTCTCGGCCACTGCAAAGAAAGACTTACGATCATCGCCTTCCACTCGCACCACCAAGTAATACTTTCCGTTCAATTTAATAGCACCCGAATTCATCGTCGCATTGATACCGATACGCTCCTCCATATAGGGATTGGTCTTCTCGTCGAAGTCATATCTCCAAATCAAAGGAGCATGTTCGGCAGTCAATACAGGATACTTATATCGAACGTAAACCCCGTTATTTTTATTGCATTTCTCGTTTTTTCTTGAAATAAGAGCCTCATACTCTTTTCTCAATCTCTAACTCTTGTACCATAACCATATAATATCTTAATAAATAATCTTATAATCAACGGGCTATCAAAACCCAGTCATTTCCTCGTCCTTGTGTTGGCGATACGACTTCAAAAAGCCTCACTTGTCTCGATATTTTTATAAAATATTAGTTCCCCGTTACGCGGATTAAACCATTCCAACCGAACGTTTTTCGTTGAGTCCAACCGGACAGATTTACCGTTATGCTGTGACCATAAGGCATATAAAATAAAAACATAATCTTTTTTCCACCGTATGCCACAGCATAATCGTCATCGGTCTGTTCCGGTCGTTCTATCAAATGTTGCAATGGTCTTCCTCGGAAAAAATCGATAGCCTCACACAATTTTCTGAAATGTATCATATCGCAAGCCCCGGCTAAATCCAGACTTTCTTTCCAAGTTGTTTGCGCATCTATCATCGGAGAATACTTATCGGAATACATCTGCCACACTTCATTACAACCGTAAGTATATCCGCAAGCTCCGCTAAACATACTTTGATACAATGTCATACGGACATCGAAATCATCGAATCTACCATTCTCCGATTTAAAATCGATAGGTATATTCTCATACCGAGGCTCCCCATCTAACACCGGTTTGATCGGTTGTTTCTGTAAATCGTTCAGTAGCAATCGCCTATATATGGCATAATCGCGTTGAGCATGTCCGCTTTGGAACATATTGAAATCGAGCCAAGTCTCATCATGGAACCAAAAAGAAGAAGAATGTTCTCCTTGCGGGTGGTAAGCCATTAAATGCCGTTTATCACACTCCTTAATGCCCTCGGCCATCGCTTTCCAAACGGTAAAGTTCTTACCCTCTCCGCTACGATCTCCGCCGATAATCCATATAATATTGGGAGTGTCGGCATATCGACGTCCGAGCCATCGGCCATACTCACGAGCATTCGCCTCGTCGAATATCTCTGGTCCCGCACCCCATTGTTTATCCACTTTATCACCCCACGTAGGAAGTAATCCCACATAAAGCCCTTTCTCCCCGGCTATTTCTAAAACACGATCTACCCACTTGAAATAATCAGGATCGGGAGTAGACGGAGAACCGTTTATCAATGGCCTGTTAATCCCGTCCGAACCATCGAGCTCGGACAATATAACCGTTTGAATCACCGTAAACCCTTTGGCTCGACGATTTTCCATATACAGTTCCACCTCCGGTTCGTTCAATCGATAAATCAACTCCCAAGCCGTATCTCCCAAATAGAGAAACGGAGTTCCATCGGTATGTTGCAAAAAACGCCCGTTGGGAGACACACACAAGTCTCCGTGAGAAAAATCGACCGATTTACCCGACCAACTATCCGCTCGTACTTCGACAAGAGCCGGGACAATCCATGCAAGAAACAATATGAATACATGCCGGGGCATATTGATCTTATTTTTGCGTTGTCAAATATTTACCCACTACTTCCATCTGCGGACGGTCTTTCCCGTCTACCGGAGTAATTGCCATAAATTCGTCTTTCGGCCACCACGGTCCGGCAGCCCAATAACAACCGTTTATATCGTTTTCCTGCAAGTAAGACAGAAATTTATCCAATACAAGGTTCCAACGCGAATCACTATCGGGAATACCATACTCACCGACCATGCCTTCGAATTTATTGGCTTTCAGCCATTCCACAAAGGGACGCACACGGTCTATACCCTTTTCAAGATAGCAAGAATCTTCATCATATCCACGTTTGTAAGTACCAGAAGCATCTGCATCGAAATAGACATGCGCCTCGAATGCCAACTTATCGGCAGGATCTTTCAAATATTTCAACGTATCGCTAAGTTCAACCCAACGTTCAGCCGAACTCCAATGATTGCCCCCCACCATAATACGAGTATCCATATCGACCGTACGAATGGAGTCTATACACAATTGCGCCATCTCGAACCAAGTCGTGCAAGAATCCAAATCATGAGGTTCGTTCATTAACCCATAAGCATAAATATTGTCAAATGATTTAAATTCCGTAGCCAGCGATTTCCAGAACGAAGCCAAATGTTCCGGTGTCAACCCGTTTGTCCCGATAATCGTATGCTCGCCATTCATATAACGACGACAATAGTTATGCAAATCCAACATGACAACCATGTCTCGCTCTGCTGCCGCAGCAACAAAATCTTTCATTTTGTCGAGATCATGACGATTCAGTTCTCCGTTCAATTCATATTGTAAACGTTCCCATTTAAATGGAAAACGCACTAATTTCAATCCCTTCTCATTCCAATAATCCAAATCGGAAGCCTGAGGATAGGTATAATCGGTATTATATACACCCGGGAAATTGGAACCGAAGTCGGCACAAGCCATATTTACACCATAAGGTTTACCTTCCGTTTTAACTACCTTATTGCTACAACTGCACAATAACAAACCTAACGCAACTACAAAAACTACTCTTTTCATACAATATCTGTTTTCCTAATTTATATTCCAACCTTTCACGCAAACCGGATAATCGACATTCACCTCGATAATTTGCGACTCTCCCGGATCGAGCCACAAATAGTTTTTCGACGCAATAAATTCATGAGCATATCCAGGGGATTCCACATAGACACCTATGGCCGGCAGTTTCCCGACATTCGTCACCGTTATCTGTCGCCCATCTCTCTTCATGGTAATCTCTGTACGAGGCATCGACATAATTACCCCTCGACGAACTTCATAATTGGTAAAATAATAATTACGAGATAATCGTTTACCCTCCGAACAAACATCGACAACAAAAAACAGCATGGTCGATTTCGTCTGTGCTCGATTCAAATTGAGATTACCCAATTTTTTACGGTTTCCAATTCGCCATGCCCATCGAACTCCCGACATACGACAGTATCCAATCGATCATTATAAACTGTCACCGATACCGTGTAATCTTTACCGTTCAACTGACTGCAGTCGTCGAGTAAATACAACGGCAACGATACTTCTTGGCTCGACAAATTCGTCCGGTCGAAAAGCAAAACTCCCGTCAATGGTGCAAAAGATTTCTGCACGAAATAATGTACCGGTTTAATCGCTCCGTAGTAATCGACACTCGACCAAGAGACACCCGGATAATTATCGTTCATCTTGTAATAAAGAGCTCCGGTTGTTTCGGGCCACAAAGTACGAGCCCGTTCCAACGTATGCCTTACTCCGACAACTTGTGCGAGCTGAGACCCCGTAATAAATTCGGCCAATGTGGTATCGGGCATGAAGTATCCCGAATATTGCGAGAGCTTGCCAAACTCTCCCATTGTCCCGAAAATAGGAGTATGATGACGGAAATGATCGCCCGGACGAGACGGCCATCTATCTTTCTCTTCGGCCAAATAACGTCTCACACTCTCTATATGCGGTAGAGAAGCAATTCCGAACTCTCCCCAAAACGGAGAAGTCATATTTAAATTATGATTCAAATGAGCATCGTCCCACCAGCAATTGTAATTATGATCGCTGCCGCCCCATGCCTCTTCTCGGTGAAACGGGCGGGAACCGTCGAGCTCCAAGCTCAAACGCCCCATCATATCGATAGCCGGCCCGAAAGGTTTATCTGATTCGTTACCGGCGCCCCACATAACCAAAGAAGGGTGGTTTCGGATACGTTTCATATTCCTCACTACCGTCTCCTGTAACATATCGAACGGTTGCGTATTATGGCTGTTCCACGCCGTAGGCCACTCTTGTATCACCATAATGCCATACTTATCGCACAATTCATAAAAATCATCGGTTTCGGGCAATCCTCCACCCCACGCTCTCATCATCTGAATATGCTGACTTTTTAGCGATACTTAACAAGCGGTCATATTTTTTTCTCGCGAAAAATCCATCAAAGCATCCATCGTACACCAACCGGTTCCCTTCACAAACATAGGTTTACCATTAATGACGAAAGTCCAATTATAACGGTCTTCTCGCTCGCCTCCCGGAAACGGAGCCATGTCGATCGTACGAATACCGAACGATGTCTTTTCCACATCGGGGCGAGCTCCGTTACGAGGAATAAATGCGACTGTCATATCGTAAAGAGACTGTTCTCCCATATCATTAGGCCACCAAAGGCGGGGAGCATCTATTTTGAAATCGAATGAAAACTGTTCGGTTTTCTTCGACGAATTAATTTCATGTTCAAAGAATTGAGGAGCACCTTCAAAATTTTTAGGCACGACCCTAATTTGTAATTTACCTTTTAGCGGTGCATTTATTTTTTTGAGAGTCACTGCCAACCGCATATCGCCCTGCAAAGAACGAGTCGATACAAAAGGCTCCTCTATTTCCACCGGAGCCTGTGATTCCAGTTTTACCGAACGCCAAATTCCCAATGACGGAATTTGAGCATAGTGCCAACCATAAACACAATTAAACACCACGGTATACTTCCAACCTTCACCAGCGTTCGCAGGCCAATTCCCCAAAAACATCTGAGGAATCGGATCGAGTTTCACCACAAGCGTGTTCTCCTTTTTCAAATATTTCTTCACAACGAAATCGGGACCTCCGAACATTCCCTCGTGAGAACCCAGTTTTTTCCCATTCAGCCAAACGGTACAACGATTCGCTACACCGCCGAATGAAAGAATAGGATTTTCAAGCAGTTCATTCAATGTAAATTTTTACTAAACCACCATGTCTTGTAACTCTGTTGCTCGGCAATCGAGTCATTTTGCCCGATATAAGGATCGGGGATAATACGATTCATCAACAATGCAGTATGCACACTTCCCGGTACAACAGCCTCCACGGCATCGGTCCAAACGTCTTTAAGACGGAATTTTTCATCGCCGCCTTCGGCCATGAGCCATGTTCCGTCAAGAGAAAAATACTCTCGATTTCGAACTGTATCGACCGACGAAACCGGAATCATCGAAATTCCCGGCAACTCCGAGAGAATGTATTTCGCAGCAAAACTTTCCCTATCTATTTCGTCTAAGGATTTCCCGGCTTGAACGGAAATCCTGACAAAATAGACACTAAAATAAAGAGAACTACCTGTGATGAATCTTTTTTCATATTTCTGATTAATATACTTGTACCGTAGTTTTATATTTCAACAACGTTGCCAACTGAGGACGATCTACCGTATAATTATCGGTAGGTTGTACAGCCAATTTATAATCGCCCCAACGAGGACCGGCCGACCAATAAGTGCCATTTACACCGTTTTCCTGCAAATATTTCAAAGCGGCATCGAGAATATCCAGCCAACGACCGTCGTCATCGGGCACACCATACTCCCCTACAAAACCACGTTTGCCGTTTTCTTTCAACCATTCGACAAAAGGCCGCAGACGAGCCACACCGGTTTGAATAGTCGCACCGTCTTCATCGTACGATCTGGAATAATTTCCCGAAGCATCCCAATCGAAATAAACGTGAGCTTGGAAAATCATGTTGTCACAGGGATCAACCAAGTTTTTCAATCCGTCACTCACCTCTTTCCAACGGCTGGCCGAGCTATACTCATTACCGCTGATGACCAACATAGTCTCGGTATCGACCTCACGAATGGCATTGATACAAGCCTGTGCAATGGTCTCCCACGGCGTTGTGCGCAACATGCCATAAGGTTCATTCATGATGTCGTACCCCCAGATACATTTGTAATCTTTGAACTCCGCAGCCAATTTTTTTCCACACATCGCAGAAGTTCTCAACCGTACATTGAGCATTGCCGATAACAACGAACTGGTTATCGTCAGAGTTCACACCATTGGAATAGACGCAATAACGACCGAAGTTGTGCATATCGAGCAAGACTTTCATGTTCAAGTCCTCGGCTGCCTGCACGAATTCTTTCATCTTATCCAACTCCGTAGTGATAAGCGGGCCATTCATTTCGCTTTGGATACGCTCCCAACGAAACGGGAAACGAATCATACGCAGTCCCTTCCCTTGAAATACTCCAAGTCTTTTTTTGGTGGGATAGCCATAGTGCGTGCCGTCAACACCGGGATATACATTACCAAACTCGGCTCCCGACATATTCACACCGAAGTATTCGGTATGTTCGGTTCCACCACCATTACCGCCGTCTCCCCCGGGGCCATCTTCATTGCCGCAAAGAAGTCATCAATGCAGCGGCAAAAACAAATGTCAAAATTTTTTTAATCTTCATAGAAATAAATAGTGTATAGTTTAATTAAAGCGATAAGCCGGGGCAGGACGTTGTCCTACCCGACTTATCACAGTTATTCTCAGCCTATTTTTTTTTAGAAAAGCGGAAGTTGCACATGCTCAGGTCGAAGTCCATGGCATCGGTCGGCGTGAATACAATTTTCCACTCCGTGTTATCCGGTGCCGGGCTACAGCCATCGGGAAGAATCGTATTTTCACTTACCTCGTCCAAGCCTATGCGCATAGTACGCCACCCGCCATAGGTATTGACAGGAATTCCACTCGCACCAGGCATCCACATGAAATTACCCAAAGCTATCCGCGTGGTCGAGTTCAGCGGATAGGAAGCATTCGTGCAAACCTCGAAGCATAGGTTATACGCAGCAGGATCGGCAGCCACCTCGGCCGGCACTTGAATGTAGCCTGCCCACAACACCATCAACCCCAAGCGCCCACATTCCCGTGGAAACGCAAGTATTTCATACCCTCATTCAACGGTTCGGGGTAACCATCTCCCCTCTGTACCATCACACAAAAAGTTGAGAGTATTATCGGGGAATTGGCTGGAATGAGTAAATCCACCAGAACCCGGCCAATCATTGAAATCGAAGATTTGATGCCCAGTATTCATATACGGGATAGCCACCGGCTCAGCCATCTCACCGCCCTGAATAGTCAGGTCGGTATTGGGCTGGGCGTTGGCGGGGATTTGCAGCGTAATATCCGAGCGGGTAGCGTCGATTACGGTACAAATCGCATTGCCTATGCGCACATCAGCCTGTTCGACGGTAATACCGTAAAGGTCGAAGTTATCGCCCGAAATCACCGTCGTATCGCCGGGATTGGTAAACTCATTTTGCAAACCATCGATTTTCAACTCAGGAATCGATACCGTGAAAGGTCTCGATACCGAACCGTTCTTGGTCGTGATGTAAAGCATATCGGTCACCTCGCCCGGCAACTGACGGGGAACCGGAGCCAACAACATGTCGTAACGAGCATAAATCTCTTTGGGGTCGACCTCCACATCATTGAATTTGACCGACACTACATTACCGAGATTTTTTACCTTCGATGCGCACCATGTCCTCAAAGTCGGCGCCATCGATTTCAAACTCTTTATCGTTGGCCAGCACGATTTTCGTAATCTCAGGAGCTCCGTTGGAAGGAATATCGTCTTTTGCTTTGAGATCTTCCACTTCCACAACGTCCTGACAGGCGGAAAAGGCAAACAGCACTGCCGCCCACGCAGCCATATATTTTATATTTTTCATTTTATCAATTTTTCGGTTATACACTAATTAACTCCAACCGGGATTATTGCTCGAAATAGCTTGGTTCGTGAGAACTTCGAGCGTAGGAATGGGGAAAAGCAGATGTTTCTCGGAACGGCTCTTCACGTTTCCGCACACGTCAGTTCCACCCAGTGCATTCATCGCTTGCAAATAAATACCCCAGCGAATCAAGTCCCAACGGCGATCGCCTTCCATGGCAAACTCCATGGAACGCTCTTCCAAGATAGCCGAGCGCAAAGCCGATTTGGTCGAATAATTTTTGAGTTCGCGCGGCGTAGCATTACTTCTCTTACGCACGTCGTTGAGCAAACCGATAGCCTCGTCATTCGGGCCTTTCAACTCGTTCGAAGCCTCTGCCATAATCAGAATAACATCGGCATAACGCAAGAACGGATAGTTGGCATCGGTACGTTGCAGGGTTTGATCGGTCACTTGCTGACTGTATTTTGTCGTGAAAGCGAAGAACTGCTCCGAACCGCCCTCGTCGCAACGCCACCCGGCAGTCACCTCAGGATTGTCGAATGGAGATTCGAGATTTGTTACCATCTCTTGCCATTTACCGAAGTTGGGGAAGTAGGAACCGCCGCCCCAGCTGGTATCGGAGCCTTCGCGAATCCAGCAGTGCAGCACACCTTTGTCTACCCGGTAGTCGTCTTCTTCGAAGAGGAGGTACCAATGTTTGCTGTTACCCACTGTGAGGCTGTTTTCAATGTGCCCTTTTTCGTTTGTCATACCGCAATAGTGGTAGGTAAAGAGGGTTCCGTACAACTCGTCGCCCGACTTGGATTGCAGGCTGAATAGATGCTCGCTGCACGTTTTACCGCTGGGTGACCAAATCAGGTCATAGGATTCCAACTTGTGCGTACCGTAAACGCCGCCTTTCACATCCTTAGCCACATCGTAGGCCAGTTGATAATACTCTTGCGAATTGAACGACTCGTAACCGGCCACTTGGTCTTTGGCGAAATCCATAGGAACCGGCTCGGTATACACTTTCGTGTTGGTCCCGTTGATGTTCTGCATCACAAATTGCGGACCGGTTTTCACCGTTACGATTTCACCCTCGGGCATGGCAGCCGAAGCAATCGTAGCATATACCTTTGCCAACAGACCGGCAGCCGAAGCAGCACACACGCGACAGGCTTGGAAATTGGTGTCAGTGTTTTTATAAAGCATGTCTTTGGCATCGTCCAACAGCGGAATGATAGTTTGCGTATAGACATCTTTAATAGGTATACGAGGGCTATTCGTGTATTGTTGCGACTGGTTCACACTCACCGAATAAACGGGTATATCGCCATAGGCGCGCACCAGCATGAAATAGGCCCAAGCTTTCAAAAAATAGCACTCGCCCAGCACATTATCTCGGTGTCTGGCAGTGAGGTTCTTCATCTCATTGATTTGCTCGATGGCTTCGTTGGCCCGATTGATCACAGAGTACATACCCGTCCATACTACGTCACAATGGTTGTTCGAACCCTGAAAGTTACCGTTACCGAACTGGTCGAACTGCCAAGTAGCACCCGACACATTGTCGCAATCGTAGTCGAAAGGACGGGGCATATTCCCGTAACGGAACATGGAGGAGTGCAACGTTTCGTACACACCGGTCGTCCACATATCGGCTCCGTCATCGGAATCGGGCACATCGTCGGGAGAGATAAAGTCGTAGGGTTTTCTTCGAGCATATCCTCGCACGAAGTGAAGACCGGCGCTGTCGCCATCGCCAACCCCAACATGGTCACATATATCGATAATCTTTTCTTTTTCATTGTCTTGCAAATTATAACGTTACTTTTACACCTAAACTGAATGTCCGGCTTGCAGGATAAGAATAGATATCCACACCACGGCGGGAAGCATCCTGGCCAAACGTATTCACATCTGGATCATACCAACTGTAACCGGTAATCGTAAACACATTGTTCACCGTACCGAATACTGTCAAATTCTCTATTCCTTTGCAAGGAGAACCGAAGTTATAAGCCAAGTTGATGGTTTTAAGTTTCAAATAAGAGCCATCTTCGACGTGACGATCCGAAATTCTCCATTCACGAGTCTGAGCCATCGTGGCACGAGGCCATTTGGCATTCTCGGTGTTATCAGGCGTCCAACGACTTTCATACGCAAACTTGGGAATGTTGCTCACACTCTGCATGGAAATGTTGGTAAGGTTGGCATTGAAAATGTCGTTGCCATAAGTTCCTTGGAAGAACAAGCTCAGAGTCAAGTTTTTCCAACGGAAATTACCCGTAAGACCATACGTAAAATCGGGGTTAGTATCACCGATAATAGCACGATCCTCGGTCGTAAGTTTACCGTCACCGTTTACATCGAGATATTTGATTTCACCCACCATACGTTGAGCCTCTACGTCAGAGACGTTAGCATAGAGAGGATCGGCGCGCACCTCGGCAAGATTATCATAAAAGCCATCTTCTACATAACCCAATATTGCACCGATGGGCAATCCGTTACGTTGAATAAACACCTCTTTGGCACTATACCACAGGTTATTGGCATATTGGTCGGCGGTGAGACCACCAATGCGGTTACGGTTGAACGCTATGTTGGCGTCGAAATCCAATCCCCAGTCTTTGGTATCTATGGCATAGAATTGACCGGTAAGTTCGATACCTTCGTTCGTCACATGGCCGAAGTTGGTCCACATATTGGAAAAACCAGTCGAGGAGGGAATCGACACGTATTGCAACAAATCTCTGGTCTTCTTATAGTAGTAGTTCACCGAGAGGGCGATACGGTTTTTCAAGAAACCGAAGTCCAAACCTACGTTATATTGGTCGGTAGTCTCCCATTTCAAATCTTTATTCAACGGGCCTTTACTAGTATCTCCGGCGAAACCGCTGTCGGTAATACCTCCGAAAGGATAGTTTGCCGAACCCAACGAAACCATCGTCTGATAGCTATTGATACCCTGGTTACCGGTCTGTCCGTAACTGGCACGTAATTTCAAGTTGCTGAATATGTTCAAGTTTTTAATAAAATCTTCTTCCGAAAGCACCCAAGCGACAGCACCCGAAGCAAAGTTGGCAAATTTGTTTCCGGGAGCGAAGCGGCTCGAACCGTCCCGACGATACGAAGCAGTAAAGATGTAACGATCTTTCAACACATAGTTGGCACGACCCAGCAATGAAACCAATGTAGCCTCGCCACGATTACTGGTGGGAGCGTCAATGGTCAACGCTTGCGAAAGATTGTAGTCTTCGGTAATGTCGGTAGGGAAATTCGAGGCGTTGATAGCCTTGCCACCCCAGTTGGTATTTTCATAAGTGAAACCGGCTACTACATTCAAGTGATGAATATCGGCAAAAGTTTTGTCGAAGGTCAACACAGACTCGGCCGTTATGTTTTGGTAGAAGTTATCACTCTTACCGGCACGACCGTTGTAGTTTTTACCTTCACCTGTTTCACGGGGATAGTAGGTAGAACGCTCGTTGTCGGTATAGCTCATACCGAAGTTCTGGCGGAAGCGCAACCAATCGGTAAATTTAATCTCCAAGAAAGCCGAGGTAAAGACATTGATCGATTTCAATTCGTCCTTAGCCGTATTTACATAGGTACGGGGGTTGGCCGACAGCCAGAAGTATTCATCGTCTTGTGTATGGTCGCCCACATAAATCGTGGGAGGATACAACATGGCCGAACGAATGATACTGTAATCATAAGAATTAGATTTGGCAAAACGGGTATTCGACTTGGTAAAGTTGATATTCAAGCCGGTATTTAACCACGATTTTACTTGACTACCCACGTTGGCGCGCACAGCTAAACGGTCGTAACCCGAGTTGCGTATAATACCGGTTTGGTCGGTATAGTTACCAGAGAAAGCATAGTGCGATTTGTCGTTACCACCCGATACGCTGATGTTGTACTCTTGGGTAAAGGCGTCTTGCAAGATTTCGTCCAACCAGTTAGTACCTTCGACCCACTCACGGTTTCCATACTCGTCCTCGTGCCAACCAGGATTCAAGAAATCTTCGGGTGCAGGCTCATACGTACCCGACTCAGGTATAATGTTGTTCTGCGGGTCACGACGATAGTTCCAGTCGCCTCGGTAAGGCAGGTAAGCATACGGCGTATTGTCGTACAAAGCGTTGTTGATCGTAGCTTCGTTCACGAAGTTGGCATACTCGTAAGCATTGAGGCTCTCCACGATTTTCGAGATCTTCGAAAGACCGAAGTTAGCCGAGAATTCAACTTTGGCAGCTCCCGATTTACCTTTTTTCGTTGTAATCAAGACAACACCGTTGGCTCCACGAGAACCGTAGATAGCCGTTGCCGAAGCATCTTTAAGAACATCGATCGACTCGATATCGTTGGGGTTAATCAACGACAACGGATTGGAAGTGGTGTTGTTGTTTTCGTTTGCGCCGCTCGTCGGTGCGCTACCCGCATCGAAAGGAATACCATCTACGATATACAATGGTTGTGAACTGGTCGAAAACGAGTTTGCACCACGAATGGTAATGCTCATACCCGAACCGGGAGCACCATCGTTAGAATTAACTTGCACACCAGCCAATTTTCCTTGTAGGGCTTGGCTGAAACTTGTCGGATTACCGATCATTAAATCCTCGCTTTTGATAGAAGCGACGGCTCCCGACAAATCCTTCTTACGCATCGTACCATAACCAATGACAACAACCTCATCGAGCGATTTTGAATCCTCGCTCAACTGCACGTCGATCTGTGTTTTATTGCCCACGGTTACGTCTTCCTTTGTATATCCGATAAATGAAAAACGTAACACCGATTTAGGACCTTTCACCACAATCGAATATTGTCCGTCTACATTGGTAATTGTTCCGTTACCTTTCGAATTCAACTCGGTAACATTAGCGCCGGGAATAGGTAAGCCCGAATCATCGGCTACTACTCCCTTCACCACTATGTCCGCCATAGCGGTCGTTGCCACAAAACACAGCCACTACAAACGACATAGCTCTGAGCATTTTACCCACCATTTGAGAACGTGGGAAAGAAAACAGGTTTCTTTTCATTTGTAATAAATTTAAAATTAACAATCTTATTTTGATATTATTTCTTCTCTTTCTTTGTGCGATATACAGCCTCGTTATATTGCCGTATAAACTTGCGGCTTTGGCGACCGGCCGGCTTAATGAGAGATTCGTCCCAACCACCGTTTTTGTCGGCTCTCGGTAACAACATCGAACAAGTCTCGTTTTTGTCCGAAATTGACCAATTCACCCAACTGATTTTATGAGCTTCCATCCACTCTACCCAGCGAGTCCACTCTTCAATGTCCAATGGACCGTCACCTGTACATTCCATACCGGCACATTCCGATACGAAAATAGGGATCCCCTGCTCCCAAGCAGCAGTAGCTCTATCTCTCAATTCCTGTTTATGGGTAGCCGCATAAAAATGGAGCGTATACATTATATTATTGAAACCCTGCAAAGGGTCGGCTGCAACCAAATGTAAATCTTGATCCCAATGCGGACTTCCTACCAATATTATATTATCGGGGTCATATTTCCTTATTTGGGTGATAATGTCGGTAGCATACTCTTTCACACTCTCCCAAGTATCTTCCATAGGTTCGTTATAAATCTCATAAATCACATGAGGATACTTTCCGTACTTCTGAGCCATCATCGAAAAGAAAGCCTTTGCCTCTTCCTTCTGAGGATAATAAGTATGCCAATCTATGATTACATACACATTATTTTTAATTGCAGCCTTTACAACCGCATTTATACAATTAAGAGCGTGTTCGGGGTTCTCTATATAATTATCTTCTATGCAAGTTCCCATCGCAGCACGCAATACAGTGCATTTCCAATCTTCTTTCAGCCATTTTACCGACTTCTTATTATAAAATCGAGGCCACAAATTGTGCCAACCATAACTAACGCCACGCAATACGACAGGTTCTCCCTGCTCACTACAAAGTTGATTTCCATTTACTTGAAGCTGACCGTATAATTTTACCGGATCAGCCGCCATAGCAGATGATATAACACCGAATAATAACGAAATAATGAATAGCTGTTTTTTAAGCATAACCATGATATTAAATTTACGTTACAAAATAATAGTAAAAAAATAGCGCAAAAAAGTACTTTATTATCCGATAATGATACTTTTTTACCTCAAATGTGATTTTTCAATAAAGGAGAAGCGAATCAAGAAATCTGCAATTGATCTAAGCACCTGTTTATCAACAAAAACTATAATAGACGACCGCCCCGATAAAATGTTTTTATAAAAAGCATTCAAGATTTATTTAAAATTTTTCGAACGGTATTCAAAAGCCATTTATTCATCATGATCATCTAAACTATCCCAAATAGAGTCCTGTTGTTCTATATATTCTTCATAGTAATAAGCGAACCCCTTTCTTTCTGGAATACCCAACGTATCGCACCATTCTTTATAATCGGCCTCCAATTGCTTATCCTCCGCCATCATCGACCGGAATATATCTTCCGATAGATCGAGGGTCCGATACTGTTTAATAATATCATCAAATGTTATGGTAATATCATTACTCATGGCTTTTTCTATTTATCAATTAATATATCTTCGTATTTACAAATATAACTATTCTTTCATAAAAAAGTTCTACAAAAACAAAAATGTAAAATTAATCACTCCCCGGAATGCAGCCATTACTATGTAAACGCAAACCGATAAGAAAAATTATTCCCTTTACCAAGAAAAAAGTAGAACTTTCGATTAAAAAGTTCAAAATTTCTCGAATATAGGAATCGTTACTTCATAAAAGAATGATTATCTTTGTTTCAGAAGCAAAGAGCAGCGCACCGCACAATCAAATAAATTTGTTTCTGCCTTCTTTTGCGCTATCTTTGCATAAAATGCGAAAATACAAACATGATTTACAACGAACGGAACATTCGAAAAGAGATTGTGCTGGAAGCCGCTAAACAAATCATGATGGCGGCCCGCACAGCACCCAAAGGTAAAGGAGTGGATATTATCGAAATAATTACACTCTCGCACGATAGCCTTCCGACTCTATCGGAAAATATGCGCAGCGAAGGGAAAAAACGCGGCATGATGTTTTTCTGCGCGATGCCGATAATATAGAACAAGCCGACGCAGTTATCCTCATCGGAACCCGCCGACACCCCTTAGGTTTGAATTGCGCATACTGTGGAGCGAAAACGTGTGGTGAAAATCCTGAAAGCAATCCTTGTGCGATTAACTCTATCGATGTGGGAATCGCTATCGGATCGGCTTGTTCGAAAGCAGCCGACCTCCGTATCGACACCCGGGTGATGTTCTCGGCAGGCACAACCGCACAATCTATGAATCTCCTGCCCGGCTGTAACCAAATCATCGCTTTGGCATTGAGTGTATCGTCCAAGAACCCTTTTTTCGACCGTAAATTTCAAGCTCCGAAACAATGACCCCTAACGTTTCCTTTCCGGCAGAATGGTATCCCCAATCGGGCATACAGCTCACTTGGCCTCACCCAAACACCGATTGGGCCTACATGCTCGACGAAGTTACCGACTGTTATAAAAAGTTGGCAAGCGAAATTTCCCAAAGGGAAAAGCTCATCATCGTCACCCCCTGCCCCGACGAAGTTAAAAAACAATTACAGGATACGATCGACATCGAATCCGTCCGATTCATAGAATGTCCCACCAACGATACATGGGCACGAGATCACGGCGGTATCACGGTATTCAGAGACGGAGTTCCCGTTATATACGACTTCAAATTCAACGGCTGGGGACTTAAATTCGCAGCCAATTACGACAACCTCATCACTTCGACTTTATATAACGAAAACGTTTTTAACGCCCTATACGAAAATAAGCTCAATTTCGTACTGGAAGGGGAGCCCTCGAAAGTGACGGAGCCGGAACCTTGCTCACCACAAGCGAATGCCTGCTATCTCCCAACCGAAATGGAGAATGGACACGACCCGTTATCGAAGAATACCTCAAACGAACATTCGGGCTGCAACGCATACTATGGCTCGACCACGGCTATCTCGCCGGAGACGACACCGATAGCCACATCGACACACTGGCCCGATTTGCAGACGAAGATACGATCGTTTACGTACAATGCTCCGATTCGGAAGACGAGCACTACGATGCATTGCATAAAATGGAAGCACAGCTTCAAACCTTCACAACGATCGGCGGGAAACCGTATAATCTGCTTCCCCTACCCATGCCCGAAGCCGTTTACGATGAAAACGGAGAGCGTTTACCGGCAACTTATGCCAACTTTCTCATCTTGAACGACGCAATCCTGTACCCCACTTATCGACAACCTTTGAACGATAAGAAGGCATTTGAAATACTTCGACAAGCGTTCCCAAATCGGGAAGTCGTAGGAATAGACTGTTCACCGCTCATTCGACAACATGGTTCGTTACATTGCGTAACCATGCAATATCCTCGAAATGTATTACGATAAATATATCCTGTCATGACCGAAAAGATAATCACTGTCGGAATTATCCAACAACAAAATACCGGCGACATCGCCGACAACAAAAAAGACTGAAACAACACATCGAACAATGCGCTGCAAAAGGTGCACAGCTCGTAGTTCTGCAAGAACTACATAACAGCCTCTATTTCTGTCAAACAGAATCGACCGATAACTTCGATTTGGCAGAATCCATACCGGGAGAATCGACCGAATTTTACAGTCGTATCGCCGGTGAGCTGCACATCGTCTTGGTAACCTCTCTTTTCGAACGACGCGCAGCCGGATTATACCACAACACAGCAGTCGTGTTCGACACCGATGGTTCTATCGCCGGAAAGTATCGTAAAATGCACATACCGGACGACCCTGCCTATTACGAGAAATTCTATTTCACCCCCGGCGATTTGGGATTCACCCCCATAAAAACCTCCATCGGTACACTGGGGGTATTGGTATGTTGGGATCAATGGTATCCCGAAGCAGCCCGCCTCATGGCACTGCAAGGAGCCGACATGCTCATCTACCCTACGGCCATCGGCTGGGAAAGCTCCGACACCCCCCAAGAACAAAAGCGACAACAAGACGCGTGGATTATTTCCCAACGAGGACACGCCGTCGCCAACGGACTACCTGTTGTAGCTGTCAACCGTGTGGGACATGAACCCGATCCCTCTGGACAAACCAACGGCATACAATTCTGGGGACACAGCTTCGTCTGTGGTCCGCAAGGCGAAATACTGGCCGCCGCTCCCGACGACAGCGAATGGTGTGAAGTCGTGGAAATAGATTTAACCCGCTCCGAAAACGTTCGGCGCTGGTGGCCGTTCTTGCGAGACCGCCGTATCGACTCGTACAACGATATATTGCGAAGATTCATCGACTAACCGTATCTCGAAAAACAAAAGCACGGAACCTCTTCACCCGACTCCCCGATGTACCGAACCTTCGTTATAAAATAATAAAAAAGGACATAAATCTCCGCAAAACAGCTATTTTTGTAAATTATTAGCGTCAAGACATGGACACGAAAAAAAAATATCACGGACAAACAACTGGCATTGGACAAGCGTTATATACGAATGGCGCAAATCTGGGCTGAAAACTCTTACTGCCAACGTCGTAAAGTCGGAGCTTTAATTGTAAAAGACAAGATGATAATTTCCGACGGATACAACGGTACACCTGCCGGATTCGAAAACTGCTGCGAAGACGAAAACGGCCACACATATCCTTTCGTTTTGCATGCCGAGGCAAATGCCATCACCAAAGTCGCTCGCAGCAACAACAGCAGCGACGGAGCGACTCTATACGTGACGTCCTCGCCTTGTATCGAATGTTCCAAGTTGATTATACAAGCAGGTATCAGTCGTGTCGTATTTTCGGAATACTACCGGCTCCAAGACGGTATCGAACTTCTGCAAAAAGCCGGCATACAAGTGGATTTCATTGATCCGCAAGCCGATGAATCTATAAAGTAAAAAGCTAAACTATCCTATTAAATATGAATAACGAAAAAGCTCGTTTCGTCTGGGTCCCGTTACTAATAGCCGTGGCTATCGCCGGGGGAATTTTAATCGGACGATTTTTCTCTGCCGATACCTCTTTCGGCAAAACGGCAAGGTATGACAAAATCGAAAGTTTGTTGCAATGCATCGAGCAACAATACGTCGACACGGTAAACAGGAACGATCTCATAGAAAATGTCGTGCCCAAAGTCATAGGAGAGTTAGATCCCCACTCTGCCTACATTCCGGCAAAAGATTTGGAAAGCGTCAATGAAGAGTTAGAAGGCTCGTTTAGTGGAATCGGGATACAATTCAATATACTGAACGACACCATCAACGTTGTCAGCGTCATTTCCGGCGGCCCCTCCGAAAAAGTAGGAATACTGGCCGGAGACCGTATCATCTCGGTCAACGATTCTGCTTTCGTTGGTAAAAACATCAGCAACGAAAAAGTCATGAAAAATTTGCGGGGACCTAAGGGAACGACCGTGAAACTCGAAATCTTACGCAAAACAGCGAAAAATCCGCTCTTTTTATGAAGTAACGCGCGGAGATATTCCCGTCAACAGCGTTGATGCGGCTTATATGCTCGACGACAAATCGGGATATATAAAAATCAGCAAATTCGGCAAAACCACTTACGACGAATTTATTACAGCCCTCTCCAAACTACACAATCAAGGAGCCGAAAACTTCATTATCGACTTGCGTGGCAATAGCGGAGGATTGATGGACGCCGCAATCAATATGGCGAATGAATTCCTTCCTGCCAACCGGTTAATAGTCTATGCCGAAGGAAAAGCATTCGAACGGGAAGACGCCGTTTCGAACGGCACGGGAACATTCCAAAAAGAACAAGTCGTAGTTCTCACGGACGAATGGTCCGCGTCGGCCAGTGAAATATTCGCAGGAGCCATACAAGACAACGACAGAGGTTTGATAATCGGACGCCGAACATTCGGCAAGGGACTGGTACAACAACAAATCCCCTTCCGTGACGGATCGGCCATTCGATTGACGGTAGCTCGTTACTATACACCTTCCGGCCGTTGTATCCAAAAAGAATATCAATTAGGGAAATCCGAAGATTATAGCATGGATATTGTAAACAGATACATGCACGGCGAATTTTTCAATGCCGACAGTATCAAACAGAACAAAGAGTTGGTGTTCCACACGGTCAACGGGCGTGAAGTATACGGCGGAGGCGGAATTATGCCCGACATATTCGTTCCACGAGACACGACGGGAGTCACCTCCTACTTCAACAACGTAGCCAACGAAGGTCTGCTCTATCAATACGCATTCGACTACACGGATAAATACCGCGACAAATTGTCAACAGCAAAAGATGTCGAATCCCTATTGAATATACTTGAACCCAACACTCTCTTAAACAGTTTCGTTCAATACGCCGCTCAAAAAAGGAATACGCCCCCGTCCCGTTTACATCAATATTTCAAGAAAATTAATCGTAAACACGTTGCAGGCATACATAGCCCGGAACATATTGGGAGAAGAAGCATTTTACAAACTGCTACTACGAGATGACGAAACCTTGCGAAAGGCTCGGGATATAGTGAATAAAGGCGAAGGATATCCCGAATTGCCGGCAGAAAATCAAGTTCCTCGATGAGCGAAAACAACAACTGCGGCAACAGGTCAAACAGTTGAAACAGACTATCTCCTCGGAACAGCGAGTAGCTTTATCACAGAATATATGCTCGGCAATAGAAAAGCTACCCGGTTTTGAAACAGTCTTGCGCATACTGCTTTATCACGCCTTGCCTGACGAGGTCGATACCGGTTTAATGTTATCCAGATGGAGCAAAAAAAAGCAACTGTACCTACCCATAGTGAACGGCGACAATCTCATCGTCAGCCCCTACGATCCTCGGTTTCTTAAACAAGGGGCTTTCGGTATTTGGGAACCGGGTAACACCCGGGAAACCGATCCCGGTTCGATAGACTGGATAATCGTACCCGGAGTAGCGTTCGACAAAAAGCTGAATCGATTGGGACGAGGAAAAGGATATTACGACAAACTGCTCGCACAGAGCTCCGCCACAAAAATTGGAATCTGCTATGAACTGCAACTGTTCGACGAAATACCGGCAGAGCCCCACGACATAAAAATGGACTTTATAATTACCGAAAACAATATCATTCATAGAAAGGACGAATTATGGCACTAATAAACGCCGAGACAAAACTTTGCGACGTTATCTTGCACGAACCCTCCGTTATACCGGTTATCAATCGATTCGGTATTATTTTGGGAGTCGGCGACAAAAGCATACGTACCGTATGCGAAGAAAAAAATCTAGACTGCGAGTTTTTCGTGACCATACTCAACACCTTTATCAACGAAGACTATTTTCCGGAAAACCGACTCAAATCATTTTGCGCTACACAAATAGTAGACTACCTCACCCAAACGAATGCCTACTATGAACAATTCCAGATACCCAATATAGAACGACATTTCAATTTCTTGATAAACCAAAGCGACAGCGAGAACAACAATCTCGAACTTATGAAGCAATTCTTCGACGAACTGAAAAAAGAATTGTTGTCGCGCATAGAAAATGACAAGAATTGCTGGTTTCCCTCTATCAAAGTCGCTGCCGAAACCCTGCACGGGGAATATTACGGAGAAAAATTTCAACCCGATACAGAAGAAAACGATTCTTTGGAAGAAAAATTAGACGACCTTAAAAGCCTGTTTGTTATTCATCTAAAAGGCGAATACGATCTCAATCTTTGCCACGGTGTCATATTCGCAATATACAGCCTCGAAAAAGATATCAAACAACACAACCGGATAAGAAACAGAATACTCCGTCCCATTGCCGACGGTATGTTGGAAGCCTGCCGAAACAAAAGTTTCAAGTAATCGAAGTCCATGCGTATCGCCATCGTTACACCATACACGTTACTTAACTTAGGATTGAAGCATTTACTACAAAAATACTTCGACACCACTCCTATATTATACAACGAGATTTCCGAGTTTTTCAATAACGCACCCGAACAATTCGATGCCTATATTCTTTTCGCCGATACAATCATCGGATACAGCGATTTTTTCCTCCCTCGCAAAAGCAAAATCATACTCCTCGCCTCCGATGGGTCTCACCTGCCCGAAACTTCAATGACTTCGTTAGACATACACGAAAGCGAAGAATCTCTGCTCGAAAAAATACAACAGTTCATCGAGCATTTAGACAAACAATCCGAAATCCTGCCTCACGAATTATCGCCTCGGGAAACCGAAGTATTGAGGCTGGTAGCCAAAGGGCTCATGAATAAAGAAATAGCCGATCGCCTGAATATAAGTATAAACACAGTACTCAGCCATCGAAAAAATCTAACGGCCAAATTAGGTATCAAGACCGTATCGGGGCTTAGCTTCTATGCAATGATGAACGGTTATATATCGGACATCGACGATAAATAACACCATACAATTTTTTGAATATAATTATTTTTATCGTTTTTCGATAAAAAATATACTGTTTTTCTTGTTCGTTCGGAAAATATTCTATTTCTTTGTCCTGACAATATAGAATATGACGTATATGTTTTACGACAAACGAACACAGAGAAAAATACAATTATTGAATTTGCTAATCGCATTACTCATTCTCATTCCCATACTTCTCGATTTCTCCAAAGGATTTATGATGGGACTCAACTCCTCTGTCATCGGATTCCAAAATGGGCTGGAAGAATCGACTTTTCAGATTTGCACGGTCAAACCGGACTCATTGCAATTAAACCACATAGGAACGATCCCAAGTCTCAATCTCTCGTCCGACAATATTCTCTACCTTCCGGCATCGACGACACCCGTAGCACTGAGTATAAGTTCCATAATACTGACTGGGCTTTCTTTCATCGCCCTTATTTGTATGATTATTAAATTAGTGCAACTGATAAAATCGGTTGCCTCAGATGGACTTATGAACCGTAGAAACATCAAACGATTGAGATTACTCTCCTATTTCATGATTACATTCTACCTCGTTAGCTATATAGATTCCTTTATCACCACGAGCTATTATCGTTCGCACCTCTCGTTGGGAGACAATCAAATTTGCTATCCCGAATTGAGCGCTTCGGTCACTATTGCATTTATTTTGCTGTTACTGGCCGAAATTTTGAATATAGCCTATAAACAACGCGAAGAATTAGACCTCACTATATAAATAACGACCATGCCTATTATTGTCAATCTCGATGTAATGATGGCGAAACGAAAAATTTCGCTTAATGAACTTTCGGGCAAAATAGATATCACTCCGGCCAATCTCTCTATCTTAAAGACAGGGAAAGCCAAAGCTATACGTTTCTCCACTCTCGAAGCTATTTGCAAAGAACTGAATTGCCAACCGGGAGATATCCTAGAATACCAAGACGAAGAAAATACAATATAACTCACTTTAAATCAAACAAAAATGAATCTGAAAATGGTAAAATCGGGATTAGTGCTTGCCTGTGTAGCCCTTGCCCAATGGGTATCGGCACAACAAGCTCCTCAGATGGAAGCATTGCCCATCGATCCCAACGTACGCTACGGAGTCCTCGATAATGGTCTCACCTATTATGTACGTCACAACGAAAACGCCGAAGAATCGTGCAGAATTCCACATTGCACAAAAGGTAGGTTCAATTCTCGAAAACGAAGACCAACGCGGATTGGCCCACTTCCTCGAACACATGGCATTCAACGGGACAGAACATTTTCCCGGTAAAAACATGTTAAACTACCTCGAAAACAAGGGTATCAAATTCGGCGTAGACATCAATGCCTATACCGGATTCGATGAAACCGTGTATCGTATATCCAATGTCCCCCACTCAAAATCAAAATTTGGTAGACTCCTGTCTACTCGTTCTGTACGATTGGGCTTGTGCCATCTCTCTGAATGACAAAGACATCGACGAAGAACGCGGAGTTATCCATGAAGAGTGGAGAACTCGTGCCGATGCCAACTGGCGTACATGGGAAGTCACGGTTCCTGTCATGTTTGCCGGTAGCCAATATGCCAACCGTATGCCCATCGGAACAATGGAAGTTGTCATGAATTTCCCCTATCAGGCACTACGCGACTACTATCACAAATGGTATCGCCCCGACCAACAAGGTATTATCGTTATCGGTGACTTCGATGCCGACAAAATGGAAGCTCAGATCAAAGAACTGTTCGGTAAAATCAAAATGCCCGAAAACGCGGCAGAGCGTATCTACTACACCGTACCCGACAACAAAGAACCTATCTTTGCATTCCACAAAGACAAAGAAGCCACATACACCCGGGTGGATATCTATATGAAACACGACCCCATGCCCCGCGAAATGAGAGGAACTATCAACGGGGCCATCAATGACTATATGGGACAAGTTGTCGGTATCATGTTTAACGACCGCATCTCCGAAATCACTCAAAAACCGGATGCTCCCTTCATTGCCGGAGCGATTTTCGACGGAGATTTCTTCGTTTCCAAAACCAAAGATGCATTTACTCTTATCGCTTTGGGTAAAGACAATGGAGCGATCGATGCCATAAAAGGTATTATGCGCGAAGCAGAACGTATCGACCGTTTCGGATTCACAGCTTCCGAATACGACCGTGCCCGGGCTACATTACTTTCTCGGTATGAAAACATGTACAAAGAACGCAACAATCACAAAAACATCGACTACGCCGAAGAGTACATCAGACACTTCATCGACGGCGGATATATTCCGGGTATCGAAATGGAATACAACCTGCTCAAACAAATATCTCCGGCCATTACGGTAGATATGGTAAACCAATACATCAAAACGCTTATTAGCGAAGACAATATGGTAATTTCACTGACCGGTCCCGATAAAGAAGGAGTATCCTATCCCGACAAAGACCAAGTTCTTGCCGCTATCAAAGAAGTCGAAGCAGAAGAAATTACTCCCTATGTCGACAATGTATCCAACGAACCGCTCATTTCCGACGAACCGGTTGCGGGTAAAATTGTAAAAAGTGCTGCCGGAAAGAAATTTGGAACAACCGAATGGACCCTTTCCAACGGAGTGAAAGTTATCCTCAAACCGACAGACTTCAAGAGCGATGAAATCTCTATGCAAGCCGTAAGCAAAGGAGGACTTTCCCTTTATGATTACACAGATCGTGCTTTGGTTAAAAATCTGAAAGCCGTCAATGAAATCGTTGAATTGAGCGGACTCGGGAAATACGGAAGAACAGACTTGATGAAAGCATTAGCCGGTAAAACCGTATCTACCTATTTTTCTTTGGGAGAACCTATGGAAATGATCAATGCCTCCTGCGCGACCAAAGACCTCAAAACCATGATGCAATTGGTATACCTCACCTTTACCGACATACATCGTGACGAAGATGCCTTCGCCGCATGGAAAAAGAGCAAATGAAAGCGGTACTGACAAACTATGCGAACGATCCTCAGTTCATTTTCAGCGATTCGCTTTCAGCAACGCTCTACAATCATAACATAATGCGGGAACCCTTGAAAGCCGAAGATATCGACCTGATTAACTACGACCGCATTCTCGAAATTGCAAAAGAGCGCACAGCCAATGCAGCCGATTATACCTTCATCTTCGTGGGTAATTTCGATATCGACTCTCTGAAACCGGTTGTTGAAAAGTACATCGCTTCGCTGCCTGCAAACAAGAATAGAGACAAAATCGGTAAAATATCCACCATACAACCGGGTCTTATCGACAACAACTTCACGTTGCCCATGCAAACGGCTAAATCCACTGTGTACGCCGTCTATTCGGGAAAACAAAAAATACGACTTGCGCAGTAACATTATGTTCAGTATGCTCGACCAAATCATGGACATCGTATATACCGAAACTATCCGTGAAGAAGAAGGCGGAACCTACGGCGTAGGGACATCGTCTAATTTATCGCCCGTCAACAACTCATGGTTATTCCTATTTGGATTCGATACCAACCCGCAAGACGAAAAACGTTTGACAGAACGGGCTCACGCCGAACTAAACAAAGTTGTTACCGAAGGCCCTCGCGAAAAAGACTTCAACAAAGTAAAAGAGTATATGCTTAAACAACATGCTCAAAACCTTCGCGAAAACTCCTATTGGATGAACATTATCAAATCCGATGTTCTCGGTTACGGCGACAACAATGCCGATTACGAAAACATTGTTAACGGCATTACGCTCGACGATATGAAGAAATTCACAAAGAAACTCTTCAACGGTAAAAACATCATCGAAGTAACGATGACCGGAGTTGTCGAAGACGAAACGAAATAAAAACGAGAATGTCAAAACTAAAATGACCGTTCCGAAAAATTGCAGCTTGTAACTGCTAAACCTAAAAAGGAAGAGCCGTATCAAACTCTGTTTGGAGTAATGATACGGCTCTTTCTTTTGATAAAATTGGTTTGTGATACCCTCTTCTCACCTTTACACTCAAATTTTAATCTAACCACTCCCTTATGTTTCCGCAAGAATAGCATTGCAGGGTATCGCACTTAAAATCAAAGCAGAGAAAAAAGTGAAATACTCCTCAATCTCTCCCCTGCCGTGTCTCGTAGCATTGCGGGAAGTTGCGGTAACAATAGGGGGAAAAGGGCGAGGACTGTTTAAGCGGAAGGTTACTATCACCCTCCTCCCTGCCGTGTCCCGTAGTATTACGGGGTGTTTTGCAACACAAAATATAGGGGAGGTGTCCGAAGGACGGAGGGGTTAAATCGAAATTGTTGAATCTTCGACAAGCAAAGGAATATGGAAGAGAAACCGAAAAAGCTATCGTTTTTTCAGAGAGAGTTTGTTAAAAAGAAATTTATGGCTAAACCTTATAGCTACCCGATTGGCTTCCGAAATAAAAAAAGCCTCTGAATACAGAGGCTTTTTTTATTTACGATCGATTTTCTATCTGAATCTCAATTCACCGAAATAATCGGGACGGTGAAAATCGGGCTTTTCGATAGGTATCGGCGACCAGCTCAAATAATGAGGCAAAGACGATCCGTCGGCACATTTATAGAAATTAGCCGAGAGACTCTCCGGCAACTGCCCGCCGTCAAGCCCTATAAGTTCAAAAAGGTATGGCGACCAATAAATTCCACGAGAAAAGCCCCTCCATCTCACAAAACGGTTTATTACCGACCGACGAATAACGTTTGATTTTAGCCATTTTATCGGCTGAGAAGTGCTCGGCATCTTCCCGCCCGGTGCGACGGGCAGCCAAAGCCGTTCCTATACAGTTGAACTCGAAATTATAATAATACTTCTCACCCGGTATCTGCACGAAAAACTCTACGCAGCTATCCTCCCAGACAGGAGAATTATCGGTACTGTTCACAGCCCGCAAATAATTGCCCTTTACAAAATAATTGATGTAGAGACACTCCTTATCACGAGCTATATAAAAAGAGGTAATAGGCTTATACGGAAACTCGTTCGGCCAATCGACGCAATCTATCGCCTGCCGCACACCCTGTGCCTCCAAAATCTCGGAAACCTGCGACAAAGGTTTGTCGCACAATCCGGCAACAAATGGAACTTCAATAACTTTTTTCATGATGTTTATAAATTATACAAAAAATAATCTTTTATTCCCCAAACAAATCCCACAATAGACATAATAATGATGATAATCCCGATTCCCCTATTTATTAACCAAATACTACGCACATTAAAACGGGCACGAACCTTATTGATGACGTAAGTTATCAGGAACCACCAACTGACAGCTCCTAACAAAATAGACAGATAACCCACCACATGATGCCCCAATTGTGATTCGGGCAAGAAAAAATTAAACCGGGCAAATAGGCCTATATAAAGAAATAATATCAGAGGATTGGAAAAAAGTCAATAAAAACGCCGTAATGAAATCCTGCGTAAACGTATTGATGGAAGAATTGGCTTTTTACGAATATTCTTGGCCGGATTCTGGCGATACAGATACAACCCGAACCCCACCAAAACCAAACTGCCCAAAATCTGCAAAATATTTTGATTAGCCTCTATAAAATCGATGACGATAGACATGCCTAAGCCCGTAAGCAATGCATATATCAAATCGGATAATGCAGCACCCAATCCTGTCACGAAGCCCGACCATCGCCCTTTATTCAACGTACGCTGTATACACAATATCCCTATCGGTCCCATCGGCGCCGACACCAATATGCCTATGGCTAAGCCTCGAATTATAGTATATAGCGTTAAGTCCATAAAGTCTAAAAACTACCTTATTCTATTGAAATACGGTATAAATCACAAAATAGTATGACATTGACACAAAATAAATTTCATTTTTGCTCCTGTAAAACAAAAGCTCACCTCTATTGTCCGTCAAAAACGGCATAAGAAAAAGGCAAACCCCTATTTTCTTGAAGATGCCTATGCACAACCTATTCTCGATTCGTGAAGCAAAGATAGTGAAAGGTGAGCGCAGAGACAAACGGAAATCGCATTTCCGACTTGGCTATGCCGAACCGCATCCTATTTTCGCATACTGTGCAAAGATAATGAAAGGTGAACACAGAACAAAATTTATTTTAGTTCTGTTGAACAGCCGCCTATCTTATTTTATCGAACATAGGCAAGGTTGGACACAGCAAAAAGGCATACATCAACCACAACGCAAAAATGCCCCTATATTCGACCGTACCAAATACAGAGAAAAGACTCGTCCTCCTCTTCCCTCATTTGAGAGTCTCGTTGAGTCACCCCCTCCCCTATACTCGAAAAATCGAACATCAAGGAATAATATCCAAAAATTAGGAACTGTTTTGTCCTATTTTTTTTGAGTGGACGAGGGTTTTTCCTTAATTTTGCAACGAAAATAAATACGTTTTCTTTGTCTCGATTTTTCAGTCGGGAAAAAGAAAAACAGACATGCCACTAAAAAACAAGACACAATGGTCATTTTTTTCAAAACCTCCGTTCAAAACATTATTGCAGTTCAGGCCGATCACAGCTTTTCGGCAGATGAGACTAAAAAATTATCGTGGCTTTTCGACAATGCCGAGCTTCTCCCTGCTTCAACGTTGAAGGGCTGGTTTATCGGGCCCCGTAAAGAGATGATTACCCCGTGGAGCACCAATGCCGTAGAGATTACTCAAAACATGGGACTCACCGGTATCTCTCGCATCGAGGAATTTTTCCCTGTAACAGACGGTTCTGCCGAATTCGACAAAATGCTACAACGGTTGTACAACGGTATCGACGGTAAAATTTTCGACATCGACAAACAACCCGATCCCATTGTGTACATCGACGATCTTGCCGCATATAACGAACAGGAAGGTCTGGCCCTCAGCCCCGACGAAATAAACTATCTGAACGACCTAAGTAAAAAAATCGGACGGAAACTAACCGACAGCGAAGTTTTCGGATTCTCGCAAGTCAATTCCGAGCACTGCCGTCATAAAATTTTCAACGGTGTCTTCATCATCGACGGTCAAGAAAAAGAAAGTTCTCTTTTTAAATTGATAAAAAGACCTCGGAATATAATCCCAATCGGTTGGTTTCGGCATACAAAGATAACGTGGCTTTCAATGCCGGACCTACCGTCGAGCAGTTCGCTCCGATAAATCCCCAACAACCCGACTTTTTCGAAATAAAAGATATCAAAACAGTCATCTCGTTAAAAGCCGAGACACACAATTTCCCCACGACCGTAGAGCCCTTCAACGGAGCTGCCACCGGTACGGGGAGGTGAAATACGCGACCGACTCGGTGGCGGACGTGCCAGCCTACCTATTGCAGGAACGGCAGTTTATATGACGGCCTATCCCCGTACGGAAGAAGGACGGGAATGGGAAGAAGGTTCCATGCAACCTCGTCCGTGGCTTTATCAAACGCCCGAACAAATATTGATTAAGGCCTCTAACGGAGCTTCTGATTTCGGAAACAAATTCGGACAACCCCTCATCTGCGGCTCCCTGCTCACATTCGAGCACGCCGAGAACGGTAAAAAATTTGCTTTCGACAAAGTCATTATGCTCGCCGGCGGTGTAGGATTCGCCAACATGCGCGACGCACTTAAAGGCACGCCCGTAGCCGGGGAAAAAAAGTAGTGGTAATGGGTGGTGACAACTATCGTATCGGTATGGGTGGAGGAGCAGTCTCATCGGTAGAAACCGGACAATACGACAATGCCATTGAGCTGAACGCCGTACAACGAGCCAATCCTGAAATGCAAAAACGAGTATCCAACGTCATTCGGGCGATGTCCGAAGCCGAGGAAAATCCCATCGTCTCGATTCACGACCACGGAGCCGGAGGCCATTTGAACGCACTTTCCGAGTTGGTAGAAGAAACTGGCGGATTGATTCACATGGATCAACTGCCCGTCGGCGACCCCACCCTATCGGCCAAAGAAATCGTAGGTAACGAAAGTCAGGAACGTATGGGTATCGTCATTCGGGAAGAAGACATCGAGCACATTCGTCAAATCGCCGACCGTGAACGGGCTCCGTTCTATGTAGTTGGCGAAACCACAGGCGACCATCGCTTCGTATTCGAACAGACCGATGGTGTTAAGCCCATCGACTTGGCGATGGAAGACATGTTCGGGAAAGCTCCCCGTACCGTCATGACAGACAGAACAGTCGAAGAAACTTACGAAGACGTAACATACGATCAAACGCAACTCGACGAATACGTAGAACGAGTGCTCCAACTCGAAGCAGTCGCTTGTAAAGACTGGCTCACCAACAAAGTGGACCGTTCCGTTACCGGAAAAATTGCCCGCCAACAATGTCAGGGAGAGATACAACTCCCATTGAGCGACTGCGGAGTAGTTGCCCTCGACTATCGGGGACGCGCCGGTATCGCCACCTCTATCGGCCATGCGCCGCAAGCGGCATTGGTCGATCCCGCCGCAGGATCTATTCTCTCCATCGCCGAAGCCCTCACCAATATCGTTTGGGCTCCGCTCTCCGAAGGTTTAGACAGCGTTTCGCTTAGTGCCAACTGGATGTGGCCCTGTAAAAACGAAGGCGAAGACGCCCGCCTATATCGGGCAGTCGAAGCATGCAGCGATTTTGCCTGCTCGCTCGGAATCAATATCCCCACCGGAAAAGACAGTCTGTCCATGACTCAGAAATACGGAAAGGACAAAGTCTATTCGCCCGGTACGGTCATCATCTCGGCAGGAGCTGAAGTCTCGGATATACGCAAAGTCGTATCTCCCGTCCTCCGCACGGGAATCGACAGTACGGTCTACTACATCGATTTCTCGTTCGACAAGCTCAAATTAGGAGGATCGGCGTTCGCCCAATCGCTCGACAAAATAGGAAAAGAAGTTCCCACCGTACAAGACAGCGAATACTTTGCCAACGCGTTCAATGCCGTCCAAGAATTAATTAACAAAGAGTTGATTCTGGCAGGACACGATATCTCCGCCGGTGGTATGATAACCACGATGCTCGAAATGAATTTTGCCAATACCGAAGGCGGTTTGGAAGTTTCGTTGGACGAAATCCCCGAAAAAGACCTTGTTAAGATATTGTTCAGCGAAAACCCGGGTATCTTGATTCAAGTAGAAAAAACCGACGAAGTCGAAAAGATATTGAAAAAAGCCGGCGTAGCGTTTATTCGTCTGGCTCGCCCCTGCGACGAACGCCATCTGCTCATACACAAAGACGGAGCCGATTATCAATTCTTCATCGATCATTTGCGCGACGTATGGTTCGAGTCGTCCTATCTGCTCGACTGCAAACAAAGCGGAGAAAAAGCAGCCAAAGACCGCTTCCTCAACTACAAGGAACAACCGCTGCAATTCCATTTCCCCGATTCGTTCACGGGAACGCTCGCCCAATACGGTATCTCGGCCGATCGTCGCACACGATCCGGTGTGAAAGCAGCCATCATTCGTGAGAAGGGTGTTAATGGAGATAGAGAAATGGCCTATTCGCTCTATTTGGCGGGATTCGATGTGAAAGACGTGCACATGACCGACCTCATCAGTGGCCGCGAAACGCTCGACGATATCAACATGATTGTATACTGCGGTGGATTCTCAAATTCCGATGTACTCGGTTCGGCAAAAGGCTGGGCAGGAGGATTCCTTTGGAACGAAAAAGCCAAAGCTGCACTCGACCGTTTCTACAACCGCCCCGACACCCTGAGTCTCGGTATTTGCAACGGCTGCCAGCTCATGGTAGAATTGGGACTGCTCACCCCCGACCACGAACAAAAGCCCAAAATGCGACACAACGATTCGCACAAATTCGAATCTCAGTTCATCGGATTGACAATTCCCGAAAACAACTCTGTCATGTTCGGCTCGTTATCGGGTTCGAAACTCGGTATATGGGTTGCCCACGGAGAAGGTAAATTCGAGTTGCCTTACGACAAAGAAAGATACAATATCGTAGCCCAATACACCTACGATGCTTATCCGGCAAATCCCAACGGATCGCCTTACGGTATAGCCGGTATCACGTCGGCCGACGGCCGCCATTTGGCCATGATGCCCCACCTCGAACGAGCCATATTCCCCTGGCAGTGCGGACATTATCCTGCCGACAGAAAAACCGACGAGATTACCCCGTGGATCGAGGCTTTTGTCAATGCCCGCAAATGGGTTGAACACCACACCAAATAAAAAGTATATTCCGCAGGGCGGGAGGGAAACAATGTCCCTCTCGCTCTGTTCGTTTAATCAAATAATAATCAACACGACAACATTACATTATGGGAGGATTTTTTTGGTACCATAAAAAAAGAATCTTGCGTTACCGACCTTTTTTATGGCGTAGATTACAACTCGCACTTAGGTACGAAACGTGCCGGTATCGTGACGTATGAAAATGGCGTTTTCAAACGGGCGATCCACAATATAGAAAACTCCTACTTCCGCTCGAAATTCGAAGCCGAACTGCCCGAATTCTCTGGTAATTCGGGAATCGGTGTCATCAGCGATACCGATGCACAACCCATCATCATCAGTTGCCATTTGGAAAATTCGCCATCGTTACCGTCGCCAAAATAAACAACGTAGAAGAACTCGAAAAAAGAACTACTGGCGAACGGAAACCATTTCAGCGAACACAGTAACAATATCATCAACCAATCCGAATTGGTTTCGATGATTATCAGTCAAGGAAAAGACTATGTCGACGGCATCCGCTTGGTACAGGAAAAAATCAAAGGGTCTTGTTCCATGCTTTTTACTCACCGAGCAAGGCATTATCGCCGCTCGCGACAAATACGGTCGTTCGCCTATCCTCGTCGGACGGGGAGATAACGGCTACGCCGTATCGTCCGAAACATGCAGCTTCCCGAACCTCGGATACGAACTCTGTTACGACATACGTCCCGGAGAAATCGTCCGGTTGACAGCCGATGGTTATGAATCGCTCAACCAGCCCGGCCTAAAAAAATGCAGATATGCTCCTTCCTATGGGTATATTACGGATATCCCGCCTGCGAATACGAAGGGAAGAATGTCGAAGAGATGCGCTTTCACACTGGCTTCGAAATGGGTAAAAAAGACGACATCGAAGCCGATTTCGTCTCCGGCATCCCCGATTCCGGTGTAGGCATGGCTCTCGGATATGCCGTAGGTAAACAAATTCCCTACCGGAGAGGTATCGTCAAATATACCCCCACTTGGCCTCGCAGCTTCACCCCTTCCAATCAAGCCATGCGCGAGCTGGTAGCCAAAATGAAACTCATACCCAACAAAAGTATGCTCAACGGGAAGCGGGTCGTATTCTGCGACGACTCTATTGTCCGCGGTACGCAACTGAGAGACAATGTATCCGATCTCTACCGCTATGGAGCCAAAGAAGTTCACATGCGCATCAGTTGCCCCCCCTCTCCTGTACCCGTGTAAGTTTCTTAACTTCACGGCCTCCAAAAGCGAAATGGAGCTTATTACCCGTCGCACCATCGCCGAGATAGAGGGTAACCCCGATAAAAATGTCGCAGCTTATGCACGCACCGGGTCGCCCCAATACAATTGTATGGTAAACTGCATTTGTAAAAAGCTGAACATTACCTCATTAAAATTCAACCCGTTAGAAACACTGGTCGAATCGATCGGGCTTCCTAAGGAATGTATCTGCACGCACTGTTTCGACGGCAGCAGCTACGAATAAGCCCGTCAGAACCGAATAAAACCTCGGCCCGTTATGCCGTCCGATCATCTGTTCTCGCCGGACGGCATAACGGTTTTTTCGCCTAAAAAGATTGAAAATAACAATCATTTTTGTAATTTTGCGAGTCAATGAATCGACACAGAATATACGAATATTTATAAATCATAAATCTCACATTAAATTATGAGTCTTAAAATCGTAGTATTGGCAAAACAAGTGCCCGATACCAGAAATGTGGGGAAGGATGCCATGAAAGAGGACGGAACGATCAACCGTGCCGCCTTGCCTGTTATCTTCAACCCCGAAGATTTGAATGCCTTGGAACAGGCTCTGCAACTGAAAGAACAAAACCCGGGATCGACGATTACCCTGCTTACAATGGGTCCTCCTCGTGCCGCCGAAATTATTCGGGAAGGTTTATTCCGTGGAGCGGACGGAGGTATCGTATTGACCGACCGTGCCTTTGCCGGAGCCGACACATTGGCTACGTCTTACGCACTATCGTGTGCCGTACGCAAAATCAAAGATTATGATATTATCTTGGGAGGTCGTCAAGCCATCGATGGCGACACGGCTCAGGTAGGCCCTCAAATCGCCGAAAAATTGGGAATCCCCCAAGTCACCTATGCCGAGCAAATTCTGAACATAGAAAACGGAAAAGCCACCGTGAAACGTCGTCTCGAACGCGGGGTAGAAACCGTCGTAGTTCCCCTGCCCGCAGTCATCACGGTCAACGGTTCGGCCGATGAATGCCGTCCTCGCAACGCGAAGCTCATACAACGTTACAAATACGCCAAGACACCGAGCGAAAACAAGGACTGAGCGAAGAATGCTTGAAACTCTATGAACAGCGTCCGGCCCTCAACCTTTACGAATGGAGTGTAAACGATGTCGATGCCGACCTCGATCAAGTAGGTCTTGCCGGTTCTCCCACCAAAGTAAAAAGCCGTACAAAACGTTGTATTCCAAGCAAAGGAAAGCAAACGACTCACGGCTGCCGATAACGAAATCGAAGACCTTGTCAAAGAATTGATCGCCAACCACACGATTGGTTAATGCCCGTGTACTATGAACTAAAAACTAACGATTATGAACAATCTGATTGTATATTGCGAAATAGAAGACGGCATCATCGCCGATGTGAGCCTCGAACTGCTCACAAAAGGTCGCTCGCTGGCCAATCAACTGAATTGTAAACTCGAAGCACTGGTGATCGGTAGCAACCTCGACGGTGTGGAAAAACAAGTATTCCCCTATGGAGTCGATACCGTCTATACAGTAGACGATCCTCGCCTCTACCCCTACACCTCATTGCCACATACGTCGGTATTGGTAAATTTATTCAAAGAACAGAAACCTCAGGTTTGCCTGATGGGAGCCACCAGTATCGGTCGCGACCTCGGTCCGCGGGTTTCTTCTTCGCTGCACAGCGGACTCACGGCCGACTGCACCGCATTGGAAATAGGTCCCCACGAGGACAAAAAGAACAATAAGACCTACGAAAATCTGTTGTATCAGATTCGTCCCGCTTTCGGAGGCAACATCGTAGCGACGATCGTTAACCCCGAATGCCGTCCTCAAATGGCAACGGTTCGCGAAGGCGTGATGAAAAAAGAAATTTACGATCCCGCTTACAAAGGAGAAGTTGTTAAACTGGATCCGAAAAAATACGTTTCCGACACCGACTTTGTGGTAGAAGTCATCGATCGCCAGATGGAAAAATCCAAAGCCAACGTCAAAGGCGCATCCATCATCGTAGCCGGCGGTTACGGTATGGGATCGAAAGAAAACTTCGACATGCTGTTCGACTTGGCGGCTACATTGGGAGCCGAGGTAGGAGCTTCCCGCGCTGCGGTCGACGCCGGATACATCGAGCACGAACGTCAAATCGGCCAAACCGGTGTCACGGTTCGCCCCAAGCTCTATATCGCCTGCGGTATCTCTGGACAGATACAACACATCGCCGGTATGCAAGACAGCTCCATCATCATCTCTATCAACAGCGATCCTAACGCACCTATCAATACGATAGCCGACTATGTGATCACGGGTACAGTCGAAGAAGTAATTCCGAAGCTGATCAAATATTATAAGAAAAACTCCAAATAAAACATATTTTCGATTCTGTCGATAAGACAAAGTCTTGTGACAAATCAAAGATAGAGAGTTAAATTATAATACAATAAATAATACAGAACAATGGCTAATTTTTATTTAGATAACAGTGATCTCAAACATCACTTGAACCACCCGCTCATGAAGAAGCTGGTGGCTTTACGGGAACGGAATTACTCCGATGCCGAAAAATATGACTATGCGCCCTTCAATTTCGAAGATGCCATGGATAGTTATGAAAAAGTGCTCGAAATAGCAGGCGAGATATGCGGCGAAATCGTTGCAGCCAATGCCGAAGACGTAGACCACGAAGGTCCGCACGTTGTCGACGGACATGTCGTATATGCCAAAGGCACGCAAAAAAACCTCGACGCTCTGGTAAAAAGCCGGATTGATGGGTATCTCTATCCCCCGTCGCTACAACGGGCTTAATTTCTCGTTGGTTCCCTACATCATGGCTGCCGACATGGTAAGCCGCGCCGATGCCGGATTCGTAAACATCTGGGGATTGCAAGACTGCGCCGAAACCATTTACGAATTTGCCAATGAAGAACAAAAGCAAAAATACCTGCCGCGCGTTTGCGCCGGCGAAACTATGGCGATGGACCTCACCGAACCCGATGCCGGTTCCGACTTGCAAGCCGTCATGCTCAAAGCCACATACAGCGAGGCCGACGGTTGCTGGTATCTCAACGGAGTGAAACGGTTCATCACCAACGGTGACGGACACATTGCACTCGTGCTGGCCCGTTCCGAAGAAGGAACCAAAGACGGACGCGGACTCTCCATGTTCATCTACGACCGCAACGACGGCGGTGTAACCGTTCGCCGTATCGAAAACAAAATGGGTATCAAAGGGTCTCCCACCTGCGAATTGGTGTTCAAAAATGCCAAAGCCGAACTCTGCGGAAGCCGCAAATTGGGTCTTATCAAATACGTCATGGCATTGATGAACGGAGCCCGTCTTGGTATCGCCGCACAATCTGTCGGCGTTTCCGAAGCGGCATACCGTGAAGCCATTGCCTATGCACGCGACCGCAAACAATTCGGGCAAGCCATCATCGAGTTCCCCGCCGTTTTCGAAATGATCTCTTTGATGAAAGCCAAACTCGACGCTTCACGCTCGCTGCTTTACGAAACGACACGATTCGTAGACATGTACAAAGCATACGAAGACATTGCCAAAGAACGCTCGCTCGAACCCGAAGAACGTGCCGAAATGAAAGCCTACCAAAAAACTGGCCGACGCATTCACCCCTATGGCGAAAGGCATGTCCAGCGAATTCTGCAATCAAAACGCCTATGACTGCGTGCAAGTACACGGAGGGTCCGGTTTCATGAAAGACTACGCTTGCGAACGCATCTACCGCGATGCCCGCATCACTTCTATCTACGAAGGAACCACCCAGTTGCAAGTCGTGGCAGCTATTCGCCACGTCACCACCGGCACATATCTGCATCAGATCGAAGCATACGAAGCTGCTGAAATCGCGCCCGAACTAGAACCTCTGCGCGACCGCCTCAAAGCTATGAAAGCCGCCTACGTAAAAGCTGTCGAAACCGTCACTGCAACGAAAGACAACGAATACATCGACTTCCAAGCACGCCGCATGGTCGAAATGGCCGGCCATGTCATCATGGGCCACCTCCTGCTCAACGATGCCACTCGTAACGAATCGTTCCGGCAGTCGGCCGAAGTATACATTAACTTCGGCGAAGCAGAAGTTGCCAAACACGCCGCGTTTATCGAACGCTTCAATCCCGAAATGATAGCCGCTTATCGCAAATAAACGCAACATTTCATATCATTCGAGGAGGTATCCCATTTATCTGGGATACCTCCTTTTTTATATCGGAAATAAAGCCAAACGAAAATTCAGTATGATTCCACTTCTTCCCTGCCGTGCCCCGCTGCATTGCGGGGTGTGGCTCATAAAATCGGAGCAGAAGCGAAAGGGAAATACATCTCACCCTCCTCCCCTGTGTCCCGCAGCATGGCGGGGTGTTTTTGCGCAGCAAAATATAGGGGAGAGCCGAGGAGCATGGCGATGAGGAGAGGTCTTAAAAAGACCCTCAGTAGAGATAATAGAGGTAACCCTCCTCTCCCTCTGTGTTCCTGAAAGGAATATAGGGGGAGTGCCCGAAGGGCGAGGGGGTTAAAAAGACCAGCAAAAGCACGAGCAAAATCCCCGCCTTTATCGGTCGGTGAAGTCACAAGAAAGACGGAGGAAAAAGGGCGAGGACTGTCCGAGCGAAGCGAGTTCCGCAGACCCCGACGGCGACCGTAGCGACGAACCCAAAAGCCCGATAACAGCGGCGGCGCTTCTTGGTTCGTTCTCCTCGCTGTTGAGAAGAATGAACAAATAAAGTGAATTAGTGTAACAAGGACTTTCTTTGGCAGGGAAAGAAAGTCCTTTGTAGCACAATCCTCCCCCTGCCGATAGAGAAAGTGCCCGAAGGACGGAGGGGTTGCAAGAATAACAAAAAGGAATAAAGATATAGTATCCTAATCTACTGAATTAGTCGTTCCCTTTTCACCACTATCTTTGAATACCTTCGACAACCAGCGCTCTTGAACAGTCTCCATCAATTCATAAAAATTAGGAACAAACAACGTACCCAATACCGTATTCATCGCCATACCGAACACGACAGCCGTACCCAAAGCTATACGACTTTCGGCTCCCGCACCTGTCGCGAACATCAGCGGAAGAACCCCGAAGATAAAAGCGAACGAAGTCATCAAGATAGGTCGCAGGCGTAACCTCCCCGCCTCCATCGCCGATTGCCGGATAGACTCGCCCTGCTTGCGGTAATCCATGGCAAACTCGATAATGAGGATAGCATTTTTGGCCGACAAAGCGATAAGCAAAATCAACCCTATCTGACTGTAAATACTGATAGACAAACTCATGACAATACACCCCAGCACTGTCCCCAATATGGCAGTGGGCAAACTCAGTATCACGGCTATCGGGTTAGTCCAACTTTCGTACTGGGCAGCCAACACCAGAATCACGATCAATATCGCAAGTCCGAAGATAAGACCTACCGTAGAACCGCTCTGACTCTCTTGATAAGCCTCCCCGTCCAACTATATCCGAAATTCGTACCCAGTGTATTCCGGACCAATCGCTCCATAGCCGCCATACCCTCCGACGAACTTATCCCCGGGCCGGTATCGCCGTGAGTGCAGCCGAAGAATACATATTGTACCGGCTTACTAAATTCAGTCCCATCGTCTCCTCGACCTGTGTAAACGAAGAAAACGGAACCATGTTACCGTCCCGGTTTCGCACGCTCAGTTTCATCACATCGTCGATATGAGCCCTCGCTCCGGCCTGAGCGCCCAACTTCACCTGATAGATACGGCCAAACTCCACGAAATCATTCACATAAGCCGATCCCATATAATACGACAAAGCCGAGAAAACACTGCTGAGAGTAAGCCCCTGCATCTCCACCTTATCGCGATCTATATTCAATGCATATTGCGGGGTATTCCCTTGAAACATCGAGTTTATCTGCATCAAGGCCGGTTCGCTACCGATATTCCCGATCAAAGCATTCGCTGCGGATTCCAATTCGCCCGCCCCCAAATTGCTGCGATCTTCGAGTTGCATTTCAAGACCGCCCGAAACACCCAGTCCGCTGATAGCTGGCGGATTGACGGCAAACACGATAGCCTCTTGCAAAACAGATGCATCCCGGTTCAGCCGCTCCACCACATTAAACACGCTATGTTCTTTCCCCTTCCGGTCGTCCCAGGGTTTCAGTACCACGAAAAACGTTGCCGAATTGGACGAACTTCCACCCTGTAACGCCGAAAAACCCACGATATTCAAGGCATTTTCCACTTCGGGGTACGACTGTATAATTCGATTCAAATCATCGCAAACCTTGCGGGTCCGTTCCATGGATGCGGCATTGGGCAACTGCACCGATACGATAAAATAACCTTGATCTTCCTGTGGAATAAACGAAGTCGGCCACTTGGCAAATCCATAGAAAGCAGCCAAAGCCAACACGATAAAAGCCGACAACGACACCAAAGGTTTACGCAACATCGAGCCGATAACTTTCACATATCCGTTCAAAGTCGCTCCATATCCCTTATTAAACCACTTGTACAAAAAAAAAACGAAGGTTCGCGGGTCGGTTGGAGAAACAATGCGCACAAAGCCGGAGTAAACGTCAGCGAATTGAACCCGCTGAATACGGTAGCGACAGCGATCGTCAAAGCGAATTGTTTATACAGTTCTCCTGTGATACCACCGATAAAAGCTGTCGGGATAAACACGGCCAATAACACCAATACCACGCCGATAACCGGACTCGTAATCTCCTCCATGGCCTTCTCGACCGCCTCCTTGCGACTATACTTTCCCGTATCGATAAGCCGGGTCGAATTTTCGACCACTACGATCGCATCGTCCACCACGATAGCTATTGCCAAAACAAGGCCGAAGAGAGTAAGCGTATTGATAGAAAATCCCATCAACTTCATCACGGCAAATGTTGCGATAAGCGAAACCGGTATGGTCAGAGAAGGAATAATCATTGCCCTGAAATTTTGTAAGAAAATAAGAATGACCAGCATCACGATAAGAGAAGTCTCCACAAACGTAACCAATACCTCATCAATAGATGCACTCACGAATTGAGTCGTATCGAGCACCACCTTATATTGCACATCGTTCGGGAAATAACGGCTCAAATCCATCATCTTCGCTTTCACAGCTTTTGCCACATCGAGAGAATTAGACCCCGGCAACTGATAAATGGCGATAGCCGCCGTTTCTTTACCGTTAATAGTCGATGTCGTATTGTAAGTCGCACTTCCCAAATCTATGGTAGCGATGTCGCGCAACCTCAGATATTCCCCGCCGGGCAACGACTTGATGATGATCCGTCCGAACTCCTCCGGCGTAGAAAGGCGACCTTTCGAAACCAATGTAAACTGGAAAGCCTCGTCCGTATCCGTAGGAGGTTGTCCCACACTACCGGCCGACACCTCCATATTTTGTGCCTGAATAGCCGAATAGACATCGGCCGGCGTAAGGCTCCGTATACGCATCAACTCCGGGTCGAGCCAGATACGCATGCTGTAATTATCGGCTCCGAACACCGTCACACCGCCTACTCCCGGCAAACGGGACAACTCGTCGGTAATGTTCAACTTGGCATAATTCGACAGATATAAACTGTTATACAATGGATTATCCGATTCCAACGCCAAGAACATGACGATGTTAGTAGACTGCTTCTTCGTGATAATTCCCTGTTGTATGACAGCCTCCGGTAAATTTCCCTGCGCTATGTTCACCCGATTCTGTACCAACACGGTCGCCATATCTATATCGGTTCCCACCTCGAAAGTAACGGTCAGCGTATATTGCCCCGACGACGAAGACGACGAACTCATATAAATCATTCCGTCCACACCGTTCACCTGCCCCTCGATAGGTACACCTACCGTTTTCGCCACCGTCTCGGCACTCGCCCCGGGATATACAGCGGTCACCTGTACCGTAGGAGGTGTTATATCGGGAAACTGGGCGACCGGGAGCGTATAGATGGTAACCAATCCCACCAGCACCATAACAATGGCGATGACCGTAGCGAAAATAGGCCTGTTAATAAAAAATTTCGAAATCATACCCATTCATTTTTAGGAACCATTAATTCTTTTCCAAAACCGGACGAACCGGCATGCCCGCTCTCACTTTCAACAAAGCCTTCGTAACATAACGATCGGTCGGTGAAATCCCCTCGTCGATCACTCTCAAAGTATCGTTAACCAACTGTCCCGTCTCCACAGGGCGATATTCCACCACATTAGAATCGTTCACCACATACATATACTTGCCAAGTTGGTCCGTGGCAATAGAAGCTTATCCCTCACCAATATCGCATGCTCGCGGCTACCATACGGCAACCGGATAGAGATATACAAACCACTCTTCAACTCGCCGGCAGGATTATCCACCTCGGCCCGTATCGAAAGCGTACCCGTCGACAAGTCCACATTCGGCGACAAATAATCGAGTCTACCGTAATAACTGCGGCTGGTAGGCTCCTGAAAAAGGATCTCCACACGATCGCTCGGTACGGAATGTTTACCTTTACTCTGGTTCAGCAACATTTTCAAATATTGATTATCCTCGATATTGAAATAGGCATACATTTTCTTATCCTGATAAATAGTCGCCAACTTCGTCGATTGCAAAGACCCGCTGATATAATTACCCACATCGTACAAATTGCGTGATATCCGGCCCTCGAACGGGGCTTTCACATAACAATACCCCAACTGTATGCGAGCCGTCGACAACGCAGCCTCGGCATTCCGAACAGAGGCCCTACTTTGTTCCAATTTCGACTCCGCCTGTATCAAATCGATCGTACTGATGGCATCGCTTTGCGCCGCCTCTTTCATTCGGGTGTAATTATTCTCTGCATAATCATACTGTGCCTGAGCCGTTTTCAACGCTGCCTCGGCCTGTTCCACTGCATCCTCGTATTGCGAAGGTTCGATAACGAAAAGCAACTGTCCCTTCTTTACGATCTCACCCGGTGTATAGGCCACCTGTTGCAGATATCCGTTCACACGAGCTACCAGATCGACGGTTTGTAACGAAGTAAGGTAACCCGGATAACTCTTTATCAAAACCACCGAATCGACCGCCGGATAAGCCACCGATATTTCGGGCAGCCGAACATCGCCACTTTGCTTCTCCCCCTTTTTCGATTGGCAGGAAAAAAGCGAAAACAATACAGCCACAGCCACTATCGGCATATAAGAAAACAAACGTCTCATAAAATATGAATTTTAATTTTAGGGTTGACTCGAATCTATCCAACCGCCACCCAGCGATTGATATAAAAGAATAAGCGCATTGATGGCGTTTCCCTGCGCCGACACATAAGAATTTTTGATACGAAAGCAAATGAGCGCTGCGCATCGAGTACATTTTGGAACCCCGACAAGCCTCGCTTATACAAGTCGAGCGAGAGCGACAACGTCTTTTCACCCTCGGCCACCAGCTCTTTCAACATCGCAATTTGTTTGACGATATGCGTATAACTGTTCATGGCATTCTCCACCTCTTGGACAGCCGTCAACACAGTTTGGTTATACTGCTCTATGCCGCTATCGAGCTGAGCCCTCGCCGATGCCAAAGCCTGTATGCGCTGTGTCCCTTGAAACAAAGGCCACGAGACGGTAGGAGCCAACTGATAGGTCATACTCCTTTTTATTGAAAAAATGGTCCATATCTCTGGAAGCGAATCCGATACTACCGTTCAAATACAATTTCGGCATAAAATCAGACTTGGCTGCACCTACCGAAGCCGCATACGATGCTACCGTCCGTTCGGCCTGCCTCACATCAGGACGGCGGCGGAGCAAATTCATGGGAATACCTATACCCACTAACCTCCGATAATCAGGCAACGGCTTTGTCGTCCGAAGCATCGGACGCAACTCATCGGGATACTTTCCCAACAAAATAGCGATAATATTGATCTGTTTCTCTATACCCGCTTCAAGAGACGGCAAAGAAGCCTTTGTATTGAAATAAACCGTCTTGGCTTGCGAAACGTCGAGTTGCGATGCCAATCCGGTCTCGTACCTCACCTCCGTAATATGCAGGATACCCGTTGCGATTGGATATTGCTCTCGGCCACAATATACTGTTGCTGATACGTGCGCAATGTCATATAAGCGGTCGCCACTTGGGCACACAGAGACACCATCGTCCCGTTATATTCGTCCCGGGAAGCACGAAACAACTCTTTTTTCGCTTTGGCCCTCTGACGTATCGAACCGAACAAATCGATTTCCCAACTCACCGACAAATCACCCGAAGCATATTGGGAATAAGTGTTATCGGCAGCCTCTCGCCCCAGATAACTGCTATTACGGGTCTTCGTCCAACCGGCCGAAAAATTCACCGACGGATAGAAACCGCTCTGTTCCATACGCCAAGCCGCTCTGGCCATACGTGTACGATCAGCGGCCGCCAACAAATTATGGTTACTGTCCACCGCCTCTTGAATCAACGTGTCGAGACAAGCATCGTTAAATCCGCTCCACCATAAATCCTCAGGAGGCAACTGCTGCGAAAACAATGTATCGGGAGTCCACGCCTTCGGTATGTCGTCAGACAAATAACGAGTAGCCGGTTGCTGGGCATAAACAGCCCCTCCGCAAAGGAGAATCAATACCGACGCAACAAGCCGACTTCGAATAAAAAAAAACTTTACACATAACGTTAAACAGCTTCTTAATTGATTTATATCGTTCAATCGAAATAAATTTTCGAGACAACTCCTTTTTCGATAATAAATTATAACGGTCGTAATTCGAAATAGTTTACAAAAATCCAAACTCCTGCCTCCTTCCGCCTTTATCGAACCTCTCCCACCTGTAAGAGAATGCGAAAAAAACGCTTATCGAGTCACACCATAGAAAATCAACCCCTCAAAGATTCAGTTCCTAATTTTCCTTCCTACGAAACAATTCGCTATCTTTATCAAAAAAAATCGAATGATGACAAATAATAAATACACCCGTTTGGTAAAACTTCAAAAAGCATTCTTCAACGAACACATCACACGAGAAATTCCATTCCGGCTATGTGCTCTCGACCGCTTGGCCGAAGCTCTCGTTAGTCGGGAAAAACAACTCGGTGAAGCCCTGCATGCCGACTTGGGAAAATCCGCATTCGAAAGCTATGCCACCGAAATCGGATTCCTCCTCCACGAAATACGGACAATAAAAAATCACTTGCAAAGCTGGGCTCGCGACCGACGTCGTCCTACCCCCCTCTTTCTCTTCGGCTCGAAAAGTCGCATTCACTACGAGCCCTACGGTTGTGCACTCATCATTGCCCCGTGGAATTACCCGCTGCAATTAGCTTTATCCCCCCTTATCGGAGCCATAGCAGCCGGTAACTGTGCCATCGTCAAACCATCGGGCGAAGCACCCCGTACGGCTGCCGCTCTGCAAGAACTTATCGACGAATGTTTCGAGGAAGAATACATCGCCGTTACCGATGCCGATCGGGAAACCACCGAGCTACTCCTGCAAGAACGGTTCGATTACATCTTCTACACAGGAGGTGTCGAATACGGGCGTCACGTCATGCAAGCCGCATCTCGCCACCTCACCCCCGTCACACTCGAACTGGGAGGAAAAAGTCCCTGTATCGTCGATGACGATGCCGATTTGAAAGCCACCGCACGCCGCATCGTATGGGGCAAGTTCCTCAACTGCGGACAAACCTGTGTAGCCCCCGACTACCTCATGGTACATCACAAAGTCCAAGACAAACTCACAGAATATATCTGTGACGAAATCACCCGCCAATACGGCGAAAATCCACAACAAAGCCCCGATTATCCCCGTATCGTCAATGCTCGGCATTTCGACCGCCTGTCGGCGCTCCTCTCGCACGGCACGATACTTTGCGGAGGCACAAGCGATCCCGCCGACCGATACATAGCCCCCACGCTGCTCACCGACATACCCCTGCAATCCCCTCTGCTCACCGACGAAATCTTCGGCCCCATACTCCCCGTACTCCCGTTCGACGACATCGACGACTGTGTCGAATACGTCAACGACCGGGAAAAGCCCCTCGCCCTCTACTACTTTACCCGCAGCAAAAAACGGGCACGCTACATGATACAACACACCACATCGGGCGGAGCCTGTATCAACGACACCATTGTACAAACCGCCAACGGAAACCTCCCCTTCGGAGGAATCGGGAACAGCGGAATGGGAGCCTACCACGGCCGCGAAAGTTTCGAGACATTCAGTCATTGCCGCAGCATCGTCGACTCCTCTCTGCACCTCTATCCCAATTTCAAATTTCCACCATATGCCGACAAACTCAAATGGCTTAAACGATTGATGAAATAATTAACCGCATTAAAATTCTACTATTCAAATTAATAATCGTATAAATCTCCTATGATTAATAACGAATACCTCTATCATTTTACATCATCGGAAAACTTAATCCGTATTTTAGAAACCATGAGTTTAAAATTATCCGATTTTAAAAAACTTAACGATTTAAAACGAAAATAATATACCACACTACTATTTCATCAACGGACGAGGATTAGCCCAAACGAAGAATTATATAAAGAACCACTGTAAGATACTTTGCTTTTCTCAAGACTACTTGTATAAACATCGACTTCTCCGCGGAACCAACCATCCTCGCATGTGGGCTCAATATGCTCAAAATAGCACCGGAGCTTGTATTATTATAAATGAAAATCTTTTCCTAAAACAAAACGAAAATATCCTAAAAACGACATTCTATAAAATAGAAAATATCGAATATACAGACAAGCTATACAATATATCAAAGCCTAATCCTATATACAGTTACCCGGAAGAACTTCTAAAATGTCACTACAAAGACATTTTTTATAAAAAACATATTGATTGGGGAACAAGAACACGAACGAAGACTTTTTATTTTAAATATACCTGAAATACAATTTTTATCAATAAAAAATTGTATTTTGTACACATTTGCTTAGGATCTAATTTTAATAAGTACGATAAATTACGTGAAACAATTCATAAACTCGAATCAAAGTGTTTTAACCAAGACAATCATCTCCTATTTTTGAGTCAATATAATATGGACGGAAATATTTCCGAAGGTCCTTTGGTGGATCAACTAAAATATTCTAATTCAAAAAAAATGAATAGAGGGCCACTTCTAAACTCCTCCCTTGTCGTGCTCCGCAGCATTGCGGGGTGTGGCTCATAAAATCGGAGCAAGGGCAAAAGCGGAATACATCTCACCCTCTCCCCTGCCGTGCCCCGTAGCCCTACGGGGTGTTTTGTAACGCAAAATATAGGGGAGGGGTCCGTAAGGACGGAGGGGTAAAAATACCCTCAGTGAAAGTAATAGAGAAGGGGTTAGAATACAAGCAAGATCCCCCGATTCCGCCTTTATCGGGCGGCGAAGTCGCAAGAGAGACGGAGGAAAAAGGGCGAGGACTGTCCGAGCGGAGCGAGTTCCGCAGACCCCGACGGCGACTGCGGCGACAAACCCAAAAACCCGATAACTGCGGCGGCGCTTCTTGGTTCGTTCTTCTCGCTGTTGAGAAGAATAAACGAGAAAGTATAATCATGCCATAATTCCACTATCCCCTATCCTACCTTCGCAAAAAAAAAACAAACGAGCGATGATAGATACAAGATTCGAAACAACCATAGACCTGAGAGGGTAAAGCGAGAACTACCGACAAGTAGCGCTCATCAAAGACTACAAGATTCTCCTCGAACTCGATCCCCGTCGGGACAGGCTGACCATGCTCGCCGTCATTCGTTGTATCGACAAGCTCGAAAGACATTCCCAAGAACGAAAACGACCCCGAAACGACAAGAAGAAAATGCTGGCCGAAGGAACTCTCGCTTGGCACTACCAGAAACGCAACCAACTCTTCCGAAAAGCCGGACTATACGACATCGAGTCCACACAGTTCCTCGTCGACCACGAAGAAATCTTCGACACACACGAGGAACGGGAAGAGCGCGAACGATTCGAAGCCTGCCGGCGGGAAGCTCTCAGGAGGAAAACCGAAACGCACGGGGCCGAAGAAAAAGAATCCGTGCAACCGGCCTCCGCTCACGAAACCGATAAAGACCCGCAAGAAGACTACACGACAGCCGGGTCCGAAATCCCGGCACACACACCGCAGCCCTTATCGCCCCTATCCGGGAGCATCTGGTGCGGCGCTCCTGCCGGTAATCCCATTGGCGAACCTGCCCCCGGATTCCATCGATCCTCCTTCGATTGCAACAGAAGAGAATAAATCCGACAGGTGGAGGGTGAACCTAATCCCCTCTTTTTTCCCTCTCGATTTCGATGAGCAGAAACTGGAAGTCTCCCTTCTCCCCCACCATGCCTCGTAGCATGGCGAGCCATTTTCTCATCTCCTCTGTGTTTCGCTAATGCAAAATATGGAGCGAAACGTCATGTCGTATCAACAAAAAGATTCAAGACCGTCAAAAGCACGAATTAAATCCCCGCCTTTATCGGGCGGTGAAGTCGCAAGGAAGACGGAGGAAAAAGGGCGAGGACTGTCCGAGCGGAGCGAGTTCCGCAGACCCCGACGGCGACCGTAGCGACGAACCCAAAAGCCCGATAACAGCGGCGGCGCTTCTTGGTTCGTTCTTCTCGCTGTTGAGAAGAATGAACAAATAAAGCGAATTAATGTAACAAGGACTTTCTTTGACTGGGAAAGAAAATCATTAGTATTCAACCTTCTCCCCCTGCCCCGCAGCATTACGGGGTGTGGCACAAGAAAATATAGGGGAGAGCTGAGGAGTGTAGCGACGAGGAAAAGGGTTAAAAATACCTACAATGGAAGTAATAGAGTTACCCTTCCTCTCCCCCTGTGTTTCCGTAAGGGAATATAGGGGGAGTGCCCAAAGGGCAAGGGGGTTGAATTAGAAAAATATAGCCCACTCCTTCTATTCATCGCAAATGAATAGAGAGCTACTTCTAAACTCCTCCCCTGCCGTGTCCCGTAGCCTTACGAGGTGTTTTGCAACGCAAAATATAGGGGAGGTGGCACGCAGTGACGGAGGGGTTAATAAAAAACAGCAGCCCGAACGGTTCGTTCTTCTCGCTGTTGAGAAGAATGAACCAAGAATAAAACTCCGCCACCACCGATACAGTACTTGAAAAGAAGAAATAAAACCCAATTCTGCGATAACGAAAGTATGATTCTCAAAAAATAGATAACGCACAGACAAAACCGAGGCTTGTTTCTATTAACCCTTTACACTATCTTTGCACGAAGCAAAGGAAAAGAAAAAGTGGAACAAGATTTTCTGAACAGTCTGAACGACCAGCAACGCGAAGCTGTGCTCTATACCGATGGACCGGAATTGGTTATCGCCGGAGCCGGGTCGGGTAAAACAAGAGTACTTACCTACAAAATAGCACACCTGCTGCAAATGGGATATCCACCCTACCGGCTGCTAGCACTCACCTTCACCAACAAAGCGGCCAACGAAATGAAAGAACGCATCGCCGCATTGGTAGGGACAGAGACAGCTCAACGCTTGTGGGCAGGGACGTTTCACTCCATTTTCTCCCGCATACTTCGAGCCAATGCCGACCGGCTCGGTTATCGTCACGACTTCACCATCTACGATGCCTCCGATTCCCTGTCGCTTATAAAAAGCATTATCAGAGAACTTCAACTCGACGATAAGACATACAAACCCTCAACCGTGCAGACGATTATTTCCCATGCGAAAAACGCCCTCATCGAACCGCAAGCCTATGCGCGAAACCGGGAACTTATCGAGATGGATACTCGTTCGAAACGGCCCCTCATTCACGAAATATACCGTATCTACCGACAACGCTGTTTCGTGTCGGGGGCAATGGATTTCGACGACCTGCTGCTCAATACTAATATACTTTTCAGGGGATCACCCCGACGTACTGCAACACTATCGCGACCTATTCGCCTACATCTTGGTAGACGAGTATCAAGATACCAATTTCGCCCAACACCTCATCGTCAGCCAGTTGGGAAAAGACCACAACCACATCTGCGTGGTGGGCGACGATGCCCAGAGCATTTACTCGTTCCGGGGAGCGAATATCCACAATATACTCGGACTGAGTAAAGAGTACCCGGGATTGAAAATATTCAAACTCGAACGAAACTACCGTTCCACACAAAATATCGTCAATACGGCCAACAGCCTCATCGCCAAGAACAAGGAGCAAATACCCAAACAAGTATTCTCCGAAAAAGAACAAGGAAACAAAGTACAAGTAATAAGTGCCTATTCCGATTTCGAAGAAGGCTTTATCGTCTCGAACCGTATTGCCGAAATGCGTCTCACGACTCACTGTGATTACAACGACTTCGCTGTCCTCTACCGCACGAATGCACAGTCCCGTGTATTGGAGGAGGCTCTGCGCAAGCGCAACATACCCTACCGCATCTACGGAGGCATGTCGTTCTACCAAAGGAAAGAAATCAAGGACGCCATCGCCTATTTCAGATTGACGATAAACCCCGATGACGAAGAAGCGCTCAAACGAGTCATCAACTATCCCGCACGAGGAATCGGAAATACCACTCTCTCGAAACTCATCGAACGGGCACACACGCAGGAATCCAGTATATGGAATGTGATTTCCGACCCCATAGGCCACAACTTGGCCGTTAACAACGGCACATTGAACAAGTTGAAAACCTTCAAGGACCTCATAGACGAATTACGCTACGAAGCCGATAAAAAGAACACACCGGAACTGGCGGAAACGATTATCAAGCGGTCGGGTATTTGGGGAGAGATTTCCTCGGATCGTACCCCCGAAAACATCAGTCGGCAAGAGAACATCGAAGAACTTTTGAACGGTGTCCGTGAATTTTGCGCCCTGCGCGAAGAAGCCGGAGAAGAACAAACCTCCCTATCCGACTTCTTAGCCGAAATTTCTTTGGCGACAGATCAAGACAACGGCGATGAAACCGAGCAAGACAAAGTAACCTTGATGACGGTCCATGCATCGAAAGGATTGGAGTTCAAACAAGTTTTCATTGTTGGAGTAGAAGAAGACCTCTTTCCTTCGGCCATGAGTAAAAACAGTGAACGGGAAATCGAAGAAGAACGACGTCTGCTCTATGTGGCCATCACCCGCGCAGAAGAAAACTGCACCCTCACGTATGCCCTCTCCCGCTATCGTAACGGACAAACGGTCTCCTCTCCTCCAAGCCGGTTCATCAAAGACCTCGATTCTCGATACGTCGATATGCCGGTACAAACCAAACAAGAGTCTCCCAGAGAAACCATATCGTGGAACCGATTTCCATTCGATACGGAAAGACCGCGCAAAACTTCCCGATGGAACGAAGAAAATACAGATCGCACACCTGCACCGAGACCATTCGTTGCTCCGTCTCCGGGCAAACGGTTGACTAAGATAGACTCTAAACCCACAGGTGAAACCCATTCTACGACACAATCCACAGTTGCAACCGCTGCCAGGCAGGTAGAAATAGGAACACTCATCTGCCATGCCCGCTTCGGAAACGGAACCGTTACAGCCATAGAAGATACGGGAGACAACTGCAAAATAACCGTCGAATTTGAAAATGTCGGGCGCAAACAGCTCCTGCTCAAATTCGCCAAGTTCACAATCATAGAATAATTTTCATACGTCATGCACGATACGCTATCGCAAATACCATCGCCCTGCTATGTTCTCGAAGAAGAACTATTGCGCCGCAACCTCGCTCTCATTCGCTCCGTCAAAGAAGCCGCCGGGTAAATATTATACTGGCGTTCAAAGCCTATGCCCTTTGGAAATCATTCCCCGTCATACGGGAATATATTCCGCACTCCACAGCCAGCTCCATACACGAAGCACGGCTGGCATTCGAGGAGATGGGCAGTCCGGCACACACCTACTCACCGGCCTATACCGAGCGGGATTTCCCGACAATACTCAAATACAGCAGCCACATTACCTTCAACTCCCTGACTCAATTCGAACGGTTTTACCCCCAAGTAGTAGCCGACGGCAACCGGGTATCGTGCGGGTTGCGTATCAACCCCGAATATTCCGAGGTAGAAACCGACCTCTACAATCCCTGCGCACCGGGTTCCCGCTTAGGAATAACCGCCGACAAGCTGCCCGAACTTCCGCAGGGAGTGGAGGGGCTTCATTTCCACACCCTCTGCGAGTCCACCTCCTACGACCTCGAAAAGACTTTGGCACAGGTCGAAGACCGATTCGGGCATCTGCTCCCCCATATCAAATGGCTGAATATGGGAGGCGGTCACCTCATGACCCGCAAGGATTACGATACCGCACATTTGATTAACCTCCTCCGGGGCTTCAAACAAAGACACCCCGGCCTCGAAATCATTCTCGAACCCGGTAGCGCGTTCGCTTGGCAGACCGGTACATTAGTATCCACCATAGTCGATATAGTCGAGAACCACGGTATCAAAACAGCCATTCTCGACGTCTCTTTTGCCTGTCACATGCCCGACTGTCTCGAAATGCCCTATAAACCGGCGATACGAGGCTCGGTAGAACCCGCACCCGGCACATGCGCCTATCGTATGGGAGGAAACTCCTGTCTGAGCGGTGACTATATAGGAGACTGGCATTTCGACCACGAATTGCAAATAGGAGACCGAATCATATTCGAGGATATGATTCACTATACGACAGTCAAGACAACCATGTTCAACGGAATCCCCCACCCCTCCATAGCCTGCCTCAAAAGCGACGGGAAAGCGGAAATCTGGCGGGAATACGACTACTACGACTATAAAACCCGAATGGATTGACAAGACATCGATCCCCGGAACAAATCACAAAATACATTTGTTAATCGACAAAAAGCATAAAACAATGGGAACATTCTTAGGTATCGTAGCACTGCTCATCACCCTTGTCGCATTTATTCCCCTATTGGGATTTCTCAACTGGGTGGCCATACCCATATCGGTCATTTTCCTCATCATCTGTGCCATTCTCAAATCAGACAATGGCAAAACCCTCTGCATCGTATCTATCGTTTTGGGTATACTGCGCCTTATGCTTGGTGGAGGGATATTCTAATCTCCTACGAGACAATGAAAACTGTTTACAAATCAAAGGTCGATAAAGGCTTGCTAATCGCCATTACAGCAATTGTCCTTCTGTCCTACCTGCCGCTCCTGTTCGAATTCTCTTGGATAGCCCTCGCCTTATTGGTCGTCACGGCCGCTTTCATTGCCGACCCGTTCTGTAACACGAGCTACACCATAGACAACGGCACGCTGCATATCAAATGCGGCATATTCTTGTCGTCCTCCTTCCCGATCGACCGAATAACGAAAATCTCGAAAACCAATAGTTGTTTAAGCGCACCGGCCTTATCGATGGACAGGATAGAAATCCGCTTCGCCGACAAAAAGACTCTCGTCTTGTCTCCCAAACAGAGGCAAGCATTCATCGATCATCTAAGGAGTCTCAATCCCGATATAGTTGTAAAGCCACCTCTCTGATACGGAATGATTCCCTTACTCTAACGTGAGAAAGTCGGCGGCTAAACGAACAGACTCCCCTGAATGCCGCAGACTGTCCCGGCACGGTGATAAAAGAGATGCACCGTATGAGGTAAAACCGTATGGCTCACGGCAACGCCGAGCCCGGAAAGTCTGGCCGCCAATTCCTTCCCCTGAGATAAAAGAATATCCCGCTCGGCATTGACGATAAGCGTCGGCGGTAGCTGTTTCAGTAGCTCGTCATCGGCTACACCCGGCGAGACAAGAGGCTGTCGAGCATCTCCTGTACCGATGTATGCGGCATTGAAAGCCTCCATCAATTGGGCATCGAGACCATATCCCTCGGCATAGTTTTTCCACGAAAACGAACCGTCTGCCCAAACTTTTGTCACCGGATAAAACAACACGAGCGAACAAAGTGAAGAGCACATCGTTCCACTGTCCATGCGGCAAGAGTGAGAATCCTTTGCAAGAATTAGGTTAAGAGCCGTAGCAAGAGCAAGATTCCCGCCCGAACTATCTCCGCCGATAGATATTCGATCAGGAAGAAAGCCATACTTCCCGGCATGCTCGAAAGCGAATGCGACGGCCTCGGTACAAGCATTGAGGGCGGCAGGATAAGCATGTTCGGGTGCTAAGGGATACTCCACGGCCAACACAGCAATCTTTGCCCTATACGATAACTCCGCACAAAAATGAGCGCAACTATTGACACTCCCGAAACACCAGCCACCCCCATGTAAGTAAATCAATACAGGCAACGGAATAGTATCGAATCCGACAGGGCGATACAAACGATAACACCCTCCGATATCCTTTGTCACTACCCCCACTTTTCGATTCAGGTTTCGTATTACGCGAATTACGCACAGATATCAAAGCGGTACAATCCCCGTTTATGGCGCGACGCACGGCATCGGCCTGTGTCTTTTGTAAACCCGCAGGCAAAGATTGAAGAAACGCACAAGTCTCCTTCTCCATCATCACACTGCTCTGCGCTCTGCCACTCAATGAAATTACGACAAGTACGGCACACATGACCATTTTAGACACATAAAAAGCCGTACGACAAATACCCAACGGTTTCATACATTCATTATCCCTTTGATTGAGCTATCAAAGATACGCTTTTCCACACAAAACACACCTACCAACCCTATAATTCAATAGTATTTTCCGTGGTATTCTTAACACATAAGAAATTAACAGTTTAAAATCCAACTAAAATAATTATGATTTAATTTCAAATCCGTACCTTTGACATATTAAATACAGCATTTCTTGCAAGCTCGACGGCAAAAGCGTGTTGTGATTCGCTTTCAAATCTGTATCTTTTGACATATTAAATACAGCAATAATGAGTGCTCTAAAATGGCTTATCGGTTGTGATTCGCTTTCAAATTTGTATCTTTGACATATTAAATACAGTTTCCACAAATCGATGTGCTTGATCGCACCGGTTGTGATTCGCTTTCAAATTTGTATCTTTGACATATTAAATACAGTCTTTGCTTTTCATAGGCGTATATGATAAGAGGTTGTGATTCGCTTTCAAATTTGTACCTTTGACATATTAAATACAGTTATGGCAGCAAGTTGCCCGACGGCTTCGCGGTTGTGATTCGCTTTCAAATTTGTATCTTTGACATATTAAATACAGTCGACCGACTTTCCAGCCGTTGCTGGTGTAGGTTGTGATTCGCTTTCAAATTTGTATCTTTGACATATTAAATACAGTATCCGCCTTTTTCACTACAAAGGACGGCAGTTGTGATTCGCTTTCAAATTTGTACCTTTGACATATTAAATACAGTCTAACATATACAAAGCACGGCAAACAGGGGTTGTGATTCGCTTTCAAATTTGTATCTTTGACATATTAAATACAGTAAAATCAATATCAACAACAAGCAGCTGCAGTTGTGATTCGCTTTCAAATTTGTATCTTTGACATATTAAATACAGTGTCGTACTTTATCACCCCTTCTGCCCGACTGTTGTGATTCGCTTTCAAATTTGTATCTTTGACATATTAAATACAGTGAGGTGCTTTCGTGGAGCCGGGAGCTGGCCAGTTGTGATTCGCTTTCAAATTTGTATCTTTGACATATTAAATACAGTACGCTCGATGTAACGTTCTATTCCACGAGCGTTGTGATTCGCTTTCAAATTTGTATCTTTGACATATTAAATACAGTATTTCAAACCTTCCCCTATGCAAAGTGCGAGTTGTGATTCGCTTTCAAATTTGTATCTTTGACATATTAAATACAGTAACCGTAAAGCAGGGCGATATACCATTGGAGTTGTGATTCGCTTTCAAATTTGTATCTTTGACATATTAAATACAGTCGATCGGGAACGGGAGATTTTGTCCTTACTTTCAAATTTGTATCTTTGACATATTAAATACAGTACAATTTGTGTAGTATTTTAATAGTCAAATAATTACACGATCAATTAGAATTAAAAATTAAAGCTGTATTTTATCAAAAAGCTGGTTAAAAAACCGGCTTTTTGTTTTTCAAAAGAGTTCGAGCTGTTGAGGTAGAACCTGTGGCTTTACCTCTTTCTTCCCATAGAAAATTTCCATCATACCGAATTGTTTATCAGTAACACAGAGAATACCTACTTTTCCAAACGGCGGTAAAGAAAGCTTCACCCGGCGGATATGTACATCGGCATTCTCCCGACTAGGACAATGCCGTACATAAATGGAAAATTGGAACATCGTAAATCCATCTTGCAACAGTTTCTTACGGAAGTCGGCATATAATTTACGTTCCCGTTTCGACTCTGTTGGCAAATCGAAAATACCAATACCCACATAATACGATATTCGCTGAATCTATCCATATTAATTATAATTCTGGATAGATGATTTTACGTAACTCCCCGTTAAAACATTTGTATAAAGAGGCGGTAGTTTGGGCGACTGCGACCATCAAAGGACTACGCCGCCCTTGAATACCTACCTCTACCACCGGTAAAGACAATAACTTTGCTTTCAATTCGGTCGTTAACATCGAATAGTCTTTTCCACTTTCCATGATTTCACAGACCAAGCCATCGACATAGGGGCGATAAGGCTCCATCACATCATCGGCCAAACAATATGCATTATAACGGTTATGATGATGTATGCCCAAAGTAGGTAACAATCCGCTAATAACGAGCGACCGGGCGACAACAGCCCGAAGAATAGCATAGCCATAATTGAGTAGATTGTTGGGGGATCGCCGTCTCTGTCTCTGCGAAAACTATCGAGGTGAGGGAATATACTCGACCAATAATAGGCGGCAGCCCGTGCTTCCATATTATCGATGTCTCCGCTACGGACTTCGCCCACCCATGCCCGCATATTTTTGGCTACAATTCCCCGGCTCTCCAAAATTGCAGCTTGATTGGCAATCTTTTGCTGCACTGTCTGTTGCCAAAGTTGCTTTTTCAAAGGTAACGAAGCATTAAGTTGGTCTCGGAACCGTTCGTTTTGTGTCGTGTTCCCACAAAGGGGTAGTACGAGTCCCACAGGCAAACGACTTTTTATCGCAAGTGATAATAGCGCAATTATTTTCGAGAAGGGCTTCGAGCAATCCTTGCGTGATCGTTATCTGCGAATGATCGAGTACGACCACTCCTATATCTTCGATAGGAATCGTCCGCTCTGCCTCTTTTTTGAAAGTATCGGGTAATGTGTCGTTATTCGACACTTCTGGCAGACGCAATACCAGCTGTGCATTGCGCAAACTCAGATACGAAGGATTCCCAAAATATAATGTGCGTTTGATCATGATATTTCCTTTATTTCACCCAAAACTGAAATATGTACTTTATGAGGGTGCAAGTTAAACAAAGCCTCTAAACTCCGAACCCTTTTTAGTTTCCCTATTTGCGTAGACAATTTCAAATTGGGCTTTCCATCGTACTTATCTTCGACAGAAGTTTCTGTATGATACCTAAAACTATAATCACCTTTACTTAATTTTTGTACTCGATAAAGATATTTGTTCAACAATGCATAGTCTTGTTGATCCATAGCATAACGATAATCTTCCTCATTCATTCCTAAAATAAACATCTCATTTTGCTGCAATGAAAGAACAAATTGCCATTTCACATTAGGTAAGGATTCTAAAACGTTTTCAGATATATCGTTTCGCTGAAGTATATTATCCCAAATAGTATCTGGTTGAGTGACAATAGCCGGTATACCTACCCGACAGCGATCCACTGCTTCCCAAAATGTAACGGTTCGTTCCTTATACTTGCCATCTTCATCTCTATAAATAGCAACATGATGATTGTTCCCCGGATTGACCCAAGCAACAGGATTTCCCTTATCATCTTTTTTGAGTGGAACTAACGTATTAATCGCCGGTTTCGCAAAACAACGAACCGTGCGAATTGGAATACGACACTCCTTATCTATATATACAGGTTTAGCAAACGCCTCTTTGGGATTATCATTATATTGAGCAAGCCTACCGGAAAGGATTCTATGAATACGCTTGTCCACAACTTTTTCCTTATCCAACATTTCCCGATTAATCGAGGTTATCGGATACTTCATTACAGCACGCTGCTTTTTTTGTATAACATGACCTAGCTCATCTTTCTCCCACACATAAATTACGCCATATACACTCTCTTCGCTCAACGCACCTCGTGGAATTAAAACTGACTGGACGGAAATACGTTTTCGGTTCTTACGAATATATCGCTTGCCGGGAGTCACCGCACGCTTACCGGCTCTAAACGACACTAATATTCTATCAACAGCCTCACGGACTTGTGCAACTGAGAAATGAGGTTGTGACTGTATATAACGTTCCAAACTCATTTTGTTGAAATCCGGTCCTTCTTCTGCTCTCAAATTATTCAGACGCTGAATATACGCCTGTTTGGTACAGGCAATCGTAAGTGCATCAATGGCATGGTGGCGATGATCTAATCTCTTACTCCAATCCTTTATTTGCTCTCTCCTAATGACACTGCCCCTATGGTTTACCTCTATTACCTCGGTTAAATCCTCTTTCTTATATCGGTCAAAATTAAGATCGTGTAATACGGTATCCCAGCCCCAAACATGTCGCAAGAAACTGGTAACCGAACCGCTCGTAGCCGTCACATTATAACAAATCGATGTCAGAATCTCTTTGGCTTTCCTTGCTATATACTGACTCTCTCGTAATTGTCGATCTATGAAATCGGTAGAAATTTTATCGACTGGGGTTAATAAATTTTGCAACTTGGTCTTGCTGATTTGATTGTTTGTGTACATTGTGTTAACTCGTTCGACATAGTCGGACAGGGCTTTTTTCGCCTTTTGATTTCATATAATCATATGCAGTGCGATTATTTTTCTCTTTATTACAGCTACGACAAGAACAAACTTTATTTGCAAAACTATCGTCGAAATACAATGATTTAGGAATAATATGTTCTACCTCGACATCAAATCCTCGCAAAAAATCCCCACATCTACCGGTTGCCCGCAATAGATACAACAGTGTTTCGATTCCTCCCACATTTTATATTTCTGTATGCGAGATCGAGTTGGCACACCATATTCAACTATACGTTTAGCAATTTGCTCATTTTCCCTTTGATTCTTATTTATACTTTTATATGTATTAGAACGTTCTTCTTTACTTTGTTTCAATTCACGCGCCAACTCCACACGGATCTCATCGAATCGTCCATATTTTTCCATAAGCGCATTCACCACATTAACCATTTGATTGAGGATCTTCTCAACCACTGGTTGCCGAAGCTCGTTCTTTTTAATCGCCGGTAATCTATCCAGCAAAGCGCGCGCCTCATTTTCAGCCTTTGTATAGTTATTGCTATGGTTATACCCAGCAGCCTCACAAGCCTCTGCATAGTTCATACCCAACTGCAAAAATGGCAATATGCGACGTATAGCCTTGCTCGATTTATTTCCAAAACCGGCTTTCACCAAATCGATGGCGCTCAGCCGTTCTAAAACCTCGTCATCATCAATTCCGAATTTCTGTCGCAACACCGACTGTAACTGCTCCCGATCGTCAATCGAATACAATACATGCCACAGCCGATAAAGCGGTTCCTGCTCAAACGACAGGCTAATCATGGGAATAATCTCACCCGTTTCAGTATTAACCATCGACGAAGATTCCTCTTGAAGATTAAATTGCAACAACCTTTTCTTATCAGGATAATTGCCCAAAGCTCGTTCGATTTCCACTCGGGTTTTGTTCCCCTGTATTCCAGTCTTAAACTGCTCACCCAACCGGTAACCATACGTCTTGGACAAACCCAACAGTTTCAAGAGATCGCTACCTTTGAGTTTTTCGTGAGTATTCAGAAAATCAAACAAAGCTACTTTTTGCTCCGCCGAAATAAAAACAATTTCATTCCGACGGTCCTTGACTACAATATTATTGATACTCTCCCACAAACGGCATACTTGAAACAATGGAGAAGTGCGCGGTGATACCTTGGGGCCAGCTTCGGTCTTTTTACCGGCCGCATTCAGATAGAAACGCTTTTCAAATTCACAGCGCGACACCAAGTATTTGCACGACTTTAACGGTCGTTGGTAATATATAATCTCATCTCTAATACATCTGATTGTCTCATCAGTCAATATATCGGGATAAAATTTTCTTTGACAATTCATAATACAATCAAACTCCTCGACATAAGCCTGACGGGGATATACTTGTTCCTTACAACGAAAAAAGCATTTTCTGTCAGTCTTCGAAAAAATAATTCCCCAATAGTCAATCTCATCTCTTTCAATTCATCATAACGGGTTTTAACACTTTTTACATAATCGGTTATTTTCTTATCACCCGAAAAATCACTTTTTATTGACTTATATCCACGTTTTTGATTCAAATGTAACAAAACTCTCCCCAACTCGTTCAACTCGATTCGTTGCGTAACAGCCTTTGCTCTTAATCCCCACAATTGGAGTTTAGGCAAATAAGATAAAGAGTCATCGGGTAACATTCCCAATGTATCCAACTTATTCCTTAACAATGTGCGACGCAATTGATACCTGTCATATCCTTTACGTTGAGTCCTTTTTTGAGTCCTCTGTGAATTCATAGACACCCCATTTCCTTGTGTAAAAGAAGATAGTTCTGCGGCTGTAAGCGATACAACTCGGCTACCCATAGCTACCAACTCCTGTTCTTCTGAATTTTCTCTTATAACAGACCAACCTATACTCGATGAACCTAAATCTAATCCTAAGATGTTTTTCATGCCTACTATATATTTTATGGTATTATTATATTTAATATGTAAACATAAAAAAAATTTATCGAAAAAATACAATAGTATTAAAAAATTATATATATATTTGTCAACACAAATTTGAAAGCAAATCACAATAAGGATTATTCCGTTGTGAAAACATTTGGAAGGGGGAGTATTTATACTCCTCGTTCTTTTTTATATATCTCTATTTTATCAAAAGCTTTTTAAGAATATTTCTCCGTCCCCAACCCAAAATCCTATTCGCAAAATTATAATCACTGCTGTCATACCCTTCTCCAAACGATTTCCTTTAATAGTGTAAAAAAATATTAATCTATATATTAGATATTATCAAAGGGTTATGAGCCGAAAATCAGGGGTATGGAGTAGCGTCGGGGACGACGGGGCGAGCCCTCAGGGACGGGAGTTTCTTGAGCGGTGGAGTGAAAAGATAGGAAAGGATTTTTTTTGTATATTTAGCCCCTCCGTCCTTTGGACAGCTCCCCTATATTTTGCTACGGGACAGGCTGGGGGAGAGGGATAATCATGGAAACGATGTGACTTTAGGGGCGTTCATGTGTCTCTCCTGCCTCGCCTCATTGTGTGGCCTATATAAAAGAGAGAAAGCCGAAGGGGTTCTCCCTCTCCGGCTCTCTCTCCTATAAGTTGGCGGCTACCTACTCTCCCACTTGCGCAGTACCATCGGCGTGGCGGGGCTTAACTTCTCTGTTCGGAATGGGTAGAGGTGGATCCCCCGCGCTGTAACCGCCTGAATGTCGCGATCCTTGACGAAAAAAAAAGAGTCTATCTCAATCCTTGCCTCCCTTATCTACCCTCGACCTCTCGCGCTTCCGAAAGTTTCGGGCTATTAGTACCGCTCGGCTGTGACATTGCTGCCTGTACACCTGCGGCCTATCTACGTCATCGTCTTTGACGTCCCTATATGGAAATCTTATCTTGGAGCGGGCTTCGCACTTAGATGCTTTCAGCGCTTATCCCTTCCAGACTTAGCTACTCGGCTGTGCTCCTGGCGGAACAACCGATGCACCAGGGGTCTGTCCAACACGGTCCTCTCGTACTAGTGTCGGAGCCTCGCAAATTTCCTGCGCCCACAACAGATAGGGACCGAACTGTCTCACGACGTTCTGAACCCAGCTCGCGTGCCACTTTAATGGGCGAACAGCCCAACCCTTGGGACCTTCTCCAGCCCCAGGATGTGACGAGCCGACATCGAGGTGCCAAACCACTCCGTCGATATGAGCTCTTGGGAGGGATCAGCCTGTTATCCCCGGAGTACCTTTTATCCTTTGAGCGATGGCCCTTCCATGCGGAACCACCGGATCACTATGCTCTAGTTTCCTACCTGATCGACTTGTGGGTCTCTCAGTCAAGCACCCTTGTGCCATTACACTCTCCGACCGGTTACCAATCGGTCTGAGGGCACCTTTAGAAGCCTCCGTTACGCTTTTTGGAGGCGACCACCCCAGTCAAACTACCCACCAAACAGTGTCCTCGCTACAGCGAGTTAGCGCTCAAACATTCGAAGGTCCGTATTTCAACAGCGGCTCCCCGACGACTGGCGTCGCCGGCTCGTAGCCTCCGGACTATCCTACACATCAAATGCCCAAACGCAATGCTAAGCTGCAGTAAAGGTTCACGGGGTCTTTTCGTCCCGTTGCGGGTAATCGGCATCTTCACCGATACTACAATTTCACCGAAGTCACGGTTGAGACAGTGTCCAGATCATTACACCATTCGTGCAGGTCGGAACTTACCCGACAAGGAATTTCGCTACCTTAGGACCGTTATAGTTACGGCCGCCGTTTACCGGGGCTTCAATTCAAGCCTTCTCTTGCGATTAGCTCTCCTCTTAACCTTCCGGCACCGGGCAGGTGTCAGGCTGTATACTTCATCTTGAAATTTTGCACAGCCCTGTGTTTTTGTTAAACAGTTGCCTGGACCTATTCTCTGCGCCCCATCTTACTGGGGACCCTTTTTTCCCGAGGTTACAGGGTCAATTTGCCTAGTTCCTTAACCGTGAGTCTTTCGAGCGCCTTGGTATGTTCTACCCGACCACGTGTGTCCGTTTGGGGTACGGGTGGATATAGAATATGCTTAGCGGATTTTCTTGGGAGCCTGATTACCACCGCTATTCGATTGCCCGGGGCTCTCGATACTGTCAGCTTCGGCACGCCAGGCGGATTTGCCTACCCGGCGTTTACCTACTTCCTTTAACCTGCGCTTCCGTCGGCAGGCGGGTGTGTCACTTCTCCGTCGCCACATCGCTCTGCGGTCGGGTAACGGAATTTTTACCGTTTCGTCCATCGGCTGCGCCTTGCGGCTTCGCCTTAGGTCCCGACTTACCCTGATCCGATTAGCGTTGATCAGGAATCCTTAGTCTTATGGCGAGGGGGTTTCACGCCCCTTTATCGTTACTTATACCTACATTTGCTTTTTCCGAAAGCTCCAGTCGTCCTCGAGGACGGCCTTCGTCGCCGCCGGAATGCTCCCCTACCATGTCTTACGACATCCACAGCTTCGGTAAAGGGCTTATGCCCGATTATTATCCATGCAAAACTCCTCGACTAGTGAGCTGTTACGCACTCTTTAAATGAATGGCTGCTTCCAAGCCAACATCCTAGCTGTCTTTGCAGTTTTACTTCGTTTATTCAACTTAGCCCTTATTTCGGGACCTTAGCTGGTGGTCTGAGTTGTTCCTCTTTCGGACATGGACCTTAGCACCCATGCCCTCACTCCCGAAGATCAAGTGATAGTATTCGGAGTTTGTCAAGACTTGATAGGCGGTGAAGCCCTCGCATCTTATCAGTCGCTCTACCTCTATCACTTTACTTCGAGGCTGCACCTAAATGCATTTCGGGGAGTACGAGCTATCTCCAAGTTTGATTGGCCTTTCACTCCTACCCTCAGTTCATCCGTAAGCTTTTCAACGCTTATCGGTGCGGTCCTCCAGTTGGTGTTACCCAACCTTCAACCTGACCAAGGGTAGATCACTTGGTTTCGCGTCTACTCCCGCTGACTGTACGCCTTGTTCGGACTTGCTTTCGCTTCGGCTACGCGACTGAATCGCTTAACCTTGCCAGCGAGAGTAACTCGTAGGTTCATTATGCAAAAGGCACGCCGTCACATTTTAACATGCTCCGACCGCTTGTAGGCGCATGGTTTCAGGGTCTGTTTCACTCCTCTGTTCGAGGTTCTTTTTCACCTTTCCTTCACAGTACTGGTTCGCTATCGGTCTCTCGGGAGTATTTAGCCTTACGGGATGGGCCCCGCTGATTCGCCCCGGATTTTCTCGTGTCCTGGGTTACTCAGGTGTCCACTGGGCTTCTGTCCGTTTTCGCGTACCGGGCTGTCACCGTCTCTGGCTACGATTTCCATCGTATTCTGCTAACTTATTTCTTGCCGTAGCGTGGATCCTTCTACCCCACTCGTGCCGTAACACGGGTGGTTTGGGCTGTTCGCGTTCGCTCGCCACTACTGGCGGAATCATTGTTATTTTCTTTTCCTGCGGGTACTTAGATGTTTCAGTTCCCCGCGTTGGCTTACCGCTTGGCGGTATGGCCATTGCTGGCCGGGTTGCCCCATTCGGATATTTACGGGTCTAGGGCTATTTGCGCCTTACCGTAACTTTTCGCAGCTTATCACGTCCTTCTTCGCCTCCGAGAGCCTAGGCATCCTCCATGCGCCCTTGTTTACTTTCTTCCGCGTCTTCCGGCTCTCTTTGGAGCCGGCGACGTTAGGGGTTGATATGGGTTTGCTTTGCTCGTTTACTCTTCTTTTTCCATCATGTCAAGGATCTTTCGTGGAGAATAACGGATTCGAACCGTTGACCCCCTGCTTGCAAAGCAGGTGCTCTAGCCAGCTGAGCTAATCCCCCTTTTACTACCTGCCCTCCGGCCTGGTAGTCCCAGGCAGATTTGAACTGCCGACCTCTACATTATCAGTGTAGCGCTCTAACCTACTGAGCTATAGGACTATTCTTCAAATCGTGCCTGCGGCGGGTTGTTTTTCCTTTTTTTATATTGAACGAAGCGTGTAGTACCAAGAGAGAGCTTGGTCTTTTCCAGTCTTGTTCCAGGTTCTGCTTCTCCAGAAAGGAGGTGTTTCCAGCCGCACCTTCCGGTACGGCTACCTTGTTACGACTTAGCCCCAGTTACCGGTATTACCTTCGTACGCTCCTTGCGGTTGCATGCTTCAGGTACTCCCGGCTTCCATGGCTTGACGGGCGGTGTGTACAAGGCCCGGGAACGTATTCACCGCGCCATGGCTGATGCGCGATTACTAGCGAATCCAGCTTCATGGAGTCGGGTTGCAGACTCCAATCCGAACTGAGACAGGTTTTCGGGATTCGCGCGTCATTGCTGACTGGCTGCCTTCTGTACCTGCCATTGTAACACGTGTGTCGCCCCGGACGTAAGGGCCGTGCTGATTTGACGTCATCCCCACCTTCCTCGCGGCTTGCGCCGGCAGTCTCGACAGAGTCCTCGGCTTGACCCGTTAGTAACTGTCGATAGGGGTTGCGCTCGTTATGGCACTTAAGCCGACACCTCACGGCACGAGCTGACGACAACCATGCAGCACCTCGCAGGTGACTATTGCTAGCTATATACTTTCATATATATTCCCCTGCGTTTGAGCCCGGGTAAGGTTCCTGGCGTATCATCGAATGAAACCACATGTTCCTCCGCTTGTGCGGGCCCCCGTCAATTCCTTTGAGTTTCACCGTTGCCGGCGTACTCCCCAGGTGGAATACTTAACGCTTTCGCTGTACCGCTTACATTGTATCGCAAACAGTTAGTATTCATCGTTTACTGCGTGGACTACCAGGGTATCTAATCCTGTTCGATACCCACGCTTTCGTGCCTCAGCGTCTGTCGCACCCTAGCAGGCTGCCTTCGCAATCGGGGTTCTGCGTGATATCTATGCATTTCACCGCTACACCACGCATTCCGCCTGCCTCTTGTGCACTCTAGCTCGCCAGTTTCAACGGCACAGTCCGGGTTGAGCCCGAAAATTTCACCGCTGACTTGGCGTGCCGCCTACGCACCCTTTAAACCCAATAAATCCGGATAACGCTCGCATCCTCCGTATTACCGCGGCTGCTGGCACGGAGTTAGCCGATGCTTTTTTCTTCGGATACTTGCAATACGCTACACGTAGCGTACTTTACTCTCCGACAAAAGAGGTTTACAACCCGTAGGGCCGTCTTCCCTCACGCGACTTGGCTGGTTCAGTCTGCCGACCATTGACCAATATTCCTCACTGCTGCCTCCCGTAGGAGTTTGGACCGTGTCTCAGTTCCAATGTGGGGACCTTCCTCTCAGAACCCCTATCCATCGTCGCTTTGGTGGGCCGTTACCCCGCCAACTGGCTAATGGAGCGCATGCTCGTCTGTAACCAAAATTGCTCTCTTTAATGAACCCTCCATGCGGAGAGCCCATATCATGGGGTATTAGTCCGGATTTCTCCGGGTTATCCCCCTGTTACAGGTGGATTGCACACGTGTTACTCACCCGTGCGCCGGTCGCCGGCGAAGTATTGCTACTCCCCGCTGCCCCTCGACTTGCATGTGTTAAGCCTGTCGCTAGCGTTCATCCTGAGCCAGGATCAAACTCTTCGTTGTATCTTCTTTATTCTTTATTATACCTTCGAAGCGTTACCTGACCGAATTGACTTCTTTCTCTCTTCTTTTTACTGTACTACACTTGCTTCTTCAATTCCTTCAATGAACTTGGCAAAAAAATTCCCCAGGCGTGCCCCGTTTCCTCTTTTTGCGGTTGCAAAGTTAATACATTTCCCTACTCCATTCCAAATATTTCTGCCACTTTTTTATGCTGTATAACATAACTTTCTTGCAACAAACTGTACTTCACGATTTTATAATTAAACATTTTTTCCAAAAAAAAATCCCATTACTATTTAAGTGAGCTACACCTAAACGCTGGTTCGGTCGATAATTTGTGGAGATTGTTCTTGTATATTACAACTCTTCTCCTCAGAAACTATCGCTTCTTGTTCCCGGCATAGGGGAGAAGGTATGATGCCCTCGGTAACGAAGACAAAGTCGAACGTAATCTATTCCTCCTATCATTTTTATCGAGTTTTTTTCTTTCCTCCCTAATAAGAAGCTGTTTTAAATTTATTGAGAAATAATATTATCATTGCAAGCAGGTATGTTCCGGCCATATTGAGCCCCTATCTCGGAATAAATTTAAAACAGCTTCTAAAAAAAAGAGTCCCATTCTCTAAACGGGACTCTTTCCATACATTACATTTATTTTACCAAAGAGACATTTGAGAGGAATCAACTTGCTGCGCTTTCTTTTGCTCCACAGCAGCCTGTTCTTCGGCTTCACGCTTCTTTTTCTCCTCTTCTTTCCGTTTTGCAATCATCTCGGGTGTATCGGGTCTGGTAGGAATTAACCAGTTATCATCGAATGAATCGAGACCCGGAAAATCGTCTTCCCCTGTGTTTGTATCAACACTCTTAGGGGGATTCTCCGTAACTTCCTTCGATTCCTCTACCGAAGTTTTTACATTGCTTTTTGTTTCACTTTCGTCCTGACGAACTTCAAAACTAATTACGGACGATGTGTCTTGTTTCTCTTCGACTGGCGTAACGGTTTCCGGCTCTTGTTTTTCATTCGTGTTTTTCACAAATTTCAAATTCTCTATCTGTGCTAATAGTTCTTGTCGTTGATTTCGCAATGCGGCTACCATTGCATTGGCATTTTCTAAATCGCTTTTCAGCGACTCAATTTCGTTTTTATTACCGACATTTCCCTGTGTCACAGCCTGTTCTAATTTTTCTTTTTGTTCTATCAGATCATTCAGTCGAGCTTGGAGTTGTTTGTTTTCTTCCTCCACGGATTGCAAGTTGTCTAAGAGTTGTGCTATTTTTTCATCTTTCGATGCTTTTTATCTGCTCAAACTGTTGCAATTTAATTTCGACTTCATCTACTACCTTCAACCCATTCTGTGCTTCGGATAGCTGAATTTCAAGCTCTTTTATCTGCTTTAAGAGTTGTGAATTTTTATCTTCTCGTTGCATTAAGTCTTGTCGAGCTGCTTCCAACTGACTTGCAATCTCGGTCTCTTTATCTTTTGCCTGTGATAGTTCTTTGCGAGCCTGCTGTAAATCCATGCGAAGTTGCTCTACATCGGATATATTTTCTTTCTGTGTTTTAAGTTCGGCTCTTAACCTCTCAATTTCGGCAGAAGCTGCCTCCAATTCTTCTTGATGAACATTAGAGACTTTCAATTTATTCACCAAACTTTTATTTTCCAGTTCAAACTGCTCTTTTTCGGCTTCTAACGCAGCGATACGAGCTTCCAGCTCATGCACTTTTTCCGCCACCGCCCGTTTCTGTCGTTCGGCGCTTAATTGAGCACTTTGCATAGTATTACGCTGCTCTTCCAATTCTTTCATTTCTACCCGTGCCTCTTCCATTTCTTTCGTTAAATTGAGGTGTTCTGTTTTCCATTTCCGTGAAACGGATTCACGGGCACGCTCATTTACCGCACAGATAAATTCTTTAAACGGTTTATCTAATCGATCGAAGAGATATTTTTCTCCGCTTCCCTTATCCAGTGCGGCCAATGTATAATCGGGAAGCGATTTGTTCAATAATTCTAACAATGTATCGAGCAGCGTATCGGGGAGTTGCAGTTCCTCCTCTTTGTCTTCTCCAACTCTCGAAGCAGACGGAGTAACGTCACTCTCATTATCCTGTCGCTCTTTTTTCCCGAATACATGCATTCGTAATATTTTCAGCAGTATAAGGTTGAGCCTCGAATTCATCATCTTCGCCAGAAAACCCCAACGCTTTCATCGTTTTTCTAAATATAGACATAATTTTCTACCTTATTTATTTTCAATTTGTTCCACTCCGGGCTTTGTCACCAGACCTTTCCCTTTGCGTCCGTTTATCTCTATCAATACAGGAGCATCAAATTTAACAATTCTCAAAGATTCCGATTCGTACACAGCAGGGAGCTCATTCAGATAACTTTCATCGTAATAGCCATCGCCTGCAAATGTATTTACCGTAAAATAGCCAACACCAAACGAAGTCAAATTCTGAAAGAAATGCGTTCCCTGACTTGGTTCTATCCTATAATTATCAAGTGCGGACTCTACAATGAGACGGGCTGATGATATATGCGGCCATTTAACCGGAATTCCCAGTGAAGAGTCACTCGACCCCCATCGCCCGGGCCCTACCAAAATATAGTTTTCTTCCCGCTCGCTAAAGGTACGATTTATTTTCTCTATTTCACGTGCTATATTTACATTATTTGAGGACTTAAAACTCGATGATTTTACATAGACAATATGAGATACATTATCCATCACGCCGTGTCCCAACGCCGTATTGCTTTTTAAGAATGGTTCTTTCGTCGGGTAAATCCATTACTTCGTCGCTAAGCATTTCCTTCATATCGACAATAGGCCTTATCTGCAACCAATAGACCGTACCGGGAGTATTACCCGGCCCTACAAGATTTCCCGCAAACTCTATTTCTACCGGCCGTCCCATTTCACGACTGCCAATGGTAAGCATAGAATCGAGAATAGAGACTAACGGAAAGGCTTCATGTTGCAAGATATTGGCAAACGTAACGACTTTGCGCCCCCCATCATAATAACCGTCCCGGATCATCTGATCGACAGGATCGTAAGTAGAAACCATCAAACGAAGGGAATTGTCTTTCTCGGCATCACGAACGGAGAGTTTCAACAAATTGAAGCCATCGTCAATAGAGAAAGGTTTTTCACCTCTATTCATATCCAACGCATAGAATCGTGTTTGTGTATCTCTCAACGCCAAATCGAGTGTACTGGTTTGCAATACTTTATTGGGATGCCGTGGAGAGAATCGTAAACTGCGTCCTCCATCGACAATATATTTTCCTAACCCAATGGCCAAATCGACAACTCCATCTTCGGCCTTTTCGTCATTAATAGGATAATAGTTTATCGAACGCCCTACTCCTGCAAATGACGGATAATAACGATCGTTGTATTGCGTACCTACCACTTCCTGCAATATAATCGCCATCTTTTCTTGATCGATAACATTCGACGTAGCTGTCATATAGGCTTTACTATCGGCGTAAAAAACCGAGGCATAAACAGCTTTTATAGCATCTAACAGTAAGCGGAGCATCTCGTTCTTATCGTCCAACGAGGGTATCATATAGGTAGAATAGATACCGGCGAAAGGTTGATAGTGGGAATCTTCCAACAGACTCGACGAACGAACGGCAATGGGCTTACCCACCACATCGAAAAATGCCAAAAAATCGGGCTTTAATTCTTCGGGGAGCTTCGCTTTTAAGAAAATGCTCCAAAATTTCTTCATCGGAAATATCGGAAAGAGCTATTTGATAGAGATTATTACTTCCATAAAGGTATCGAATATATCGGTACACAAAACTACCGTTTTGGGAACGGTCACATTCACGCCTTCGATATTATCGAAAGTCGGATTTCTTTTTATCATGGCGTCGATAAATGCCAAGCCTCGTCCTTTCCCCCCAAAGAACCATTACCGATACGAGCAAAATTGGAGTATTTGTCAAAACGGTCACGCTTGAAAATGGCAACTACTCCCCTATTCTTCATTTTTCTATACTGCACAATAGCGTCGAAAATGAGTTTACGAATCTCAGATATCTCACTCAAATCGGTAATTTGTCGAGGCTGCAAGGCTTCGGCCATAGGAAAAATAGCACGCGAATAGAGCCATCGGGATATGTGATTACGAGAGGCATGATAATAAAGAGAGTCGTCGGGAATAATATCTATATTGTCTTGTAAATCTTTTAGATTTTTTATTGTCACGATAGGCTCTCCCGTATTAGGATTGATGAATGTAAAATCACCGAAGCCGAAATTTTTCAATATCGTTTTTCTCAAATCGACCGGCAATTTCTTAGAATTTTTATCCAAGAATGAAGCGTTGAGCTTAATGGCTTCTTTTTGATTTTCGCGTTCGGAAGACTCGATAATAAGAGGCAAGTAAGGATCGCAAGAACGCACATAGGTGCAAAATTTTATTCCTGCTTTTTTATCTTTTTCGCCTGCCCTAACGAACGAAACATCGGATACGATACCTAGCATGTTTCCCGAATATTTTTCATATATCTGCATAGCTTCCTCATAAGTTCGTGCCAACATTACTTTGGGACGCCCCCGCATACGCAGCATTCGCTCGTGATCGTTCAAGGCTTCGGTCGAAAATATTTGGGATTGCTTCAACACAAAATTATACAAATTAGGCAAAATGGAAGAATAGAACCGGATAGAGTCTTCTACCAATAGAATGAGTTGCACACCTACCGAAGTAATATCGACTTCGGCATTCATTTTATCTTCGATCAGCTTAATAATAGCCACTAACAAATCGACATTACCCAACCAACTGAACACGTAGTCCACCCCACTCAAATCTTCCTTTGCTATACGCCTTGAAACTTCGTGAGAAAAAGGGGTCAGAACGACAATAGGGATATAAGGGTAAAGACGTTTCATCGCCTTTGCCTGCGTAAAGGTCTCGGAACAATCGACTCCGGGCATAGTTATAATCAAGTCATAACGTTTCAAAGCCAATTCCTCGAAGGCTTCCTCATTGGTCGTTACCTGTTTCACCCGAGGAGGCGAACTCAGATTCAGAGAAACATATTCGAAGTAAATTTGTTCCTCCACCCGCCCGTCTTCTTCCATGATAAAAAGCATCATATCGGCTCGCAACAAGTAAGACATTGAACACTCTTTTTTGCATTAAGTTAGCAAAAGAGGTATCTTTCAGATATAATTGGTTAATATTCGGTCGATTCATTATTTTTGTGTCGATTCCGGCTTTCAAATTGCCATTTTATTTTTTGCGATTTTATTGTTCAAAAGTAGTAAAAAAAATTTTTTTATCCATATAAATATGTACATTTGCGATAAGAGAAACGAGCATCTTCCAAAGAGATGCCCAACCAAGAATTTAACTTAATAATATCGCGACTATGAACATCGAGCACATCATGACATCATTGGCGGCAAAGCACCCCGGTGAGTCGGAGTATTTACAAGCGGTACACGAGGTGTTACTTTCCATAGAGGAAGTTTATAACCAACACCCCGAATTCGAAAAAGCCAAATTGATAGAAAGGCGTTTGTCGAACCCGACAGAATCATCACCTTCAAAGTGCCCTGGGTAGATGATAACGGCGAAATACAAGTAAACTTAGGATACCGGGTACAATTCAACAATGCCATAGGCCCGTACAAAGGAGGAATAAGATTCCATGCATCGGTAAATCTTTCCATATTGAAATTCCTCGGATTCGAACAAACATTCAAAAATGCACTGACCACTCTACCTATGGGTGGTGGAAAAGGTGGTTCGGATTTCAGCCCTCGTGGTAAATCAGATGCCGAAATCATGAGATTCTGCCAAGCATTCATGTTGGAATTGTGGCGACATTTAGGCCCCGACACCGACGTGCCTGCGGGCGATATAGGCGTAGGAGGCCGTGAGGTCGGCTACATGTTCGGTATGTATAAAAAACTGACGCATGAGCACACCGGAACGTTTACCGGAAAAGGTCTCGAATTCGGAGGTTCCCTTGTTCGTCCCGAAGCAACCGGCTACGGTGGACTTTACTTCGTAAAACAAATGCTGGCAACCAAAGGAATAGACATCGCCGGAAAGAGAATCGCCATCAGCGGATTCGGCAACGTAGCATGGGGTGCGGCATCAAAAGCTACACAACTAGGAGCGAAAGTAGTCACCATTTCGGGACCTGACGGTTATGTATATGATCCAGACGGTATTTCAGGCGAAAAGATAGACTATATGCTCGAACTACGCGCATCGGGCGAAGATATAGTCGCACCTTATGCCGAAAAATACGGTGTACAATTCTTCCCCGGAAAACGCCCCTGGGAACAAAAAGTCGACATCGCTCTTCCTTGTGCCACACAAAACGAACTCGACGAAGAGGATGCCAAAAAGGCTTATTGAAAACGGCGTTATCTGTGTGGGTGAAATCTCCAATATGGGTTGCCGCCCCGAAGCTATCGATTTATTTATCAAACATCGTATCATGTACGGACCAGGCAAGGCTGTCAATGCGGGCGGCGTAGCCACTTCGGGATTGGAAATGACACAGAACGCCATGCACATTTCATGGAGCGCCGAAGAAGTTGACCAACGTCTGCACCAAATCATGAGCGACATTCACACTCAATGTGTAAAATACGGAACCGAAGCGGACGGATACATCAACTATATGAAAGGAGCCAACATCGCAGGTTTCATGAAAGTAGCCAAAGCCATGATGGCACAAGGAGTCATTTAAGATTTCGAATAATGCGAACATAATAGAGAAAGGGAGGAGATAAAGATTATCTCCTCCCTTTCTCTATTATAATGAAGTTGCCTACGAACCAAGTCTTGCATATAATTGTTTCTCCAACAGAAAAACCCATAAATGCCATACGTATGAAAAAAAAAGATATTCCTATCATTCCTGCTATTCTGCACCCTAAGCACAAGTTATGCAAAGATAGATATAGAACGAATCGACCCTCCATTCTGGTGGACCGGAATGCAAGACCGAGAGCTACAAATCATGTTATACGGGAAAAATATCGCCGACTGTAAAATTAAGATAGATTACCCGGGCGTAACCTTAACAAAAGCTGTCAGTCTGGACAGTAAAAATTATTTATTCCTTTATCTGAGTATCGCCCCTGAGACCCAACCCGGCAATTTCGATATTCAACTGAGCCGAAAACGAGAGAAACAAAATATCCCATACGCACTCAATGCAAGAACCATACAGGGAAAAAACCGGAAAGGATTCGACGCAACGGACGTACTTTATCTGATTATGCCAGACCGTTTCGCCGATGGCGACCCGTCTACAAACGTCATTCCGTCCATGCGATTTCCTTCACCCGTAAATCGGAACAATCCCGATGCCCGGCATGGAGGGGACTTAAAAGGTATCGCCGAGCACTTGGACTATATCGAAGACTTGGGTGTAACGGCCATTTGGCTGAATCCGGTTCTCGAAAACGATATGCCCGGAGGGTCGTATCATGGATATGCAACAACCGATTATTATCGGGTCGATCCTCGGTTCGGGACAAACATGTATTACCGGGATTTGATAACCGAATGCCATAACCGGGGTATGAAAGTCGTCATGGATATGATATTCAACCATTGCGGAGACCAACATATCTGGTTCTTGGACCGACCGTCGCACGATTGGTTCAACTTCCCCGACGGTTATCGACAAACGTCCTACCGTCTTACTCCCCACTTCGATCCTTACGTATCGGAATATGACAAAAGCATGACCGTAGAAGGTTGGTTCGTAGAGAGCATGCCAGACTTGAACCAGCACAATCCGCATTTAATGAAATATCTGACTCAGAATAGTATCTGGTGGATAGAATTTTCGGGAATCGACGGCATACGTATGGATACTCACCCGTATGTGTTTTCGATTCCATGTCCGAATGGTGTGCCGCCATCAACCGGGAATACCCTAATTTCAACATCGTGGGAGAATGCTGGTACGGAACCGAAGCCGGTTCGGCCTATTGGCAACGGAACAGCATTTTGGATACGTCACGTAACTCCCACTTGAAAAGCGTTATGGATTTTCCGCTACAAGGTATAACCCGTGATGCGTTTACTTCGCAAACCGACAGTTGGGGCGGGCTGAATCTGATCTACGACCACCTTGCACTCGACTTCATGTTTGCCGACCCAATGAATGTACTTAACTTCCTCGACAACCACGACACCGATCGTTTTCTGTTGTCCGAACCCTCCCACTTGGGCTTTTACAAACAAGCCATCGCATTCCTATTGACAACCCGTGGAATTCCCCAAATCTATTACGGGACAGAAATTCTAATGCACGGGAGCAAGCAAAAGACCGACGGATTGGTCCGCCTCGATTTTCCGGGAGGATTTCCGGGCGATACGATTAACGATTTCTTATCCCAAAACCGCACTCCCCTGCAAAACGAAGCCTTCGACTTTTGCAGGACTCTCTTGAAATGGAGACAAAACAATCCCTGTCTGTCACACGGGGAGATGATGCACTTCATGCCGAACAACGGATTGTATGTATATCGCCGCAGCTACGAAGGGAAAAATGTATTGGTTATCATGAACGGGAACGACTCTCCACTGACGGTCGACATGAGCCGTTATAACGAGATTTTATCGGAAGTACAATCCGCCCATGATATTATTACACACCGACAGATCGAGTTCTCCCCCGTTATGGAATTTCCCCCCAGAGCTTTATATATCTTAGAGTATTAACCGGGCGAAACCGAGAACGACACCAAGCGATATTTTCCCTATCTTCGATAATCATCGGAGTAGGGGAAAAAAATTGAATACTTTTTTCTCACCAGCTAAAACATAATCATGCTGATAAAACAAGAGTCTGTTCAGAGTACTTTCACCAACGTGAGTTCGTCGTCTCTCAACCGAGCCGTCGCCCAATTTATCGATGTGACAGTATACAGACTGCAAGGGGCGATGTCGTCGGCCATATTACGAAGATAGACGGGATTATGAATAATAGCCTCTCCTACCGTGAGCAAAGGATTGCCGGAGAGCTGTTCCCGCAATATGCGACAGAACTCCTCTTTTTCCTGTTCGAAACCGGGCGACACGACAAACAACACACCTTCACAAAAGGTAGTCAAGGATACTTCTCGCTGAAACGGCAATATATTATCAACTTTATTGTCGAAAGTGAGATAGAGAATGTGTTTATTGAGCAACGACCGCCTATAACACAACTGATGCGAAAAGAATCCTTTCTTCATAATCCAATGATCTTCTCTTATGAACCTAACTTTTTTAATTTGGTAACCCGTTTTGCAACGGCTTTCTTAGATTCGCCACTTACGACCGACTGCTCTGGCATATACACCTGATTATCTACATCGGGAATACGATCGTTATAGTGCTTACGAATCAACATCAAACTATCGATATATACCTTCTCCCGAACCGATTGCTCCGGAAGAACGATATATCCGTAAAGACGGGACAACGCCGTAGCAGAATCGGATTGTAACGGCAAAGAGAACCACCCTCCCTTATCTATATCGCTTCTGTTGTATGCCACCCCATTATCGGTATGACGTACGGCCATATATACTTGCGGGTTCACGCTTAATTTAGGTAGCATGACGACTTTAAATTTCAACTCGAAATAATCGCGAGTACGGAAGTTTTCATCGGGAGCGATATCAAACGCTAACAAATTGGTAGATAACCGGGAGTCGAAGATATGGCTCCGCCTTTGTTTCCATACATCTACACTATCGCCCGGCTGCGACATCGTTTGGGAATTTTCTTCTGCTAACAGTTTTTTGGCCTCCTCATTTTCGGCTTTCAATCGTTCCACCACACGATCGTATATTTTCATATAGGTTTCAATATGATGCCCATACCATACAAGAGTCGTGTCGAACTGTTCCTGAGTGACTCCATGACGCAAAAATACGGCTTCTCTTATTTTTTTCTTATCGGCATTGTTGTTATAAATATTATAGTTCGATTCTATGACAGCTTCGGATTTGTGTATATCGACTAACAAATCCTCCATATCTTTCTCACTAATGACATAATCCGGAGTACGGCTGCCACATGCCGACAAACATAAAACCAACCATATGATCCATATCGGATTTTTCATAAAGCTATTCGGATTTCTCAACTTGTTTATTTTCGGAAGAGAGATAACGATGATAAAACAGAATCATACAAACCACTCCGACCGAAATCGCCGAATCGGCAATATTGAATACCGGACGGAAAAACTCGAACCGCTCACCTCCTATCCACGGTATCCAATCGGGCCAATAAAAACTGAACAGAGGGAAATAGAGCATATCCACAACTCGCCCATAGAACAGCCCGGCATACCCGTCTCCCGGCACAAAAGAAGCGACCAAAGGGGGACAGGATCGTTAAACATCAATCCATAGAACAGGCAGTCTACAATATTTCCCGCAGCTCCCGCTATAATCAAAGCCAAGCAAACGATGAATCCCGTAGCGATTTGGGGACGATTCTTAATTTTCAGCATCCACCACGACAGAAAACAACGGCAACAATACGGAACAGAGACAAGAACAACTTGCTTCCCACTTCCATGCCGAAGGCCATACCGTTATTTTCGATAAACGCTATATAAAACCAATCGGTCACTCGTATAGATTCACCGATATACATGTGAGTTTTCACCCATATCTTCACGGCTTGGTCGACAATGAGTACAAGAACAATCGTAATAAGAGCAACCTGCCCTTTGGTCAATTTCTTCATATCCAAAATAAAAAGATTCTCACTTTTATCCTATTCAAAAGATTCGACCTTCGTGCTTTCTACCCAAAGAACAGCCCCCGAAGGTCGAATTTTAATATCACTTTTCAACAAGTTTCATAAAAACAGCCAATCCACTTTACCTGTTTCCACAAAGAACAGATTGATATGGATACCGGCAAACTATTTTCTTTTTCCATCTTCCTTCGCGTCAATTCCCAAAGTTGCATGAGGAACAGCACGAAGTCTCTCTTTCGGAATCAGCTTACCGGTCTCCCGACAAATCCCGTATGTTTTATTTTCTATGCGTACAAGCGCAGCCTGCAAGTGCTGAATAAACTTCATCTGCCGTTGCGCCAATTGTCCTGCCTCTTCTTTGGAGAGAGTGCTAGCACCTTCTTCCAACACCTTAAATGTAGGCGATGTATCGGTAACATCGTTCCCATCGGTATTCATAATCGAGGCTTTCAACAAATCATAATCACGATATGCTTTTTTCGAGCTTTTCATTAATAATCTGCCGAAATTCTTCAAGTTCAGCATCGGAATAACGTGTTTTTTCACTCATAATTATTGCTACTTAAAATTCCACATTCAATTATTCAAAGAACCGACCACAAACGGAAATTGTTCTATATCCGGTCAAATATAACAGAAATATCCCTATGGACCTCCATTATTTCAAGGATTTAACAATTCTGATATTCACCTTAAACGTATCGAAGTCCAGCTCGGTGACTGCTTCTCCGGAAAGAACTCCCAATATCTCAAACGTATTGGCCAAGACCTGTCGAGACATATAGTCGCGATATTCCTCCACAACCAAATCGGTCTCCCCGTTCGAAGCGATATATACATCGATTTTGTCCGTAATATCGAAGCCCGAAGTTTTACGAATATTCTGTATACGGTTCACCAGCTCGCGGGCAATACCTTCGCGGCGCAATTCGTCGGTCACCGTAATATCGAGAGCTACCGTAAGATTACCCTCGTTAGCAACCAACCAACCCGGAATATCCTCGGAGATAATTTCTACATCGCTTGCTTCGATAGTAGCTTGTTGCCCATCTATCTCGAAAGTAAAAGCTCCGTTCTTTTCAAATTCGATAATATCCGGTTGCGACATAGAGGCTATCGTAGCTGCCAACTGTTTCATAATCTTTCCATAACGCGGACCGAGCTTTTTGAAATCGGGTTTGACCCGTTTTACCAATATACCTGCCGCATTATCGACAAACTTCATTTCTTTCACATTCACCTCACTCAGAATCAAATCTTTAACGGCTTCGATATGATCCTGTTGCTCTTTATTCAATACCGGAATCATCAAGGTCGTGAGCGGCTGGCGTACTTTTGATATTCACTTTACGACGTAAAGCCAATACCATCGAAGTCATAGTCTGAGCAATCTGCATACGCTCTTCGAGAGCCAAATCGATATAATCGTTGCAACTTACCGGGAAATCGGCCAAATGTACCGATCGAGTATCTCGTCCGGTTGCCGCAGTAAGGTCTGTATAGAGCCGATCGGCATAGAAAGGTGCAATAGGAGCCATGAGCTTGGCAACTGTTTCGAGGCAAGTATAAAGCGTTTGATATGCCGACAATTTATCTTCCGTCATCGTTCCGCCCCAGAAGCGTTTACGGTTCAACCGAACATACCAATTACTGAGATTGTCATTTACAAAATCCGATATAGCCCGCCCTGCACGAGTAGGTTCGTAAGCGGCAAACTGTTCGTCGACTTCTTTAATCAAAGAGTTCAAAAGAGAGATAATCCAACGGTCTATTTCAGGCCGTTTTTCCATCGGAACCTCGGGTTCACTGAATGTGAAACCGTCTACATTGGCATACAAAGCGAAGAAAGAATAGGTGTTATACAACGTTCCAAAGAACTTGCGACGAACTTCCTCCACACCTTCCAAATCGAATTTGAGGTTATCCCACGGCGAAGAATTGGTAATCATATACCAACGTAACGGATCGGAACCATACTTCTCGATCGTACAGAATGGATCAACAGCGTTGCCCAATCGTTTGGACATCTTGTTTCCGTTCTTATCCAAAACAAGTCCGTTCGAAACAACTGCTTTATAGGCCACGCTATCGAAAACCATCGAGGCGATGGCATGCAACGTGAAGAACCACCCTCTCGTTTGGTCTACACCTTCGGCAATAAAATCGGCAGGATATACTTCCCGCTTATCAAATACTTCTTTATTCTCGAAAGGATAGTGTATCTGCGCATAAGGCATAGCACCCGAATCGAACCAAACATCGATAAGGTCGCTCTCTCTTTTCATGGGTTTTCCCGAAGGGGAAACCAACACGATATCATCTACATACGGGCGATGTAAATCTATCTTATCGTAATTTTCAGCCGTATATTCGCCGGGGACAAAAACCCTGTTTCTTATAAGGGTTCTCATTCATCAATCCGGCGGTAATAGATTTCTCTATCTCATTATACAATTCTTCGACCGAACCAATACAAATCTCTTCACTCCCGTCTTCGGTACGCCAAATAGGTAACGGAGTTCCCCAATAACGGCTACGGGAAAGATTCCAATCTTGCAAATTTTCGAGCCACTTCCCGAAACGTCCCGACCCAGTAGACTGGGGTTTCCAATTTATCGTGTTGTTGAGTTCTATCATGCGATCACGGCAAGCCGTCGTACGAATGAACCAACTATCGAGCGGATAATAAAGCACAGGCTTATCGGTACGCCAACAGTGCGGATAACTATGTACATGTTTCTCGATTTTAAATACTTTGTTCGTTTGCTTCAACAAAACGCAAATATCGATATCGAGCGTGGCATCATCGGCCGTAAGTGCGGCATCATAAGCATTTTTTACATAACGGCCGGCATATTCGCCATAAGCTGCCACATCTATGTTCTGCTTAACGAAATCAGGTTCGAGGTCTTCTATCAGATAGAATTTACCGGTCATATCGACCATAGGACGGCGATTGCCGTCTTTATCGAGCATCATCAAAGGAGGAATACCGTTGGCCTTGGCTACACGATCGTCGTCTGCACCGAATGTAGGCGCGATATGCACGATACCGGTTGTACCTTCTTCGGTTGTCACGAAATCACCGGTAATAACCCGGAAAGCTCCTTCTCCCGGATTTACCCACGGCAACAGTTGTTCATACTCCATTCCGGCCAAATCGTTACCTTTATATTCTGCAACGACTTTCCACGGAATGAGTTTGTCACCGGGCTTGTAATCTTCCAAAGAAAGGCCCTCGGCTTTCGGATTGAATAGAGTCCGCACGAGAACTTTCGCCACTATTACACTAATGGGTACACCGGTATAAGGATTATAGCTCTGTACAAGATTGTAATCGATATTCGGGCCTACGCAAAGAGCCGTATTGGAAGGCAACGTCCACGGAGTAGTGGTCCATGCCAAGAAATAGGGTTCTCCGAAAGCGGTCATTTCCGTACGCGGATTCTTAATCTTGAATTGCGCTATACAAGTCGTGTCCTTAACATCGCGATAACAACCGGGTTGGTTCAACTCATGTGAACTCAATCCCGTACCTGCTGCCGGAGAATAAGGTTGAATGGTATATCCTTTATAAAGATAATTTTTATTATACAACTGTTTGAGCAACCACCACAAAGTTTCGATATAACGATTGTCATACGTGATATAAGGGTTCTTCATATCTACCCAATATCCCATACGGTGTGTCAAGTCTTCCCATTCGCGGGTAAATTTCATCACGTCTTTACGACAAGTCGCATTATAATCGGCCACAGAAATGGTTTTACCGATGTCTTCTTTGGTGATACCCAAAGCCTTTTCAACCCCAAGCTCAACGGGTAACCCGTGAGTATCCCACCCGGCTTTACGTTTCACATGAAATCCCTTCATGGTTTTGTACCGGCAGAATATATCTTTAATGGAACGGGCCATCACATGGTGAATACCCGGCATACCGTTGGCAGAAGGCGGACCTTCGTAAAATACGAATGAAGGACACCCTTCGCGCGTTTCCAGACTTTGGTGAAAAAGATCTTGCTTATCCCATTGGTTCAAAACCTCTTTATTGATTTCCGAGAGGTCGAAACGAGAATATTCGGTGAATTTCTTGCCCATATATTTCTTAAATAATCTTTGCGTAAAATCGGCACGAAGATACAAAAAAAGCAGTAACTAAGAAAGAAACAATTACATTATTACAGAAAGGGAACGAACGGAATTTAATCCTCAATAGGAACGTCGACCCAATTACCTTTACAAAATTGCCAGACATTGGTATACCCGGCTTGTGCCAAAGCGCACAAAGCCTCTATCCGGCCGGCATTTATTTTCTCGGGATAATGGGCATCCGAATTAACGACTACCCGAATTCCCAAATCATTCATCAACTCGAAATAATCATGATTCGGATAAAAACGTCCACGAGTCTCCCAAGCCTTCGTATTGACTTCGACCAATAAATTTCGAGAAGCGACTTCTTCAAGATAGTCTGTCACCCATTTTTTATACCACGATTCACGATCCAATCCCGGACAATAGAGAGAGGCATTCAACCCTATCTTATCCAAATGTCCCAAAAAGTCGAAGCCCCCAGCTCGATCATACGAAAGGAACTACGATAAAATCGGTGAACTACCCCTTTAACATCTCCATCGAAATACATATCCACATAGTTCCGAAATCGTTCCGGTGATCCATCTGTATCGACAGGCGTACCGTCGGGCGCAACGATATAGTGTACAGACCCGATACGATAATCGAGAGGAAGGGATTGAAAATAGTCGATAGAAGGATTGAACGAATCGTCTAAGAAATCTATTTCGAGACCTATATATAAATCTATCTCGGAGGAATACAGTCGCTTCAAACGACGAAATTCTTCCAAATAAGCCGTCATTTTCTCTTTTTGCATATTACAACCATTCTGTACAGGGAATGGAGCATGAGAGGAAATACCGTATGAGGAAAACCCTTCTTTCACAGCCTCCCGTACAAAAAGTTCCATAGGGGCATGCCCATCACAAAAATCACAATGAGAATGATAGTTAGTCAAATTATTCATAACGACACCAATCGATTATCTCTTTATAGACACCCTCTTCGATAGAGTACGGAGAAACCGGATAAACAAAAATGATAATAACAACGTAACAAAGACGGCTATGCCCAGCGAAACCGAATAGGACAACCGAAACCCTTCCTGAGCAAAAAATATGTAAGTAACCGTCACCATCGTCATAAACAACGCCGGAATCAAAGTGAGCCAATAACATTTATGTTCCTTAGCCAACCAAACAGTCAATGCCCACAATGTAAACACAGCCAAAGTTTGATTACACCATGCAAAATAGCGCCAAAGCACTTCGAAATCGATCATCATCACGAGCCATGCAAGAATAAAAATCGGAATAGAAACCAATAGTCTATTTCGGATTTTCTTTTGAGGAATATGCAAAAAATCGGCAGCAATCAAACGCGCCGACCGGAGCGCAGTATCACCCGAGGTTATAGGCGCCGCAATGACACCGAGCATAGCCAAAATTCCACCGAAAGTTCCTAACCAGCCCACCGATATATCATTGACTAAAATAGCCGGAGTTTTCCCTTTCAAGAACTCAGAAAGTGCATCGAATGACCCATTGAAAAAGGCAATCGCCGCAGCCGCCCAAATTAAAGCGACGATACCCTCGACAACCATTGCCCCATAGAATACCCGGCGTCCCATTTTTTCATTTTTCAGACAACGAGCCATCATCGGAGATTGTGTAGCATGAAAACCAGAAATAGCTCCACAAGCTATCGAAATAAACATCATAGGAAATATGGGATTTACATCAGAGTCCGGTCGTGTATAACCTATCGCTTCGTGAAATTCCGGTAAACTGTCTGGACGCAAAAACAAAGATATCATAATCCCAATCGCCATAAACAGCAAAGCAAATCCAAATAAAGGATAAAGCCGCCCTATCAGTTTATCGATAGGAAGCAACGTAGCCAATATATAATACCCGAATATAATAGCAGTCCACATGGTCGTGGTCGTATTTTCCCCAGTAAGTAAATCGAGTAGATTAGCCGGATTTACGACAAACACAGCCCCTACCAATATCATTAAAAGCAGAGAGAAAATCCGCATGACTTGCTTAACTCCCGACCCCAGTTCATCGCCGACCAACTCGGGCAGGCTAGCCCCATTCCGACGAACCGAAAACATACCCGACAGATAATCATGCACAGCTCCACCGAATATAGTCCCGAACACAATCCACAAATAGGCCGAAGGCCCGTAAAGGATACCCATAATGGCTCCGAAAATAGGCCCCAACCCAGCTATATTCAAAAATTGTATGAGAAAAACTTTCCATGTCGGCATAGGAATATAATCGATACCGTCTGTCGAGGTATAAGCAGGTGTCTGCCTCCCCGGATTAACCCCAAAAACTTTTTCAACCAAAGCACCGTAAACGAAGTATCCGGCAACTAACAGCAACAAAGCAATACAAAATGTGATCATACCAAACTCTTATGTAAATTCATGGTCTTGACAAACTAACTTCTATGAAAATCAAATACCTAATTCATCTAAGCTATTTATCCAATCGAACAAATTTCCATACCATCTTATGTAATGGAATGTTACAAAGGTAAAATCTTTTTGCCATTCTATCAACTTAATTAAAAAAAAAGCTGCATCCTTACGTCAAGAAATGCAGCTTTTCACTATTTATAAAGCAATACCCTCTTTGGCTGGAAGTATCTCAATCCAATAGTCGTCTGGATCGTGAATAAAATAGAGTCCCATAGCTTCATTCTCGAAACATACACAACCCATTTCTTTGTGATAGGCTCTCACTTTATTATAATCGCCCGATACCCGCACGCACAAGTGACTTTCGTTTTCGCCTAACTCATATGCTTCTTTATGATCTCTCAACCAAGTGAGTTCCAACAAAAACGGCGAAACTCCATCGGTAAGATACACCAATACAAAAAGAACCATCGGCAGCCTCTTTTCTACGAGCTTCGGTAAAACCTAATGCCTTCGAATAAAATTCTATACTGCGATTTAAATCTGTTACATTCACATAGAAATGGTCAAATTTTGCTTTTTACTTCCATGATTTATAAGCATTATTATATAATTACTGAATCTCCTGTACGGCTTAATAGAACAAATTCTGTACCGTATCGCTTCGCTATCGGAGCAAAGGCTTCGGCTTTACGCACTGCCGGATAAAAGTGCATAGGGACAAACATACCTACATTAAATTCCCCGACAAACTGCTCTGCCCCCTCTCATATAATCCTTTCCCAATCGGGCATCGACCGGAAACATCGCCACATCGATAGACTTAATAGTCCGCTTCATATAATACAATTCCGATAAATAAGCAGTTTCAGCTTCCCGCACCTCTTCTTCGGTAGATTCGTCACGCCAATGCCAATTGTTTAAATCCCCAGCATGAAAAATTGTTTTACCCTCGGCTGTTACCAAATAGGACACCCCCATATCGGTGGAACCGAATACATTCACCCGTAATCGGTCATCTTCATAACTTTCGCCTCGATCGAGATACACGATATTCGGCAACCCCGAAAGCTCGTCCAACGAGGACATTTCGCAAGGGAAAATATAATGTATATCGTTATTCAAGTTTTTCCAAGTCAGTATTTCGGGATTATAATGGTCGCGATGTTCATGCGATACTAAAACATACATAGGCTGCCGCCTACGCAAAGCCTTCTCTATGATATTTTCACCTCCTCGATAATAATCGAATATGATTGAAAAATCCTCGGCTTCGATCAAAAAACCACTATGAAAAAGATAAATCAGCCTCATATATTCGTTTTAAACAGAACGATCGAAAGACGACGATTGTTTAATTTGCATAGCCAGAGCTTCGGCACAACGTTCTCCATCGATAGCGGCCGAAACAATTCCTCCCGCATAACCAGCGCCCTCGCCACAAGGGTAAAATCCCCGCAAACGAATATGAGTCATCGACTCTCTATCACGTGGTATTCGTACAGGAGAAGAGGTGCGAGTTTCCACCCCTATCATCACGGCTTCCCGGGTGAGGAATCCATGAGATACGTTCCCAAAATATTTGAATCCTTCCTGCAACCGGGAGACGATAAAATCGGGCAACCAGAAATGCAACGGCGAAGCAATGAGTCCCGGTGAATAAGAGGAACGAGGCAAATCGAACGAATTGCGACGATTGACAAAATCGGTCATGCGTTGGGCAGGAGCCGTCTGTTTGCAGTTCCCGTTCAAATAGCACTGCCGTTCAAGATCCTCCTGAAATTTTATCCCCGCCAAAACTCCAAACATAGAAAACCGGGCTCCGAAATCCTCCGGCTGCAACTCCACAACCATACCCGAATTGGCCCATACCGAACCCCTATTCGACGGAGACATACCGTTTACAACAATTTGTTCGGGACCACTGGCTGCCGGGACTACAAATCCGCCGGGGCACATGCAGAACGAATAGACACCTCGCCCTTTCACCTGTGTGACAAAGCTATATTCGGCAGCCGGAAGATATTTCCCCCGACCTTCGGGATTGTGGTATTGAATGGAATCTATCAACTGTTGCGGGTGTTCCAATCTCACACCTATGGCAATACCTTTGGATTCCAACTCCACCCCGTTCTCGTGCAACATATAATAAACATCGCGAGCCGAATGCCCCGTTGCCAAAATAACAGGGCCGGTAAATTCACGACCATCGGCTGTAACAATTCCCACACACCTCATCACCATCGATAATCAAACGCTCCATTCGGGTCTCGAAATGTACCGCACCACCCGATTCGATAATGCGATTCCGCATGCGCTCGATTACCCTCGGCAACTTGTCGGTCCCGATGTGAGGGTGAGCATCAGAAAGGATTGAAACCGATGCTCCGTGCTGACAAAAAATTTGAAGAATACGCTCGACACTTCCCCGCTTCTTGCTGCGAGTATAGAGTTTACCGTCGGAAAACGCTCCGGCTCCCCCCTCTCCAAAACTATAATTCGACTCCGGGTCGACTCTCTGTTCCCCGACTGATAAGAGCTATATCCTTGCGACGGTCATGCACGTTTTTCCCTCGTTCGACAACGACCGGACAAATACCTAACTCAATCAGACGCAATGCCGCGAAAAGCCCCGCCGGCCCAGCCCCCACGACAATCGCCCGAGGCTTACCCGAAACATCGCCATACTCGATACGGGGGAACTCGTCGTCTTGCGGGAATTCGTCGATGTATACCCGCACTTTCAAATTCACCATGACCGTGCGCTGACGGGCATCTATCGAACGTTTCAATACCCTCACAGACTTTATCGACCGTATATCCATACTCTGCTCCCCGAGCCACATATGCTGCTATGCTTTGTTCCGAAGCTGCTTGTTCGGGCAGAATTCTTAACTGCAATTCTCGAATCATATTCTCTATATTCTATTTATCCGAACAGTTGCCGGAAGGCCTCCTCGACCTTACGGACAGCAACTAATTCTATCGCCAATCGGGAAGTATCAAAGCCTTTCAGATTATTTTGCGGTATGAGCATACGTTTAAAAACCTAATTTTTCGGCTTCAAGAATGCGTTGTTCTATCCGATTGACCGGGCGTATCTCTCCCGAAAGCCCAACCTCGCCGGTCATACAAGTTCCTGCCTCAATCGCCATATCCATATTGGAAGAAAGTATCGCGCTGATTACGGCCAAATCCATCGCGGGGTCATTAACTTTTATGCCTCCGGCAATATTGAGAAAAACGTTTTTTGTGCCAATTTGAACCCGACCCTCTTTTCCAAAACGGCAAGTAACATATTCATTCGCCGCAGGTCGAATCCTGTCGCCGACCGTTGCGGCGTACCGTAAGCTGCCGTACTGGCTAACGCCTGTGTCTCGATAAGGAAAGGGCGTATACCCTCTATCGTGACAGCAATGGCAACACCGCTCAAACCTTCGTGATTTTGAGTCAATAACATTTCCGACGGGTTGCTCACCTCACGTAACCCGTTTTGCCTCATCTCGTAAATACCCAATTCGGAAGTGCTTCCGAACCGATTTTTTATCGAGCGGAGAATACGGTATAAATAGTGTCGATCTCCCTCGAACTGCAATACTGTATCGACAATGTGCTCCAACACTTTCGGCCCGGCAATGCTGCCTTCTTTGTTAATGTGGCCTACGAGAAGAACCGGCGTATTGGTCTGTTTCGCAAATTTGAGTAACGAGGCAGCACACTCCCTCACCTGTCCCACACTACCCGGTGAAGACTCCATCGCACTGGTAGCAATCGTCTGTATGGAATCGATAACGACAATATCGGGGTCGACATTACGAATATGCACAAATATATCTTCGAGCGATGTCTCGCACACGATATAACAGTCGGGAGCATTCCCGCCGATACGCTCGGCTCTCAATTTCAATTGCCTTGCACTTTCCTCTCCCGATACATATAATATCTTCTGTCCTTTTAGAGCAAGTACAGTTTGTAGGATCAACGTCGATTTACCGATACCGGGCTCACCGCCTATCAGCACCAATGATCCTCACAAGACCACCACCCAATACTCGGTTCAATTCACCATTTCCCAAATCGATTCGCGACTCTTCCGTAATCTGAATATCGTCTATCCGTTGCGGACGTACTTTACTCTGTTCCATCGTGCCGAACTCGCCCCGACCACCAGCCGCGGATTTCGTGCTCACGACCTCTTCCACATAGGTATTCCACTCGCCGCAAACGGGACAACGTCCTATCCACTTGGGCGACTCTGCCCCACAGTTATTGCAAAAGTAAACCGATTTTGTCTTTGCCATACTATTTATACTATTTGCCTCCTACGAAACTCAGCACATGTAATCGCTGCTGCAACCGCCACATTGAGTGACTCGGAAGTAGGCTGCCCGACCGGATAATTAGGAATATACAGCCGTTTCCCAATATAAGGTTCCAATTTGGCCGATATACCATTTCCCTCGTTCCCCCATCACAATTACCCCCGATTTCGTCAAAGAGGTATGATAAATATCCTCCCCATCGAGAAATGTACCATACACGACCGACGAATCCACCTGAGAGAAAATCGGGCAACGACGTATAATAAACTTTTACCCGAGCCAATGCCCCCATAGTGGCTTGCACAACCTTAGGGTTATAAAGATCGGCGGTATCGGGAGAACAAACGATATGGCGAATACCGAACCAATCGGCCAAGCGAACGATAGTACCCAAATTGCCGGGATCTTGCACCGTATCCAAAGCCAACACCAACTCCTTTTTTTTCAGAGTCTCGATATTTAAATGATATTCGGGTATGCGATATACAGCCAAAACATCGGGCGGCGTAACAAGCTGAGGAGACTTTCGACATCTCTTGTTCATCGACTTCCTGTATCTTAGGCAACGATTCGTGAGCGTGCGAAACAATCCAAGACGGGTAGCCAATATCAAATCACACTCGAAAACCGACAGTGTGTCTTCCACGAGTTTATTACCTTCGGCAATAAAACAGCCCTCCTCTCTCCGTCCTTTCTTTCGAGCTAACGATTGTATGCGTTTAATTTGATTTTTACTAAGCATTCTTATCCGGTAATTCGAAACTAAAACAAGATTTTTCTCCCGAGGTAACCCAAAGGCTCTCTTAGTTTCCCGCCCTCATAATCCATGCATTCGCAAAAAGAGGCTGCTCCTGTACCAAACGAGAATGGTATCGACGAGCTTCATCAAAATCATCGAACGATGCTACATAGAGTCGTGATTTACGTGCCGTCTCATAAATCTGTAAATCGGCAGAAACGCCCTGTCGGTGAAAACACTCGATTTGCTTCTCAGCCATCTGTTTTGACGGAAGCGAAGCCACTATAATATAGTAGGTATTTCTCGCTGTTTCGATATCGTGTATAGCGGTTTCCAAAACATTTTCTTCCCCCGCGGCAATCGTATCGGGCATTTCATCGATTCCCAAAACGGATTCAAAATCATTAACGACAGCTTCGTCGGTCGTAGTATCCGCCTGACCGAATAACTCGGCAGACAATAATCCGGCATAATTGGCAGTGGTATCGGGTGTATTGATTGGCTTAGAAAGCATTAATAAAAACACAATTATTGCCGCTGCTACTGCTGCCGCACGCACCGTACGACGATGAAACGATATATATACACGGTCACGAACTTTTTCGGCTTCAACCGTCGGTATCTCCCTCTCTTCCGCATCTTCCTCACGAGGAGTTATTTCCAATAGGGAGAAACCGAAGCGGGGATTCTCGATAGAATTATTTTCCTGTGGCTGAAAACACACGTTACCATCGACTAAGACCAATCGTCCCAACCGCCCGAAACCATAATCGCCACCTTGCTCCAAGTGTTTATAAACAGATTAGACCTCTTCGGCAATAGCCTCAACCGCCTCGTTCCAAGAAATAAAACCGGCACGCATAACCGAACGAACCAATAACCCGGAATCTCCCGTCGCAACGGATTCAAATGCGACTTTTCTCACAGGTGGGAGAAACGATGTACCGCCCGATTGTATCTTCGCTTCGTCACAGAGAACTGTAAAACGGCCTAAACCGGGTATAAAAACATCATCGTTATGCAACAATAAATACTCAATATGGCGTACCAATCCAATCATACAACAAAGGTATATATTTTCTTTTGCCGGTACAACAAAACGAATAAAAATCTCTCTTTATTCTTGTCCCTGAAAAATATAAAAAGGATTCTATTCCTCTTCCAATAAACGCTCGGCCTCTTTGGAATCATAACCAAGTTCCACGGCTCGTTTCAAATCGGCCTTCGCCGATTCTCTTTCATACCTCGCCAATTTGCCCAACGCCCTCAATACATATACTACCGGGTCATCGGGAGCCAACTCGATAGCCTTTTCTATGTCTTTATCGGCTTTGGCATATTGTCCGGCGAACAAATAGGCTTCCGCCCGCCCTACATAGAGTATCTCCTTTTCGGGATTTACCCGAATTACCTGCGAATAGACCTCTATGGCTTCGGGATAATAACCCATCACTTTCAACAACGAAGCAAAACCTATGCGACCGTTGGCACTCGCCGGATTCAATTTCAAGATTCGTTCAAAATCGGCACGGCTCGAAATCGTATCTCCCCGCTCCAATGCAATCAGTCCCCTGTGATACAGCGCATCTTCGTCGGTATCGTCGATTAACAGTATCTGGCTATAATCCTGATAGGCACGATCTATACTGTCTATTTCGGAAAAAAGAGCCGCCCGATTCCGCAACAAAGTGACCGAATGAGGTGTCATCAACAATCCATTCGTATAACTCCGAAGTGCAGCTTCATAATTACCTGCATAACGTTGTACCGTACCCAAATTGGACATAAGCAACGAATTTTGCCCATTCGCGGGCTCGGTTCGCAACGCACTTACCAATGCCGACTCTGCTCCCGCCCAATCTTTCGCCTTGATGCAACTATCGGCCCTCTCTACCCATTGATAATAGTACTGTGACAATACATAAAAAGGGTAACCCTACCACACAAACGAGAACCAAAAAATTTTTCATATCCCATATTTTATATAACAAAGGTACGGGTTTAGACGTTACATTCACATATTAGATATGCAAAAACGAATCAAAAGCAACAGACATTCTAAATTTTTCTGTTAATTTTGCAAATGATGAGTAATCATAAATTTATATATAGTATTTTATTCAGCCATCGGATTATCCTCTTCTTAGGAATTGTCATTCTGTTTTCGGGATGCGCCAACGAAGATGAACCGGAACAAGGACCTGTAAACCGTACGGTACTGATTTATATGTTGTCGAACAACAACTTAGGATCGACATACCGTTTCGATACGCAAAATATCAACGACATGTTACAAGTCGCTGCATCGGGGAGGTCTAAATGGAGGAAATCTCATTATTTACCGCGACGGATACGATACAAATCCCCAGCTTATACAGATTAAGAAAAACGAATCTGGTTCGGCTGAAAAAGCGATTATAAAGGAATACCCGGACCGTAACTCGGCTACCACGGAAGTCATGCGTTCGGTAATCGACGAAACGAAAGAACTATTTCCAGCGAAAGAATACGGATTGATACTTTGGTCTCACAGCACCGGCTGGGCTCCGGGAAACTCCTCGTTAGCTCTTTCACCGGCTCGACGGTACGAATTGCCCACACGCTCTTTCGGGCAAGACGGAAAAAATTATATGGAAATAGACGAACTAGCAGAAGCTATACCCGATAAACAATTCCACTTCATTCTCACGGACGTTTGTTTCATGGGTGGAATAGAATGTGCCTATCAATTACGAAACAAGACCGATTATTATATAGGATCGGCAGCCGAAGTTCTAGGAGCCGGAATGCCCTACTCGTTGACCATTCCAAAACTATTCGATTATCATCTCGATCTCAAAGATGTTTGCAATACAATCTATACTTATTACAATGCTCAAAGCGGAGCATATCGCACATCTACCGTGGGATTGGTGGACTGCCATAGATTGGAAGCATTAGCCGATAGTATCCATGAAATTTTCGAGGCTCATCGAAACGATGCCATGCCCGATATTTCCAATATCCAACATTTCGATCGTCAACCGCCATATATTTGTTTTGACTTACAAGATTTTCTATCGCAAATCGCTACTCCCGATGAAAATACAGGGTTGGAGCAAGCCCTCTCCCAAGCCATACTCTACCATGCGGCAACCCCTTCGGTCATGGGAGATGTCTCCATTTACAAACATTGCGGCCTGAGCTGCTACATTTTAGGAACAGGAAACACGACCCTCGACCGATATTATACGACCCTTGATTGGTACAAACGAGTCTATCCCGACAATAATTAAACTCTTAATTCTATTCATAATGTCAATTTTCAATTCTTTACAATCCTTACTGGCTCAAACGCCAGAAGTTCCGGCTCCGGAAGAGATCGCCCAAACGTGGCAACAAAAATTATCGGCACTTTCGTCTCTATCGTTCCAGCAATTCATGGAACAAGCCATCAGTGCCATATTACACGGAGCAGTAAAAATAGCTATCGCACTGGCTGTATTTTTTATCGGAAAGTGGATCATCAACCGTATCTATCATTTTATCTCCAAAGCATTCATACGCCGTAACGTCGAACTGTCCCTGCGGACCTTTCTACTCAGCTTGATACGCATCATCTTGATGCTTATTCTCATCGTTATCGTGATAGGAATACTCGGTATCAACACCAGTTCGTTTTTAGCCATATTCGCCTCTGCCGGACTTGCCATCGGTATGGCTTTGAGCGGTACGCTTCAAAACTTCGCAGGAGGGGTCATGATACTTCTGTTCAAACCCTATAAAGTCGGAGATTTTATCGAAGCGCAAGGTTATTCGGGAACCGTAAAGGAAATACAGATATTCAATACCATACTCAATACACCGGATAACAAAACGATTATCATACCCAACGGCGGATTATCGACAGGCAGCCTGAACAACTATTCCAAAGAGGGACGCCGACGTGTCGACTGGAAAATAGGCATCGCATACGGCGACGATTTCGATACGGCTCGCAAAGCCATTCTCGAACTGCTTGCAGCAGACAAACGAGTATTCGATGACCCGGCTCCGTTTGTAGTCCTAAGCAGTCTAGCCGATAGTGCGATCGAAATAACCGTACGAGTATGGACAGCTTCGAGAATTACTGGGGAGTATTCTTCGACTTTAACGAACAAGTCTACAAACAGTTTGACAAATACGGGCTGCACTTCCCTTATCCGCAAGTAGATGTACACATGATACAAGACAATCAATAATCATCGTATCGAACGAGAAAGGGGCGAATAAATTTTTGCCCCTTTCTCGTTTTCTTATAAAAACACGAACCCACGTATATAACAGTTTACCGATTCTTTATATATCCGTATCGTAAAACAGAGAAACAATGATAAGAGACGTAAAGCCACAAGATGCCACAGCAATCACGAAAATTTATAACGAATATATCACAAACAGCATAATTTCATTCGAAACCGAACCTTTAACCGAAGAAGATATGCTGTCACGTATCGTGCAAATATCGTCGAAATATCCCTATCTTGTCTATGAAACAGACGGCATAGTGGTCGGATACTGTTATGCCCATACATGGAAAGAAAGAGCTGCTTACCGATATACAGCAGAAACAACCGTTTATTTATCTCCCGCATACACAGGCAGAGGCATAGGAACTCTGCTCATGCAAAAATTAATCGAAGAGTGCCGTAACAAAAATTATCGCGCATTGATAGCTTGCATAACAGACGACAATATAGCCAGCAAGTCACTCCACATCAGACTCGGATTCAAACAAGTATCCCATTTCAAAAAAGTGGGACTAAAATTCGACCGATGGTTAGATGTCGTGGACTATGAATTATTACTAACGCCATAACACTATTTACACTCATTGTTTGAAGGAGGTTAAAAATTTGAAGATTTATAATTTTAATTCCTAAAACGGCTCAACATTGAATGTCTTTTTATAACTTTACGGCAATAATAAGGTGTAAAAGGATTGTCTGTAAAAAATACATCTCCTTCTCACCGCGATAGCCTCATGAGGGTAAGGAATTTAAGGTAATCCTACCTCGTACACTTTCCCGGTTATATCGTCGAAAATATCTTTCTCGATTATATAATGAGGCATTAAGACAGATAAAAAATAAAAAACATATAAATGATAAGTAAATGGAATTACTTACCCCTTACATCAAACGAACAACAAATAGCCCGGACATTAGGGGACCGATATCAAAGGTCCCTGCACTCTGTAAGCTACTCGCTCAACGAGGGGTTACTTCTGCCGCCGAAGCGGAGAAGTTTTTCAAGCCCCAGCTGTCCGATCTCCATGACCCGTTCTTAATGAGAGATATGGAAAAAGCTGTAGTTAGGCTTAATCGTGCATTAGGGAGTAAAGAAAAAATTATGATTTACGGAGACTACGACGTAGACGGGACGACTGCCGTATCTCTGGTATATAAGTTTTTACAAAACTATTATTCGGGACTCGACTACTATATCCCCGACCGTTATGAAGAGGGATACGGTATTTCCGACAAAAGTATCGACTATGCCGCCGAAAACGGTATCACGCTGTTCATCGCTCTCGACTGCGGCATCAAAGCCGTAGAAAAAATAGCTTACGCCAAAAGCAAAGGGATCGATTTTATCATCTGCGACCATCACATGCCCGATGACCAATTGCCTGATGCCGTAGCTATACTCAATCCCAAATTAGAAGGAGAAACCTATCCCTATAAACACTTGTCGGGGTGTGGCGTCGGCTACAAATTCATGCAAGGGTTTGCCATCAATAACGGTATCGACATAACTTCCGACCTGGAACCGCTGCTCGATCTCGTCGCCGTGAGCATAGCGTCAGACATCGTACCCATAACCGGAGAAAACCGAATCCTCGCCTATCACGGTCTTAAACGACTCAACTCCAATCCCAGCATGGGTTTTAAGAGGTATATTGAAAGTATGCGGATTGAATAACAAAAATATTACAATCAGCGACATCGTATTCAAAATAGGGCCTCGCATCAATGCTTCGGGACGTATGCAATCGGGAAAAGAAGCGGTAGACCTGCTGGTCGCCAAAGACATGGCAGGAGCTTTGGAAAAAGTCAAAATATCGACCAGTACAATGAGGATCGTAAAGAGCTCGATAAACGTATCACCGAAGAGGCGAGCAGAATATTGGAAGAACATATCGACATAAATCGAAGGAAATCGATTGTCATTTACAATAAAGACTGGCACAAAGGAATTATAGGTATCGTGGCCTCACGCCTGACGGAACTATATTATCGCCCGGCCGTCGTTCTTACCCTATCCGACGGACTGGCCACAGGGTCGGCTCGGTCGGTACAAGGATTCGATATTTATAAAGCCGTAGAATCTTGTCGAGACTTACTCGAAAATTTCGGAGGACATACCTATGCCGTGGGATTATCGATGAAAGAAGAACACATCAAGGAATTTACGGCTCGATTCGAGGAGCACGTTGCCCGGCACATCTTACCAGACCAGATGGAACCGCAAATCGACATAGATACAGAAATCAATTTCAATGAAATCACGCCCGATTTCTTTACTATGCTGAAACAATTTAATCCGTTCGGCCCGGGAAACCAAAAACCTATTTTCTGCACCCGGCGTGTAACCGATTACGGAACAAGCCGCCTTGTTGGAAAAAAAGAACGAACACGTGAAATTGGAACTGGTGGATAGCAAATCGAAAAAATATCATGAATGGAATCGCATTTAATATGAGCCAGCATTTCGAACATATCAAAGCCGGCAAACCATTCGATATTTGTTACACCATAGAGGAGAACACCCACAACAATGGTTCGATACAGTTATTTATCAAAGATATGCGCCCCTCGGAATAATACTATTTGACACAATATAACAGTAGGGAGAGATTTCTTGTAAATCTCTCCCTACTGTTTACCATTTACATTTTCAAAAACAAAATTACAAGACAGGATTGAATATAATCATATCTTTACCTTAACCGTTCTACCTGCATATTTAACAAGATAAATACCTCTCTCTTGTAACCGAATCTCCATACGCTCGCCAGTTGCCGGCAAAGTTTTTACCAATACTCCGTTTATATCATAAATCCAAACATACCCTTCGGTTATACCATCTATTATTATTCGGTCTTCTTTTTCCCGATATTCTCACAGAATTTTGAATTTCTACAATCCCTGAAAAATCAGATTCTACAATCATAGGAAAATCTTTCCAAACATGCGCATTCCTATAAGCAGCCAATCGTCCTTTCGGAACATATAGTACACAATCCTTCTTATTTACATTATCAAAGCTACTAGAATCACAAACAGGTGGAACCTGTCCCAAACAATAGATTTGCACCAAAAACAAACAATTTTGGAAAGCACATTTATTAACTGAAACGATACTTTCAGGTAAAGTCACAGTTTCCACCCCCAAACAGCCTCCGAAAGCATTTTCTTCAATCGATGTCACTCTATACGTCTTTGAATAATCAACCACAGGTGGCCCAACAATCTCTCCACCCGGCCCAACAATAAAAATTCCATCTCCACCTTGAACCTCTTCGGGGATAACAATTTTCCCAATATACTCAGTCGCTCCCCTATCTACACCAACAGTCGCCTTAGACTCAGATGTAATTTTATAATAAATCTTCTCATGCTCAAAGTCATAAGCCTTTATGTTAAAAAAAAATAGTAGAGAAAAAGCAGCCGAATAATAAAATTCTCCGTATTTGATTCATCTTTCTAACTAAAAACACATATCATAATAACGGTCAAACTTTATTTTTATTATATATTGCTTTTTTTTAGATATTGCAACCCTCTTTACTTTATACTAATCAAGAACTAAAAAAAATTCAAAAAACGCCCCTCTGACCTTGAACGAATCGATAACAATCAGATTTATTTCGCTATTTCTACGTCATAAAAGATAAAATTGTAATTTTGCGCCGAATCTGCAAAAGGAATGAACGAAATTATCCACGAAGTATTGCATAAATATTGGGGCTATTCCCAATTCCGTCCTATGCAGGAAGAGATTATCACCTCACTGCTCGACGGGCATGACACGTTGGGATTAATGCCGACAGGGGAGGAAAATCCCTTTACATTCCAAGTTCCCACCCTTAGCCGGGAAGGCATCTGTTTAGTAATTACCCCATTGGTCGCTTTGATGAAAGACCAAGTAGATAACCTACGCAGCCGAGGGATACGGGCAGCTTATCTGCACGCCGGTATGACGCGCCGTGAGATGATCGTCACTCTCGACAATTGCCTGTACGGACGCTATAAATTTCTGTACATTTCACCGGAACGTCTGGATACGGAATTATTCATCGCTCGTATTAAAGGATTGCCGGTTTCCTTTATCGTCGTGGACGAAGCTCACTGCATTTCTCAATGGGGATACGATTTCCGTCCGGCCTATTTGAAAATAGCAGACATACGTTATATTCTGCCCGAAGTCCCTATACTGGCACTCACAGCTACTGCTACCCCCAAAGTAGCCGAAGATATACAACGTAAACTATCCTTCCGCAACGGGCAAGTTTTCCGCACCGGTTTCTCACGTCCCAATCTTTCATACGTGGTAAGACAAGGAGAAGACAAGCTCCAACAACTGCTACGCATACTCAACCGTGTGCCGGGCAGCGCTATCGTGTATGTGAGGAATCGAAAACGGACGAAAGAAGTCGCCGAAGAATTGCGCAAAGCTGGTATATCGGCAGATTTTTTTCACGCTGGATTGAACTCGGAAGAAAAAGCCGATAAACAACAAAAATGGAAAGCAGACGAAATCCGGGTTATGGTTTCGACAAATGCCTTCGGCATGGGTATAGACAAACCAAACGTAAGGGTTGTCGTCCATATCGAAATGCCGAACGCCCCCGAAGAGTACTTTCAAGAAGCGGGACGAGCGGGGCGTGATGGAACCCGTTCCTATGCGGTATTGCTTTATGCCCGAAGAGATAAAGCCACGTTGCACAAAAGGTTGACCGAGGAATTTCCCGATAAGGAATTTATATTGAAAGTTTACGAACGCGTAGGCAATTTTCTCGAAATAGCATTAGGCTGTGGCATGGATTCGATTTACGAGTTTAACTTGAAACGCTTTTGCACCACATTCAAGTATGCTGCCACACCTGTACTCAACGCGCTGAAAATACTTACCATTTCGGGATATATCGAATTTATCGAGGAAACCGACTCTCTATCCCGGATCATGATTCTGGTACACAAGGACGAACTATACGAATTACGAGAAAGTGATCCCCAAACCGACCGTGTGCTGCAATGCCTATTGCGATCTTATACCGGACTGTTCGCCGACTACACATATATTCATGAAGATTTGTTGTGCCAACGGCTCGGCATGAACCAGCAGGAAGTGTATGAATCGCTGCTAAAACTGAACCGCATGCATGTACTGCATTATATTCCCCGGCGTCGCACCCCATACATCGTCTATACCCGGGAACGCATGGAGCCCCGCTATGTACAAATTACCCGCGAAGCCTATGAAGAGCGTCGAGAGCGTATGGCAGATCGCATAAAAAGTATGATTACATACGCTATCTCTTCTCGCTGTCGCCAACAAATGCTCCTGGAATATTTCGGAGAAAAAGCAGATTATGAATGTGGCTATTGCGACAACTGTATCGAACGAAAAAAACGAGAGACCGTCTCAAAAAATACTCCGATACAAATTGCGAAAGAGATACAGCGACTGCTCGGAAATGGGGCAATCAGCCGAAACAAAATCGTGGAAAGCCTCCCCTATCCAGAGAACGAGGTTATCGAGAGCTTGCGCTTTTTACAGGACGAAGGATTCATTACCGCCTGCGAAGACGGTATTCACTATAAAAAATAAATAACAGAAGGTATTCAGGTATTATCAAGATTAAGTAAAAATGATTAAAGGTTTTTGTTACATCATGCTTTTCTATGTATTAGGAGAGATGATGAGTCTGCTAATCGGGAAACTCATTCCCGGCAGCGTATGCGGCATGATATTGCTATTCATCGCGCTCACTTTAAAATGGATCCGTCCGCACGATGTAGATAAAGCAGCCTCGGCACTCACCCGCAATATGGCTCTGTTTTTCGTTCCCGCCAGCATAGGGCTAATGCACGAATATAAAATACTCATGAGCAATTGGGTAGTATTACTCACCGTATCGGTTGTGACAACATTGCTGGTAATCGTTGTCGTCGGAGTAACCGAAGAACAGCTCGACCGCAAATTATCCCATAAGAAAGGAGGTGAAAAAATATGAGTGAAATATTTTCTTCTACTCCCTTTATACTCCTATTGGTATTGGGAAGCTATTTAGCCGGCTGCAAATTGTACGAAAAAAACACATAGCTCTGTTTCACCCTCTTCTAGTCGCTATGGTGCTTATCATAGCTCTCCTTTCATTACTGGACATTGACTATGACACGTTTTGCGCAGGTAGCAGTTTCATCAGCTTTCTTTTTAGGACCCTCGGTCGTTGCACTGGGATATGCCCTTTACGAACAAATCGAGCAAATCAGAGGAAAAGAGATACCTGTACTTACTGCTGTCTTTGCCGGCGGTATCGTAGGTATAGTAAGTGTCATAGCTATTTGCAGAATCATGGGAGTAGACGAGGCTATCACCTCGTCACTGCAACCCAAATCGGTAACCATACCCATCGCTATCTCCTTGTCGGAACACTCGAATGGCATACCGTCGCTCACCGCAGTTATCGTATTTGGCTGCGGGCTTTTGGGTGGTATCGTCGGTCCTGCCATTCTCGACCGCTGCCACGTCAACAGCCGAGTAGCCAGAGGGCTTGCCTTAGGTTCGGCGGCACATGGGCTAGGAACGGCACGAGCCATCGAATTGGGAGCCGTCGAAGGGGCTATCAGTGGCTTGGCCATCGGGCTGATGGGAGTTATCACCTCTTTACTTATACCTCTCTTTGAAAGTATTATGCGCTAATAATCAAAGCATAAAATAAAAATATGACTTTATACCGATAAAATTAAGTATAATAATTTACAGATACCGCTTGCATATTCCAATAAAAGCCGTATCTTTGCAACGCTTTTACAAAAAGCAACAAGGTTAGATTCGCTAGCTCAGCTGGTAGAGCACAACACTTTTAATGTTGGGGTCTTGGGTTCGAGCCCCAAGCGGATCACAGAAACGCTGGACAGAAATGGACAGTAAATGTACAACTACTCCTACAATATTTGATATTGTAGGAGTTTTTTCGTATAATGTCTGTGACCTGTCTCCTCCCTAAAATTAGATTAATGTCCAAAATCGTCGGTTTGTTGTCTTAATTTATCCATTCTATAAATCATCGTCATTACTTTTTATCCCAAAATTTAAAGGCTCTTCTAAATGAAAAGCCTATTATAAATTTATAAAATATTCATATAATATAGAAAACTGTACTCCCAACACCACTTTTTGCATCGAAATGTACATTATTTCTCGCTTTCTAACCCTGCTTTTAAACGTATCTCCAACTTCCATTTAATAGTTGCTCAAGCATTATCTAAACACAGACCTAGCGCCGTAATTTTACATTTATCTTTCCATACAAGTCTTTTTTGACTTTTTGTGAAGTATTCTTACAAAAAGAGAATACAATAGAGCCTATCGACCTCTCAAAACATAACCGATATTAAGAGGATCTAATCCCAATTAAATACGAATTAAACAGATGTTATCTCAAAATTAAATTGAATTTAGACCTTGTGTTTGCTTCATTTTCTTGCCCCTACAAAGAAAAATGAAAACAAAACCGCCCAACTTGAAATACATCGAGTTCGGGCGGCTTCTATAAAACAAGCTCCCCTCCGGGGAAATCGATTAATGCAACATCATTTTTTGTACTTTCTTGCTTACACCGTCAGTCAACACAAAGATTACGCAATGAGCGTCGATGTCTTGTTTATTGACCGTCATCATGCCAGCGCCATTGTCAACGTGAAGTTGCGGTCGGCCGTATTCATGACAGAGATTTGGTCGCCATTGGCCACAATCACGAAGTCCGATTCATCGGCTGCAACCGACGAGATAGCCGACGGGTCGGTAGCGCCGTATTCATAGGCACCGATGTCTCTCGTGCCCACAACGGCCAAGCCACGAATGTCGGTAGTGGGGACAAGGTCGACATATTCGCCTGTGGCATAACCGGCGTTCACAGCACTGCTGTTCTCGGCGGTCAACGCCAAGTAGGGTACGAAGTTGTCGGTAGACAATACGGTAGACAAAGCCACATTCGATAGCGGGTAGGTAGCCAAAGTCTCTACCGTGTTGTTGTACTGGGCTTTTCCACTGTTGAAGCACTCGTCGTCGATAGCGTCATTAACACCCTGCTCAGCGCCTACGATAATGTTGTTGTAACCTTCGATAGGAGTGCGCAAATTGGCTACCGTGTAGCTGGGATCGCCAAAAATACCGGCTCCGTTGGCAAAGATCAGGTTGTTGAGCATCACAAGCTCACCTTTATAAATATCGCCGATACGCAATGCGCCATCGTTGTCGTAGAAGGTGTTGTTGATCACATATATCGTCGCATCGGCAGATTCTGTCACATCGATAGCTCCTTGATTGGAAACAGAACTCTCTATATCGGGAGTATAGACGGCTTCGGAGGTATTGCCTACAAAGGTACAATTGACAACCTTTACACTTTCCACATTGGAGTATCCCACAGCTGCATCGGAAGTCGAAATCGCTGTTCCCGCTCCCGGCACATCATTGCGATAGAAAGTACAGTTTTCTACCAGCAGCGACCCAGCATCGCCATTGTTTACACCGGCTTGTATAAGGGCGGCACCCGTACCATAATTACTGTACACATAGTTGCCGTCGAAATAGGAGTTGCGCACGGTCACATCTTTGGCGCGAGCGCATATACCCGAACCTCCTGAGCCCGACTCGTTGTCGATAAACTGGCAGCTGTCTACCACCAACGTATTACCGGCAAAGTAAAGGCCTCCGGCCGGTTGATAAGTAACTTGGCGACCATTGAGGAAAGTAAGGCCTTTTACCGTAAGGTTGCAACCGGTCGCGGCACGCATAATACGAGCGCCCTCACCGCCGTCCTTACCAGCTTGTAAAGCGGCGCGAAGCGTCGTATTTTCCCCAATAATAGTTACGTTTTTGTTCTCACCGAAATCCAATTGGCCGCCCGTATCGAAAGTAGTATTGGCTTCCAAATAGATAATGGTCTCTTCGTTCTCTTTTACACTGGCTACCGCATATTGCAAGGTTTTATAAGCGGTTTCCCACGAAGCGCCGTTGTAACTGTCGTTACCCGTCGAGGCGCTCACATAGATTTCTGTGGCCGCAAAGGCGTTCATACCGAAACAGCCGGCCAACAATCCTACAAATAATACTTTTTGTTCATACGTTTTAATTGTTATCTTTGATTTATAAAATTACTTTTTTGGTGATTTGCGAAGTTCCGTTATTAGCTACGACCAACAACACGCCGTGCGGAAGGGCGCTCCCGTCGATGACAGCCGTTTGTTGCACCTTCATGGCAGCTACCTGGCGGCCGTCGATTTGTACCAAACGTACCTCGAAGGCGGCATCGGTATGATTCTCGACAACCACGTTACCGGCCTGTACATAGACCGTGAGTTCATCGCTCAATTCGTTACCTGCTATACCGGTGGGATCGTCGTCATCGACATACTCATACGCACCTATATCGACATAACCGTCTTCACGGGTAGTGCCCACGACGTCGAACTCGGGCACGATGTTCTCCTCGGCAACCAAATATTCGTTGGCACCGGCATTCACAAGCGGGGCTCGTTTTTTCCATGGCCAGATAGGGCACGAAGTTATCGTCGCTCAACTCTGCGACCAATCCAGCCGAAGACAACATAGCGGTCAAGTTGTCGATATCCTCGACAACAGGGTCACCAATATTGGCCGCACGGGCGGTCGACAACACGTTGCCGTTCTCACCATCGGCCAATTCGGATACAAAGCCATGAGGTTCCAGCACCACGCAGTAATTGTTTTGGCAAACGATGGTACGGCCAGTAGCGGCGGGGGTGATCACAGCACTGCGCAAGCCCACGACCACGTTGTTGACAAAGTGCAAAGCGTTGTCGCCAGTCTCGGCGATATTGACCACCGAGGTTCTGCGATACACATCTTTCATCATATCGGCTCCGCTCTCGGTTTCGTCTGTTTCCTCTCTCAAATCAAAATAGAAAGTATTGTTGGCCACCGCAACCGTATTTGAGGAGCCTTTTATCAAAATATTGGGCACCGATCCCGAAGGAACTCCCCGTTGTCGTATTGTTATAGAAGGTGTTGTTGACCAAGCGGGCCTTCACATTCGAACCGTTGTCAAAGCCAATGGCCGTAGCGCCATTATTCGAATTGACGGCATTATTGTGAAAAGTGGAGTTTTCTACGACAAAGTTCCCGTCCTTCCCTTGGAAACGGATAACGGCACCGCTCATCGTAGAGGAATACTTGCCGGCCTGATTGTTCTTGAACACACTATTGGTAATGATCACATTCATGGCGTTGGTTCCGGTAGCGATAGCGGCTCCGCCCTCGGCTCCCTCGGTCAAAGTGTTGCTGTCAAAGACACAGCTATCGATTACCAACTCGGAAGTGGCACCGGAATTTCCTGCAAAGTAGAGCACACCGCCCATGCTCGAATAGTTCTTCACCCCGGTGAAAGTGATGCCTTTCAACACCAACCGGGCTGCCTCGGTGCGCAATATACGTTGCGCCGCATTGGCATTGATCGTGGTGTTCTCGCCGATGATGGTCAGGTCGATCCGGTTTGTATTGGTATTCATGTTGTTCTCCGAGAAGACATGCCCCGGTTTCAAATAAATGGTCACAGGCTCATCAGCCGTCACATTGTTTATAGCTGTCCCAATCTTGGTATATACAGCATCTACGGTCATACCCTCGGGATTATTCCCGTCGGGCTCCACATAATACACTTTATCCGCATGGACGGACAAACTGCATACGGCAGCCACGAGGGCCGCACTTACAAGCGTAATCGGTTTTTTCATGATTTCAAATTTTAGTTCGTATTATTCAGGTTTATTGATATATCCTCACATAGTCGATCACATACTCCAAGGGAAGAGCCGTCACGTCGATTCCTTCACGACCGCCCCAACCTCCGCCAAAGGCGAAATTGAGCAACAAATAGAAATCTTTGGTATAAGGCCAGTTGGTATTGGAATAGGTTCTTCCACGCAAAACGGTGGCTTGCAGCTCCCCGTCGATGAACCAAAGCAACCGATCGGGGTGCCACTCAAAGGAATAGACATGCCAATCCTCGGAGTTCTCGATGGGAGCGCTGTTAGCGTAGCGGTTGGGCTGGTTGTTGCTATTGAAGTCGGTGCAGTGAGCCGTGAAGTAGATGTTGTTGGGGTCATATCCCACATGCTCAATGATGTCGATTTCGCCACAAGCGGGCCAGTCGCTACGGTCTTGCGGGAACATCCAGATAGCGGGCCACGAGCCCAAGCACACCGGAAGTTTGGCACGCACCTCCACCCGGCCATAGGTAAAGGCGAATTTCCCTTTGGTCACGACGCTGGCCGAAGTAATGGGAATAATCGTATCGGCGCGATAACCATGCGACCCACTCCACTGCTGCTCATACAACGCGTCTTCTATCAAGGCGCTGTCGTTGCGGCACACGATGTGCAGACAGCCGTCGGCCATATAGGCATTTTCTTCACAAGCCACCGTATAATATTGTTCCTCGCCGTTGCGCACATAGCCTTCTTCATAACCCCATTTGCTGTCGTCGAGCAAACCGGTGCCGTCGAACTCGTCGGAGAAAACCAGTTTGGTAAAGCGCTCGGGAATCGCCACGGCTTTCAACGTGCCGTCGTTGTCGCACTCCAAACTCCATTGTGTGCCGTCGTCCGATTTCAGCAACAAAGCGCTTTCGGCCGACAAAGCGTAAGGCACCGTGCCCAGCTCTTGCGTGGAAGTAAATACCGCCTCGCCGCTACCGGCCAGTTCGATCTCGGTCTTGATAGAGACTTTGCCCCACCAGTCGACCGCATCGAAAGAGCCTTCGACAGGGGTACCCTCGCCCACTTGCAGGCGCACCAAACCGTTGGCGTCGCTCGTGGCTGTGTGGGTCTCACTATATAAGAGAGGTTGGGCATCGGAATGCGACGGCAACTCCCGCTGAATGTAGAACCGCACGGTCAATTCTTGGTCGGCCACGGGATTGCCCTGCTCATCGCGCACAACCGTTTGATAGGGAATGCCCTTTATCGTTTGGGCATACAACTCGACCACAGGAAACAGGGCCACGGTCAATATGATTAATAGAATCTTTTTCATCTGTCACTTATTTTTTAATAATCAAAACCGAACGGCTGCCTACCTCGTTCGTAATCTTCAACACATACTCCCCGGTCGTCTTATCGGAGAAATCTATCACGGCTTGCGTATCGGCCAACTCGCCCGAACCGAGCAAACGACCCTGCATGTCGTATAACCACCACGAAGTGGCACGGCTCCCGAAACCGAGAGATACAACTCGTCGACCACGGGATTGGGCCCGGCGGTAAAGGTGACGTTATCGCCCTTGATATTCAGGATACCCGAGGTCGATATCGCTATGGGTTGATTGAATCCTTGCGAGAAACGCACGACATTGGAACGCATCACCGACTCGGTGAATACCTCGCCCAGCGTCCATGTCAACATGTCGGTACTACCGCCGGCACTCGACACGACCGATTGAGCCACCGACTTTCCGCACAAAGCCGACGCTATACATAATAATAGGATTGCCTTTTTCATAAAGCCGCTGTTTTATTCTGTTACGGCTTCGGCCGAAACCGTTCCGTCGTTACTTACTTTGATTTTCCACAATTTCCCGTCGGGCGATTTCACATGCACGTTGTCGGCGGTCACCGCACATTTGGCATACGGCACGCTCAGCAACTGCTGGGTTCCCAGCGATTCGTAACCGGTACCCCGGTTGACCAGCGTTTCGAAGAAATAAACGCCGTCGCTCCAATCGACGTCGACAAACAAAGTTTCGCGCGAGGTGTTCACACCCTCGCCCACTTTCAAGGTGATAATTCCCGAAGCGTTGCTCGATGTCGTGTGGTCTTCTTCATAGACTACCGTACCATCGGCCGCGCCTTGGTGGATTCGCACTCTCACTTTCGAGCGGCTCGTTGGAAGCTATACTACCGTCGTCGTTGCGGAGCACAGCCTGATATTGAAACGAACCCGGCACCTGTGCCGACATTCCTATAATACAAAGGAAGGTGGATAAAACCGAAATAATTTTCTTTTTCATGAATAGTAATTTAAGTTTATAATTCTATACTAATACAATGTGTTCGTCGCACACTTTTTAACATGACAAATATAAATTCAATTGCAACAACCGTTTTACAACGAATACGACATTGTTTGAAGTTTTGCATTCGCAGTTGAAAAATTGTAGCGAAAATTTAGATTTATGTTGCAGCGGGGCTTTCGACCGCCTCAAACAGAGGTTTTCGCCCCGTTTTTCCGTTTCGCTCACAAGACTCGCCGGGACATCGTTTTTCGCCCCAGCACCCCATGGAATTAACGGCAAACGGAGTTTCGGCAGCAAGCTCCGGCGGGGTCTGTTCACATCAGCGATACACCCTCACATAATCGATAATGTACTCTTGCGGGAGCGCGTCGAGGTCGACACCCTGACTTCCGCCCCAGCCTCCGCCGAAAGCGAAATTGAGTATCAGGTAAAACGGACGGTCGAACGGCGATGCCTTCCAGCCGGTTTCGTCTTTTGTCACCGAATAGGTTTCAACCCCGTCGAGATACCATGTGAGTTTGTCCTCCCGCCATTCAAAACCATATACATGGAAATCGGTGGCCACCGTGGCGCAATCGACGGTATGGCGTTTTTGATTGTTTTGGTATGGTTGTATGTTTCGGTATGTATGGCATAATGGACTTTGGGCAATTCATATCCTACATTCTCCATAATATCCATCTCGCCGCTCTTGGGCCATTCGCCATAGGTATCGTCGGCGGGCATCATCCAAATAGCGGGCCAAGTGCCTATTCCATCGGGCAATTTGGCGCGCACCTCTACCCGGCAATATTTCCATTCGGCAAGACCCTTGGTGGTAATGCTGGCCGAGGTAATCGGGGCAACCGCCGTGCTGCGGGTCGTATCGACCGGCGTCTCCCACTGTTTGGCGAACAGTCCGTTCTCTATCACCGCACTGTCGCGACGAACCACGATGTGCAGATAGCCGTCCTGCCGATAGCAGTTCTCGGGACGGGCTACCGTGTAATATTGTAATTCGCCGTTACGCACATAGCCTTCTTCGTAATTCCAGCGCAAGGAATCGGGGAGCCCGGTTCCCTCGAAATCATCTTCAAACACCAACTCATTTGTCGTACCACATGCCACCGAGAGCGCCAGCGGCAGGCTAGCTAAAAACAATTGCACTTTTTTCATGATAAATATCGATTCGTTATAAAGGTTTGTGTCGCAAAGATAGAGACTATACGACGGCGGGATTTTCAAATATGTAGCGCAGATTTCAATTTATGTATAAAGCACACCCCAACGCCGCCGGCTCGTCCCGACGGGGGATTTCACCGCCGTCTCCAAAAGACAGGTCTATGGCTCCTCCTTGTCGTCCACGGCCTTCAACGGAGGTTGCCCCGAATCGCGGTTCAACTCCACATAACGGCTGGGCGACATGCCGTAGAAATCGCGGAAACTGTTAGAGAAATGTGACAGTGACGAAAAACCGGCTTCATAGGTCACCTCGGAAATCGAAAGGTTTTTCGTGACAAGCAACGAAGCGGCATAGCGCAACCGGGCTGTTTTGAGGTAATCGCTCGGATTCTGGTTGGTGAGTTGCTTGAATTTGCGTTGCAATTGCGAGCGGCTTACCCCGATTTGCCGGCTGAGGGTCTCGACCGAAAGATTGGGGTCGGAGATTTGCTCTTTGATAATCTGGTCGATTTTCTCGAGCATTTTTTCATCGACCGATTTTATCTTGATGTCCTCTTCCCGCAACTCGTGTTTTCCCTCGTATTTTTCCTTGATCGAGCGCCGCAGCTCGATGAGCTTGCGCACCCGGGTTCTCAGATGCGTCACATTGAACGGCTTGGGGATATAAGAGTCGGCGCCCACTTCCAGCCCCTCGATACGCTGCTCGATAGCGGTTTTCGCCGTGAGCAGAATCACCGGGATATGGCAGGTTTTCTCGTTGGTCTTTATCTTCTTGCACAATTCGATACCGTCCATCTCGGGCATCATCACATCGGTAATCACACAGTCGGGCAATTCCTTGATGACGAGTTCGAGCCCTTGCAACCCGTCTTCGGCCTCAAGCACTCGATATTCACGCCCCAGAATCTCTCTCAAATATTTGCGTATCTCTTTGTCGTCTTCCACCACCAAGAGTTTGTAGCGGAACATCGAGGCGGCTCCTTGCAACGGTTCTTCATGTACCTCCTCTACAAAATCCTGCAAAGCGGGCTGCACGAGCGTGGCCAAGCTGTCTTCCGAGGCCTCGGTCTGCATCTCCTCTTTCTTCAAATAATCGTTGTTCAGCGGCAATGTGACGACAAACACCGCCCCACCAGCCGAGGAATCTTCTACATAAATGCGCCCGTGGTGTATCTCCATAAGGCTGCGGGAGAGGTGCAACCCTATGCCCGTACCCATTTTATTGCGGTTGTTCTTTGTAGGTATTTGATAGAACCGATTGAATATCAATTCCCGCTGCTCGGCCGGGATACCCTCGCCCGAGTCGGCGATACGGATTTTCAAGTCGCCGCCGTCCTTCCCTATCTCGATTGTTATCTTCCCGCCCTCGAGGGTGTATTTAAACGCATTGGAAAGGACATTGAACACTACTTTGTCCAATTTCTCTTGGTCAATCCAAACCGTGGGCAAGCCTGGCTCCACATGTATCTCGAACTGTATATGCTTCTCCTCGGCGATGTTGTCGAACGACAAAGCTATCGCCCGGAAGAACGTATCGACATCGGTGGGCACGGTCAACAGCCGCACCTGCCCGCGATCGAGTTTCCGCATTTCCATCACTTGGTTGATCAGCCGCAAAATGCGTTGTCCGTTCTGGTTGATCATTTTATACACATTTTGCAAAGGGCCCTCGGGAGTCTCTTTAATGAGCGCCTCTATGGGCGAGAGAATCAAGGTCAAAGGAGTTCGGATTTCGTGCGATATATCGGTGAAGAATTGAAGTTTGGACTGCATGATGAGGTTGTCGTTCTCCTTTTGTATATCTATTTTCTTGCGGCGAATACGGCGCTCCATCATATAGACAAACAGGCACAATGCGGCCAAGACACACAAGAGATAGAATGTCTTTGCCCACCATGTGAGCCAAAACGGGGGTGTCACGACAATCGACAGGCTACGCTCTACCGGTTTGGTTCCCGGCAAGAAAGCCCTCACCATAAAGGTATATGCACCGTGATTCAAATTGGTATAGGTCGCCAGACGGCTACCGGTCGGCAAGGTGCGCCACTCGGTGTCGAAATTGTCCATCTTTACTTGATAGACAACCTTCTCGGGCGAATTGTATTCCAAGGCCGCAAACTCGATCGAGAAGCTCCGTATGTCGTAGCCTATCTTTATCCGCTCCGTCGCATTGATATTGCGTTTCAACACAGCGGCCTCATCATCGCCCGCCTTTATTTTCTCGTTGTAGAAATAGAGGTTGGTAAACATGAGGTGCATCAATTCGTGCTCGGCATGAAGGGCAAACGGATAAAACGCCGTAAGACCGACTATCCCGCCGAAAAACATCTCGCCCGTCTTTGAGCGGAAGTGCGCCCCCCCGCCTAAACTCGTTGTTCTGCAAGCCGTCGGAGGTGTAAAAATTGGAAAACGTATGGCTTTTCACATCGTAAAACGATAGTCCCAGCGATGTGCTTATCCACAGATTCCCACGATCGTCGATTTCTATCCCGGCGATAGAGGCGTTGGACAAACCGTCGGCCTCGGTATATAGCAAGGTGGTGTCCCTCGCCAAGTCGATATAGTGCAACCCGCCTTTCGTGCCCACCCAAACGTTGCCAGCCGAATCTTGCGCCACGGCATAAATGTTGTTGTTTTTCAGCTTCCCGTTCTCGACATTGTAGTCACGGAACTGCCCGGTTTTCTGGTCGAAACAAGCGATGCCGGCGCTGCTGGTACCAATCCACACCAAACTGTCACTCCCGAAGAGAATCGTATGCACCGAGTTGCTGGGTATCTGATTGTCTTTGGACAACATGTCGTAGGTGTAGCTTTCAAGTTTTTTCGTGTCGTGGTTATACAGGCACAAGCCGTTTTCGTTGGTTCCTATCCAAAAGGGTTCCATTGGTATTTTCCTCGATAATGTAAATATCTTTTATCTCTCTCCCTCCTGTCTGCAATCTTATGCTTTGGAAACTGTCGGAGCGCTCGTCATACAGAAACAGCCCGTGCAAATAGGTTCCCAGCCAAATGCGGCCGCGGCTATCCTCAAAAATCGTCAGCACCACTCCGGCAGGCAATTTGTCCGCGGTATAGTGGCGATCCACTTCACGGTCGGCGTTCAACCGGTATATCCCGTCGCCGTCGGTTCCTATCCACACCCTGCGCGACGAGTCCTCGAGAATGCTCAGCACACACTCCGACCCGATATTCAACTCGGGGTGGAAGAAGTTCAATCCCCAGTTATGGAAAATACGCTCCTGCTGGGGTACCATCAGAATACCTTTCTGGTACAGCACGAGCCACAAATTGTCTTGCCGGTCTTCGAGTATCCCATGCACCTTGGCGTGGTGCATGTCGATGCTAGTCAAATCGGAATCATATGTACTCACTTCCCGAGTGCGATAATCGAACTTTTTAAGCCCGTTGCCGTCGGTTCCTATCCACACATTATTGTCCTTCCCTTCTTTCAAGGTGAAAGCCCCTCGACCGAAGGGATATAATTGCGTATAAACTTCTTGGAAGAATAGTCAAACAGGTCTATTCCGCCATCGATCATGCCTATCAACATGTTGCCATAGGGGCAACTCGACAAACGAAAACACTTTGTTGCTCGACAATGAGTTCACATCGGCAGGGTCGTGCGCATAATTCACAATCGTGTGTGTCTCCATATTCAACACACTTATTCCGTTGTCCTGCGACCCGATCCATATATTCCCAAACCGGTCTTCGTATATCGTATTGATTTTATCGGAACATATATTGCTGTTGGTAGGCAAATAGTAGACCGGGCTATGCTCGTCGCCCTTCAAACAAATGGCGCCGGCCCGGCTGGTCGACAGCCAAATGTTTCCACGGCTGTCTTCGATAATGCAACTCACATAACTGAAATCGGTTATATACGGATACGAGAAATGCACCGTCGAGAACCTGTCGGTTTCCCGGTCGAGCCGTTGCAAACCGCCCGTCGTGCCCACCCACAGATTGCCCTTGGTATCGTCGTAAATCGACAAGACCGAATTATTCCCGAGCGAGGTCGTGTCGTCCAAGACATGATAATAGGTCTTAAATTCCACCCCGTCGAAACTGTTCAATCCATTATCGGTACAAATCCATATAAGCCCCATGCGATCCTGATAGATGCTATTGACATGGCTATTGGACAATCCCTCCTGCAAACCATAGAATCTATCGGTATTGGCGGCAACCGGAAAGGCCGTGAAGTATAATATTAAGAAAATTATTTTATATATCCTCATCTAAATAAAAATCCTCTTAAAAAACACATCGGCGTGTTTCAAATACAAATGTAATATTTTTTTTATTCAAATATAATAAATGTAGCAACCGGGCTACAAATCTTTAACTCTTCGCTACATTTTTACAAACGCTCGTCCCGATACGAAAATAGTAATAGGTATATGTGCAAGCCATAAAGAGAATAAGCGACTATTTTTTGACATACGAAATTCCTCGGAATTTCAATCGCAAGAAAAAAATAAAACAACAGTGCAAAAACAAAAATAATTATTACACACAATCTAATCATGGAAAAAGAGATTCTAACCAAAAGACACACAAGAAACAAAACGAAACGTTTTCTTGTCTTCTTGTTGCTTTTCGTGGCTTGCAGCAGTTCTGTATTTGCCCAGTCGAAAACCATTTCGGGTGTTGTCACTTCGGCAGGAGAACCGCTAATCGGAGCCAGCATCGCAGAAAAAGGAACGACCAATGGAACCATTACTGACATCGAAGGCCGCTTCTCCATCAAAGTAGCGCCCAACGCGACCCTGCAAGTATCCTACTTGGGATATGAGACCCGGTCGATAGATGTAAAGGATCAAACGTTTTTAGACATCGAACTGCAAGAAGCCGTCAACATGCTCGATGAGTTTGTGGCTATCGGTTACGGTGTACAACAGAAGAAATTGATCACAGGCGCTACCGTGCAGGTCAAAGGCGACGACATCGCCAAGCTGAACACAGTGAATGCCCTCGGAGCCTTGCAAAGCCAAACTCCCGGTGTGAACATTACCAAACAAAGCGGTAAACCGGGCGAAGGATTCAAGGTGACGATTCGTGGTCTCGGAACAATCGGCAACTCGGCACCTCTTTATATTATAGATGGTGTACCCAACGGCGACATCGGCATGCTGAACCCCTCGGACATCGAGTCGGTCGATGTATTGAAAGACGCCGCTTCGGCCGCCATCTACGGAGCCCGCGCCGCCAACGGTGTAATCTTGATTACGACCAAACAAGGGAAAAAGGGAAAAGCCTCTATCCAATACGACGGCTACATCGGCTTCCAGAATTTGGCCAAAACAGCCACTCCGCTCAACGCCGAGCAATATCTGGAAATCCTGAACGAAGCCGGCTATGACCGCCAATATTTCGCCGACCGTATCCCGGAAAGCATTTTGGAAGGCGTCGACAACGGTACTTTCAAAGGGACCAACTGGCTGAAAGAAATGACTCTCGAGAACGCCCCTCAAATGGGACACGCCGTGAATGTGACCAGCGGCGGTGATATTTCTACTTTCTCGTTTGGTTTCTCCTACACCTCGCAAAAGCCGGTCATCGGTTTGGAAGAGCCTGAGATAAAACAGATGTATGAACGCTACACCCTGCGGTTGAACTCGGAACACAACATTATCCGCAACGGCGACCGCAACATACTTACCTTCGGTGAAACCTTGACCGCCGGTCACACAAGCAGCACGGGTCTGGGTATGGGAACCGGAAACCTCTATTGGAACGACGTGCGTAGCGCCTTGGCCGGAAACCCGTTGCTCCCCGTCTATGACGACGAAACCGGAGATTATCACAAACCCCTCGAAGGCCTCGATTATCAGTCGGTCAACCCGATTGCACAAATGGATTACCTGCGTTCGCGCGTGAACAGCAAAAACTACTCGATTCGCGGTAGCCTCTACCTGATATTCGAGCCGATTAAAAACTTGAAATGGCGCTCGACCTTCGGCTATGCCTACAACGGCGGCACCAGCCGGGAATATGTTCCGGTGCATTACCTCAACTCAGTGACCTTCGAAGACCTCGACAAAGTGACTCAAAGCTCGTGGAACGGATTGCAATGGAGTTGGGACAACACGGTATCGTATGATTTCAAACTGGGCGACCACAAGTTCACCGCTTTGGTAGGTAACTCGCTCGAGCGCTGGGGCTTCGGCGAGAACTTGGGAGGTTCGAACAGAGGCTCGGAATTTAACTCTTTTGAATTTGCCTATCTGAACAATGTGAAAACCGTAGCCAGCGGGACAACCACAGTGACCGGCTCGCCATGGGACGACGGTGGTCTCGTCTCGTTCTTCGGCCGTGTCAATTACGACTATGCCGGCAAGTACATGGCCAGCGTGACCATGCGCGCCGACGGTTCGTCCAACTTTGCCCGTGGACACCGCTGGGGTTACTTCCCCTCGGTATCGGCCGGTTGGAATATCCACGAAGAGAACTTCTTCAAAGAGAATGTCAATTTCATGGACCAATTGAAAATCCGTGCCAGCTGGGGTGAAAACGGTAACTGCAACATAAGCCGTCTTGCCTATCTCGAAACAATCGCCATCGGCGGCGCAACCAATGCCGCTATCTATTACTTCGGCGAAGACAAATCGCAATATGCCATCGGCGCATATGCCGACAGAATCGCCAATCCCGACCTGACGTGGGAAACTTCCCGCCAAACCGACATCGGATTGGATACCCGCTTCTTCCAGAGCCGATTGGGATTCTCGTTCGACTGGTATGAAAAAACTGACGCTCGGCTGGCTCGTTCAACCCACAGGATTGGGTATTTGGGGTACAGCGGCTCCCTATATCAACGGCGGTGACATCAGAAATACCGGTGTCGAAATCAGTTTGGACTGGACCGACAACGTAGGCGATTTCAATTACAGCATCAAAGGCAACATGTCGTACAACCGCAACGAAGTACTCAGATCGACAATGACCAAGGATTCATCAACGGTACTTCAAACATATTGACCCACAACACCACTTATCTGGCACGCGCCGAAGTGGGACAACCGTTGGGCTTCTTCCACGGTTACAAGACCGACGGTATCTTCCAGAATCAAGAGCAGATAGACGCATACATCTGGACCGATCCCGAAACTGGCGCCACTCAAAAAATCATGCCCGACGCTCAACCCGGCGACGTGATTTTCAAGGATTTGAACAACAACGGCGTTATCGATGACGGCGATAAGACCTTCATCGGCGACCCGCACCCCGATGTAACCTACGGACTCTCCATCACGTTGGGATACAAAGGATTTGACTTCGCGGTTACAGGTTACGGAGTTGCCGGCAACCAAATTGCCAAATCGTACCGCAACAATACCAATACCACCTTCGACAACTATACAACCGAAATCTTAGGCCGCTGGCATGGCGAGGGAACTTCCAACCGGTTGCCCGCAATCGACGGAAGCGCCATCAACTATGGCTATGTATCGGATTTATATATCGAAGACGGCGACTACTTCCGCATCAGCAATGTCACGCTGGGATATGATTTCACCCGCTTGTTCAAGTCGAAATATATCTCGCAACTGCGCCTGTATGCAAGCGTGCAAAATCTCTTCACCTTCACCAACTACTCGGGCATGGACCCCGAAATCGGCTATGGAGGCGGCGACGATTGGACCTCGGGTATCGACCTCGGTTACTACCCCGGAGCCCGCACCTATATGTTTGGCGTCAACCTCAAATTCTAATTCAAATTTCAAAACACGTTTAATCTGCAAAAAGAATCAACGATATGAAAAAGATATTGTATTTTATAATCGGTGCCATGTTGCTCACCAGTTGTGAAGATTTTCTCGACTCGAGCAACAAAACCAAAAAGACTCGAGCAACTTCCCGCAAACCGAAGCCGATGTCTCGCAACTGCTGACGGGTGTATATTCTATTCTGGGTCGTCCCGAGCCGCTCGGAAGCCTCTTCTTCGTTTCCGAACTGATGTCGGACGACCGCTTGGGCGGCGGTGGCACCGACGACAAAAGCTGCAAAGCCATAGACCAGTTCAAGAAAGACGGCGACGACACATTCAACAACCCGTGGCGCGCCATGTACTTCGGGGTGTATCGCAGCAACTACCTGTTGTCCAGCTTGGACGATGTGGAATGGAACAGCGAGGAGTCGAAAAACAAAATCCTCGGCGAGGCTCATTTCTTGCGGGCTTATTTCTACTTCGACCTTGTCCGCATGTTTGGCGAAGTGCCTTTGATGATCGATCCCGAGCCGGTCAACATACCCAAATCGCCGGCTTCCGAGATCTATGCCCAAATCGCCCGGACTGAAAAAAACCTCCATCGAGTTGTTGCCCAGTGTAAAATTCCAAGACATAGACCGCGCCAAAGACCTCGGACGGGTAACCAAGTGGGCGGCCGAAGCCTTGATGGCTCGTGTATTCCTTTTCTACACAGGATATTACAGAACCGACGCTCTGCCCTTGAACGACGGAGGCCAAGTGACCAAAGACCAAGTAGTCACTTGGATTGTCGACTGTATCGAAAACAGTGGCCACGACTTAGTGGAGGACTTCCGCAACCTGTGGGCCTACTCCTATGTGAAGGATTACAAATACACGGCCGACAACAACCTCGAATGGGTGGGAGACGGCAGCAAAGAGACGGTGTTCTCCATTAAATACTCGGCTTTGGCCAATGACTGGAACTCGCCTCAACAAAAGAGCAACCAAATATGCCTCTACTCGGGTTTCCGCAACCAAAACTACACCAAAACATTCCCCTTCGGACAAGGCTGGGGCATGGGTACGGTCAATCCCAAAATCTATGAAGACTGGGATCCCAACGACCTGCGCCGCGACGCCTCGGTTCTCGATGCAAGAAATACCGACGAAGTCGCAGATTTCGATTTCGGTGGCGGCAACCAACAGGACCTCACTTGCTATTGGCAAAAGAAATACATTCCCATAAACGTGTGGACCGACGAGACGAAAACCGACGTATATAATTTCAGCCACGAATTGTACAGCATGACCGGTACCGATTACCAACGCGACAACATTCAAGACTTGATTCTTATACGTTTCTCCGATGTATTGCTGATGGCTGCCGAGATTGGAGCGCCCAACGCCCAACAATATCTCGACCGGGTAAGAAACCGTGTAGGACTGGCATCGGTGCCTGTCACCCTCGAAAACATCAAAGCCGAACGCCGTTTCGAGTTGGCCTTTGAAGGCGTGCGTTACTACGACTTGTTGCGCTGGCACGACGAGGACTTGATTACCATCAACCAAACCGGTATCGTAACCTACAACCGCCGTGGCCAAGCCAACGCCGAGACAAAATCGATTACATTCCGTAAAGAGACCGGCGGATTCCTGCCTATCCCGCAAACTCAAATCGACTTGTCGGGTGGCGTGCTGACTCAAAACGCCGGCTGGGAAGGCGGAGACATCTATCTGAATTGATAACTCCTGTCAACCGCATATTGTCGTCATACCGAACCTAAAAGGAAATGGGAAATTACGCAATCAAGTTTCTATTTGTCCTCACCGTGACACTCTCTATTTCGTGCGCTTCGAGCCACAAAATAGACGAGAACGCCCTTGCCTTATCCGACAAGAAAGCCTCGACCGAAACCGTGGAGCTATACCTCAAACTGCAAGAGAACTTAGAGCGAGGTACTATGCTCGGGCATCAAGACGCTTTGGCCTATGGCAACAACTGGTTCTTGGACGAGGGGCGCCCGATGTAAAATCGGTGTGCGGCGATTATACGGCCGTATTCGGCTGGGACATCGGCGACATAGAAAAAGGGAATTTGGCCAACTGCGACTCGATTCCATTTACGACCCTCGCAAACTATGTGCGCAAGGTGGAACAATGGGGCGGTATATCGGTATTCACTTGGCATGCGAGCAACCCCGTCACAGGAAAACCGCCAGTGATTGCAGTACACAAAACGGGTCAAACAGGTTATCGAAAATGATTCGGTTCAAAAGAAATTTCTTGCTTCGTTGGACAAGGTTGCCCAGTTTCTGGGCAACCTGAAAGACGAGGCGGGAGAACCGATTCCGGTGATATTCCAGCCATTCCACGGCCACGACTCCGACACCGCTCTGTGGTGGAGCACCACTCAATGCTCGGCCAGTGACTTCAAGAATCTTTGGAAACTGACCGTCAACTATTTACAAAACGAGAAAAGCGTGCACAACCTATTATACGCCTACTGGTTTACAGCAATGACCCGGCCGACATATTGCCGGCATACTACCCCGGCAACGATTTTGTGGATATTATCGGCATCAACTCGCACCTATTACAAGGCGACGGTTGCAGCGGACGCGAATTTATACAAGAGCTCAACGAGGGCATCGCTTTCGTTACTCAATTTGCAGCGAAAAATAAAAAAATAGCCGCCGTCACTTCGACCGGGCTGGAAGGGATAAAGATATCCGATTTCTTTTCGAAGTATCTCTATCCTGTCATTTCACAATACAAACTGTCGTTCGTGCTGTTTGAAAAAAAACGCATGGAACCAAGAGAAGCACTATTTCATACCGGTTCCGGGACATCCGGCCAGTGAAGATTTCATTCGCTTTGTCTCTTATCCCGACATTCTTACTTGCGACGACATCAAAAAATAACACTCACGATAACACTCAAAAGGACTATGAAACCCACGAATATAAACAGACGAGATTTCATTAAAAAAAGCGGCATGCTCTTAGCGGCCACTTCTGTACCTCCCTCGTTTTTACAGGCTGGGGAGAAACAGCCTACCCTCTCGATCAAGAACCAAAAAATCGCAATCGACAGCCAATGGGACGTGATTGTGGTAGGTGGCGGCCCCGCCGGTTGTACCGCAGCTACCGCCGCCGCCCGTGAAGGAGCCAAAACCTTGCTCATCGAAGCGACAGGCCAACTGGGCGGCATGGGTACTACCGGAATGATTCCCGCTTGGTGCCCTTTCTCCGACGGAGAAAAAAATCATCTATCGGGGATTGGCCGAGAAGGTATTCCGCGCCGCTAAAAAGGGGTGCCCCACGAACCGGCCGATAAACTGGACTGGGTATCTATCAACCCCGAGCAACTCATGACCGTCTATGACGATATGGTCTGCTCATCGGGTGCAAAGGTATTGTTTTTCTCCCGCTTGGCCGATGTGGAAATGGCATCGGACGACACCATCGAGGCCATTATCGTCGCCAATAAAAACGGGCTGACGGCGTTCAAAGCCAAAGTATTCGTCGACTGTACCGGCGACGGAGACCTCGGTATGGGCCGGAGCCAACTATTTCATGGGCAACAACAGCGACCAAGTGCAGCTCTCCACCCTCTGTTTCTCGGTGGCCAATGTCGATTCATACGGCTACGACAAATCCCAACCTTTATTGGGAAAACAAGGATAGCCCCATTCACGACGCTTTGAAATCGGGCAAATACCCGTTGATAGACCAACATAGCTGCAACAACCTCATCGGGCCGAGTGTGGTGCAATTCAATGCGGGGCATATCGCCATGACCAACTCGACCGACCCGTGGCAAATATCGGACGCCATGGTGAAAAGGGCGAAAGGTGGCCGCCGAATACCTGCGCATGCTCAAAGATTACCAGCCGCAAGTGTATGGGAACGCATTTATCGTCAAGACCGCTTCATTACTGGGAATACGCGAAAGCCGGCGCATCGAGGGCGACTATGTGTTCACGATTCAAGATTGGTTGGACCGCAAGAGCTTCGACGACGAGATTGGCCGGAATTGCTACTTCGTGGATATACACATCAAAGGCTACGAAGCCAAGCATTACGGACGAGGCGAGTCGCACGGTATCCCCTACCGGATACTTACTCCCAAAGGCATAAAGAACTTGCTGACAGCGGGACGCTGCATCTCGACCGACGAGGAGGCTTTGGGCAGTTTGCGTGTCATGCCCCCTTCGCTGGTCACCGGCGAGGCCGCCGGTCTGGCCGCAGCATTGGCTATCAAGCAGTCCAAAAACGATGTTCACAATATAGATGTCGATTTCCTGCGCAAACGGTTGCGGGAAGAAGGACAATATTTCAAATAATATCGTCTGTGTCGATAAACCTATTTTTTCACTAAAAATCATTATGAAGCATTCATTTTTAAGAATCAACACTCTTTCGGCTGTTCTGCTGGCCATGACAGCGCAAGTGATGGCACAAGAACCTACGCCGCCCTATCTGGACGACAATCAACCCATCGAGGTTCGTGTCGAAGATGCCTTGTCGCGCATGACCTTAAAGGAAAAAATCGCCATCATACATGCCCAATCCAAATTCAGTTCACCCGGCTGCCCGAGGCTGGGTATCCCCGAATTGTGGATGAGCGACGGCCCCCACGGCGTACGCATGGAATTTGTATGGGACAACTGGGATCATGCCGACTGGACCAACGATTCTTGTACGGCATATCCGGCACTGACCTGTCTGGCGGCTACGTTCAATCCCGAATTGGCATTCAAATATGGCAACGCCATAGGCCAAGAAGCCCGCTATCGGGAAAAAGACGTCATACTCGGGCCGGGGGTCAATATTTACCGCACGCCGCTGAGCGGACGCAACTTTGAATATATGGGCGAAGACCCCTATCTGTCGTCCCGCATGGTTGTCCCCTATGTAAAAGGTATGCAACAAAATGGTGTCGCCGCCTGCTTGAAACACTTTGCCTTGAACAATCAAGAGAAAGACCGAGACAAAATCAATGTCGAGGTGAGCGACCGGGCTTTATATGAAATCTATCTGCCGGCATTCAAGGCGGGTGTACAGGAAGGTGGAGTGTGGACTGTGATGGGTTCATACAACAAGTTCCGCGGCCAGTATTGCAGCCACAACGACCTGCTCATCAACCAAATCCTAAAAAAGGATTGGGGATTCGACGGGGTTATGATGACCGACTGGGGCTCGGCTCACGATACCGATGAGGCGGCACGCTACGGGCTCGATCTCGAAATGGGCTCTTGGACAAACGGATTGACTTGGGGATTGAGTTCGGCCTACGACGATTATTATTTGGCTCAACCGTTCCTGAAAAAGATAGAAAGCGGAGAGTTGCCCGAATCGCTGTTGGACGAGAAAGTGCGCCGGGTGTTGCGTCTAACCTTCCGCACCAGTATGAACCGGAACCGTCCCTACGGGTGTAAACTTACTCCCGAACACGCCGAGATTGCCCGCAAAATAGCCGAGGAGGGTATTGTGCTGCTGAAAAACGAAAACCATTTCTTCCCTATCGAGAAAGGCCGCTACCAGAAAATCGCCGTCATTGGCGAGAATGCGGTCAAACAGTTGAGCCTCGGTGGCGGGTCCTCCGAATTGAAACCACAAAAAGAAATCTCGCCATTGGAGGGCATGATCGAAAAATACGGCAAAGAGCATATTCTGTTCACGCTGGGCTATGCTTCGGGCGAACCCAATTACAGTAACGAACTACCCTCGGGACTCGACGCCGACTCGCTCGTGCAAGAGGCCTTGAAAGTGGCTCGCGAAGCCGATGTAGTCCTGTTCTTCGGAGGGCTCAACAAAAACTTTCAACAAGATTGCGAAGGCGATGACCGCCGGAGCATGGACCTGCCTTTCGGGCAAAACGAGTTGATCGAGAAAATTATTCAAGTGAACCCCAATACCGGTGTCATACTGATTAGCGGCAATGCCGTGAGCATGCCGTGGCTCTCGCAAATCGACGGGCTCATGCAATCGTGGTATTTGGGTTCCCAAGCCGGTACGGCTACCGCCAATATCATCTGCGGCGAAGCCAACCCTTCGGGGAAATTGCCGTTCTCCATTCCGGTAAAACTGGAAGACAACAGCGCCCACTATTTCGGGGCAGAATCCTACCCGGGCGTAAATGACACGCAATATTACAAAGATGATATTCTGGTGGGTTATCGCTGGCACGACACAAAAAAAATAGATCCGCTGTTCCCCTTCGGATACGGGCTCTCATACACGACATTCCAATATGGGAAGGCTCGAACCGATAAAAAAACATACCGTGCCGACGAGTCTGTAAAGATTTCGTTTACCCTGAAAAATACAGGCGACACGCCCGGAGCCGAAACCGTGCAGGTATATATGAGCCAGAAAAAAGCCCAGTGTGCTGCGCCCGGTCAAAGAGCTCAAAGGATTCAAAAAAGTCTTCCTGCAAGCCGGAGAAGAGCAAGTAGTGGAAATAGAAATACCGGTTCGGTCGTTCGCTTTCTATGACGAGCAAACCGCCGATTGGAAATTGGAGAACGACAGTTACTCGCTCCACGTCGCTTCATCGTCGAAAGCGATACAGGCCACCGCAAAAATCCAAGTGAAAAATTAGTCGCTATTACAAAAAACACAAATGAATATGAAACGTATTGTCTTAGCGGGGATTTTATCCCTTTTTGCCCTGTTTTCATACGCACAGGAATATCAATACCACTTCCTGCTTGCCGGGGCCTCGTTTGCAGTCCCCGAAAACGGGTGGTTCGAACTGGTGTGCGACGCCTTCAACGCCGAGGCTATGAACAAAGCCGTATCGGGCGACGCCATTAAACATACCGCCTCCGATATGTTCTACGACAGGTTTTACACCGACGAAGAACTCGAACGCACCGACGCATTCATCATCATGCATGTACACAACCAAGACGTAGCCAGCACAACCGGCATCAAAGAGAACTACGAAGACTACACACACGCCGACATTCAACAATACAACACGGCGTATGACTATGTAATCAAGCGATACAAAGCCGACTGCTACAACTTGAAAAACAACCCCAACTCGAAATATTACCAAACCGAGAACGGCAAGCCCGCCACGATTATCCTGTGTACCCACTGGCACGATTCCCGCATCTCGTACAACCAAAGCATCAGAGAATTGGCCGAACGCTGGCAACTGCCGCTCATCAAATGGGACGATAATATAGGCTTCACCCGCAAAGTAGTAGACGAAGACGGACGACAACCGAGTATTAAGTATGCCGCGACCACCGAGAAGATATACGACATTACATTCGGGTGGCACCCGCTGCGCGGAAAAAGAGCAATACATACAACAAAAAATGGCTGCCATTTGCATGGAAGAACTGGAAAAATTGTTCGACCCCATGCCCGCCTCGGTCGAAATTTCTGAAAAGAACAGCGTTGTCGAAAGCGGCGAAAACGCCTCTTTCATTTGCCGCTTCACCGGGGTTTCGCCTTGGAATCTCATCTACTCGGTCAACGGGGTGAAACAAAAGTTGGACAGCATCATGGAAAACCCGTACATCGTAACGGTTCCTACCGTAACAGCCCAAACCTCTATCTTGCCCGTGGCCATAAGCAACCGCACCACCGAGAGCGGCGAGGTTTCGGGGAAAGCCGAAATCTTTATCGGCAAACAAGCAATCTCGCCTACTTTCGACACCTATGTGCACCAAGCCAACAAAACAACGGCTTATGTAGACGATGACCATTTGGAGGTAAAAGGGAACTCCAACACCCATACCCGCGAGGCATATCTATCGTTCCCAATCGATAAAATCGACCCCGAGGCCAACCGCATCGTATTGCGTGCCTACTATTACGACTGCATCTCACCCGAGCTGGGTGCGGAAAGAGACTCACCCGGTAGGCATAGCGGGCAATACCCGGCAATATACCACCATGACTTGGGACACGAAACCCACCGATTTCACCACCATCGGCGAAACGAAAGTTTTTGGGCAACGAACTCGACAGTTATGTGGAATGGGACGTGACCGACTGGGTAAAAAGAGCAAATCGAAGCCCAACAATCCCTCGTCACATTACAGTTGAAGATGAACGATACCGATGCCACCGGCCTGCTCTATTTCTATTCATCGGAGGCCGACGACGCCCGGAAACCGCAGCTGCTCGTATCTTCGGACAACCCATCGGGCTATACCGAAATGACAAAATCAAATATCGAAATATATACCCGACCGGTCGAAAAAGAACTCGTCATAAAGGGGATAGACGGGAGTTGCCTTGTTTCGTGCTACTCGTTATGCGGACAAACCCTGTTCTCCAAAACGATAGAAAACGACGGAACGATACAATTGCCAGCCGACGCTTCGGGCGTCTATCTGCTTCAACTGCGCAACGCGACACAACATCATACTTGCAAAATAGTTTTATAACCCACTTAATTCCTCTTATACAATGAAAAAAGGATTGTTTGTCATCTGCATGGCCGCTTTATTCGCTACAAGCTGTACACAAACAGGAAAAACCGAAGAAGATCGTTTTATAGAAGATCTGTTGAGCCAAATGACGCTCGAAGAGAAAATCGGGCAAATGAACCAAATCCATTTCGATAAATCTTTGGACTCCATCAAAGCCCAAGTGCGCAATGGTGAACTGGGGTCGATGCTCAACATAGACCCGAAACTAATCAACGAAATACAAAAAACTGCCGTCGAAGAGTCACGGCTGGGTATCCCCCTCATCATCGGGCGGGATATTGTCCACGGCTACAAAACGGTACTGCCCATTCCGCTGGGCATGGCAGCCTCGTTCGACCCGCAACTCGTCGAGAAGGGCACCCACATGGCCGCTACCGAAGCCCGCGAGCAAGGTATTACATGGACCTTCGCTCCCATGCTCGACATCTCGCGCGACGCCCGCTGGGGACGTATTGCCGAGAGTCTGGGCGAAGACCCCTATCTGGCCAGTGAACTGGGTGTCGCCATGGTGCGTGGATTCCAAGGGGACAACCTCTCTAACAACGACGCCATCGCCGCATGTGTGAAACACTTCGTCGGCTACGGCGCCTCGGAAGGTGGACGGGATTACAACTCGACCAATATCCCCGAGCGCCTATTGCGCAATGTCTATCTGCCTCCGTTCCAAAAAGCGGTCGAAGCCGGAGCCGCCACACTAATGACTTCGTTCAACGACAACGACGGGGTTCCCGCCTCGGGCAACGATTTCCTCCTGCGCACGGTATTGCGCGATGAATGGGGATTCGACGGTTTTGTCGTTTCGGATTGGTGCTCCATGGTCGAAATGATTAACCACGGATTTGCCGCCGACCGAAAAAATGTGGCCCGCCTCTCGGCCAATGCCGGTCTCGACATGGAAATGGTGAGCCAGACCTATGTCGACTACCTGCCCGAACTAATCGCCGAGAACAAGGTTTCCATGAACATCATCGACGATGCGGTTCGCAATATCCTGCGTATCAAATATCGACTGGGATTATTTGAAAATCCCTATGTCGACGAAGTGGAAACTTCGACAATCTACTCCGCCGAGCATTTGCAAACGGCTCGGCAAGCCGCTACCGAATCGGCTATCTTATTGAAGAACAACGGCGTGCTTCCGTTGAAAGAGAATAAGACCGTAGCCATTATCGGGCCTATGGCTCACGCACCCTACGACCAACTGGGCACATGGTCGTTCGACGGCGACAAAAACCACACCGTAACTCCGTTGAAAGCCTTGCAAAGCGACGAATACAAACACATAAAATACTACTACGAGGCCGGGCTGGGTCATTCGAGAGACGAGAGCACCCGTAATTTCGAAAGAGCAAAAAGCATCGCCCGCCAAGCCGATGTGGCTGTTGTCTTTGTCGGCGAAGAGGCTATCCTGTCGGGAGAGGCTCACTCGTTGAGCGACATCAACTTGATAGGCAAACAATCGGACCTGCTCAAAGCCATAAAAAGCACCGGCAAACCGGTCGTTATGGTCGTTATGGCCGGCCGGCCGCTCACGATCGAGCGCGACCTGCCCTATGCTGACGCGGTTCTCTATAACTTCCACCCGGGTACGATGGGCGGATTGGCTATCATGAACTTGCTCTACGGAAAGGCCAACCCCAGTGGAAAACTACCGGTGACCTTCGTACGCGAAGTGGGACAAATCCCCATGTATTACAATCACAACAATACCGGCCGTCCAGCACAGGATTGGATTACCCCGATAAACGACATTCCGCTGGAAGCCCCGCAAACATCGCTCGGCAACACATCGTTCTACTTGGATTCGGGGAAAGACCCGTTGTTCGCATTCGGATACGGTCTCTCGTATAGCACATTCGAATACTCCGATCTTAACCTGTCGAGCAACGAAGTGAACGCCAACGATACGCTCACAGTCACCGCTACGATCAAAAACACGAGCGACATCGACGGTACCGAAGTCGTGCAACTTTATGTTCGCGATTTGGTAGGATCTATCACTCGACCCGTCAAGGAGTTAAAAGGTTTCCAACGCCTTGCCTTGAAAGCCAGCGAAGCTCAAACCGTATCGTTCAAATTGCCCATCTCGGAACTGGCCTTCTACGGTAAAGATTTAATCAAGAAGGTAGAAGCCGGACAGTTTGACATCTGGGTTGCCCCGAACAGTACCGAAGGACTTAAAGGCTCTTTCACCGTGAAGGAATAACCTCATTATTTAAAATTAGAATATTCAAAACACAGAGTGCCTCTCCCCATGAGACACTCTATGTTTTTTTAAAGAGTAATAGTTTTTAACTCCTGTGCATTCCACACCCCCTCAGGCTACGCCACCCTCCCTATATTTTCTTGCAGGAAACACAGAGGAGGAGGTTTAAAATATCTACGATAATGAAAACTGAAATACTCCGTAGCATTACAGAGTAATTTTCAGAAACGAACTTAAACGATGTTCCTTTCCTTAGAATAGCAGTTTTGCCGTTGATAATTATTTTCATAGTACAAAAAAAAATTAGAGTACCACAAAGATACTCTAACTTTTCATGCTATTAAAAGACGAAAATTAAAAGAGAGAATACTTAGATTCCATAATTTCTTCTTTCAACTCTTCATCAGACTCGGCTTCCGAAATTTTCTTGATGAATTTGAATAATTTTTCAAAGGTATCGGAATCCATACCATTACCGCAACGAGTAAATTCAGTATCACAAACAAAAATCATATCTCCTGGGATTGTCATTGTATTCGCACCATTCTTGGAAGTAAAGCGATGAGATACAAGCCAACCTGTAAATTTATCTGAATATAAATTCTGAGAAACTTCTCTTAACTCGCTTATAGCTGTTGCTATTTTAGGAGCTATCTTTTCAAGTTTAGTTTTATATTCTTCACATTCTTGCTTGTATTGATTATATTTTACTCGGCTATGTTCATCATAGTACCACCCATTAGGAGCATAAATACTTTTTGAACTTTCTGCAGAACGATATTCTCTTTGATATTCACTTTCTTTGTCAAGCAAATCTCCTAATTCTTCACACAATTCGCCTACTTTGGCAAGATTTTCAAAGTTTATAAAAGCACTATCTACTTGTGTAGATATAGACTTATATGACTCTGGGTGATAAAGAGTTCCTTTCAGAGATTCCTGTATTAGTTTCTCTGCTTTTTCCTCGTTTGAGAGCGTGCACGATATCATAATTAATGCAACTGCACAAAACAATAGTTGTAGCTTTTTTCATAATCGTAACGATTTAATTTACGCAAAGATACTAACAATAATTAACACACCAATCATTTTCGTTTAGATTTAGGATTTTTTTGTTCTTTATAACCAAACATTTTAATATGTTTTTTAGTACAAAAAAGGAAAATAAAAGAGACCTTCCGGCAGCCAATAAAAACTAATTACATCATTACCTATATCATTAAAATGAGTTTGAACAATCCAAACTCATCACTATCCAGAGAAATGATTTTTCTCATAAAATTGAAACGACTAATAATTAATTCATAAAGTTAAAACAGATGTTAAGATAAAAAAGGAAGACAACTATTTAACTAAAAATAGAATAATGCATACTACTTTTCAACTACAACAATCCTTTCCTCTCACCGGCTTTAAATACGACTTTTTTCGAAACTCCATTGAAGCAAATCTCAGTTTGTCCTCCTTTAAGGGAAGAGACAATTAATGATACAACTTCTCTATTTTTCCATTCCATATCGACGACAAACCCGCCACGAGCACAAATACCTTGTACTTTACCATCGGCCCAAGACTCTGGCAATGCCGAAAGAAGAACGATCTTATTGGTTGAAGATTGCATGAGCATTTCTATAACACCCGAACACCCGCCAAAGTTACCATCTATTTGAAAAGGCGAATGAGCATCCAACAAATTCGGGTAAGTTCCACCCCCACGCCGCGCATCTTCTCCTTTATAGTTATCGGGACTGACATACCGAAGAAGCCTACGATACATATGATAGGCTTTTTCTCCGTCTCGTAACCGAGCCAAAAGGTTTACACGCCACCCGGTACTCCAACCGGTCGTTTCATCTCCTTTAATTTGGAGTGTACGGGCACAAGCTGCCGCCAATTCGGGAGTTTCCTCAACCGACAAATGATGCCCCGGATACAACCCGAAAAGATGAGATTGATGCCGATGATATGGGTCTTGATCTTGCCAGTCGTAATACCATTCTTGCAAATTACCGTCCGTCCCAATTTGATACGGATACAACCGTGAAAGAGTCTTTTTTTAATTCTTTTCCTGAAAGACTTATCCACCCCGAGCACCTTCGAGGCTTCGGCGGCATCAATAAGGCATTCGCGTATCATCGCCAAATCGGAAGTGTTTCCATAGGAAGTAGCCCCACATACCCATCAGGCGTAATGTACTTATTTTCGGGAGAGGTTCCGGGAGAGGTCACAAGTTTTCCATCTTTCTCGACTAACCAATCCATGCAAAACTCTGCTGCCCCCTTTAACACAGGATAAAATTTACACAAAAATTCCTTGTCCAATGTAAAAAGATAATGCTCCCAAATGTGAGTAGACAACCATGTACCCCCCATCGTCCAACAAGCCCATGAAGGGTCCCCCTCATTAAGACCAACAGGACACGTCATCGCCCAAATATCCGAATTATGCCCCAAACACCAACCTCGCTCTACTCCATAATAATCCTTTGCGGTTTTTCTTCCCGTCTTACTGAGATTAGCAATAAACTCTATCAGCGGATATTGCATCTCTATCAGATTAGTCGTACCGGAAGCCCAATAATTTTCTTCGAGATTAATATTGACTGTATAGTTACTGCTCCAAGGCGGAAGCACACTTTCGTTCCACAGGCCCTGCAAATTGGCCGGGACTCCCGAAGTACGAGAGCTAGATATGAGCAAATAGCGTCCAAATTGAAAATAAAGTTCCTCTAAATCTGGATTTTGTTGCTTACAATCGGTATAAAAAGTAACTGTTTGTCTGTCGGCAATGCCGCAATATCGTCATCTGTATTTCCTAAATCGAGTTTTACACGGTCGAAATAATATTTATAGTCTCTAATATGTGCCTCCCGCAAAGCATCATAAGTTTTACCGACAGCACACTTCATACGTTTTTCTACATGACTGCGATAATTACGCCCCTCTTTAACCGGATCCTTGTCAAAACCATTAAAACTCGTAACATTCGCTACCAAAATGAGTACTTCTGTGCTCCCGTCAATCTCGATACGGCTATCCGAATATCGATTCTTTACTCTCCCATCGACACTTAAAACCCTCACAAGAGTCTTAAAGTGAATGCCTCTCTCTGGATCATAGCGATGCTTATCTTCCGCCTTATAATAAACCGGGAACGAATGATAAGCCGCATAACCTTCAACAGATATTTCATTATCGGCCACCTGCGAGCTATGAGGTAACGGAGAATCGAACGAAAGCAACGCATAAATTCCTTCCTTATTTTCAGATTTCAAACGAATGACAATCACCGAATCGGGAGCCGATGCAAAATAATCGCTCGTAAAAAGTTTTCCGCCCTTCAAGTATTGCGTTCGTGCCGTAGCATTACCAATATCGAGCCATCGGTGGTAATCAGAAATACCAATTGTATCATCAAGATATTCTATCGTCAATGTTCCAAGTGGCTGATAATTTTCGCTGTAATGTCCTTGTACCTTGTATTGAGCCTTATCTGCCCCTTGATAATCCTCATTATCCAGTAAAGCTCTAATTTCGGGAATAGTATTAAAAGCATCGGGGAGAAGAATTTTCACTTTCGGGTTCTCCTGTCCAAAGTGTTATATCGTTAAATGAAATCTTATCTTTTTTACACCGCCATATAAAGTCGCTCCCATCGTCCCATTCCCTATAACGAGAGCCTCTTCGAAATACTCTGCCGGACGATCATAATGCAATTTCATATTCCCGGCAAAAGTAACCGGGGGGATAAAAAACATACACAAAATAATCCAAAAACCTTTCTTCATCACCATAACTTTATATTGAATAACTTATTTCTAAATTTCTCTCCCTAATTTTTATCCTATAATTTTTTATCCCGTAATCGGTACTCTATCGAATCTCCGTATAAAGTTTGAAGTCCGACCAATTCCTGTTTCAATTTCTCGATTATACTTTCATATCCCGGCTTATCGAAAAGATTGTTCATTTCCGTGGGATCAGTTTGCAAATCGTATAGTTCCCATTGATCGATATCGTCATAGAAATGTATCAATTTATAACGTTCAGTACGAACGCCATAGTGGCGTTTTTTACCATGTGTTCTGCCGGATATTCATAAAAATGATAATAAAGAGAAGATCGCCAGTCTTGCGGATGCTCGCCCTTCAATAACGGCATCAATGAAATACCTTGTATATCATCGGGAATCTCCACACCGGCCAATTCGAGGAATGTCGGTGCATAATCTATATTCTGCACCAATTCGGTAATATCGCCTCGCTTTTGAAAACCTTTCGGCAAACGCATAACAAGCGGTGTTCGCATAGACTCTTCATACATAAACCGTTTATCAAACCAGCCATGTTCTCCCATATAAAATCCTTGATCGGAAGTATAGACAACCAACGTATTATCCAATAACCCGGCCTTTTCCAAATAGTCTAACACTCGTCCGACATTATCGTCCAACGATTTCACGACTTTTGCATAATCACGCATAAACCGTTGATATTTCCATTCAACCAACTCCTTCCCCTGTGGATTCTCCCGAAAAAATACATCAGTTATAGAATCATATACCGCATCATAGGCTACCCGATCTTCGGGAGTAAGCCGTTTTATCTTACGTCCATAGGCTTTCTTCAAACGTGACTTCATTCCCTTACGATACATTTTCGTATCATAAATAATATCCATGTCTTTTGCAATACTCATCGTTTGCGCAGCAGCAGCCGGCCGCCCCTCGTAATCATCATAAAAATTATCGGGCATTGAAAACTCTTTATCTTCATATAACGTGAGATATTTCAATTCAGGCAGCCAGTCGCGGTGAATAGCTTTATGATGAATAAACAAACAAAAGGGCTGCTCCTTATCACAACCTTTCTCCAACCAATCTATACTTTTGTCGGTAATAATATTAGTTAAGTAGCCCTTTTCTCGAACCGTATCATTATTCATCGTTATAAAATCGGGATTATAGTAATCGCCCTGACCGGGAAGAATTTCCCAATAGTCGAATCCCGTAGGCATACTCTCTAAATGCCATTTCCCCACGATAGCGGTTTGGTAACCCGCAGTCTGCAAAAGTTTAGGCAGCGTCTGCTGCGAACCATCGAATACACAAGTCGTATTATCGGTGAACCCATTCGCATGACTGTGTTTACCCGTAAGCATACACGCCCTACTCGGCCCACTTAATGAATTCGCTACAAAACTATTCGTGAACCGAACTCCGTCCCGAGCAATTCTATCCAAGTTAGGAGTTTCGATATAGCGAGTATCATAACAACTCATCATTTGTCCGGTATGGTCATCTGTCATAATATAAACAATATTATAACGAGGAGGAACTTTATTTTCTTTCTTACATGACGAAAAAGAAAAAAACAACAGTAGTCGCTGCTACTCCCGTTAAATAGGGAGAAAAAGATTGGAATAATGTTTTCATAGAATCATTTAAATATTAGAAGGTCTTGTATTTATTATATTAAACAACTATTTCTTATTTCCGTGAAAATACCGAAACAACTCTCCATAATCCAACATTTTGTTTCTGCTTTCATTGGTACTTTCTTTGCGACAAATACAAAACGAACTCTATATAGAGTTTACTGTTATATTTGACTTATATATAATTTTGCCAAAGATAATATTTTTTCTCAAAAAGATATAAATCGAAAGTAAACGAAAGTTATTTAACCATTTCGATTTATTTATGACCTTGATTTCTATACTAATCACAAAAAACAACACCCTAAAAGTTTGAACTTTTTAGGGTGAGTCATTTATTATAATAAAATTATTTCTTACCTAATATCCTCCGCCTAACGCATGATAAAGATTAATAACTCCCTGTATCTCTTCAAAACGATCGGATACGGCCGATAACTCGGCATCCAAAAGAGTCTGGCGTGCGGTAAGTACTTCTAAATAGTTCTGTGAACTATGACGCATCAGTAGTTCGGAACTCCTGACTGCCGATTGAAGCGAGATAATTTGCTGTCGATCCAAATCCAATCGTCGGCGTGCAACTTGCCATTGTAACAAAGCATCATTTACTTCTGTTCCAGCATTAAGGAGTGTCTGGCGGAAGTGAGTAAAGCCTCCTCTTGTCGAGCTTTTGCAACTTTCAAATTAGCTATATTCTGTCCTCTGTTGAAAAGCGGTTGTACCAATGCCCCCACCGCAGAAAACAACCATTCCCCCGGATTAGAAATAATAGCTCCGGCTGCATTCGTCCACCCCGCCGAACCACTTAGCGTAATGGCAGGATAAAAAGCCGAATAAGCCCGATTTGTCGTATAAAAAGCTTCGGCTAATGCAGCTTCGCTTTGGCGTACGTCTGGACGCCTCTGCAACAACTGCAAAGGTACTCCTACCGATAAAGTATCGGGAAAAGACTGCATATCCAATGTCGAACGATCTATCCTCTGAGGAACTACTCCCAATAAAGACGATAAAGAATTTTCCACCTCGGTAATTTGCTGTTCTAATGATAATAAAGAAGCATCGACCGACAATTTACTTGCTTCGATTTGAGCAACAGCCATTTCAGTAGTTTGCCCCGCTTTTCTTTAAAGCCTTCATAACGCGTAAATTCTCTGCCCATATCTCGGCCGTTCGTCTACTAATATCGAGTTGCTTATCCAACATCAACAGTGTATAATAACTATTTGCGATCGTAGCGATCAACTGAGTCTGGACGGCTTGCTTATATGCTTGACTTTGCTCTAACACAGCCTTTGCCTCTCGTTTGGCATTAGTGAGACGTCCGAATATATCTAATTCCCAATCGGCCGATGCAGCCAAATTATACGTCTTAGTCGGACTATTTCCTTCTATACTCTTAATTGTTCCCTGCGGAGTAAAGAGAAACGGAAGGCAAATACGCCAACTTAGAAGAGGTCAACAAAGCTTCTGCTTCACGCACTTTCAACCGAGCTATATTCAAATCGGTATTATTTGCTATTCCTTTTTCGATAAGCTGTTGTAAAACCGTATCGGTAAAAAGTTCTTTCCACGAAAAATCAGCAAGCGACATCGTATCTTCTGTCATTGCCGGAACTCGATACAGACTATCGACTCCCGATAATTCAGGACGTTCATACGTCCTATATATGTGGCAACCGCTCAATCCGGTCAATAATAACAAACCTATAATTATCCTTTTCATATCAATGATTCACAAGTTTATTTATTTTCTTCAATTTTGGGGAACTTACGTTCCGGCATTAATCTTTCTTGTAAAGTCTGGAATACGATAAACAACACAGGAACAATAAACAATAAAGCTATCGTACCGATTAACATACCACCGACAGTTCCTACACCGATAGAAATATTCCCGTTAGCTCCTACACCCGACGAAAACATCATAGGTAACATACCGAATATCATGGTAAGCGAAGTCATAAGGATCGGACGTAACCGAACCTGAGCTGCCGAGATTGCCGCTTGGGTAATTGTCATACCATGCCGACGACGTTCCGAAGCATATTCTGTCAACAAAATCGCCGTTTTCGCCAACAATCCTATCAACATGATTAGTCCGGTTTGCAAGTAGATGTTATTTTCCAAGCCAAACATTTTAGCAAACAAGAAACTTCCGGCCAAACCAAAAGGAACGGAAAGAATTACCGCGATGGGAATGAAAAGACTTTCATATAAAGCACACAAAATCAAATAGATAAATACAACACATATCACAAATACCAACGTAGTGGTACTACCCGACGATGCCTCTTCCCTAGACATTCCTCCGAACTCGAATCCGTAGCCTTCGGGAAGTGTCTCTTCCGCGACCTCTCGAACTGCCTGAATAGCTTGTCCCTGAGCTGTACCCTGCCGCAGGTGTGCCGTTAACACTAATAGCCGAAAAAAGATTAAAACGAGACAGCGTTTCAGCCCCATACACACGAGTCAGTGTCAAATATTGACTAACCGGGGACATTTCACCATCTGAATTACGGACAAACATATTATTTAATGCTTCCGTATCTAACCGAAATTCCGGTGAAGCCTGCACCATCACTCGATATAATTTCGAGAAACGGTTCATATTCGATGCATAGTTTCCTCCTATATATCCCGACAATACATTCAGCACTTCCGACGGCGATACTCCGTTACGTTTACAGCGGGCAGCATCTACCTCGACCAAATATTGAGGGAACTTAGTATCGAACGAAGTCGTGGCACGTGCGATTTCGGGTCTGGCATTCAAAGCGTCGATCATCTGACGCGTATATTTCAACAAATCCTCAATCGTACCACCCTTTTTGATCCTGCACATAAATTTCAAATCCACTGCTTACGCCATAGCCGGGAATCATCGGTTGTGCAAAAGCCATAATCTGTGCCGAAGATATATCGTCTGTACGTTTATATATTTCATTGATAACGGCATTTATTTCATCTTCATCGCCCGTCCGTTCGTCCCAGGGTTTCAAACGAATGATAAACATACCGTTCGATGCCCCTTGACCGCTAATCATACCATTACCTGTCACCTTAGAGAATATACGAACCTGAGGAATATCCTTGATACGCCTGTCGATTTCGTCCATTACAACCTTAGTTTGCTCCAAATTCGTTCCGGGAGAAGTACGTACATCTACAAAAATAGTTCCCATATCCTCCTGCGGCACAAGTCCGGTTTTCGTCGTTTTCATCAAAATAAACAATCCGGCGCCAGCAATTACCAACAATACACCAGCCAACCATTTATGTTTAAACATAAAAAACACTCCTGTTTTATATTTCATCACGATACGATGAAATGCCGTATCAAATGCCATATGGAAACGAGAAGAAAAACTCATTTTGCCTCCTTTTCCAATCACGTGAGGGGTCATAATCAAAGCGCACAATGCCGGACTTAAAGTCAACGCATTGACCATTGAGATCGCTACCGCTACTGCCATAGTGAGACCGAACTGCGTATAAAACGTTCCGGTCGTACCGCCAATGAAACAAACAGGTATAAACACTGCCATGAAAACAAAAGTGGTCGTAATCAATGCAGACGTTATACCTCCCATTGCATCGACGGTTGCCAAATAGGAAGATTTATATCCCTCATCGAATTTAGCCTGTACAGCCTCGACCACAACTATCGCATCGTCAACCACCGTCCCGATTACCAACACCAGTGCAAACAGAGTCAACATGTTCAGACTAAAACCGGCCGCATAAAGGAAAGCAAACGTACCTATCAGAGAGACAATGATAGAAATAGAAGGTATGAGCGTCGAACGCATACTTTGCAAAAAATACATACACAACAAATATCACCAAAAGGATAGCTTCGACCAATGTTTTTATCACGTTCTTAATAGAAGCATCGAGAAAGTCTTTGGAACTCATCAAATCTACCAACTCCATACCCTTAGGCAAAGATTTTGAAATTTCGGCTACGACTTTGTCTACCTCCTCGATAATCTCATTCGCATTCGAACCGGAAGTTTGCGCGATCATGCAGTTAGAGCCAGGATGTCCATTCACCTCTCCAATATAAGTGTAAGTACGGGAACCCAGCTCTATCCGAGCAACATCTTTCAATCTTAACACTTCTCCACTGGCAAGAGACTTGATTACCAAATTTTCATAATCTTTCTCGCCTTCATAACGCCCCCGGTATTTCAATACATATTGAAACGTATTTTCCGACTCCGCACCCAAAGTCCCGGTAGGAGCCTCCAAATTTTGTTCATCGAGAACCGTCGTTATATCTGTCGGGACCAACCCGTATTTTGCCATCTTACCCGGATCGAGCCAAATACGCAACGAATAATCGGCTCCCATCACATTCACCTCGCCGACGCCAGCTATACGAGAAAGACGGGGTTCAATATTTATTTTCAAATAGTTGTTCAAGAAACTTTCATCGAATGAATTATCTGGACTATAAAGAGCCAATGCTTTAATATTGCTCGTCTGTCGTTTACGAACCGTAATTCCACTCCGCGTAACCTCGGCTGGCAAAAGCCCCTGAGCACTAGCTATACGATTTTGTACATTGACCATCGCCATATCGGGATCTGTACCCTGACGAAAATAGATTGTAATTCTCGCAGATCCAGTATTCGTAGATGATGAAACCATGTACATCATATTCTCCACTCCATTGAGAGCTTCTTCCAAAGGTACGACCACACTCTTTTGCACAGTTTCGGCATTAGCCCCTGTGTAACTGGCCGAAACACTAACCGTAGGAGGAGCTGTCTCCGGGAATTGTTCTATGGGCAACTGGGAAAGACCTATCAATCCAATAATGAGTATCACGACGGATATAACGCCCGCCAATATGGGACGATCTATAAATACTTTTATTTTCATGGCAACACGTTATTCTTGGGTCGTCTGACTTTCTATTATCGTTCCCTCTCGTACTAATCCGGCTCCTTCGGCAATAACGACATCTCCCGAATTAAGACCCGATTCTACGATATACTCTGTACCGTTATTCAATTTAAATACCTCGACCGGAGCAGATTTCGCCTTTCCTTCAACAACTTTGTAAACGAATACCCGATTTTGTAACTCATAAGTGGCCGTCTGAGGAATAACGATACAATTTTTTCTTACCGTAGGAATAAGAACCGTCCCGCTTCCACCGTTACGTAACAATCCGTCGGGATTCGAGAAAGAGGCTCGCAAACTGATTGCTCCGGTACTTTCATCGACGGTTCCACTAATGGCATCAATCTTACCCTGTTGTACATAAGCCTTACCATTGCTCAATGTAAGTTCTACGTCAGGCATTTGCGACATCGCCTTTTGCAGAGAACCATATTGTTGAAGCAAGTCGAGAATTTGATTCTCCGACATGGAAAAATAAGTATACACTTCTTGATCGTCAGACACCGATACCAAAGGTTCGGAAATAGTACTACTCACCAAAGCCCCCACCCGATAAGGAATCATACTAGCAACACCGTCTACCGGACTTTTAACCTCTGTATATGAAAGATCGTTACGAGCATTTGTTTCTTGTGCTTTCGCTTGGGCCAAAGCCGCTTCTGCTTCGGCTAATTCATTTTTTGCCGTTTGAAGATCAAATTCAGAAACGACCTGTTCTTTAAAAAGTTCGGCCTTGCTTTCAGCAGAAAGTCGAGCCGTAGCCAACTTGGCTTCGGCACTTTTCACATTAGCCACAGCAGTTTCAAGAGCTGCTTTATAAGGCACTTGATCTATGATAAAAAGTGTTTGTCCCTTATGAACGGCATCACCTTCGTTTATCTTTATTTCGGTAATAATTCCGCTTACTTGCGGACGTACTTCTACAAATTGGCGTCCACGCAGTGTCGCCGTATATCCCGACTTTAAAGTCCTATTTGTCGGTTCTACGGTAATTGTTTTGTACATTGCTGTGCCTTCTCTTCGTTGGGATTCTTTACATGCCGAGAGCATAGACAATACAGCCATAGCAATAATAAATTGTTTCATTTTTACTGTTTTATGTGATGATTATTTAATTTGCGATTAATCTTCGTTACCCCTGAAAAGTAATTCTCAAATTTATAAATTATATTGCTACCATATAAACATGTATTGATAAACGACTAAAAAGTGATGCCGAACAGCAATGATGACAATTGACAAATTCACAAGAAAGCTCTACCTTTGTCATAAAAAGAAATTTTTTCAACGACTACTCTCCCTTCAATATAAACCGACACATAAATGAAAATATGAGGCAGACTCGTATCAGTACATACATAGACTTACTTTTTTGTTTGGTTATACTACCACTGATTATCATGTTAGTTCCTGTGGAAAAATGGATCATACACCACACCTATTTCATGTTAACATTGATCGTTTACTTATATGCCCTTTATTTTACTTACCGCAAAGCCAACATACCCTCACTTTTTTTAAGACATAAATTCGGACAAGTTTTTTTTCTTATAGCGGCTCTATTGATAATCACATGGGGACTCAGCCAGATACCTATTCCAAAAGACAAGTTTTCCACTTCTTCTCTGGACTTGGGTATACGACAGCACATGCGAACACAAACCGTATGGTTTTTCTTTCTCATCGTCACCGGATTCAGTCTCGCCATAGAACTGACATTCGAACTATTTCGCCAAATTCTGTCCAAACAAGAAATCGAAGCAGAAAAGAATAAAGCGGAATTGGCTCTTTACAAGGCACAAATCAATCCTCATTTTCTATTCAATACACTCAATGCATTATATGGTTTGGTATTGACCAAATCCGATAAAACAGAATCGGCATTCATTCAATTCTCCAACATTCTCAAATATATGTATGCACAAACTACATCAGAAACCATTCCCGTTTGTAACGAGATAGATTATATTCGCCAATATGTCGATTTACAAGCTCTCAGACTAAATAAACATACCCACATATCTTTCGAAACACAAACCGACGATGACCAAGCTCCAATTCCCCCTATGATCCTTATTACATTCGTGGAAAACGCTTTTTAAATACGGTACATCTTCCGATATAGATTGCACTGTACTCATCAGAATTATAGTGAAAAACGGACAACTCCTTTTCGAAACAGAAAATACGGTCATGAAAGAAAAAAAGGAAAAGACCCCTGCTATCGGTATCGAAAATTGCCGCAAGCGATTAGAATTACTCTATCCGGATCGTTTTAATTTAACGACTGTCCAAGAAAACCGACAATATAAAAATCAGACTAACTATTCGACTACAATGAAAAAATTTTCTTGTATAGCTATTGACGATGAGCCCCTTGCTTTACTTGTCATCACTCAATTTTGTGAGCGGTTTGGAAATTTGGATCTTTCGACATTCAGCGAACCTCGTATTGGGTTGGAAGAGATCAAACGACACAAACCCGATTTGGTTTTCCTCGATATAGAAATGAATAGTATCAACGGACTGGATATCGCTCACGCTCTACCCAGAGAGTGTTGCTTTATATTCACCACTGCACATGCTCAATACGCACTCAACGGATTCGACCTCGATGCCGTAGATTTCCTACACAAACCGTTTGCTTACGAAAGATTTAAAAAAAGCTGTCGAGAAAGCCATTCGCAGAATAGAGACAGAAAAAAGTCCCCGAGAATATCGTTATCAAACAAGAATATGCTAACGTAACAATTCCCATTAATGACATTCTATATATCGAAGCGATGGAAAACTATACTAAAATTTTCCGGGAAAACGGGGGATACATACTGTCCCGAACGAACATGAAAACGATTCAAGAAATTTTGCCCGAAGAAAATTTTCTCCGCATTCACCGTTCATATATCGTACCTATCGAAAAAATCGAAATGTTTTCCAAGAAAAAATAAAACTTATCGGGAAAGAAATATTTCTCCCCATAGGAAGACTTTACGCTAATCACATATATGACACACTTATCTCCCAAAATTCCGGGCATATTTTTCCAAACCCATAAGAATACAAGGTAAAATACGGAACGAGGAAACGGAAACTACTATGGAATAAGCGAATAAAATCTGATATGCACCTATTAAACGCTCATTATCTTTTTTTATAACAAAAGCATACATTTTACAGGTATTTTATTTTTTGTATAGAATCATTATCTTTGTACGGAAACTAATTATTTATACCCAATGAAAAAATACATGTGTTTTTCTCACTATTTGTGCTCTATTCGCAGGTTGTCAGTCAAACAAAAAACAATATTACGAAAAACATCTCGTTTTTCCCGAAGGCTCGACAATCGAACAAAAAGTCGAAATGGCAGCACACCTGACACCTACACCTCAACAACTAGCATGGCAACAGTCGGAACTGACCGCATTTCTACACTTCGGTATAAACACCTTTACCAATCGGGAATGGGGAGACGGGAAGGAAGATCCCAAACTTTTTAACCCCACTCAGTTAGATGCCGAACAATGGGTAAAAACGCTGAAAGATGCCGGATTTAAAATGGCGATTCTCACAGCCAAACATCACGACGGTTTTTGTTTATGGCCCACTGCTACAACCAGTCACTCGGTCGCTTCATCACCCTGGAAAGATGGAAAAGGCGATGTAGTCAAAGAGATGAAAGAGGCTTGCGACAAATATGGTCTCAAATTCGGTGTTTACCTATCTCCGTGGGACAGAAACGCATCTTGCTATGGAAACTCGCCCAAATACAATAAATTTTTCATCGAACAAGTTACCGAGTTGCTCTCAAACTACGGAGAGATACACGAAGTTTGGTTCGACGGTGCTTGCGGTGAAGGTCCTAATGGTAAAAAACAAGAATATGACTGGGATCAGTTCTATAAAACCATACAAAAGTTACAACCCAACGCTGTCATGGCTATCATGGGAGACGACGTAAGATGGGTAGGAAACGAAAAAGGATATGGGCGGGAAACCGAATGGAGCGCAACGGCTCTTGTTCCCGGTATATATTCCCGTTCAGACAGTATTAACACCGTATTAGGTTTAAAAACAAATCGGAAGACCTCGGCAGTCGAGCCCTTTTTAGAGAACAAGCGACCGAATTATTTTGGTACCCGTCGGAAGTCGATGTATCGATTCGTCCGGGCTGGTTCTATCATCGGGAAGAAGACGATAAGGTAAAATCGCTTTCTACATTGGTGGACATCTATTTCAAATCGGTAGGATACAATTCTGTTTTACTGCTCAATATTCCTCCCGACACAAGGGGGTTGATTCATGAAAACGACGCCAAACGGCTGCAAGAACTGGCTCAATATATAAGCCATACATTTGCAACCGATTATGGAAAAACTTCTCACGAAAAAATTACCGGGAAAGAGGGCGATTCCTTCGAGATAAATATAACGGCTACGACTCCCGTGAATACACTCTTACTGCAAGAGGATATACAGAACGGACAACGAATTGAAGCATTTACCGTAGAGGCTTCGATAAACGGAGTATGGGAAAAAATCTCCGAAGGCACAACAATAGGATATAAACGACTGGTGAGATTCGACGATGTTATCGCCGACAAATTAAGAGTGACTATTAATCGGACAAGAGCCGATTTCTCCATATTACGAACCGGAATATTCTATGCAAACCCTATTATAGAAAAATCAGAAGAAGCACAAAATTCGGTTTTCACTCCCCAAGAGTGTCTTATCGGAGATAAAGAAGCAGTAGAAGCTATTGACAAAAAAAATCGAGACTGCTATTTACAGCGACGGTCTTTCTCCTATCCTCATCGATCTCGGAAAAATACGAAGCATAAAAGGGTTCTGTTACACACCGGTACAAGAAGGGAATACCGATGGGACTATTTTCCACTATAATTTGTATCAAAGTAACGACGGAAAAGAATGGAAAGGCATTATACTTAACGGTGAATTCAGCAACATAAAGAACAATCCTATTCCTCAATTCGTCACATTCGGGAAAGTCTTGGAAACAAGATACCTGAAATTAGAACCCATCGAAGAGATAAACGGAAACCAAAAGACCTCTATCGCTGAGTTTAGTGTGGTAATACCGTAAAAACAACCGATCATATATAGAAAACCGCCCGATAATATAAAATCGGGCGGTTTTTATATTACATGAAAATACTCCAAAGCTCGTTTTATACCATCGTCATCGACAGTAGTTGTCACATAATCGGCTACCTTTTTTAGCGAATCTCCGGCATTACCCATAGCGACACCAATACCCGCAACTTTCAACATATTGGTATCGTTTCCTCCATCGCCAAACGCCATTACTTCGCTTATGGAAAAACCACAATATTTTGCAACCGATTTCACCCCCTCTCCTTTATCTACTCCCTTAGCGGTTACATCGGCAAAAGCAGGATACCACCGACTGGACTCACAAGAAGATAAACAAGGCATAATTTCTGCCTCTTCCTCGGCTGTAATAATCGGTGTCATCTGTATAATGCGTTGTTGTAAAAAGAGTACTCAAAGAGATATTACCGGAGATATCGTTCAAATCGAGCAACCGATGGAAAAATTCTTCGATTTCCCGAGTCGTGTTATAGACCAGAACTGCCGATTCTCCCACCAATATACACGGGAATTTCCGCTCATCGGAAAATTTCATCATTGCACAAACATCTTCTTTGGGAATTGTATGGCAAGCGATTACCTTATCTCCGACCAATATATAAGCACCATTCGTAGTAATATATCCATCAATAAGGCTTTTGATATCATCGAGATTATTGATATAAGTCAAAGGTCGTCCCGTAGAGATAAAGATTTTCAATCCTTTCTTTTTAGCTTTCTGCAACGATTCTACCGTAGAACGAGGCATACGATGAGTATGAAAACTCACAAGCGTACCGTCAATATCGAAAAACAGGGCTTTAATCATTCTTTCTTTTTTATAATGCAAAGATAGTCGAAACAAATTTACATCATACCAACTTCCTACCATTTATCACCATGAAAAAATCCGCCTATTGGTTAGGCGGATTTTCCCAAAAACAACATCAAATAACTTATATAACGAAGTAATCACTCCTCACGGCTATAAATAGAATCTTTTTATATCATTGATATCCACAAATTTATTCACTATGGCATAATCGTCAATCCAGCCGGACTATGTATTTGCAATTTCCCTGCGATGTTTCTCCTATGGGTTATGACTGTATGGGCAGACAAACACAATTTTTCAGCGATCTGCTTATTGGTCATTCCTTTCACAACGCCTATAATAATCTCTTTTTCTCTCTCGGTGAGCGGTTCTTGTCGTTCTTCTTTTTCAGAAGAAGTCTGCACCATCGATTCAAACGTTTCCTTAATCTGCTCTGCCGAATCGTACACCGAGATGACTCCATCATACATTTTAAAACCGAAGCATCTGCCAAAGAATGCTGTAAAGCAATGCATTTCAATGAGAGACCTTCAAGGCTCTTCTTAAATTGTATAATAGACGATATACCTGCCAATCCCGGATCTATAATCAATATATCTGGCCTACGCCACGACAATAATGCTGGGAGCTGCTGCATATCGGCAACTTCGGCCGCTTCGATATTGAGAGTCGACAGTTTTTTCAACACAGTCAATAATCCCTTACGGATAATCAATGAAGGTTCTGCTATGACGACTTTTAATACAGGCTTCATTTTTTTTTCTTTCTATATTATATTCCAGCTTTTGAATGACCGGAATAAAAAGATAATCCTCTATATAATTATGCGAAGCTAAATCCTGTTCGCATGTAAATATATCGAACAACACGCTATTCAGCTCATTACTACTCGATGCCGGATAATATTTTATCAATATATTTTTCAGTTCGGTCAATTTTGCTTCAACCTGATCGTGTCGTTTTCGAAATATCGCAATACTGTACATATCGGGCTTTACACCTGCCAATAAAGAGTTTACATAAGGAAAAACAGTACTCTCTTCATACCGCATGTGTTTCTGAACCTCGGCTACATACTCGTCGAAAAACCGAAGAATTGCAATAGAAATATCTTTCTCTCCTCCATCTATCGCATTCAGTAGATTACAACGAATAGCCGGTAATCTGAAATTCAGAAAATAGTCGTGAGAATTATGTAAATACTCCAATAAAGCCCCGGCAGATATTACATTTTTATAGTCATCGACATCACCCTCGTCTAACAATAATAACTACGGCCAAAAATGTTTCGGTATGTACGCCATTTTCCCGACAAACCTCCCCGATACTTTTATCGCCGAAACCCAACGCGATGCCGAAACGGCTCATGACTAACAACACAGGGTAATTGTCACAAACCAAATCGCTCATTCGGTTATTCTGATTATATGCTCCGAGTTTATACATATTTTTTTCTTTTACTTTTTGTATCATTGAAATACAAATATAACCAAAGGTGAGCGCAAAGGCAAACGGAAACCTCATTTCCGATTTGACTCTGCCGAACCGCATCCTATATTCTACAAATATAGCGAAATATCATTGTTTCGACATGACAAAGGAACAGCATTCCCAAGAGTTATACAATCCCCTTTTTAGGTGAAATAAGTACTTTGCCATACCTAATTGTTGTTACTGTATATCATTATGCCATAAATATAAACATCTAGCCCCCTAAATTTGTCCACCCAAATAAAATCGAACTATGGTAAAAATTCTTTTAGACAACGGGCACGGATACGATACACCGGGAAAGAGGTCTCCTATATGGCCCGACGGTAGTCAACTATTCGAATGGGAGTTTAACCGCGACATCGTATCCCGAATAGAAATTCTATTGAAAAAGGCCGGTATCTCTTGTGTCCGATTAGTACCCGAAAAGAAGATATTTCTTTATCGGAACGCTGCAAACGGGCCAATACGATCGCCAAACAAAGTGATTGTTTACTTATCTCTATCCATGCGAATGCTGGTGGAGGAAGCGGTGGAGAAGTGTTTACCTATTTAGGTAGTCACAAAAGCAAATCATACGCCGAAATATTTCGAGACCTTTGGAAAAATCATTTTCCCGAACTTCGTTTTCGAGGTTGTAAAGAAGAGAATTTCGGTATATTAAGAGAATCTGTTTGCCCCGCGCTTCTCACCGAAAACCTTTTTATGGATAACTACGAAGATTGCAAAATACTTCTATCGGAATGCGGACGAGAAAAAATAGCCCGTTGGCACGCAGAATCTATTCAAACAATTTTGAAGCGATTTTATCAACTCGGGTAAACTTTTTATTGCTTCGACATGTTATAGGGAAAAACCAATATATAACGATATGAAAAAATTTGTTTTTACATTATTCGCCGTGGCAGCTCTTATCGCTTGCCAGTCAAACAATAAACAAAATCAGATGACCGGCGAAGGCGAAGCCGTAGAAATCGTAGGAACCGATTCGACCGGACTGGTAGATGTATTCGCTTATGAAGGTACAGTACCGACAGCTTCTGGGAAAAAAAGACAGTATGGACTACTTGGTAATCATTACCCAAAAGATAGACAGTGTCAATGGCGTATACCAAATGACAACAACCTATATAACAGCCGATGGGAAAAGCGGAAAAAAATAAACAGTAAAGGGAAAAAAGCTATCACATAAAGGGACTAAAAAGATAAAGCAGCCAAAGTTTACAAGCTAGTCCCCGACAGCGGATCGAATCAAACCGTCAATTTGTGGGTAGAAAGCGATACAACGGTCGTTATTCTTGACGACCAAATGAATACCCCTGCTAAACCAGAGCATTACAGATTAAAAAACCGTTAAGAATAAAAAGTAAAATACGATGTTTTAGGCTTTATAGAGAAGAAGGAATGAAGTTTATTATTTGTAAAACTTTATTCCTTCTTCTCTATAAATCAAAAACTGAATCGCCGCTAAATCTTTGTCTAACCACTTCATACATCATGACGCCTGCTGCCACAGAAACATTGAGCGAACCGATGTTCCCAACCTGAGGGATAGCAACCATCTCGTCGCACAAACGTAAATTATCGGCATCGACCCCTGTATCCTCAGCGCCCATAACCACTGCTACGGGGACCGTATAATCCACCCGTGTGTAATTCATAACAGCCTTCTCAGAAGCAGCGACCACTTTAATCCCGCTATCTTTCAAATAACGAATAGCACTATGTATCGAGCGCTCCCGACAAACAGGGATATGCAACAAAGCTCCCGCCGAAGTTTTTACCGCATCGGCATTCACACTGACACTTCCCCGTTCGGGTAACACAATGGCATCTACGCCTGTACATTCACACGTTCGAGCAATCGCTCCAAAATTACGTACATCGGTAATTCCATCGAGAAGAACAATGAATGGAACCTTCCCTCCTCGAACAAAGAAGGGATTATATCTCCCAACCGCTGATACGACACCGCCGAAATAAAAGCGATCACTCCTTGATGATTTTTGCGGGTAATCCGGTTCAATCGTTCGACCGGTACACGCTGGACGAAAAATCCACGACCTTTTATCAAATCGAAAAGTTCTTTCGCCAAATCGCCTTGAAGGTCTTTTTTTACCAAAATCTTATCTATTTCCTTTCCGGCTTCCACTGCTTCTATTACAGCTCGGATGCCAAAAAATCATTTCATTTTTTTCCATCTTTCAAGTCATTACGTTTCAATAATTCACGAGCATTATCCAATGCCGCAGCCGTCAAAGAGGAACCACTCAGCATACGAGCGATTTCCTCGATCCTCTCTTTTTCCGATAACTTAATCAAATGAGTGGCTGTCGATGTTTCCGTATCACTTTTATAAACCCGATAATGCGTCTGTCCCAGAGAAGCGACCTGCGGCAGATGAGTGATACTGATCACCTGCATGCACTCGGCCATCTCCCTCATAATTCCGGCCATCTTATCGGCAATCTCTCCCGACACACCCGTATCGACCTCGTCAAAAACAATCGAGGGTAATGCCATAGCATGAGCAATGAGAGCTTTCAACGAAAGCATCAATCTCGATATTTCTCCACCAGAAGCGACCTCGGATACCGATTGTAACGGTTGATTTTTATTGGCAGAAAACAAAAAACGAATAATATCACCTCCATTTTCGTCATATTGCTGACGAGGAGAAATTTCTATTTCGAACCGCAGATTCGGCATCCCCAAAGGTTTCACCCTTTCAGTCAACGTTCGGGATATTTGATCGGCAGCTTTTCTCCGTTCCGACGAAAGTTTGCCGACAAGCTCACTCACCCTTCTCTCCTGCACCTCGATTTTTCTCCTTAGCTCCGACAGTTCCTCATCGTAATTTTCGATACGGGTCAACTTATCGGCAAAAGAATCTCTCAGAGCCAACAATTCAACGGTCGTACTCACCCTATGCTTCTGCTGCAAAGAGTAGTAAATATCCAGACGATTTTCAACCCAAGACAATCGATCGGGATCTACACTCAGGCTATCTTGGGAATGATCGACCGACGAAGCAATATCTTTCAAATCGATATAATCCGATTCAATCCGTCCCACCAACTCATCGATTTCGGGGTATAACCGGGAGAGAGATTTCATTTTGGACAATGCTGCATTCAGGAGAGGAACAACACCAGTCTCTTCTTCATGCAAATATCCCTGAATAACCGCCAACTCGCCCTTTATTTCCTCGACATGTTGCAACGTTTGCTGCTCTACCTCCAATTCTTCTTGCTCTCCTTCTTTCAATTGTGCCTCCTCTAACTGGGACAACTGATACCGCAAATAATCTTCTTCTTCCCTACCCGATCGATTTTCATCTTGTAATCGAGCATATTCTCTCAATAATTCATGCCACGAACGATACTCCCGTTGATAATCGGACAATAAACTAAAATTTCCGGCCATCGTATCGACGACACGTAACTGAAAATGAGAATCGGCCAACAAAAGATTCTGATGCTGAGAATGTATATCGATAAGCTGTTCTCCTAATGATTTCAACTGAGTCACAGAAACCGGCGTATCATTGATAAAAGCCCTCGACTTGCCCGACGGAAGAATCTCTCTTCTCAAAATACACTCCTTAGCATCATAGTCCAGTTCGTTCTCTTCAAAAAAGATTGCAGATGATACGACGATATATCGAAAAGACCTTCTATTACCGACTTTTCATCGGTACGTTTCAATGATTTCAAATCGGCACGCTGCCCCAGTATCAACGACAATGCACCTAATATGATAGATTTACCGGCCCCGTTTCACCTGTTATCACCGAAAAACCCGAGTTAAATTCAATATTGAGTTCATCGATAAGCGTATAATTGCGAATACTCAATTTCTTGATCATAGTAACTACACTTTATCTTTCCGTCTGACGTATTTTCTCGAGTATCGTATTCTCGGTAGGATAGATACCACTCAACGTTTCATATACCGATTCTTTTTCCGAAACCGGAGCTTTTGAATACACATTTACCAACTCATCGAGTTTTGCATCTTTTAAATAAAGGAATGAGTACCGACATCGGTGCAGCTTCGTATACTTTCTGTAATTGCTGTATAGCATCGGTTATTTTTGCCCGTCCTTTATCTACACTCAAAGCCATTTCGTCCAAACCGCCTCGATGATAGTCATACCATAACTGTCGAAATCCGGCAGTGCCCTGCTCGATAAACGCCGATAATAAAGCATGGCGATTACGGGTATCTTCAAAAGCCTTCCACCCGGCTTCCATAGAAGATTGTCCAAGATTCACCACTTGATGTGCCAATTCGTAGAATGGAGTTCCCCCATAGGCGAGAAACTGTCGAAATCGACTCCGAGAATCATGTAAACATAAAAATTGATAACAGCCGTGAGATTACTCTCTATACTTGTCTCGGAAAATACAAGCGGTTCGTATTGCTGATAATTGAACTCTACTTTGGTATCTTTGAAATTGATGAGTGTCGTCGTATAGGAACTGTTATATACCGGACGCCGCGATTGCACTTGCAACTCGCAGACAAACCGATTATCGGTATATTCCTTAACGGTAAAAAAGCATGGAACAATCTATCCGTTCGACCGGCGAAATTTGGGCCGTAGACCATTTTCTATCGTTAATATACTCGGTTATAGCTTCCTTTAAAGTCGTAAACACCTCTTTATTCGTGCCCTGTATCTGGTCACTATTCACCTCTACACGACAATTCAACTCCTGTGCAGCTGACAGGAAAGGAAGGAGGAGAAGTAAAAAAATACAAGACATTTCTTTTCATATCATCTCTCTTATCCAAGACACTCAAATGGAGGAGTCTCTACCGTTTAAGATTCAACGATCCTCCGACACATAACGGCCGATAATATCGACAATATCGGCAGCAACCTCGATCTTGGGCTTACACGGAATCTCCATCGGTTCTCCCTGCTTACCGATAACAGTTACTTTATTCGTATCACACTGAAATCCCGCACCCGCATCCCGCAATGAATTCAAAACGATAAAATCAAGATTCTTTTTCTCCATCTTCAAACGGGCATTCATTTCCTCGTCATTGGTTTCGAGAGCAAAACCCACCAAACACTGTCCGGGTCTTTTTTTCTTCGTCCCAACTCTGCCGCTATATCGGGATTCGGTCGAAGCCGAAGAATCCGGTCTTCCCCTGTTCGTTTCAATTTCACATCGCTTACCGTTTCGGGAGCATAATCGGCGACGGCCGCACACATAATCGCTATATCCGACCGGTCGTACTCGGATAGCACAGCCCTATACATTTCTTCGGCAGACTCGACATCGATACGGTCGATCGATGAATGATTCGTTTTCAGACTCACCGGGCCAGCAACCAACATAACTTCGGCTCCCGCCTCGGCACAGGCTTCGGCAAGGGCAAATCCCATTTTCCCGGACGAGTAGTTACCGATAAAACGCACCGGATCGATTTTCTCGTAAGTAGGTCCGCTGTAATCAAGACTTTTTTTTCCCGGAAAGCGGCTTAGAAGTTTCAAAAAAACGATCGAGTATTTCGACTATCTTCTCGGGTTCTTCCATACGTCCTTTGCCGGTAAGATGACTGGCTAACTCACCGGTAGCCGGTTCTATGATATGATTTCCATATGACCTCAACATATCCAAATTACGTTGTGTCGAAGCATGGGCATACATATCCAAATCCATTGCCGGAGCCACAAAAACAGGAGCTTTACAAGACAGATAAGTCGTAACAAGCATATTATCGGCTATCCGTTGGCCATCTTACCGATTGTCGCAGCCGTGGCCGGTGCAATGAGCAAAGCATCTGCCCAAAGCCCCAAATCGACGTGGCTATGCCATTCGCCGGTATTGGCCGTAAAAAACTCACTAACCACAGGCTTGCCGCTCAGCGAAGACAAGGTAACCGGCGTAATGAATTCTTTCCCCGAGGGAGTCATTACCACTTGTACTTCGGCTCCCCGCTTTATCAGCAGACGCAGTAAATAGGCTGCTTTATACGCGGCTATACTACCCGTAATACCCAATATGATATGTTTTCCTTTCAACATCGTTGAAGCTCTATTTTTTACGCAATTTAGAAACGCCGGCGTGCGCGAGTATATATTTCAGTTATGACGTTTTTCGTATTCAACGGGAAATCACCCTGCATCATCCAACTGTAATAACTCGGTTCTAATTGGAAAACTTCCTCGACGGAACGCCCTTTGTATTTCCCGAAATTAAATACAGCCACATCGTACTCATTAAGAATAATACGCCCTGCGAAATCTACATTTCTATTTTTGAGTCGAAAACGATACCCACGAGTCTATATCGTTCGTGAGATACTTTCCTTCATACTCTTCTTTCATCTCCTCCGTATAACGGTCGAGCTGAGCCTTAAACACCTCATAAGTCGCCCGCGTATCGGCCAAAGCCGAATGGGCATCGACCAACGGCGCTCCACAATAGAATTTGTAAGCGGCTTTTAACGTGCGAGGCTCCATGATATGATAGATAGTTTGTACATCGACAAACTTCCTTTTCGATATATCGAGATTGACCCCGGCTCTCAACAACTCTTCTATAAGTAGAGGAACATCAAAACGATTGGAGTTAAATCCGGCAATATCGGCTCCCTCGAACACCTTCGCAATATTCCGCGCCACATCTTTGAACAACGGCTTATCGGCCACCATTTCGTCTGTAATATGGTGAACGGCCGTCGAAGCCGGAGGAATGGGCATTCCCGGATTGATATAAATATCTTTTTCTTCTGTTTTTCCGTTCGGAAACACCTTTACATAAGCCAACTCTATAATTCGGTCGGTCGTTATATTCGTTCCGGTCGTTTCCAAGTCGAAAAAAAGACAAGCGGATTCTTTAAGTTCAAATTCATTTTCTGTTATTCAATCGCTTAGAATTTATTAAAAATCGCTGAGCATCATCGGCATTAACAGCATCAACAAATCTTCATTTTCTTTATTTTCCAGCGGTAGGATCACCCCGGCGCGAGTCGGATCCGAAAGTTCTACGAGTACCTCGGTCGCCGATATATTATTCAAGATTTCTATCAAAAACGAAGCTTTAAATCCAATAGTCAAATCGTCGCCGGTATAATTGCATGCCACTTTTTCCTCTGCCGAAATCGAGTAGTCCTTATTCTCGGTAGATACGACCAACTCCCCGTTTTTCAGTTGTAATTTAGCCAATCCCAAAGCAGCATCGGCAAATACGGATACACGACGCAAGACGTTGACAAACAAAGCGCGGTCGATAATTAAACGATTGGGATTATTCGTCGGAATAACCGAGTTGTAATTGGGATAATTACCCTCGATAAGCCGGCAATTCAAAACAAAATCCGAAAGTTTGAAACATGCATTTTTCGAATCAAAAGCCAACTCTACCTTTCCACTCTCTTTCGGGAGTATAGCCTTCAACAAATTGGCCGGTTTTTTCGGTAGTATAAACGCTGCCCGTACACCGGGGGCAATGCCCTGATTTTTGAACCGAACCAGTTTGTGTGTATCGGAAGCGACGAAAGAAACGCTATCTTCAAAAATATCCATGAATATACCATTCATAATTGGCCGAAGTTCGTCCTCGGCAGTAGCGAACAACGTGCAACCTATACCGTTAAGTAATTGTTGAGCTTCGACAGAAAACGATACCGCAGAAGAATCCATCGGCATTTTGGTAGGATACTCGTCACCATTCACCCCGATAAAGTTATAGCGTCCGTTCTGGAAGTAGAGGAATATTTCCAAATTATTGTCATCGATCTCAAACGTCAATGGTTGATCGGGCAACTCTTTCAACGGTTCGAGCAATATTTTCGCATTGACAGCGAAAACACCCTCTCCCTCGGCTTCCATTACATCGATAGCCGTAGTCATAGTCGTCTCCTGATCCGATGCTGTCATAGACAATCGAGTTCCTTCGAGACGAAATAAAAAGTTGTCGAGAATAGCCATCGAGTTTTTTCGAGTTAATTACTCGGCTAATAGTTTGCAAATGCGATAGCAACAACGTGCTGGATACGATAAATTTCATAAATATATCTTTTTTGTTTATTTGTTTCACTACATTCTCTCGATAGCTCTTTCACTGACTATCAAGCCCGAACAAAGCAACCTACTCGGTACTTTGCTCTTATATCTTTAACGAACAAATGTAATGAAAATTTTTTTTTCTCTACCGACTAATTCGACAGAATAAATAAAGAAGTTATCAACAGACAATGACGACAAGATTGCCTCCTCCCGGTTTTTCCTCGAAACTTATTCATTTCTCGAATATTATTTTTATATTTGGCTTTACGCTCACTTATTCGTTATATTTGTAGAATATAAGATGAATCAAAAGAATATAAGTATTATTTGTATAGCCTTATGCCTAATTCTGATAGGAGGCTATATCCTCCGGCAAAATTACCTGCTCGAAAAAGCATATAAAACGGCCGGTATATATGATTATATTCCCGCAGAAGAAAGTAAAATAATTCTTGAAATAGAACAAGTATCGCAAATCGACTCCATTACATCTCGTTTACCCATTTTACGACGAGTATCCCCTATCCTATCGTTATGGCAGGAAATACTTTCTTCGGCCCGATTACCCGAAACCAGCGCTATAACCATCTCTTTTTTCGGAAACAGGGGAAGCTGCGATCTGGTACTGCATGCCCCGACAGAAACAAAAAAATCTAAAAAGATACTACCCCGGCTAATATCGAATAATTACCGCCCCGTTTGCGAAACCAAAGGTTCGATTACTGTCAACCACTACGCTCTGCACAACGGTTCTTTTCTGCATGTGCTTTTTGCTCCGGGCGTCACTGCTATCTCTTTCGAATCTTCTTTATTCCGGGAAGCCCAACAAACCGTAGACAAATTAAGCCGACGAGAACAATTCACACGCACACGCCAAACTCTCGATTCCCAAGCTGCAGCAAGACTTTTGCGGCAAATACCAGAAAATTCGTATCGCAACTCAGGTAGATGGCAAGGGGAAAATATCTACTTGTTCGAAAAGAAAGCCGACGAGAAAGTAGCAACCTTCTCCAATAACTCAACCGCAACAGCAGCTACAACCACATCACTCTCTGAAACTACAAAATAACGGAATGAATCGACTGAGCCGAGTTTTTCTTATCCCCCTCACAACTCTTGTCTGTACCAAGATATTGATTTTATCTTTATTTTATGAACAGTACCCTCACCAATTTCAACGGAGCTCGAATAATAATAAAAAAAAAGAGGCCGGCAATCTACGAGATAACCGACCTCTTATAGTGTCCGAAATGAGATTCGAACTCACACGAGCCAACGCCCACTACCCCCTCAAAGTAGCGTGTCTACCAATTCCACCACCCGGACAGTATTACAGTATCTATTAGAAGGTGCCCAGAACAGGACTCGAACCTGCATGCTCTCTCGACACACGCACCTGAAACGTGCGCGTCTACCAATTCCGCCACCTGGGCATATACCACCGAAAGATACCGATGGAGCGAAAAACGGGACTCGAACCCGCGACCCCAACCTTGGCAAGGTTGTGCTCTACCAACTGAGCTATTTTCGCCTTTCAAAATTTCAATTTATTCTTCTGGAACGCTATCCAAATCGAGAGCGAAAAACGGGACTCGAACCCGCGACCCCAACCTTGGCAAGGTTGTGCTCTACCAACTGAGCTATTTTCGCAATTGCGAGTGCAAAGATAGTTTTACTTTTCGGTTTATGCAAATGGTTTACTATTTTTTTCATCGAACAAGCTCCTACAAAACAATTAGCTTTTGAATCATAGAAAGTTATTATCCGATAGAATTTTTTCCCGATAAGCGAATAAAATTCTCGTCTCCACTCTTCTTGCTCGAACTTACCACTACTATCGTATGTAACCGTAACGGCTCCTTGCTTCTCGACTCCTCGCATTTGCATACAAAGGTGGCGGGCTTCTACGACGACCATCACACCCTCGGTAGAAAGCGTATCGGTAAGGCTTTGACAAATCTGTGCCGTAAGACGCTCCTGCACCTGAAAACGCCGGGCAAACACTTCGACCAAACGAGCCACTTTACTCAAACCGACAATACCGCCAGACGGGATATATCCGACATGGACTTTCCCGAAAAAGGGAAGTAAATGATGTTCACAAAAAAGAATAAAACTCAATGTCGCGTACTACTACAATGCGAGATCCCGTATGCTCAAATACTGCCGATGATATAATTTCCTGCGCCGATTGACGGTATCCTCTCGTTAATTGCATCATCGCTTTCGCCGTACGTTCGGGAGTCTTGCGTAATCCCTCACGGTCAGGATCATCGCCCAACAAAGAAATAATAGCTCGATAGTGCTCGGCCAATTCTTTACAAATGCGGCGTTGCTCCTCCGAGACCCAAACAGACTGTTCTTCCTCCATCGCTCAAAGTTATTCTGTAAATCCCTGATGTATCTGTATATGTATTTTGTCCCGAACGACACGCATCTCCCGTGCCATTTGGGGAAACTCTTTCTTTAATTGTATCAACGCATTTCCGGCTTCCTCATACGAACGAAAATCGCCCACTCTCAATCGCCAAAACGGAGACGTAAAAGTCACGTATGTTTCCAATTCGGGAAAAGCCTGTTGAATAAGTCCCTCTTTATATAAGGCATTATTTTTAGCCGTACGATAGTCATTATCGGAAAATACTTGTATACGAAATCCCGAGGACTGGGCATAACCTTTATTTCCGTCGTACTTTATCACCCCTTCTGCCCGACTTACACGCTTAGCCAACTGAGCCGGTTGTACGACCTTGACTTTACCACCCGTCTCGGGTCGTTCGAGATATTGAACGATCGAGGTATCCATAACGGCAATTTGAGCTTGCGCCCCATTCGTTAAACCAATCATGGACAACAGCAAAATAAAAAAAGAGACTTGCGCATAACCAACGTTTTCATTCAAAATAGTAAGGCTGCAAAAATAAGTATTTATTCTTACTTTTGCAGCCTTTATAAAGTCTATTTTATCAGAATGCAGTAATAATGCCCATAAATGAATCGGCTTTCAAAGCAGCACCACCGATAAGACCACCATCTACATCGGGTTTAGCGAACAACTCGGCTGCATTGCTCGGCTTACAGCTTCCACCATAAAGGATCGAAGTATTCTCTGCCACTTCTTTTCCATACTTATCGGCAATGGTCTTACGGATAAAAGCATGTATTTCTTGAGCTTGGTCGGCAGTTGCAGTCTTTCCTGTACCGATCGCCCAAACCGGCTCATAAGCTAAAATGATTTTTCCGAAATCCTCAGCAGAAAGGTTGAATAAAGATTCTTCCACCTGAGCTTTCACGACATCGAAATGTTTTCCGGCTTCACGTTCTTCCAAAACTTCCCCGATACAAAAAATAGGAGTCAGCCCATTAGCCAAAGCCAAAAGAACTTTTTCTTTTAAGATTTCGGGAGTTTCGTGATAATATGCACGACGTTCGGAGTGACCGAGAATAACATATTGAGCACCCGTCGATGCCACCATCTTGGCAGAAACCTCTCCTGTATAAGCACCTTCCGTTCTATCGGCACAATTTTCAGCACCTACCCCGATACGTTTGGTATCTATGGCATTGACCACCGACACTAAATGAGTAAACGGAGTAGCGATGATAACATCGCACTTAGTAGATACCCCTGCCAAAGCGGCATCTATTTCCTTAGCCAATGCTACTCCTTCTTGAAGAGTAGTATTCATTTTCCAGTTTCCTGCAACAATGTTTTTTTCTCATAACAAATAAATTTTTATTGGTTAAAACTATACATTATTTTCCTTCTATTATATTATTTTCATTCTCTTTCTTCTTTCGACGATGGGCATCCCGCCACTGCCGTACGCGTCCGATTATCATCGCCACGGTTTTCTCGGTCAACAACAAAAAGAGCATCGGCACGGCATATAACAAAACGATAAACCATATCCGTCTTTCCGGTCGATAAATTTCCGGCTGACCGTATGTAAGCTTATCCAGCGGCTGAACCAACAAAGTCTCATCGGGCAATTGTGAAGGAGAAGTTTTTCGTAATATCGTCCCCCCCTTCAATAACAGCACACACGGATTTCCTCTCGCAATAGTGCGGATAACCGTTTTATCCATAAAATAGAACGGATATTCTGCCCCTGTATTTTCTTGCCAAGCCTCTACACCCTGCGGGTAGAAGCCGTAACGCAAGCAAACTCATATCCACGCTCGACACAATAATCATAAAGCTCGTTAATTCGGTCGACCTCACTATCATCGGCAGTTTCAAGATCTGGCGAAAGCAATAGAATACGATAGTTCTCGTCATAAATAATATCCTCGGTTATATCAGTCGCTCCACGATAGATAGTAAAATCCTCGATTATCGGTGTTACGGATTCCTGTCCCGAAACTGTCTTTTTCATACCTATCTACAAATACCCACCCCTCTTCTTCCGAAGGCAGATTATCAATTAAAAACTCCTTCCTCTCGCCGTTCTTTTTTCATAAATGAACACAAATTCACGCTCCGGCTCTTCGACAGCTAATGCTTCCGGTATATTTACGCCTATTTTATAAGGCCGAAAATCGAGATAGGGCTGATAATACGTACCAATATAAACAAAAAAGAAGACAAACAACAGCGAATACAATCCGGTGAGCCATTGCACCTGCTGATTATACAAAGCTCTCAAAGAGGTATTCCGGTAAACTAAAAAACAATACGATAATCAATAGCAATACATTTTTGAAAAATGTAGCCCAGTTACTTAGATGAACCGCATCCCCGAAACAACCACAATCGGATATAGGATTGACTATTGCCAAATAAAGAGTGACAGGAGTCATCACACAAAGAAAAAAATAAAGATCAGCCGAGGGGTAGACTTACGATAAGATCCAAACAACAGATGTACTCCTAACACAAACTCGATGACAGAAAGAGCCACCGAAAAAGCATGGCAAAAGAAGAAAGGAAATCGAGATGAAACGCCGAAAAATAATCCTGAAACTTATAAACCGTGCCATAGGGATCGATAGCCTTCACAAACCCCGAAAACACAAACGTTCCGCCTACGATCAAGCGAGATAGAAAAACAAGCCATTGAATCAAAGAAGATTTCCTGTTATCTTTAATCGTCTTGTTCGCCATATTCTATTTTTATAAGACCAAACAATGAATAGTTAATCATATCCATATAGTTGGCATCGACCCCTTCCGAGACAAGAGTTTTACCATTGTTATTCTCTATTTGCTTAGTCCGACAAATCTTTGTCAATATCAAATCGGTGTATGAACTGATGCGCATACTTCTCCAAGCCTCGTCGTAATCATGATTTTTAGCATACATCAACTCCTTTGTTTCCGTCATGTATTTGTCATACAAATCCAAAGCCCTCTCGACAGTTATATCCTCCGAATCGGAATATCCGAGATGCAATTGAATTAATCCTATAATACCATAGTTAACAATTCCAATTAGTTCCGAACGGATACCCTCATCTATTTTGCTTTCGCCTTTCGTCTCTATACTTCTTATACGTTTTGCCTTAATAAAGATTTGGTCGGTGACCGACTGCGGACGCATAATCCGCCATGAAGCGCCATAATCTTTCAGCTTCTTGACGAATAAATCCCTGCAAATAGAGATAACGTGTTCGAACTGTGCAATAGTATCTGCCATGATAAATGTATTTTCAAAGATAGCAACCGACTACATGCAAAGGTGAAAATATACCCGCTTTACACAAAGCCCAACTACTTCCGACTTTCGCATACAAAGATACAATTTTATTCTAAATACTTGTATTCAAATAACGATCGATATTCTCATCAAAATAATCGGCAACCCAATACGCAATATTTGAAATACACAAGACAAGAAGACAATACGGCTTTATCGTACAACTTTATTAAAAAATATAGGTAGCGATAAAGTCATATACAAACATTATTGATTGTCATCGAGTTCACACCAGCAGTAAAGTCAATATGAAGTTTACACTGTACGATAAAAAATTAATCATCATACCGCAAATATACAGACATTCAAATATGTCATAAGAGACAATATTAAGGGTTGATATTTTCATAAACCTTTATTCCAAGATCATTTGCAATTTTTCTATTTTTAGGGAGAGTTTTCCTCCTATAACAAGAAAGATTTCTGCATCTTTATAATCTCCGAATATAATAGACTCTGCTTCAAGAACAGCCTTATATTTTACACACTGAAAGATACCACGTGTTACATCATCTTCGGGTGAAAATTTCGGCTTTACTTCAACTGCTACATTTTCTGCTTTTAAAGAAAAACATCAAGACGATCGCCTGATAATAGAATATGCTCTGTTTCGCCCTTAGATATTATTTTTAGATTTTCAACGGTTTGATACAACCATTTGAGGAATAAACTTTTAACGGAGTATTTGAGAAACAACGGTAACGAGTTGGAAACCGTGCGATTTTCAGCGATTTGCGGTGCTATGCTGTCAAATAACTCATTTCTTTTGCAAAGGTAAAAAATATCTAATACATGCAGTATAGAAGAATAAATATAATCTACTATTGGGTGAGTTTGTTCAATCGCATTACAATCGAAGTTTGACTTCTGCCCATTTTGTTTGCAATATATTTGACACTCTTACCTTCATTGTGCAGTTTCAATAAAAATTGGTCTGCACTTCTTGTCCATCTTTTATTAGCATTGGGGTGTTTTACATAGCTTTCTTCTGATACCTTTTCAGGATGCAAAAACTCATCTACAAATACAGATGGGAAACGCTTGTCGTATAGCACAAGTGTTTTCAACTTTGCTCTCGTTATTGCTACATAAAACAATCTCCGTTCTTCACCATATGGAAACTGGTCACTTTTAGTCAGGACATAATTAAGCACAGGGTCATCGCTTACAAGTGATGGAAAGCCATAGGTATCTTTATTACATTGTAAAAGTATCACATAATCTGCTTCAAGACCTTTTGATTTATGTACTGTCAAGAACTCAATCTTTCTTCCTCCTATCACATAATAAAATCTATTACCTTCTTTCATCCCTTGATACATAAATGACAAGTAATAATCATCAAAAGAATAGCGTCCCAATAAAAATATAGATTTATCCAATGGAATAGAATCTATAAGTTCTCCTATTGTTTTGCAGTAATCACGTCTGTCGTAAGAACAAAACTCCAATTCTGTTTTCATATCAGAACTGAACGAGTGTATATCTTTTTTTATTTGTGCGTTATTACGTTGTATAAAGTGAGAGGATAACGAAACTAAAGGCTCTCCAAATCTATATGTGGTTTCTATCTTATTTATCTCTGTTGCGCCAAATATTCTGGAAATTGATTAAAAAGAGCCATATCACTTCCCGAAAAACGATATATGGACTGCCAATCATCGCCTACACAATACAACTTCGCAGGCGGATTCCCCTCTCTCAATACTTTCAAGAAGTTGTAACGGTCAACCGATATGTCTTGAAACTCGTCCACAATGATATAATCATACTCAACAGGGTGTGTAGTACGACATATCTCTGTGGCTTGAAGAATCGCATCGGTAAAATCAATTTGGTTGCTATCGCTCAATGCACTTTTATAACGTTCATATACAGGTTGAAATATGTTCTTGATAATAAAAACGCTCCGCTCATCACCTGCATTCTTTGCTTGCTTCAGAACCTCTCTAACTGATTTACAACTTGATTTTACCAATGTTACGAAAGTAACTACCAGCCGTATAAAAGCTCTTTTCTTGCTTACTGCCTTTGGGTAAGACTAAATCATATAATTCTTCGTCTGTTTTTTCTTGAATTGGCACACCTGCGTCATTTAATAATTGTCGAAGTTTATCTCTTATATCGGAATAATGGAAATCAGCACTTGATGTTACTAAAAGTTGAGTGCCAAATTTCTCATGAGCAGTTTTCTTCCAAGTTATACCATCATTATATTTTTGATTGGCTTCTTCGTATGTTATATTCTTGTCTTTTGCAAACCAAGCAGGGACAAGACCGTGTTCATCTACTCCGAAATGTTCCAAATAGATGCGTTTGGGTACTCCCTTTTGCTCGAAGTATATAGAGAAATCAGGGCGATATTGAGAGTGCATTTCATCTGCCAATTGATGTTCGTATGGCTCTTCATATCTGAATTGCACTCCAAGAGATGATAAGACAAAGCATATCTTTTGTTCCTGTTCACTTCTCACATATATGGCCCTACCGTCCATATCGGGGAACATCGCTTTTAGCTGTACATTCTTTTGCTCTGACAATTTTTCTCGCCTTTCATTCTTGCGTTGTTCCCAATCTGCTTCATTGGTTTGGTAGTCGATGAAGTATTCTACTACACTTTTCTTAAAATCCTCATTCCCTAATAGAGTGTGATAAATATCTATAAATAAGGCATCAGTATTATCGCAAATAAACGGCTTTGTTCACCGTTTTTTTTCCGATAATATCAATGGCTAATTTATGAAATGTATAGCCTTTCAAACCGTTGGTAGCCATTCTCTCCGTTAGTTCGGCTGCTGCTTTGTTCGTGTAACTAATCAGTAAGATTCTATGAGGGGCAATGTCTTTGATTTCTGTTAGATACTTGACTTTTCCAACAATAGAAGAGGTCTTTCCACTACCTGCACTACTAACCACTAAACAATTATCTTCCTCTGAAACAATTGAACGTCTTTGCTGTTTATCCAATGGATATTTCAAACAATGGTCGAAGAAATCTTTATGTGTGTCAAGCAGAAATGCAATAACACCCTCATTATGCTGTTTTACAAGTCTATTGATAGCTCCAAAGTCATTGATGAATTTTAATATAGTTTCAGATGGAGCGATATTAAAGGCTTTGAGTTTCTTCTGAAGCGAATACGCTTCTTGAAAATGTGGTTTGTAATGATTGATAAAATCTTTTTCCTGCGTTGCTGAGATTATATTACCATAAAAGCCATTGTTCAAGTTGGTAGGAATATCTATAAACACTTTCTCATTGAGAGCAGATAATCTCTCTTTTGCTTGCTCATAGTTTGATTTCTCACTATATGAAGATATTTGGCAATTTAACTTGTCTGAAAGTTCATTGGACTTGTTTTTAAGGCGTATTCGCACCATTGCTATCACAATAACCGAAATAGCAATTATACAAATCATCATAATAAACAATAGCTGCATATTAGAAATAATATTTATCTGAATCTTTCAATCCATCTATAATCATCCCTTTGGTACTCCATTGGAATTTCCACATATCTCCTGTATTATCATTTATGAGATAGTATTGATACATACTTGTCAATGGTTGAATGGAGAATATACATTTTTCGTTATTTTCTACTAATTCGTTTTTATTGATAGGAATACAAAATAGGTTGTCTAAATCTTGTGTGCTATATTGGACTTGCCATAATCGCCCATTATACGAATCTAATAGTATAAAAGTCCACATATTTTGAGTTCTGAACATCTGAAACCTATTACTCCAATTTGAAGTTGTTTCAGGATATGCAAGAGAGAAAATGTTTATCGGTGCAGCAAACATATAATCTTCGCCTTTTACACTAAATTGGACTTGCCAATTTTTACCTGTATATGTGTCAAGCATTATAAAAGTCCACATATTCTGTGTCTCATAAAGGCGAAATCTTCCTTCTTTATCTCCTAAAACTTCTCTTGCACTACAAACTTCCCAAGACTGACCATCATCTTGAATTTGTTGAACTTCGCCTGTCATCGTATTTAAACGAAGTCGATTATGGTAGTTCTGAGTCTTATACATCTTATATACCTGAGCATACGATGTAGCAGCGACAACTATAAAAGCAAGTAATACAAAAAAGTTTTCTCATAATCAATTGTTCTGTTTATTGAAAATTAAATATCCTCTAAATCTTTTTGGATTTTTGTTTCTACATTTTGAGTATCACGATAACGAATTACGACCATACCCTCATAGACGCCAGAAGTCTTTTCTATTGATAATTCTATATCTCCACCTGTTACCTCCCATGCACTGCCCCACACAACTGTCCCTTGATGAACTTCTGCCATTAAAGCGGTATTAGAATCTGAGTGAGCCGGATTCTTTTCTTTTGAGATAGTTGGGTTTCCATATTTGCGAGTATATAAATCCTTATAATAACCGTAAGTATTAACAAGTGTATTCCATTCACCACTTGGGTCAAATAACACGGCTACAGCAAATACACTTTTACCATCATCAGTAGCTGTTACGCCTATAGTTGCATTACGACCAGTAAAATCTCCCATAAACAATGCAAGATTGTTTTCTCTGCCAATAGATGTAAATCCTTTGCTTTTTTTAACTTTTGACAGAATTCTGTCATACTTCCCTCAATGGGAATTCCTTTAAAAGTAAGATGTTCCGAACCGCTTTGAGCATACGATGTCAAAGTAATTACCATAAATGCGAACGCTACAATAAGTTTTCTCATAATCTGTTGTATTATTTAAAATCGTTTATTACTAACATAATCCAACCAACGAAGAAAGCGTGGCACTGCGATGCTACGTCTTAGTTCGGAGGTCCTGAGAAAACCCTGTGTACAGATGTAGTAATAGCAGCCCACGCTATAGCGTGAGAACCACTATGCTACCCTTGTACACAATTCAGAAATTTCTCAGGTTTCCGTTCTACAAGATAAGCATAACGCTTCTTCTTTTTCTTATGTCTTGGAAAGGGTTGCCCCAATCCGGATACAAAAGTATAAAAAATCCGTGATATAGTATTCTACTATCACGGACTTTATTATGATTTACAGCTTAATACCCCTATTTTGTTTCCTTTGTCGGCATTCCCAACGCTTCCATGAACTCGCCTTTCTTTCGTCTGAACCAATTGACATGCGAAACGCCGTCTATGTTGAGTTCAAAATTTCCTTCTGTGCTCTGTTTGAGTGAACAAACCGCACCGTCAACTTTAAAATGCTGGTTAAACTCACGGGAATATAGCTCACCTTTAATGGTGGCGTCTTTGAATATGCATAGTTTTCTAATGACGGCATCGCCAAAGTGCAGAGAATCACGCAGGAACTTTATTGTCGGTATCAGTTTATCCACGTATGGGAAATAACGTTTGACGAAATCCACGAACTCGGACAACTTGCGGTTCTGCTGTTCGTATGCGCTTTTCATTTCCTGTATCTGTTTGGCTTGCCGTTCCTCATGTTGTTGAACTTCATTTTCAAGTTCATAAATGCGGTTTTGCAATGCTGCATTTTGCCTTTCCAAAGTCTTAACCTTATTACCGCCGAAAAGAGAACCTACACTTTCCGCTATGTGGGTGGCTGCGGTCGTGGCTACCCCTTTCAGCTTCTCGGTCTGCACCTCTTTCTTGGCTCGCCTGAGTTCTTCCTGTACTATTTCTTTGCTGTCTTGGAGCAGCCCTATGTCTGTTCGTAACTGTTCCGTCTGCTGCATCAGGTCACGGTAATACTGCTGTGTGGATATATGCTTAGCTTCCGACCCGTCAATGCCACGTTGCAGCCCGTATCTGCTCATGGTTTGTGCATAGGTGTCCTGATAGGATTTGAGTTTGGCTCGTGTCATAATCTCATCGGCACACAATCGGGCTGTGCCGGTCGGTTTTTGCGGTATCGCCTTCTAACCTGTTCCTCTTTCTTTTTGCGCTTGCGCTCTCCTCTGATTATCGGTACAAAGGGTGGCATGTATGTGCGGTGTCTGCTCGTCCATGTGCAGGACTGCCGACACGATATTCTCTCTACCGAATGTGTCGGCAAGGTATTTCAGGTTGTCGCTGCACCACTCGTCAAGTCTGCCCTCGTTGGTGATGCGTTCCATATCATCATGAGTTCCCGTTAGCAGGACACGGATAGCCCTCACTTGGTTGTTACCGATTTTGCGTGTCAGTCCTGCGGTGTCCAATCGGTACTGTATGGCTTGTGTCCTGCTTTCCACACCATCAGGAAACCTTATCAGTTCCCGATTGAGGTGCGTCCTGCTCTCATCGGCATTCTTCGGTTTGATGGTGCGCTCAATGTGCGCTGACATGGCGGCGTCCGTTCCGCTTGTCTTCTCCATGTGTAATACTGCATAACCCATATAATAATCTTTTTTTAGCTTGTGAAACAATGGTTGATGATTTTACTCCTGTACGGCTTTTTGCCGTTGGCTGAGGTGTGTCCAGAGAGGTGCAACCTCTTTGGCTTATTGGGGAATTTTCAGCGTTGCTTGCAATGCGGCTCGGACAAATTCCCTAATAAGCTACGGCATTTTCCGTTGGCAAATATCCGTGTCGCTGCAAGCATTCGCTTTCTACATCTTCAGCCCTCGTTTTTTCGGTGGATGCATCATCCGCCTTGCGGATTGGACTTGCTTCTCCTGCTCTATCGGCTCTACCGATTGGGACAAGGGCTTACCGCACAGGTAGTCGTTCAAGTCCTTGTATTCACGATAGTACAGCGACTTATCAAGCAAGCGTTCCCCGAACTTCTCCCTTAAGGATTCACAGGTGTTCCGTCCTGCCGTGTCGTTGTCAAGGAAACTGCCAATCTGTACATAGGTCGCCAATAGGTTTTCCACCTTTGCGAGATTGGAAACGGAGTTCAGTATGACATAGTCCTGTGTGTCCAATCGTGGGTATTGCGGATTGTTTCTTACTCGGATGGTAAGGAACGAGAGGTAATCCATGAAGCCCTCGAACAGATAACACACGTTTCTTGGTTCGCCCTGTTGTCTTATATGGCTGATGTCCTTCGGGGCGATGCAGCCCTTGAAGAAACGGTTGCGCACCTCATACCCTCCTGCCACATTCGGGAATCCGATGGCGAAATAGGGCTTGCCGTTATGGATGAAGTGCAGTTCCTTACATTCCGTCTGCGCCAGTGCGGTGTTTATCCCACGTTCCTGCAAGTAGCGGAGCAATGCAGGGTGCGTGAGTTCGCCCACTTTCAAATGTTGGAAACTCGGTTCGGATGCTTGCTGGCGAAAAGAGAAAGACACGGGACGGACGTGCGGTGCTTGTTCCGCTATCTTACCAAGCAGGTAAGGCACATAGTCCGAACCGTAAAGCTCCTGCGCCAAAGCGATGATGTTTCCTCCCTTACCTGTTCCGAAGTCGTACCATTGGTTGAGTTCGGTGTTCACCTTGAACGATGCTTCCGCTTCCTCCCTGAACGGTGATTTGTACCAAAGGCTTTTCCCCTGCTGCTTGACGGGGCTGTAGCCCAAACTTTGCAGATAGTCTGCGATATGTATCTTCTTTGCTTCCTGTGTAGTCATAATCTTCCTATGGTTTTAATGGTGAATGAAAATCGTTGATTCGTTGAATGGTATATGTAATATGTTTATATACATACAAATAGATGCTCAACATCCGCTCAACAAACCACTCACCAAAAGAGAAACCGACAATAGGTCGTGGCTTTATGCTCAACTTCTCTTTTGGTCAGTTGAGATTTTGTTGAGAGTATATATTGCTTATTATCAGTATGATTATATCCTTATTCAACAATTCAACAAAAAGATAATGGAATTACAGCGTTTCAAGTTGCAGCCTTGTGACGGTATAGAAGCGTCCCACTCTCCTTATCGGCTCATACCGACACTCCCGATTGTAGTTAAGCTGATAAGTGGTATAAGTCAGTCCGTTCGGCGCAGGGGTGAGCTTCCAACATTCCTGCAATACCTTTCTTACTTGATGCTTCTCCGCTTTGACATACGTGTTTGCCAGCAACGTGAGAATGTCATTGCAGCAAAAAGAGAAAGTGTCGATACCCATACTTGCCATGATATCAAGTATAAGTTCGCACATCTCAATCTCCAATCTGTTGCGGTTGCTTCGGATAATCTTTTTGCAAGGCTTCGGTGTGCAGCAGTGACGTGGCAAACCACATACGGCTCTCTTTCTCGGTGGATAGTTGCCTGTGCTGCAAATGGTAGAGGAAAGCAGGTATTTCCGCTTTCAGCTTTTGCAAGAAGTCGGTATCGTCTGTTTGTAAGCGGTCTATCTTCCGCACCCAATAGCGTGTTTCCCCTGCGTCTATGATGACGGGCAGATACTCGTTGTTGGAACACAGAACGAACTTGGCGAAGAACGCTATCTCGTCACGGTCTTTACCTTTGGCTTCCACCTTGTAGGAGAGTGTGGTACTTAGGTTCTTCAACCGTTCGCTGTCCTCCCTGCGGCTAAGCAACACTTCATCCACCACAATAAGGAGTTTGCCTGCCCAATCGGAATTGAACTGGCTGCGGAAGTCCTCGTTGGTGTTGAATGTCACGTTGTTCTGAAACAAGGCTTTCAGAAAGTTCAGGAACGTGCTTTTACCTGTATTGCGTTCCTCTGATACCAACAGCAGGATTGGCAACTTTTGAATGGGTTGCAGGTAAAGCAGTTGCAGGTAGTCCATGCCCAACTCGTATTGTTCCCCGAAAATGTGCTCCACTAACGAACGGATAGAGGGAAAATCACCCTCCATCGGCTTATAGTTTATCGGTTCATAGAGGTTCAGGAACTTGTCCACCACAGGACGGTAATTCACATGGTCGGGAACTGTGCAGAAGCCATCATACTTGGGAACGGTGGCGAGAAAGTGCTTGCCGTAGTCCTGTCGCAGGGTCTCGTTATTCCACACGATGCGTTTCTTCACATAGCCGCCGTTCAGTCGGGGCTGGTTCACTAACTTGTAGAGGGTCGTACCCACCCGGATAAACTCCTCCTTGCTGATGTCTGATTCACTCATTGTTCATACGCTTAAATGGTTGATAAATAATCGTATGCAAAGTTAGAGTGAGCCGCTTAACCCCCTGATACGCAAATCACGGCAGAATGGCGCAAAAAACACACGGAGTGAAAAACTTGCAGCCTGTTAGGGAGTATAACAACAAAAAAACCGAAGAAATACCACTTTAATGGCAGTTTCTTCGGGACCTGTCGTCTTAATACGTATGAATGGCAATGCGCCTATTCAAACACTCGCATAAATATATTGTTGGCAATGGGAATACGCATCGGTTTCATTACTTCATGTCGTTATAGCTATATATTTTATGCCTGATACTTAGGTGCTTCCTTTCTACAATCCAGCGAAAAGAAGATGCTTGTTTTCTCTTTTCGCAAGTACAACTTTTCAATTACGGCATTCCGTACTCGTTCTGCTCCGTATGAGTTAATGCGGAAAGCAAGAGCGACAACCATTTCAAAGCAGTAAACATCCATGCTGCATTTGTCCGACAAGCAGATGGAGCGTCTTACTTCGCATTCACGCAAAACGCCGCTCTTATAGATTGCCTTTATCGCAGCACGGAAAGTAGGAGAGGTTATCCCAAACAATTCGCAGATTTCCCACTCGCTCATGGCGATTGTTCTTATATCGGTAGGCATGGTGATATTGCCATGCTCGTCCATCTTGATGATATTTATTTTCCTGTCCATTGCTATTCGTTTTAAGGTTATCAAATGTTACTGCAAATATTTTTCTCCATATCCGTCAACTTGTGCGACAGAACTTCCATATCCTGACTTATCTTCTGATTTGTAATTTTGGCGTAAATCTGCGTGGTTTTTATGTTGGTATGTCCTAACAGTCGGCTTACGGTTTCAATCGGTACTCCGTTGGATAACAGTACGGTCGTGGCGTTCGTGTGTCTTGCCACATGTGTGCTGAGCCGTGTCTTGAAACCACATTGACTGCCGATTTCTTTCAGTATCTTGTTGCAGGTGGTATTGCTCGGCATGGGAAATACCTTGTTGTCCCTTGTCATTCCTTTGTACTTCTCTATTATCTTTAGTGGAACATCCAACAGTCGGATATTGGATTCCGTATTGGTTTTCTTTCTTCGGGAGATAATCCACAGGTTGCCGTCAAAGAATGTTTGAAGGTTGTCTGTTGTAAGGTTCTTCACATCGGAATACGCCAAACCCGTAAAAACCGAAAAGATGAATAAGTCCCTTACCAATTCATGATAGGTATTCTTCATCGGAGCGTCCATGAGTGTCTGTATCTCAGCCTTGGTCAGATAGCCCCTGTCCACGCTTTCTGGTGAATTGATATATCCCGCAAAGGGATTGAACGGCAGACGACCGTCATTTCTCGCTATGGAAATGATATGTTTCAACACAATCATATAGCCCCATACAGTGTTGGTGCGGCATCTCTTTTCTGTCCGTAGGAAATACTCGAAGTCGTTGATGAACGTGAGATTCAACTCTTTCAGGGGAATATCCTCACGCTTGTAAGTATGCGGGATAAATTCATGTAGATGCTTGCATACGGTTATATACCGCTGGAATGTACCTTTTGCCCTGCTGTGTCCCACTTTCTTGGAAAACTCGACATTGTGCTGTTCAAAGAGTTTAAGCAGAGTTTCCTGTTTGACACCGATGCCGAGATAGGCATCTTTAAGTTTGGCGGCAGTGACATATCCGTCCGTCTGCATCAGCTCATGATAGCGGCGGTTCACCTCCACACGGATTTTATCAACGGCACGGTTGATTCGCTGCGCTTCGACGCTCTTGCCCGAAGCACGGTTGTTCTTCACGTCCCACAGCCGCAGGGGAACATCCATCTTGCAACTGAACTGTTTAATCTCTCCGTCCACCGTAAGGCGGCACATCAATGGCAGGTTGCCGTTGGGCTTCTCACTGCCTTTCTTCACATAGAATAAGACCTTGAATGTACTTCGCATAACTCACTCTTTTTTGGGTTACAAAATTAGATTACAGTGAGTTATCGACTGCTAAGCAAACCTCCGCAGAACGCAGAAAAACAAACACTTAGCAAGAAATCTGCTCTATCCGCACGGTAATGAGGTGGTAACTGAACTCTTGCGCTTAGTGGCTTTAACACGGCTTGAAATGGCTTTATACCAACCCAAAAGAAAAGCGTAACGAACGCTATTCCAGTCTATTCGCTACGCTTTTCTCAAATTTGCTATTCCGTTAGCTGTTTATTTTATGTTTTAGAACGCTGGGGTTGGAAGCAATAAAATTTTTGAGAGCTTTGTGTTCTTCCCCCTCGCCACCAAATCCACCTGAAAAAGCCTTGCTAATATCGGAAGTTTCTTCATCAGTAATCACACATTCTTTTAGCCCAAGCATATGCAATACCCAATCCCAATTCTTGTAAGTGGTAGCCCTGAGGTTTTTCTGAGACTTGATTTCTTCTTTTTTTTCATAACTTTTACCCTCGTAACCATTTAGGACCCAAGAAAGCCCATCGGATGGAATACCTTGGCTTTTACTATTGACCAAGAGGTTGGGATTCGGGATATTCTCGTTTTCAGCTTTCCTAATTTTTCTAGAATAGAATAAACACAGCCCAACGGAAGACCTATACCAGAATATATTTTGTAACCTAAAGCCTCATAAGAAAGGTCACTATAAGTTTTATCAGTAAATCCCCTTTTTGCCCAACCTATAAGGACAGGAAGAATTTTTCGAACATTATCCGCTGTTTTACCGATTTTGTTGTTTTTTAGTTTTGCACACCTCATCTATAAGATAGGCATATTTCCCAAAATCGTTCATATTGTTTGCTTTTAAAGTGTTGAAGTATTTTACAAAAGTAACTATTTTATTTAGAAATATCAACTCTTTACACTACGTATTACTAAATATCAGAGACAAGAATAACCTTTTTGGTTTCAAAATTACGCCTTTCTAAGACGGCTTTTTGTAAATTATTCAAACAAACTCAACATTACACTACACCCGCTTACACGAATTTTCCAAATTGAACATAAATACTATTCCCCTAAAACCAAATAAAAAAGATAATTTTAAACATCATGCAGGCGATAGCTATATCCCCCCTAATTAAAATGTCATATAATACTAAAAAAGCCCGACTCTATAAAAGTCGGGCTATATAAAGGGTCGTATCAAAGGATGCGATGAAACTCCGAAAGACAGGATTTGAGAGCCTTCGCCCCTTTGTAATCCACCGTGCTAAGCATACCTCGAAAGGCGTGGCCCGCCATTGGAACGAAAAGCTTGTCTCGGCATTTCATAATTTTTGATGAGTTTCCCAATCTACTTTGATACGACCGGGCTTTCTCTTGTCTTTGATACAAAGTTAACCAAATACTTTGAATAAACAAAATATTTTCAATAAAAAAATTAGGGGTTTACCGATTTCGGGCAACCCCTAATTTTTATATAAAACCACAAATCCCTTTGTCTTATTTTACTTTCTCAACGATAGCTTTGAATGCTTCGGGATTGTTCATTGCCAAATCGGCAAGGACTTTACGATTTATTTCGATTCCTGCTTTATGCAGTGCACCCATTAACTTAGAATAAGACATACCTTCGAGACGTGCAGCCGCATTGATACGTTGAATCCACAACGCACGGAAATTACGCTTATTATTTTTACGGTCACGATAAGCATACGTCAAACCTTTTTCCCAAGTATTTTGGCAACGGTCCAAACGTTTTTACGAGAACCATAATAACCGCGGGTAAGTTTAAGAATCTTTTTTTCTTTTTGCTCTTGAAGCAACGTGATTTACTGATCTTGGCATAGTTTTTTTTCTGTTTTGAATGTTAGCGCTACCGTTCAAGGTAAACTTCAAGCTAAAAACATTCGGTTAATAAAATTTGAAACTACTCTTTTTTTTTGAGAAAAATTTTAGAAATCGCCGAAGCTTATTTCATACCCAACAATGCTTTTACATTGTTTACATCAACGGTATTTACCGTTCCCATGTGAGTAAGATTTCTTTTTTGCTTCTTCGTTTTCTTAGTCAAAATGTGACTTTTGAAAGCATGTTTTCTCTTGATTTTTCCTGTTCCGGTAAGGGCGAACCTCTTTTGGCACCGGAATTAGTTTTAATCTTTGGCATTTTACTAAATTTTAATTTTATAATTGAATGAATAGTTTGTCAAATATCCTATTTATTTTTTCTTCGGGCTTATCATGATGATCATACGCTTACCTTCCAGAACTGGCATCATCTCCACTTTTCCATAGTCTTCCAAATCGTTCGCGAAACGCAACAAGAGCACTTCACCCTGTTCCTTGAACAGAATAGAACGACCCTTAAAAAAGACATAAGCCTTCACTTTTGCTCCTTCGTTCAGAAAACCGATGGCATGTTTCAATTTGAAATTATAATCGTGATCATCGGTTTGAGGTCCGAAACGAATCTCCTTAACAACAATCTTCGTCGACTTAGCTTTCTGCTCTTTCTGACGTTTTTTCTGCTGATAGAGAAACTTTTGATAATCTAAAATCTTACATACCGGCGGCACTGCATTAGGCGAAATTTCTATCAAGTCAAGACCTTGTTCATCAGCCATATGTATAGCTTCTTGTATGGTATATACCCCTTGCTCTACATTGTCACCGACCAAACGAACTTCTTTCGCCCGAATACGTTCATTGACACGATATTGGTCTTTTATATCATTCTTTTTTTTGCAGGCATAGGCTTGTTTGGCCTATTAGACTGCGGTTGCGGTTGCGGTTTTTTATCCATTCAGACTACCATTCTTTGAGTAATTCTTCTACTTCTGCATTTAAATTTTCGGCAAAGGTAGCAATTTTCATCGAACCTTTATCACCTTCACCCTGTTTTCTTACAGAAACTTCACCATTTTCAGCCTCTTTTTCACCAACAACGAGCAAATAAGGGATTCTTTTCAGTTCGTTATCGCGAATCTTCCGCCCTATCTTTTCATTCCTGTCATCGACAAATGCCCGAATATCCTTCTCGGCCAATTCGCTAACAACCTGTTGTGCATAGTCGTTAAATTTAGCGCTTATAGGCAGAACAGCCACTTGATCGGGAGTAAGCCACAACGGGAATTTTCCGCCCGTATGCTCGATGAGAACTGCAACAAACCTTTCCATAGAACCGAAAGGAGCCCGGTGAATCATTACCGGACGATGTTTCTGATTATCGCTACCGGTGTATTCGAGTTCGAAACGTTCCGGCAAGTTGTAATCCACTTGTATGGTTCCCAATTGCCAACGCCGGCCGATGGCATCTTTAACCATGAAATCGAGTTTAGGACCATAGAATGCAGCTTCACCATATTCGACTCTGGCTTTTAACCCCTTCTCTTCACAAGCCTCGACAATGGCCCGCTCCGCTTTTTTCCCAATTTTCATCGCTACCGATGTACTTCTCGCGATTGTTAGGTCGCGCAAAGAGATTTGGGCTTCGAAATTATCGAACTTCAAAGCTTTGAAGATAATGAATATAATATCCATTACTTTCAAAAACTCGTCTTTCAACTGATCCGGACGACAGAATATATGCGCATCGTCTTGGGTGAAACTACGTACACGAGTTAAACCATGCAACTCACCACTTTGTTCATATCGATAAACTGTACCAAACTCTGCAAAACGAAGAGGGAGGTCTTTATAAGACCGCGGTGTCACCTTATAAATCTCACAGTGATGCGGACAGTTCATAGGCTTCAACAAATATTCTTCTCCTTCTTCCGGCGTATGAATGGGCTGGAAAGAATCTTTTCCCATATTTGGCATAATGCCCCGATGTCACATACAACATCTTATTTCCTATATGAGGAGTAATCACCTGCAAATACCCAAAACGTTTTTGAACTTTACGCAACATAGCTTCAAGACGATCCCGCAGTTGTGTCCCTTTCGGCAACCAAAGAGGTAATCCCGGCCCCACATTGGAAGAAAAAGCAAAGAGCTCCATTTCCTTGCCAATTTTACGATGGTCTCGTTTTTTCGCCTCTTCCATCAAAACAAGATACTCATCGAGTAACTTCTTCTTCGGGAACGTGATGCCATATACACGAACCAATTGTTTGCGCTTCTCATCGCCTCTCCAATATGCCCCGGCCAAAGAAGTTATCTTCACGGCCTTGATAAGCCCCGTATTGGGCAAATGCGGTCCCCGGCACAAATCGGTAAACGCACCTTGCGTATAAGTAGTTATCGTACCGTCTTCGAGTTCGCTGATAAGTTCAACTTTATATTCTTCTCCACGTTTACCGAATCGGTCGAGAGCATCGGCCTTCGATATTTCTTTCCGAACAATCGGTTCTTTACGGCTCGCCAATTCGAGCATTTTAGCCTCTATCGTAGGAAAATCGGCCGCCGTAATAGTAGCATCCCCGGGTCCACGTCATAATAAAATCCATTTTCGATAGCCGGGCCTATACCGAATTTAATACCGGGATATAGTTCTTGTAATGCCTCGGCCAACAAGTGTGCCGAAGAATGCCAAAATGCATGTTTCCCTCTGGATCGTCCCACTTGAAAAAGTTTAATAGCAGCATCTGCGTTTATGGAACGAGAAAGATCCCACTCCTGTCCATCGACTGTCGCCGCAAGAACTTCCTGAGCCAATCTTGGACTTATACTCTCGGCTATTTGTAAAGGTGTAATACCAGATTCAAATTCCTTTACCGAATTATCGGGAAACGTAATCTTAATCATCATTTTTCTGTCCTTATCTATTTTCAACGTTTTTCAAAAAACGTTTCTATTTTATACATTTAATAATAGAGACACATGACTGCGCCTCTTTTTCCAAGGCACAAAAATAATAATTATTTCATTACCCAAACGGATATTTATAAAAATCTTTTAATCGCTCATTCGTTTCAACAAGTTATACGCAGCCACAACTCCCAACTCTCCCGCTTTACTCAAATCTGCCGTACCTTTAACCGTATCGCCTTGTTTTAAATAGACTAACCCTCGGTTATAATAAGCGTCTCCAAAATCGGGACGTAACCGTATCGCCTCGGTATAATCGGCAATAGCACCCCTATAATCTTGCTGGGAACAACGCAGATTTCCACGATTGTAATATACATATATAAACCGCGGTGCAGACTCTATCACCTTCTCATAATCACGCAGCACCATCTCATATTCCATTTTCAAGCTCTCATTTCCCACTGCCGGTAATCCAGACAAAGAGAAATCTTTGGAGTTTTTCGAGCGCACCTGTTGAAAATCTATACTCTGTACAGACTCCGCCGAAAGTTGATATTCTATTTGTTTCGCTCTTACAACAGCCCGAAGGAAATAGGCTAACGTAAAATTTTGACTCGTCATAATAGCTCTATTCAAATCGTCAAGAGCACTAGAAAAATCCTGAACAAGCATAAAATCGACAGCTCGACCGAAATAGGCCAATGGATTAGAAGGATTTATCTCTATAAGACGGGAATAATCATTTATGGAAGAGAAATGATAGTTTACCTGATCGGATAGCAGTGCCGCCTCGGCATTCGTAAGCAATAATTTCTTGCTAAACACATGGGTATCGTTCAACTCTTCGAGTTCCCTTACATAATAAATATTCTGACGAACGGCATCGGGTCTTTCATAATAAGTAAGCACATACATTGGCTGTACGGATACTTTTGCACATTCTGATCTTGTACCCGTCCCCGAATTTTATTCTCGTATTCCGGCTTATATTCGGTATGGGCATCGGCTACCAATATTTGATTGAACTTATTAATATTTTTATCAGACTCAGACCGCTCATCGGCTGCTTGTCCCGATTTTTTACTATTATTCGAAGCTACTGTATTTTCATCGATCGGTTCATACTGGGTCTTCTTTTTGTAAATCCATAGCTAGCATGAAATCCTTTTCACCGCCTTTCATATCGCCCATTTTCCGTTTCGCCTCAGAGCGAGCATAAAAACCCGCGGCAAAATCGGGGTACTGTTCCAAAACTACGTTAAAATCAGAAATAGCCTTTCTATAATTCCCGATCATATCATATAACAAAGCTCGATTATAAATTGCGAAATAATTGTCCGGTTCAGCCTTTATTACTTTTGTAAAGTCGGATATAGCCTTATTCCGTTCACCTACTTGCATACGCAATAATCCCCCGATTGTAGTAGGTCATCGTATTATCGGGATCAAGTTTCAATATATAATCATAATCGGCCATAGCTCCCTGCAAATCATCTTGATGATATTTTATACGAGCCCTATTGAAATAGTAAGACACTTCTTTGGGATCGAGCCTCAAAGCCTCGTTCATATCGGCCAAAGCCGAATCATAATCGGCATCGTGCAACACTTTAATAATAGCCCGTTGAGCATATGCTCCCGATATATATTTATCTATCGAAATAGCTTTATCTATATCATCAATCGCTTTTATCGTATCGCCCTTCTCCAAATAGAATTGGGCCCTACTCATATAACCGTTGTAATAGTTCGGATGCAAAGCTATGAGTTTATCGAAACTTTTTTCGGCTTCGTCATATTTTTTCAACTGCACTTCGGCAATAGCCTTATTATTCAAAAAAAGACCTATCTTCGGGGGCATAACGCAACCCCTCGGTATAGTCGTCGATAGCGCCTTGATAATCCCCAAGATTCTGTCGGGCAATCCCCCGAACTTGATAGGCATTGACAATAAAAGGATTACGTTCGATACAAAGGGTACAATCTTCTTCTGCCCCTTTAAAATCATCGAGGCTCAACTTCGCAACTCCTCTATAAAAATAAGGCTCGGCCATATACGGCTTTACCTTTATTACTTGATTGAAATATTGCATCGACAGAATATAGTCCTCAAAATAAAGTGCATTACGTCCGATATTCATCACTCTATCGGTATTAATCTGCGCCACAGATAAAAAAAGAGGAAAACGACAGCAATAGAAATATGATATTTGACTTGAATATAAGTTTCATTAAATGCCTTAACATGATTATCAGACAAATGTACGTAAATAATGACAAAACAACACAACCCTGAGAGCATTTTATAAGATTTTTCTTTCCCAACGCATCGAATGAACATTTTTTACGCCAAAATGTCTTATATAAAAAAGAAGAAACTTTTTTCGTATCTTTATACCTCAAAATTGCACAGACATGAGCACAGAAAAAAAACTACAACACATCGTTATCGTCGGAGGCGGATTTGCCGGATTTTTACTGGCCAAACGAATTAATCCCGAAAAGTTCAGAGTGACCTTAGTCGATAGAAAAAATTTTCATGCCTTTCCTCCTCTGTTTTATCAAATAGCTTCGTCGGGACTTGAACCGGCTGCCATTTGTTTTCCTTTCAGGAAAGAGCTACGTAAATTACGTCACGTCCGTTTCCATATGGGAGAAGCTCTTGCAGTAGATACTCAAAAGCAAATTTTAACGACCAATACAGGAAATATAAATTATGATTATTTGGTACTCGCCACAGGCACAACCAATAATTTTTTCAATATGCCCGAATTAAGGGAACGAGTATATACTCTGAAATCTACTGCCGAGGCTATCCGACTGAGAAATGAAATACTATTCTGTTTAGAGCGGGCCTGTACCTGCGCCGATCCCGAATCGCGCCGCACGCTTCTCTGCTTCACGGTTGTCGGCGGAGGCCCGACCGGAGTCGAAATAGCGGGTGCTTTGGGTGAAATGAAAAAGTACATTCTGTCTCGAGAATATCCCGAGATCAGTCCTTGCGATATGCGCGTCGTTATCGTCGAAGGTTCAGACCGCCTATTACAGAATATGAGTACAGAAGCCTCTACCAAATCTCGACAATACCTCGAACAACTCGAAGTCGAAGTCATTACCGGACATACCATGAAATCGTTCGACGGGACTTACGTGAGTTTTGACAACGGCGATAAAATAAAATGCCATACCCTCATCTGGACAGCAGGTATCACCGGCGAACCTTTGAAAGGAATTCCAGAAACGTCCATAGGGAAAGGAAGACGAATCGTCACAGACAAATATAACCGGGTCGTCGGGTGTGAAAACCTTTTCGCAATCGGCGATATAGCCCTGCTTACCGAAAAAACTATCCCAAAGGTCACCCGCAAGTAGCTCAGGTAGCCATACAACAAAGCAAATTGTTAGCAAAAAATTTAAACCGGAACAGTTTCGAAACGCCTTTTCATTATAAAGATAAAGGAAACATGGCAACCATCGGCCGTAATCGTGCCGTAGCCGACTTGCCCTATCTAAAATTATACGGGCGGCCGGCTTGGTTCACATGGATGGGAGTTCATTTGGTTTCTATACTAGGTATGAAAAATAAAATTATCACTTTTTTAAACTGGTGTTGGTACTATTTTACCTATAACGCCACCTTACGATTGTTGATACGCCCGACCCGATATCCGAAACGGAATGAAGAATAACCATATTTAATCCGTGTTTTAGAACAATTTTGGTTTGTTTTTTCCTCTAAAAAGTGACTTTTTTCAATCTACCTTTGTCCCCCGAACAAATAGGTATTAATTTATGAAAAAAGTCACTAGCGTATTTTTGTGCTGTTTTTTATTTATTGCACTCAATTATGCCCAATCTGGACAAGTGATGACATTGAAAGAATGCATCGAAATGGGCATAGCGAATAATCTCTCTCTGCAAAATAAAAATCTAAATGTCCAAAAAAGCAAATACGGGATCTCTGAAAACAGGTTCAAACTGTTACCGGTCATCAATGCTTTCGCCAATTTTACCAATAGTCCCGAACCGGCCGTTTCGGTAACCGACGGAAGCAAATATGGAACTCCCTATAACGTCACCAAGACACTACGATACAATGCCAATGGCGGTTTACAACTGCAATTACCATTATATAATCAGACCCTATATACAAGTATCACCATCTCGGAATTAGTAAATCGAATAGACCTATTGTCTTACGAAAAAGCCAAAGAGGATCTTATCGTCGAAATAGGAAAACTCTATTTCTTGGGACAAACGACCATCTGTCAATTACAAATTATCGAAGGAAATATCGCCCGTCTAGATTCCCTTCGCAACATCACACAAGCATTCTTCGATAATGGAATGGCTATGGACGTAGATGTAAAACGTGTTGAAATAAATCTCGAAAATATGAGGGTTCAATATCACAACGCCCAAGCTATGCTTAACCAGCAACTCAACCTTCTGAAATATACGCTTGACCTTCCTTCGGAATACGAGATAACTCTTACCCCGCTCAATCCCGACATAACCGGGAATGTGCGTTTCAATGGTTTATCAGATTCGCTATACGAACTCCAATTACTGGATACTCAAACCCAATTATTAAAGAAACAAGGACGAATAATCAATCAAGGTTACATACCTTCGCTCAATTTCACCAGCCAACTGGCTTATTCGGCTTATACAGATAAATTCAAACATTTCTTCCACTCTCATATATCCAACAAATGGTACGAATCATTCAACTTCGGCCTGTCCTTGAAAATACCCATCTTCGATGGTCTGAGCAAACACACCAAAAAACAACAAGCCAACGTCGAATACCGAAAAGCTGTACTCCAACAGGAAAATACCCGCAAACAACTAGAAACACAGTACACCAACTCGGTATCGGATTTGATGAACAATCAACGCAATTACGAAAAACAACAAAGCAACTACAAGTTGGCCGAAGAAGTTTACTTGGTTACAACCGATAAATACAAAGAAGGAATAGCTTCCATGACCGAGCTCCTACAAGATGAGCTCCGATTAACCGAAGCCCAAAACGGCTATTTGAGCGCGCACTATAATTATAAAATAGCAGAATTGAATTTGCTGAAATTAACCCAACAACTCGATATTCTCACCCAATAATCCTGTAAAATTAATAATCAGTATATATAAATACTTTTACAATTATGAAAAAAGAAAATAGCTCTCATTATAAACGGAGTAAAAAATTAAAAGCATTGCGTTTCGGACAATATACATTAAATGCAATCGGTATCATCGTTCTATGCTACGGAGTTTATGAAGCGGCTTGCCTTTTTCTCAATTACAAACGCTGCGAAACCAGCAACGATGCCCAAATAGAACAATATATATCGCCAATCAACATACGCGTACCGGGATATGTAAAGAAAGTTTACTTCACCGAACACCAATTCGTACACAAAGGCGACACATTACTTGTTCTGGACGATAGAGAATACCGTATACGAGTATCGGAAGCCGAGGCGGCTTTGAAAGATGCCGAAAACGGAATTGCAATCTTATCTTCCAGTTTGACGACGACACAGGCGACTGCTTCGGTTTACGATGCCTCTATCGAGGAAATAAATACACGCATAAGCAAATTGCAAAAAGACTTGACTCGTTACCGTAACTTATTACAACGTAATGCGGCTACCCCCATACAAGTGGAACAACTCGAAACCGAGTTAACAGCAACACTCGCCAAGTTAGAAGCTCTGAAAAAACAAAAAGCCGCAGCCACTTCGGGAGTAAACGAAGTTACAAACCGCAAAGCATCGGTCGAAGCCGGAATATTAAGAGCCCAAGCAGCTTTGGAAATGGCCCGACTAAATTTGTCCTATTACAGTAGTTACCGCCCCTTGTGACGGAACACTGGGAAGACGGACCTTAGAGGACGGACAATTTGTACAAGGCGGTCAAAGTCTCACTTATATCATACCCGATACTCAAAAATGGGTGATTGCCAATTATAAAGAAACCCAAATAGCCATTTTATACGAAGGCCAAAAAGTAAGCATCAAAGTCGATGCCTTTCCCGATAAAGAGTTTTCGGGACACATATCGGCCATATCGGGAGCCACGGGTTCTAAATACTCCTTAGTACCTACCGATAATTCAGCCGGGAATTTCGTAAAAATACAACAACGTATTCCTGTAAGAATCGAGTTCGACGAATTATCGGAAGAAGACAACCGACTCTTAGCAGCCGGAATGATGGTTATTATAAAAGCTAAATTGTAAAAATGGCTCACACAAAAATTATCCTTTTTACGACTGGGTTCCAAAACCACTGGGAATCATCATACTCATCATGCTATTCTGCCCTATTATGTTCATTAACGGGGCATATACCATAAATAGTGGAGAGATGTCGTCCGGTCTTGGAATTATCTCGGAGCACATTCAATATGCAAGCTATGCCGGAGCAATCGGCATGGTAGTATTCGCACCATTTATGCAACGAGTCTTGGCTGTGAGGAGACCCAAAATGATGTTAATGACAGGCTTCATTCTGTTATTTTGGCTCAGCTATATTTGTGCAATTACAGACAGTTGGTTGCTACTCATGTTATGCAGTCTCATTACGGGTTTTATCCGCATGGCTCTCACTTTGATAAATCTATTTGCTCTCATACTGTATGCATTTAAGATAGAGGCCAGCGACATCATCACCCCGGGAGCCGAAGCCACCGATCCCGTAGTTGCCGACAAGAACGATCAAGCCAAAGGCCTCACACAACCTATCATTTATCTCTTTTTCATGCTCTTCGCGCAAGCCGGTAATTCGTTGACCGCATGGCTTGCCTATGAATATGAATGGCAATATGTCTATTACTATATGATGGGAATGTTGATGCTCTCAATCGTCGTTGTTCTTTCCACCATGAAATATCAGAGGCATCTGAAAAAACTCAACTTCAATCTCCGTCAATTCGGCGATGTAATTGCCGCATCATTGATGATGATGGCTGGGTCATTCATACTGATTTATGGTAAAACACTCGACTGGTTTGACAACTACTACATACGGCTGGCCGCCATATTATTCCTACTGTCCACGGCCGCTCTCATTTTTATTGAGGGAAACTTGAAACACCCCTATCTGAAACTAGGAGTATTCAAACAGAAGAATGTTATTTTCGCTTCAATAACATTCATCATGCTTATGATGATTAATTGCAGCGCCATGTTCGTGAGCGTATTCACCAGCATATCCATGAAAATAGACAATTTCCAAAATGCCATGTTGGGAAACTATTCATTGGTAGGATATGTAATAGGAGCCATATTGTGCATGATTCTATCGGCTTTCAAGGTACCCTTCAAATATATCTTCGCATTCGGGTTCAGTTTCATCACAGCCTACGCCATATATATGTATTTCCAATACCAAAGCATGGGTCTTTATGAACACATGATATGGGCCACGATACTGCGCTCGACCGGTATGATGATACTCTATACCATGTGTGCCGTATTGGGTAGTATACGCCTGCCTCTCAAATATATGTCGTCTTGGATTTTTGTAATGCTCTTTGCCCGGTCAATTATCGGGCCGACCGTAGGAACAGCGATTTATTCCAACTTATTGAACGAACGTCAGCAACATTATATGGCCACACTATCGACAGGAGTAGACTTGATGAATCCAGAAATCGCAGGCAGCTTCAATCAAACGGTGAAAGGCAGTCAATTCATGCAAGGACATAGTGCTGAAACCGCGACTACTCTTGCGACCATGCAAGTATCGGGACGCATTCAAGTACAAGCCATGTTGTCGGCTCTCAAAGAAATCACGGGCTGGACAATCTTTGCAAGCATATTATTCATTATTATAGTTCTCTGTGTCCGGTACAAGCAACCAGAATATCCGGGAATACTGAATCTCAAAGAAAAAGGAACTTATGTAGGGAAAGAATTAGCCTAATATATAACAAATAAAAAAATGTCCTACTTTTCGAGAATTTATTTGTTATCTTTGCATATAACCAAAACAAATATATATAATGAAAAATTTTCTTTTTACCGGATTCATTATTTTACTTCTATCCGCAGTATCTTGTAAAACGACTGAAAAAGGAAGTATGACACAAACTCAAACTCCCACATCACAAACCAATGAGAAGAAAAACATTTCTATAAATCGAGAAGAACTCAACGGGACATGGATTATAAAAACAGCCAAAGGTAAAACCGTTATAGGCGATTCACCAGTAGAAATCACTTTCGATCTCACAAACGGACGTATTTACGGCAACGACGGTTGCAACGTGATAAACGGCACTGCATTTTTCGAAAATGAGAATGGGTTACGTTTCGAATCGCTCATCTCGACGATGAAGGCCTGCCGACCAGAAGTTACAGATCGTACTGTCCTCAATGCTTTGAACGAAACCCGCTCTTATAAACGAGCTGATACCAAAGAGCTATCTATCAAATTCTGTGACGAAAAAGGGAAATCTGTGATGACCCTTGAAAAACGAATGGTAGATCTATTAAATGGTTCTTGGAAAGTCACAACTATCGACGGGAAAAAAATCACCGAAGAAAATCCGACTATGGTTATCGATATCCCAGAGGCAAAATTATCTGGATTTGCGGGCTGTAACCGTATGTTCGGAGGGATTTCTTTAGATGGAACCGCTTTCGGAATAGCTTTTTTACACAAGTAGCAACTACCCGCATGGCTTGTCCAGACATGAAAACGGAGCAATTATTCTTATCGGCACTCGGCAAAGTTACCGGATTTTACATGATAGACAACTTTCATGCAGCATTATATCAACAACCCCAAACTCCGATAATCATAATCGAAAAAGTTCAATAAGAAAATACAAAGCAACGATTACATGTCCACTGAAAAAGAGCAGGATAAAAAAATTATTCTTATAAAAATAAAAAACGCAGGCGTTATCAACCTGCGTTTTTTATTTAGAAACCCATTTAAATAGTCTATAAACCATTAAAAAATTCGGGTTATAATAGAATAGCCATTTTTTTCAAAAAAATGAAATCAAGCACCTCCTTTTATTCAAATCTATTGCTTAATTTTTGAGTCGTCTTACTTGCTTACATTAGGGAAAATATGTGTGTGTTACAAAATAGGAAGAAGGATTTTAAACCTTCCGCCTAATCATGTGTAACCCACACCATTCTGTGAAAGCAAGTAAGACATCTTTTGAAGAATGTGAATTAGGCGGAGGTTTTAATATATACAACTAAAAACAAAAAAGTTTATGCTGCCGCCGACAGTCAAGCAATTTTTCTTCAAATTACTCATCTCCATTTTTGTTCACGATTACAAAAATGTATTAAGGCAATATCGACAAGCCTACACGACTCAACGTCAAATGGAACAATATTTAAGAGTCATCACACCCGAAGACTTATACGATAAAGAACTCGTACGAATTTCAGAGCGAATGAGCGATCTACAAAAAACTTATTTATCAACTGCGAAAAAGGGACTAAGCGACGAGGCAATATCTCGAAAACTAAATCTACCGTTACACAAAATACAAAAACATCTCGATCTCGTAGAATTAGATATTCTCCAAATTTCCCGATATTTCAATTAAGATATAAACAAAAAAGGAGATAATCCTAAAAGGATTATCTCCTTTTTTTGTTTGCTACAATCCATTACCAAATAATCACCCGATCTTCGGGAGCCATGTACATGGCATCTCCTTCTTTAATATCAAAAGCCTTAAAGAAAGTTTCCATATTACGCAACGCAGCATTGACACGCCAACGGCCCAACGAGTGAGGGTCAATCTTCGTCAACCGGAGAATTTCGGCATCTCTAATATTGCCGGCCCACAATGCAGCATACGCCAGATAGAAACGTTGATCGGCAGTAAATCCATCGATCGGAGCCGGCTCCACACCATCGAAAGTATTGTGCAATGCAGTGTAAGCAATGCGTAAACCTCCATGGTCAGCAATATTCTCACCTAATGTAAAATGACCATTGGCATGCACTGTATCGAGCACAACAATGTTATCATATTGCGAAGCCAAAATTTCAGCTCGTTTAGTAAATTGCTCGGCATCGGCAGAAGTCCACCAATCATTAAGATTACCATCTTTATCGAACTGTCGCCCTTGATCATCGAATCCGTGAGTCATTTCATGTCCTATAACGACACCGATAGCCCCGTAATTAACGGCATCATCGGCATCAAAATTAAAGAATGGAGGCTGCAAAATTCCGGCAGGGAAACAAATTTCGTTAGAGCTCGGATTATAATAAGCATTAACGGTTTGAGGACTCATATACCACTTGGTCTTATCCACAGGTTTCCCTTCATCTTTCAGAGAATATAAAGTTTCAAATTCGGCTGCACGACGAATATTAGCATAATAGCTATCTTTCGGATTCACCGTCAAACCAGTATAATCGCGCCATTTATCGGGATAACCGATCTTTACATAAAAGTTGTTTAGTTTCTCATGAGCCTTCGCTTTGGTTTCATCGCTCATCCATTCAAGGCTGTCTATATGTTGTCCCAGTGCGGTCTGCAAATTCGCAACAAGTTGTACCATACGCTCTTTTGCCTCAGGAGGGAAATATTTAGCAACATACATTTCGCCCACTGCCTCCGACAAGAGACTGTTAGGGACATCGAGAGCACGTTTCCAACGAGGTTCAATTTGTTCTTTCCCCGATAAAGTCTTCGAATAGAAATCGAAATGAGCATTTACAAAGTCATCGCTCAAATAGGGAGCTGCGCCATCGATACAGTTGAACGCCAAATAATCGCGAATCTCTTGCTCGCTCAATGTTTTCAGCAAATTATTTACAGCTTTCAATGTACGCGGCTGACCGATGTTTATCTTTTTCAAGCTGTCTAAACCCACCGTATTAAAATAGATATCCCAATCCAGACCGCCGAATTGCTTTTTCAATTCATCGATTGTCATAACATTATAACCCGCCTGAGGATCACGCAACTCTTCGCGAGTAAAAGCGGCCTTAGCGATTTCGGTCTCCACCTTCAATACGGTAGCAGCTGCTTGCGCTGCGGACTCGGCACTGTATCCCGACAATGTAAATATTTTCTGAATATAGTTGCGATAACTATCCCGTATCTTGCTATTGGCTTCATCGTCGGCTATATAGTAATCACGGTCACCCATATTCATACCCGCCTGATACCAACCTGCGATATTCATCGTACTGTTCTTAGCATCGGCATCCACATATATGGCAAAAAAAATGGGGCTGATGTGGTACGATGCATCTCTCCTATCATGGCACTTATCGCCTCTTTACCGGAAAGTGATTGTATACGACTCAATTCTTCCGCAATAGGAGAAGCTCCCTCCTCATTCAATCGCACACTATCCAATCCCATATTGTACAAATCGCCAATTTTTTGAGCGATACTACCCGGTTCAGCCTTTTGTTTACCTAATTCTTCGAATAACAATCGAATTTGTTCTCGGTTATTTTCACGTAATTGGTCGAAAGATCCGAAACGAGCATACTCAGGCTTCAACGGATTTTTCTTCATCCAGCCGCCACACGCATAATCATAAAATCATCACCACAAGCTACCGTCGTATCGAGATTGGAAAGATCGATACCCGGAGTCTTTACGGTCGATTTGCTTGTACAACCAGTAGCAAGCAAAGCAGCAGCAAACGATAAAATCATTACTCTTTTTCATTTTACTTTCATTTTTATATGTTTCATTCACTTTGTAGAATATAGAATGCGTTTCCTCAAAGATTCTAATCGAACTTAGCTTTTTGCATTCGACTTTTGCTATATTTATTTCTGTAATTTATCCAATACTTCGGAGGCCTCGGACCATTTCCACATCACATCATCGAGTTGCTTCTTCAACTGTCCATGTAGTTCGTATAACGAAGTATCCGCCGCACCATCGGGCGTTGCCAACTTTTCCTCCACCTCGGCTATTCGTTTCTCCAAACCAGCAATCTCCGATTCAATATCTGCAACCACCTTTTCGGCCTTTCTCAAACGACGGGCAAACTCTTTTTGCTCTCCATACGACAACTTAGAATCCTCCGATTTGGCCGAGGAAGCAGAATCTTTCGAAATATTTCCGTCCTTCTCTGTTTTCGAAACTGTGGCTCGTTGTTCAAGCTCTCGCAAAGAATCCAGCTTACGACTTTCCAGGAAATCATAAATTCCGCCCAAATGCTCTCGCACCTGTCCTCCACCAAACTCATATACTTTCGAAACCAAACCATCGAGAAATTCCCGGTCGTGGGAAACAAGAATTACCGTCCCGTTAAAATCACGAATCGCTTGTTTCAACACATCTTTGGTACGCATATCCAGATGATTAGTCGGCTCATCGAGAATAAGCAAATTGACAGGTTCGAGCAATAGACGTATCATTGCCAATCGGGTCTTCTCCCCCTCCCGACAAAACTTTTACTTTCTTGTCCGAAGCCTCGCCCCCAAACATGAAAGCACCGAGTATATCTCGTATTTTTGTACGAATATCCCCTACCGCGACCCGATCGATCGTATCGAAAACCGTAATAGATTCGTCGAGCAAGCTCGCTTGATTTTGAGCAAAATACCCGATCTTTACATTATGCCCTATCTTCAAAGTTCCTGTATAGGGAATTTCGCCCATGATACATTTTACCAAAGTCGATTTTCCTTCACCGTTTTTCCCGACAAAAGCGACTTTTTCGCCTCGTTTAATCGTAAACGTGGCATTCGAAAAAAAAACCACATGACTGCCATAATTCTTTTCCTACTCCTTCGGCGATAATGGGATAATCGCCCGAACGAGGCGCCGGTGGGAATTTCAGATTCAACCGGGAGGTATCTACTTCGTCCACTTCTACTCGTTCGAGTTTGGCTAGTTGCTTGATACGCGACTGTACCTGTACCGACTTCGTTGCCTTATAACGAAAACGCCCGATGAAAGCCTCGGTATCCTGTATCTGTTTCTGCTGGTTCTCATAAGCTCTCATCTGCTGTTCGAGACGCTCTTGCCGGAGAACAACATAACGGGAATAATTGACTTGATAGTCATAAATGCGCCCCAAAGAGATTTCAATCGTCCGTGTTGTCACATTATCGATAAACGCCCGGTCGTGAGAAACCAATACGACCGCATTGGCGCGAGTCGATAAAAAACTTTCAAGCCATTGTATAGACTCTATATCCAAATGGTTGGTAGGCTCATCAAGTAAAAGCACATCGGGACGCTGTAACAACAACTTCGCCAATTCGATACGCATACGCCACCCTCCGCTGAACTCCGACGTATCCCGTCCGAAGTCCTCTCGTGTAAATCCAAGCCCTATTAAAGTTTTCTCTATCTCTGCCTGATAATTGGATGCCCCGATAAGAGCCAATTGCTCATTAGCATTGGAAACCCGCTCTATCAACTCCTGATAATATTCCGACTCATAATCGGTACGCTCGGACAATTCAGTATTCATGCGCTCTATACGCGACTGTAATTCGAATATATGAGAAAAAGCCTGTTCCGCCTCTTCCATTACCGTACGAGTATCGGATAGATTCATCTGCTGGGGAAGATACCCCCACCGTAAGGTCTTTCGGCATATTCACACTGCCCGATGTCGGAGCCTGCAACCCGGCTATGATTTTCAACATAGTCGATTTCCCCGCACCATTTTTCCCCACCAATGCAATGCGATCCTTTTTATTAATTACATAAGTAATATTGTCAAATAGTGTATTTCCTCCAAAAGCGACCGAAAGTCCTTCTATCGATATCATATCTTTTATATTACAGTCTGCAAAGATAATGTATGGTAAATACAGAACAAAATTTATTTGCTTCCCATTTAGTCATAAACTATTCAGAATCCTATACCACAGAGTGAATATTTGCAGTCTCCATTTCAAAATCCGAATAAAAAGCGTAAACTTGTAGTCATAAATTTTACATTACAATATGACACCCTTTCTATATCGCATAGCCCAAGCCTTTTACAAAAAGTACGGTAACGAAATCTCTCGACTTGCATTTGTTTTTCCCAACCGGCGAAGCGGCATTTTTTTCAAAAATATTTGGCCGAAGTTTCCGGGAAACCGATCTTCTCGCCCAAAGTAACCACGATAAACGACCTAATGGCCGAGCTATCGCCCTATACCTTAATAGACCGAATCAGCCTACTTGTAACGTTGTATAAAAAATACATCGAATTGAGAAAGAGCGATGAGACATTCGACAATTTCGTCTTTTGGGGAGACATGCTGTTAGGTGATTTCGACGATGTGGATAAATACATGGTCGATGCTCGGCAATTATTTACCAATATACACGATCTGAAAGAGATAGACGAATTTTATCTGACCGAAGAGCAAATAGAAATCGTCAAACGTTTCTGGGGGCATCTGTTTTTTCCTTCCACCGAAAGCGATAATAAACAGCAATTCATTCAACTGTGGCAAATCCTTTTCGATCTTTATACCGGATTACGAGATGAACTATCCTCTCGAAACAAAGCCTATGAAGGCATGATATTCCGAGACGTCGCCGAACAAAGTAAACGGAAAGAAGCTCTCGACTTACCTTATACACAAGTGGTATTTATCGGATTCAATGCTATCACCGAAGCCGAAAAAATATTCATGGAATATTTACGCGACATCGGCATAGGAGATTTCTATTGGGATTATTACGCTCCCACCTTGCAAGATTCATATAACAAAGCGGCGTTCTTTCTCAACGATAATAAACGAAGATTCCCATCAAAAATCGAGATCAACGAGCATATCGAACAAACGCCTCAGATCGAATTAATATCGATACCGTCGGCTGTCGGGCAGGCAAAACAAGCGACAGATATACTTCAAAGCCTTATCGACAATAATCATTTATCTCCCGAAAAGGCCATCAATACAGCCATCGTTCTCCCCGACGAAGAATTGCTGCTTCCTATGCTATACTCCATTCCACCGGAAATCTCTACGGTAAACATCACTATGGGATATACGTTGCAACACACCACTGTCGCAGCACTTATGGAATCGATATACCAAATGCAGCGCCGCGTCCGGTTCTCAAAAGGAGAGCCGAGATTCTATCATCTCGATGTAAAGCAATTATTGGGACACCGGTTCATAGCGTCCCGAATAGGCGAAAAAAGTCTATCAAATAACGAATTTCATCAACGAAAACAATCGCACATTCGTTTCCCCAAAAGAATTAGGGAATCATCGACTGATAAAACTTCTGTTTCTTATCCCCGTACGACAGATGAAGCGGCAGCCTATCTGATAGAATTACTCGAATATTTGCAACAAGGTGGAAATAGGAGCGATTCATCAGAAGCCGGCGACGAAGAAACTCCTATGGGATTCTCGGCGATAGAACTGGAATTTATGTATCACTACTACATTACCGTCAAACGGTTACGTGATGTTATCGCCAAACAAGACATAGAGATGACTGTAGAAACATTCTTTCGGCTATTGGGGAAAAATGGCCGCTTCGATTTCCATACCGTTTCAAGGAGAGCCTTTATCGGGATTACAAATCATGGGCGTACTCGAAACTCGTGCGCTCGATTTCGATAATCTTATTATCCTTTCCATGAACGAAGGGGTGTTCCCGTTAAGAAAGTGGCCGCCACATTCATTCCCTACAATTTAAGGAAAGGATTTGGCATGGCTACGACAGAGCATCAAGATAGTATTTATGCCTACTACTTTTACCGCATGATAAGCCGGGCTAAACGGGTATTCTTATTATACGACAGTCGCACCGACGGACTCAAAAGCGGAGAAGTGAGCCGATATATATACCAACTGAAATACCATTACCGCATACCCATACAAGAAATACAGATCAATTGCGACATAGCGACCTTCTCTCCGATAACAATCTCCATCGATAAACGGAAATATGGCACAGAAAAAAATTAGCCGATTTCATGCAAGGAGGAAATAGCGCATTATCGGCCAGTGCAATAAATCGTTATTTGAACTGTCCTTTACAATTTTATCTGCAATACATCGAAAAGATAGAACAAACCGACGAAGTCGCAGAAAGTGTCGATAGCAGTACTTTCGGTAGCATTTATCACGGTATGATGCAAAAAATCTACAACCGTATCAAAGGCGAAAAAGAAAAAATAACTGTCACCGCCGACCACATCGACACCATACGCAAAGACAAAGGCTTGCTCACCCGGTATCTCGAAGAATGTTTTGCCAAAAGTATTACAAAACTCCACATAGCCCCGAACCGCTAACCGGGTATGATTACCTGACTGGGGAAATCATTCTCAAACTGATTGACAAAACTCTGGAAAAAGACCGTGCCCTTACTCCTTTTTTCCTATGTAGCTTCTGAACTTCCCATACATAAAAACATATCTATCGGAAACAACCGATCCATACAGTTGAAAGGCTTTATCGACCGGGTAGATGAACATAACGGACTTATTCGTATCGTCGATTATAAAACCGGACGAGAAAGACTCGATTTCAAATCGGTAACAGAACTTTTCGACCCTTCTGAAAAAGATCGTAAAAAGCAATCATGCAGGTGTTATTTTACTGCAAATTGTATAAACTAGACAAAGCACCTATGCAACCTTTACAGCCGTCTATTTATATTGTCCGTAACTTATTCGATAAATTCGAATCCTTCTTGAAATACGACAAAGAGCCTCTCACCGACTTTAACCTTGTAGAAAAAGAATTCGACCTATACCTTACTCGTTGTTTAGAAGATATATTCGACCTCGACAAACCATTTTCACAAACCACTGTTGAATCGGATTGTAAATATTGCGATTTCAAACAGTTGTGCAAACGATAACTCGAACAAATGAAAAGCGAATAAATTTTTCTACATAAGCTAATGTTCTTTCTCCAAGAAACATGGTATCGCCCAATTTATTTTAACTTCGCCCTTATACGGCTTAAACTTACAGGAGTAATTCCCAAATATGAGGCAAGACATTCTAAGGGAATTCTTTGTAACAAATCGGGAGTACGCTCCAACAAAACTCTATAACGTTCGGAAGCCGTCGTGAATAACAGTGGAATTAGTTTTTCCTCTGCTCGCAAAAATTCCAATTCGGCGAGTTTTCCCCCAATTCGCTATATCGATGTCTTCCTCAAACAAGCGATACAAATCGCTCCTCTTTAAGCAATACAAAAGAGAATCTTCCATAAGCTCTATGGTTTCGTATCCAGCCTCATTCTTTACATAACTTTTCAACGACATGATAGTCGCCCCCTCTTTCCCGATCCAAAACGTTATATCTTTACCTTCGTGCGAAACATAGGCCCTCACAATTCCTCTTTTTATAAAGAATATATCCGACTCGATTTTCCCTTCCTCCAATAGACGATATCCCTTAGGGCGTCCGAGTTCCAAAGAACAAGATAACAACCTATCCATCGATTTCTCTGATATCGGATATATGCTGTTGATTATGTCTCGTAAATCCATAAACACGACTTATTCCAAGTATATTAAATACCTCTCAAAAAAATCTGCGAGCGACTCTTTCCCCAAATTCAACTTTTGTCTCAAACGATAACGATTTTTCTTAACGCTCTCAGGTTGTAAAGAGAGCATTTGGGCTATATGTTTATTTTCCATACCTGTACGGATATATGCACATAAACGAAGCTCCCCTTCGGTAATAGATGGACACAAAGTCTTCAACCGAACAAAGAAATCGGGATGTACCTTTACAAATTGCATTTTAAAGAAATCCCATTCATCGTCGGTCCCCAAGTGCATTCTTATATTGTTACTAATTTGCAAAGCCGTGTTCGATTGAATATTTCCGGCATCTTTTTCTTTTTCCAACTCATCGACAAGAGATTTCAATACTTGGTTCTTCTCCATGATGATCAACGAATTGGAGGCAAGCTCCCTATCTTTGTACTCCAATTCCACTTTGAAACAATTATTCTGCAACATCTCATTCTCCAACCGAGTCACCAATTCTTTATTTTCCAACTCTTTCAATTGTTTCTTTATCTTCTCCTCCCTACTCTTTTTCCAAAATATATAACAAATCAATGCGGCAATACAAAGTATGAATGCACAAACGACAAGAATCAAAACGAACCGGAACCTACCTCTTTCTTCCGCCTGCTGCAATTCGAGTTCCTGTTTCTCTATGGCCGCCCGGCTTTCCATACGTCTAATTTCAGCCAAACTGTTTACTTGGTCCAACGAATCTTTATATTGTTCATACTTGTTCAAATAAACATAAGCACTGTCCTCCTGCTGTATGGCAGCAAAACATTCCGACATATTCTTTATGACAGGAACGATGAGGTCGATATTCCGAATATTCACTCTACGGCATGCCTTTCTATAATAATACAAAGCTATCCGGTCTATGATTATTTTGGTAAAAACGCCCCATAAAACACTCCGACTGAATCAACAGTCTTTTATTAGCAAATTCGGTAGACAATCGATACGCTTCTGAAACATATTTTTACTCAGAGGTACATCATGTTCAGTCAACAATAACAAAGTATTGATATAGAAAGATGTATCTTCAACACAAACAGGATTTTCCAACAGCTTATAAAGAATTTTTTCGGCCTGCACCTCTTCATTCATCGAATATAAAACATTCGAAATATTCAACTGGTTTTTGCCCGATAAACCGGCTTATTCAGTTTCTTATAATAAGAATCTGCTTTCTGCAAATACTCCAACGCCTTAGGATAATCTTTCAGGCGACTCAGTATGTTTCCCATATCGATATAAGCATGAGCCAACATGAACAGATTGTTCGTCCGGGCATAATACTCCGATATTTTCTTTAAATTTTATAAGTAACATGCGGCTGATTTTTATGCATAATTGTCCATAAATGAAAAACACGCATATAATCATAAACATAACGTATGGAATCTACCTGCTGATAGGCCTCATCAATTAAATGAATTGTAGAATCGGAATTATTTTTTTTAAGCTGCGACCTTGCATCCCAAAATTTAGCTCGCCACAGGTACACCGTTTCTTTATGGTGAGCTCGGGCTATGGTATATAATTCCTGTATCAACGAATCCCGATAATAAATACTATCGGTAGATATAAATTCCAATTCAAGCACATCTGCAATCGAATCGAATGTATTATCGATAGGCTTCAATACGTCCCTATAACCTCACGCCCCCAAAAGTTAAAGGAATATAACCATAAACAAACGAATAAAAAACCTCTTTTCATGATACAAATATACGAAAAATGCCATCTGTCCACCGATTGTCCATTCTTTTTTTTCGAGAAAAGCAGCATATTAGTTTACATTTGTATATTAAAACTAAAAAATAGTGGTTAATATGAGAAAAGAAAAAACTTTTTCATTTATTAGTATTATTAGGATTTACCTTATTATCCATGACCATCTCTGCCCAAACCGACAGTCGTGATGTTTACGGTTGGCTGAGATATGACGATTACAACCAAGACGAATACGGTATTTGTAAATTCAAAACCGATGCGGCCGATGACATTCAACTCGTATGGCCTTACGACCAAGCAAAGTAGCCTGTGCAGGTGCATTCGCCGAAGGATTCTATTATGTTTATCTATATGAGACCGACGGTTATAATGCCACCCCTTACTCATTCAATCGCATAGATCTTTCCACCGGAGAGTCCACACAGGTCGCAGATTATAGAGGCATGCCATTTTTATTTCAGGATATGACATACGACTATTCGACCCAAACCATGTATGCCATCGGGTATGATGAAAGCGTCTATACAACACTGCTATTGAAAGTAAATCTAACCACCGGAGAAACGACCATTGCAGGAGAGATAGGCGAAAGCAAATATGTAGCCTTAGCCTGTTCTTATGAAGGTCAATTATATGCCATCGATGTAGACTATGGAGATTTATGGAGTATCGATAAATTCACGGGGGCAGCCACAGACATCGGCTATACCGGTGAACGGGTAAGCGAGGATCTTCAATCTATGGAGTTCGATCACGAAACAAATACTCTTTATTGGGCCGGATATAATTTTTGGGGAACGATAGATACCTCTACGGGAGCAGCAGAAGGGATTAGTAAATTAGGGAACTATGCACAAGTCGTAGGACTTTATATACCCTTCAAAAAACGAATCCTAATGCTCCTGCCGAAATCTCGGATTTACAAATCACACCGGGAGCTAATGGAGAATTATCTGCCGAATTGAGTTGGACAAATCCATCTTTAACTTTCGGAGGGAATAAACTAACCAACTTAACAAAGATAGAAATTTATAGAAACGAACAACTCGTTCACGAAATCACAAACCCGACAATCGGAGAAAAAAGTAATTGGCAAGATACCGGAATACAACAAAATGGATCGGTTGTATATCGAATTACTGCAATCAATAACGAGGGAACAAGCAGCACCACGGCACAAGCAATATTCATAGGACGTGACGTACCGGCAGCTCCTTCCCAACTATCATTGATTGCCCTCGATGAAAACAGAGCAAAAATAACATGGACTACTCCACAAAGCGGTGCAAACGGAGGTTGGATAGATGCCTCTGCTCTCACCTATAAAATTACTCGTCTTCCGGATTCTATCGTTGTAGCCGAAACTACGACCGGTAATGAGTATATAGATAATTCCATCACAAAACTAAATATCTATTCTTATCAGATACAAGCCATTACCCTCGATGGCGCAGGTCCAACCGCAACCACGGACAGGCTTGTCATGGGTCCGGCATTAACTGTACCTTACCGATGTAATTTCGCGACAGACGACCAATTCGCTCTCTGGAATGTGATCGACGCCAATAATGACGAATACACATGGAAACGGAAACGACTCTTGCAGCCGCTTATTATTCTTATAATGAAGATGGAGAAACCGGGGAGACGATTGGTTGGTTTCTTCGCCGATTCATTTGGAAAAAAGACAAAATCTATCGCTTAAAGTTTAAATTACAATCCTATGACGTAAGTTATCCCGAAAAGGTCGCCGTACATCTGGGTACAGGAGCTTCTGTCGCTGAACAGACGACCTTACTCGGCGACTATGAAGTCGAAAGCAATACATTCGTCGAATATAAAGTCATTCTCCCCGAAAGGTTGGAATCAGGGAATTATCACATTTCTTTCCATTGCCACTCTGAGCCGTACATGTTTATCCTTTATGTAACCGACGTCTTATTAGAAGAAGTCAGCGAAGGGGTCTTATCGGGTGTCGTAACAAACGGACAAACACCTTTGGAGGGTGTGGAAGTAACCATAAAAGACGCTGAAACGAAATGTACTACCGATAAAAAAGGGTTCTATGAATTTAAAGAACTGGAATCAGGGAACTATACATTGACGTTCAATAAAACAGGTTACCGCTATATCGAACAGAGCGATATAATCGTCGAAATGGGGGATACTGCGAAAATAAATACGACGTTGGAGGAACTGCCTACTTATTCCGTAAGCGGTAAAATAGTAAACAGTAAAAACAAACCTATCGGTCACGCGAAAGTATCGATAACCGGATATACCGATTACTCGACAGAATCCGGTCCCGACGGTACATTTATATTCCCACAAGTATATCAATCCAACCTATACGCACTAACCATCGAACGTTACGGGTTAAGCAACGATACACTGACTCTGAACGTAGAGAATAGTAATATCGTTTTAGACGACATCATACTAAAAAGACAAGCCTCTGCCTCCCTATTCATTGCAAGCTGAAATTCAGGGAGAACAGGTAAAATTAGAGTGGAAAGAACCTATGGATACCCGTTTATTCCGTCACGATAACGGGATACATGGTGGAAGACTCGGAACAACAGGATCGACAGTAAAAAGCGTATATGGTTCGGTATTCAGAACACCAACCAAGCTAACCGGAATGACATGGTTCACAGAAAATTACCTTACCACCCATCGCACGGTCAATATTTTTGTGTTCGATTTAGATGCCGAAGGAGAGCCCACTTCGACCATCTTATACTCTCAAACGAATGTTCCCAACAAAGATATGGAATGGAGCAGTTTTGAATTCCCGGAACCGATAAATGCACCGAATGGATACATGTTGGCACTCAGCTATGAAGGCCACGTCGGATTAGGACTCGATACAGGCGAAGGTCCTGACTATCCGTTTACCGAAAAAACAAATTGTTTTTCAGAAGATTACACGACCGGAAAGTTCACTTATACGGAAGAACACGATATCAAACGTTCTCTGATGATTCGCGGTATCGGTATTCTGAGCGGTGAAGACGAATTACCGCCTGCCACGACAGATAAAAAATACCAAGTATGGAGACTAACCGCCGAACAGAAAGACACTCCGGAACAATGGGAATTATTAACTGCCGAAACAGTAGAAGCATATTCTTATACCGATACAAATTGGAGCTCCTTGAAACAAGGATTTTATCATTATGCAGTCAAAACCGTTTACAATAACGGAGAAATCGTTTCGCCGGCAGCATTCACGCAAGCGTTAACGAAAGATATGTACACTCGGGTCACCCTCAATATAAAAACGAACACTCCTACCAACGAAGCGAAAGGAGCCCAAGTAGTTCTGGCAAATATTGATGGAAACAGCGAACATATATACACCGGTACAACCGATGCTTCGGGTAAAATCGTCTTCTCCAATATATGGAAAGGGACTTACGATATAAACATTTCATTAAAAGGATTCAATAACTACACAGCCGAATCCGAAGACTTTTCCACTGAAAACAGTTACGAAAAATCTGGCTACATATTACAAGAATATATCGTCAATCCATTCAATCTCGAAGTGGTGAAAACCGACAATGAACAGGAGCGCATGTTCAAATGGAATGTGGCGGAACATCTTTTCGACGATTTCGAAACTCATACCGATTTTGTCATCAACTCGGCTGGAAACATAGGCTGGACTTATATCGACGGTGACGGTCAAGAAACTTATGGAATCGACGACGTAGACTACATCAATGCGACTCTTCCGAAAGCCTATATGATCTTTAACCCATACGCTACCGACCCCAACATCGCACTTTTCGATCCCAATATCAGACCTCGTAGCGGAGAAAAAATACTTAGCTTCATTCCCTGCACGTCCGGGTGCGAACAATGACTTTATCATTTCTCCCGAACTGAACTTCAATCGAGACTTTATATTGAAGTTTTATGCCAAGAGTTATACGGAAGATTATGGTAAAGAGTTGATGAACGTAGGATATTCGGTCACCGGTAATGACGCAACCGATTTCATCTGGCTGAACGGAGAAAAACCGATAGAAGTTCCGATGGGAAATTGGACGGAATATAAATATACCATTCCTGCCGAAGCCAAATATATAACGATTAACTGCGTCTCCAATAATATTTTTGTCTTTATGGTCGACGATATATTCATCGGAGTAGAATTACCAGAAGGAGTCGATTTAAACAACATGAAAGAAAATATCTCTTTCGAAGTCTATTTAGATGGCGAAAAAATCAACACGACCCAACAGAGCAATTATCTGTTCTCCGGCCTGAATAAAGGTAAATATAAAGCAGGTGTGAAAGCTGTCTTTTCTTCGGTAACGACCCCTATGACAGAAATAGAGTTTGATGTGGAAGAAGGCAGCGGAATAGAAGAAAACCAATTAAACGGCAGAACGATTCACCCCAATCCGGCAAAAGAGACAGTAACAGTTTCCGGTGAATATGACTACTTGTCCATATTCGATATATCCGGCAAGGAAAAGGCTCGTTATTTTTACGGGGAAACAATAAACGTACGGAACCTGCCATCGGGTATCTACATCGTCAGAATCGTTTCCGGCAGCCAAACCGAGGTGACCAAATTGGTCGTGACTAAATAATAATTTTCTAATTATATTTCGAAGAATCCCGATACATCGTTATGTATCGGGATTTTTTACTACGTTCGATATCATTCATCATTAATCGTCAAAAACTTATTTCACTTCTTATCAAATGTAAAGTAAAAATAGGCGGGACTAGAATAACTTTGCACCATTTTCAAATTAACCTCTCGATTTTATGACGAACTGGATTATTTTGATTGTAGCAGGATTCTTCGAATCGTGTTTCGCTTTTGCTTAGGGAAAAATGAAAGGAGTTGTAGGCCTCGAATATTATCTTTTGGGGCATAGGTTTTCTAGCTTGTCTGGCTCTAAGTATGATACTTCTGGCCAAAGCCATACAGACAATTCCTATCGGCACGGCCTACCCTGTATGGACAGGAATCGGCGCTGTCGGTACGGTGATAGTAGGCATCGTCTTTTTCCATGAACCTGCAGCTTTCGGTCGACTGTTTTTCGTTACGACATTAATTGCATCAATCATAGGTCTGAAAATGGTTTAATTAGAAATAAATAGTAATATATGTTCAAAGAGATAATGGCTGCCACCGAACACAACAACCTTAAACCGATACAGACAAAAAATAAATGAGAAATAAACTACAACCGTGTTCTTTACTATTCTCCGAGCTGTCGTTTTATCCACTCCATCACCACAGCCACGGCATAATGTTGTTCCTCATCGGTCAATTCTCGACCGGCCGGTATACGATGCCATTTTTCGAAACAACCTCGGCAACAACACCCGGTGGCATGTTGAGCTATAAACACGGGATGCCCGCGCATGGGAGTTTGTTTACCATCGTTGGGAATCACGGCCGGAGCCAATCGTTTACGAATAAAATCGGCGGCATGACGGGCAATCGTATCCTCTCCTTTTTTTCTTTCAGATACACTATTTCCTTAGTAGTTAAACGAAATTTGCTGCGGAACTGGGACTGTGAAAGTCGTTCGAAAAGGTCTCCCCAATCATAGGTATTGGGTAAAGCCTCTGTTTTTTCGACAGAAGTCGATTCAGGGAATAATTCACCGCAGAAAAAATCGCTTCCTTTAACCTTCTTCATGAGACAAAAACAACAGAGGTTGACCTACAAAATCATCTCCATTCCTACTTTTTTGAGGTTTTAAACCACATTTTTCATAAAACGTCATAGCCGATTCGTTGCAACACCACACATTTAAAGTGACATTGTAACACCCTTGTTCCTTAGCCAACCGAACCACCGCATCATAAATCACTTTACCCACACCATTGCCCCGTTGGCCTTCATCGACACACAAATCGTCGATATACAGAGTCTTTATATCCGTGAGGATATGACTATCCCGATGTTGCTGAAAAATACAAAACGCATATCCCAAGACTCTATCTTTATCATCTGCCGCTACCAAAACCGGGGTATCGCAATCGGACATAATTTTTCTTAATTCTTCATCTGTATATTTTTTTTCCCGGATTTAAATAAATCGGGGCGTCCTCGATGATGAATACTATTCACTTGAACCAAAAGTTTGTTTATCTGCTCTATATCCTTTTCTTCTGCAAACCTTATTATCATTGTGCTTATACTCTTTTTTTCATTACGAAGATACTGATTCTTGAATATAAAGAGAAATGTCACCACCCCCAAAAATCTATCTTTTCCCCAATCTCACGGCACATATCACTCTGCGGAACAATCATCGAAGAATCAACAAAAAAGGATATATTTCACTAATAATCAAAACAATACAAATAAAAAATTCATAAATATCAATCAAAATAAATACCCAAGAGTAAAGTATAATATATAGATTTTATCGAAAAACGATAATTATTTATTGATTTTCTTTTTTGAATTAAAATTTTATATGTATGTTTGCACCATATTAAGAATGAAAGATAAACCAGTTACAATCCTTTTTATTCACAAAAAATCTATCTTTGTAAAAATAGAATGAAACAAACAATAAATAAAAACAAGGAACAATGAAAAAATTTTTCACCACGACATTCGCCTGCGTATTGGGCGTAATGATTGCAGGAATATTATTAACCTTATTGTCCATCGCAGCATTAACCGGAATGGCGGTTTCGACAGAAACCGAATACACAGCGAAACCAAACACTATCATGAAATTGGATTTAGGTATCGTTACCGACCGTAGCCAAGAAGATTTCATGAGTGTTTTGTTTGGGAACCAACAAAAAACAGACGGTCTTGACAACATCATTAAAGCTATAAAAACAGCCAAGACAAACCCAAACATTGCCGGCATATACATCGATGCTAACGGCTCTTCCCTCGGTGTTGCCTCTCTCGACCGCATACACCGGGCTCTGAAAGATTTCAAAGAGAGCGATAAATTCATCTATGCTTATGCCGACGACTACACACAACGCGAATATCTACTGAGTGCGGTAGCCGACAGTGTCGTTCTAAATCCGGTAGGAGCTATCGATTTCAGAGGGCTGGCAAGTCAAATAATGTTTGTAAAAGGGCTTTACGATAAATTGGGTATCGAAGTCCAAGTCCTAAAAGTAGGAACATATAAATCGGCGGTAGAACCTTATATCAACACGCAAATGAGTGAAGCGAACCGCGAGCAGACGATGGCCTACATGACTCCTATTTGGAATCATCTTCTCGAACAACTTTCGCAAGACCGAGACATATCGGTGGACCAGCTGAACAATCTGGCCGACACTCTATTGGTGACAGTCGATGCCAAAGAATTAATTGCCAAAGGATTGGTCGATACGTTAATGTACCGTCCTCAAATGAACGAATTTCTGAAAGCCAAAGTGGGAATAGATAAAGACGATGATTTAATCTTCGCATCAATCAACGAAGTAGCATCGATCAAGCAAGCCCCAAATAAAAGCCAAAGACGAAATTGCTATCGTCTATGCCGAGGGAGGCATCGATATGGGTGAAACCAACGGAGTGAACACCGCCAAGCTGGTCGAAGATTTAACCAAAATACAAAACGATAAAAACGTAAAAGCAGTTGTTCTCCGAGTTAATTCTCCGGGTGGAAGTGCTTATGGTTCGGAACAAGTATGGGCTGCTATCGAAGCTATTAAAGCTGCCGGAAAACCAGTAGCCGTATCGATGGGCGATGTCGCTGCATCGGGTGGATATTACATCTCTTGCAATGCCGACCGTATCTTTGCAAATCCCACTACATTGACAGGCTCGATCGGCATTTATGGCCTAATCCCTAACTATAAAGGTTTATTGACTGGGAAATTAGGCCTTACATTCGACGGCGTACAAACCAATAAATATGGTAATTTCCCCTCGGTAAGCCGGGCTATGACAACCGATGAACATCGGCAAATGCAACAATACATAGAACGAGGCTACGAATTATTCACCACTCGTTGCGCCGAAGGCCGTGGCATGAGTATCGAGGCGATCAAAAAAATCGCCGAAGGTCGTGTATGGGACGGTGCAACAGCCCTCGAAATAGGTCTGGTCGATGAATTGGGAGATTTGGATGCCGCTATCGAATGGGTTGCTCAAAAGCCAAACTCGACAAATATAAAACAAGTGCTTATCCAAAACAAAAAACGGCTATGGAACAATTAATGGACGAGCTGGGAATGAATGTTCGCTCAAAAATAGCCGCTTCTTATTTAGGTGAAAATTATAAATATTTCAAAGCGTTGGAGCAATGTCAAAATATAGATCCCGTACAATACCGTATGGAAGACATTGAGCTCTACTAAGTCTTATGTACGGAAAATCGGTTAAGATAAACCATTGGCTCATTCCGATCAGTTGGCTATATGGACTCGGGTAGAGATTAGAAACAAACTCTTCGACTGGGGCATTCTCCCGGCCGAAGAGTTTGACATACCCGTCATATCAGTAGGCAACCTTGCCCGTAGGAGGGACAGGCAAAACGCCTCACATCGAATACTTGATCGAATTACTCGGTCATAAATATCATATTGCCGTACTCAGCAGAGGATACAAACGGAAAAGTAGAGGATTCATATTGGCCGATGACAAGTCTACCGCCCGTGAAATAGGAGACGAACCTTACCAGATAAAAAGAAAATACCCCAATATAACCGTCGCGGTAGATGCCAATCGCCGTCGAGGTATCAAACAATTAAAAAACAAATACCCGACATCGATGTGATTCTACTCGACGATGCTTTCCAACATCGCTATGTTACGCCGTTGTCCTCGATAGTACTGACCGACTACAATAGAGCTTTACACCTCGACAAACTATTACCGGCGGGACGATTACGTGAATCTCGACACGAATTGTCGAGAGCCAATATGGTCATCGTAACCAAGTGTCCAATAGATATGAAACCTATTGAATATAATATTATATCTCGTTGGTTACACCTGTTTCCCTACCAAAATCTATATTTCTCCACTCTTTCTTACGGTCATCTGCAAGCAGTATTCCCCCGATACTGCCATAGGAGAAATATCGCTAAAAGATATATCGAGAAAAGACGGATTGATGGTAGTAACCGGAATCGCCAACCCGGCTCCCATGCTGCAATACATCTCTCATTTTCACGACCTGCGAGAAAAGCTACTTTATCCCGATCATCATAACTTTACTTCGAACGATCTGAACGATATAACGACACGGTTTTTGGCCTTGAAAGGAGAGAAAAAATACATCATCACCACAGAAAAAGATGCAGCGAGACTACGATCGGTCCCATTCGATGACGCAATAAAAAAAGCGCTCTATTTTCTTCCGATACATGTTCGTTTCATGCAACATACCGGAACATCATTCGATGAAAAAATTTCAGACATAATCTATAAGAACCGCAGATCGAAACAAGTGAAAAAATAACTTCGAAGCCGCATTGAGTTTTTTATGCCAGATTAAGATCATCGCACAAAATATCTATCTACAAAAATTAAAACAGTTTCTTAAAACTCCACGGTAATTCCCAATGTCGGCAGAATCACTCCGCTTTGTTGGGCGATGTATTTCATGCGATACCGTTCTGTCCCGTCATTATCCACATATTTTTTCGCCCGTGCTTATCAATACCGGAGGATTATCGTATTTAAAATTCAGCACATTCTGTAAATCTACATAAAATCCCAACATCACACCTTTGAAATAAAACGACTTATCCACTCTGATATCAGCCTCATAGAAAGTTTTCAAACGTCCTGTATTATACCGGTCATAATCATAATAAGGTCTAGCCGTGGCATCCCACGCCGGAACAAGAGACGAAGTATACTCATCATAAGGAGTATATGGAGCCCCTCCCATCAACCTGAATTTCAATCCTATATCCCAGTTTTTTAGGTAACTTATACGTCCCGGACAAAGTAAAAAGATGACGATAATCCCATGCCGACGGTATATAAATCCCGGTTGCCGGATCCTCGAACTGACTACGATACCATGTATAAGAAGCCAATGCCGTAAACCGTCCCATACCAAACCAACGGAGCATCACTTCCAAACCATAGGCTCTGCCTCGCGCAGTCGAGCTTGCCGCCTCATTACCCGACACACCGTAGTCCGTCCCCTTACAGGCCAATGGAATACTATCCCTTAGAGACAACGGTGAATGAGTATATTTTTTATAAAACCCTTCAACCGTCAAACGTGCCCACTTGTTGATATAATACTCCACTCCAACGACAGCTTGGTCGGAACAAATATATTTCAATCTCGATTTATTTATCAAAACATTATCCTCTTGATACCCCATTGTCGTATATGCCGGTAGCTGATAAAACCGACCTATGCTACCATTCAAAAAGAAATTCCCTATCAAATTATACGAAAGCGACAACCGGGGAGAAAATTGCTTGAAAAGGATTATCCGTCAAAGAAGAATAATTACAAGCATCGAGACGAAATCAAATGAAGCCGAAAAACGATCGTCGGCCGACTTATATCCAGAAGTTGCGAAGATACCCCATTTGAACAAACCCAAATCCGTTTTATATCTTATTTCCTTAGGGATATCGGTAAATGCACGTTGAAACGTATTATTCCTATAAACGGCATAATCGACATTAAATCCAGCGGTCAAATCAAACAGCCCCACCAATGACCTGTTCTCGAACCTCAAATGATTTTCAATCTCGTCCGATTTAAGCCTCAAAGTCAGATTATCGGTAGAAGATTCATCATTATCCCTATACTTAATATTACTGTTATTCATAAAACTACGGCTCAACACGACCGTCTGTGTATGATTGCCCGAATAATGCTTATAGACTGCACCCAGAGTATAGGTATTCTGTTTAATGGTAGGCAAATAGTTCAACAGATATTGTTTCGATTCATCTTCGGGATCCGTTTCCGTGTTTAACTTCATATCGTCTATCGCGCCCAATCCCAAGACCATAAGCTCATGTTCCTGTGAAAACGGGTCTTTACCTTGAACTGAGCATCGGTATAACGGGGCAAAAACGGCATATCGAGCAAGGAAAACAGTAGTTGCAAAATAAGACTGCCTTACTGAAACGATATAAGTCGTCTTATTCCCAATATGTCCTTTCGAAGTCAAAGCCACCTCCGAAGCTCCAACGGTTCCTTTAAAAGTATATTTATCGGGAGTACCGTCGAGAAGTTTAAAATCGAATACAGAACTTAAAGCATTTCCCCGACTTACAGGAAAAGCCCCCGTATAGAAATTGACCTCACGGATAAGATCGGCATCGATAATCCCAACCGGTCCCCCCGATGCACCTTGTGTGCTGAAATGGTTGATATTAGGTATCTCTACCCCGTCTAAGAAAAACTTATTTTCCGAAGGACCTCCACCCCTTATCATCAAATCATTCCTGTACCCGTTTCCCACAGCCGAAGCCACACCGGGAAAAGAATTTACGACTTTCGAAATATCCCGGTTTGCGCCCGGACTTTTTTCTATCTCCTGCACACCGATAACCCTCATAGCGATAGGGCTCTCTATCGAACTTCTAAACGGAGCGGCCACAACACTTACCTCGCTTAAAGCCACCTGCGATTCTTCCAACGCTATATCGAGCGTATAATCATAAGACGATATACGAAACTCAGGAGAGACATAAGTTTTATATCCGACAGAAGAAACCTGTATGCGGTACATTCCCGGAGATAAATTTCCAATGAAATAATTACCCAAAGAATCGGTCATCGTCCCCATCGGAGTATTCCAAATACCCATACTGACAAAGGGCAATCCCTCACCCGTTGCACGAGACGTCACCACTCCTTTTACAGAATACGTTTGAGCTCCATAAGCCGAAATAAATATAAAAAAGAGAAAACAAAAAAGTGTATGTAACCGCAACATAAACAATCCTTTTTAAGAGTACAAAGATAAATATATTTTTGTTCTCGATTCAAAAAAAAGAAAATAACCGATTACGTACGTTCAAAAAATTATCCGTATAAATAAAAAACAATAGTACCATGAAAAAATTTATCAAATTTCAATCTACTGATTATCATTTTATTATTCTCGTCTTGCCGACAACAGCCCTTTACAGGAACAGTCCACATAATCCCCTACCCCAACCAAATCGCCATCGGAACTCAATATAGGCCAATAGGGAAAAACTTATCGATTTACCTATCTCCCGAAAGCGGACTGGACAAAGATTATATCGAAGACCTCTTGTCCGATACCGGTGTCAAATGTAAGTTTACTAATTTTAAATGGATAGCCGATTTAACGTTCGACATAAAACCCGATACAATCGGCCTAGAAGGCTATCGGCTCGTATCCAACGACTATGGAACAAAAATTACGGCCTCCGATACAAAAGGTCTATTCTATGGATTACAGACAATACGACAACTAATAACATCTCAAAACAATACGCTTGTTATTCCGTTCGTCGAAATAGCCGATAGCCCTAAATTTCTCTGGCGGGCTCTCATGCTGGACGAAGGCCGTTATTTCAAAGGAAAAGAAGAAGTTAAAAAGCTATTGGACGAAATGGCTCGTCTCAAAATGAATACGTTTCATTGGTATTTGACCGACGATCAAGGGTGGCGAATCGAGATAAAAAAATATCCGTTACTGACCAAAATCGGAGGGAAACGAGATTCTACCCAAATAGGGAACTGGAACAGTAACATTTACGATGGAAAAGTACACGAGGGATTTTATACACAAGAAGAAATCAAAGAAATAATAGACTATGCAGCCAAGCGACAAATAACTATCGTTCCCGAAATCGAAATGCCGGGGCATGCTTCTGCGGCTATTGCAGCTTATCCCCAGTTAGGAACAGAAAAACAATCTATCAAGGTTCCTACACGCTTCGGAGTACAATACCATGCTTATAACGTCGCCGATCCCAAAGTCATACAATTTATAAAAGATGTTTTAGACGAAGTATGCAACCTTTTCCCCTCGGAAACAATTCACATCGGAGGAGACGAAGTCAAATACGACCAATGGAAAAAATCGGCACAGGTACGTAATTTCATGAAAGAACAGAATATAAAAACACCTGCCGATCTCCAAATATGGTTCACAAATACCATTTCCCATTACCTGGAAAGCAAAAAAAAAAAAGCACATGATGGGCTGGAATGAAATTACCGGAGTTAAAATACACGATTACACCGATTTTGAGGATGCAGCCTCCTGGGAGCATCGCTTGCAGAAGGAACCATCGTACATTTTTGGAGAGGAGACCCTTCTTTGATCAAACAAACAGTCAAAAAAAGGATACCAAGTGGTTAACTCCTATCACGAATATACCTACCTCGATTATGACACGGCATACACTTCTCTCGAAAAAGCATACCATTTCGATCCTTTGGCGGGTATCACCGGAAAAGAAACGGATTTAATTATCGGAATAGGAGCCCAAATGTGGGGAGAATGGATACCTACCCCTTCGGACATGTACCGTAAATTATATCCTCGTATAGCGGCTTTTTGCCGAATGTGGCTGGACCTCACCTTCAAATAAATCATGGAAACGTTTTAATCAAGCGGCCTACAAAGAAAATCTCCGTTGGAAACAATTATACCAATAAATATTAATATTTATTCTAAAAAAATCTACATAGTAATTATTGATTTATCTATGTAGATTTTTAGAATTATAAAACTTCATTCTTTTCATTCCTTAAATATTGTTTTTCTATCATTTTTACCGTAATTTGATGCCGATAAAACAAGCTGCTCCTCGACAGCATCACTTTATGCAAATCACCAGTCAACAAATAGAAAGAGATACGTGCAGGCAAAATCAAAACATTCGAGATTTTGTTCAACGCATATTATCCTCGGGTTAAAAGCTTTGCATTCGGTATGATAAAAGATCAATACGAAGCCGAGGAAATAGCACAAAATGTATTCTTAAAGTTGTGGTCCAATCGGGAAAAACTCTCGTCCGACAACACTTTGAGCAGTTACATATTCACCATCGTACAAAATGAAGTTTACGACTTTTTTCGAGAAAAACACTATTCGCTCGGATACCAAGAAAAAATGTTGTCTACTCCACAAAATTTACAGTACGAAATCGATTCGGAATATAACATCAAAGAAATAAAATCCATTGTCAATCGTACGTTGCAAAACATGCCTCCGCAACGAAGAACAATATACCAAATGAGCCGAGAACAATTCTTAAGCAATGACGAAATCGCCAAAACCCTCGGTTTATCCAAACGTACGGTAGAAAAACACATCAGCCTCGCATTGGCTACCATTAAAAAAAATTTAGGAGACTTCCTTTTCTGGCTATTTATATTCTTTATTAAATAAATAGCTGTTATCTCCTATCGTCATTTTCTTACCAATAAAGATTTATATTAAATTTTTTTCACGGTCGTTACGTGTGTAATTTCCTTCAATCGTATAATATTATATAAGATAAAATTATGCAGAATCCAACTCCAACCAGACAAGAACTATCCAGTTATTTTTTTCGACCGGTGCACGCCCAAAATAAGCAATAAGGTCGAACGTTGGTTTTTCAAGAACGGTAACAGCCAAGAAGCCAAAAGTTATTATTCTCCTTATGGGAAGAATTGGAAGATACTACATCATCTACTTCTCCCGAAGAGATACAAGCCGCTTTCGAACAATTCAAAGCTCGATTACTGAGCTCCGCACCCCAAGAAAACAAGTCTAAAAAACCAAACTTGTTTCTCTGGATACAACGTATTGCGGCAATCCTCATTCTCCCTCTGATTATATTTTCGGGGTACTTATTCTATCAACACCAAAAAGAAGAAAACATAGTGTGGATAGAAAAAAGTGCCGGATATGGCGACATCAAACATATCACTTTGCCCGATAACACCACTGTATGGTTGAATGCCGGCAGCACTATTATTTACCCCGAAGAGTTCATCGGCCGTTTCCGGCAAATATTCTTTACGGGAGAAGGTCATTTTTCTGTGGCAAAAAAAATAAAGAAAAACCATTCATCATTAAATCGAACGAAAGCAGTATAGAAGTTTTAGGAACCCAATTCAATTTAAAATCGTACAGCAACGACAACAGAATAGAAGTAGCCCTTCTCGATGGATCGGTAGCGTTCTGTTATCCGAGTACGACAGACCAAGAAATGAAATGTATCCTCTCTCCGGGCGAGCAAGTTTATTACAATCGCACAACCCACAATCTGGAAAAGAAAAATTTTATCCTATCCGACTATTCTTCATGGAAAGATGGAAAATACTATTTCAAAAACGAAACATTGGAAAATATTGCCAAACAGTTAGAGCGGAATTTCGATGTCAACATAATTATCAAAAACGATTCACTCAAACAAATTCCTTATCACATGGCATTTGTCAACAACGAAACTTTAGATGACATTCTATCGGCCATGAATTTAGACGGATATTTAACAATCAAACGAGATGGTAAAATCATAGAAATTTATTGACAATCAAACTAATTTATCATGAAAAGGCACAAAATTCATCACTCCGCCGACATTGTCGGGAGATAAGAAAGGCATAATCCCATTTTTATTATGCTTCGTCTTTATGGGATACGGACAAAACATATCTGTCAACTTCCCGAATATAACAGTAGAAAGAGCTTTGGAAATTCTTCGGAATCAAGAAGGGTATTCTTTCTCTGTCAAAACAAATGATGTAAACTTACGACAAAAAGTCAATGCCGATTTGCAAAACCAACCTATCGAAAAGGTCTTGGAAACCATATTCCAAAACCAACCGGTTTCTTTCGAAATAGAAGGTAAAATGGTAAGAATCATTAAAGCCCCTGAAAAGATTCGAAACAGATAGGAAGCACAGCCGAAAGCAAAAAAAATCTCCGGTAGAGTAACCGATAAACAAGGTGAACCGCTCATCGGGGTAAGTATCATTGCAAAAGGAGCCAACAAAGGCACGATAACCAATATAGACGGGTATTATTCTTTAACTGTACCCGACAAATCGGTTATACAATTCTCTTATGTAGGCTACGATACCCAAGAACTAAAAATTAGGAAAAGGGAATATATTGAACGCCACCCTACAAGAAAAAGATAAATGACCTCGACGAAGTGGTCGTTATCGGATATGGCAGTATGAAAAAAAGCGACCTGACAGGAGCTGTTACCACGGTAAAAACCGAAGACCTTCCGATGGCAGCCAACACATCGATCTCTCACATGTTATCGGGAAAAGCCGCCGGGATAACATCAGTTCAAAACAGCGCACAACCGGGTGGCGGCGTCACTCTACGTATACGAGGCGAAGCATCTACCGGAGCCGGAAACGAACCTTTATACATCATCGACGGATTTCCAGTAGGAGGATCCCAAGTCGAACCGGCAGCAGACAACAGATATAGCGATTTCGGGTCTCGTAATCCTCTGAACTCTATCAACCCCAACGACATCGAATCCATAGAGATTCTAAAAGATGCTTCTTCCACGGCTATTTACGGAGCAAGAGCTGCGAACGGTGTTATCATCATTACGACTAAAAAGGGACGCGAGGGAAAACCCGTTGTCAATTACAGCGCAAACTATGGCGTCCAACAAATTGCCAACAAGACGGAAATGATGACAGCCGAAGAATTCATGACCGAAGCCAACAAATTCGCCAAAGAGCAATGGCTCTATAACAACAGAGTATATCCATACGGAAATACGAACCCATCGTCGATAAAAGACCCCATCGTCTATCCTTATGACGCAAAAGATATAAAAAATGCGGGGAAAGGAACCGACTGGTATGACTTAATTACCAGAGAAGGTATGATTCACCAACACAATTTATCGGTATCTGGCGGAACTTCCAACCTGAAATACATGGCATCATTCAACTTCTTCGATCAAAACGGAGTTGTTAGAAACAGCGACTTCACCCGCTATACCGGACGCCTGAACATCGAACATCAAATAAATAAAATATTCAAATACGGAATCAATGCGACTCAAAGTTACATCAAGTCCTCGAATGTTCCATTGGGAACAGAAGACTTCGAAAACTCAGGATTGATAAACTCGGCTATGTCGTACGACCCGACGACTCCTGTCAGAGACAAAAACGGGGATTATGCACAAAGCGATCGAATGACTACTGTACCCAATCCTGTTTCCATGCTCGAAATAGATGACTATACACAAACTAAAAGATTATTGGTGAACGCTTTTCTTCAAGCAGAAATTATAAAAGGATTGGTTGCAAAAATCAATATAGGATTCGATGACCAAAACGGTGTAAGAAATTCCTACATACCCACTACTACATTATACGGTAAGCAAGAAGGAGGAAAAGCCAGCAAAAGTATGGCACAGCAATTCGACCGCTTGTTAGAAGCAACCGTAAACTATAATTTCAATATTGCAAAAAGCGCACAAGTTCAATATTTTAGCAGGATATTCCTATCAAGATTTCAACAATGAAGGATTCTCTGCCGCCAATTCACAATTTTTCACCGATATATTCAAATACAACTCACTGGCTTCCGGAGAAGCAGCCCGCCCCACGGTAGCTTCCAACAAGTCAAAAACTATGTTCATCTCCTACTTCGGTCGAATAAATTATAACTTGTTCGATAAATATCTTTTCACTCTCACTGCTCGTGTCGATGGCTCAAACCGATTCGGTGAAAACAATCGATACGGAATATTCCGTCGGGAGCATTTGCATGGCGTATCAAACAGGAAGACTTTTTAAAAGACGTCGACTTCCTCTCCGACTTAAAAATGAGAATAAGTTTAGGTCAGACGGGTAACAGTGAAATCGGGAATAACGCCTTTGAATACTATACGGCAGCATGGCAACAATATGTGTTTGGCAATTCGATTAACACCGGAACGGCAAAATCGCAAATCGCCAACCCAGATTTAAAATGGGAAACAACAACCGAATTTAACTTCGGTTTGGATTTCGGATTCTTCAACCAACGGTTAAGTGGTACATTCGAATATTTTAAAAAAGAAGTGAAAGACCTTTTGGGTTACCGCTCGCTAAAATCATTCATGGAAGTATCTACGGTAGCCGCCAACATCGGAAAAACTCAAAGTACCGGTATAGAAATCTCCTTGAAAAGCCGAAATTTTACAGGAGAATTCAAATGGGACACTGAACTTAATTTCACCCGATATGTAGACCGTTGGAAAGAGCGTAATCCCGAAGACGAACTAAGCCCTTGGCAAAAAGCGAATGATCCCATTCGAGCTCACTACGGATACCTATCCGACGGAGTTCTGGGTATAGACGAGACACCTCCCACTTCCATGCCCAACCTGCTGCCCGGTGAATATAAAATAAAAGACGTAAACGGTTATCTCCGAGACGACTTCGGGAACCTTATACCCGATGAAAACGGAAACGTTCAATACACAGATGCCCCGGACGGGATTATCGATGAAGCGGATATCGTATTATTGGGAACATACGATCCGGGCTTCTCAATCGGATTTGGAAATACATTCGAATACAAAGGCTTCGATCTGAATATATTCTTTTACGGCATGTTCGACCGAATCGTCAACAACGCCACGCGTGGAAAATTCTCCATTCCCAATATTCGTTTTATTCTAAACGGACAAAACATGATGAAAGAAATATCCGAACGTTGGTCTAGTGAAAACCCACACAGCAAATATCCGTCTGGATTCGTAAGCCAATACCCGCAGCCATCTGATTATCTGTGGGAAGATGCTTGGTTCATACGTTGTAAAAATATCACTCTGGGTTATACACTTCCTCAAAAATGGATACGGAAAGTATTTTCCAGAGCCCGGATTTTTGCAGATGTTTCAAATCCCTTCGTAATTACACCTTACTCTGGCAATGACCCGGAAACCGATTTCAAAGCCGGTTACCCCAATCAACGTACCTATTCTTTTGGAGTGGACATAACCTTTTAATCCTATATGAATTATGAAAACTAAAAATATATTTTTCTCCTCGCTGTTTCTCATAGCAGCATATTCGTGCTCTTTGGAAAACGAAACTTATGATCAACTTGGCTCCGATAACGTGATGACTACCGAAAACGATGTCAAAGCCGCTGTCACCGGGATATACCACGAACTACGTGGCGGAGGCTGGGATCGCTATAATTGTGCATGGGGTTCTCTACTAACTATGCAAATCGGTTGTACCGATGAATGTGACTGCAACTGGGTATGGGACAAACAACTCGATTTTCTGTGGACTGCCGAAACAACCGATTTAGGGCAATTTTATACCGGACTAGTTCCCGCTGTTACCAAAGCGACCTCTCTGCTGGAACGCATGCGAAAAATATCTATATCCGCTCCAATAAAACGCAGATATATGGCCGAAGTCCGATGTCTCAGAGCTATGTGGGCATATGATCTATATGATCTCTACGGAACAGTACCATTAATTACCGATCCAGATATAGCCCTCGATCCTCAAAAGCCCAATCTTATATGCCAGAACGGCCCTCGATAGAATGGTATGTCAACTTCATAGACACTGAATTAAAAGAAGCAGAAGAAAATTTGAAACCGGCCAGTCTGCTCGCGGCAAGCGAATACGGGAGAATGACCAAAGGTATCGCTCAAATGTATATGTTGAAACTCTATATGCATGAAGCCGGTCAAGAACGCCACTATCGAAACGACGAAGGCAAAGCTATGATGTGGTGGAATCGGGTAGATTCGATTACCGAAGTCATGATAAAAGACGGAGAATACTCCCTGCAAAAAAGATTACATGTCAATATGGTCTCCTTCGAATCAAAGGAACAGCGAAGTAATTTTCCCAATACCCAATTTCCCCGAAGGCGGCTTAGGAAACTGTTTCCTCGCACATGCATTACCCGCCGATTATGTATCGCAAAACGGAATAGCATTGACTAAATGGGGAGGTTTCCTTGTTCCCTGGGATTTTTACGACACCTATGATCCCAAAGACAAACGGAGAAATGCTTTGTTGGCGACCTATTGGAATGGAAAAAAGATGGTCGACCGCCGTACTGAATACACGGGTAAACCGGGTGCTGTTCCAATGAAATACCAAGAAAATCCTAGCACGACAGGGCAATGGGATGCCAGCGAATACGTAATAAACCGATATGCCAAAGTAATATTGGCCAGAGCCGAAGCTCTGAACGAAATATACGGTCCGACCCAAGAGGCCAAAGACCTCGTTCATGAAATACGGGAACGAGCATTCGATAATTACAAAGGCAGCAAATACGAAAAAAGATAAATGATATAACCGATAAAGATGCATTCAGAGCACACCTATTAAAAAGAAAGAGGTTGGGAGTTTTGTTGGGAAGGCATGCGTCGCCCCGATTTGATTCGTCATGGAGAACTAATATCCAATGCCATTGCTCGTGGCAAGCTTATGGCCGAACCCAAACACATTCTATATGCAATACCACAATCGGTAATTTATGAAAATCCAAATCTTAAAAATAACGAAGGTTTTTAGTTATGAACAAATTAAATTTTAAATATCTGTTTCCTAATTTATTCCTATTTTGTATCTGCATGAATCTTACAGCGTGCAGTGAAAAAAGAACAGTGGCGGAGACAATCTACAATCGGGAGATGAAATAATCTCGTTCGAACCCGACCTAAATACACTTATCCGCAATCCAGCATCGGGTTGGACTTTATACGACGATGCAAACGACTACGTCGCACAAGCGAATACCTATTGGAATCAACAGGGGAGCCGCAGCAGAAAAAATATACTTCTATTTTCTATTGGCGTTCCCGATGGCCTGAGCTCGAACCAGAAGAAGGTAAATACGCATGGGAACATGACGAGAATTTCAAAGCGCTCATTCAAGGCGCCCTTGACCGAGGATTGAAATTGGCATTCAGAGTTTACATCGACGGACAAGACAATATTCATAACGGTACTCCCGACTTCGTAAGAGAGGCCGGAGCCAAAGGTTATGCAGTCCATAAGCTCTGGGACCCTGCAAATAAAAACAACAACTGGACTCCCCTATGCCGACGACCCCGTCTTTCAGGAAAAATTCGGGAATTTTATCCGTGCTTTCGCCAAAGAGTTCGACAATCCCGAACAAGTAGATTTTATCGACGCTTACAATTTAGGCTGGTGGGGTGAAGGGCATCACGTACAATATTTGAACAACAATAATAAATTCAAAGTGTATCAATGGATTACAGACCTATATGCCGAGAATTTCAAAAATGTTTTACTTGTCGTGAACTTTGGAACAGAAATAGGATTCGAATATGAAAAACGATTGGCTATCGACAAACACGATTTTTTGACTCGCCGTGACGGAATCGGCAGTTATTGGTTCCAAGATGCAGAAGTCAATATCATCAACTCGCTCTTCCCACAAAAAGCATTCATAGCCGAAGGCTGCTATTGGGGAGGAAATTCCGACAGCTATCAACCGTGGAACACCGATCCGCTTTATGCCGACAAATTCAAATCATGGTCCGACTTTTATGCTCAGGCTTATAAAGACGCTATACGAGGACATGCCAATACACTCGATTTGAGAGAGGCTACCGAAACCAGAGGTTGGATAACCCACGCCAAAGATTTGGTAAAAGACTTCATTAGTAACGGTGGATACAGATTAACCCCTATCCAAATAGAATATCCAGCATCGGTACAAATGGGAAATACATTATCCATAAAGCATACATGGCGAAATAGCGGGGTAGGCGTATGTCCCAACAATAACAAAAGATGGAACTATAAATATAAAGTTTCATTTGCCCTACTCGATCCCGAAAGCCATGAAATAAAACAACGGATCACCGATGAAAACGCAGAACCGTCGGCATGGATAAAAGGAACCGATAAAACGTATAAAACCGGCGAATCTTTAATTGTCCCAGCCGGACAATACATATTGGCAGTTGCCATTACAGACGATACCCAAAATCAAAAACCAGGATTGAATCTTGCCGTAAAAAACGGGAAATTCATAAACGACTGGCTACAAATCGGTACTATACAAATCACTAAATAATTCATCAACCCTAAAAAAACACAATTACAATGAAAAAATCACTTTTTTTATTTAACAGCAGCACTACTCATTGCTACGACCTCATGTTCCGAGGACAACAATGACAATGACCCCAAAGGGCAAAGAGAGTAACATTACACTATACGCGCCCGACGCTTTGGAAGAGTTTGATCTTTTGTACGAAAATCCTACACGAAAACTGAAATTCGAATGGGAAGGCGATAAAGAAGGAGCTACATACGCTCTTATATTCAGCCTCGATGAAGAGATGAACAACATCGAGAGAATTGATATCGGAACCGAAATGTACACATCTCTCACCCATCAAGACCTCGACGACTTACTCGGTAAACTGGGCGTAGGCGAATACAAAAGAGGTGAATTATATTGGGCGGTCGAAAGTGAAAACGAAGGAACCTTGTCCCGCAGCGAAATTCGCAGCATGAAATTGTTCCGTTTTTTATAAACCTTTCATCGATCCTCGTGACAACGAAGAATATCGCGTATGTCGTGTTTTCGATCCTATATCCGAAGATTATGCCGTATGGTTGGCCGACAATTTAAGAGCGACGACCTATTCCGACGGAACTCCTCTTGGAGAAAATGATGTAAAATTCTATACTCCCCAAGAAGGAGAAGACGAATCTTGGACAAAAGTTTTCGGAGGGTATTACACATGGACCGCCACCATGCGGGGCACTCGTGGAGCAGAAGAAGGTGAAAAAATTCAAGGTATAGCGCCCGAAGGTTGGCACATACCGACTAAAACTGAATGGGACTTCTTAATCAATGCTTGCGGTGACCCCACTATGCCCGCCACTATATTAAAAGAAAAAAGCTATTGGGATCCTAATGCCGGAGATGTCGGTATGAACTCTATCGGATTCAATATGGCTGGGACTGGATACATTTGGAGCATACCTGAAAACGATGTAATAGAAGCCTTTGCCAATACCTATTTCTGGACCTCGACAGCTCCCAAAGACGGAGATGTGTACCCGTGGAATCCCGATCCCGTAAACTTCCCCAATCAGGGAGTAACATACGGATTCACACTTAACGATTCAGGAGCCGCCCTTTATCCTTACGACAGGAACAGAGGATATAGTGTCCGCTGCGTATTAGATTAAACTATTGCTATACGTTATTGCCGGATCCTTCGGCAATAACGTATAACATACTTATCCTAACCCCGATAACTGAATATCATGAACATCAAAACCTCAATTGCAATAGGGCTACTCATACTCCTACTTTGTTCTAATTGCACCAACGACAACAAAACCAACCAACCGGAATCCATCGCAATATTAGCCGAACGCCCACCGATGGGTTGGAACAGCTGGATATGCTTTGGAACTTCTGTAACAGAAGACGAAGTTAAAGCCAATGCCGACTTCATGGCCGAAAATCTGAAAAAATACGGTTGGGAATACATTGTTATCGATGCCGGTTGGTATGCGCCCGGCATGGAGACTTTGGAGCAATATGAATCGTCAACGCCACATCAAATCATCGACAAATTCGGACGCCTCATCGTCGATACGGAAAAATTCCCATCTGCAAAAAACGGAGAAGGGTTGAAACCTCTCGCCGATTATCTGCATAGCAGAGGCTTAAAATTGGGTATACACATCATGAGAGGTATTCCCATTCAAGCGGTCGAAGCTAATACTCCCATAAAAGGGACATCATATCGAGCACGAGACATTGTCAATACCGATTCTCGATGCAAATGGTATTTCGGATTTTATGGGATAGACATGAGTAAGCCCGGAGCTCAGGAATACTACGATTCGCTTTTCGAACTTTATGAATCATGGGGAATAGACTATATAAAGGCCGACGATTTACTATCTCCCATTTATGCACACGACGAAATAGAAGCGATAACCAAAGCCGCAAGAAAAAGAAAAAGGCCCTTTGTCCTGAGCCTTTCTCCCGGCCCTGCCCCTGTCGAGAACATAAAACATTTGCAAAGCGTAGCCCAACTATGGCGCATTTCCGAAGACTTCTGGGACGACTGGGAGGCTCTGAAAGAACAATTTCCACTTTGCCGGAAATGGCAAAAGTATATTTGTAAAGGGCACTGGCCCGACGCCGATATGCTCCCCATAGGCCCAATGGCACAAAGAGCCATGAGAGGACTCCCCGAATGAGTAATTTTACACCAGACGAACAATACACAATGCTCACACTATGGGCCATGTTTAGATCCCCTCTGATGATTGGCTGTAATCTACCCGAAATAGACGATTTCACGCTAAACTTGATTACAAATAAAGAGGTACTTGACATTAATCAATATTCCAAAGGAAATAAAGAATTGTTCGATCGAAATGGAATAATCGCTTGGTATGCTCAAAGCGAAGACGAATTGACCCACTATATCGCCATATTTAACACTACCGATAAAGATATAGAATCTTACACCTTTCCACTACAAACCATAAATTATATCGGAGACGGTCACATCACCGATTTGTGGAAAAACGAATCAATGGAAATCAAAAATAACTCAGTCTCGTTTTCTGTTCCTGCGCATGGCGTAAAACTGATTAAACTAACTAAATAGTCTTGTAGGTATGAAATCATCACATTTTTATTATATAATACTATTCTCGTTTTTACTTGCCGCCTGTAAAGACGACGGGCCGGGTGAAAAGAAAATTCGGACAACGACGTTCCCTCCGTAGCGACCAATACTTGGCTATTAAACAGTCTGGATAACATAGAAAATTATTCCAACTCGGATCCAGAAAACCGATACGATATAAATATGGTTCGTAACGAATACGAAAGTGTACAGCTCGTTATACAAACCGATAGTAAAAAAAGTCTGAAAATAGAACGTATCGGCAACAACGATGCCATTGAATTTCAATGTCGGAAACTGGAATCTTTCAACGGGAAATACGATGTTCTGATTCCTTGCGATAACGAAATAGAACCCGACGACAAAGTAGTGCGAGCTTGGCTCACTTTTAAAGTCAAGTCCGAAGCCGAGGCTAAACGACATAAAGAAATCATACGATTCAAAACCGATGACAAAGAATATGCCGTAGCTATATCGATTAATGTCGTTAACGCCTCTTTGCCAGAAACTCCATCTATTGCCTCGGTATTCGGAATCAACCCTCAAAATTTCATATTCACCGGTCTATCGGAAGAACAAAAATAGAAAAGCGCAAAGCAACTTCGGATCTTTTATTGGAATATCGCATATCGCCCTACTTTTCCACATGGCTGAGCGGAACGATGAAAACTGAATGTTTCTCCTCGCCATACGCATGGAATGACGATCGCACCTGGGAATACTTGGCAGACAAACGTTTTAACCGTATTGCCTTGCCATCGCATGGGTTATCCGACGGTGAGTTAGAGATGATGCTGAATAAAGCTCGCAAAACCGGATTGCTAAACAAAGCATTTTTCTATGTATGGGACGAACCTACAAAGACCGATGAATATGAACAGATCAAAACTCTTTCGGATCGCATTCATCGATATGCACCGGAAGCCAAAGTGCTCACTACATTCTATTGCGGCCCTACCGACGGAGAACACAAAGACGATTTATTCGCCGTATTCGACATTCTAAATGGAGCGACATCTATTTATTGTACTGGCGTATGGGCGTTGCAGGATAATGAAAATCGCTCGGAGCAATGCAAAGCCAAATTAAAATCAGGACAAGAATGGTGGAGCTACGTGTGCATGTCCAACACTCCGGGGCTTGCCTCAAATTCTACCGCTATCGGTAACAGGGCGACCATGTGGCGTAATTATAAAGAACAAAATTCCGGATTCCTATATTGGGTCGTCAACGGATTCGCCAGCGTTTATCCCCTCAGACCTCGCCCTGAACTACCCGAAGGAGACGGGATACTCATCTATCCCGGCGAATCGTTCGGCACAAACAAAATTTGTACCTCTGTCCGGTTGGAACGATGGCGCGATGGAGCCGAAGATTACGATATGTTGGTCTTGTACGAAAAAAAACTCGGACGATCGGCCGCCTTATCTCTTCTCAACAACGTTTATAAGAGTCCCTCGAATTACACGGATCAAAGCAAATACGCATTGGCTCTACGTAAAAATTTAATTGAAAACATCACAGAATAAATATTTCGATATGCAACATCACCTTTTCTATCGGCTTCTCATCATAAGCTGTACATTCTTTTTAATCTCTTGTCAACAAACAATCGAATGTTACCTTATACCTTCGACCGAAAAAGCATCTGATTTTTATAAAGTTCAACCTCGAAATTCCGGCACGTTATTCCTCGCTAAAAATGAAGCGGAACATATCCAAATCGTTTTCAAAGGCTGTCCGGGAGAGACCTATAAAATACATCGAAACGAAAATGCCGACAATTCTATCCGATATAGTTGTCGGCAAATCAAATCGGTATATGGATTCGACGATGCCTTAGTCCCCATAGATGGAGAACAAGTTACTTTAAACGACTCTATCGCTAAACTATGGATTACATTCCGTACGGCCGAGTCGACCCGACCGGGGAAATACGAAGAACAAATTTCGATCGATAGTAACGGAAAACGGCAAAAAATAAAAATCAATCTGCAAGTGTACGACACGACATTACCCTCGACACCTTCGTTACCAGCAGCATTCGGTATCATAGAAAAAGAATCTCATCGACTCGGCTTCGAAAGAACAAACTTTGCAAAACAAACTGGAATGGGCAGAATTATGCCTTGATTATCGCATGAATCCCTATTTCTCCACATGGTTAGCCAACAGCATGAAACATGAAGCATCTTCATCTCCGTGGAAATGGAACGACAAGAGAACGGTTCCTTTCCTATCGGACAAACGATTCAATCGGTTCGCTGTCCCCTACCACTCTCTGTCACACAACGAATTGGACAGCTTATTACAGCAATTAAAACAAACCGATTTACTCGATAAATCCTACTTCTACTTATGGGACGAACCTGCTTATATGAAAGAATATCACCTCATCGGTCAATATTCCCAAGAAATACACAAGCTCATGCCCGAAGCAAAAGTCCTCACGACCTTTTACTGCGGACCAAAAGACGGGAAATACAAAGACCGGTTGTTTTCCGTATTCGACCTTTGGCGAGGAGACACTCAAATTTTCAGTATGAGCGCTTGGGCTTTACAAGCGAACGAAGCCAACGCAGACACATGCCGTTCTCTTCTCCGAGGCAATGAAGAATGGTGGACTTATGTCTGCATGGGCCCCGGAGAAGAGCAGCCCAATCTATTGCTCACGATGGACGGATACCAGCATCGAGCTGTATTATGGCGCAGCTGGAAAAGAGCGTACCACCGGATTCCTATATTGGGCAGTCAATGCCTATGCCGAATCCGACACATTGGCTTTTCGCAAAGACCTCCCCGAGGGCGACGGTGTGCTGATTTACCCCGGCCAATATTTCAACAGCACAAGCCCCGTAGTATCAATACGAATGGAACGTTGGAGAGACAGTATGGAAGACTATGAATACCTTGCCAAGCTCGAAAAGAAAATAGGAAGAGCCAAAAGCGAAACCCTTTTCCAATCTATATACCAATCGCCCGAAAAATACTCGAAAAACAACGCAGAAATAGAAAAATTCAGAAAATCCATTTTAGAAATTCTCAGTAAATAATTCTTTAATCATTTAAATTTCAAATCTATGAAAACAATTACTTCATTCAAAATCGCAGGTTTAATAACAGCCTGTCTTTTTGCAGCTATGCCTACAAAAGCGGACATCGGAGCTATTTCTTTCAAAACATCGGCTGCCGGTATGAATGCGTTAGAAACAACAATCGGGTCTAATCAAATGACTTTAGAAACATGGTTATATATAGACAATAGTACCGGATTTTTTCGCTAGCAATATGCACAACGACAAGGGATTCGCATTAGGATTCGACGGGTGGTTTAAATTTCAGTTGGACGGAGCATCTATATGGATCGATCCTACTTCTTGGAAAGAGAACTGGACTCACATCGCTTGTGTCGCCGACGGAAGTCAGATGATTGTCTATGTTAACGGTGAAGTAGCCGGAACACAGGAGAATACAACAGGATATAATACGGAAGCCGATGGAAAGCCTCTTTTTTGGGAACTGCTCCGTGGGGCAATCCTTGCAATTGCAAAATGGCAGACTTTCGACTTTGGAGTGTAGCCCGCACAGCAGAAGAAATAAAAAAATAATTATCAGAAACAAATAGAACCGTCCACGACAGGACTGATTAAAAATTTCAATTTCGCAGAAGGTAATGGAGACCACACGGCCAACTTAGCAGAGCCCGAAGGTAATCAAGCATGGTGTATGGGCACTATCGATACCGATTACAGTTGGGAAACAGTAGCGCAGACTCCTACGAATCTACGGACAGAAAATCAAACCGAAAATTCATTCGACATTTTATGGGACGGAACCGACGGTAACACATGGAGTGTCGAATTATCTGCCAATGGACAAGTTGTCGACACGAAAACCAGACTTACCGAAAAGAAGGCCAGTTTCTCTAATCTCGATAAAAAAGATTACACAGTACGTGTAAAGGCACATTCGTTTATGGAAACTGCATTCTCCGATGCTTTCTCGGTCAATCTATCTACCTCCTCGGCCATAACCAATATTCATAAAAATATTTCTATTGTCAGACACAATAACGCAATCCAAATTGACGGCATTCAAACTGGAAAATTGATTTCGATATATACCGATCAAGGCATTTTGAGCCGACAAATTTCAGCCGAACACGAAACAACGGTTCTCAGTATAGAAGGATTCCCTCATGGCATATATTTCATCTCCATAGAAGGGTACGGTCCGACATTTAAAATTGCTCTTTAATAAATCTTCCATAAACTATAAAGGCGGGAACATGCAATGTCTCGCCTTTTCTGTATCTGCTTTTTCGGAACAAAAATATATCCTATCTTTGCACGCATGAGTAAGAATGAGAATATTATGAATAAGGTTCTAATCATCGACGATGAACCACAGATAAGACAGTTATTAGCCCGCATTTTAGGGCTGGAAGGATATGAAGTTTTACAGGCAGGAGACTGTAAAGCGGCAGTAAAACAAATGGAGTATTCTCCCAATGTTATCTTATGCGATGTTTTTCTCCCCGACGGGAATGGTGTAGATTTCATAAAAACAATAAAAAAAAATATCGCCCGAATCGGAAATCATTTTATTAACAGCCCACGGAAATATACCCGACGGGGTACAAGCCATAAAAAACGGAGCTTTCGACTACATAACCAAAGGTGACGACAATAACAAAATTATTCCTCTGATTAGTCGGGCTATGGAAAAAGCTCGAACTAACGGAGTAAAAAATCGTCCCGAAAAAGAAACCTTTCAGCAATATTCATTCAATTCTATTCTTGGTCAGTCAAAGCCTTTGCTGGAAGCTATCGCGTTGGCACGAAAAGTGGCATCAACCGATGTACCGGTTCTTTTAACCGGAGAGACCGGTACAGGAAAGGAAGTTTTCGCCCAAGCGATTCACCACGAGAGCAAACGAAATAAAGGAAATTTCGTTGCAATAAATTGTTCGGCATTTAGCAAAGAACTCTTGGAAAGCGAAATATTCGGACATAAAGCAGGCTCCTTTACCGGAGCCTTGAAAGACAAAAAGGGACTTTTCGAAGAGGCTCACAACGGAACGATATTTTTAGATGAAATCGGAGAGATGGCGATAGAGTTGCAAGCCAAGTTGCTTCGAGTATTAGAAACCGGAGAATATATCAAAATAGGTGAAACCAAACCGACATCTGTAAATGTTCGTATCATTGCAGCAACCAACCGAAACTTGCCGGAAGAAATAAATGCAGGGCATTTCAGGGAGGATTTGTTTTATCGGCTGTCAGTTTTCCAAATCCATTTACCGCCGTTGAGAGAACGTCCGGGAGATATTAGGCTTCTAACCGAAGCGTTTGTACAATCCTTATCCGAAAAAATGACCCATTCCTCGAAAACGGTTTCCAAAGCATTCATCGACATGCTCGAACAACAAGAATGGAAAGGCAATGTGCGTGAACTCAGAAACGTTATCGAAAGGAGTCTTATTGTTTGTGAAAGTGATGAGTTACACCCCGAAGATTTACCCATAGAAATACAAAATGCAGCTTTTAAGGAAAAAAGCTGCAATAATAGTGGTTTCGAATTATCGGCTATGGAAAAACGCCACATCGCCCGAGTACTGGACTATACGAACGGCAATAAAACCGAAGCTGCAAAACTCCTAAAAATAGGACTTACCACTTTATATCGAAAAATAGAAGAATATAAACTCTAATTCTTTTCAAAATAATACACAACCCTACCAAAATGAAAAGGGAGTATCTGGTGAACAGATACTCCCTTTTCATTTACAATACTAATTATGAATCAATTAAAATATTCAAAAACAATATTGGCACAACTTTGGCATACCCCAAACCGAAAAAAATAATTTAGTATTCACTTAAAAAAATGTAACATGGAATTTGACGCATTAGGTTTTGGAGTTTGTATACTCAGTGGAATTGCCTGTTTCTGGCTCTTCTATAAGTGCATAGACTGGTTTGAAAAAATTTAATTAAAAGGAGATTTAACATGTACACTGCATTATTTATTATCAGCGTAATTATGTTCGGGTATCTGATGTATGTATTAGTAAAACCCGAAAAGTTTTAGTCATTTATAAAGATTAAACACAATGAATACAGAGATATTAGGTGTTATTGCACAAATTGTCCTGATGGTCGTACTCGCCTACCCCATCGGGAAATACATTTCAAAGGTTTTCAAAGGTGAGAAAGTTTGGTCGGACTTCATGACTCCCATCGAAAAAATCATGTACAAACTGGGAGGTGTCGATCCAACAGAAGAGATGAGCTGGAAACAATTCCTGAAAGCATTGCTCGTGATAAACCTCTTTTGGTTTTTCTGGGGAATGATATTATTAGTTTCTCAGGGAGCACTGCCCCTAAATCCAGACGGCAATTTAGGACAGTCTGTTCATCAGGCATTCAACACATGTATCAGCTTCCTCGTGAATTGTAACTTACAACATTATAGCGGAGAGAGTGGGCTAAGCTATCTCACCCAGTTATTCGTTATCATGCTGTTCCAATTCATTACCGCTGCAACCGGTATGGCGGCAATGGCAGGTATCATGAAAGCATTGGCCGCTAAAACGACCAAAACAATTGGAAACTTCTGGTACTTCTTAGTAAGGAGCTGTACCCGTGTTTTATTTCCTATTTGCCTCGTTATCGGATTCATACTGATTATAGAAGGGACCCCTATGGGCTTTGACGGAAAGATGGAAGTGACTACAATAGAAGGACAAACACAATATGTATCGCAAGGTCCTACTGCGGCGATAGTTCCCATCAAACAATTAGGTACGAATGGAGGTGGATACTTCGGAGTAAATTCATCGCACCCTCTTGAAAATCCTACCTATCTCACTAATATGATAGAATGTTGGGCCATATTGATTTTACCTATGGCTATGGTATTCGCTTTTGGGTTTTACCTTAAACGAAAGAAATTAGCATACAGTATTTTCGGAATAATGCTATTTGCTTACTTAGCCGGGGTATGGATAAATGTATCCCAAGAAACAGGTGGCAACCCGCGCATCGGCGCAATGGGTATAGCACAAGACAACGGTGCTATGGAAGGAAAAGAAGTCCGACTGGGTTCTGCTGCCACGGCGCTTTGGAGCGTGACAACCACCGTTACTTCCAACGGCTCTGTAAACGGTATGCATGACTCTACCATGCCTCTCTCCGGCATGATCGAAATGCTGAACATGCAGATCAACACATGGTTTGGCGGTGTAGGTGTAGGTTGGATGAACTACTTTACATTTATCATTATCGCCGTATTCATCAGTGGATTGATGGTTGGTCGTACCCCCGAATTCCTCGGCAAAAAAAAATAGAAGCTCGAGAAATGAAAATCGCTACGATCGTTGCCTTGTTACACCCATTTGTCATCTTAGTAGGAACCTCCTTAGCGGCCTATTTATATGTCCATGCACCTTCCTTTGTCGAAAACGAAGGCGGTTGGTTGAATAACCCGGGATTCCACGGACTAAGCGAAATGCTTTATGAATACACCTCGTGTGCCGCCAATAATGGTTCCGGTTTTGAAGGACTGGGTGATAACACATGGTTTTGGAACTACTCTTGTGGTATAGTATTGATAATCAGCCGATACCTTCCCATCGTAGGACAAGTTGCCATTGCAGGATTATTAGCCAATAAGAAATATGTACCAGAAAGTGCAGGAACCTTAAAAACCGATACAGTGACATTCGGTGTGATGACATTTGCGGTTATTTTTATCGTTGCAGCTCTGTCATTCTTCCCGGTTCAAGCATTAAGTACTATTGCAGAACATTTCAGCTTATAATAACAGAACGATAGATATGAAAAATAATAAATCAGCTTCTTTGTTTGAAAAAGAGCAAGTTTTAACGAGCTTAAAACAATCATTCGTTAAATTGAATCCCCGAATCATGGTGAAAAAACCCCATCATGTTCACGGTAGAAGTTTGTACAGCCATTATGTTCCTTGTGATGATTTATTCCATCTTTGACAACGCTCAAGGTTCATTCGTGTACAATGCATGGGTTTTTGTTATCTTGTTTATCACACTATTATTCGCCAACTTCGCCGAAGCTATCGCTGAGGCCCGAGGCAAAGCACAGGCCGATAGTTTGAGAAAAACCCGCGAAGAAACTCCAGCAAAACTACTTGTCAATGGACAAATAAAAACGACAAGTAGCTCTCAACTGAAAAAAAGGTGATGTATTTATCTGTGAAGCAGGTGATACCATACCAGCCGATGGTGAAATCATAAACGGATTGGCTTCTATCGACGAAAGTGCGATTACCGGAGAAAGTGCTCCTGTAATTCGAGAAGCCGGTGGTGACAAAAGTTCAGTGACCGGTGGAACAAAAGTCCTTTCGGATCGCATCGAAGTACTTGTTACACAACAACCGGGAGAAAGTTTCTTGGACAAAATGATTGCTCTCGTCGAAGGCGCTTCCAGACAAAAAACTCCTAACGAAATTGCGCTGACAATTCTTTTAGCCGGCTTCACATTGGTATTCTTAATCGTATGTGTAACCCTTAAACCGTTTGCCGATTATACGGGAACTGTCATTACCATTGCTTCTTTCTTATCGTTGTTTGTCTGCCTTATCCCGACGACAATCGGAGGTTTGCTTTCCGCAATCGGTATAGCAGGAATGGATAGAGCTCTGAGAGCAAATGTAATTACCAAATCGGGAAAAGCAGTAGAAACTGCCGGAGATATCGATACTCTCCTTTTGGATAAAACAGGAACAATTACTATAGGAAACCGTAAAGCTACCCATTTCTATCCCGCCAACGGTTTGGAAAATCATGCTTTTGCCGAAATTTGTATGATGTCGTCTCTATCCGATGAAACTCCCGAGGGTAAATCTATCGTAGAACTGGCTCGTGAATCGGGTTTAAGAGTACACAACTTGAATACAACCGGTAGCAAGCTTATCAAATTCAGTGCCGAAACAAAATGTTCCGGTGTAGATTTAGCAGACGGTACTCGGATTAGAAAAGGGGCAGCAGAAGCTATTCGAAAAATTGCTCAAAACGCAGGCTACGAAATTCCACAAGATTTGGAAAATCGTATCACAGAGATTTCAAAAAATGGAGGAACACCTCTTGTAGTTAGCGTCAATGAAAAAACCTGCCGGTGTCATAGAATTACAAGATGTTATCAAACCGGGAATACAGGAACGGTTCGAACGGTTGCGTAAAATGGGAGTTAAAACAGTCATGGTTACCGGGGATAACCCATTAACAGCCAAATACATTGCAGAAAAAAGCCGGTGTAGATGACTTCATCGCAGAAGCCAAACCCGAAGACAAAATGAACTACATCAAGAAAGAACAAAGTGCCGGTAAACTGGTAGCCATGATGGGCGACGGAACCAACGATGCTCCTGCTTTGGCCCAAGCGAATGTTGGTGTAGCTATGAATAGTGGAACTCAGGCAGCCAAAGAAGCTGGAAACATGGTAGACTTGGACAACGATCCGACGAAATTAATCGAAATTGTAGAAATCGGGAAACAATTATTAATGACTCGCGGAACCCTTACCACATTCTCCATCGCCAATGATGTCGCAAAATACTTTGCCATTATTCCGGCTCTATTCATGATAGCCGTACCAGAATTAGCTTCACTGAACATTATGGGATTACATAGCCCCCGAAAGTGCTATTCTATCGGCCATTATTTTCAATGCAATCATTATTCCCATTTTGATTCCATTGGCTTTAAGAGGTGTTCAATACAAGCCTATCGGAGCTTCGGCTTTACTCCGCCGCAACCTGCTCATTTACGGATTAGGTGGTATAATAGCTCCATTCGTCGGCATTAAACTCATAGATTTAGTAATAGGATTATTCTTTTTAATAAAAGCAACAATGAAAAATTTCATAAAATCAATCAGGCTAACATTAGTTTTCTGCCTTTTCTTCTCAGTATTTTATATACTGATATTATGGATATTCGCCCAATTCGCAGGGCCAAACTCTGGAAACGCCGAGGTTGCGACCTTAGATGGGAAAGTAGTGGGTGCAGCCAATGTAGGGCAAGTCTTCACCGAAGACATCTATTTCTGGGGCCGTCCCTCTTGTGCCGGAGATGGATATGATGCCAGTAGTTCTGCCGGTAGCAACAAAGGACCTACGAACGAAGAATACTTGGCAGAAGTAGAAACTCGTATCGACACCTTCTTGGTACACCACCCTTATTTGGAACGTAAAGATGTACCGGCAGAAATGGTCACAGCCAGTGGTTCTGGTCTCGACCCTGACATCACGCCAGAAAGTGCATACGTACAAGTAAAGCGTGTTGCCGCAGCCAGAAATATGGACGAAACTACCGTAAAAGAAATAGTAGACCAAACAATTGAAAAACCATTTTTAGGATTATTCGGAACAGAGAAAGTAAACGTATTAAAATTGAACATTAATTTAGAAAATTATGAAAACAAATAAAAACATTTCAGCAATAGCTACCATGAAAAAAGAAACAATTAATCGATAAAGAAGGCGCTAGCCTTATCAGAGCATTGATAATCATTTCGATTATAGGACTCCTTGCCATGTTTACCAATAAAGCATCTGCTCAAGTACGATTCAATGTACAAAGGAGATTTAGTTAGCTCCTATGTGTGGAGAGGTATGTATCAAACAGGTGCCAGTATTCAACCGACGTTGAGTTTCAGTGTTGAAAACCTATCGTTGACGGCATGGGGATCCACCGACTTCGATGGTTATCGGAATGGTAATATTCCCTCTGCGAATAAAGAACTTGACTTGACTCTGGCTTATACCTTCCCCAAATTGGGACTAACAGTTTCAGTTGCCGATATGTGGTGGGCCGGACAGGGAGCTGGAAAATATTTCGATTTCAATAACAAGACGACAGCTCATCATTTCGAAGCAAGTCTTGCTTATGTACTTCCGGTAGAAAAATTTCCTCTTTCGATCGCATGGTACACCATGTTTGCCGGTATGGATAAAAATGAAAAAGGCGATAAAAACAACTACTCGTCTTATGTAGAACTCAATTATCCGTTCAGTGTAAAAAATCGGTCGATCTCAATGTAACATGTGGTATAGTACCTTATAAAGCACCTCAATACTATACCAACGGATTTGCCGTTACTAATGTAGCATTGAAAGGAAGCTACGCAATTAAAATCACAGATTCGTTCTCCCTTCCGATATTTTCACAAGTAATATGGAACCCTCGTATGGAAGATGCTCATATCGTATTCGGAATCACTCTTAAACCATAACAGGGAGAATGGATATAATTGAAAACGAAAAAAATGTACAATATTTTCTCGACTTGATAAAAAAATCGAGGAGAGGTAAGTTTAAACTCTACATCGGCATGATTGCCGGTGTAGGGAAATCTTATAGAATGCTACAAGAAGCCCACGAACTCTTAGAAAACGGCGTAGATGTGAAAGTGGGTTTCATAGAGACACACGGACGTACCGGTACAGAAGCTATCCTACAAGGGATTCCCGTTATCCCAAGAAAAAAATTTTCTACAAAGGGAAAGAATTGGAAGAGATGGATTTGGATGCTATCCTTCAAATGCGTCCCGAATTGGTTATTGTTGATGAATTGGCTCATACCAACGTCGAAGGTAGTCGGAATGAAAAGCGATGGCAAGACGTCATGGAGTTACTCGATGCCGGTATCAATGTTATATCGGCAGTAAATATCCAACATATCGAAAGCCTGAACGAAGAGGTGCAGGAAATATCAGGAATCGAAGTTCGAGAACGAATTCCCGATCGTGTTTTTGGAAGAGGCCGATGAAGTCGTAAATATAGACCTCACAGCAGAAGAATTGATCGAACGGTTAAAAGCCGGGAAAATATATAGGCCGGAAAAAATAGAATTGGCATTGAATAATTTTTTCAAGGCCGAGAATATTTTACAACTACGAGAACTCGCACTCAAAGAAGTTGCTTTACGGGTCGAAAAAAAAGTAGAAAACGAACTCCCCTTAGATACATCTCACGTACGTCATGAAAAATTCATGGCGTGTATCAGTTCCCACGAAAAAACGCCCCGCAAAATCATTCGACGCTGCGCTCGATTGGCTACACGATATAACACAAAATTTTTTCGTACTATATGTACAAACGCCCAAAGAGGATCCCGATCGTATCTCGCTGGCAGATCAGCGACATCTGTTAAACCATTTCAAATTAGCCACTGAATTAGGTGGAGAAGTCATACAGGTACATTCCCCGCACATTCTCGAAAGCATTATAAAGGTCGCAATCGAAAAACAAATTACAACAATATGTACAGGAATTCCAGCACTGAAATTGCCCCAAACCATATTTACGGTGTCCAAATATAAAAATTTCATGAAATCTTTATCCGAGAACAATATAGATTTAATTATCTTAGCCTAATAAAAATACCCATCATGAATATAAAAACAAAGTTGCTTTTAAGTATAGGGCTCCTGACCGGAATGATTATTTTGCTGGTCTCCTTATCAGTTATCTATTTACAGATGCTGACGGCTGCCGAACCAGACAGCCCGATAGCTTCGACAGGCTTAAAACAAGCCGTTGTATGGGTGGCAATTATCGGAGGCATCTGCATAGTCTGCGGTATCACATTAGCTATCTGGCTTCCTCAATCGATAAATAGACCTATCAAGGAGCTAACCGACGGTATCCTCGAAATAGCGAATCGCAACTATGAAAAAAGGCTGAATATATCGGATAAAAACGAAGAATTTAAAAATGTGGTCGATAGTTTCAATAGAATGGCTCAACATTTGGCTGAATACAGATCTACCACCCTATCGACACTACTGGCACATAAAAATTTCTCGAAGCAATTATCAATAGCATCAGCGATCCCATAATAGGATTAGATCCAGACCGCAAAATACTTTTCATAAATAGTGAAGCTCTGAACATACTGAATCTGAAAAAAGAAAACACAATCTTCAAATCGGCCGAAGAGATTTCTTTGAAGAATGATTTATTAAGGAAATTAATACGAGAATTGGTTTCTCCCAATCCTCAGAAAGAGCCTATCAAAATATATGCCGACAATAAAGAAAGTTACTTCAAAGCCTCCTATATAGAAATAGACAACACGAATCACGACAGTGAAGAACCCGAAAAACTGGGGCACGTAATTATATTGAAAAACATCACGGAGTTTAAAGAGCTGGATTCTGCGAAAACAACATTTATCTCGACGATATCTCATGAATTGAAGACTCCCATATCAGCCATTATGATGAGTTTGCAATTATTGGAAGACAGACGTATCGGGTCTCTTAACAAAGAACAAGAACAACTCTCCCAAAGTATTAAGGAAAACGGAGAACGGTTGCTCAATATCACCGGAGAATTGCTGAACATGACCCAAGTAGAAGCCGGAAAACTACAACTGATGCCCAAGATAACCCGGCCCATAGAATTGATCGAATATGCGATCAAGGCCAATCAGGTACAAGCCGACAAATTCAACATACACATCGAAGTCGATTATGACGAAAATACAAAGAAACTATTCGTCGACAGCGAAAAAAATAGCATGGGTACTTACCAATCTTGTAAGCAATGCCATACGTTATTCCAAAGAAAACGGTCGCGTCATTATCGGCACTCACCAAGACGGCAATATGGTCGAAATCTACGTACAAGACTTTGGGAAGGGAATCGACCCTCGCTATCATCAAAGCATATTCGACCGTTATTTCCGAGTGCCGGGAACAAAAAGTACAAGGCAGCGGATTAGGATTGTCTATATCCAAAGATTTTGTAGAAGCACATGGGGGGACTCTTTCCGTAGAAAGCGAATTAGGAAAAGGAAGCCGTTTTATACTAAGATTGAAATCATAATAAACGGGGACTAAAAATCTCACCAATCGATTTCCCGTATTCCCTTACTCCGTAAAAATGCATTCGCTCTACTGAAATGCCGACATCCGAAAAAGCCACGATCAGCCGATCGTGGCGACGGGTGCGCGGCTGTTAAAACCAAATGCTTGCGAGCATCAATAAGCGCAATCTTCTCCTTAGCATAACTCCCCCACAGCATAAACACGAGATTTTCTCTCTCATCGCTCAACTTTCGAATGACCGCATCGGTAAAAACCTCCCAGCCCATGTTTCGGTGCGATCCTGTTTCATGAGCTCGCACGGTAAGCACAGAATTCAAAGGAAATACACCTTGCCTCACCCACCGATCCAAATTACCCGAAGCGGGAATAGGCTTGCCCAAATCATCATGTATCTCCTTAAACATATTAAACAAAGAACCGGGAATAGCCACCCCCTCGGGCACAGAAAAACAAACACCGTAATACTGTCCGGGATTGGGATAGGGATCCTGGCCTAAAATAACAACTCTCACAGACTCGAAAGGACATGCATCGAATACATGAAATATCAAATGTCCCGGAGGCAAAACATGCGCACGGCCATATTCGCTCCGCACAAAAGAAACCAATCGCTCGAAATAGGGCTTATCGAACTCGTCTTGCAGCCTCTTTCGCCAACTTTCCTCTATCCTCACATTCATATCTTATAAATTATTTCTCCAATGACAGCGCCGCTTCGGACAACAATAAATACACTCGTACCGAAATCTCACTTGTCGCATTGCCTCTTGCAAAGTTACACAAACAATGCACTAAAAGATTCATACGGCCTACCTTTTTATTTTTAGAGTCATTACAACAACCAATAAACACTCGCCGATATACAAACAGACTTCTATTCGAACACAGAAAATCACATATTCCCAGCAGAGATTAATAATAAGTTATGACTGCGTTTAAACCTTTTTTCGTTAACTTCGTCAAATGAAAAAAGATTGCACATGAAACCACTACTTATCCTTATTTCGATTTTATTCGGATTCCTATCCATACAAGCCCAATATGATTATCCTTATGATAACGGCAATCATTACTACGATAATGCCCCACGTCTTATTATTCAGAAAAGCCGAATCATGGGTTGGTACGTTTCCGACATAAACGGAAACCGCATTAGCGACTATTACGAACAAATCCGACCTTATAGGCAAGGTCGGGCAGCAGCATTAGACAAAATCATGGGTTGGTGTTTCATTTCCCTCGACGGTAAACGATGCACCGATTATTACCTTCTCGTCGACGACTTCCACGAAGGGTATGCACTTGTCAAAGATAAAATCATGGGCTATTGTTTCATCAATAGGGACGGTCATCGACTCGGCGACTATTACGAAGAAGCCTATCCGTTTCACCGGGGCGTCGCTTTGGTGAAAGACAAAATCATGGGTTGGTACTTACTGAACACTGCCGGAAAGCGAATAAGCGACTATCACGATTCGCCTCGCGATTTTCAACCGACAAGACCACCGCACCGTCCGTGGTGAAAGCCGAATTTTCTATAATAGACAAAAGTAAAGAAATAAAAAAAGAGAGTTACAAAAGGTAACTCTCTTTTTTTCAAGTGGTGCCAACGGGAATCGAACCAGTGACACAAGGATTTTCAGTCCTTTGCTCTACCAACTGAGCTATGGCACCATCATTTTTGCGTGTGCAAAGATAATAGGTTTATTCCAATTCACCAAATATATTGTCGAATTTTTCTGTTCAAAAATATAAATATGCAAACGACGCAAGGGACGAATAAATTCTTATTCTTCGGCAAGAGAATTCCACCCCTGTGCCCGAAGGGTTATCTCGGTATCGTCACGGGTTATCATGCAACAACCCAATTCTGGTTTTGTAATATGTCCTATCACTGCACTCCCGGGGATAGCAGCGACAATGTCGTGCTTTTCGAGAGGTACGGTAAAAAGCAATTCATAATCCTCGCCTCCATTCAATGCAGCAGTCACCAGATTCATATTAAATTCCTCCGCCATAGCTGCCGTCTGGTAATCGATCGGTATCCGGTCTTCATATATACGGCAGCCCACATGACTCTGCGAACAGATGTGCAATAATTCGGGAGGAGAGCCCATCAGAAATATCCATCATGGCTGTCGGAACGATCCCGGCTTTATCTAACTCGGCAACAATATCCTTACGGGCTTCTGGTTTCAATTGGCGTTCGAGCAGGTATTCATGCCCTTCGAACGCAGGCTTGAATTCGGCCTCTCCGGCAAACACCCGCTTCTCCCGTTCCAATAGTTGCAATCCCATATAGGCTGCTCCTAAATCGCCGCTGACACAAATCAAATCGTTTTCTTTCGCTCCGTTACGATAGACGACCTTCCGGGTTCTCCTTCTCCGATACAGGTAATGCTGATAGTCAGCCCCGTCATCGAAGCCGATGTATCTCCCCCGACCAAATCCACCCCGTAGATATCGCAAGCGAGCTGTATGCCGGCATAAAGTTCTTCGAGATTTTCTACCGAAAAACGTTTGGAGACACCCAACGAAACAGTTATCTGACGCGGTGTCCCATTCATGGCATATATGTCGGAAAAAATTAACCACCGCCGATTTATACCCCAAATGTTTCAACGGGACATAGGTAAGGTCGAAATGAACACCTTCGAGCAATAAATCGGTTGTAATCAACGTCTGTTTTCCTTGATAGTCGAGCACGGCCGAATCATCTCCCACCCCTTTTAGAGTAGAAGTGTTCTTCAACTGTATATGCCCGGTCAAACGCTCTATCAAACCAAATTCGCCTAACGAGGCAATTTCTGTACGTTTTATTTCTTCCATAAATTATAACAAAGTCCACAAGCTCATGGCTCATGGACTTCTTCTATTTCATATTAAAATTGTTCTACCAGTTCTTTCATAATAAAGCTCATTCTGGGCTGAGCTTCTGCCGCTGCCTTTTGCACCTCTTCGTGAGAACATTTCTCCACAATACCTTCTACCCCCAAATCGGTAATCACCGAAACGGCAAAGACTTCGATACCGGCATGACGCGCGACAATGACTTCGGGAACCGTACTCATGCCCACGGCATCACCGCCTATGATATGAAAGTAACGATACTCGGCCGGGGTTTCGAAAGTAGGTCCCTGTGTACCCACATACACACCTTGCTGTACTTTTATATGATTTTTTTCAGCTATTTCAAGAGCCTTTGCAATCAAACGGCGAGAATACGCCTCGCTCATATCGGGGAATCGTACACCCAATTCCTTATAATTGCGTCCATGCAACGGATGTTCGGGAAAGAGATTGATGTGGTCACGGATAATCATAATATCGCCGATGGCAAAATCGGGATTCATACCTCCGGCTGCATTCGAAACGAAGAGATGCTCTATTCCTAGTTCTTTCATGACACGCACCGGGAAGGTAACTTGTTTCATATCGTATCCCTCGTAATAGTGAAAACGCCCCTGCATAGCCATGACATCTTTCTTTCCCAATTTTCCGAATATCAACTTCCCCTGATGCCCTTCTACTGTCGACACCGGGAAATTGGGAATCTCGGTATAAGGAATTTCAGTCTTGTCTGTAATGTGGTCTACCAACTCGCCCAACCCAGTTCCCAATATAATGGCGGTCTTAGGCATCACCTGAACTTTTGCTGCGATATAGGCGGCTGTTTCTTTAATCTTTTCAATCATCACGTAATTATTTTGGTGAATAATATTCTACAAAAATAGAGTAACCCTGAAAGCAAATACAATATCCCTATCGATTCTAATGAGCTACAATCTATTTCCGTTCGTTTTACAAATATAGCACAACCTCCGGTATTTCGGCTCTCCTCCAAAACATTTTTCTTAAATTTTCAGTAAATAATTCTTTCCAATATCTACTTTTTCTCTACCTTTGAATAATAATACCTGAAAAATGAAACAGTTTTTATTTTGTCTAACTATCTCTCTATATGGCAGCATATTGGCTGTGGGACAAACCACCGGGACACTAACCTCTCATAAATTTCAATCAGGAGGAATCGAGCGTAGTTATAAATACTATCAGCCGGCCAATCTCTCATCTGGGGCTCCTCTTGTCTTTGTACTTCATGGCTATGGTGGCACAGCCGATCCAAAAAGATTCGGTATGAATCCTATCGCCGATAAATACGGATTCGCCGTGTGTTATCCGCAAGGCGAACAAGATAAAAAAGGGAAAAACTGCTGGAATGTCGGCTATCCATTTCAGGCCGATATGACTATCGACGATATAAACTTTTTATGCGATCTTGCCTTATACCTTCAAAAAGAATTACCGACTAAGCCCGCACAATACATTTTGCACGGGTTACTCAATGGGGGAGAAATGTGCTATCTTTTAGCGTACAAACGTCCCGATATATTTACAGCAGTAGCTCCTGTTGCCGGGCTTACGCTAGAATGGATGTATCGGGAATTAGAAACAAACCGCCCTATCCCTCTATTCGAAATACACGGAACCGAAGACAAAACCTCTATGTGGAACGGAGACCCGAATAATGAAGGAGGCTGGGGGAAATATATAGCAGTACCTATCGCTGTAAACTATTGGGCTATTCAAAACAGATGCACTCATGAAATTACCGATACGATTGCCTCTATTGATTCTTTATCCAATCATACTATTATCAGCCATAAATACGTCAATGGTATAAACAGAAACGAAGTTTGGTTATACGAAATAAAAGGGGGTAAACATTCATGGGGAGAAAAGACTTGAATACAAGCGAGCATATTTGGCTATTTTTCAGCAAATTCGTCCGTTAGGATACACAAAAACAATATAATAATTACATCAAAACAAATTCATCATGTTCACACAAATCAAAAATTTTTTAGTGCTTCTAATGGTTATTACCATTGCGTTCCCTTCGGCATGTAAAACAAAGTATCCTCCACTCCGAATTGGGAACTCCATCGGTATCAAAGACATGAACTACGAACGTCTCAAAGCGATGAAAGATGCCGGTATCGACTGCATAGAAATTACAACAGGTGGATTCATATCCACGAAGAAACCCAAAACAGATGCCGAAATTACGGAGTTGTTGACTCGTACCAAATTAGCAGCCGACTCTGCCGGTATTGAAATTTGGTCTATACACATGCCTTTCGGAAAAGACATCGATATTTCGCAAACCGACGAAAAAATACGGAAAAACAGCGTCGCTCTACACATGAAAGTACTCGAATTTTGTAAAATCATACAACCTAAAATCATTCTTTTCCACCCAAGCTGGTATCTGGGCCACAACGAGCGGAATGAACGTATTGCTCAGTTAGTACGCTCGGTAAATGAGCTCAATCCCAAAGTTAAAGAACTGGGAGCCAAAATGGTTATAGAAAATATGTTAGGATACGAACTCGTGAGAAACGAACAACATGAACGTCCCTTAGGTCGTACAGTAGAAGAAGTCAAACTCATCATGAAACAACTTCCTAAAAATGTATATTCTGCCATCGACATGAATCACATCGATAACCCAGAACTGCTCATACAGGCTATGGGCAAACGATTAAAATCTGTTCACATCGCCGACGGTGACGGACGACACGAGTGTCATTACATGCCTAACCCTTGTAGCGGAAAAGGAGACAACGATTGGATAAAAATACTGAAAAGCTCTACAAAGCCGAATATACAGGGCCTTTTATGTATGAAGTAAAAACATCGGAATACAAAGAGTTCAAAGACCTCTATAACTGTTATCAAAAACCTCTATCAAAATTTTATCGACTCAAACAAATAAAAACACATATAATATTATGAAAGATTTGAAAGACATATTATCGCATTTTTCTCTTGCCGGAAAAATTCTCGAAATTAAGCCATTAGGAGC